>Ga0207705_10000013_pt1 | contig 451680 bp, 415 predicted proteins | sample KBSC13metaG_FD_184314 | JGI IMG/M metagenome (GOLD analysis project Ga0207705, IMG submission 184314) | Corn rhizosphere microbial communities from Kellogg Biological Station, Michigan, USA - KBS C1-3 metaG (SPAdes) (version 2) | ecosystem: Host-associated > Plants > Roots > Rhizosphere >... | reverse complement strand
CGGTTGTAGGCGATTCCGCCGCCGATCCACCGAGAGTAAACGAAGGACGGATGACCACGGGAAAGCCGATCTTCGAGGCAAACTCCAGACCATCGCGAAGATTGTTCACAAGCTGCGAGCGCGGCATATCCAGCCCGATCTTGTTCATCGCGTCCTTGAACAATAACCGGTCCTCGGCCTTCTTGATCGCTTCCAGCTTCGCGCCAATCAGTTCGACGCCATACTTTTCAAGCACTCCCGAATCAGCGAGGTCCACCGCGAGATTCAGCGCCGTCTGTCCACCCACTGTAGGCAGCACCGCAAACTTGCCGGAGCCGGCAGTCATCATCTCCGTCTCAACACGGACGATCTCTTCCAGATAAGCCTTATTCAACGGCTCAATATATGTCCGGTCGGCAACCTCAGGATCGGTCATGATCGAAGCCGGGTTCGAGTTCACCAGCACGACTTCATAGCCCTCGGCCTTCAGCGCCTTGCAGGCCTGTGTACCGGAGTAGTCAAACTCTGCCGACTGCCCAATCACAATCGGCCCCGAGCCGATCACCAGAATCTTCGCGATGTCATTCCTGCGTGGCATCTCTGTCTCTTCCTCACTAATTTCTATGTGCCAAAAAAATGCGCGGCCAAAGCCGCGCCATGAGCTTCTATTTCTTCCACTCTTCCATCATCTTCCGGAAATCCCGGAAGAGATAATGCGAATCGTGCGGCCCGGGGCTTGCTTCGGGATGATATTGCACGCTGAACATCGGATCGGTCTTATGCTTCAATCCCGCCAGCGTGTGATCGTTCAAGTTGGTGTGCGTTCGCTCAACATTCGCTGGCAGCGAATCCGGATCGACGTTGAAGTTATGGTTCTGCGCGGTGATCTCGACCTTGCCGGTCTGATGGTTCATGATCGGATGGTTCCCGCCATGATGCCCAAACTTCAGCTTGTAGGTCTTGCCGCCCAGCGCCAATCCAAAAATCTGATGCCCCAGGCAGATTCCGAAGATCGGCTTTTTGCCTTGCAACTTCTTCACGTTCTCTACCGCATATGCCAGAGGCTCCGGATCGCCCGGCCCATTCGAGAAGAAGACGCCGTCGGGGTTCATCGCCAGCACCTCTTCCGCCGGAGTCGTCGCCGGAACCACGGTCACGCTGCAGTTCTCGCGCGTCAGCATGCGCAGAATATTTTCCTTGATACCGAAGTCGTAAGCCACCACATGCATCTGCTTCCCGCCTACGTTTTCGCTAGCGGTCAGCAGCGTATCGCCGGTCTGGTTCTTCGGCTCGTTAGCGTCCCACTTATAGGTCGTCTTGGTGGTCACCACGCTGGCAAGGTCAGTGCCGTCCATCTTCCGAATCGACCGCGCCTTCGCCACCAGCGCGTCGGCATCCAAATTCTCACCACTCGCGATTACGCCTCGCATGACGCCATTGGCCCGCAGATGCCGCACCACAGCCCGAGTATCGATGTCCGAGATCACAGGCACGCCATAGCGCTCCAGGTACTCATCGGCCACCTGCGTCGAGCGCCAGTTGGAGCTCATCGGCGAAAACTCGCGCGTCACCAGCCCTTCGATGTAAGGCCGCGTGGCCTCCGCATCGTGCGGTGTTGTCCCATAGTTTCCAATATGCGGATTCGTCAGAACCACAATCTGGCCCGCGTAGGAGGGATCGGTAAAGATCTCCTGATAACCGGTCAGTGATGTATTGAAGACCACCTCGCCAGACCGTTCCGTCTGCGCGCCAAAACTCTTACCACGAAAGATGCGCCCGTCTTCAAGCGCCAGTATTGCCTGCATTGCCTCTCCAGAGGAGTGGATTTTATAGATTCTAACAGCTTTGGGGCGCATATTCTGCATCCATCGAAACCACCAGCCTCTAAACCCCTTCGCCGGCACAATAAAACGGCCTGAAACAGTGCATTCTCAGCGTCTCTTTCACCGTGAAAATGATAGAGTCGACGCCGTCCGTCCCACCGCTCGAAGATGAAAACCAGGACGAAACATCCGCCTTTATACTCAGTGCCCAGCTTCTCTCCTACAATAAGGCTCAGAGCCACTCGATGAACCTGCCGCAAAAATCCGCTCTCCTCGATACGACCCTGCGCGAACTCGGCAGTCTCCTCGTTGCCTACTCTGGCGGAACGGACTCCGCCTATCTCGCCTACGCCGCCTACCAATCTCTCGGCGGCAACATGCTGGCCGTCATTGCAGACTCCGCCTCTCTGCCCCGGGCCGAGCTGGCCGCCGCCCTCGCCTTCGCCGCTGACCACAACATCCCCACCCAGATCCTGCACACGGAAGAGCTTGAAAACCCCGACTACCAGCGCAATGACAGCAAGCGCTGCTTCCACTGCAAGGACGAGCTCTTTACCCGCATGGAGACCGAGCGCGAAGCCCGGGGCTTCCGGCACATCGCCTACGGCATGAATCTCGACGATCGCGGCGAATTTCGCCCCGGCCAGCAGGCCGCCGCCCTGCACCACGCCGTCGCTCCGCTCGTCACCGCGCAGCTCACCAAAGTCGAGATTCGCCAGCTAGCTCACGAAGCGGGCCTCAAAGTATGGGATAAGCCGGCCTCGGCCTGTCTCTCTTCCCGCATTGAGTACGGGCGCCCCGTCACCCGCGAAAACCTCTTGCAGGTAGAGCAGGCCGAAGAGGCTCTCCATGTCCTCGGCTTCCAGCAGGTCCGCGTTCGTCACCACGGCGACCTAGCCCGCATCGAGATCTCCCGTGACGAGCTGCCCCGCGCTCTGTCGCTCGAAGTCCTCGACCGCATCACCGCTGCTCTACGCCCTCTCGGATTCCTCTACGTCACGCTCGACATCCAGGGCTACCGCTCCGGCAGCATGAACGATGTGCTCCCAGCTACCTCCATCATCCCCGCGTCTCCCTCATCCTCCCGCTCCTGAGCCGGCCGACGGATATTCGCACCAAAACAGCCATGCCCACCCGCCGCAAACAGTAGGTGGGCGCGGCTGGTGCCCATCCTGCTACGGAGCAGGCTTGGCCGCCTTCTTCTTCTCCGGAGCCGCCATCGTCGCCTTCCAGAAGCCGGGATTAGCCTTCACCCACGCCTCTGGCGGATAGCTCATCCTCGGATCGAACTGGAACAGGTTCGTCTGTATCTTCTCAACACAGGACGCTTCCAGTTCGCTGAACTTCTTCATCCCGCTTTCGCCCATCGCGTCCATAAACTGCTTTGACTGTGCCTGCTCGGCGTCAACCTCCGCCAGCGACTTCATTGGAGTCACCACCAGATACAGGCCGCCATTGTCCGCGCCGTACATACTCTCAAAGGCCGCCCAGTGCATATTGGGCACGTTCGCATACCCGCTCTTGGCCATCTTTACCAGATTTTCCCACTCTTTCCTGTGGCCCGGACGCACCTTGAACGAAGTGATTTCCATATAGTGCTGCTCCGCCAGGCCGCCCTCCGCGTTCAAACTGTCCTCCTCGCTGTACGTCCACGCGCTCGAATCATACGAGGTCAACAGGTCTCCATCGGCGACCGCGGCCCGGTCCAGCGCAGACGACAGCGTCGCATTATGCTCTGTTGCCTCATTGTCCTTCTCCCACGCCGCAAACGACTCATAGGGGACAAAGAACAGCGCCCGAGACGGCCCCGAAAGGGAGTTCATCCCGATGTAATGAGTCGGCCACTTCGCCGCACTCATGGCACGCACAAAGGCGCTCTCTGACCTTACATGCACATTGCCGCTTCTCCCCGGCTTCAGATACTCGCGTTGAATGACCAGCACCTTCGGCGGCCCGTTGACGCCAGGCGCACTCTCCTGTGCCAACACAATCCCTGTACCGCACAAACACAAAACCCCGACTGAGAACCCGATCAGCTTTTTGGTATTCATACACGTACCCTCCGGTCGAACGACGGGTTGACACTGCAAAACGTCGCCGGCACCGACGATCAGGCGCACCATCATGGCAACAGCGCACCATAGCGGAGCCGGTGTTTCGATTGTGTTCGGGAGCCCGCCGGAAAGTGTATACCTTTCTCTCCTTCCCGTAACGTAATTCTTATATCCTGCAGATCGCCTGCCCCGGGACGCTGCACCCCGTGCATCCCCGTACCGCCCCACGCATGAAACAATAGCTCCATGCGCATCGCTTACCTCGACTGCTCTGCCGGCATCAGCGGAGACATGTTCCTCGGCGCTCTACTCGACGCAGGAGTCGCCCCCCAGGTCCTTCACGACGCCATCGCCTCCCTCAACCTGGGGGTCTCCCTCAGAGCCGAAAAGGTCGACCGCAGCGGCATCTCCTCGACCAAGGTCTTTGTCCTCGATGGCACCCAATTGGCCGATGAAAAAAAACACGAACACGCTGAAGGGAAGACCGTGCATCATCATGGACGCCACCTCAGCTCAATCCGCAAGATCATCCAAGCCAGCACGTTAGCAAACGAAGTTAAACAGACAGCGATCCGGACCTTTGAGCTGCTTGGAGCCTCCGAGGCAAAAATTCACAATGTCGACGTTGAAAAAATCCACTTCCACGAAGTAGGGGCGGTCGACGCCATCGTGGACATCGTAGCCGCCTCCGCAGGCATTCACGCCCTCGCCATCGACCGATGGTTCTGCTCCCCCCTTAATGTTGGAGGAGGCACACTCGACTGTGCCCACGGGCGTTTTCCCGTCCCCGCCCCGGCCACCGCAGACCTGCTCCGCGGCCTGCCCACCTACTCCGCCGACCCGCAAATGGAGTTGGTCACTCCTACCGGCGCAGCTCTCATTCGGGCGCTTGCTCCCACGTTCGGCCAGCAGCCGGCAATGCGTGTCCAGAGCATTGGCTACGGAGCCGGCACCCGAAATCCCAAGGGCTTTCCCAATGTTTTACGTCTCAACCTCGGCGAAGCCGAGCAAGCCACCACCACAGATACCGTCACGGTTCTCGAAACCGCCCTCGACGATCTCAACCCTCAGATCATCGCCCATGTCACTGAGCAGGCGCTCCAACAGGGCGCTCTCGATGTCATGCTCACGCCGGTCGTGATGAAAAAGGGCCGTCCGGGCACGCTTTTAACCATCCTCTGCAACCCGGATAAGGTACCTGCCCTCGAGCGACTCCTGCTGCGCGAGACCAGCACTCTCGGCATCCGCATCCATCAGGAACAGCGTTCCTGCCTTAGTCGCAGCCACCAGTCCGTCGCCACAGCCTACGGAGACATTCGCATCAAAGTAGGCTCACTCGCCAATGAGGAACTAAACGCAACTCCTGAATTTGAAGACTGCCGCGCCGCCGCCGCAACTCATAACGTCCCCGTCAAACAAGTCATCCAGGCTGCTATCGCGGCATACCACGCCAGCAAATCAAATGAATAAAACGTCCCTTCTCGAACTTCTCGCCGAAGTCCAGCTCGGCACCCTTACCCCGGAGCAAGCCTCCGCCCGCCTCGCTACCCTTCCCTTTGAAGACCTCGACTACGCCAAGATCGACCATCACCGCTCTCTCCGCAGCGGCCTGCCCGAAGTCATCTACGCCGCAGGCAAATCCGCCGAGCACACAGCCGAGATCTTCGCCCGCATGGCCGCAACGGGCATCGATGTTCTAGCCACGCGCGCCGATGAATCTACCGCGGCGGCAGTCCGCGCCATTGCTCCGGCTTCTCAGTATCACCAGCACGCCCGGGCCATCACTCTGCGGCAGTCGCCGCCAGCCGAGCCGCTGGGTCACATTGCCGTTCTCTGTGCCGGAACCAGCGATCTCTACGCCGCTGAAGAAGCCTCTGTCACCGCCGAACTCTTCGGCACGCGAGTCTCTCGTCTCTACGACGTTGGAGTCGCCGGCATCCATCGCCTGCTCGCCCAACGCGATGCCCTCGCCACGGCCAACGCCGTCATCGTCTGCGCCGGTATGGAGGGAGCCCTTCCCAGCGTCGTTGGCGGTCTGGTCGGCGTCCCTGTCATCGCCGTACCAACCTCGGTCGGCTACGGCTCCTCGTTCGCGGGAGCGGCCGCTCTTCTGGGTATGCTCAACTCCTGCTCTCCCAATGTCTGCGTCGTCAATATCGACAACGGCTTCGGCGCCGCTTATACCGCCACCCTGATCGCCCGCGCCGCACACAGGTAGCCCCGCCGCTCCCAGTCCGCATCCAAACCTGTACGCAAGCGCACAGGAGAGGTCATGGAACGCAGGAGCTTCCTGAAGTCAGCAACCGCCGTCGGGGTCACCGTTGCCACAGGCAGCATCATCGGCCAATCTGCATCCACTGCAACGACCTCCAGCCCTGCATCGAGACCCGAATCGCCCGGCATGATCTATCGCGAGCTAGGCAAAACCGGCGAACGAGTCTCTGCCATCGGTCTCGGAGGATTCCACGTCGGCAAGCAGGCCGACGCCAATGAAAGCATTCATCTCATACGCCAGGCCATCGATCGCGGCATCACCTTCATGGATAACTGCTGGGACTACAACAACGGCATCAGCGAAGTCCGCATGGGACAGGCACTCCGCGACGGCTATCGCAGCAAAGTCTTCCTCATGACCAAGATGGATGGCCGCACCAAAGAGGCTTACAACAAGCAGCTCGAAGAATCTCTCGGGCGTCTTCAGACCGACGTCATCGACCTCGTCCAGTTTCACGAGATCATCCGCATGGAAGATCCCGACCGCGTCTTCGCTCCCGGCGGCGCCCTCGAAGCCGCTGTCGCTGCCAAGCAGGCAGGAAAGATTCGCTATATCGGCTTCACCGGCCATAAGGACCCCGCAGTCCATCTGCGCATGTTCGAGACGGCAGAGAGGCACGGCTTTCACTTCGATACGGTCCAGATGCCGGTCAACGTCATGGACGCCCACTTCCGGTCTTTTACGAAAGAGGTTATTCCCGTCGCGTTAAAACAAGGCACCGGCATCCTTGCGATGAAGACCTTCGGTGACAACTACATCCTGCGCAGCAAGACGGTGGAAGCTGTCGAAGCTCTTCATTACGGCCTTACACAACCTGTCTCTGTCATCATCACCGGCATCGATTCACCCGCCATTCTTGAACAGGCCATTCAAGCCGCGAAGACCTTCAAGCCACTCACCCAATCCCAGATTGCAAGTCTTCTTTACCGCACCCGCGAAGCTGCCAGCGAAGGAAAATTCGAGCTATTCAAAACCACTAGCCACTTTGACGGTACAGCCGCAAATCCTAAATGGCTTGGTTAGCAATTAAAAAACCAGCCGTCATCTTCAAGTTCGATGACGGCTGGTTTTTATAATTTTTAGGAAGCTTGTGAGTTGCTACTGGTTCACGCCGCTGGCAAGGAAGCCGCCATCGACGACCAAAATCTCTCCGGTAACGAACGTAGAAGCATCGCTCGCCAGAAAAATAGCAGCTCCGACCAACTCTTCCGTCTTGCCGAACCGTCCCATGGGAGTCCGCAACAGCAGTTCCTTGCCGCGATCGCTCTCATCCAAAAGCTTCTGGTTCAGCGCCGTACGAAAGACTCCTGGAGCAATCGCATTCACGGTCACGCCCTGCGAACTCCACTCCACAGCCAGCGATTTCGTCAGCGCGCCCACCGCAGCTTTGCTGGTTGCATACGCTGTAACTTCTTTAAGCGAGACAAAGGTATTGAGCGAAGCGATGTTGATGATCCGACCATATCCCCGTTCCAGCATGTGTTTTCCGAAGATCTGACAGGCGCGCAGCGTCCCGGTGACATTCGTATCCATAATGTCGTCCCAGGTCTCTTCGGATACGGTAAGCGTCGGTTCGCGCTTGATCTTGCCGGCACAATTGATCAGGATATCGACCTTGCCAAACGCTTTCAAGGTTCCGTCCAGAAGAGCTTCCAGTGAAGCTCGATCTCCCACATCCGAGCACAGACGAAGCGCTTTGCAACCCCTGGCCTCGATCGTCTTCGCGGCCCCTTCCACCTGTTCCGCACGCCGCGATGTTGCCACTACGTCCGCACCCGCCTCTGCCAGCCCAACCGCCATTGCCAGGCCAATACCCGACGTTCCTCCAACCACTACGGCCGATTTGCCGCTCAGATCAAACAACGGGTGCCCCATGCAATCTCCTCTTTCGTTTATCTCAGACCGAGGCCGCGTTCCTGTCTTCACCGGATGGAGAAGACAGGAACACACGCCGTTATAAATGCTGGCGAACCGACCTCGTCACCAGTGCAGACTGTTAGCGCTGGATCCGTGCCGATCCACCGCTGGCAAACGCCTTAACCTGATCAAGTGTCGCCATCGTGGTGTCACCGGGGAAGGTCGTCATCAGTGCTCCATGAGCCCATCCCAGCTTGATCGCCTCTTCCGGCTCCGCTCCGCTGAGCAGGCCATAGATAAACCCAGCAGCAAAACCGTCTCCGCCACCGACGCGATCGAGCACCTTCAACTCTGCAGTCGGGGCATTCACCGTCTTGCCGTTGACCCAGGCTACAGCGCTCCAGCTATGGTGGTTCGTGTTGTGGACCTCGCGCAGCGTGGTCGCAACGATCTTGATGTTGGGATAGCGCTTTACCACCTGGTCGATCATCGACAGGAAGACGCTCGGATCGAGTTTGGAGCTGGCTCCCACTTCAGGTCCTTCAAAGCCGAGGCCCTTCTGCAGGTCCTCTTCATTGCCGACCAGCACATCAACGTTCTCGACGATTCTGCCAAGCACTTCATGGGCACGCTTGATTCCACCGACGGTCTTCCAGAGCTTCTCGCGGTAGTTTAGGTCGAACGAGCAGATCACGCCGGCAGCGCGGGCCGCCTTGAGGGCTTCGATCAGCAGCTCCGCAGTCGTCTCGGAGAGGGCGGAGAAGATGCCGCCGCTATGGAACCAGCGAACGCCCTGCGCAAAGATCGCCTTCCAGTCGAAGTCGCCCGGCTTGAGCAGCGCAGCCGCCTCATTGCTGCGGTTGTAGAAGACCACCGGAGCGCGAACGCCAAAGCCCTGGTCGCTGTACACGGTCGCAATGTTCGGGCCGCGCGTTCCATCATGCTCGAAGCGCTTGTACAGGGGCTTGACACCCATCGCACGTACACGCTCGTTGACGAGATCGCCGATGGGATAGGACACCATCGCCGTGGCGATGCCAGTGCTCAGGCCGAAGCAGTCCGACAGGTTCGCCGCGACGTTGAACTCGCCGCCGCTGACGTGGATCGCAACCTCGGTGGCCTTACGAAACGGGATAATACCGGGATCGAGACGGGTGACCATCGCCCCCAGGGACACGAAGTCCAGTGTGCCTTTTTCAGGAATGTTGAAACCAAGATTCATTGCGCCATTCTCCTCAATTTTCGATGCCCGGAACTTCGATACAAGCTCAGGGCATGACTCTATTCATCATATCTGCCGGAAGATCAACTCCAGATGAGCCGACGAGATTGCCCTCGAAAAAACTATAGAGCTATTTGCCGATAAATACTGGACGAATGTGCCGCTCGAACAAATTCGTCGTCACATTCCTTGCCACAACCTCTTCATTCGCCTCAAGCGCCTTCAGATAACGATCTCCCAGCTTCGCCGCAACCTTGAAGCCGACATGCAGTAGTTGCCGGAAGCTCTGGTTATATTCCTTGTTGCCCTGCTCGTGGCGAAGCGCCGAGGTGTACTGCTCACTGGTCCAGCCATTTACCATCTCGGGCTTCGGCAGTTTCGCAGGGTCGATATCGATGACAGTCGCATAAGGAGCGCAAAGCTCCTTGCTGTGCGCATGCGCTTCCGCGTAAACCACTTTGGCAATCTCCAGGCCAGTCCCGCCAGCCTCGGCCAGTCCAATCAGCTCTTCGAGCCACGTCGTCCCGGCGGTCTTCATGTGAACGCCGGCGTCAAACTTCTTCACCGCACCATGAACGGCCTTGTAGATCGAGAACTTATCCGAGCCGGAGTGAATGCTCAGCTTCAAATTATCCGGCAGCCCGTAGGTCTTGACCGCAAATGCGATAGCTGCCAGATCTTCGTTGAACTCCTTGGTGAACTGCACGACATCGCCCACATAATTGACGCCCTTGTTGAACCGTCCGGTAAACTTCGGCGCAATCGTCTGGATCGGAATCTTCTCGTCGGCAATCGCCGCCAGAATAATCAGCAGCTCCACCGGCGTCTGCGGATAGTCCGTCTCATCCATCGAGACCTCGGCCACAAACTTGCCCGCACCCTTCTTTTCCACCAGAAAACGGTAGATACGGCCGGCATCCTGTACCGCAGCGAGAAACTTATTGGCGACGCCGGTTACAAATGCCGCATCAGTCTTGAAGGGCTCAGCAATATGCGGAATCGTCACCGTACCCACAAGCTCCGGATGACGCTTCACAAACGCTTCCACATCTTTGGTATCGGCCGGCTGTCCAATCAAATCGGCGACGTCGAGGGTAAAGAAATCGCACGGCTCCAGAAACCTTCCCACCGTCTTCAGATTGATGTGGTCCGCATCGAGAAAATACGGCTTCGTCCATCCCAGTTCCTTCACCGCAGCGTCAGCCGCAGCGCGCGTCTGGCTCGGCTCCGATCCAATAATCATGTGCTCCCGGTTCGACTTGTTCCATACCGGAATGACCTCGACCCCCGCATCGGCAGCCAGAATACATGCCGCAAGCTGCGCCTTTGCCTGGTGCGCAAACCGGTCACCCACACCCAATGAAAACTTCGGAAGCCTCAATCCCTCGCCCATTATGCAAAACCCTTCTCTTGTCTCAGATCTAATTGGTCTAACCAATTTCCGTCTGCTCCAGCATACCGATTAATCCGGTCTTGCTGCAAATTCTTAATCTTTGAAGCGGCCCTGGTAGGCCCACAGACCAAGACCGGGGTTGGAGATATAAAAAATCTCTTCGCCATCGACGATGTTCCAACCATCTTCGAGCGTCTCCGGGTGGTACTTCGCCATGGCTTCGGCGAGATCTCCATACTCGTAGTGGACACTCTCAATCTCCTGTCGGGTGAGGTGTCCCGGGCAGTAGCGAATGGTGAAGCGGCCTTCGCTGGAACCGTGAATCAGATGCGCCGCCGCGCTGAGATTACCCGCCAGTGCCGGATCTTCTTTTACGGCCTCCAGCGTTCGCGGCGTGCCGCAGTAGCCGTACTTGCGGATGAGCACATCGATTGCAGCGTCTTCACCGAACTCGTGCACCCCGGGGGCAAGGACAATCAGTTCAGCATTGTCCGCAAGCGCCATACGGGTGCGGTAGACGCTCTTGTTTCCCAGCCAGGTACTGCGAAATTCGTGAGGATCGAGGAAGACCACGGCCTTCTTGATCTCGCGGTCCATCATCTTGAAGTTGACTTTGAGGCTCAACTCCGCAGCCCGCTCGAAACATTCGACATCGTCGCCTACATACATGCCGCGAATCACCAGTTGACCCGCATCGTTCTTCCCTACCACGGTCTGCACATACACAATGGGCATCTCTTTCGCGAAGTGGTCACTGGCATAGTTCAGAACCCGGCGCACGGGAGTGTCCGCACGGCCCATCATGCGCTCCATGCCATAGACAGCGCCGAGGAAGTGGCTGCGATGGATGCCCATCGAACCGCCCGTTCCAACGAAGATATTCTTGTTGTAGTTCGCCATACCCACCACTTCGTGCGGAACCACCTGCCCGATCGACAGAATCAGATCGTGTCCACCGTCGCGCAGCAGCTTGTTCACCTGCGCTGGCCAGGTGTAGTCAAGCTTGCCCTCGCTCACCTCGTACATAAATTCGCCGGGGACTTCGCCGAGGGTCACAATGTCGTTGCGCCAGTCGTGCGCACGAAACAACTCCCTTGGAGTGGCCCCGAACATGGTTGCGATCTCCTCGTCGCTCATCGCTTTATGCGTTCCCAATGCGGGCAGCACATCCGTCAGGCTGTCGCCGTAGTATTGCCACGCCAACTCCGTCAGAACGCCGCTTTGGGAGTGCATCCGGGTAAAGTCCGGAGGAACCGCCAACACCTTCTTCCGTTTTCCCAGCTTGTCCAGCGCGCTAAAAAGGCTTGACCGCACTTCACTCAGCGACATCTCCGTCGTCGCACTTCCAGCAGCAAAAAAGAGGCTCATAGACTCTCATCTTACTCTGTAGCAGCGAGTGATATACAGTCCAACAGAGGAGCAACAAGGAGCTATCCATGACTGAGCAAGACCTCCAGATTCCCATGCCCCACGGCACCGCCGACGCTGTCCTGTTCTCTCCTGATCCCTCCACGCCGTTGCCCGGCGTTCTCCATCTGCCGGATATTGGCGGCATTCGCGAGGCGCATCGTAGCATGGCGCGTCGCCTCTCGGCCGAGGGGTACGCCGTCCTTCTGATCAATCCGTTCTATCGGACGAGCCGTCCTCCGGTCTTCAACTTCCCGCGGGCGACGGACCCGGCACGGACGGCGCAGCGGATGGCAGAACTCATGGGACCGCTTACTCCCGAGGCACAACAGGAAGATGGCGGCGCTTATGTCGACTTTCTTACTGCTCAACCTGCCATGCGGCCAGGGACAATTGGAGTTGTGGGCTACTGTTTCAGCGGAGCGCTTGCCCTTCGCACGGCGGCTGCGCGTTCTTCTCAGGTGGATGCAGTAGCGTCGTTCCATGGCGGAGGGCTCTACACCGCGGGGAATCCTGCCAGCCCGCATCTCGTTCTTCCCGAAGTAAGTGCGCGACTTTATTTTGGCCATGCCGTCCAGGACAAGAGTATGGATGCGGAGGCCATCCAGCACTTCGAGCATGCTCTGGCGGAGTGGGGTGGGCGATATGAGAGTGAGACCTACAAGGGTGCCTTTCATAGCTGGACCGTGCCGGACAGCCCGGTCTTCAACCCGGAACAGGCCGATCGAGCTTTCAGGAAGTTGACGGAATTGCTGGGAGAGACGCTTTGCTAAAAAGAGGGCCAGCAAACTCGCTGGCCCCTTTCAACGCGTCATCATTTGCAATGTTCTATAACTTGTAGGCCTTCCTTGCCAGATTCACCGTCAAATCTTTGGCAACTTCAAACGCTTCGTCCTCGTCCAGACGTCCTTCGGCTACCAGACGGCCAAGGAAGGCGCAGTCGATGCGACGGGCTACATCGTGACGCGCAGGAATAGACAGGAAGGCGCGGGTGTCGTCGTTGAACCCTACCGTGTTGTAGAAGCCTGCGGTCTCGGTGGCCTGCTCGCGGAAACGCATCATGCCTTCAGGCGAGTCCTGAAACCACCAGGGCGGCCCCAGTCGCAGCGCGGGATAGTGTCCGGCCAGCGGAGCCAGTTCGCGCGAGTACGAAGTCTCGTCGAGTGTGAAGAGGATCAGGGTCAGGCGCGGGTCGTTGCCGTACTTACTCAGCAGCGGACGCATGGCGCGAACATATTCGGTCGGCGAAGGCATATCGGCGCCCTTGTCGCGGCCAAACTTCTCGTAGACAGCCTTGTTGTGGTTGCGCACCGAGCCGGGGTGGATCTGCATGGTCAGGCCATCTTCGACGCTCATGCCAGCCATTTCGGTCAGCATCTGCGCCTGGAAGATCTGTTGCTCCTGCGGCACCGAGTGGCCGGAGAGGATGCGCTGGTAGAGCGACTCCGCGGTGGCGGCGTCGAGGTCTGCCGTCTGCGCCGTGAGATGGCCATGATCGGTGGCTGTGGCTCCCATTGACTTGAAGAAGGCGCGGCGGTTGCGCAGAGCGTTGAGATAACCCTTCCAGGTACCGATGTCTTCGCCTGTGACCTGGCCCAGCTTCTCGATGTTCTGGACGAAGCCCGCGTACTCCGCATCGATGACCGAATCGGGGCGAAAGGTGGGCAGTATCCTTCCCTTCCAACCCGACTCCTTGATGGCCTTGTGAAACTCCAGCGTATCGAGCGGCGTGTCGGTCGTCGAGAGGACTTCGATATTGAACTTTTCAAAGAGAGCGCGGGGACGAAACTCCGGTGTCTCCAGTGCCTTCGCAATCAGATCGTAGTAGGCGTCTGCGTTTTGCGGGCTGAGACGGTCCTTCAAGCCAAACTGTTTCTCAAAGGCGTAGTCGAGCCACAATCGGGTCGGGGTACCGCGGAAGAGGTAGTAGTGCTTCGCGAAGATGCGCCATACCTCGCGCGGGTCGGCCGATTGCCTGCCATCGTTCTGAGGAACCCCAAGCGACTCCAGCGAAACTCCCTGCGAGTAGAGCATCCGGAAGACATAGTGATCGGGAGTGATGAATAAGGCTGCGGGGTTCGGAAAAGGCTTATCTTCGGCAAACCAGCGCGGATCGCAGTGCCCATGCGGCGAGATAATGGGCAGATCCCGCGCCATCTCATACAACTTCGCGGCCACCGAACGTGCCGCACTATCCGAAGGAAACAGCCTGTTTTCGTCAAGCATTGTCTTTGTCACCTCTCCCCAACAACCATTGCGCGTTAGCGCTACCTTTGCAGCCTATCAAAATTGATCGCACCACGAACAATATGACGGCGAGGCAGGTTAAAAAACTCCGAATACGCAAAGAAAATCGCATCCAAAAGAAACAGCAAAACAAAAGGCGCTCCGAAGAGCGCCTTTTGCATCCGCGAAGACATTTACGGGATGTAGTAACGCATGCCTGTAAATACCATATTGTTAATTGCTTTAGGAGCGCCACCGATACCGGACCACGTTCCTTTGCTCAGATAGCTGTATTGGACCTCATATTGAAAGCGGCCGTACTTCGGGCTGTTGTAGAAGCGGTAAGTAAACCCAACCGTTGGCTCGAAGATGCTGCGGGTGAGGGCCGAGCAGGACCCAGCCGGAGACGTCGCTGCGCCGCTCGGCACACCCTCGGTGTGGCAGCCTAAGTTGTTCTGAGTGTACGGAGCATATCCTACCTCCTGCCCCTTACTGTTCGTATACAACGTTCTTTGCACATACTCGCCGCCGGCATAGCCAAACAGATCGAGCTTCGCCGTGGGATGCAGTTCCAGTGAGAACAATCCCTGATAAGCATGCAACGGCTCCAGTGTTCCGTCGGGGTGAACCGTGGCATCGGAGAGTCCGGCAGTGCCATAACGGCCAACGCCGTCGCCGCCCAGGAAGTGAATCCCGATGCTGGCATACTTGGTCGCCTTCACCCGCCCATTGACGAAGAATCCGCCGGCGAGCTTATTGTCATTCTTTGCCCCCGCCGAGGACGCCGGTGTTGCTCCCGCATTGGGATAATAGCGGTCGCGGAAGAACCGCAGCGCACCGCCCACCTCGAAGTGGCCGATCTTGGGATCGAACGCCGCCTTCACCACCATATCTGGAGCAACGTTGTTGGTGTAGGTCGTCGTTGTGTTATAGAGGCCGCCGTTATTGCCCGTTCCGCCGAAGAAGTAGTTCGTCGGACCGTTCGCGCCGCCTTTGTCGAATCCGGTGATCTGGCCGTTTTCGAGCGACAGGGCAATGGTTGTCGCGTTGCCAAGCTTTTGCTGGAAACGGATCGCCGGGAGCCGCAGCCAGCTAAAACCGACGTTGTACTGGGCATCGACGTTCGCCGGCAGGTTCTCCGTTCCGTTGTCCGTCCCTTTCTTGGTTTCCGTTACCAGCGACCACATCTGTCCGCCGGTGACCGTAAATCCGTTCTTCAATGCCGCTTGACCCCAGAACTGTCGCTGCCGCATCGTATAGCTGTTGCTCTGGTTATTGTTGCTGGTCGTGCCCGAGGAAAGAAAATCGGCTTCGATATATCCCTTTAGCTTAAAGGGCCCCGTATCTCCTTCGAACATCCCACCAATGCGGCTCTGGCGACCCGAGAAGTTAAGCTCGCTCATATGAGCATTTCCCGCGTTCGGGAAAGGGGTCGAAGTAAACGGTGTATTGATATCGGCGTTCATAGCACGCTGGCGCCATACCGATTCAAACGCGAAAAAGGCGACCGGAGTGATCTTGATGCCTTTGTAATGAAGCGCCAGCGGTTCATCGATCTGCTTCGTCAAATCCTTCTTTGTATTGCTGATCGTCTGCGCCAGATCAGCATTTTTTGTCTTGAGATCGGTCACGGTGCTGTTCAGCGTGTTCACGGCATCGGTGTTCGCCTGCACGCTCGAACTGACCCCGGCTGTCTGCGATTGCGCCTGTGCTGCCGCGGTGTTTGCGGCCTGCGCATCCTGCGAGGCGGTCGCTAGTTTGGCGTCCTTGTCTGCGTTCTGCTGCTTCAGGCTGTCGATCTGGGCCTGTTGGCTCTGCATCTGTTCGCGCAGCTCGCGAATCTCCCGCTCGGTTGCGCTCTCGGTCGCCTTCTTCTTTACAACCCTCTTATGAGCTGATTTCTTCGACTGCGTCGTGCTGGTCTGCGCCTGCATCGACACTGTACCTAACACCAGTATCGCTGCCATAGCCGCTTGTAATTGCTTCGTCATGAGACCTCTCAGGTTGAACAGAACATCCGGCAGATCACCGGCGAGCTGGCCTTATGGCCAGGATCGCGCGCTGCCTTGCTCTTTGAGGTCTATGGTGGCAAGCCAATGTGAATACAGTGCGAATTTCGCCCTCTATTCACATTCTTTTGACACAAGAGTCAAGAACGGCCGCTTTGACGCCCTGCACAATCCGTCCTCGGGCTGGTATACCGGTACGTATGTTATTTTTTCGCAGCGGGCTTCTGCTCCTCGCATTGACCACCTTCGCCTCCGCGCAGTCCTCCATCAAACTGATCCCCATGCCTCGCGACGTGCATGCGACCGCCGACGTGCCGCTGCCCAACGGGGTCCGCATCGTGTGTGCCGCGCCGTGCTCCGAAGAAGACCATTTCGCCGCCACCGATCTTGGGACCAGCCTGCAGCAGCGCAATATCTCTTCGGTTTCGCCGACCGGGTTCGTCATCGAGCTGACGCGGCTCGCCACGCACCCGATCGCAAACTTCAGCGCCGAGATGAAGCCCGAAGGATATGTCATCTCCGCCGGCCACAATGCGCTGACCGTCACGGCGGCCACCGCTGAAGGCCTCTTCTACGGTGCGCAGACGGTGAAGCAGCTCATCGTCGGCGAAGGACCGCGAGCGGTCCTTCGCGCGGCAAATATTCGCGACTGGCCGGCGATGAAGTATCGCGGCCTCGACGACGACCTTTCCCGAGGCCCCGTGCCGACCCTAGACTTTCAGAAGAAGCAGATCCGCACCATCGCCGCCTACAAGATCAATATCTACTCCCCTTATTTCGAGCACACGCAGCAGTATGCTTCCAACCCGCTGATGGCGCCGCCGGGCGGCAGCATCTCGGCAGCCGACGCAAAGGCACTGGTGACGTATGCGCAGGCTTACCATGTGACTATCGTTCCCGAGCAGGAGGCCTTTGGCCATCTACATCACAACCTTACGTGGGAGCAGTACTCGGCGCTTGCCGAAACTCCTCATGGGGACGTGCTCGCGCCAGGCCAACCCGGCTCAATTTCGCTCATCAAGCAGATGTTCGGCGAGCTTGCCACGCTCTATCCGGGACCATTTCTGCATGTCGGCGCCGACGAAACGGTCAACCTCGGTACCGGCCAGACCAAGGCCGATGTGGATGCGCGCGGGCTCGGCGCAGTCTATCTCGACTTCATGCAGCGCATCGTCACCGCGCTCCAGCCGCTGCATCGCAAGCTGCTGTTTTGGGGCGACATTGCGCAGGATTCGCCCGACCTCTTAAAGAAGATGCCGCAGTCGTTCAAAGATTCGACCATCGCCATTGCGTGGACGTACAACCCCGATCCGCGCGGCTTCGACCGCTATCTCACTCCCTTTACCAATGCGGGATTTGAGACGTGGGTCGCGCCCGGCGTCAATAACTGGTCGCGGGTCTATCCCAACAACACCTATGCCCTCCTTAATATTCAGGGGTTCATTCGCGACGGACAGCGGCTTGGCGCAACCGGAGCGCTCAATACGATATGGAATGACGACGGCGAGGGCCTCGAAAACATGAACTGGTACGGCATCCTTTTTGGCGCCGCGGCTTCGTGGCAGAAGGGCGAGTCGTCGATCCCGCAATTCGAGGACTCCTATGCGCAGGTCTTCCACGGCGACATGACCGGCGACCTCAACGAAGCGCAGAAGGAGATGATGCTGGCCCATAACCTGCTGAAGGAGCAGGCCAAGACCGGCGATGGCTCCGATGGCCTCTTCTGGCTCGACCCGATGAGCAAGGACGGCCAGGTCTACGCCGATAAGATTCGGCCTTACACCCATGAACTGCGCCTGCATGCAGAGAGGGCGCTTACGCTCATTGCGCAGGCCCGCGCCGCCGCTCCTGCGCCGCCAAAGTCGTTCACTGCCACGGCCGCGCCTTATAATCCCGCCGATGCCTATCCCTCAAACCCAACCAGTCTGCGCGAGACGGATGCCATTGACGCGCTCGAACTGGGTGCGCGCCGCATGGATTTCATCGGCCTTAAATTTCAGCTAGCCGATGAGATCGCCCAGGGCTACCAGCGCGCCTACGACATGCGCATGACCACCGACCACAAGCAGCGCATGGCCGTCGCCCGCGAACTCTCCGACATCAACGGCAACAATGGCCGCATCGCCGACCTGCGCGATACCTATTCCCTCATTCGCGATCTCTACCAGCAGGCATGGTTGCGCTCGAACCGCCCCTATGCCCTGCGCCCGGTACTGGAACACTATGACTACACCATCGGCCTCTGGCTCGCCCGCAGCGACAAGATCCGCGTCGCTCAGAGGCAATGGTCCGACAGCCATACCCTGCCGACGGCCGCCGAACTGGGCATCACGGCGCCGCCGCCAGCGGCCGCTCAATAGGCGGAATAAACTAATTTCAATGCCAACCACTCTCACCGCGCGCTATCTCTATACTTCGCAAGGCACCATCGACCATCCCGTCATCGTAGTCGACGACGATGGGATGATTGCCAGCATTCATTCCGATCCTTCGAATAAATCCCAGGACGTTCTGACGTCCACCTTTCTCGATATCCACACGCATGGCGCGGCCAACTACGACGTCATGCATGCCAGTCCCGCCGAGTTTGGTGTCATCGGCAAATTTCTAGCTACCAAAGGCGTAGGAAACTATCTCCCCACCACTGTTACCGCACCCATCGACGAGACGCTTCGGTCGCTCGAAGCATTGGCAAACGCCGTCGAATCACACATCCTGGCCAACGAGGCGCGGCCTGTCGGGATTCATCTGGAAGGCCCGTTCATCTCGCACGCCAAAAGAGGTGTTCATCCGCCAGCCAATATTCTTCCGCCAGACATTGCTCTCTTCGACCGCTTCCACCAAGCCGCTCGCGGACACATCCGCGTCATCACCATCGCTCCGGAGATTCCCGGCGCACTGGCGCTAATCGAACATGCTGCCTCTTTCGGAGTAAAAGTTAGCATCGGACACACCAACGCCACGTCCGAAGAGGCGCAGGCCGCGATTGAAGCCGGAGCCTGCAGCGCCACGCACACCTTCAACGCCATGCGCCCGCTCGATCACCGCACCCCCGGAGTTATCGCCACCGTACTCGACGATGACCGCCTCTTCGCGGAACTCATCTGCGATGGCGTCCACGTCGCACCGGAGATGGTTCGCCTCTGGCTCAAAGCCAAAGGGCCCGACAAAGCCATCCTTGTAACTGACAGCATGTCCGCAGCCGGAATGCCGGACGGGACCTACACGCTCGGAACGTTTCAGGTAGAGGTAGCAGACGGACGCGCTATGGCGAACGGCAGTCTCGCCGGCAGCGTTCTCACCATGGATCGCGCCGTCGCCAATCTACAGCGATTCACCGGCTCAACCCTCGGGACGGCGGTGCGGCTGGCCTCGCACAATCCCGCAAAACTGCTGGGACTAGAAGACCGCATCGCCAACCCCATCGCCGGTCAACCTGCCAGCTTCAATGTCTTCAATGTCTCGGGCGATCTTCAATCGACCATCCTGAATGGCGTTCCGATTTAGAAACCTGCGATCACTCGCTGGTTCCGTTGTCTTGCGCTGGAAGCATCTGATAACTGACGAAGGCAAGGTGACGGCTGTCCGGCGCCCAGGATGGAATGTTGATGGTGCCCGATCCCCCAACCAGATTCACCAGCACCCTTACTTTTTTATCGTCCAAAGACATGATGCGGAGTGCGATGTCTTTATTTACCGGATGTCCGGTGACGCCTTTTTCATAACTGAGAAAGACCATCGACTTTCCATCGGGCGAGACGTGTGGCGTCCAGTTCACAAGATCGTCGAAGGTCATCTGCTCCGGCCCGGTGCCGTCTGGGTGCATACGCCAGATCTGCATCCCTCCATTGCGGTCCGAGTTGAAGTAGATGTACTTGCCGTCAGGCGAGCAATCGGGGTCATCGCTGATACCGGTGCCCGATGTTAAAGCCTTCTCCTCGCCGCCCTCCACCGGAATGGCATAGATGTTGCCGGAGCCATGGCTCGGGCGAGTGAAGATGATCCTCTTGCCGTCGGGCGACCAGTTATGAAAGTACGAGTCGGGATGTTCGGTGATGACGCGCGGCGTTCCTCCGCCCGAGGGCACGATGTAGACACGCGATTCGGGCTTTCCGGGCATACTGCAACTGATGGCAAGCCACTTGCCATCGGGCGATAGGCCGTGGCTGCCATTGCATCGCGTGGCCGCACCGATGTCGAGCGCCCCAGGCGTTCCGCCGGTTACGGGAATCCTCATGATCTTGCCGTCCTGGTTGAAGATCAGAGTTTTTCCATCTCTCGTCCAGTTGGGCGCTTCAACGTGGCCTTCAGCCGTATAGGCCACTGTTGCCACGCGAGCACTCTCATCGATTGCAATGGTCTGGAGCGTGCTGTAGAGCGCAAGAGCAGAGGGCGTGGCCGGTGTCAGCTTTTTGAGCTCCACGTTCGAGAAGACCGCCTTCTCCACTCTCTTCGCATCGTGAGAGCAAACTCCAAGACCAACATAGAACGGTCCATCGAAGTGAAGTTTGATGGATGCGCCCACCTGATGCAGAGGTTCGCCCTTCGAGCTCAAAAACATGGTAATAGTATCACCACGCTTTTCGATACGAAGTCTCTTCGGGGAAAAGATATTCAACTCAATGTCCTGCGTCGTCGCGCCCTTCTCGCGCCGGTATTGCAATGCCGTCAAACCTGAACCATGCTGCGCGGCGTCGGCATAGACACTGTCCGCGTCAAGATTCTGACGAAACATCAATAGCGCCTTGCGATGGAGACTCGGGCTACCGCTCTTATCGGGAAAATCAATATCAACCGTCAGCGACAGGTCGCCTGAGACCTTCTTCCAGACGAAATGAAAACCATCGACCGTAGACCATACATTCGCTCCCGCAGAGGAGATGATGTAGGTATGTGCGGCCGGATCATAGACTACGTTTCCCTCAGGAGTTACACTGCCGACATCGGTACTGCCTTCGAAGACGCCAAGGTATTTGGCAACCGTCTGAGAGAGGAGGGGTTTGGTCTGAGCGCAAACGAGCAGACCAAAGAAGAAGAAGAAAACTGATACCCACCGACTGTATCTTCTGAACATCAGACGCCTCCACGAGAATGAACCCTGCATATCCTGCAGCCTTCCTTAGATGACGCTAACGCGGAGGGCAAAGGGAGAAGAGAGAACAGTGCACCACGCTAACTGAAATTACGGGGAAAGTGAAATCGTGGAAGGTGTTGCCGTTACGTAATATTTGGCACTAGCGAAGATACATCAAACCGAACGAGTGAAGCCTGACGCAACACCTCAGCCGCACTCTCCGCCGTAATGTCCCGCTGCGGAGAACCTAGAAGCTCATAGCCAACCATAAACTTCCGGATCGTGGCCGAACGCAAGAGCGGAGGATAAAAGTGAGCATGGAAATGCCACTCAGGATGCTCTTGTCCGTCCGCAGGCCGGGGATGCAGTCCCATCGAATAAGGAAAAGGAGTGTCGAAGACCATATCGTACGTAGAAGTAACTGCCTGTAGCATGGCCGCAAAATCATCGCGCTCCGCATCGGTCATCGCCTCCAGATCGGCGATATGCCGGAGCGGAAGAATCATCACCTCGAACGGCCAGACCGCCCAGTAAGGAACGACAGCGATAAAACTCGCATTGGAACCCACCACCCGTTCTCCGAGACGTACCTCCAACTCCCGGTAAGAGCAAAGCAGGCAGCAGCCATGCTCTTTGAGATAAGCCGTCTGCCCTGCAAGTTCAGAGACGATCTCATTCGGGATCGACCGGCTGGCCCATATCTGCCCATGCGGATGAGGATTGCTCGCGCCCATCATCGCGCCGCGGTTCTCAAAGACCTGAACGTAGGAGATATCGTCCCGCGAACCTAGTTCCCTGAACTGCTCCGCCCATACGTCCACTACCGTCCGGATCTCCGGAACCGCCATCTTCGCCAGAGTCAGATCATGCCGAGGCGAGAAGCAGATGACGCGGCAAACCCCGCTCTCTCCCTCGGCAACGAGAATGCCCTTCCCCTCCTCGTCATTTGAAAATCGTGGAGCGTCGAGCTTCAACGCCGCATAGTCATTCTCAAAGACGTAGGTGCTGGTGTACTTGTCCGTCCGCGCGCCGCCCGCACGAACATTTCCCGGACACAAATAGCAATCCGGATCGTAAGTCAGCGCAGCCGCAACCGCCGGCTTTTCCATCTGCCCCTGCCAAGGCCGCTGCGTCCGGTTCGGCGAAACCAGCACCCACTCCCGTTTCAGCGGATTGAACCGGCGATGAGGATTCTTCTGAGCCAATGGATTCACTGCACACCGCCCTTCGCCGCCATCGCCAGCGCTCCATCCGTCGGAGCACTGACAAAGCAGTCTGCCTCAATGCCCAAAGCCGCTTTATATTCTCGCCGCACAACCTCCACGAAAGCCTCGGCCTTGCCCGCGCTGACCAAATTCACGGTGCATCCGCCAAATCCGCCACCCGTTATCCGTGCACCAAAACAATCCGGTTGCCGCATCGCAATCTCTACCAGCGCATCCACCTCCGGCGCACTGGCAGCGAAGTCGTCGCGCATACTTGCGTGGGCCTCGACCATCAATTCGCCGAACCGTTTGACATCACCGCGCAGCAACGCCTCGCGAGCCTCTAGCACCCGCGCATTTTCAGAGATGATGTGCCTGCACCGCCGAAAGCTGGCCGCACTCATCTTGTCCTTGCAGGCTTCTAGGTCCGCTAAGGTTGCATCCCGCAATAACTGGATCCCCGGACGCTGCAACCTCAATACCGCCTGGCCTGCTTCTACCTCATCGCGCCGGTCGCCATACTCTCCGCCCGCATGTTGGTGCTGCACCATCGAGTTGCAAATCACCACGCGCACCTCGGACGGCAAGGGCAGCAGTTCAAACTCGAGCGAACGGCAATCCAGCAGCATCACGCGCCCAGCCACTCCGCCAGCCACGATGAACTGGTCCATAATGCCGCTCTTGGCGCCGACAAACTCATTCTCCGTCCGGCGGCACAGCGTCGCCACCGTCTTCAGCGGAAGCTCGGCGCCCGCATGGGACAGCAATGCCATCGCTGTAGCAACCTCCAGCGACGCCGACGAACTCAAACCCGCACCAACCGGAACATTCCCCGCCAGGCTCATGCTGAACCCGCTTACGGAAACGCCTTCCTGCGCCAGACTCCACACCACGCCCAGCGGATAGTCGCTCCAATGCCCCTGCGGAGTCCGGCCAAGGCCCGCAATCTCAAACGAAACTTCCTCATCAAAATTTAGCGAATAAAAGACGGCACGCCCATCATCCCGCGGACTAATCATTGCCACCGTGTTGAAATCGATCGCCATGGGCATCACGAAACCACCGGTATAGTCGGTATGTTCGCCAATCAGATTCACGCGTGCGGGTGCGCCAAACGCCTTTCCCTGCCGCCCAAACCGCTGTCGATGCACACGCAGCACTTCCAGTCCATCCAACGTCATTAACCACATCCGTACACTTGAGATTGCAAGACATATTCATCGTACAACCTCAATGCGTTCAATGTACGCGTTTACCAGCCGAAAAATTACCTCCCATGCGTCGAATCTCGCTTCCCGCCAACAGGAAGGCGCCCACGCCATAGGTGTAGCTTGCACTCGCCTTAAACGGAGCCGGTTCTGCGCCAGTCTGCTGGACGCAGCCTAGTCTTCCATCCGCGTAGACATGATGCAGCATCCCAGCCCAGGCCTTTTCAATCACGGGCCGATAGACCTTCTTGCTCAGTATCCCTTCATTGACGCCCCAGGCCATCGCATAGGTCATCAAGGCAGAACCGGACATCTCCGGCAACGCGTAATTACTCTGATCCAGCAGCCCCGAACGCCACATCCCGTCCTTGCCCTGCAGCGAAGCGATGCGCGCCGACATCTCCTGCAACTGCTTTACATACTTTGGACGGGCAGGATCGTCCTTCGGCAGATATTCGAGCGTCCGTGCAATTCCACCCATGACCCATCCATTTCCCCGCGCCCAGAACATCCTCTGCCCATTGGCCTCTGCCTTGGTCAGATAGCTTGCATCGCGCGCATACAGATGTTCCTTCGTGTCATACAACAGGTCCGAAGTCTTCCACCACTCCTCGTCGAGATACGAAATATATTTCTTGTCGCCGGTCGCCGCATACATCCGGGCCCACACCGGAGGCCCCATAAACAGAGCGTCACACCACCACCACGGAAGCTCCTTGCCCGGTCTCGTCGACATCCGAGGCGCTGCCAGTACGGCGTCCAGTTCACTCTGCGTCGGCTCCTTCATCGCCGGGTCTTTCTTCAGCAGATAAAGCTCAAGATACGTCTGCCCCACGCTCTGATCGTCCGCATTCGGCAGATGCGAGCGTAGCTTCCAGTCGAACTTTGCTCCCATCACCATCATGGCGTCGCGATACTTCGGGTCGTTCAGCGACTCCGAAGTGGCCATGAAGCCGCTGTACAGAATGCTCCACGTCCAGATCCGGTCGAAGTACGGTTGGGCCCGCGCAAGCTGCCAGTCGGCAACCTTCCGCATGGCTTTGCCCACCGCGGCAGGAGCGATCTTGTATGACAGATCCGTAGCCAGCGGACCGGGGTCGTCCGGATCGTCCCCAAAGTGCCGCGAATTATCCTTGGCAATCCCTGCCAGTTGCTTCGCGGTGGCATGTTCGTACGACACCTGTTGCGCCACCATCTCCTGCAAGCCAAAGCTCAGTAACAATACTGGAACAACAGCGCCATACTTCCAGGAGAAACGACCCATCTCTTACCTCCGCGAGTGAGAGTGCAAAAAAGAAGCGGACAGACGCTGAACGCACGATCTGCCCGCCTGGAGAACCTGCGTCAAGTTAGAAGTTGATACGGCCCGCCAGTTGAAAGTCGCGGTTTCCTTTGGCCGAACCTACCGAACCGAAGTTGGAATTGGCTGCCGCCGTGGGGTTCGCAGTCGGGTCGACCCATGCATTCGCAATTCCGCCAAACGTGACCTTGTTGGGCACGTTCAGGCAATCCACTTCAAAGATGAACTTCACCCGTTCCGGCGTAATGTTGAAGGAACGTCGAACGCTTGCATCAAGGTTGTACGTGCTCGGATTCCATAGATGATACGGCGCAGTCCGCGGCGCATCGCCGATCTTGTTGACGACCGTCTGACCGGGAGCCGTCGTTCCATAGTTGCCTGGCACGGAGAAGGCATTGATATCGATGTACTGAGTCCCTCCCTTGCTCGGCGCCGCACCGAGCGTCTTCGCCGTAATGCCCTTACCCCAACTGCCGTTCTTGCGCGCCGAACCGCTGAAATTGGAGTTCATATCCGGCATGCACTGGCCCTGGCCGGGAGAGTTGCAACCCGCGTATGTAATCGCTAACGGTACGCCGGAACCATAGGTGAAGATGCTCGAGAACTGCCATCCGCCGGCAAGCGCGCGAACGAGAAAGTGATCGCCTCCGATACCGCCTTTGCCAAACGGCAGTTTGTAGACGCCGTAGGCTGCGAGGTTCTGCGGCACAGCTACCGTCGTGTACGAGCGATCGGCACGACCTTGATGGTACGCAACCCCGTTCGACATCGCTGCTGCCGGAATATCGAAGCCGCTGCGGAAGGTGTTGTCATCGCCAAGGTTCTTCGAGTAGGTGTAGTTAAGCGTATAGCTGAGCCCCTTCCATTCCCGTTGGTTCAACGAGATCTGGAGCGAGTTATAGCTGACATTGCCGACGTTGCCCCACGTATCCGTCGTTCCGGAGTACTGCGGAAACGCCGTCAACATGTGGTAAATGGATGCGGCGGATGACTTCGCCGCCGCGACAGTGTACGCAGCATACGGAGCGGCAATTCCCGGCATCGCGGTCTGAGCGATGGCGACGTTGGCAGCCGTTGCCGGAGCGCTGAGGATTGGGGTCTTTCCGTCCGAAGCCCGTACCGCGCCCAGTCCGGCCAGATACTTCGGATCAAGCTGGCCTGCCCAGTAACCACGAGCATTGGAGCCTGTAGCGAGGAAGTGCGCATTACTACCCGCATAGTTCACCGCCAGCGTCAGGTCCTTGGTCACAGAACGTTCGATGCCGAAGTTATAGAAATTAACCTCCGGAGCGCGTCCCGACAAGTACGGGTCCGCATAGCCGGGAGCGCCGCCCGCCGCCTGCACACTGCCTGAGCCATTGATGTAGTTCCCCGTACCGATATTCAAACTCGCCGCACTCGGTGCTGCCGGTGCAGTCAGTTGGAATCCAGCTCCGCCGAAGTCCGTATTGTCGTTGTTCAGGTAATACGACGGCCCGGCATTGATTCCCGTCGTCTGCGCCGAAGGCATCACCAGGTTGGCGGTGAAACCGGCCTGGCTGGTACCGCTGCCTGCTCCGGCACGTCCACCCACGCCGCCTGCTCGCGAATACACCAGAGCGTATCCGCCGCGAACGACCGTCTTATCGTTGACAGAATAGGCAAACCCGATGCGTGGTCCCCAGTTCTTCTTGTAGGTATGTACCGGAGTTCTGCACTCGCAGCTGATATCCGCGCCGCGATGACCGGCGAACTCCAGCGAGCCAGGCGTTCCGGTAATGGCATTGATCTTGGTCGGGTTCAGATAACTCCATCGGTCCTGCACCTCGCGGTAGGGCGGGAAGAAGTCATAGCGCAAGCCGAGATTCAGCGTAAGTTTGTTGTTCACCTTCCAGTCGTCCTGGAAATAGGGAGAGATGGGCCGATACCGTCCGCCTTCTTCGCTGAATGCCTGAATCGTCGTGGAAGAGCTATTGATGGCGCCCAGAAGGAAGCTGGCATAGGAGTAACCCGTCGTCGAACCATCGAGAGAAGTTCCCTTATAGTTTGCCGTATCGTTCGGACTGAACTTTGTCGTAAAGATTCCGGAGGGCCCAAGTTGCGCCGCAACGTTGTCCTGTAGCCACTGCATCTGGATACCAAAGGTCATGGAATGTTTGCCCTTGATCCACTGCAGGTTATCCACCAGGGTAAAGGCGTTGGGGACGGTCGACTGCGTCGCGCCGGATGCGCCGTTCGATGTCCAGTTACCTTGAACACTCGGGAACGCTGTGCTCGAGTTGAACGTCACACCGGGGAACTCGTCCGACGCCTGTCCGGCAGGCAGGTTGGTGATGCCGATGTCTGCTGCCGCGCGAAATGGCTTGATACCATCCGTCAATGACTCGACCGGCTGCGAAAACCGCGTGAAGCCAAACTTGAATTGATTGACCAGGTTCGGCTTGATGACGATGGAGTGCTCAAGATCGATGATGGTCGGCTTGATCGTCGCATAGCCGCCCGCGGTATAAGGAAGCGGCAGAACGACTCCGGCAGGCGTTCCGCCCACGGTAAATGGAACGTTCTTGCGGCTGCCAAGCGTCAGCACAACCGAGAGCCGTTGCGACGGCGTGAGATCGTAGTCCACTTTGCTGAGAAACTCCCAGTTGTCGTACCCCGAAGGAACGCCGCCCAGATAATTGCCCACAACTCCGCCATTGGTCGGGTCAGGCAGAAACTTCTGCATGTACTGTGTGATCGGCGACAAGCGACTCGCAGGAATCACGTTCAGCGTTGGGATTCCGTTCTTCATTCCCCGGAACGGCTGGCGGGTGCATCCAGACGAAGTGCAGGCGTTGGTCGTCGGGTCGTAGATGACCGGAGTCGTAGAGGACAGCTCCGTAAAGTCGCCGGTGCGCATCAGCGCAGTCGGAACGGTGAGCGTATTCGGATTGATGCCATTACGCCCATGATATTTATCGTAAGTCGCAAAGAAGAAGCCCTTCTTGTGAGTAAACGGGATCGGTCCGCCCAGTGAGCCGACCAGTTCGTTCTGGTGCTCGACCGGCTTCTTGGCGGGAATCGTATTTCCGCTCGCATCTTTCTGCGTCAACGCCGGTGCACTGAAGCCCCAGGTGTCGAAGATCGTATTGCGGACAAAGGTCGCTGCCGTGCCGTGATACTGCTCACCGCCCGACTTGATCGTAAAGTTCAGCGCGCCCGCGCCCTGATATTCTGCTCCCGGAACGCTCGTCAGCACCTGGAACTGGTCCACTGCCTCCACCGGGATCGAGTTTGAGACGACACGGTTATCGCCCTGCTGGTTTGCCGTCGTCGTCGGAAGCCCATCGACGTAGACCTCGGCGATGTAGTTCCCCGTTCCTCCGATGATCGGAGCACGCGAACTGCCCTGGGCCTGCGCGCCCGGCAGCAACGTAGCGAACGCCGTCGGGTCACGCTGCTGTCCGCTCATCTGCAGCGGCAGATTCGTGTAGGTCGAATTCTCAATGACGCCGCCTAACGTTGCATTCGTTGTATCCAGCGCAGGCGGCGCTTCCGTGACCGTCACCGTCTCATTCGTATTGCCAACCGAGAGCGTAACGTTCAGTCCGGTCACCTTCAAAGCGTCGACAACCAGATTCTGCTGTTTGAAGGACTGAAATCCTGCCGCCGAAGCGGTCACGCTATAGGTCCCCGGGATAATCGGGTTGATCGTATATACGCCAGCCGACGAAGAGACGCGAGTCGTGACCACTCCGCTATCCTGGTTCTTCGCTGTGATCGTAGCGTTGGGCACAACGGCGCCGGTCGCATCGGTTACCGTTCCCTGAATCGCTCCCTGGCCGCCGGTCTGGGCCACGGCTGGTTCAACCAGCAAGCCGCAGCCAACGAATACGGCAGCGAAAATGAACGCCCCCGCCCATCTCCCCAGCCTTCCACAAATTGCTTCTCCTGCCTGCAACACATCTCTTACTCGCATCCCGGGTCTCCTTCAAGGTGGGCAGCTCGTGCCGTAACGGCTTTTGGTCCTATCAATTTAAGAATTGTTGAGCCGAAACAAAATCTACGAGACCGGCGAAGCTAATGTCAATAGAAAAATTGTTCCCCCTAAATAAAAGGCAAGCAGAGATTCTGAATTGGCGCAGGTAGATATTCGGAAGCTACTCTTCCCTAAGGACTTCCAGTGGCTTTTGCCCTAGAATTCGGTGGCTCGCCACCCACCCGGTCGCCACCGTCAAAGCCGCAGTTCCCACCAATGCGACGGTCGACCAGCCCCACTGCCAATGGAAAACAACGTCCATCCGATGCAACAAGACCCTGGCCACAACGTTGGCAGAGGTAATACCAACTACACCTGCAACCAACCCCAGCATGGCAAACTCAATCGAAAAAATAGTCGCAATTCTGCGACGCGTAGCCCCCAGCGTCTTCAACACGACCACTTCTTTGATCCTGCGATACCGTGTCCCCGCAATACTGCTGGCAAGAATGATGATGCCCGCAAAGATGGAGAACGCTGCCAGAAACTGGATCACATACGTAATCTGAATCATCACGGACCGCACCGTCTCCAATGCCTGCGCCACATTGATCACCGTCACCGTCGGGTAGGCGCGATAGAGCGCCCGCTGCAACTCGCCCACCCTTGCCGGATCGGCATGAACGCCGCCATACCAGACCACCGGCAGGCCAGCCAGAGTCGCCGGAGGCAGAATAAACGCAGCGCGGGAGTAAGCATGTTGCCCATCCGCCTTGGTCAGCGCCACCACTGTTGCGGTAAACCGCGAGTCCTGCGCGGCAAACGTAATATGCGATCCAACCTTCACCCCCAGCCGTTCGGCATCACGCTGGTTGACCGCCACCACCGGCGACCTCTCGCCCGCCTGCCACCACTTTCCTGCAACTGCGCTTGTGCCCGGAGGCACGCCCGCAGCCCAGGTCAGCGAGATCGATTGCAGCATTCGCTTGGGAAAGTTCTTCAACTTCGCCTGGTCCGCCGCGACCCCATCGATTGCAACAATTCGCGAAGACACCACGGGCAGCATCTCCGCCGGAGCGGTCACGCTGGGCTGTGCCTTGATCAGCGCACGCACTCCATCGATCTCCTTCGGGGTGATGTCCACCAGAAAAACATTCGGCAGATTCGGCGCACTGGTGATGTGCAACTGGCGCACTACGGCCTGCTGCACAAAATAAACCGTCATGATCTGCATCACACCCAGCCCAAGCGCGGCCAGCAATGCGGCCGAAGGGTTCCCCGGACGATATAGATTAGCGAGCCCATGCCGCGCCGCCGATGGCAGGCTCAACCGGGTCCGCCCCAAAAACCACTTCAACCCCGTCAGCAGCAGCGCCGAGGCTCCCAGCAGGATCGCCAGCACCGTCACCAGGCCCAGCGAGAAGACACCCCCCACCATCGCCGAATCGCTCAGCGTCGCCGCTATCGCCGCCAGCCCCGCAAGAATCAGGATAGCGGCTCCAATCTGCGCGCCATTCTTTCGCAGCTTGCGAAAGACGGCGGATACAAACGGGTCGTCACTCTCTTCGACCGCCCTGCGAAGAATCAGAACCGGACGGACTCCGCGAATATCCAGCAGCGGAGGCAGCGTAAACAGCAGCGTCGTCAGCACACCCACGCTAAGCCCTGTCAGCACTGTCCGTCCCTGTAGATGGATCTCGGTCTGCATATGAAGCAGTCCTGCGAGCAGGCGCGGAAATGCCATCTGCACCCCCACCCCCAGCGCCACGCCGAGCACCCCCCCCAGCAGCCCCAGTAGCAGCGTCTGCAGCAGATAGATCTTCATGATCTGCCCGGAACTCGCCCCCAGCGACTTCATGATCGCAATCGTATCCAGTCGTTGCTGGAGGTGTGCCCGCATCGCCATGCCGACGCCAATCGCACCCAGCACCAGCGCCACCAGACTCATCAGCGAAAGCAAACTCGTCGCGCGATCCAGCCCCTGCGTCAGCGCCGGATTCGTCTCACGATAGTCAATCACGCGGGCCTCCGGCAGCAGCTTCTCCAACCGCGCCCTCAGCGCCGCTACCGCCGAATCCGGCATCGCGCTGCCATCACGCGGCGCGGGCAGCTTGAACAAAAATCTCTGTCCGGCTCGGCTCCCCGGAGCGAGCAACCCACTCGCATCCAATCCTTCGCGCGAGATGAACACCCTCGGTCCCGCAGCAAAATTCCCCGATAACCGGTCCGGCTCATTCACCACCACCGAAGCAATGTGGAACAAGTTGTTTCCGATCTTCAGCTCATCGCCAACCTTCAGATGCAGGCGCACCAACAGGTCATCCGCCACCACCACGTTATCCGCCGTCAGGACACTCTTCAACGACGCCACCGGGGCAAGCTCCACCGTGCCATAAAACGGATACATCGCAGGATCGACAGCCTTCAACGAAACCAGCAAAGGATCGAGCGTCTTCGCCGAACTCGCCATCGACAGCAACTCTGTCACCGGCGTAATCTCCACGCCACTCGCTGCGATCTCGTCTAACCCCTTCTGCTCCTCGGGCGTAGGCTGTTCAAACATCCGGGCCGAAACATCCGCAGCCATAATGCTCCGCGCTCGTGTCAGCAAGGTCGCGCGAAACGATGAAGAGAATCCACGCACTCCCGTCAGCGCAGCAACTCCAATCGCAACCGACAGAATGACGAAGAAAAATTTGCCTCGTGACGCATGCATCTCGCGAGCAGCAACCCTGGCGGCAGACCGATACGAAAGCCTCGCCATAGCTACTCCATCACCGCAGGAACATCTGCGTCGCTATGCATCTCATCGGATACGATCAATCCATCCCGCAGCGTAATCCGCCGGTCGGCATAAGCAGCCAGCACGGCATCATGCGTCACCAGCACCAGCGTCGTACCCTCCTTCCGGTTCAGATTGAGTAGCAACTCCAGCACATGTTCCCCATTCGTACTGTCAAGGTTGCCCGTAGGCTCATCCGCCAGCACAATGGGAGGTCGGAGAATAAACGCCCGCGCTAATGCCACTCTTTGCTGTTCACCGCCAGAAAGCTGCACCGGATAATGTCCAAACCGATCGCCCAACCCAACGCTGGTCAACAACTCCCGCGCCCGCGCCAATCCATTCTGAGTCTCACCCGCATTCAGCTCATACGGCAGCAAAACATTTTCGAGCGCCGTCAGCGTAGGAATCAGTTGATACGACTGAAAGACAAACCCAATCGTCTTCCCCCGAACCTGCGCCAGCCTGTCCTCGGGCAGATAGCTGATCGCAGTTCCATTCAAGCGCACATCGCCGGAGCTAGGCGTATCCAGCCCCGCTAGCAACCCCAGCAGCGTCGACTTTCCACTTCCCGACGCGCCCATAATAGCCGCAAACTGCCCCTGAGGAATTGCAAAATCCAGGCCCCTCAAAATATCAACCGTCCGCGCCCCATTGCGGATCGACTTGCGCAGCCCCTCAACCTCAATCATCGGAGCGGTACTGGCTTCCGTAGCATTCACCTGGCTTAGCTCCTCCTGATAACTTTGTACGTATGCGGCAGCTTAGAGTTCTCCTAATAGTAGCGGGTGTAACGATTGCAATGTGCGGATGCAAGAAAGACCAGACCGCCCAACAATCCGTAGCGAGCAACTCGACCACCACCACCCAGTCACAACCCGCTCTCCCCGCTCCAGTGCCCTCCACCAAACCGGACAACCGCCCCGTCCTGGTGTGCTTCGGCGACAGTCTTACCGCAGGTCTAGGAACAGATTCCGGCGAGAGCTATCCCGACTACCTTCAATCTGATCTCGACACCCGGGGCTACCACTACCGCGTCGTCAACGAAGGCATCAGCGGCAACACCACCAAAGACGGCGTCGAGCGACTCGATACCATTCTCGCCCTCAAGCCCTCCGTCGTCGTAGTCGAGTTCGGCGGCAACGACGGCCTGCGCGGCCTGCCCATCGAGGACTCCCGCGCCAACCTCGACAAGATCATCTCCACCCTCAAATCCAGCGGCGCAAAGGTGGCACTCGCCGGAATCACCCTCCCACCAAACTACGGCCCCGACTACATCCAGCAGTTCGACGCAACCTACGCCATGCTGGCAAAGAAACACCGTGTCCCGATGCTCCCCTTCCTGCTCCAGGGCGTCTACGGCGTACCCGGCATGATGCAGCAGGACCACACCCATGCCACCGCCGCCGGAAACAAGATCGTCGCTAAAAACATCTTGCCGCTCGTTCTGACTCTTCTAAAGAAGTAGCCCACCTCGCTGTGGCCGTTTGCTCGTTAACCCATCACGACAATAGGCTGCATCAGCGTCCCCGCCACGCGCCGCACAATTGCCAGCAAATCCGCCGGGCCTGTAAATACTTTCACCAGCGGGGCCTGCGAAAACTCGGGCAGATTCACCTGCATTCCATTCCGCAGCCGTCCCGCCATCCGCTCATCAACCGTTACCGATGGCATCTCCGGTAGCAGCGTCCGCGGATGCGGCAACAGAGTCTCAATCTCCGCCGGTCCGCTCGCCTGCTTCAATTGGTCCATGGTCACCGCGTCTTTCAGCGCAAACACACCGGCGCGTGTCCGCCGCAGCGAGGCCAGATGCGCCCCGCATCCCGCAAGCTGCCCTAGCTCATGCGCCACCGAACGAACATATCCGCCCGCTGACACATGCATCTCGAACGCCGCGACCTCACCCTGCAACTCCAGCAGTTTGAAGTCATGGATCGTAATCCGCGCCGGCTTCACCCCAACCTCAACCCCAGCGCGGGCGAGTTTATGCGCGGCAACCCCATTGATTTTTTTGGCGGAGTAAACAGGAGGCACCTGATCGATCTCGCCTCGAAACCTACGGCTCCACTCACGAAGTTCCTCAAGCGAATGCGTCAGTGGCTTAGGATCAGCCGCCGCAGTTCCCTCAGCATCGAAGGTGTCCGTCGCAAAGCCAAAACGAATGGAGCCCTCATAATACTTTTCCGCCTGGCCAAAGAACTGCGCCAGCCTGGTGTATTTACCCAGTAGAAGGGGTAAGACCCCGGTAGCCATCGGGTCGAGCGTGCCAAGATGTCCGATAGACTTTTCGCCGGTAGCCCGGCGAACAATAGCCACAACGTCATGCGATGTAAGCCCCGAGGGCTTATCCAATACCAGAAGACCGTTCATTCATCTTCCAGTCTATTTACTAAAGCCCGATTGCTAAAGGCCGTTGCCTGGCCGCCGCACCAGCGACAAAAACTCGCTACGGGTTTGAGCCTGCTCCTTGAATACGCCGAGCATCGCCGACGTCACTGTAGACGAGTGCTGTTTCTCCACCCCGCGCATCATCATGCACAGGTGTTGCGCCTCCAGAATCACCGCTACCCCCTGCGGGTTGATCGCCTCCTGAATCGCCTCGCTCACCTGTCTCGTCAACCGCTCCTGCACCTGCAGACGGCGCGCAAAAACGTCCACCAGACGCGGAATCTTGCTCAACCCAATCACCTTGCCGTTCGGAACATAGGCAATATGAGCCTTGCCAAAAAACGGCAGCAGATGGTGCTCGCACTGCGAGAAAAATTCGATGTCCTTAACAATCACCATCTCGTCATAGTCCACATCGAACAGCGCATCATGCAGAACTGCGGTGACATCCATCGTATAGCCCCTCGTCAAAAAGGCCATGGACTTCTCCATGCGCTCAGGCGTTTTCAGCAACCCGTCGCGGTCAGGGTCTTCCCCCATGCGGCGTAGCAACTCACGATACAACTCCTGCGTCGATGCAGTCTCAAGCAATGCGGAATCAAATGTGGCGGACATGCTTGCCATAGGAAACCTTCCTTTAGATAAAGCCGGGATCTACGCTACCTGCATAGTCGAAGGAGTTATTGCTCGTCTCTTCAACATGCACCCGCTCCAGATGTGCGGCGGTGAAACCAAGAAAAATACGGTAAACCTCTCTGCTGAGATTCTCCGTCGTCGAAACCGATTCGCGAAAACACTCCAGCGTGTTCAGATTCGCGTGGTCAAAACGATCAATCAAATTCACCTGTGCAAAGGCATCAAGATCAGCAAGATTACAAACCATTCCCGTCTCCGGATTGACCTCACCGCTCACTGTAACCTGCACCGTATAGTTGTGCCCATGTCCATGCGGATTGTTGCACTTGCCGAAGACCGCAAGGTTCCGCTCCACATCGTAGGCGTCGCTATGCAACCGGTGCGATGCCGGAAAATGATATCGCCTTGAAAGGTGCGCCTTCATCGCTCACCGTAGTAGTCGGCAAAGAGATCGGGCATCTCGTACACCCGAACCCGATGCAACTTCGCATTCGGAATCTTGCCATCCAGTCGCTGCCAGATCGCAATGGCAATGTTCTCGGTTGTAGGAATCGCCTTTGCAAACTCGGGTACTTCAAGATTAAGATGCCGATGATCATAGACACTGACCACCTCGCGTTCCAGAATGTCCTTCAGCTGCTTTAGATCGACAACGAATCCGGAGATAGGATCGACCTCACCGGCAACTGTTACCTCCAGCGTGTAATTGTGTCCATGTCCGTTACGATTCGCACACTTTCCAAAGACCCGCAGGTTCTCCTCAGCGGACCACGCATCATTCCAGTAGAAATGTGCGGAGGAAAATTCGGCTTTGCGTGTAAGCAATATCATCGTTGTTTTCTCTCTATTAGACGCCCCGCACAGCCACGCGGTTACAAACCTCAATCATATCCGCGACGAATAACGCTTTGGCCGTTCCATGTTCTAAATCAGGGCAGATCCTCCGCCTTCAGCGAAGGGATGACAACTAAAGAGACGGTGACTGGGTTGCCGATGTTCATCGGCGCAGATCAGTGTTAAGCCTCCGTAGCCGCCCCGCAGTCTACCCACCGGAATACCTTCTCCCCTTCCAGACAACCAACTTCTTCACCCGATGATCCACCACGCTGCGCACCAGCAGATAAACAAACAGCGGAACCCCAAGAATCGAGATCACCACATCAGATGCAGGAAAGTTCGATCGCGCCACCCGCGAATAAAACCGCCAAAGCGTCCGCAGCCAAATCACCCAGATCACGCCTCGCTGCCATGGCTGCAGCCAGTACATCCCCACCGCCAACCCCGGCAGGCCGAAGAAGAGCAGTACATCCAGCACCCGCCACGCCGCCAGATAGATCGGGCGCGGAAACAGCAGCGCGAGATTTTTTGTCCACCCTTCCACCATCTCCGCCGTGCTGCGGTACATACGCGTCGCCAGCGCATCCGGAGCAAAGCGAAACCGTATCGTCCGTTCGCCACTCTTGATATTGCGCGCCAGAGCCACATCTTCGAGCACCGTCCCGCCAAGCACCTGATGGCCGCCTACCAGAAAATAAGCATCCCGGTCTACCATCAAAAACTGTCCATTCGCCGCCGCCAGGCTACTCTCCGGATCGTTGACCTGCTTCATCGGATAGACACTCGCCAGCTCAGAGAACACCAGCGGCATCACCGCCCGCTGCCAGAATCCGGTCACAATCTGTCGTGGCGAATACGACAGCAGCACCGCCTTATATTTCTCCGACTCATGCACCGACCGCGAAAGGTCTCCCGGCTCATGCACGGTATCGGCATCGGTAAATAACAGCCGCTTTCCCCTCGCAATTCGCGCTCCGGCCCAGCACGCATTCGACTTCCCATTTAAACCTCCGCCGCTCAAAGCCAACGGCGGAGCATCCATCACGATCACGCCCTGATGAGCAGCGGCAACCTCTTCCGCAATCGCCCGCGTGCGATCAGCAGAGTCATCGTTCACAACAATCAGTTCCCACTGCACCTCCAGCTCAAACCCCGGCTCCGACTGGCGCACCAGCGATGCCAGGCACGCCCCCAGCACGTCCTCTTCATTGCGCGCCGGCACAATCACCGACAGCGCCAGTTCACCAGCCACAACTTTCAACTCAGGGGTAATCTCGTTAGGGTTCACGACTTTGTATTATAGGAAGTGGAGCGTAACGTGCGTAAAGTCTGGGCAGGTGTAGTTGTCGCAATGCTGTTGGTCGCTGGGTGCGACCGCGGCAGTCATCCCCACCAGATCGGCACGGTCGCGCCGGAGTTCACGGTAAGCGACGGCGTCCAGACCGTTGATCTCAGCAAGTATCGCGGCCATACCGTCATCCTCAACCTCTGGGCAACCTGGTGTCCTCCATGCATCATCGAGCTTCCCAGCCTCATTCAGCTCCACCACCAGATGCCCAATATCGTCATCATCGCTATCAGCCAGGACGAAGACGATGCCGTCTACCGACGCTTTCTCGACCAGCATCACATCGACTTTCTCACTGTTCGTGACCCGACCCTGCGTATCAACCGCCTCTATGGCACGCTGCAGATCCCCGAGAGTTACGTCATCGACAAGAACGGCATGGTTCGCCGCAAATTCGTCTCCGCGCAGGACTGGACCAGCCCTGAAATCATGGGCTACCTGAAAAAGCTGTAGCTCGCCCTTACCTCATCGCTGCGGCATAAAGTATTCGCGAATATCAATCGCCCGCATCCCAGCGCTGTGAGCCCCCTCCAGTCCCTCATCGGAATCCTCAAAGACCATGCAAGCAGCGGCAGTAGCTCCCATCCTCCGCGCGGCCTCCAGAAATACATCCGGAGCGGGTTTGCCCCGCTGCACATCTTCGGCCGCCACGATACAGTCGAACAATGACCGCAGCTTCGTCACCGTCAAACTGGCCTCAACGTTCTCTCGACGCCCATTTGAAGCCACAACCATCGGCACCCGCCCGTGCCACTCCCGCGCGATCTCCGCAATCACCGTAACCTCCCGCAACTGCTCCAACCCAGCCTGAAACGCCACCGTATACCGTGCAAAGATGTCGTCGCGAGGCACCGGCTTACCCAGCAGCGCCTCATAGTCATCCATCAGCGCATCGGGAGTAAGGCCGCCCCGCGGGTAGTACCACTCCTTCGCCATCGTCAGTCCATGCGCGTCCAACCCGACCAGAAGCGCCTGCAAGTGCGCCGGAGCCGTATCCACCAGTGTTCCATCGCAATCGAAGATCAATCCCTCAAACGTACCCTCAACCAAAGAAATCCCCATATCTTCAATTCTACTTACGCCCCTGCCGCTGCTATCATCGATGCATGACCCAGCTTGACGTCCTGTACCGCTACGGAGCGCCTCCCACCGAGGCCGCTACCCTTGCCATCGCTAAAATCCGCGAAGTCTATGGAGTTCGCCGTATCGAACTCCGCGAAGCTGAAAAGACCGTCCGCATCGAGTACGACGCCACCCGCCTCACCGAACCGGTCATCCACCAACTCCTGCGCCGCGCCGGTCTTGATATCGTAGAAACCATGCCGATGTTCGCGCCTCCGCTCCCCGAGCCTGCCGCAGCAGCACAATAACTTCGCAACAATTATTTACACGCGCCCGTAGCTCATCTGGATAGAGCATTTGGCTTCGAACCAAAGGGTAGGGAGTTCGAATCTCTCCGGGCGCACCACTTTCAAAATTTAACGTCTTCCGAAATATCAACCCCACATTGGGCACAAGTAGCTAGCAGCCAATTACTCATCGTCGATTGTTACCAGTGTTGAGCTTCGCTCTCTCCGGTTCACCGCTAATCGCCACATTCAGGCACGGTTGCCCTAACTACCAAATTCCGTTATCTTTAGAGAGTTGCATCCAAACGCAATGTGCGCCCGTAGCTCAGCTGGATAGAGCAACTGGCTACGAACCAGTAGGTCGGAGGTTCGACTCCTTCCGGGCGCACCATTTTCCCTAGTTCCGCTAAACGATACATCCCTGAGACTTTAGTCCCACAGGGGTATAACGATGCGCGAACTAATATGCACGGTTTCAGGCCAAGCTGCCGAAGCCAAATCCAACAAAATAAGGATCACCAATGACAGGAACAATCTCCCAAATCCTCGGGCGGAAGGCGAGTTTTTGCCTGATACGAGCTTCGGACGGATCGGAAGTGTTCGCCCATCGCCTGGACTTCGTGAATCCGCAGGACATGACACAGGGCAAGCCGGTGGAGTTCCGTCTAAAGCTGGCAACGACTGGAAAGCGCCCAGCGGCCACCGACGTGATTGCGGCATAGTCAGGCACCACAACCTCCACCTAATAGCTGCCACAGTGGCCTTTGCCTTGTTTGGGGCAGTGGCCTTCCTTGCGATCATCATTGACTGCGTTCTGAAGATGGGGGGGCGGTAATGAGTGCATCTCCAATCATTGAGAAGCTGCGGAAACTGATTGAACACGAGAAGTCGGCTCGTTCGCTTGGAAGTTTGGCTGAAGCAGAAGCATTCACCGCAAAGATTCAGGAACTTCTTATGGCCTACAACCTTGAGCTTTGCCATATCACGCCAGAGGAGGAGGCCGAGGAAGGCGTTATTGAAAGTGAATGGGTAAAAGGCGATGCGTTCGGCGCTGGCCATGGAAGCCGACGTGTTGATTGGTTAGAACATCTGGCGTCCGCAGTCGCACGTAACTGCTTTTGCCGCTCCCTGATCGTCACTGGATCAAATGCCCAGGTATTCGTTGGACTCCCGCTGAACCGCGCAAGCGCAATTCAAACATTCAAATACCTGGCGTCCGCGGCGCAGCAGATAGCGAAAGCTGATCTTGAAACGTTCAAGATGACGGAAGCCTACGTCTCGTCATGGGAGAAGCGTGTAGAAGCGAGACTCTGGAAGCGCAGCTTTTTGGTTAGTTTCGCTTCAGCAATTAGTAGCCGCGTGAATAATACGCGGTTGAATCTTACATCGGGCACAGAAGGATCATCTGGACTCGTTCTAGTTCGACGCATAGAGCAATCTCTCGATGAATGGTCTGATTCCCATATCAAGCGCAAACCCGCACCTGCGATTGGTGGCCATGTAGGAAATGGGTTCAAGAATGGATATAGCCGAGGAAATCACATTTCCCTGAAAGCATCCGCTGGCATTTCCGCAGGCGGTGCTCAATGAAAACCCTTCTCGCCTCCAGCAATCAGGTATCGAGGCACGGCTATTCAGTTGCTTACTCCATCAATGGAACCTCTCCGAACACCCTAATTTTTAGGGTGCATGAATGCCCGCGTCCTCTGCGGAAGAACTGGGGGATCAAATGACTCCAAATTCATTCAGCCGATGGGGAGCATTTCGCCCCTATGACGAGATCACTCCGTCTACGCCATACGAAGCTTGTGTGTTTATCGACAATGCGATCCTTCATCTCCGGAATCGCTACGGAATAATCGCGCAGGATGCATTCGAAATTCTCAATGGTGCGCACAACGCGATTAATGATTCTTTGTGGGAGGTCGCATGATTACCCTCCCCCGCAACTACGACTCTCAGTTCATCCCTTCGTTTGAAGACTTTGATGATGAGCCGTGCGAGTGCTTTTTCTGCCACCAGACGATAGACCCTGACTTCGAGGTAATTGTCTGGCTCAACGTAGGCCACGGACTTTCTGAGTCCTTCCATGCAGAGTGCGGCGCTGTTACATGGGCGGAATCGCTTGATCTTCCATTTAGAAACGAGGACAAATAAATGCAAACTCTCGATTTGGAAACCCTTGAACTTAAGACGGGCGCTCATGCCCCCAACGAAACTGAAATGTGCGTCATGGAGGCAGTCGCATTCATCGCTGGCGAGAAATGGTCTGATTCGCCACAATGCGCTTCTCCTGTCATCGCCGCCTTTATGAGGTCGTACAACGATTCAGTGAACGATGAGATACGTCAGTCACTGAAGCAGTACATTCCTCGTTTGATTGGGACGCGTGGAAGCGCGGCCGTTGAAGAACGGCGTTCTTTGATGGCTGCCGATTGGCTGGCACGGGTTCACACACCGGCGTGGTTGCGGTTGGCCGGTCTGAATGTCCAGGCTGAGGCTTTGGAGACTCTGCCAGAGATTACATCGATGGCGCAGATACCTTCGATCAAAGGACCTATCGAAGCGGCACGTGAGTCTTCGTCCGCTGCTAGGGACGCTGCTGGGGCCGCTGCTGGGGCCGCTGCTAGGGCCGCTGCTTGGGCCGGTGGTGGGGCCGCTGCTTGGGCCGCTGCTTGGGACGCTGCTTGGGCCGCTGCTAGGGACGCTGCTGGGGCCGCTGCTAGGGACGCTGCTAGGGACGCCCTCAAGCCCACAGTAGATAAGTTACAGGCAACCGTTCCAGAACTGATTGAGCGGATGCTTTCTATTACGGAGGCGAAATGAAGGAGTCCACTTACCAAGTCTTCGACGGAATTACTTTGTTCCTCATCCTGATTGCCATATTGGTGTGCTCATGAACTGCACTCATAAATTAGCAATCGCAATGCGTAACGGTGTGCTTGTTGTGTACTGCAAGCGTTGCGGCTCACCTGAAGCAGAGATCAAGGGAGATTTGAAATGAGCAAACTTTTAGATGGTGCACTGGCAACAGTAAATAGGCCGGAGATGGAGCCTGTTGAGGCAGTAACTCCTATGGGCATCCTGCAAATGGCAATCTCGCAGGGTGCGGACATCGACAAACTGACGAAACTTATGGAGTTGAAGGAGCGGTGGGATGTAACAGAAGCCCGCAAAGCTTATGTGCAGGCTATGGCCGACTTCAAAAACGAGCCTATCGTCATCGCTAAAGACAAGAAGAACACTCAATACGGATCGATGTATACCTCAATCGGGGAATTAGTAAACACTGTTACCCCATTGCTTGGAAAGCATGGTCTGAGTGCCGAATGGTCCCTAGATCAGTCGGAAGGGATACGGGTGGGGTGCACGCTAACTCATGCATTGGGTCACTCTGGAGAAACAAAGTGGATGAAGGTACCTACTGATGATTCCGGGAAAAAGAACCCTATCCAGCAGATAAAGTCTTCGGTGACTTATGCCCGAATCCTAACCTTCGAGATGGCTTGCGGTCTCGCCTCCAAAGAAGCGAACCTGGACGATGACGGGAACGGCGCTGGCGGTGGTAAAGAGTTGGACATTGCCGACTTTGACCGAATTATCAGTCTTATCGAAGCCGCCGATTCTCTTCCTATACTTCAGGTCACTTTCGTTGAAGGATATAAATCTGCACAAAAGATCAACGATGTCGCCGCAATGAAGCAATTCACAGCAGCCAAAGATAAGCGAAAGGCGGAACTAAATGAGAACAATTAAATGCACTCAGGGCTCCGCTGAATGGCTTGATATTCACCGTGGCAAGATCACTGCCTCCCGCATCGCCGATGTACTCGCCGTGCTCAAGAAAGGCGGCGAAGGGGCGGATAGAAGGAACTACCGCATTGAGCAGATCGCGGAGCGGCTTACAGGGCGAAGCGAAGATCACTATGTCAGCCCTGAGATGGAGTGGGGCACAGAGTTCGAGCCTGTAGCCCGTTCCGCCTATGAGATCGCTACTAACTCGATAGTTGACACGGTCGGGTTTGTTCTCCACCCAACTTTCGACTATGCCGGGTCGTCTCCTGATGGCCTTGTAAACGAAGACGGCGGGCTGGAACTGAAGTGTCCGAAGACAACCACGCATATCAAGTGGCTTGATGAGGGAATAGTTCCCGAAGAGCATCAGGCGCAGTGCTTATGGAACATGGCCTGCTGCGAACGGAACTGGTGGGACTTTATGAGCTTTGATCCCCGTATGCCTGCCGGTGCCCGCGTCTTCATCGTTCGCATGTTGAGGGATGATGAACGCATTGCCGCGATGGAGGCCGAAGTCCTCAAGTTCAACGGAGAAGTTGAAGCTGTGATTGAACGGCTGGGCGGGCGGCAGGAAGAGCCCCCTTTGCCTCCCGTTGATACCCGCAGTGAACTGGAGCAGTTGAACGAGATGCTCGACCGGATGGAGTTGATTCCTTGAGGCCGCACAAGTATTTCAAAGCCGAACCCGAAGCAGTGAAGACCTACGGACTCCGTGAAGTGTGTCAGGGCAGCGCTGCTGGCAAGCGTGAGTACAAAGCTCGTACCACAGAGATGTGGCTAAGGCAGGAAGGTATCTGCCCCATCTGCAATCTATGGGTGGATCAGAACGAAGCCACATTTGAGCACCAGGAACCTCGCAGGATGGGCGGCGGATTCACTGACGATCGCACGATCATAGACGGCGAATGGCATAACGCCGCCGCACATGGTCACTGCAATACAGAGAAGGGTTCTAAACGCTATCAGTGGGTAGATGGAAAATACGTATCGGTTCTATCGAGAGAAAGAGAGGTTGCATGAGCATCGAAGCATATCCGCTGTGCTGGCCGGAAGGATGGAAACGAACTTCCTGCCAAGAGCATTCACGATTCAAGACAGGCTTCGGAGCCGCCCGAGTTTACCTGTCGGCAGAGATTGCGCGGATGGGCGGGACTAAGGTCATCATCTCAAGCGATGTGCCACTCCGTAATGACGGGATGCCCCGCGCCAGCGCCGCCGAGCCGAAGGATTCAGGCGTTGCCGTCTACTTCCGTTACGGCGGAAAGGATACGCCTACACAACTTACGAGGTCGCCGGTTTTATTGAAATCAGCATCGGCCGGCGGATATCAGAGTCGGCGGTGAGTGCAAGGATTCGGGATCTTCGCAAGCCTCAGTACGGCGGATACACCGTGAATTCAAGACCTCGGCATGGATGCAGTGCTTACGAGTACCAGATTTTGGATAACCAACAGGACAAGGAAGCAGTATAGATGGCAAATAGCTGGTTGCGTCTGTATCACGACATGCCGAACGACCCGAAGTGGCGAACGATCGCTCGGGCGGCAAAGCAGACTATCCCTGTAGTTCTGGCAGTGTATGTGCATTTGCTCACAATCGCCTCTAGTGCCGTCGAGCGGGGCACGTTGGTGAATGTCAACAGTGAAGACCTTGCAAGCGCCCTGGACATTGATTCTGAGGCTGTGGATGCGGTTCTAGTTGCCATGCAGGGCCGGGTACTCGACGGCGAGAAGCTTTCAGGATGGGATAAGCGTCAAGTCAATCGCGAGGATAGCTCCACGGAGCGCATGAAGCGATTCCGTAATAAGAAAGTGACGCAGTGTGACGCAGTGAAACGCAATGTTACGCAGAGTGACGCATCTGTGACGCAATGTGACGGCAGAGTAGATAAGAAGAGAGAAGAAGAGATAAAGAAAGTACAAAAACCTTCTCGCGACAAGCGCGAGGCCAACCCTACGCATGCGGTTTTCAAGGGCTTAGTCCAAGACGCCTGGAAGGAATGGGGCAACCCGCTGGAAATGCCGTGGGACGGAGCGGAAGGCAAGCAGCTTGGGATGCTCATCGGAGCAAACCCTAAGCTAGGACCGGATGGCATGAGGCGGCTGTTGCAGTACCGGGCGAGGTCGAACGGCGTGAACCTTGCAGAGCGTCCGAGCAAGTGGCTTAGGAGCCTCACCGACTACGCGAGAGGCCCACTCAACGAATTCAAGCAACCGCAGGAGACGAGCAATGGAAACAGGAATCAGAGCAAGACAGGCGGAAACCTCAATGCAGCGGCACAAGCCATCGCCTTCCTTGAACAGGAAGAAAGAAATCGTGGACTTGCTGACGATCTTGAGTTTGCGGAGACAGGCAGCGGTGAATCCGGAGACGCTGGCACTGTTTGCGTCGGATCTGGAGCATCTGGAACTGGTGGACTTGGACACGGCGCTGAAGGTGTTGTCATCGAGGCCGCGCGCTGAAGGGGAAACAGCCTTCCCAGAGATAGCACGGATCATCGAAGAGGTTGAATCTGCTGGGCGAAGTCGGAGGACGGCAGAGGCCCGCGAACGGCGTATGGCGGATGAGGCGGCAGAACGTCGGCGCAGAGAACAGCACCCAGAGGATTACGCTTCAATCGGGCCGGCCGACCTGAAGGCCTTTTCCGAAAGACTCCCCAGCTTCAGCTTCGATATGCCGAAGGAGCGAGTCATTCCTGAGCCTGTGATGGTGACCTGCCCGCATTGCTCGGAGGAACTTCCTGTTCCCCAGAACATCCGCTTCTGGGATCCGGAAGAACTTAGAGCCCAGGCTGACAGGATCGAAGAGCTGCGAAGAATCGCCGCGGCCAACCGTGCAATCAAGCAGGAGGTTGCATGAAAGGCCGCACGAATCCACGTCAATTGCTCCGCATCAAGTTCGGCATCTGCCCAGACTGCGGAGGAGACGAGTCGGCTCCTGGTGGCTTACGTTGCGCCAAGTGCCGGGACGAGCAGAATGCACGCCACCGAAAGGTCTATGCAATGCAACGGGCGAATGGAAAACCACGAAGGACGCCTGAGAAATACAAAGAGCTTGCCGAAGAGGCGCGGGCCAAGAGAAATGATCGGACGAGCCGAGGTCAGTGTATCCAATGTCCTAATCCGGTAACTCGATACAGGAGATGTTTGCGGTGCAGGAAAGCGGATGCAGAGTGCAAGCGGCAGTACCGGAATCGGCAGAAGCGAAAAGCGGAATTGAAGGTGGCGGCATGAAGACTCTGCAATTTTCAGTTGCGATGCGAGCGGAGCCCCAGGGATCAAGCAAGGCGTTCGTTATCCCAGGAACTAACCGCGCGATCGTGACGAGTGCGAACACGAAGATGAAGCCTTTCAGGTCGGAAGTTACACGAATGGCGATGGCGACTCTCTCAGATATGAAATGCGATGAGCCAATGTTGGGAAAGCACATTCCCGTATTTGTGGAAGTTATTTTCCACTTCTCTAAGCCTGACAGTATTCCAAAGAATCGCGTTCACCCGGTAGTGAAGCCGGACATCGACAAGCTCTTGCGGGCCGTCCTTGACTCACTAACAGGCGTTGCCTTTAAGGACGATGCTCAGGTAGTGCAGACGCGCACGGCGAAGCGTTACAGCCATAGAGATTACGTAGACATAACAGTTTCGGAGGTTGCATGAGCGACTACAAGAACTTCGAGAAGTACCTAGCTGGCGAGTGGTACCCCGGCTGCCCAGTTGGTAAATCAGAATGGCGGCAGAACTTTGATGCGTACATGGCTAGTAAGACGGTTGTGCCTGTAACCAAGCCAGCCGAACCTGTAAAAAATAAACGATGCCGAGCTAAGCCTTTTGTGAAGCAGCAGTACAACAAGAGCTACATGAAGCAGCGCCGCGCTGATGCCATCAAGAACGGCGACTGCGCTGACTGCTACCACACAAAGGCGCGGAAGGGTAAAACGACCTGCCAGGGTTGCCAGGATAAGCGTACGGCGCGTGAGATGAAGCGGCACTATGCGAAGAAGGTGGCTGCATGACGCGAGAGAAGATGCAGGCGCAGTTAGACCGTTGCTGCGGAGCTGCCCCGAAGCCATATGTGAAACCAAAGCCTCTATCTGGTTTGGAAAAGGAATTCCGATTGCAGCAGGTAAAGCAGGTTGCATCGTGGAAATTGCAGCAAAGAGAGGAAGTGAAGGCATGAGCAGACGCAATAATCAGCCAAACGAAGAGAGTTTCTTGAAGGATGTATCGAAGCATGAGATGACCGTGAAGTTGGACAACGGCGTCTATCGTCATCTTCGATTTGGGCAGCCCAACAGTAGCAATATGTGGTTCGACATTGTGACTTGGCCCGGATTCCTTGCCTATACAGGGGATATGGGGAGCTTCGTATTCACCCGCTCGTCCGATATGTTCGAGTTCTTCCGCACGGACTCTAAGAAAGGTGGACTCGGAATCAACCTCAACTATTGGTCAGAAAAGCTGGAAGCTGTTGACCGTGATGGCCGCTCGGGAAGCTATAAGGACTTCTCCCCAGAGAGAATGCGTGTTCACGTCGAGGAGCACGTTGCGCAATGGATAGAGGAGTGCGAGCTATCTGAAGATGCCGCCGCCGAACTGAAGGAGGCTGTCGAGGAGGAGGTCTATCGCTACCTCGACGACAGCGAGCACGAGGCGCGAACAGCTGTGCGTGACTTCTCCGTGGAAATCGACGGTCACAAGTACGAGTTCTACAACACGTGGGAGTGGAATTGTGATGAGTACACCTTCCGCTTCGTCTGGTGCTGCTACGCCATCGCATGGGCAATCAAGCAGTACGACAGCCGCGAATCAACCGAAGCGGCTGCTTAGACGCACCGTAGTAGTGCTGAAGGGGAGCCAATGGTGGATTCCCGGCGGGAGTCTCATCTATGCGGGAACGCCTAAGACCCGTATCGAATGGATAAGGCTTACTTGGCGGGGGTACTTGGCATGGTGGCAGTTGATGTTCTTGGTCGCATATTTAGTGCTGAAGGGAGAGTAGAAGAATGGATGCGAAGAACGAACTTTTGCAGGATTTTCCGACAGCTATTGCCGTGCATGAACCGAGTGGCTGGTACATCTATGGCGGCATCGAGAATCAGATGGAAATGGATACCCTGCTGGCCGCTGATAAGGAATCCGAAGAGGAAGCGTGGGAAGAGGCCCTTGCCTACTACAAAGACATGTGTTCCCAATCTGGAGGTGCGGAGTGAATAGCGCAGAAGGAACGGAGAGAACAATGGATGATGAAGTGAAGATTCTGGCTGTTCCCATCGGAACAGAAATCAGCGAAAGCGTCGCCAATATCTTGGCACAAAAGGGCGTCGTAATTATCCGATCCGAAAGCCCTGAGTTGGTTCGCCTTGTAACCAAAGTCCCGGACTTGGATGTACTCCCTGCGAATGAATTCATGTGGGCAGCCATCGACGCCCTCGCGATGACCGAGGAAAAGTACTCCCAGCCCGATGCAGACAAATTACGTCGTAGATTCGTGGGAAATCTCGCGGAAGTGACGAGGAAGCAGCGGCGTAAGTTGATTGGGTGGTCGGCTGAGACTAAATCATGACTAAAGAGCAGGCAGGAGGATCGGAACAGTGAGCATAGCCATAGAGCGAAAAGAAAAACTCCGAAGCCCTCGCGGTAATTGGCTTGTCGTCAGCTATCACGATGGGCAGATTTGGTTCTGTAGGTGGGTGGAAACCTGGGCCGGAGTCCAAATGTCGAAGCGAAATGCCGAGAAGTATATCCGCACCGGGCCAGATGGTACCAAGAAAGGCCGCGTAATCGTCATGGACATTGAGCGGATGGCCGACTTCGCTGTAACTGAGGCAGCTAATGAAATCCACGATCTATACAAACTTTTTGAAAAGTAAATCAATTGGAGGATCGGGTATGACGGATAAAGAGACGTTTTACGAAAGATTAGACCGCATTGAGCGAGAGAACAGGATCAAGCGGCTATTCGCGGATCGCCCTGATAACCTGCACGACTACCAGGGATGCGCGAAGGACGCTGCGAAAGAGAAGGTGTTGAAGGTTTGGCCGAATGCGACTGCAAAGGTATTTCGTTCCGGGCGTTGGCTAATATATGACCCGCGTGAGCGGGGAAACTTTAGATTGTCTTCTTTTTGCGAAACCGAAGAAGCCGCATGGCAAAACGCGGCCGAATCTCTTCCAGCCCAACCGAAATTCAAGTGTGGGACTTGTGGTGAGCCTGTTTCTATCTATGGGAACATATGGCTGCACGAAAAAGCCTCACAGAATCATAATGTCGTGCCCGTCCCGGTTGAATCTCTTCTAGCCCAACCGGGGCAGGAGCACCCGCGAGCAGACTGTGAAGGCTGTAACAAGCTTGACTGCCCATGTAATTCCGAGTGCGGTGGTGGCGAGCCGTGCTGGCGCAATCCAGAAACTGGATATATGGAATACTGCCCAAAACACGAGGCTATCGTTGCCGACAAAGCTATGGAGGTTGATGCAACCTGCAAAGCTAAGTCGGTTGAACCCGACGGCATAGGGTGGTGCTCATCATGCGACAGCATTCACGAGATAAAGCGCCCAACTTGCTCCAATTGCGGGGATTGGTTGATATTCGCATCCGATGACCTACGTGAAGATAAATGTATCGGTTTTCCTAAGTGCGGGGTTGGTGATAAATCAACTTCCGCGCACGAGAAACATTGTCCTGCATATGTTTCCTCGGTTGAATCTATTCCCGTAGAGGCCAAAGAGAAGGAACAGTGCGTGAACTGCGGCCTTGATATTGAGCAACGGCTATGGGGGTCAACGATTGCATGGATACACGTACATAACAACCGTAAGTGGTGCGAGGCGGATAGATGTGCCGAGCCGAAGCCCACTCCATCTACTCCAGCCGATTCGATTTTGCCCAAGGAAACTCTTGAGGTAATTCTGGCAGCACAAAATGTTATATCTATGTTCACAAGCGGTCTTCACCCCACTGAAGCGCAGTTGCATAGGCTCGAAGGTGCCATTTATGCCGCTCAGAATCATCCCCAGCCTGACTCATCCTCTATCAGCACAGATCAGACGTTTGAGGAGTGGTGGAATGAAGGTATTCACCTAGCTAAAATTTACATCGCAAACGGGGACTATTGGCAGATAAAGGGAATCGCAGAACAGAGCTGGAATGCCTCTAAAGAGACGGAATGACAAAGGTAAAACGTTGGAAGTGGATGAACGATGAAAACGGAGACTTCTACATGGAACGCTGGGGGTCTGGCGATTGGGTGAAGCATGAAGATTACGCCAAGCTCGAATCCCTCCACCGCGAGATCATAGAGAAGGGCCGCAAAGTCCTCAACTCAACATTAGACGAGGGCATGAGCAACACTGAGTATATCGAGTGGGTGATGGAGAGGTTGGAGGGGAAATGAGTGTCTACGTCGATGACATGGCTGCGGCGTTCGGCAGGATGGTCATGTACCACATGATCGCCGACACGTCCGAAGAACTACTGGAAATGGTGGACAAGATAGGAGTTGCTCGGAAGTGGATTCAACACCCGCATACCTACAAGGAACACTTCGATATCTGCGCAGCGAAACGTAAGCTGGCCGTGAACGCCGGAGCGATTGAAATAACTTGGCGAAACTATGCCGAGAGAGTTAGAGCACGAATTGGAGGCAAAGGATGAGCGAACCAACCCCGATGTCGGATAGGCCGTCAGTGCAGAAAATCTGCTACATAAGCCCAGAAGGAAATCCGAGCGAGTTCATCTTGGGGCGCGGAGGGGTAACGGATATTCGTGAAACGGAAGAAAACGGTGAATACTCCACAATTCCTTGGTTAGAAGTTTGGGCAGGTGAAAACCTTCTTGCCCGATTCAACCAGCACAAGTTAGAGCACATCATTTACAAGGAGAGCCGATGAGCGAACCAAACGATACGCGGGAAGAGGTAGAAGCGCGGCAGGCTATATCTGATGCACAGGATGCCATCGGAGCAGAACCAGCATTGAGGGAATGGAGTCGATGCTCTGTAGGAGACTTTCCCTTTCAGATCAGGGAACTTCTTAGCTACTACCGAGGCTCAATCCGAACTATCAATGTTCTTGACGAAGCTAAAAAGCAACTGGAGGCAGCCACTAGAGAGAAGGATGCCGAGATTGAGCGGTTGAAGCGGGTTGAAGAATTCGTGGAACTTACCGGTAGAGCTAGGGCTGTGATGGATCGAGCACAGTTCGCCGAAGCCGAACTGCACGATACAAAGGAGAATTATCAAACGCTGCTCGATGATGCTGTCGAGATGCGGGAACAGCTTGCCTCCCTCCGTGCAGCTCTAGGTGGGGAGAAGTGGATTGAAGTCAAAGAGGGCTGCGCTGTCCCTGAATACGGAGAGATGGTCCACGCGGTATGCACGTCGGGTGATATGGAGCCGTGGCAGGAAATCTTCGAGGCCACTTTCACGATGGGATGGAAAGCGATGCGAGCTTGCGGTGTGCCCTACTGGAAACCTCTCAATTGGCCTGAACCCCTCGCCGCAGCAATCAAGAAAGCAGAGACCCGATGACAACTAACGACTACAGATTATTGGCCAGCGGAGTATTTTGCTTGTGGGCAGTGGCGGCGGTAATGCTCTATGCCCCGGCACCGTGGGTTCTTTGGTTCAGCCCGATCTGCTCGGTAATGGCTGTGATATGTGCGCTGTGGGCAAGAAAGGCTACCCGATGACAACCAAACCGAGCGCAGAGAGTGAAGTAGAACTGCCGCCAATAACGGATGACGTATTCGACAACGGTAATGGCAACAACGGGGCTGCCTCGATCCACGAAGATCGCGCCAGTCTCAAGTTCGACAGTATGTGGGAGTCTCAACGTCTTTTAGGATGGTGGTTAGAACAACGGGAGCGCCAACTGAAGGCCGCCTTACGCGACAAGAGAGCCGCCGAGCAGGAACGGGATGAACTGTCAGGCCAGGTAGATGTTTTGGAAGGGCAACTGGCATCCACTGATTATGGCGGGTATCAATCGCGCATAGCCATACTGGAAGCCGCCCTTGCTGCCGCCGAACGCGACCTCCTGATTGCCAAGGAGGGAGCAGACAGAGCGGTGGAAATTGGCCTAGAACTAGTCAAACGTGAGGCCGCCGCGAATCAGAGAGCAGATGAAGACTTCAAAATTGCTGATGCAGCTCGCGCAGTACGAGAGCACGGATCGGATTACAAGAATGGAACCCATGCTGAAAGTCTATGGAAGCTGGTAGACAGTTCTCTCAAGCGCCCCACGGGAAAGGCTGGTGAGTGATGGCAGACGATAAGGTGCAGCGGTACGACTGCGATTATGGGGAAGACCATTATAGGGCCTACGGGCTGATGCGAAGGGAAACTGACGGCGACTACGTGAACTATGAAGACTACGCCAAGCTCGAAACCGAACTCCAGGATACAAAGAGGGCGCTGCAGATTTGTGCAGAGCGTCACGGCACCTCCGCTATCGCATGGATGATACAGGTCTGTTTGGGACAGGCCCGCAAGGAAAGGCTACGTACACCAGTTGAGACAGGGGAGAGGAGTAGCTATGCCCTACATGGATCGCTGCGTGTTGCTGTGCCGGAGCCGTTCTGGATTCGGGGATGGAGAACGCTGTTTTTCTGGAGACCTGCTTGCTATGCCTGCCGAGTTACTTATTCAGCCCGAGAGGAATATCAAGATCACTTCATCTCAGCCCATGCATACGAAAGCGGGGATATAGATGGAAACTGAAATCAACGACGAAATGAAGCGCGGCCGGCGGTCAGTGAGCGATAAGATCGGACGCCGAAAGAGGACATATCTCGATTTGACCCGGCTGCATGTAGAGATCGAAACCGATTGCTATGATTATGTAAAGGCGGCGGCCGCCTTCAAGGGTAGGCCAATGGGCGAGTACGTGAATGGGATCATCAAACATAGGATGGAGCGGGCGATGAAGCGATCCGCGTCTTCTGTGCAAGAAAAAGAAAATCCTTGTTAATCACTATTGATGGTGGCATAGTAAAGCCGTAGCCCTCCCGCAGCAACGCTGATGCCTGACACAGCATAACGTCGGGCCTACCTGTAACAACCCCAGACCGAGGACCCTCTAAAAATGGCACACACAAGGGTGCTGCATGTGCAGCGCGGATTTCGTATGTCTAAAAGCTACGCGGAGCAGGTAATGCGCGACCATTGCACAATCACTTGGATTAGCCGCGATGAATTGACGATCCGCGATACCACCGATGAGGAGCGTCTTGCGCTAAGGGCTGAGCAGGCACAGAAGGCTAGCCTCAGTGAGCCACTGGCGTTTGCGGAGATTCATGGCCTCAAGTTCGAACCTCCGTTTTCCGGTATATCTGCAAAGCGCCGCGAGAATAGATTGGTGTGGGAAGCTCACCAGTTCGCAATGAAGGCTGCGTGACCTTCCTCGCCCTAATCCTTGTGGCTTGTGCCGTCATTCTAGTGCTTGACTGGTGGTTTGACCGATAGAGTTTTGGAGGAAACACATGGAATCGCAAGGGATTGGCTGGGCAATAAAGCAAATGCGCAATGGCAGTTCGGTGCGCCGCTCTGGATGGAATGGCAAGGGGATGTGGTTGTCTATGCAAATTCCAGATGCGAATAGCAAGATGACATTGCCATATGTCTACATCGAATATCCAGTGGGACACCCCGCCTATCCTCAAGGGTCACGCGTACCGTGGCTCGCCTCTCAGACGGACCTACTCTCTGACGATTGGGAGATCGCTGGCTAACCTTCTTCGGCCCCGCACCTGATTCCCGATTTGATAACTGGCTGCACTGGGTAGGAGGAGGTGATCACTCATCTCTGCGGCCAAGACATTTAGTTTGCGGCGGCGTAGCTGCGGTTTGACTTCGGTTGCGCTTTGGCCATGACCGCCGCTGCAATTCGGTGGGGCACGAAATCCGCTGGTCATCGCCTACGGCAGACCTAAACCTAGACGCGCAACCTTTGGAGGCATATATGCGAACAGCCAAGAACCCGAAACCGCCCGAACCGCCTAAAATCCCCTGGTACTCGAGACTTGCCAAGCAGGTTGGTGAGGCTATCGGCAACGCGAAGTGGGGCAGCTGATGAACCACTTCGCACAGACACTTTACGAGCACCGATTCACCATCGGCGCGGGCGCTTGGTATATCTTTTCCGGCCTGATCGTCACGATGCCGGGGAAAGACGAGCCGTTCCAGTTGTGGCCCTGGTTCTACGACTTCACGCATCTTCTGCTTAATCTCAAGCCCGTACCGGCGTTCAAGCAGACCGAACAGCTACACCAGACATCAGATCCGTCCGGCGTTACCAAGGCGGATGCCGCAAAGACTACCGAAGGAGTAACCCAATGAAGAAATTTCTCGCATTCGCCGTGCTCGCCTTGTGCGTCACAGGCTGTACGTCGTTTGAACGTCAGGCCTTCCAGACGCTATCGACCTCCAAGGCCGTCATTGACACGGCGCAGACCGACTACGAAGCCCGCACCCTCCCGCACAATGCCTGTGCCTACACGATCATCAACGATGCCAAGGCTGCGCAAACTGCTGGTGTCAATGCCATGGTGGTCTACGAGGAAGAGAAGGCGGCCAAGGCTGACCTGACCGCGCAGACTGCGGTGGTGACCTCAACTCTGGTCCAGCTTCCCGCGCTGATTGTGAAGGTCAAATCTCTTTACTCGAACCCGAATTGTGGAGGCAAATAGTGAATACTACGCAGATTACAACGGCGGTGAGTGAAGGACAGGCCATCGGCGATACGATCCTGAATACAATTAGGGCTGTCGATCCCGGGGTGGAGTTGCCGGTCGCATCTGCCCAGATCATCCTCGACTTGCTGGCAAAGTTGGTGGTAACCGGGCTCACAGCGTGGAGCAACGCCTCGGGCACGCCGATTACGGTTGAGAGCATCCAAGCCCTGCTCCCGAACCAGACGCCTCTCACGGCTCCCGACCCGGCGGCGTAAGTGCCGGAAGATGCATACCTCACTAAAGATGGCGTGCTGTTGATGATTCAGAGTGCCATCGACATCTACGATGTCAAAGTCAATGCTCCCCGTCATGCAGATAACCAGCGCGAGATGCAGAAGTTGACAGAGCGGATTGGTGAGGTCTGCACAATCCTCAACAAGATCGAAGGGGCAGCAACGGCTTTCAAATGGATTGGCGGGTTGGCGAGCTTCACTTGGGCGCTGACTGAAATTGCCCATACGATCCTGACGACGATACAGGCGCTGCATAAATAGGTTGTTCACGAGGCACTAGAAATCCATCGGTTAGACGGTCGGACTCGATTCGCCGTTTACGAATGATTGGGAGCTGATATCAATGGGAAATCAAATTTCGAAGAAGGGCGGTAAGCGGGAAGGTGCGGGGCGTAAGCCTAACCAGGTCAATCTTCTGCGGAAAAGTGTCGCGCTTGGATTGCTCTCTGAAGATCAGGAGAGAAATCAATGGCGTAAGTTCCTAAATTCCAGCGATGAAGATATTGCGTTGAAAGCCTTCCTCGCATGGAATGAACGGGCTTACGGCAAGCCTGCACAGCCGGTAGATGTTGAGGGCGAACTAACCCTCGTCATCGATATCTAGTGTGGCAAGCAAGCGGCTCTCCGAGCTAATTAATGCAACACCTCGGCAGTTAGAGTTTCTTGAGGCCGTAAAGAACTTCAAGTTCATCCTCTACGGTGGGGCCGCTGGCGGTGGTAAGAGCTATATCTTGCAGTGGTATTGCGTCCTACTGGTGCTGTGGGCCTTTGTTCGTCATGGCGTCAGGGGGGCTAAGTCGGGCTTGTTCTGCTCGACGTATACAGCCCTCAAAGACAGACATACTTCGCAATGGAGAGTGCCGCGAGCACTTGGAAAACTCTCCTACACGCAAAACGAAGGATGGGTTTTCAAACTCAAGGATAAGTTGGGCGGCGGCTTTGTTTTGCTCCGCAACCTTGACGATCCGAACAAATATGATTCCGCCGAGTTCATCGGAATCGGCGTCGATGAGTGGACTGAGAACCGCTGGACCACTTTTGACGAGTTGCAAAAACGTCTGCGCTGGGCTGCTGTTGCGGGCGAACCGCATCTCCCCTGCGGCGGGAAGCTAAAGCAGGTTGTAGACGACGATATAGTAGAGATTGATTGCCCCATCGCATCGCACCATACAGAGCCAGCGTGGAACTTCCCGTTCGCGATGGCGAGCAACCCTGGCAGAATCGGGCATGGTGAGACGAAGGCAGTCTTTATCGACCGGGACTTCCCGGAGAACCTAAAAGGCTCTGAGCACCTTTTTACCTACGTCAAGGCGTTAGCGAGCGACAACCCATACAACCCTCAGAGTTATATCGAGGCGCTGGACAGGCTTCCAGAAGAGCTTCGGAAAGCATATAGGGACGGCGACTGGAACATCTTCGCGGGTCAATATTTCAAGGAGTGGCGCAAAGAAGTTCATGTAGTCGAGCCGTTCGAGATCCCGTGGCATTGGAAGATTGAGCGCAGTTCGGATTGGGGGGAATCTGCTCCATGCGCCCACCTATGGACTGCTACGAGCCCTGAAGGCTACTCGTATGTGATTGGCGAGGTCTATGGGCCAGGGATGCGCGTTGAAGCGCAGGCCGCAAAGATTCTGGAGTTTGAGCGCGGTAAGAATGTGCAGAGGATCGGCATTCTGGACGGTGCTTGTTGGGATGTGACTGGCAGGGCAGAGAGCATTGCTGCGCAGTTCCAGGGGTTCGGCGTGATGAACGCGGCCTCCGCAAAAGGACCGGGAAGCCGTGTGGCTGGATGGAACATGGTGCGGCAGGCTCTGCATTACGAAAAGGATGAGCACGGCAATGTGACCCGGCCGCCGAAACTGAGGGTCTTCTCTACCTGCACGAACGGCATCAGGACACTACCGGCGATGGTGCACGACAAATTGAAGCCGGAAGATTTGGATACTGGCGCTGAGGATCACTGGTGCGATGCGCTGCGATACAAGTTCCAAGGCCCTGCTGAGGGCTTCAAGACGCCGGACGAGGCGATGAGCGCGGAAGACGCTGCAATGCTGGCATGGGCGAGAAAGCAGGGAAAGAATGCGTAGCTGCACACAATGCAATAAGCCTGATTCCCCGCGGCTGGAGTTCGACGCTAGTTGCAAAGGGATGTGCGACCCGCGAGCGACCGAAGACGCGGCAACGCATTCTGACAAGTGCCCCCGTATGTCGCATGACGTTGTGCTGTATTACAAACTCGTCAAGCAGGCTGACCTGGTGCGCACGGAGCAGAGGCCAGAAGGTCAGTTGACGCAATCGCAGATTCGGAATGGATGGAAGCTGGTACGAGACGGCAGAGATCAGTTCCGCGTGAAGATGCTGTGCCGTGACTGCATCGGCAATGAAGCGTTGAAGGAAGCATCTCGCAAAGAGTATGAGGCCAAGTGCGCTGCTCTTCTGGGGCAGAACAACAAGACTTATTCGCAGATGCTTGCGCAGGCGGTTTGAATTTGTGTGGTGGAAGCACCGCGTCCGGTGTGCCTAGATGGTGGTTCAAATCCACAACAGAGTAGCTTCTCTGGATGACGTGACGGAAAGAATCTCGGCTACGTGACACCACACAGACAGTTTAGGGAGAAATCATGTCAGCTATCACTATCGACGTAACGATTGCATCAACGGGCGTAGCGCAGAAGATCGCGCAGACCGGCGTCCCGAATCTGCCTACCGTGACCATGGGGGGTATTACCTCGGCGGTTGGTGGAGCAACGCAGACGCCATCGCAGATTATTTTTCAGTCGAATGCAACCAATACCGCAGATGTTACGCTGCGTGCAGGCGTCGGAGGCGGTCTAGTGCTGGTAAAGGCTGGGGCAATCATCGACGTTCGACCTCAGGGTGGCGTGACACTGGACGACTTCTCTGTGATTGGCACGGCTGGCGATATTGTTCACGTCATGCTGGTGGGCTAATGAGCAAGGGGATTTATGACGTTAGCAGCGCGGAAGGTAAGCAGCCGGTGAATTGCTGTGACTGTCCGCATCGTGATGAAGTGAGGCTGCCGTCTTACATTTCTGATGGCCGACAATACCCGCCTCATCTCTGCCACAACAACTCCGAAAGAATATGCGCAGGGCCTAAAAACCATGAATAAGCCAGTTTGTAGCCTATGCGGTGGCCCGGTGGTGCATGGGAATCTGTACTGCTGTGCGGAGCACGATGCAGCGCTTGAGGATCAGCGCCGAACACGCGAGATTGAGTTGAAGGAAGCGGGCTTTGTGCAGGACGCCGAAGCCTTGAATGTTTACCGCCGTGATGGCGTATCGATCACCCTGGAGCATATCGCTTATGTGGGACTGGAAAAGGTTCTTTCGCACCACGAAACCGTTACCGCAATTCGCGCCCACGCCCTTGGAGTCCGGGCATCTGAGCCGGAAGCTGCAAGCGCAGAACCAGCAACTCACGGAGCATCTGTTGGAGGCTCTGGAGACCTCGCAAGCGCTGGCGAAGCAACAGGCTGACACCTTAGACCGGATTGTGCAATCGAAGTTCGATCTTCCTCTGGTCTCCCCGGCGCGAGATATACAGCCGAATGCCCCGATGTTCCCGCCGAGTGCTCTTTCCGGGCTATTAGACCTTGACGATGACCGCGCCTTTCTTGAGACCGCAGCGAAGCTAACCGAGCAATAATGAGGGGATCCTTTGGACACTGAGCAGACGACACCACAAAACACGCCTGCTCAGGAAGCACTTGCGAAGTGGGTCAATACCAGATTCAAAGCTCTGGCTCGCGGACGCTGGGCCGAAGAGCGCGAATGGTATCAGTCGGCGATGTTCGACCAGCTTAAACAGTGGTTGGAGAACAGCAACGATGGCTCGAAACGGTTGCAGCCAATCAAGGTAAGCAAAGATTCAAAGTGGCCAATGCCGGTGTCGAATCACTTCTCGAAGGCCATCTCGACTAACTCGAACATGCTTGGGGCTGCTGTTCCTGAGATGTTTGCGCAGTCAGACAACTACGACTCTCGCAACCGGCGGGCAGCGGAGGCGGCGGAGCACGCGATCGACGCGGCCAACAAAGAAGCGGGCATGAACATCCTCGTGCCGATCCTGGCTAAGCAGACGGTCTTGTGGGGACTGGGAATAACCAAGGACACGATTGCATTTGACCATTCGACGGATGAAGTTCCGCAGATGCAGGAAGCGGAGCCGACAGTTGGGCCGGATGGCCAACCAGTCGAGCAGCCGCCGCAGGTTGTAGGCGTGGAGCAGATTCCCTCGCCCAGACTAAAGACAGAACTTCCACCAATCTTCCAGGTGTATCTGCCGAGGGATTGTCAGGATGCGAACCTCTCGCCGGTAGTGATTGAACGGCCTCGCATGGATTTGGGGCTTGCCCGCGAGCTTTACCCTGATTTTGCCGATGCTTTGAAGAAGGATGAAGGCGACACGACCGATTCACTGGCGCAGTTCTTTATGAACTCGCTGCGTTCGCTGGCTTATACGTCCAAGGACGAAGCAGAGGACAAACTTACGCTTACCGAGTGCTGGACGGACTGGAATCAACTGGACAAAGAGGTTCAGGAAGCCATTGAAGAGGAATGGGCTGAGCCTTCGGTACTTTATCCGAATATGAGCAAATTGGAGGCTGCCGTAGAGTTCGGTCTTTTCGTTACGCTGTGGTCTGACACCGTGCTGGAGTGGGGTGAAAACCCTTGGGACGGCGATAAACCATACACATTCTACCCCTGGCAGAAAGACGTTCTGAGTGTCTATCCGAAAGGCCTTTCGACTGAGCTTGTACCGCTTCAGAAGCAGTTGAACCGCATCGACAGCCTGACGGAACGGGCGATCATGTCGAACGCCGCGGTGAAGTTGCTGATGCCGAATACTCAGCAGAATGTTTCGCAGGTCAGTGGCGATCCGGTTGAAGTGGTGATGTGGGACCCGATTGGCGATGGCAAGGTAAAGCCTGAGTTCTTTGGCGGTAAAGCGATTGACTCGCTGGTGATGGCAAAGCGGGCGCAGATTGTTGCCGACTTTGCGGAGCTGAGTTATTCCAATTCAGCAAGCGAGGGCGAGATCCCCGGCAAAGGCACGGCGTTTCGAGCATTGGCTTTTGCTTCGGCGAAGGCTGAGGAGACGCGCAAGACGCAGCGGTATTTGTGGGAACAAGGCCACGAACTGAGGGCGCGGAAAATTCTCAAGATGGCAAAGCGCGCATGGTCTGAGCCGCGCAAGATTCAGACGGCCGGATTCAATAACAAGTATGGCGCGCAGCTCATCCAGTCGTCAGACCTCGAGGGCGAGTATGAGCTTGAAGTGATTCAGGACTCGAGCCGTCCGAAGACGCAGACAGAGAAGATGGAGACATTTCAACTACTTCTCCAAGGTGGTTTGTTGAGTCCGCAAGATCCCGGAAACCGTGAGTACATCACGGACACGCTTGGCGTAAGCGATTTGAACCTTACCGATCATCTGCAATACGTGAAGGCTGAACGGGATTTGCAGTTGGTGAAGACGGGCCAGAAGCCGCAGGACAACCCGTTTATGAATTATGGGATTCATCTCCAGACCTTTGCTGATTATGTGCAGACGGAAGAGTATGAGGAGCTTGATCCTAGTTTGCAGCAGGGGATTTTGATGTACTGCACCTGGTTGCAGCAGATGAATCTACCGCCCGCGCCGCCTCCAGGTGCGCCCGCTGGTCCTGTACCTCCCGCAAAGACTGGCCCAGAGCACCCGATGAGCAAAGCAATGGCTTCTAAGGGTGGCGTCGGTGGTCAACCAGCAAGCCATGTTTTAGGGCAGATTCCCGGACAAACCGTGAGCCCACAGATGGCTTCACGCGCAGCAGAGATTGAAGGAATGCAGGTCGTACCAAACACTTCAGGAAGCAACTAAGGAGAAATTATGGACGCAACAGTAGTAACGATCAGTTCCGCAGTTCCAGGCGCGTCGGTGGAGAAACTTGTCACCGTCACGCTAGACAACTCTTACCCCAATCCCGCAGGTTATGTCTTTACCGCGGCGTCCTTTGGCCTCACCGTGCTTCGCACGGTGGTCTTCAACGCCTTCACGACTCTTTTGGGCGCGAAGAACGAGCCGGTTCTGATCCCGACCTACAACGCGGACGGGGTAACGCTGGCCAGTGTTGCTCTCCACCTGATCGTCGGTACCACCGGCAACGAAGTTGCCAACGCGGTCGATGTAAGCACGACCAGCTTCTCGCTCATCGTGGGAGGCAACTAAATGCTCTACCAGCGCAAGGCATTGACGGTTGAGGCGCGAGTCTATGACGGTCCGAAGCTGACGGTCGTGAGTGATGAGAAGGGTAGCCAGATTGCCAATTCCGGCGATTACCTCGTTGGCACCGAGCGCGGCAAGGTCACGGTCGTCAGCAAAGCGGACTTCGAGAAAGACTTCGATGTCCCTGAGTATCCGAAGACTCTTCCCGATGGCCGCGTGATTGTGACGGAGAGCGGCAAGACGCAGGATGAGCTTGACGCCGAGATTGCCGCACAAGAGAACGCGCCGCATTTCGAGACTGAAGGCGAAGCGCAAGACTACATCGCGGCGAATGTGAAGCCTGGTGAAATCTTCGAATACCCCGTGGGCACTGATGCCACGATTCAAACCACAAAATAACCCTAAGTCAACCGCCTCTCGATAGGCGGTCTCGGCTTTAAGGAGATATATGGACGAGCCCATTGTTGACCCAGTTGCTCCAGAACCCGCAACCACTACTGAACCCGCCTCTACGCCTGACCCTGCTGCGACTGGGGCTGAACCAAGCGCAACTTCTACTTCTGCTGAGCCTTCGGACCTCGAAGCCTACCTCGCGGAGCAGTTGAAAGAAGAGAAGCCTGCGGACGGAGCGGTTGACCCCAACGCAGCTCCGGTTGCTACTGAAGTCTCTGACCAGTTCAAGGAAGTTCTTGGCATCTCTGAGTATGTGAAGAGCCCCGAGCATGTCTCGACGGCCATCCGCGCCGCGGCTGAGGTATGGGACGTGGCAGCGGGCAAGATCCCGGCAAGCCAGATGCTCGAAGGGATGCGGGCAGGAAACCCAGAGGGGTTTGAGAGGGCAGTAAACGACCTCATCCCCTACATCGAGAAACTGACCGGTCAGAAGTTTGGCGCTGCTGATCCGAACGCAGCGCCTGACCCTGTTGCAGAGTTGCGGGCAGAGATTGCCGCGCAGGAGCAGCAGAGGCAGTTGGAGCGCCAGCAACAGGCATACACCCAGACCGTCAATCAGGTTATGCCGATCTTCAAGAAGGCCATCGCTGACACGCTGGGTAAGCAATTTGGCGATGGAGACGAGCAATACTTCATCGGTCGCATCGCGCAGATCGTTCCTGAAGCCAAGATGGTTGACGCACTGGCAAAAGGCGACATGAAGCCTCTGGAGGCTGCGATGAAACAGGTGAAGACGGAAGAGTTGACTCGCTTCAAACGGTGGAGTGATCACCTTATCAAGCAGTCCAAAGACTTTCGCAAATCGGTGCCAGCGGCGAAGGGCGGTTCTCAGCCTTCTGCCACCGGAGCACCTTTGACCTCTACAGGATGGACTCGGGAGCAGTCGGCAGAGTTTCTTCGTACCGGCGTAGCCCCCGAGTAATACAACTTTCGATCTTATCGCCCACATATTCAGGCTTCGGCATGTCCGGGCTGGGGATATCTCCTGCGATGCGATCAGAACAAAAGCTGACGGATTGATCCCGGCAGCCATATCACAAGGAGATATCCCCCAATGGCAGATTCAGGAACCATCTCGCGAATCGACGGGATCATGAAGAACACTTATGGTCCAAAGATTGTTGAACAGCAGAATCTCACCGCTTTTTCCCGGAAGCGTTACGGCAAGGCAGACAACGAGTTCTTCCGCGCCCCCGGTAATCATTTCGAGTTTCCGGCACGTATCGGCGGCAACCGCGCCGGTATCGCTGGTACGGCTTCGGATGATGCAATCCTTCCCGCCTCTCGTCAGCAGGAGAAGAAGTTCTTGGTTTATGACCGTGGATATTCGGCTCCGATTGCAATGTTTGAAAAGGACATCGACAACGCGAAGGGCAAAGAACAGTCCTTCATCGCCCACCAGGAAGACGAAATGATGGGGATCACGAACGACACGCTTAAGGTCATCAACATTGATCTCGTTGCGGGTGACGGCTCGGGCGTTCTTGGAACGTGCGCGGCTGGCGCTACATCGGCAACGCAGACTCTTGCGGTCGGCACTGGGTCTTTTCAGTACGGGTCGATGTACGTTCAGCAGGGCGACGTTGTTGACTGGTACGACTCGACTCTGACGACCAGCCGAACCTCTGGCGCGGGCGTTACGGTCAATTCCATCACCCCGTCCACCGGCGGCGGCGCGGCAACGATTGTTGTCTCGGCCTCCGTCACTACCACCACTGGCGATATCCTGACGCGCGGGCCCGGTCGCGTTAACAAGGTATACAGCGGTTTCCTGAGCGCTTTCCGTAATCAGGGAACGACCTTCCAGGGGCTGAGCACCACCACCTACCCGATTTTGTCGGCGAATCGCATCAACGCCAACGGCCAGCCCTTGACCGAAGGTTTGCTGAGGTCGGCGAAGTCTGTCGTCTCCCGGAAGTCAGGAAAGGAAATCGATGAGTTCCTGACCGGCGTCGCGCAGTTTGATGCTTACGAGGCATTGGGATTCGCGCAGAAGCGGTTTGATTCCGTGACGCTCGACAAGGGATTCGAGAAGCTGAAGTTCGGCGGGACGGACTTCATCAAAGACGTTGACGTGCCTTCGTCCATCATCTACGGACTGCGGCGCGACACCATCAAGTTTGGTGAGGTCACGCCTCTCGGCTTCGGCGATCTGGACGGAAAGGTTCTCAAGTGGGTGCAGAACTACATGAAGTACACCGCGTACCTGCGTGAGTTCGGCAACATGCTCTACACCAACCCCAATCAGCTTGTCATCATCGACACGCTTAACTACGCAACGTCCAACCCTGCTTACGCGCAGTAAGTAGCTCAAGGCGGGGGCTTCGGCCCTCGCCCGGAGAACACATGGGAAATTTGATTACGCTTGGCCCGGTAACTCGGACAGTGCCGGATTGGATTGCAAGGCAGCTTCGAGATACAGACCCCAACCTGATCGTCTACTTCAACGAGCATCGGGACCGCTGGATCATCGACCGCTGCACTCGCGACGGCGAGATGAAGTCCACGCCTCACACCCACACGAGCGCTTGCCCAAAGACGAATGTAATGATCCTGGAAGACGAGGGGGCGTACATGCCCCTTTGTGATGAGGCGATTAACAAGATACGCAGCATGGACACCTGGAAGTTTCGCAGTTATGAAAACTACCACCGGGACAATGCGAATCGAGCAGCGGCGGACGCGGAAGATCGAAAACGCAAGATCAAGGAGTCTTATCGCGAGGCTTCTCTGGATAATAAGCGGCAGTTGAATGAGGCTTATACCCTCGTCCAGCGCCATGACACAGCACGAATCAATCAATAGTTGCGCCTCTCGCCACGAGTGACCGACGCACAGGAGAAATGAATGAAGCGCTTCTATAACCCCGGAACCCCAATCAAGGAATTACTCGCCTACACGAATACAACCGTCGATCCCCGCGAGGCCAACAATATCTCGCAATGGCAATTGAAGGTTGGCGAAAAGGAGTTTTTCGAGGTTCCTGAAGTGGTTACTATTTCCACCCCCGAAGGAGATGTGACTATTCCTGTCCACTTCGCCAAGGTCCTGAAGCAACAGAAGGCGGAGCAGGGCATCATTCTCATCGAGCCCAACGCCAAGAACATTCTCGAAGGCGATAATCTCGCCGCAGATGACAAAGCGGCAAGGACCAAGGGCGATGCAATGTATCACGATTATCTGCGGGCGCGTTGCACGGAATGGTTCCGTATTGTGGCAGAAACGAAAGCTGCGGGAGCGATTCCACGCAAGGCTGAAGGGTTGTTCGCCCACGCGCTGAAGAAGATGCACATGGAAGACCCCGCCGACACTGTTGATATCATCCTGCGGGCAAAAGAGGGTCAAGTGACCAACTCTGAGGTCCAGGCGCAACTCGCGGCGCAGCAAGCACAGATCAACCAGCTTCTTGGCGCCCTGAACGCACAGAAAGGCAAATAATGAACCTCGCTGGAATGTTCGCGCTGGCCAACTCGAAGAGCAGCTATTCGCGGCCTTCCAGTGAGATTTACTCGGCCTTGGATGAGGGCGGCTTTCTCGTCTATGCCGCCGTGCTCAAAGAGTTCTCTGGCTTCTTCCTGAAGTTCGATACGACCTCGGTAACAATGGCAGCAGGTACGACCGAATATGCTCTCCCCGCAGACTGTACGCAGCTTGTGCACGTCGGCGAGAGGCTGACGACCTCGGAGCAGTTCCGCCCTTGCTCTCCAGAGTCGGTGGGCGAAGCGCTGGAAAACGCCCGCGCCGGTGTGGGTTGGGACTCGTTTGGATGGATGTACGGCGGCAGCAGCGCGTTCAGCTATGCGGGTCCATATCTGGATTCAGCGGCCACAACGGGAACGCAGATACAGAAGATTCGGTTTAGTCCCATTCCACAGGAGACGCGGATGGTTGAACTGGCATACACGGCGAAGTGGTTGCCGATCGTAGACAACACAAGCACGATCATGCTGCCCGTCGAAGGCACTTACGCCATGCTGAACTACGGCATAGCGGAGTTGAACCGTTCAAACAACGACACGCTCTCGCGGGAGTACGAAGCCAAGGGCGACAAGCATCTTGGCGCGTTCCTGACATGGTGCCGCAACCGACAGATACAGCAAGGTCCACGCATCACCCCTTACCTCGGCTAGGAGCATCATGACGATACGCAATCTCAAACCGGCTACGGTCACGCAGTTTCTTGGCAAAAATACGAGCCAGAACCTGTCTGACGCCGTAGCTGGGACGATGCTCTCCGCCTTCGATGTGATGGTGCTTGGCGATAATCAGGTGCGGCGCGCGCCGGGGTATGCGCTTGTAAAAGCCACGCTGGGAACTGGTGAAGTCTATGCGATTTACGACTTCCAGCGGACGGTCGATCAGGCGCAGTTCATCATCGCGCATGTCGGTTCTCAGATTTTCGCCATGCAAGCGGATGGCAGCGGTGTGCAGCTTCTTGTTTCCGGCCAGACCTCGACGCCATTCATGTTCGTTGAGAATGCTTTTGTCTGCTACGCCTCGAACGGCACTGAGGCGTATCGGTTTGTCGATAATGCCGGAACGCTGACGGCTTACAAGTGGGGCATCGATAAGCCCTCGACCGCACCGTCGATCAGTCTTTCAGCCGGCACGCTGACGCTGACTTACGGACGCCGCTACGTCTACTGCGGAGTGTCGAAGTACACCGATTCTCTCGGCATCGAGCGCGTTTCTGTTGGGCCTCCGTCGCCCATGTCAGCTCACACCGGGCCGATGCTGAACGGCGTTGTCACGAATAGCGGGCTTTCCGTTTCGGTGGACCCGCAGGTCAATTACAAGTGGATCTTCGCAACATCTGACTCTCCCCTCAATACCAGCGCAACGTTTTATTTCGCGGCAGAGATTCCGAACTCGCAGACGAGCTGGGGCGATACTCTGCCCGATTCGGCCTTAGACGTAACGAGACTGGCCCCGTTCGATAACAACCCAGCGCCGCCGTCCGCGATCCTGACGACGTTTCAGAACCGGGTGGCGGCGATTCAGCAGAACCAGATACGGCTTTCCGGTTATGAAGAGATCACGTTGGGCATCCCTGAAGAATCATGGCCCCTCAGCCTCTTCTTCAACATCCCCGCGGGTGACAGGACGGCGACAGCGGCGATTGCACTTCAGCAGGGCACGGTTCTTGCCGTCTGCACCTCCGAGTATTGGTACGGATACACCGGCTACGACGCAAGCACGTTTACCGAGCAGGACAGGATTGCATCGCCTGGAGCAGTGGGAAGATTTGCGGTCTGCCTGACACCGTTTGGGGTGTGCTGGCTTTCCGACTCAAAGCGGCTTTGGATATGGAAGGGGACAGGCGATCCTACCGAAATTTCTTCCGACATATCAATCTCCGCTGCGCAGACGTATGCGATGCCTGACCTCTCAACGGTCGATCTTTCTACGGCGAGAATTCACTGGCACAGCTTCGGGCAACTCCATTTTCTTGCAGTGTTTGCGCGGACAACGGACGCGGCGGCTGCGGGGCTGAATCTGATTCAGCTCTGGTCAGTAGCGATCAAAGGATCGCAGAGCAGCGGAGAGTACACCGGAACGTCGAGCTTCTTTACCCAGATCGGGGGGCTGTATGAGACAGATAAGCTTCCCGCAGTGAACTTCACGGCATCCGGCGATGTGCATGTTGATTCGACGCCTTACATCTTCACCGGTGATGCCAATGGGAATATCTACCGCTTCCCCGATGGCTTCCAGAACCTCACGGCAGCGACGACGCCGAAGTTTTCAACCCCATGGATGCTTTGCGAAGTCGAAGGGAAGAAACGCTTCTATTGGGTTGACCTGTTTGTGGAAGCATCTGACGTAGCGGACACGCTGACCAAGTTCAAACTCTATGCGGCGACGGCAGAGTCACCGGATCAGACGGGGGGAACGCCGATTCCGTTGGAGATGAGCTTTGTCCCTTCCCCTGACGGGACAAGCCAGTATGCCATTCGGGGCAACATGCAGGCGCAGGGAACGAACGTGGGGCGATACGTGAAAATCTGGGTCGAGCTTCCCGGCGACACGAACTATGACCAGGTGCTGCTCAAGATGATTATCTGGAATGCCCCGCTTTATGTGGGTGTCCCATAATGGATACGCAGAACAACAGCAGTATCCTCAATCAGCAGCTTCAGGGGCTGCTTTCTTCCCCCGCCATCTCTGCCAATGCGGTTTCGAGCTTTCAAGGCAACGCGAATGCCATTACCAAGGGCGTCGATATCAGCTTTACGATGGTTGATATTACCGGGGTAGCATCGATCACGCTGCGTCGAAATTACCTGAACGATATGGCGACGGCGACGGTGTTGCAGACATGGAATGCGCTGAATGCGCCTTACACATGGTCTGACACGGACGCGGCTTTGCAGACCAGCAGCGCGGCTTATTACTGGCTCGTCCTTGCCCCTACCGGTACAACTGGAAAAGCGGTCAACATCGGTCCTCAGCAAGTGATTTTGAATCCACAGACCACGGCCCCAACCGAGGCGACAAGCATCTCGGCGAGCCACGGCGCGGCGACCAATGGTTCAGTGATGGTCACGGTGAACGTCAATGGCGTTCCCGCATCGGGAAGCATCAAGATTTATGTGACTGGGTATCAGGGCAATTCAAATCCTGTTGCAGTCGCACAGCAGACCTCCAGCCCGTTACAGTTTCCTCTTTTACAGACAGGCGAAACGATCACCCTTACGGCAATTGGCGTTTCGGCAGGAGGTACCGAGGCGGCGAGCGGCCCCTCTACGACTCTGGTGTTGAACGGCACAGCAACTGTGCCGGCAAAGCCGCAGGGAGTTACCGTCGCGCAGTTGCCAGGGGGGAATCAGATCAGCTTCCCTGCCAGTCTCGATAATGTAACCAGCTATCAGATTTGGCGAGCGAACCAAGGCGATCCATTCTCTTCGGCAACATTGCTGCATACAATCACGCCGACGAATGTAGGGCTCATCGAATACCTCGACACCGGAGGATATGCAGGGAGTTACGAGTATTTTGTGGTTGCAGTGAATGGTGCGGGCTCAAGTCTTCCCTCTGATCCCGCTTCGGCACAGTTCATCCCAGCAAGCAGCGTGCTCTATATCGACGGGCAAGCAGTTCAGGCACTTCAGCCCGCCGCGCAGGGAGCGGATGTTACCGCAGAGCAGCCGATTGTTTATACGGCGGTAGGGGCGAATCTGGTTCCGAATAACAACTTTCTTCTCGGCAATATTAAAGGCTGGATCACGATCCAGGGGACTCCAGCTACTTATTTTTCACCCCACTCGATGATATTGCTTGCAGGAACCGGTGTATGCTCGCAAACATTCAACACGACACCAGGGCAGAAATACAGGTTTATCTATCAGGCGTGGACCGGGGCGACGACGCAGTGTACCTATTTCAGAATTCAGGGACAAGCTACCTATGAGGCCAATATCTGGGCGAATCAGACGTATATGAATGACTTCATGGGATGCGGTTCAATCGGAGGAACTCCTCCGGGGAATTTATATACATATGATTGGACCTGTCCTGCCGGGATTTATTTTGTCTCGATGCAGGTCTTCAACCTGGGCAATAATGCGCTCGCTCTCACCAGCGTCTCAGCTCAGGACTATGTTGCCTCTGCACAATGGGGAGCCGATGTAACCGGGTCGAACACGGCGAACAATACAAGTAACGTTGGCTCGCTCACGGTAAGCGGCGGGCTGCATGGATCGAATGGTTCTGCGATCGATTCTTCGGGCAATGTCACCCTGAAGAATATCGGCACGAATAGCGGCACAACAGGCACGCTGACGAGCACCTTCGCCAATCTTCCGAGCATGGGGGGCATGTCCTACTCGCTGAAAGGTAATCCGGTACTTGTCGCCGTCAGCCTTGCATTTCAAGCAACGAGTTCGGGCGGAGCTGTTACCGGCACAGGATTTTCTCCAACCACTGCGATCAATAATGGGGCGGGCAGCGGTCCTCCGGTCGTAACAATCACAATAAGTGGGGATGGCAGCGGCGCGAACGCTTCGGTGACATGGGTGGGTTCCGGGGGGCCTACCGTGACCTACACTCCGACTGTGAACCTCAATGGCGGCGCGGGTTATAGTGCCGCCACTGCATACGTCAACGTGCATGTTCCATCGGGCACTATCTATAGCGGCCCTGGGTCCGGTACTTATAGCTGTTCAGTGGCGGCACCAGTCCCACAGTCGGGCGTATCGCTCAGCGCACAGGTTCTGATGGATGGCGCGGTGTTATTTGATCCGACGCAGAGTTATACCGATGGGAACGGGCGGGCAAAGTTCAACGAGCTTCAGGTCTTCAGCCTTGCGGCTGGATCTCACACCTTTGCTGTTCAGGCGAAGCATGACGGCGCTACAGTAGCGACATTTATTGGCGGACTATTCAACGTTGTGGAGCTAGGCTAATGGACTATAAGCAGACAATCTCGTATCTCTTCCCAAGCGCAATTTATGCGACGGATTACACGCTCTATTTTGCATTCGGCTCAAGCGTCCCGGAAATAAAGAACTGGGATGCAACCAAGTTGGGAACGCAACCTACCGTGGAGACGCTGCAACAGGCGTGGGATTCGGTACTCGTGCAACAGGCGCGGATAGTGCAGATCGCACTTATTGCCGCCGCGAGCACTGCCGCGCAGACGACAGGCTTCTCCAGTTCCGCTCTTGGCAGCGAGTACACCTACCCTTCGGGGATACAGGATCAGGCGAACCTCAATGCAGTTGCTACCTCTTCCACCTTCCCGATTCAGCCGAGTGGCGCAACGTTCCTGTTCTGGTGTACGAGCGCAAGTGGCGTAAGTGGTTTCGTTGCTCATACCGCAGCCCAAATTCAGAAGGTCGGCATGGATGGCCTCGCGGCGATCATGGCGCAGAAGTCAAAGCAGTGGGCACTTACGCAGCAGATTCAAGCGGCTACGACAGTCGCAGAGGTTCAGGCAATTGTCTGGTAAAGTCACTTTCCGCGAAGCGCTGGAGGATGAAAAGCCTTACCTGAAACAAAGACTTTCCGAGACCGATCATGAGCAGGTCTCGCTCGGTCATTGCTGGATTGCAGAGCAGGATGGGAAGCTGTTGGGGATGCTCCCGATTCGGTTGGTTTGGCAGGCCGAGCCGCTGATCGTGTTTTCAGAGGTCACGAATCCAATGACGCGGCGGCGGGCGATGTTGGGGCTTTATATCGCCATGGAAACATGGGTTGCCGATCGATTAAGAAACACAACAGGGGTTCACTGGTACTTCGCGGTGATGTATTCGCGGACGGTGCAGGGGTGGGCTCAAAGATTGGGATTGTGGCGGATTTACAAGGGCGCGTCGACTTTCGTGAAACATCTCTAGGAGAAATATGGGATCTCATTCGGTAGACAAAACGACGCAGGATTCTTCTTCGGCGGCAGCACAGCAAGCTTCGGCAACGCAGGCACGCAATGCGGCTACGGCGCAGACGAATGCCAACAACATGAACACTTCACTCTATGGGACGTATGACCCGAAGACGAATTCCTATTCGGGCGGCTCGGAGAGTGGCTTTCTCGACCCTTCTAAACTGAATCAGACGGGTTTGAGCGGGACGTACTTGCAACAGTACAACAACGCCGCCAATCAGGTGGCGAACAATACCAATAATGCGGTGGGTTCGACCTTCCGCGACATGGCGTCGCGGGGCATGGGAGCCACGCCAGCGGGCTTCGGCGCGGATCAGGAGCGCAAGGCTTACCAGACCGAAGCGGGACAGCTTGGGACCTTGTACGGCGGCGAGACCGACCAGCAGCTTACCGATGCAACGAATAACTACTGGAATGCCACGAACAACCTCAACAACTCGGCCAACACGAATCAGGCCTCGGCAACGGCAAACAATGCGGGCGCGGCAGGGACGAATACCAGCCTGTACAACACCGCTTCGCAACAAGTTGCTTCGCCATGGGCTACGGCTCTTGGTGATGTCGCTCAACTCGGCGGCGCGGGCGCATCGGCTTTTAAGACCTATAAGGGGTAAGCAATGGCAAAGATCAATATCAATGCATCTCCAGATGAGATTCAGCAGGTTGTCAGCAGCGTCATGCCTCCGCAGATCCCTTCGGTGCCGTTGCCTGCTCCTCCACCGATGCCTACCCCGGCGGGGGCGGGTTACCGGGCGTTTGCTTCCGATCCACTGAACCAGTCTGCCGTCTCGAAGCACATCACGCCGCCGAATACTTCGATTCTGCCGCCCCCTCCTGCATCTCCCATCGCGCAACCATGGAGCCCTTCGGCATATTCCTCATCGTCAACCATTCTCCCTCCGGGCATGACTCCTCCTTCTCAGATGGCATCCGTAAATCCGCCTAAGCCGCAGATGGCCTCTGCCAACCCTCCGCAGATCACGCCACCTGCGCCGCCCTCTATCTATGGATCTGCTGCGCCACCGTCGCCAGTGGCGCAGATGCTTCCCTCCTACCAGAGGAAATTGGTTGCAGACCAGAACGAACTCCAGAGGCAGCAGACGACAGGGAGCGGCGTTTCGCAGATCAAGAATCCTTGGCTGCGCGGGTTGGCGCGCGTGGGAGACATCGCCGGGTCGATTGTTGCTCCGAACATTGCAGCCGCGGTTCCGGGAACGACCTATCACCATGATGTGCTGATGGGCCAGCAGGCGAATCGGGTAGCGGGCGATCAAACCAATATTCAGGATTTAGCGAAGGACCAGCAAGCGGCAGCGCAACTCGCACAGACGCAAGCGAGTACGACGCATACGCAAGCGCAAACAGGTGACATTGGAGCCAAGCGCCAGCAGGAATATGCCAAACTCGGGCTCAAGGAAACTACAAACCCGGATGGCACGAGTGCACTTACTGTCGATCCCGATTCGCCTGTAACAAAAGCAAACGCCGATAAAGATATGAAGCTCCAAATACAAGCGCAGCTTCTCTCTGCCCAAATCGAAAACACGAAGGCGCAGAAAGAGCTACGCGATGCGCAGACCGCCTACAATCAGGCGAAGACTGATCCAAACAGCCCTCTCTTCAAGCAGACATCGCAACGTCTCGCTATAGCGCAGCAGAACGCAAATGCGGCGGGAGAAAGAGCGAAAGCCTATTGGGGAAACTATCTCCAGCACTCTCAGAATCTTGGACTGGATGGCCAAGTCCTTCCGGGCGCTCCACTCATCTCTGATGATGCAGGTAATCAAACTGCTGTGGGAAGTACGAACGCAGCGCAGGCCGTGAAAGGCCAATCCAACGCTGCACGGTTCAACGATGTAGGTGGTTCTCTTGATGCATTGGACTCAGCACTTCAGGCCTTGCATAAGACTGGTGGCCATCTCAATAGCCCCGCCGTTCTTCAGGCCTTGCAGGACAACCAGACGCCGGTTGCGCAGTGGATTCAATCGAAGGCTGCGCAGACATTGACCCCACAGGAGCGCGATGCCGTAGTGAAGGTGAAGAACGCCAGAGAACAGGTCATGGCCCTCCGTGCTTCAGTCGGGGGCGGCGTTAGCGATTCTCAGGTCAACCGCCTCGTCAGCCAGGTGCCGGATGGTACTTCACCTGATTACGACTACTCGAAGCGCCAGATTGATACCCTGCGGCAGTCGATTGCGCGGCTCACTCCCGGCGTGACTACGGCCAACAAGGGCCTCACGGTGCATGGCGACGGAAAGCCGAACAACATGGTTCCCCCAACGCAGAAGGGGCCAGCCGAAGGAACCGTCAAAACTAATTCGAGCGGCGACAAGATTGTATTTCGCGGCGGCAAATGGGGGCCAGCATAATGGCAATACAGATTGATCCAAATACGGGGGAACGCGTCGTAAGCGCCCCGCAGATTGATCCGCTGACGGGCGAGCGGGTAAATCCTTCGCCTGTTCCAGGCGCTGGGACGGTTGACGGTGTGCAGCTCCCCGGCTTCCCGGCTGCCCCCGCGCCGAATATGCAGCCCTCGATTCTTGGCCGAGACCCGAACCCCGGACCAGTGGCGAACTTCGTCAAAGGTGCCGTCAAGAGCATTCCCGGAACGCTGGCGGGCATTGCAAAACTTGTTCCCGGCGCATCGGACGCATGGCAGCCACTAGAGCAGGCAGCGCAGACGCATGGAACGGCGCAGGCCATCGGAAAAGGTTTCGGCAATGCGGCGCAATTCCTCATCCCCGGCGCTGGCGAAGAGAAGTTGGGGCTTTACGGAGCATCAAAGTTGCCACTCCTCGGAGAATATGCGGCTCCCATAGCGAGGATGGGAGCAAGCGCTCTCGGAGCTGGAACTGTGAACAAGTTGCAAGGTGGCTCGTTTAGCGCGGGAGCGGCCGGCGGCGCGGCAGGCAATCTTATCGGCCAAGGCGTGAGGAAACTCGCTCCTGCTATCGCCGAAGGTGCGATGGGGATTCGCGGGGCAGATAGGGCTTACGGGAGAACTCCCGGACAAGTGATCTTGGATGAAACTACAGGGAGGGGACCGGGGGCGATTGCTAAACAAGCATCCGGAAAGGTATCGCTCTACTCAAACCAGTTGGACAATGCGGCCCGACAATCTAACATCCCCGTCAATCTTCAGCCAGCCAGAGACACCGCAAATTCGTTCCTTGCGACGGCAGCCGAGAGAAACAACGATGCTACAAAGAAAGCGGTCGGCACAATTGGGCAGCAACTCACGATGCGCGGCACGCAGCCGATCCCTCAGTATGTTTCTGCGGGCGAGGGATTATCACTGAAGCGCGGCGTTGGAGATCTGAAAACATCATGGAATCCTGCGACCGCGACAGACTTCAGCAACAACGCTGTTGATGCAACACAACATGCGATGCATCCTGAACTCGAGCAGTCAATTCCAGGCTATCGAGACCTGAATTCAAAAATTTCCAATCTGATCCCAGTAGCAAAGCGAGCTGGCGCGAAGGATTTGAATGCCGGATTTGTTCAGCGGTCAATTGGCAGGTTCGGGGCGCATACCGGCGCGCTCGTCTCTGGAGTAGGCGGAGGGGTTTATGGATATAAGGAAGGAGGAGTGCCGGGTGCTTTGGCGGGAATGACGTTAGGTGTCGCTGGCCCTGAAGTGATTGCAAGCCCTGAAGCTCAGATGCTTGCTGCGCGCTCACTCTATTCCCCCGCAATGGGCAGCGCTATTATGCCGACAGCAAACGGAGCAATTCAACAGGGAATCAGTTTGTACGGAAAGAAAAACCGAACTAATTGAAGTCCGAAGCAGACCAATAGTGCCTGTTTCCTTCAGCATCCTCTGAGAACCCGGAACGCGGCTTGTCAGTATTGTCTTCCGCATTTTCTTGAGTTTGTGCAACCAGTATGAGGATGATTGCTAATAGGAATATAGCGGACAAAGGGATGAACATAAGAACCTCGGAGGACAAGTGTACTACTATTATCGCCATGGACAGAAGAAGTTTTTCTCTAGGCGCTGCATTTATTGGCATTGCGGCTTTTACGGGCTGTGAGCCAGATCAGAAACCGTCCGCAACTGCTTCTTTCACCAATAACGATAAAATCACAAGCGCAATGTCCACCATTGACTCGATTACCGGTGATCTGGAGACAGATTCCGACAATTTCGGTGGGGAGAACTGGCGCGATGTCGTTCCTGAAGTACAAGAACATATTGCACAGTTGCGCGGGGCGATAGATGATTTGCGCGCAGCACTCGAATATCCGAGGTAGAAAAGCCCCAACCTCTCAGACGGGGCTTTCCCGGTTTACTGCCTCAGCGCCGTTCCTGTGGCGATGACGTTAGGATCATTCTCTGTAATAAGGAGCGCCTGACCTTGCTGCGCAACCTGGGTAACAAGATGGAGTGAACCAGTGACAGTGCATCCGTTCGTCCCTGAAGGCGCTGTTGTCACGCTCACAGTTCCGCTGGCATCGGATTGCACGGTATACGTTCCGGTTAGGGATTCGGTACATGCAGCCGTTCCCGCGCGTTCGGTGAGTGCCCCAGACGTGATATTTCCATTACCGTCTGCAACGAATGTCCCAATGATAGTGACGAGACTTGTACTGGTGGTTCCGAATGCGGCTTGCGTGAAATTGACAGCATAGGTGCCGGTGATACTGGCATTGGAATAGGTTGCAGCCTGTACAGGTGGTGGAGAGATGATTGAGCCGCCTCCAGATGATCCCGCACCGGAACATCCTGTTAGGGCCAAGGCGGTAGAGAGAAAGAGCGAGCAGGTTAGTTTTCTCATTTGGCCGGAAGTGTACCACTACCGATTCTTGCCGTAACTGACACGAAAGCACCATCTGTAAATCCACCGAGCGGCGGCGAGACCGACCAGCAGCGCCAGAACTTGAAGGGCCAACATGGCCAGAAGTTTACTACTCCTCCTACAACTTTCGGGGGATTTTTACTGGAGAAAACATGAAACTGACGCCTCAAGCACGCGCCCACATCAAGCCGTCGAACTTCGCCGTTCCAGGCGGCCACTATCCAGTCGAAGACCCGAGCCATGCCAAGGCAGCCCTGTTTGACGTGGCCAAGTATGGCACACCAGAGCAGAAGGCTCAGGTCCGGGCAAAGGTCGCATCGAAATTCCCCAGTCTCTACGGCAACAAATAACAGGAGAACACCATGAAGAAGTATCTTATCGGCCTTGTGCTGATCGCATCATCTTGCGCCTATGGGCAGAACACTAATCAGTTTGGCTCTCCTGTTGGAACCTACTGCGCCGGTGGGCCGCAGACGATCACTGATATCTCGGCCACACCCGCTCAACAGTATGTGTGTGCGGGGAGCGACGGGCATACATGGACTGCGGTGGGCGGGGGAAATCCTACAAGTGGACAGGTATTGCTCAGCCAGATCCCCACCTCTGGACTGATAGGGCTCTACACTCACTCGGATTGCACCAATCCTTACAAGGACTATTCAGGGAATGGTAATGACGGCGCGGCGATCTCAGGGGTGACGCAACCGACATGCCTTGCAAATGGTGAGAACTTTGCCCCAATCAATACCTCGACCAAGGTCGCGTGGGCGCTTCCTGCCGCCGTATCGTCTGCTGGCGTAACCTACGCCTTCAGTATTCTGCCTATCATCTCGAATACGAATTCAGCCTCCAACGGTGCTGGTTTTCAGTCGGTGATGAGTTCGGATTCTTCCAGCGGCGGGATTCTTGGACTCTATGGCAATACTTCGGCGCCACTGGGGGACGCATGGCAGATGGCGATGGGCACGCAGGCTGCTTTTACAAAGACATCCTCGCTTGCGTTTACGCCGGCCGGTTCAGTGGTCAGCTATTACATCGGGTCTGGCGCCGGGGATTTGGATCAGCTCTTCGTCAATGGCACCGAGGAACCCTATACGACGCGGGGATTCACAACCCTGACTTCGTTCGGTGTCGGAAACCTAGACGTGGGTGGCGGCGCGTCCAGTGGGGCCAATGCGTTCTACGGCGTGCAATCCGTTATCGCGGTATATAACCGTAAACTCACGGTTTCGGAGCAGGTACAGCTTTCATCGGCGCTGCAAAGTTTTACTCAGCATCGCACCTCTCTGATGTTCCCCTTCCCGCTGGCGACCGATACAGTGAGCAAGGTAGTTTGCAATGGCGACTCGATTACCTTCGGGCAGGGTGTTGCGAACTCATGGTGCACCTTGGCGCTGTTCAGTCCGGGAGAAACAGTAAGTATCGCAAAGCCAGCGGCAACGCAGGGTAAATACCTTATGGCGATGGCTTCGCGTGGTGCGCAAGAAATGATTCCGTACTACTCCGTCAATGCGCCCCGTAATACGGGCTACATCTTTGGCGGGACGAACGATATGAATCTCACATCAGGTCCCAAACAGTCTGCCGTAACTACGTGGAACGCTGGAATAAGGGCTATTCGCAACAGCCGATGGGGTAATGCCAAAATTGTCTTTCTGCCGATGCTGTCGCTGAGCGGTGCGGGAAATGATGCTTTGAAGGACACCTTCGATGGCCTCATCAACTCACAGTGTCAGCTTTATGCAGATTACTGTGTTGCTCCAGATGACCCGCTCTTGTATGCCGATGGAGCGTATGCCAATGCGACCTACTTTCAGGGAGACGGCATCCACCCGACGACAGCGGGGCAGACTCTGATTGCAACTTATGCGGCGAATGCCTACAAGCAACTCTACGGCTCGACGCTGGCAGCACCGACGCAGGTAAGCACCTCAACGTATACCGTGTTGGCTTCGGACAACTACATCACAGTGACCGCTAATAGCGCTATCACGCTCTACAACTGTCTTGGATATTCTCGATTTGTGCATATCAAAGTGCTGCCGGGTTTGACGGTTACGGTGCTCAACGCGACCGCAGCGCAGACGATTGACGGGGTGGACCATTCCTCGTCGGCCTTAGCTCTGACCGCTGGCAACAATTACACCTTTCAGGTTGTTCCGGGAGCACCATCAACGGGCGGCTGCACCTGGATCATCAACTAATGAAAAATCTGCTCATATTCCTTCTCTCTGCTGGGGCGCTTGCACAGGCCCCAGTTGCGCCGAAGCCTCCCGTCCCGCAGATGGCAAATGCGTTCTTCATTTGCACGGAAGGCTGCACGATTACCGCGATGCCAATTGGCACGGTCTACCAATTCGGGACGCGGGGGAAGTTCACGCCTCCCGTCACAACAACGGCCTCGACAGCCCTGCCGCTCTATGCCTACTACACCGTCCTTGGAGATCCCGCAGAGGGGTTAGTGAAGGAGTTCGACGTACAGCAGACGACGGTGCCACAGACCATCGTTTACACGGCTCAGGGCTCAACCACGCCGGTAACAGTGGTGGTTCCGGCTTTGGCTCCAGTCAATAAGCCGGGAGCGACGGTTAGCACTGTTTTCACCGGAAATCCCCTCACCTGTTTCGAGCAGAAATCGACGGCAAAGAATCCCGATGGAACTGATGGGAAAACATACCTCATCATCAGTTGTGGGCCTCTCGATTGAGTCACCGCGAACATAAACCCAATGGACAGCCGTTCGGCCTGACGCGGCAGGAGCTGATTATCATTCGGCTCCTGTGTGAGGGCCTGACGAATGTGGAGATCGGAGCGCGGCTGAAAATCTCCTATGAGACGGTAAGGAGTCATATCACAAACCTGTCCCATAAATTAGGTGTCAGCTCGCGGATGGAGGTCGCAGTGCTGGCAGTCTCGCAGAATCTCGTTACCACTGATGCGAACCCGGAGGTACCGGGAAGAGCGGATTTACTTGCCGAACTCGAAGTCGTTCACGGCAAGATCGAGAAGTACGTTCGTCGTTCGAGACTTTTGGTGCAGCAACTCGCCGGGGTTCCTAAGCCGGATGCCGAGCCGAAGGTCTGGGAGCTGGAATGCTGACGGCAAGCCTCGTGAGGCGACACGAAGGACTGCGTCTTACGGCCTACCGCGACTCCGTTGGCAAGCTGACAATAGGATACGGCTTCAATCTGGATGCAGGGGCAGCAAGGGCCATTTGCGCCTCACTGAAGCTGGGTTATGAAGCCATCAGGAACGGCTCGCCGATCACAGAAGCACAGGCCGACGCTATTCTTGACCTGCAATTAGGGATGGTGAATGCACAGGCAAAGACACTGTTCCCGAACTTCAGCCAGATGCCCGCGGACGTTCAAAGCGTTGTGCAGGATCTCATCTTCAATATGGGATTGGCAAAGTTCAGCAGCTTTGATGAGACCGTACCCGCGCTTCAGCAAGGGAAATACGCCGAGGCTGCGGATTTACTTGAAAAAACCCTTTGGTACAAGGAGACTAAATCGCGGGCGGTTGAGGATGTCGCCCTGCTGCGGGGGGATGCGAAGCTGGAAGTGGTTTAGGCGGAAACGGAGGGTTCACTGCTTCTTCTATAGTTGTGACGCCATAGAAGTGACAGATTTCCCACTCCAATGAGGGCAGATCGTCGAACCCAGTCACAGCGTCAAGCCAACCGCGTTGAATCATGGCTGCTATCGGATGCGTTGCAAGTATTTCGTCAAAGGCAGCGTTTCCGGTTGGTGGCATTCCGTTGGCTAAGAGTGCCTTCAGTCCATGCGCGGATCTTAGTTCGCGCTCCAATTCCCGGTAAAGCTCTAGGAGTCGGTCGTAATCTTCAGCGCGAACAACGTCGTAATCCCAATAGCGCCGCAAGCCGTCATCATCCGTAAAATTGGCGTTCGCTGTGACGCGCTCCACCTTCTCAGGATCAAACATCATCTCTTCCTCCTGGCCGTGCCTTCGGGTACGGCCATTTTGCGTTCTGGAACCGTAATATCCTCAGATCGCGCCAGTTTCAAAAGTGCCATCCTCATTACTCCCGCGTGATCAATGCCTAAATGATGCGCTAAGGCATCTCTCAGTTCTACTTCTTCAAGCGACAGCCGGATAGACATTTTCTCAGAACGCTCAATAGGGGGCATGTTATTGATTATGCACACCCTTTTCGAGGGTACTCTTGTCCGCCTAAGTCCGCTATAGACCATTTGTTGTATGGCTAACGACGGATTCCAGACACATAGTGTAACTCTCTGACCGTCACGACTTACCTATCCTTTGAGGGAATATACCCCAATTCCTCTGCTGCTTTTTCCACGGCCCACTTTATCGCCGCGCTCGGCTTTCGCTTCGTTTTTTTCGACAGCCATTCCAAAATAGGAAGTTCGTCCTGATTCCAGCGCGAGCCTACATTCTTGGATGTAATTGCTTTCTTTGCCATGCATCAGACGTTACTCCAAATGTTTATCTTTGTCTAACTTTATTGTTTTATGTACAACTTTGTAAAACATTGTGATACTGTTCTTCTGCACAAGGAGAACAGAGTAAATGTCGATCCACGGACACGCAGATGTCTTGGTCGTTGAATATAATCCACCTCCGCGCGATGCGTCTGGAGAAGCAAGGAACGATCAATTGGGCCCCAGTGCAGTTTTGCATTATTTCCCTGCCGTAAATAATTCAGGCCATACGCCGGGTCATCCTCCAGGTTGCCCCGGATGCCGTAACCGAAGTCTGATCCGCTGCGATGAAAAGCTGGCGGAGATGAAATTCCCCGCTGCGTTTGAGAAATGGCTGCAGGCGCGTCTAACTGGCGATCGCCAAGAAACCAGCATCCGGTATATCAAGGAAAGCAGCGAGGAGACCTATCGTGAATATGCGTGGGCACTGGAAAAGCGCTTTAGGAATTACACGCTGAATGAAATCCATGATGGTCATCTAAGGCAATATCAGGATGACCGCGCCAATAACCGTGACGAATTGTGGAAGAAGAAATGTGGACAGAACCGCATTCACAAGGAAGTTGGATTGCTTCTAAGGATACTTCGCGCAGCTCATCTCTGGAGTGACGATCTCGAGGATGCCTTCGATCAACTTCCGATGCAAGAGAGCGAACTCCAGAGAGCATTGAGTCCTTCAGAGCAAACGCACTGGCTGGATAACTGCCTCAAAGAGCCAGAGTGGCAGTGGGTTCATCAGTGGTCGGTTCTATCGCTCGGCACATGCGCCTCGACATTTGAAGTACGCATGGGGAGATTGGTGGATCTGAATACTCGCCTCTGGACATTCCGCGTCGGGCCTGAAGCCTCGAAGAACAAGTTCAGGAACCGGACCATTCCTTTAGAGGGGGATGAGGTCAGAGCAGCCGCGGAAGGGCTGTTGCGCCGCGCCATCGCCTTCGGCGCCAGAAGGCCGGAAGACTACCTACTTCCGTTCGGCGCCGGATCCAGGCGCGGCGACCTGGACGTGAGCCGTCCCATGACGAAATTCGGCTTGAAGGATACCTGGAACAAGATTCGCGCCAGATCTGGGTTCACCTGGTTCAGACCTTATGACATGCGCCACACAGCCATCACACGGATGGCTGAGAGAGGCGTCCCTATGGCCGTCATCATGGCGTTTGCCGGCCAGGTGAGCCCGCGGATGCAGCAGCACTACACGACCATCAGTATGCAGGTGAAGCGCGAAACAGCGCAGGAAATGATGCTACGGAAGCCTCCAATGCCGGTGCATTTCATGCCCTATTACCAGTCTGCATAATTTCTAAAAATAAATGTTGCAAAGCTGTTGCCACATGCTATAAAGGTGTTGCTTCGGGATGTAGCCGATAGCTGAACTGTTGAGGGATTCGTTCTTTCCGCTACGAACCAGTAGGTCGGAGGTTCGACTCCTTCCGGGCGCACCATTTTCCCCTTCAAAATCCCTGAAAACCTACTTATCGTCACCTTGCCTCGATTGACGACCAAATTAGTCCGCATTAGACTAGAAGAAGGAACGCTGGCTAATCCAGCACAGCATCGGGACCAGCCTTCAAGCGCTCGCGGAAAGCCTTGCGGAAAGTCTCTCCGGGAAGAGAAACACCTTATGTTGCAGGCATTTATCATCACCCTCCGAGAGGGGGTCGAAGCAGCGCTGATCGTGGGCATCGTCTTCGCCTACCTCTCCAAGATTGGCCGCAACGAGCTGAAACGAAGCGTCTTCTGGGCTCTCGGAGCCGCCGTAGCCGCGAGCGTCGGTGTCGCTATCGTCGTCGCCCACCTCAACTTCAACTCCGACATCATCGAAGGCTGGGTCATGCTCGCCGCTGCCGTCTTCGTGGTGAGCATGATCTGGTTCATGCACAAGACGGCACGCTCCATGAAGGGCGAGATCGAATCCAAGGTTGCCAAGTTCACAGGCGGCGCAGACGGCCCCTCGCACATCGGCCTCTTTCTCTTCGTCTTCCTGCTCGTCCTGCGCGAAGGCGTCGAAACCGTCCTGATCCTCTCCGCCGTCACCCTCAATTCCACCGAACTCCTCAGCTTTACTGGCACCCTTCTCGGCGTCGCCGTAGCCGTCGTCTTCGGCGTGCTCTTCATCCGCGGCAGCGTCAAGATCAACCTGCAGCGCTTCTTCCGCGTCACCACGGTGATCCTCTATTTCGTGACGTTTCAGCTTGTGGTGAGCGGCCTGCACGAGCTCAGCGAAAACGGCGTCCTTCCCTCCAGTACCACCGAGATGCGCCTCATCGGCCCCATCGTCCGCAACGACCTCTTCTTCTTCGTCACCATGCTCGCCCTCGCCGGCCTCATGATGCTGCTCGAATACAAACGCCGCACGCCCATCGAACTTCCCTCCACCGCCACTCCTGCCGACAAGCGTCGCGCCGAGTGGACTCAGCGCCGCGAAAAGATGTGGATGAGCGCCGTCGTCGTCACCAGCTTCGTCTTCATCTTCCTCTCCACAGCCGAGTTCATCTACGCCAAGAGCACCACCGCCCTCTCCCCCACGACCGCCGTCACCCTCGTTGGTAGCCAGGCCGTTGTGTCCACCTCGCAGATCACCGACGACCAGCTCCACCGCTACGGCGTCCACGTCGACGACGGCAAAGGCGGCAGCACCGAAGTCCGTTTCCTCCTCTACAAAAAGCCCGACGGCAACATCGTCTCCGTCGCCGACGCCTGTCACATCTGCGGCCCGGTCGGCTTCTACATCAGCAGCCAGGGAATCACCTGCAAGATGTGCGCCTCTCCGCTCGTGCCTCAGTCGATGGGCCAACCCGGAGGCTGCAATCCTATCCCGCTCCACTCCACCATCGGCGGCGGCGACGTCATCATCCAGGCAGCAGATCTCCGCGCCCTCGCCCCGGTCTTCGAGCGATGAGGTCGCTACTCTAATGTTCTTCCGCCTCCTATGGGAAAGCTTCCGCCGCCAGCGCCGCCGCAAGGCGCTCGCCGGAATCGCCATCCTGCTCGGAACAACCGCCGTCACTGCCATGCTTGCCCTCGCCACCACCATCGGCGACCGCATCCATAAAGAGCTGGCCGTCTACGGAGCCAACATCGTCATCACTCCCAAAGCCGCCGACCTCGACGTAAAGATCGGCGGCGTAAACATCAAGCCAGCTACCGGCAACGCCTATCTTCACGAATCCGATCTAAAAAAACTTCAGACTATTTTCTGGGCCAACAACATCACCGGCGTCAGCCCCGAACTCACGGGTGAGGGCGAGGCATCCAGGCTGTCCGATCTCGGAAAAAACAGCTTCAAGGTTCAGATCGTCGGGCTCTGGTTCAATGAGAAGTTCGGAAGCATAACGACGGGGGCACCCAAGCTACACCCTTGGTGGCGATTACAAGGAAACTGGCCGCAAGAGCGGAACCTTACCGACTACTTACCGGTGGTCGTCGGCAAGAATCTGGCAGCCCGTCTCGGTATCAAAGTGGGTGATTCATTCCGAGCGATGACTCCAAAATTCGAAACAGCTCACTTGGACAATGTTGTTACAGTCACCGGAATCGTATCGAGCGGCGATGAGACAGATAACGAGATCCTCATGAATCTTAATACGGCTCAAGGTTTTTTTGATCAACCCGACGCCGTCGCTCGCGTCGATGTCAGCGCGCGCACCAAGCCCGAAGACGCCTTCGCCCGCAAAGACCCCGACACTCTCTCCCCGCAGCAGCACGAGATCTGGTACTGCCGCCCTTACGCCAACTCCATCGCCTACCAGATCCGCGAAGCCATCCCCGGCGCACAGGCCGATCAGGTCCGCCGCGTCGAGCAGAACGAGGGCAACGTGCTTGAGCGCATCAGCGGCCTCATGTGGCTCATCAGCGCCGCTGCCCTGCTCGCCGCCGGGTTCGCCGTCTCTGCGGCGATGGCCACCGCCATCCTCGAGCGCCGCGCCGAGATCGGCCTTATGCGCTCCCTCGGAGCCAGCAAAGGCGCCATCGCCTTCCTCTTCTACTCCGAGACCGGCCTTCTAGCCATCTTCGCCGGAACCATCGGCTACCTCTTCGGCTCGGGCCTCGCCGCATGGCTCGGAGCCCGCATCTTCGCAGGCGACGGAGCAGCCTCCATCGGCCCCATTCTCAACCCTGTCCTTCTTCCTGTAGTCGTAGCTCTCGCCCTCGCCGTAGCCATCGCCGGAAGCACGCCTTCCATCCGCACCTCCCTCACAATGGACCCCTCCACCATCCTCAGGGCGGACGCATGACAAACAGGACTGCACGCAAACCTCAGCTCAGCTTCGTCGGCATGTTGCGACGCTCGCTCACCCATCGCCGCGCCCGAAGCCTCTCCGCTCTGGTAGCTCTCACCGTCTCCGCCGCCGTCGCCACTGCCCTGCTTACCCTCTATGCCGACCTCAACGCCAAACTCCACAAAGAGTTTCGCAACTTCGGAGCCAACGTGGTTGTCACCGCCTCTGCCTCGTCCCCGCTCCCGCCCAACGCACTCGCCGAGATCCAAAAGGCAGCAGGCCCCGACGCTCTCGTCGCCCCCTTTGCCTACGCTGTAGCCACCACTGACCGCGGAACATCCGTGGTCGTCGCTGGAACCGACTTCCCTGCCGTCCAGCGCCTCGACGCCTGGTGGGACCTTGCCCACTGGCCCACCGCAGCCGACGCCGCCCTGCTCGGTGACCGTGCCGCCAACTTCATCGCCGACGAGCACGACGTCAAACTCACCTACGCAGGCAAACCCATCACCCTCGTCGGGGCAGGCCGCATCAAGACCGGGGGTGACGAAGACAGCCGCATCTATATTCCCCTTGCCGCCCTCACCCAATGGACGGGCGTTTCCCCCACCGTCATTGAGATCCAAATTCCCGGCGGAGCCGCCGCCGTCGAAGCGGCCCTCACTCGCCTCCGCGCTCAATTCCCCACTCTCCAAATTCAGCCAGTCCGCCAACTGGTCGAAGGCGAATCCCGCATCGTCGACCGCACCCACTCGCTCATGTACGGCTCGGTGCTGCTCATCGCCCTCACCGTAGCGGTCAGTGTCCTCGCCACCCTCTCTGCCAGCGTACTCGAACGCCGCCGCGACTTCGCCCTGATGAAGGCGCTCGGCGGCTCGCAGACGCAACTCATGGCCCTGTTCCTGCTCGAAGCCCTCGTCCTTGCACTAGCGGGAGTCGTCCTCGGTTACATCGCAGGCTCGGTCGCAGCATGGGCCATCAGCCAAGCCAACTTCCACACCGCCACGCTCCCGCGCCTCTCTGTTCTCCCACTGGTATTGCTACTCAACATAGCCATCGCCGCACTGGCCGCCCTCTTCCCTATCCGCGTCCTTCGAGGTCTCCAGCCCGCAGCTCTGTTGAAGGGGGAGTGATGAGTATGTTCCGATCCACCGCTGACGCTAAACTAAAAGACAACCAATGCCCGAAAGCCTAAGCTCCATCGAAAGCCAAACCCGCCCCGACTGCGCTGTCATCTCGCTCAACGGAGTCACCCGCGAGTACGCCGGTCGCGCCGGAGCCGTCCGCGCACTCGATCACGCGACCTTCAGCATTGTCGCGGGCGAGTGGGTCGCCATTACCGGCCCCTCAGGCTCGGGAAAATCAACGCTGGTCAACCTGATCGGCTGCCTCGACCGCCCCACCTCGGGCGAACTCCGCATCGACGGCGTCGACGTGGCCACCATGTCTGCCACGGAGCTTGACCGCTTCCGCGCCGACAAGATCGGATTCATCTTCCAGCAGTTTCATTTAATCCCTTATCTTTCAGCACTTGAAAATGTAATGCTCGCCCAATACTTCCACTCCATGACCGACGAGTCCGAAGCCCGAGCCGCCCTCACCCGTGTTGGCCTCGCCCCCCGTGCTGACCATCTTCCCAGTGAGCTCTCGGGCGGTGAGCAGCAGCGTGTCTGCATCGCCCGGGCCCTCATCAACAACCCACCCATCCTTCTGGCCGACGAGCCCACCGGCAACCTCGACGCAGCGAATCAGACCATCGTGGCCGAGCTGTTACAAGACCTCCATCGCAACGGCCACACTATCGTCATGGTCACCCACGATCCCGAGATGGCCGCACTCGCTCAACGCAAGATTGCCCTGAGCCACGGTAAGGTCTTCTGCCATCCCATTGGTTCACAGGTCGTCACCCTGAGACGTTGAGCTTGTCCCACAACGTCCATTAGCAGCTATCTCTCTCCCCACTTCAACTTCGACCGCAGCACATTGAAGACCCCATTCGGGGTATGCCGCAACAGCCGCACACTATATTGCGACCGGCAACAATGAACCATGTCGCCCAGCATCAGTTCCACCGCCTCCTGCCCATCCACCGTCAGGTAAGTCTGGTTTGGAACTCCTTCAATATGAACAGTTACAGAAGAATCTCCAGGTACCACAATAGGTCGCAGCGTCAGCAGGTGCGGACAGATCGGGGTCACTAGCATGGCATTCACGTTCGGCATCACAATTGGGCCATTGGCAGCGAGGTTATAGGCCGTTGATCCCGTGGGAGTTGCAATGATAATTCCATCTGCACGAAATTTGGCGACTAGCTGCCGGTCGATCTCGACCATAAAGTCGGCCATTCGTGCAATCGTCCCTTTGGAGACGACGACATCGTTCAAAGCGTCCCACTGATGGAGCAGCTTTCCTTCGCGTCGCAGCTCGGCATGCATCATGCTGCGGACCTCGACATCGGCGCGGTGATCGCACCAATCCTGAAGGGTCAGATAGAGATCTCCCAGCGGAATCTCGGTCAGAAACCCGAGCGACCCCAGATTCACGGAAAGAATTGGCGTAACCGTCCGCGCAAACGCTCGGGCCGCAGCGAGCAACGTGCCGTCCCCACCCAGCACAATCACCAGATCGGGCTTGTGCGCCGGTAACTGCGGTCGCTCTATTCCTACCGATCCGGCCAGGTATGCCGCGCTGTCGGGGTCCAGAACGTACTGATAGCCGTGACTTTCGAGCCAGCTTACAAGTTCGCGCAAGATCCCGGCGAGTTCCGGCTTCTGAGGCTTGGAGATAATGGCAGCAAGAGGCATGTGGTTTAGTGTAATGGCACTTCGGTCGCGCTACGAGAATCCCGCTTCCCAAAATAAGCATGAAGCAGATACTCATGATTCCCTTCCATCCCGCGAATCGGCGAATCAATGACCTCGATCTCGCTTCCACCCTGCTCGACAACACACTGGCGAACGCGCTCCACGGCCTGTTGGCGCGCATCTGGATCGCGGACGATGCCGCCCTTTCCAACATGCACCCTTCCTGCTTCAAACTGGGGCTTTACCAGGATCACGCCTTCTCCGGTCCACCGGTGCGACGCTGTAGAAAACGCTTCAAGAACAGCGGGAAGCACCAGCGTGACGGAGATAAAGGAAACATCCATCGCAAAGAAAACGGCACCGCTCCCTGACAACTCGCCCTGCGTCAGCAGCCGGGCATTGGTGCGTTCTCGTAGAGTCACCCGCGCGTCGTCGCGTAGTTTCTGCGCAATCTGGCCATAGCCGGTATCGACGGCAAGCACGCTGGCCGCGCCGCTCTGCAACATGCAGTCGGTAAATCCTCCTGTCGACGCCCCTACATCGAGGCAGGGCACACCAGCGAGTTCAATCCTCCAGTGCGCAATCGCCTGCTCCAGCTTCAGTCCACCCCGGCTGACATACTTCAGATCCGAGCCCAGCAGACGAATCGCAACCTCTCCGCGGACCGCCGTTCCGGGCTTATCCACACGCTGCTCATCGACCAGAACCCGGCCTGCGAGGATCAGCGCCTGCGCCCGCTCACGCGAGGCGGCGTGCCCCTGATCGACGAGTAGTTTGTCCAGGCGGATTTTTTCAGTGCGCTCTTTAGCCGGTTCAACCATGGTTCTGAATCTATCTGCTCCTGAGGCAGTTCTTTATCGATTGATCTTCAGGTTTTCTTTTACCTACAAGGGTACACGCTAGACACCCGCTGAAATCGGCAACTATCGGGACAGACTTTCAGGTAAAGTTTTATCTGAAATGAATCCGAACACAATGCGAGCGGCAGGTTGCCTGACATGCCGCGAATCTTCAATATTCCGCCAATCTATTCCAGGCGCGAGTACGTTTTATGTATAGAGAGACGGGCATCGTCAACGCGCCCCCGCTATCCACACAGGATGATGCATCCCTGCTTGCGCTGGTGAAGCGGGGGGACGAGTATGCGATGGCGTCGCTGTTCGACCGCTACTCGAAGATCGTGTACTCGGTGGCGTTGCGCGTGCTTCGTGACCCGGCCGCGGCTGAGGATGTGTTGCAGGAAGTATTCATGCAGATCTGGCGTAGCCCCGATGGATTTGTCGCAACCCGTGGAAGCCTCGGCGGCTGGCTCGCCGTAGTCTCCCGCAACCGGTCGATCGATGCTCTGCGCCGGAAGCGGCCTGCGGAGTCGGTTGAGGAGATAGCGCTCGCATCTGACTACAATCTAGCCGATGAGGCTGAGCGGAACATGATGATCGAAAAGGCGCGCAGCATCATCCACCAACTGCCCATGGAGCAGCGCAAGACCCTTGAGATGGCATTTTTTGACGGTCTCACCCACACTGAGATCGCAGAGATGACCGGCGATCCGCTCGGCACCGTAAAGAGCAGGATACGCAGCGCGCTCTCGGCGTTGAGAAAGGCATTCACGGCATGAACACGACCGGACACATTGAACGCGACGATCTGGTGCTGTTTGCCATACAGCTTCTCTCGAAGGAAGAAACCGCAGTTGCAGCCGCGCATATCGAGCACTGTCCTGAGTGTCGCGGCGAACTGGCCGAGGTGCAGGGCGATCTCGCGGTCTACGCTCACAGCGTCGACATGCAGTCGCCTCCAGCCGAAGCGCGAGAGCGCCTGCTCAAGCAGGTGGCACACGAAAAGAAGACCGTTCCCATCGACATCGCACCGGAGCCCGAACCTGTACTTCCCAGCCGGGCCTTTGGCGGGCGCCGCTCTCTTACGGAGGACGATCTTCCGCAGCGCAGTTTTGCTGGCAAGATCTTTCCGTGGCTGGGCTGGGCGCTCGCCGCCGGTCTCGCGGTCACCGCCGGCAATTTTTATCTCCAGCGCACCGCCTTGCAAGGTTCCGTCGCCGAGCAGAAGGACCAGATTGCGCAACTGACCACCGATGCCGCTACCGCGCACGACGTGATGGAAACCATGACCGACCGGAGCGCCATGCGCGTCACGCTCACCATGGCGCAGACCGCTCCGGTCCCGCAGGCGCGCGCCACTTACATGGCGGACAAGGGAATGCTGATCTTCCAGGCCAATAATATGGAGCCGCTCCAGCCGAGCAAGGTCTACGAGCTCTGGCTGATTCCTGCGAATGGCAGCAATCCTATTCCCGCCGGTACCTTCCATCCTGACGAGCGCGGCTACGCCAGCGTAATGATGCCGCCGCTGCCCAAGGGAGTGCAGGCCAAGGCCTTCGGCGTCACCATTGAAAACGAGGGTGGCTCGCAGACACCGACCATGCCGATCATCATGGCCGGGACGTAAGGCCAACCCACCTACGGACGGAATCTCCACATGAATGTAATTCGATGTGCTGTCGTTGCAACTGCCTTCACCACCCTTCTTTCACCTCCGATCCATGCTCAGCCCTCTACCTCAACGCCCCATCAGAAGGTGGTGGTCATCAGCCTCGACGCCTTCGGAGCCGTCAGCCTGCACGAGCCCGAGCTGCCCGCGCCGACACTGCATCAGCTGATGAAGGAGGGAGCCTATGCCGCGTCCATGCGCCCGATCAACCCCACGGTTACGTGGCCGAACCATACGTCGATGGTCACCGGCGATAATGCCAGCCTGCATCATGTTCTAGTCAATGGGCTGATCGTCGATCAGCGCACTCACACGCCGCCACGGCAGGACGCGGACGCGCCCAAGTCGCAGCTCGTTGCCGTGCCCACGGTCTACGACGCCGCGCACAAGGCGGGCCTTACCACCGCCGAGGTGGATTGGGTCGCCATCGGCGATGCGAAGAACATTGATTGGCGGTTTTCGGAACGACCTCATCTCGATGGCCCCATCGAACATGACCTGATCGCGCAGGGAGTTGTAACCAAGGACGAGCTCGCCCACTTCGGCAAGCCCTCGCAGGCATGGCGTGACCGCATCTATACCCGCGCTGCCATCGACATCATCCAGAAACACCACCCCGACCTCATGCTGCTGCATCTGCTCGCGCTCGACGGCATCGAGCATGAGACCGGCTATGGAAACAACTCCGGGCGCAATACCATCGCCTTTCTCGACGACCGCGTGAAGGACATCGTCGATGCAGTCCGCGCAGTCGGCGACCTCGACCACACGACCTTCCTCATCGTCTCCGACCACGGCCAGCAGAGCGTTCACAAGCATGTGCATCCGAATGTTCTGCTGCGACAGGAAGGGCTGCAGGGAACCTCTTCTACCAACGACACCTTTTGTATGCCGGATGGGGGCTTCGCTCTCGTGTATCAGCAGCACGCGACCGCGGCATCGCAGGCGAAGCTGAAGGCTCTGTTTACGGGCAAGCCGGGTATCCTCGCCGCGCTCACACCGGAGGAGGCGGCACGGCAAGGATGGCCAACCCCGACGCAGAGCAATCAGGCGCCGGATCTATTGCTCTACGCCGCAAATGATTATGCCTTCAGCGAGGGCGCTACGGGCGATTTCGTGACGGACACCAAAGAGACTGGCGCGCACGGCTATCCCAACGCCGACCCACTGATGCAGGCGATCTTCATCGCGGCCGGGCCGGGGATTCGGCAGGTGGGAGAGGTGCAGGCGTTTCCCAATCTGGATGTTGCCCCCACCATCGCGCATCTTCTGCACATCTCTCTTCCCAAGGTTCAGGGTAAACCGCTGACTGAGATCCTGAAGTAAGCTGGCAGGGTTCCGGGCCTGAGGTGGCAGACCGAAGCAGGACTGGTTCAACTCACATCCGGAATCGGGACATGGGGCATCCGGTCTCGGTTTGGGGGAATGAGAATTGGCTGCTTCATCCAATCGCGGAGAATTTTGCGATGGATGAAGCAGCCAGTGAACTATTTCAAATTGCTAAGGAGCTGTGACCCGGACGGCAACGCCCTTTCCCTGCAGGGGGACGATGGTGTCGATTGCGTCGATATCGGTGCGGAGGATGGACATGTTGTTTGAATCGCCCGCAGTGACATAGACCTTGCCGGTCGGGCTTCCTGTTGTGGCAGCGATCCAGTTTGGACGGCCACAGACGACGGCAGGTTTTGCGGTTGTACAGGTGGGAGAGCCCGCGGGAGCGGTGTCAGGCAGGCTGGTGATGGTTGCCGTCACCGTGTTCGTGGTCAGGTTGATCACGGAGACAGAGCATACGGTGCTCTGGCCGGGGACCGCCACCGCCGCGCAGGGAAGATTGGGATCGCCGGCATTCGCAACATAGGCGCGGGTGCCGTCCCGCAATACAGAGACCATCACCGGATTGATGCCCACGGGGACGGTCGCAAGCACCGTGCCGAATCCAGTGGCGTCGACCGGGTTATTGGGATCGCAGCCGGAATTTGGATTGGTGGGGACCGTAGTGACCGAGCAGAGCGGGATGCTGATGATGCTGACCGAGCCGGGCGAGGTGCCATCGCCGGCATTGGCGACGACAAGCTCGTTACGGGTTGGCGCAAAATCGGCCCAAACGGGATTGGGACCAACGGGAATGAAGTTGCTGCCGGTAGCAGGTATCTTGTCCAACTGGTTGGTCTGGGAGTTGATGACGCTAACCGTTCCATCACCCTTATTCATGGTGAAGACGCGCCTGCCGTCCGCTGTCATGACACCATATACAGGATTGCTGCCGACTGTGATCGGCGTCTGGTCAATCGTGTTGGTAGCGGTCTCGATCGTATATGCCTGACCATTAGCGGAGCCGTCCCAACCGAGCGCATAGACGCGAGGCGCGCCGCGCACTCCGACGACGTAGGTCCCATTGGTTACGGGGCCCAGCTCCTGATTCAACTTTGGCGGAGATCCCGCGAGATCGGCAACCGCAGTCCGTCCGGGCTCCGGAATATAGGTATGAGTGCCTGCGGGAAAGATACTGGCAGGGGCCGCGCCGGCGAGCAGGGTCGTCTGAAGCACCTTGGAACTCAACAGACCGGGCGAGATATCGAAGCTGTTGACCGTAGTGTCCCGGTTAAGCGTATAGCCGGTGGTGCCGTCGGAACTGACCGCCAGGTAATAAGGGTCCACGCCAATGCTGGCGGTGATGAGCACCGTATCTCCGGAGAAATCGACGAAGGTTACCAGGCCGGGCGTAGTTGGCCCCGTCGAAGAGATGGCGACCGCATATTTGGTCGGCTGCCCCGCAGGCCCGACGGGGTTGATCGCAGTAACCACCGGCCGATAGGTATTGCCGCATCCGATGAGAGACGCCGATACGGCCGCTACGAGAGCGAACCTGAATGCGAACCGCGCTACAGACCGTGTGGGGTACTGTCCGTGTGGCTGTGTGTTTGCTTCTGATCCAATTCTTGCTGAATGCAAAACTACTCCCGCCGTAATGCTGGTGTTGGCCAAGCTCAAGGTCTGATTGTAAATCACCGGGAAGCATGTGACCGTTGACAGGAGAGGAAATGCAGACCATGGAACCGCAAAAGACGACCTCGGCGCGACGGAACGGGTGGCAAAGCGCGGCATTAGTGTGGATCGTCACTCCCCTGCTGACGTTGGGGGCGGCTTACGCACCGCTCCATGCAGTGGCCCGCGGCTCTTCGCTTACCCCATGGATTACGCCGTTGCTATTGAGTGCGGGCTTCGCGGCGCTGGTGTGGCTACTGAAGGCAGCAACGAAACCGGCGGCGGCAATTGGGTTTCTGGTCTGCATGGTTCTTACGCAGCAGCCGGGATTTGACGCTCTGATGGCTCTGGTGGCGCTGTTCGGGCTGACCTTTGCGGCTACGCGGTTTGGCAGATCAAAGAAAGAATCGCAGAGGCTGGCCGAAGGCCGCCGGGGCAGATGTGCGTCGCAGATTGTGGCCAACCTTGGGGTCGCGGCTCTGTGCGGCTCGGTGGGATGGCATGTCGGCTGCATCGCAGCATTGGCCGAAGCCGCCGCCGATACGGTTTCGTCTGAGATCGGGCAGGCGGTCGGCGGTCGAGTGTGGCTGATTACTACAGGGAGGCAGGTCCCGGCTGGAACTGACGGCGGCGTCAGCGTGGCGGGAACGGGCGCTGGGGTTGTGGCTGCCGCGTTGGTGGCAATTGCGGGCACACGCCATGACGCGTTATGGCCGGATGCGTTGCTGGCCTTTGCAGCCGGGTGCGCCGGGCTTCTCTTCGACAGCGTGCTTGGGGCGGCCATCGAGAGGCGCGGCTGGGTGGGGAACGATCTCGTCAACTTCATCTCGACGCTGTTTGTCGCGGCAATAGTGGTCGTATGGCTGCTATTTCGCGGAAGTCCCGTCTTCTAGACGCAGAGAGCTAAAGCTCAGATTTGCCTTCGAGCCAGCTATGCAGCCAGGCCGGGTCCAGATGAAGCCGCCAGGCTGTGTAGCTGAGCATCTCGTGAAAGTAGCGCATGGCCAGATCGTAGTTGCTGATGTGGCCCAGCGTAGGACGCGGCGAGGTATACACATGCAAACCGACAGCATGGCAGAGCTCACGGATGCGGAAGAGGTGGGTGCTGTCGCTGACGACAACGATGGATTTGAGATTGTTTTCGCGGGCGATGGCGGCGAGACGATGGACCTGCTGCTCGGTGTCGGTCGAACGGGTTTCGGCGATGATGTTGCCGAAGGGAATGCCGTTGGCGAGCAGGTAGTCGCGGCCTACGCCTCCTTCGGTGTGGCCGGAATCTTTATCGCCGCCTCCGCCAAGGGTGATGACGAGCGGCGCAATCTGCTTACGGTAGAGTTCGACGGCGTGATCGAGGCGGGCATGGAGCACGGGCGACGGACGGCCCGAGTATTCCGCCGCGCCGAAGACGGCGATGGCGTCGGCCGGCTGCGCCTGGTCTTCGCCGGCGACCTGCGAGATCTGTAAATAGACCCAGACGAACCAGCCCAGCGCCACAAGCAGCAGAATGCCCAGAAGACGGCGAAGAACGATACTGCCTTTCGAGGGGGGCGAGTCGCGCAGATTGGAGGAGGAAGCTGTCATCAGGAATGGGAATGAAAGATGAGTCTACGGTAGAGGAGCGCCGATTGGAAAATTTTCTCGGCGCTGCCTCCGGCTCTGCTTGATCTTAATCCTGGTCTCAGCGTTGCAGCGTCAGAGCAATCTCGTGCGTAGGGATCGCGCCTTCGCGGAGGATCATCCATGAGGTGCCTCCGCCGGAGAGGTCGACGATGGTGGTGGGAACTGAACGGGCGGTGGGGCCGCCATCGACGATCAGCGGAATCTTCTCGCCGAGTTGCTCCCGCACGCAGTTCGCATAAGTGCACTCAGGATAGCTCTGAAGATTAGCCGAGGTCGCGGTAATCGGCAGCCCAAGCGCCGCGACGACCGCGCGGGGAATTGCCGCCTCGGGCACGCGCAGAGCCACGTTGCCCGTGTTCGCAGTGACTCGAAGCGGAAGCTTGGACCCGGCCTTGACGATGATGGTAAGTGGGCCGGGCCAGAATTTTTCCGCGAGACGGTCAAAGGCGGAGTCGAGCTGACGGGCGATCTCATACGCCTGCGCAACCTGGGCGATGAGCAGTGATAACGGCTTGTGCCGGGCGCGGGTCTTCAGCTCGTAGATGCGGTCAACCGCTTTGAGGTTGACCGGATCTACGGCGAGTCCGTAGAAGGTGTCGGTGGGCAGAGCGACGACGCTGCCGCGATACAGGCTGCTGACTACTTGGCTGATCAGTTCCGGTTCAGGCTCGTCGGGATGGATGCGGAGTGTTTCGGCCGTCAAATCTGGCTCCTGTGCCGGGGTTGAGCCGCCAGGCAAGTGATGCGCTCTAAAAGGCCGCAAACCTGCATCAGGATATCAGCATTGTTCCCTTCATCCCGTGACGCTGGTTCTGCTCAGCCGCGACGGCGGACAGCGTAAGATTTGCCTGATGGCTTTCTTCGAGAAGACCGCACCTGTTCCCGTCGTTTCCAGCCGCGCCAACAGCCGCGTCAAGCAACTGCGTGCGGCATTCGCCGGTCATGCGCGGTTAAGCGGGGGAATGGTTGCAATCGAAGGCGACCACCTGCTGGCCGAGGCGTTGCGAAGCGGCATGGTGCTCAAGACCGTCTTCGTGAGCGAACGCCGGGAGGTGCCGGCGATCGTTCCGCGCGGGGTGGAGGTATTGCGGCTCACCGATGAGGTGTTTGAGAGCGTGGTTGAAACACGCGCTCCGCAGGGCGTGGCTGCATTGATTGTGCCGCCAGTTCCAACAATGGACGCCGTGCTGCGCGGGACGCCGCTGATTCTGATTGCAGTGGGATTGCAGGACCCGGGAAACCTGGGGACGCTGGTGCGTTCGGCCGAGGCGTTTGGCGCGAGCGGAGTATTGACCACTCCGGGAACGGTGAGCGCGTGGAACCAGAAGGCGCTGCGGGCGAGCGTGGGCAGCGTATTTCGAATGCCCGTTGTAGCAGCGACAGCGGAAGAGATCGCGAGACTGAAATTGCAGGAGGTAAGACTGCTGGCGGCGGTGGGCTTCGATGATTCCGAGACGGTAGCAGCCCAGGAGATGGACTTTTCTACTGGGTGCGCTTTGATGATTGGCAACGAGGGCGCGGGATTGACAGCGGAGTGGATTGACATGGCCGATGCACGGGTGACGATTCCCTGCCCTGGGCCGGTGGAGAGCCTGAATGCCGCAATCGCAGGATCGTTGTTGCTGTATGAAGCTTCGCGGCAGAGGAGTCGGCGATGAGCTTGTTCGACGCCTCTCCACTCACCGCCGCGGCATCGCATGGGCGTCAGGCTCCGCTGGCAGAGAGGATGCGCCCGCAGACGTTGGACGAGTATGTCGGGCAGGAGCATCTGCTGGGGCCGGGTAAGCCATTGCGTCTGGCGATTGAAGCCGACGATGCTACCTCCATGATCTTCTGGGGACCGCCGGGGACAGGCAAGACGACGCTGGCGAAGATCATCGCGCAGATGACCTCGGCCAGCTTTATCGAATTTTCCGCCGTACTCTCGGGGATCAAAGAGATTAAGCAGGTAATGGTGGAGGCGGAGAAAGCGGCGGGCTTCGGTTCGCGCACCATCTTGTTCGTCGACGAGATTCATCGCTTCAATAAGGCACAGCAGGACGCCTTCCTCCCGTATGTCGAACGCGGTACGATCCGGCTGATTGGCGCGACGACCGAGAATCCTTCGTTTGAAATTATCGCCGCTCTGCTGTCACGATGTCGCGTCTACACGCTGCAGGCGCTTACCCAGGAGCAGATCGTGGCGCTATTGCAGCGCGCGCTGAGCGACGAGAAGCGTGGCCTTGGCGGTTCGGGATTGGCTGCGGACGAGGATGCGCTTTCGACGATTGCATCGTATTCCAGTGGCGATGCGCGCAATGCTCTCAATGCGCTCGATGTGGCGGCAAGGCTCGCCCAAGGACGGAAAGTTCGCAACCTCACCAAGGCGATTGCATCCGAGGCGATGCAGCGCCGGGTGCTGCTCTACGACAAGAAGGGCGAACAGCACTATGACATCATCTCGGCGCTGCACAAGAGCGTGCGCAACTCCGACCCCGATGCCGCTCTCTACTGGCTTGGACGAATGCTGGAGGCGGGCGAAGACCCGATGTACTGTGCGCGGCGAATCGTGCGCATGGCAGTAGAGGACATTGGACTCGCGGCTCCCGAAGCACTGAATCTTTGCCTATCGGCCAAGGATGCCATGCATTTTCTGGGACAGCCCGAGGGTGGCCTGGCACTCGCACAGGCGGTGGTGTATCTCGCGCTGGCTCCTAAATCGAATGCAGTCTATGTGGCCTACGGCGCAGTGAAGGCCGACATCGAGGCAACAGCAGCAGAGCCGGTGCCTCTGCATCTGCGCAACGCTCCGACGAAGCTGATGAAGGAGCTTGACTACGGCAAGGACTACCAGTACGCGCACGATGTGGAGGGGCGCGTGGCAGACATGGAGTGTCTGCCTGCCTCGCTCGCAGGACGCCGGTACTATCAACCTACAAATGAAGGCCGCGAGAAACTGCTGGCCCAGCGCATGGAGGAGATCGCACGGATTAAAACGGCAAAGCGCAAGTGAGACGCGATCTTGCGATCTGAAGCCTGAGTGTCCGGGAAAGTTGTACTCTTTTATCTGAAAGGTCTCTGCCATCCATGAAGGCTCTGCTGCTCTCCGAATACAAAAACCTCTCGCTTCAAGACCTCCCTCAACCTGTTCCCGGCCCGGATGACGTGCTCGTTCAGGTTGCCGCCTGCGGCATCTGCGGCAGCGACGTGCATGGGTACGACGGCTCGACTGGACGGCGCATTCCGCCTATCGTCATGGGACATGAGGCAGCGGGCATCGTCGCCGCCTTGGGCTCCGCGGTCCGCAAATTCGCAGTGGGCGACCGTGTCACCTTCGACTCCACCGTCTACTGCGGTGCGTGCGACTTCTGCCGCAAAGGCGAGGTCAATCTTTGCGACAACCGGCAGGTAGTTGGCGTCTCCTGCGGCGAATACAGCCGCGCCGGAGCATTCGCCGAGTATGTCGCTGTGCCCGAACGCATCTTGTATCCTTTGCCGCCGAAGTTGTCCTTTGCCGAGGCTGCTATGCTCGAGGCCGTCTCCGTAGCGCTGCATGGTGTACACGTCTCAGAGGTACAAGGCGGCGAGACGGCACTGATCATCGGCGCCGGAATGATCGGATTGCTGCTCCTCCAGGCAGCCCGTGCCGCTGGCTGTTCCTGCGTCTTTGTTGCGGACATCGATGCCACGCGTCTAAAGCTCGCCGCCGACCTTGGAGCCGACCAGACGCTTCAGCTCTCCGGCGCGGAGTTGCTCAGCGAAATATTGCGCCTCACCGAAGGACGCGGAGTTGACCTTGTACTCGAAGCAGTTGGCCGCAATGAAACAGTTGGCTCCGCAATCGACTGCGTACGCAAGGGCGGCACCGTTACGCTGGTAGGAAATATCACGCCGCAGGTCACAATTCATCTGCAAAAAGTGGTTTCGCGGCAGATACGCCTGCAGGGCTCCTGTGCCTCTTCGGGCGAGTATCCGGAGGCAATGCAGCTGATCGCCGAAGGAGTGATCAAGGTAGGTCCGCTCATTACAGCCGTCGCACCTTTGACCGATGGCCCCGAGTGGTTTCAACGACTCTATGCGCGTGAACCCAACCTGATGAAGATCGTTCTTGATCCGCGTGAAGGTACAGCCAAATGACCAATCCACTCTTCGATCTCGCCGGACAGACAGCCCTCGTCACCGGAGCCAGCCGCGGCCTCGGCCAGATCTTTGCCCGCGCCCTCGCCAGCTCCGGAGCCGATCTCATTCTCACCAGCCGCAGCCGCGAAGACCTGTTGCCTTTCGTGGCCGAGATCGAAGCGATGGGCCGCAAGGCCGTTCCACTTGCACTCGATGTACGCGATCAGGGGAGTATCGAGCGCATGGCCGCCGAGGCGGAGGCCGCCTGCGGACAGGTCCACATCCTCGTCAACAATGCCGGATGCAATGTCCGCAAACCCGCGCTCGACGTTACCTGGGACGATTGGAACCTTATCCTCGATACCAATCTTCGCGGCAGCTTCTTTGTCGCGCAGCAGATGGCACGCCGCATGGTGCCGCATGGGTATGGTCGCATCGTCAACATCGGCTCAGTGACCAGCGTATTTGGGTACGCCGGTCTGGCTCCCTATGGCGCAAGCCGCGGCGGCATTCGGCAACTCACCATGAGTCTCGCCGACGACTGGGGCAAGCATGGCATCACGGTCAACTGCCTCGCTCCCGGCTGGTTCCATACCAAGCAGAATACGGTGCTCTATCAGAACGAGCAGTGGGTCGAATACCTCAAGGACCGCATCCCGGTAAAGCGCCCCGGCGAACCACGCGACCTCGAAGGGGCGGTTGTCTTTCTCGCTTCTGAGTCGAGCCGCTACATCACCGGCCAGACACTTCTGGTCGACGGCGGCATCTCCACCGGAGCCATGCGCGCTACCGTATAACAGCGCATCAGAATGACGGATGTGGTTCCGGTGGTATCGGTTCAATTTTGCCCAGCATAAAGACGTATGCCGCGATGCCAACCAAAAGATACACGGCGGATACACCAAAGGCCCACGCGAAAGATCGCGTCGCCGCTACCACGTAGCCGGTAATGACTGGCGCGGCAATTCCCGAGATCTGATTCGAGAAATTCATGATGCCGCCCACCTTGCCTACGCTGTGGCGCGGCGCAATCAGCGAAGGGATCGACCAGCCTACCGGGGCCGCCGCCGAGAGTCCGCCAATCGAGATGCTGATCCAGATAAGAGCTCGCAAAGCGGTATGCGCATGAGCAGCGCCTATGATGCCAAGCCCCAGAGCGGTGCCGCCGATAAGAACAACCTTGCGGACAAGGTTGGCGTTCCATCCGCGATGAATCAATGCGTCGACCAGCCAACCGCCAACGACCAGATCGGCTGCGGTCGCAACCAGCCAGGGGACTCCCGTATAAAGAAACGAGTGCAGCAGATCGATATGCAGGGCAGAAGAAAGATAGCTGGGCAGCCACGTCAGCAACAGATAAAAAACATAGTTATACGATCCAAAGCCGAGCATCATCGCCAGCACTTTTCGTTGCCGCAACAAAAACCCAAGCGACGCATGGCCACCCGGCTCGTCATCTGCAATTGAAGGCTCTGCATGTTCTGCGATGTACCTTCGCTCGGCGTCGCTTAGCTTTGGATCATCCTTCGGATCGCGATAGATCTTCCAGAAGAAAAGAAAATAGATGAGGCTGACGAGGCCCGTGATGGCAAAGCTCCATCGCCAGCCGACCTTTAGTAACAGAATTCCGATAATAGGTACGCCAATTGCGGAGGCAAACTTGGCCGCGGAATCGAATATCGCTGTGGCGGTACATCGCTCTCGCGCAGGAAACCAGTATCCGATGGCCTTCGCATTCGCCGGAAACGTCGGTGCTTCGCCTACGCCCAGCAGCAAGCGCGCCGCAAAAAATCCGCCGAGATTCGGCGTGATGGCCGCGCCAAATGAGGCCATCCCCCATAAAAAGGTCCCGATGAGTCCGACGCGCCGGATGCCAAACTTATCCAGCAGCACGCCAATCGGCAACTGGAACATGGCGTAGGTCCAGTTATAAGCGCCCGAGAGATATCCGAACGTCACCGCCGAGATGCCGAAGCTGGTGATGAGCGCCTCATGGGAGACTGACAGATTTACCCGGTCAAAGTAGTTGACCAGTACGCCAATCCCCAGCAGCCACGCGATGCGCCATCGCCGCCGCTGCACATGGGTCACTTCGCTCAGTGTTACGTCAGGTTGCAGTGGGCAGTTCCAATCGTGGTGGAATGACAGCCTGCCCAGATTACACGATAGGCCCGCTCCAGTCAGAGAGGGCCTATCGCTTTCGAGACTGCTCTCGTTGCTATTTATTAGCAGGCGGAGTGTGAACCGGTGTTGGATCGATAGGGTTGAACCGCTTCGCCAGTTCCGGGGTGGAATGAATCTCCGACGCCGGCGGGCTGACAGCCTTGGCAACCTCGACGCCGAACACGTAGCTGTCGCCAAACATATTGCTGGTAAAAATGACCAGCTTCTTGTCAGGGGAGAAACGGACATTGGGTTCAAGCCGGTAGTTGTGGTGCGACATGTTGACCAAATGCTCAGCATGAAAGACGCCGGGCTGCCAGAAATCTGGCTCGTTGATTCCCGTGACCTTCAGCATCTCCGGGTGAAACAGCTCGATCCATTCGCCATCCTTCGCTTTGGCCACCTGGTCCGGATCGCCGCCGTCGCCGGTAAAGAGGTCGAGGTCCTTGGTGAGATTGAAGTGAATCGACCACTCGTTGCGCTGCATGTGGAAGGCGGTTCGCTTGTGCGTCTGCAGATTATAGCCGGCGAGAAAGAAGTCCTCGCCTTTGGGATACTGCCAGTCGTACCAGATCGTCTGGCCATCCAGTCCCCAGAACTCATGGCCGGCAATCTCCATCGCCATGGTGCGCTTGTGGATCAGCGTATTGTGCGTACCGTCGGTGTGGATCATCCAGATGCGATCGACCTTCTGCCACGGGCCTTCGTGGCAGTACATCAGCAGGGTCGGATCGCTCGGCGAAAAGAGCAGATGATTGACCCAATCCGTGCTGTGCAGCAGCGTCGTTATCTTGCCCGTTTGCAGGTTGATCGTGAACAGTACCAGCGGCAGATGCGCGGCCAACCGCTGTTCCATCATCTGCCCCTTGTTCTGCGGCTGCACCAGAAAGCCCGGCTTCACCCCGGGAGGGTTCACGCGATACTCGCCATAGTCCGCGCCTTTTCCCTCGATGTATGTACCGGCGCCCAGGGTCTCGTCGGCATTGATCGTAACCACATTTGCGCGCGGCGGCAGGGTCACCAGCTTTTTGATTGCCCCCGTATACACGTTGGCTGAGTAGACCGAACTGGTTTTGGTGGCCGCATCGAACTTCGAGAAGAAAACACTCGGCGTCTTCTTGCCGACGACGATCGCATGCACCCCCGAACGAAAACCCCTGGCGCCGTCTGCGTTTTCCGGACGTGGCGGGTTAGGAACCAACAGTTTGGTCTTGCGGGTGGCAAGGTCCATGACATGGATTCCATCTCGTGCGTTGTAGACCATCTCCTTGCCATCGGGCGTATAGGCATTGACGTTGAAATAGAAGCCCGACGAGCCAGGCTCGTTGGTGAGCCGAAAGACGCGATGACCGGTATCTTTATCGACCCACGAGGTCGGCAGATTCTGGGCAAGCGCGACGGGAGCGAGTAGAGCGGAAAGCGTAAAAGCAGATAGAACAACTCGGGTAAAACGATGCATCGGGGGAGACTCCTTTTAGTACCGGACGGTCAGGGACAATGGCCGTGAGGGCACGGCCGTCGGAAACTCGTGCGAGAGATTTATACACTTCTCATGCTGCAATCGGTAAATTATTCCGTACTGGAAATCATTGACGAAGCCATGTCCACGAAAGTTTCGTTGCTCCATTTCATCGATCGTAAAATCCTTCTCATCCCGCAACGCCATACAATGAACCTATGGGTAACGTTGTAGCGACTGACAACAGCCAACTTGCAGAGATTGCCGCAAAGGTGGAGCACGGCGTGCGCATCACCGCCGACGATGCCCGCTGGCTCTGGAAGAATGCGTCGGACGCTGACCTATGCTCCCTGGCCGGCGCCGTTCGCGGCCGCTTCCATGCGCCGGACGCCTGCACCTATATGGTGATGCGCATCATCAACTACACCAATGTCTGCGTCGCGCAATGCGACTACTGCGCCTTCTACAAGCTGCCCGGAGCCAGCGGCGGCTATGTGTTGAGCCATGAAGATGTCTTCGCCAAGCTCGACGAATTGCTTGCTCTGGGCGGCGACCTGGCGGCCTTCAACGGCGGCTTCAATCCCCAGCTTCCGCTCAACTACTATTGCGATTTATTTGCGTCAATCCGCGCGCGCTATGGCGATTCCATCGAATTCTATGCCCTTACTATCGCCGAATTTCTCTACCTCGCGGACCACGCGAAGCTAAGCTACACCGAGACCGCAGAACGCTTAAAAGCAGCCGGAGTACGCTGGATTACGGGCGGCGGCTCCGAGATCCTCACTGAAGACTTCCGCGCGCGCCACTCCAAATTCAAGTACACCGTCGCCGAATATTTTCTTGCGCAACAAGCCATCGTAGAAGCCGGACTCAAGACCACCGCCACGATGGTGATCGGGTTCGATGAGACCCTCGATGAACGCATCGAGCACCTGGAACGCACTCGCAAATTTCAGGATGAAACCGGCGGCCTCGCCAGCTTTCTCTGCTGGACCTTCAAGCCCTACTTCACGCAGATTGGCGGCATCGAGATCACTGCCGCTGAATATCTGCGCCATCTCGCCCTGAGCCGGATTTATCTGGATAACATCCCCCGCATTCGCACATCGGTGCTGACGCAGAACGAACGGGCGCTCGACGGACTTCGTTATGGTGCGGATGATTTCGATCTGCCCATCGAAGATGAAGTGACGCAGAAGGCTGGCGCAACGATCAGCCTAGACTTCGAGCGAATTCTTAGCTATGCGCGACAACTTGGCTATGCACCGGTATACAGACACGTTGCAAATACCTCTCAATAAAGGGTCGGTTGTAAAGGGATTGCTTTGTAAAATCGCCTATTTTGGTCTGGTAGCGTGTACCATTGGCAACCCTGTGTCATAGTCCAACTCACGAGGAAGATAGCCATCATTCTCTCGCTGGCGTGTCATCCCCGCATTCGCCCACGTCTCAGGAAACTCTGGTCTCCACTGGCGTCTGCCCCAGTAGTATCCGCGAAACGGATCACGAGACTCATTCATCCAGTCGAGCAATTTGTCATGCATCCTATTACGAATTGCCGCATGTTCCGATGAGTCGATGAGATTGTTCATCTCGCGTGGATCGGTCTTCAGGTCATAGAGTTCATCTGTCGTCATCAGATGAATCGAGAGTTTATATCGCCCATCGCAGATGCAGCGAATCGGCTGGAACGCACCAAATCCATCGTGATCGACCTCGTATCGCCCCCACTCAATAAATGCGTAATCGCGTCCGGAGCTTTTCGGTTCCTTCCACAGGGGCAACATGCTTTTGCCTTCCATCGTCTTCGGCACGTCGAGATCAAAGAAATCCATAACGGTTCCGCTGATGTCGATATGGGATATCAAACTGGACGATCGAGTGCCCGGTTCAATTTGACCGGGCCACTTCACGATAAATGGCACATGGGTAATTTCGTCATACATGGCAGGCCCCTTATCGATCAGGCGGTGGGCATCGAGGAACACGCCATGGTCCGAGGTATACATCATCAGGGCTTCGGGGCTGTTCTTCTCGACCGCTGCCATCACACGGCCGATCTCAGCGTCCACAAAGGTATGCGATCCAAAAAAGTGCGGGGCCTTCTGCGCAGGAAGGTGTTTTCCCAGGCGATCCGCTGCCCAGACGCGCTGTTCTGCTGGCTTGTCTTCGAGATTGTCATCGAGATCGTTATCTCGGGGGAATTCATAATCTTTGTATGCGCGACTATATTCGATAGGGCAAAGCGAAGGGCCGTGAGGCTCGTCATAAGAAACCACCAGAAGAAAGTCTTCTTGTCGATGTTTGGCAAGAAAATCGATGGCCTTATTGGTGCAGCGGAACGCATAGCACAGTTCAGCGGTCCAACTCGGATCATCGCCGGTTGCGGGATTTCGCGACCGAACTCTATCCTCAGGCGACAACTCCTGTAAATAATCTCGCATGGCATACCAGTAGTCAGGGTCCCAGCCCGCCGCGGGACGTCCAGTATCGAAATAGTCCACGCCATCAAGATGCCACTTACCGATAAAGGCAGCCTTCAGGCCATGATCGTGCACAAACTGGCCAATCGTATGAGTGGTGTCGCCGAGAGGCATACTATTTCCCCACACGCCATTCGTGTGCGGGTAAAGGCCTGTCCAAATAGCAGAACGCGCAGGAGCGCAGACAGGCTGGCAGTTGTAGGCCGTATCGAAGTTCACGCCCTGAGCAGCGAGGCGGTCGAGATGTGGGGTCTTCAGTCCGGTCTGACGATTGTAATTGAGCATGTCATAGCGGACTGACTCGCCCAAAATAATAACCATCTGGCGGGGTTTACGATCCATTCCACTTGCAACCCTGGGCACACCCGCAACTGTCCCCGCTGCCCCCATCGCTTTTATAAAAGATCGCCTGTTCATATTTTGCTCAACGCCCTCAGGTCTTCTAATGTAATGCATCCCATCAGACCATTCAGAGGCAAGACAAAGCGATCCCGCTATCGAACCGGCATCGCTTCAAATTTAGATTTTCCTGGAGTTTTAGATATATGGCGGAGAGGGAGGGATTCGAACCCCCGATAGCCTTGCGACTATGTCTGATTTCGAGTCAGGTGCATTCAACCGGGCTCTGCCACCTCTCCGCTCTGGTAAGTGTATCGTGAATCAGCTACATGCCTCAACCCTCCTATTGCACCATTTCGGTACTGTGCCCAAAAGTGTGCCTTTCCAGGTTTCTTGCGTCCATGATAGCTCCCGTATCGGCAGGCCGTGCATGGATGTAGCGCAGCGGGAGCGGGTGGAGGATCGTGGACCTGGATCGTCTAAGTCGCTGTCACAATGCATGGGCAAGAACCGCGTCGTATCGCTCGACTCGTCGTGCGCTGTAACGACCATAGAGATACCATGCCAGCCAAAGGGTTGACGTGAAAATATAGGGTGCTGCATGCATGTTTTGGCAGACCCTCAGCAAAATCAGTTCCGCCAGATTCATGCCGACAAGGATGCGCATCGCAGGCTTCGACCCGCTCCGATGACAGACCCAGATGACGGCGGGCAGAAGCAGAATCTGATCGAAGAACCAAGAATAAGGTGAAGCTGTAACTGAGATCGCGATGACGAGCGGCCCGTGATTGGACCAATCCCAGGAGCTTTTGTTCTTGCAGTAGTACCATCCTCCCCACACGATGGCGAGGCCCATGGGGACAAACTGCAGATAGAAGAAATCGCGACCGGGGCGAAGGTGCCGCAGGAGCGAGGAGATCGTCGGAAAGGTCTCGATCCTAAGATGGTCCGCTTGCATGGCTCTCGAATATTGCGCCCAGATGTGGGGATCGAGGGCTGTGGAGATAGCTGAGAGCAGGGCGATGCCGACGAGAAGGCCGAACAGAAGTTTGAAATTCTTCCGTCTGATGCTGTCGATCAAAAGGAGCGGCCAGAACAGGAAGGCCAGATGGGGCTTGAATGCAAGCAGCGTAAGTGCGACGCCGGATTCAAACGGCTTAGACTCTCCTGCGACGAGAAACACTGTCAGCCCGAGCAGCGAAAGCGCTGTCATCTGCCCGGTATCGATGCAAGCGAGCATAGGCGCGAACAGGTAAATCGATATCGGGATGGGGCCATAATTTCGATATAGTAGGTGGATGGAGATAAGGGCGGCGAAAATAAGGAGCATCGTCCAGATCGCGGCTCCGGTGAGGGCCGACAAGTAACCGAGGGGATACACAACAGCGGCTGCCCACGGCGGATTGCGCATGATCAGAGCATATGGCTGGTTGTATCCGATGGACTGCTCAATCCTGAGAACTGCGGCTTGATCGTAGGGATTTGCGCGAGCAACGAACCGTTTTCCCGCACTCCAGTAAGAGACGTAATCGCGATGAGCGATCGCCCCCGGCGTATGCAGGGTCGCAATCAGCATCGCCGCAGCGATGAGCAGAATAAAGGCGATGGCAATGATCTTCTTCATGCCAAGTCTCGCGTGAGTCATCCGGCACAGTGTAGTCTGGCCTGTCGACGCAAGATGTAGCCCAAAAGGCGCATTGACCCCGATTGCTACTTTTTGACGCGGCCCGTCTCGATCAGCCTTCGTAAGGCGAGAAAGGGAACACTTCGTCGCGGAGGTGCTCGCGGAAGAGTACAGATTCAGTCCTGTTCACTTCTCAGCAGTTGAATTGCTTCTGACCCGCACCCGATCGCACGTTGAAGAAGCCCCTCTTCGGCACACGATCAATTTGGATGGGACCTGGCGATAGAATAAATTCCATTTACCAGATCCCTCCCATTCAGATTTAATGGGCAGAGACCCGATAAATCACCGAGCCATGCGCCGGAACAGAGGCTTCGATCTTCCCATGTGAGGTCGTAATAGATTTCGACACCAGATCTTTGAGAGTAAGTGATGAGGCGTTCTTAAATCCCAGGAGTGAAGCGGTAGTCGTAATCTTTTGCACGGCATTGCCCTTGTTATAAAGCACAACTGCCACATCGCCGTTTGAAAGCGGCTTAGCCAGCACATCATAGGTGTCGTCGAACTGGACGATGTGGCCCTGAACGCCCGCGGGGTCCTGATCGACAGCGATCACATCCGTATTACTGAGTATGGCGAGTGCCGATGGGCTGATCTTCGTAAGGTCCGTGCTGCTGATCAGCGGAGCCGCCATCACGGCCCACAACGACATCTGGCTCTGCATCTCATCTCTACTGAGACCGCTATCGCCTACGAGCAGGAAATCGGGATCGTTCCAATGCCCGGGGCCAGCGTATTTCCAGAGACCGACGTTGTAGCTGTAGTTGTAATTGAGGCTCTTCCACTTGCGTATGCCCGAATATTGTCCAAGCGCGATATCCGCCCCTTCGCGCCACAGGTTTCCATACTGCGGAACCCACCCCAGCACCAGATACCAGTCGTCAGGCGTGTTTTGGAAATAAGCAGGCGCTGACTCGGAGAACACCATCTTGCGGTGCGTATGGAGGATCGCATCGCTGAATGTCTTGTATGCGTAGCGATATACCTGCTCCTTGGTTTTTCCCGGTACCTCCGGGACATTGCAGCCGTCAAGCTTGATGTAGTCCACCTTCCACTTTGCAAAGGTGTCGGCATCTTTCTGGAAGAAGTTCCATGATCCCGCAAAGCCGCCGCATGTCGTTGTGCCTGCATCCTCGTAGATGCCAAACTTGAGCCCCAACGCATGGACCTGCTGCCCCATCCACTCCATACCGTGAGGAAATTTTTGTGGATCGGCAGCCAGCGTTCCATCGGCATTGCGCTTCTTCGTCATCCAGCAATCGTCGATCGTGATCGTGTCATAGCCCTTCTTGGCAAGCCCGGTTGCAACCAGCGCTTTCGCCTGCGAAAGGATCAAATTCTCATTGATGTTGCATTGGTAATACGACCAGTTGTTATAGCCCATGGGTGGCGTAAGCGCCAGACCATTCCACGCAGGCGCGGTGTTTCCCGCTACCGGCGCGGCGAATATAGTTCCGGAAACGCTGAACGCAAGGCAAAGTACCACCCCTCTGAGTAAAAATCTGCGAATCATTGCAGTAACCATGGGCTCTCCTTATATCGTTTCAGTCAAATAATATTACGAAATATTCCTCTTAGCTTGCTTTTCTTTCGCAACACAACCTTTCTAGATATTCCTGCAGCCAAGCCTCTGTCTGGCAAAGAGACACGACGCGGAGCGGGATGACGCGAACGAAGATCAACCTTAAAAACTTCCGCATTGCCATCTTCGAAAACATCCAATGAGATATGGCCATGTTACGGAACGCGAAGAAGCTGGGATCGAAGTTTCTCAATCCAGTGCTGACGACGGTGGGCGAATGGAGCACGCTCCTGAAGGTGCTTCCGCTCTATTTGAGCAATAAGGAAGAAAGGACGCCGCGTGGCCCTCTCGGGCCATTCAAAACAGAGGCGTCGACGTATCTAACGCCGCCCGAGAGCGGATTGAGGGTGACATGGATGGGGCACTCTTCACTGCTTTTAGAGATCGATGGAGTAAGGGTGTTGATTGATCCGGTGTGGGATGAGAGAGCATCGCCGATGCGGTGGGCCGGGCCGAAGCGGTTCTTCGCAGCGCCGTTGCCCCTCGAAGACCTCCCCCGGATCGATGTTGTTCTCGTGTCGCACGATCACTATGACCATCTCGGAGAGACTACGATCCGTAAACTCTCGACAAGCGATTCGGCAAAGCACGCACGCTGGGTAACCTCCCTTGGTGTAGGTCAGATATTGCAAGGGTTCGGAGTAGCGAAGACGCAGATATCGGAGTTGGACTGGACACAAAGCGTAACCCTCGCGGAAGGCGCGCTCGAGATCATTGCCGTCCCCACTCGACATTTTTCGGGCCGTAAGATGTTCAATCGGTTTGAAACACTATGGTCGGCATTTGTGCTGAAGAGTGCTGACCACAAGGTTTACTTTGGAGCGGACTCTGGTTGGTGGAATGGATTTACTGAAATCGGCGCGGCCTACGGCCCCTTCGACCTGACGATGCTGGAGATCGGGGCCTACCACGAGCTTTGGGGAGACATTCATCTGGGCCCTGAAGGCGCAGTTCGCGCATTCAAGGCGCTAGGCGGACAAGGGTTGATGATGCCGATTCACTGGGGACTCTTCGATCTGGCGCTTCATGGATGGCGACAGCCGATCGAAAGACTGTGGCAGATCGCAGCCCAGGAAAGCATCTTGTTATGGACACCGGAGCCTGGCCGCCCCACCGAAGCGACACATGGCGTGGAAGTCCGCTCGGAATGGTGGCGTTGAGGCCGGGAAGGGAGCAACCCACCGGCATAGGTCCCATTCTTCTGTCTTCCATGGCGCACTCAAGGCGCATTTACGGCTTCAATAGAAAACGTGCCTTCAACTCTGCCTCCGACGACCCTCCAACCCATACCGTGTAATAGCCCGGCTCCACAGCCCAGGTCTTCTCCACATTCCAGACCGCAAGCTGACTCTGGCGCAGATGCATCGTCACCGTTTTGCTCTCATGCGCCTTCAGGTGAACCCGCGTGAACCCCTCCAACGAACGCTCCGGGGTCTCCACGCTGCCAACCTCCTGACGCACGTAAAGCTGAGGGATCTCCGTGCCCTCTCTATCGCCGGTGTTCGTCACCTGAAAGGACACGACGACATCTGCCTTGCTTCCCGGCGCAGGCGGCTGAACAGTAATGTCGCCATAGCTAAAGCTCGTATAGCTCAGCCCAAAGCCGAAGGGGAACAACGGCTTGCCATCGTCATCGACATACTTATAAACGCGCGACGGGTCCGAGTTATAAAAGTCCGGCAGTTGACCTACGCTACGTGGAAACGTGATCGTCAGCCTGCCCGAGGGATTGTTATCGCCAAAGAGCGTCTCAGCAATGGCCGTACCTCCGAATTCTCCCGGATACCATGCCTCGAGGATCGCGCCGACGTGTTTCTTTGCCCAGCCAATCGTAAGCGGCCGTCCGTTCTGAAGCACCAGCACAACCGGTTTGCCGGTTTGCACCACAGCTTCAAGCAACTGTTCTTGTTGTCCCGGCAGCCCAAGCTCCGAGCGATCGAATCCTTCGCCGGAGATGCCCTGCCGCTCTCCTAGTCCGAGAACCACGACATCAGCAGCTTTCGCCTTCGCCACCGCCGCGCTTATGTCCTTGCCTTCATCGAAATCAACCGCAGCCTTCGGTACAGCCGCCCGTATCCCCTGCAACAGGCTGATGTGCTCTCCATTGGTCTCTTTCTCATAGTCCCCATATCGCGCCACGTCGGCATTTGGCCCGATGACAGCAATCCGGCGAACCGACTTCGATAGCGGCAGCAGATGGTTCTCGTTCTTCAGAAGCGTCATCGATTCACGCGCCGACTTCAGCGAAATATCGAGATGCGCCTGCGAACGATATGTCCTCCGCTCCAATGCCGGATCAACGAAGGGATGATCGAAGAGCCCAAGCGAAAACTTCAGTCGAAGCACCGCGGCCACAGCTCTGTCCAGGTCTGCCTCCGGCAGCGTTCCTTCGTGCAAACAATCCAGCAGCGCTTTCTGGAACACATCATGGTGGAAGTCGTAGAACTGCATATCGACTCCCGACCGGATTGCAAGGCAAACCGCATCCTTCGGAGTGGCCGCCACATGGTGCACCGTGTACAGCCGCTCGATCGCGCCAAGGTCCGACAGCACCATGCCCTGAAAACCCCACTCTCCGCGCAGCACCGTCTTCAGTAGAAACGGATCGGCCGTGATGGGGATGCCATCGATCTCGTGATACGCCGCCATCGTCGCCATGGCATGTCCTTCACGGAACGCCGGCTCGAATGGCTTCAGCATCACGCTTCGCAGTTCGCGCTCACCAATATGCACCGGCGACGTATTCGTCCCGCCTTCGGGCGAGCCGTGCGCGGCAAAATGCTTCGGCTCGGCCACCACCGTATGGTCTGTGTTCAGGCTGTCGCCCTGTGCTCCACGCACATAACCCAACCCCATCTGCCCGGTCAGGTACGGGTCTTCGCCGAAGTCCTCTTCGACGCGGCCCCATCGCGGCTCCCGCGCAAGATCAAGAACAGGCGCCAGGATCATCCCCACGCCTGTCGCCCGCGCCTCCGCTGCAATCGCCGCACCGGTCTGCTGCGCGAGGCCCGGATCAAACGTTGCTGCAAGATTGATCGGCGCCGGAAAGACCGTACCGGTATCAAAACCATGCAGCCCCTCCTCGATGAAGAGCGCGGGAATGCCCAGCCGGTTATGTGCAATCACCCATCGCTGAATCGTATTCGACTGCTCTGGCGTCGGGTTCAGATCGTGAATGCCGCCCACCCCAAGATCACCCCACAGTGCCTCCGCCTTCGCCGGCAGAAACGTCGCATCCTTGGCGGCATGAGTCTCGTCCGTATGAGCACTCATGATCGCCGGCGCACCGGCGTAGAGGTCGAGTTGCCTGACCTTCTCCTCCGGCTTCATGCGATGCATCAGGTCCTGAATGCGAGCCTCAATCGGCGCATCCGCCTGCTTGTACACGGGGACATCGGAAGGCGATTGAGCGGCACCGCTTCGCACCGGTACTAGGAAGATCGGCGCGACACAGCAAACCCCCAGCAAAAAGGTACGGCGACCAACCATCGCTGTGCGACTGTGACGAGCCGAGCCAATCAGATTCATAAGCCCCCTGGAAGAGAATTCATCATTCATTGATTTTTCCATCATTCGAACTCGAAGCGGTCCCCGCTTCTCCGCGGAGTAGCGGAGTGGCAATCGCCTGAATCAGGATAGAGAACCAAGATATAGCAACCACCGCATCAACACCTAGACGATGCTGACCTCACGCGCATCGCCGCCTGCAAACGCTCTCCCCGCCAGCAGCCGGAACTCAAGCCGGGCAGCCTGACGCACGTTATAGACCAGCGTCGGCCTGAAGCAGACGATGCAGGTACCGCCCTTCTTCCTCACGCTCGGATAGATGATGCCATTCGACTGCTGCGCCAGCAGCACCGCGGCGAGTTGCTGAGAGTCCGCATAACAATCCGGGATCGGTCCAGCCTTCAGAAATCTTCCATACTGCGGCTTCGGCGCGCGAATATCCTGCATCTGGGTTGTAAAATCCGCAAGATAGTCATCGAAGGTGGAGACCTCTTCCTCATTCCAATCCACCTCCTCAAGCTGCCTGAGTTTGTGAAATGCAACCTCGGCAACAGAAGTCTCTCTCTTCACCGCGCAATACCACGCTCCGCGTTCACTGTTGTTGAACCGCCCCCCCGCAGGCCCCGCATGGATAAATGCGGCATTGACGATATGGGCATAGCGCACGCCGTAGACCAGCTCATGAACACTGATGCCCGGCAGCATACCTTCCTCGCCAAGCAGGCGGTCGTTCGTGGCCCCATCCAGCTCCATCAGATCGCTGAGACTCGCCTCATCTTCCGTAAGCCGCGACAGCACCGTGCCGCTCTCACTGTACTTCGACGGAATAAGACGGTGCGTATCCGCAAGCTGGAGATCGGCAACTGCCGGAATCATTGCCCGCCACGACGAGCGTCGAGCAGTTGACGCACATGCAGCATCCCCGGCTGGCCACGCTGAATGATGTACGCCAAAGGCGTCATCCCCCGGAACATGGAATTGCGGTTCGGCAGTTTTATCCATGCATCCGCCAGCGACTTGCTATACAGAATATTCAAGGCCTTGAATATCCCCAGCAGAAGAGAGATCCGTGTCAGCGTGTCCTGATCGAGCGTCCGATGCTTCGGCTCTTTCTTCAATCCGTAGTAAGAGCCGGAGGAGAGTCCTCCCAGCAACTGCCGCGCCTCCGTATCTTTGATTCCCCACTTCTCCATGATCCGAAGAAAGCCTTTAATCGCGGCCGGGCTGAGGCGTTCGCGCGTCGGTGGATTGGAGAGATCTGGAGAAACATCGGACGCATATCCGGCGATATGTGGAATGACGAGAGCGGCTGCCATAGGCGTCCTCCAATATTGGATCTATAGTTCATCATATTTGATGAACCATTGCAACGTCTATGTCTGGCGCGCAAGCACCAGCGTAATATCGTCCGGCTGCTCTTCCGCTCCAATCCAGGCATCGAGCGCCTGCATGACCTTGGTTGAAATGACATGCAGCGGCTCATCGCGATACCGGCTCACGACATCCATCAGACGTGCCTCTCCAAACTCCCCGAAGTCGTTTTCGGGCTCGGTCACGCCGTCCGAGTAGGCCACCATGATGTCGCCCGGACGCATCTGAAAGCGGTCCTCGTCATAGTGCATCCCATCTATCAGCCCCACAACCGTCCCTCCCTGATCCAACCGGCGAATCGTACCGTCACGCCCCAGCACCAGGGGCGGCAACTGCCCCGCATTCGAGTAGGTCAGCATCGACGAAGCCGCATCATAGTGCGCCAGAAACAACGTCGCATACTTCTCCGGCTGCGTACTCCGGTAGAGGTGACGGTTCAACAAAGAGAGGATGCGCCCCGGCGACTCAAACAACTCGTCGCAGTCTCCTCCCCGCTCTTCCCGGCTTGCCAGCAACCCCGCCAACGTGGACTCGCTGTACACCAGTTCTTCGCTCGCAAACCGGTAGGCCCGCACCGCCGAGTGCAAGGTCGCCATCAGAAGCGCCGCCGAAATCCCCTTCCCGCTGATATCCCCGATCGCAATGCCTACCCCCGTCTCCCGCCGCGATGGAACACCCTCGTTCGCCTCTTGATGAAAGACCAGAAAATCATAGTAGTCGCCGCTCACCGACCGCGCCGGACGGCAGACCCCATGCAGCTCCAGGCTTCCCAGGTTCGAGATATGGTGCGGAAACAGGTTCGCCTGCACCTCCTGCGCGATGGAGATTTCACTCTGCAGCCGCTCTTTCTCCTTCTGCTCCTGCAGCAGTCGCTGCAGCGAACCTGTCATTGTGTTGAACGACCGGCTCAACTCGGCGAGTTGGTCAGTCCGGCTCACGCCGATCCGATGATTCAACTCGCCCCGGTCGACCGCATGGGTTGCGTCATATAAATCCGCCACCGAAGCTGTAATCGTCCGGCTCAACCGAATCGCCATATACAACGCCAGCAGCTCAATCAGCGCGAAGATAACGCATAACGCAATCAGCCCGTCCCGAATCACGGTGGTGATCACTCCACCCAGCGATGCGCCGAAGAGTTGCCGGTACAGCAGCGTTGGCCGCGAATCCACCTCAATCGGAACGTTGTCTCTGTCCGCGGAACCCCAGTCCCTCACCGCCATCTCCGATCCGAATCGCACCCGAATATCGGCGAAGTTTGCACCCTCCGGTTCGCTTCCCCCTTCAATTCCCGCCCCTTTGATCGTCGGTCCCACGGCAAGCCCGGCAGAGGTTGACTTTGCACCCTTCGGCGCGTCCGCCGGGCTGCGCCGTTCCGCAAAACTCGCCACCTTTTCAGGAAACAGGACCGCCCGGCCCAGCCCTTCCGCCATAGAGTTCATCAGTTTGTTATCCACCGGAACGCTGCTCACCAGGCTGAATATCCGCCCATCGCCCAGCCGCTGCTGATGAACGACGACAAGATACAGATCCCCGCCATCGAGCACCAGGTTCTGAAACTCCTCGCCCTTCAGCTCCGCCGCCCACGGCGGCAATCCCAGCGGAGTCTTCTCATTAATCGGATCGAGCGCCATGGGAGCACCATTGATATATGCCTTCGTCGACGGATGCAGCCGCATGCCCTCCCCATTCAGACGGTTCGCCCCTCCGCTCCGCTCTTCCATCTCCTCGACCGACGGCTTCCCTCCCAGCACCTCGACGATCAGGTTGGCGCGATGCGCATTCGCTCCCGCCATCTGGCTCAGCTCCGCCTGCAACCGCGAATCCACCAGATGGATCGCAAACTGTCCCGCCGCAATGTACGCCGTGATCAGCACAAGGGTCACAACCAGCACTACCGGGGCCAGGCCGATCAGCAGATAGGTCAGCACCAGCTTGTTCCGCAGACTCCAGAGCATCCGCCGCCGCACCAGTTGCACCGTCAGCGGAACCGCGACGGCCACCAGCGCCACTCCGACAAAGATCTCCGTGACATCGAAGAACGTTCCCCACCCGCCCGGCAGCAGCCGCAGAAGCAGCAGTGCGCAGAACCACAGCGCCAGCCAGAAGGCCGCTCCCACCAAACCCGTCGGAGGCCGCTTCACCCACCCGGGCAGCCGGAATTTCAGCGTGTCCTCGGTCACCGTTTCGCTCCTCGTTCTTCTTGCCGGGCCAGCCATAGCGTATAGCGCGTCGCCGAAAAATGCGCCCCTGCCAGCAACAGCAGTCCCGACAGAAACGCCCACATCATCAACCCGACCGAGATATAAAACGGCCCATAGACCGACTGGAAATCCAGCCACGGCAGCGCCCGCATATACAGATGCTTCGCCGCCTCCCACAGCAGTCCCGTCACAATCGCCGTCGGCAAAACAGCCCGCGCCGGAATCTTTCGGTTCGGCAGCACCCAGTAGATCAGGAAAAACAACAGAATACTGGCAATTCCCGCGCAAATCTTCATAAAGCTGAACGTAACAAAGTTGAACACCACATTATGCGTATGCCCGAAGAACACCCACGCCAGCACCGTATCCTGGGCCGTCGTAAACGCGACCGATACCATCGCCAGCACGCCCACGGCAAGCGCCAACCCCAACGACACAGCCTGGTTACGGAGATAGCTTCGGTTCTGTTTCACTCCCCAGACGTTATTCAGCGCAACTTCCAGCGGCAGAAACACGCCCGTCGATGTAATCAGCAGCATCACCAGCGAAAACACCTCCGTCCGTTCGTGCGGATGAGCCAGCAGTTGCATATTGCGCATCACAAAGTCCTGTCCCGTCGGCAGAAAGCTCTTCATCATCTCGCCAACCACAGTCTCCATCGAACGCGAATGAAAGATCCTCCGCGAAACCGTCAGCAGCAGCACTATAAACGGAAATAGCGACAGGATCGCATTCGCCGCCACGCTGAACGCATAGGTATGCACCTCCGTCCGCATGAGATAGCGAAACAGCGCAACGATCTGCGCCCAGAACCCGCTCTTCAGCACGACCGGCCGCACATCTTCGAGAGGCTTTGGCGGCAGATCATCGGGCTTCACCGCCTCTGTCGTAACAGGCGGTTCGGGCGGAGCGGTCTTATCGGGTACGCTGGGTGCCATGGCAAAGTTGCAGCGGTCGATTTTTATCGTAAAAATTTAGCCGTAAAAATCGACCGCTGCTGCATTCGATGCTAGCAGAGCCCCACTACGCCTTTCCTCTCTCCCGCCAGCCTGCGAATCCGTTCGAGCGCCCATCGTGCACTCTCCGCCAGGACCTCATCCTCTCCCGCACCCCAAAGCTCCAATTGCGGCACGAACCGCGCCTCGCCGCTGTTTCCCATCGCAATGGCCACATTTCGATGCAGTCGCTTCTTTCGCGTCCGTTCCACCGGAGAACCCTTGAACCACCGCCGAAACTCCGCCGCATCCATCCCTGCAAGCCATTCGAGTGCCGGGTTGACCATCTCCGCCCGCGTCAGCATCCCGTCCTTCCGGGCCACGGGAGCCTTCCTGTTCCACGGGCAAACATCCTGGCAGATATCACACCCAAACACCTGCCGCCCCATCGCCTCACGAAACTCCTCTGCAATCGTCCCCTTCTTTTCAATGGTCAGATAGGCGATACACCGCGAAGCATCCATCTCCTTCGGCCCCACCAGCGCGTGGGTAGGACAAGCGTCGATACACCGCGTACAACTCCCGCAGCGGTCCACCGCAACCTGTAACTCCTCGCCCTGCCCCACCTCCAGCGAAGTGACGATCACTCCCAGCAGCAGCCACGATCCCAGTCCCTGGTTCAGCACACAGGCATTCTTGCCGATCCATCCCACTCCTGCCTTCGCCGCCGCCGTCCGCTCTACCAGCGGCCCGGTGTCGACATAGCATTTTGTCTCGCACTCATACCGTTCATGCAGGGAAGCCTCCACCCGCCGCAACCTGCCCAGCATCTCATCGTGATAATCCGAAGGAGCCAGTTCCCCGCCAACCTCTCCCCGGCCGCTCCACGCATACCGCGCAATCCAGCCAGTTCCCTCCGCTGCCGGTTCAACCGAGAGTGGCCCATCTCCGTTGTAGTTCACCGCACACACCACCACCGACCGAGCCCACGGCATCGCCACCTCGACTCCACTGCGCAGCAAAACCCCTTGCTCATTCCGGCGCTTCAGGTATTCCATCTCGCCTGCTCGGCCTGCACCCACCCAATCGGCAAACCGCTCGGCGTCCACCCTGTCCACTTCGCTCTCTACACCGCGCACAGGCGCGACTCCAGCCGTATCAAATCCAGCTTCGACGGCACGCGCCCGAACCCACTCCCGCCAATCCCCCGTCCATAAGCCAGCCACATCGCCCCCGCAAATCACCTGCAGCGATTAAAGTCTCGCAAAGCACAGCGACGCAAGCGAGCGCATTTGCTCGTCGGGTATAAGGCGGCGCTTTTGCCCCCTAGTTGAGACCTGACTCTCAACTCTTTCCAAGAAACGCCGCGACACCCCGCGCCCTCACGCTCACCTGATCTGCGCCATGCATCAGTACAATCTCGTCTGCGTCCACGCGCACATCCTCAATCTCCTGCCAATTCTGCGGAATGGCTGCCACAAACAGCGTCCATGGAGCGCGCAACGTCTCATGACCGGCAATCCTGCGTGACGTAGGACTCCCAAACAGCGGCCCACGCGCATCGACGGCCTCATTGCCCAGCGGCAGCGGCGTGGTGCCGAACTCCATTCCTCGTGCCTGCACCTCCCCGTTCCACGGTGCATCGCGGCGCGCATGGTTTTCCTCCCATATCGCAAGCCACGGAAAATCCTCTACGCGAAAGACATAGCCTACCGCCAGTCCAATCTCCGCATGACAGACAGCGACAAAGCCATGCTCTAGCCCAGCCTTCTGCCGCGTTGTAGCGATAAGGCCGGCTCCGCTCCTGCTAAAAACATCGCGCAGGTCGACCTTCTCGCCATTCGCACCCGGAGCATACGGCCACGTAAACGACTCATCGCGCGCCAGCAGATTGCGCCCGTCATAGTCCATCGGCGAGGTGATTCCATCCTGCACCGACGCCGTCGCGCGCCCTCCGCCCGTGGCACTGGAAGGAACACCGAACGTCGCATGTTGTACCCAATGCAGATCACGTTCTGCAGCTCGAAGATTCGTAACCCGCTCTTCGACGCGTAACACGCTCTCCCCGTCGCCAAGCGAAAACTTCCGCTCCACCCTCAGCCCCGCGACCGGCAACTCCGCACTGCCCACCGTCCGGTTCGCCCCTTGATTGGTGAACGTCCACATCACATTGGGGGCCTCGCCGTGAAGCGAAACGCCCGCCGCGGCATCGGCCGCGCTGGCAGGTCCAAATCCATCCAGACAGAGCACATGTCCCGTATACGACGCGAGATACCTCCCCGCCTCCTCGTCACCAAACGTTTCAGTTATCTCCGCATGAGCAGGCAAACCCGGGTCGGCGGTCTCCCACGGCACCTCCCAAAGCAAGTTATCCTGCGAGGGCCCATGCTCTTCGGCAAACCCCCACCGGGCAAGATGCCCCCCGCCTGGCAACAATGTTGCCTCTACCAGGCCATTCGTCACCGTCACCGCAGCCCGGCCTCGCCAGGATGGCGTCGTCGGCGTAACCTCTTCGTGCATCGCTTTCGTACTCATCAACCGAACGCTCTCCAAACAGTCTCTCCCCAAAAATCCAAGTCCCGCTGCATCAACACTACATCGACATTGCGCTCAGAACATTCAAAAGATCATAGTTCCATGACAACACTGCCATCGCATACTGGCAACTCCCGCGCCCCCAACCTTCCGGCAAAGGGAACCCCCTACCCTTCTCTCCCCCAAAGAGGGGATAGGAGTTCCGCTCAAAAACGAGGAAGCTCTAAGGTATCTGCAATGTTCATCTTGCAGAAATCTTCGTCTCCCCGGGGTTTCCTTTAGAGTTCATACCTATAGAAGATATGTCCGCCTCTCAGCATAATCAGTCTGCCTATTTGGTCTGAACCTGCTCAACGAATTAAACGTACGTAACAAGCAACACAATTGTTCTCAAATCAGGAGTTTTGTTCATGCGTCTTGGAAGTCTCTGTACAGCGCTAGTGGCCCTTATCGCCATGGCGGGAGTTGGATTCGCGCAGACCGGCAGCGTCACCGGCGAGGTCTTCGACACCTCAGGCGCTCTCGTGCCGAACGCCACCATCACCGCGGTATCCAACTCGACCGGCCTCACGCGCACAACGACGACGACCTCGGCAGGCCTCTATAACTTCGCGGCCCTGCCGCCTGCGGTCTATACCGTATCGGCCGCCGCCTCCGGCTTCCAACCTCTCACCCGCAGAGACGTTACTCTCACCGTCGCCGCCACTCGTTCCCTGAACTTCACCCTCTCGGTGGCGGGCGCAGTCGCCTCCGTCGACGTACAGAACGTCGCCATCGCTCCCGTCGAGACCAGCAGTTTTCAGCTCTCCACCGTAGTCGATGCCAAACAAATCAACGACCTCCCGCTCATTTTGCGCGATCCATATCAATTGGTCCTCTTGTCCCCGGGCGTCGTCGCTGCCTCCAATAACGTAGGCGGATACTCGGTCAACGGGCAGCGCGACCGCAACAACAATTTCATGCTCGACGGCGCCGACAACAACGACACCGCCGTCCCCGGTGGCCAGCAGGGGATCTCCGCCGCCAATCCCGACTCCACCCAGGAGTTCCGCGTCATCACCAATAACTTTGACGCCGAGTTTGGCCGCAACACCGGCGCGATCGTCGATGTCGTCACCCGCGGCGGCAGCAACCGGTTCCACGGCAACGCCTACGAGTTTGGTCGCTACAACGCCCTTGGTGCGCGCGACTTCTTCAATAAAAAGGAGAACGGCCCACAGGACCCCTACGTCCGCAACGACTTCGGCGCCTCCATCGGCGGCCCTCTCTGGAAGGACCGCACCTTCTTCTTCCTCAACGGCGAGGCACAGCGCTTTCGCACCACCCGCACCACGTTTCAGACGACCCCCACCGCCGCCTTCAGGACCGGCAAGTTCACCTACACCGACCCCATCGAGGGCAGCCAGACTCCAGTCGATCTCACCGCCGACCCCATGACCAACTGGGACAACTACTCCGGCCTCGGACAAGACCCGCTCGTCGCAAAGATCCTCGCCCTCGCACCCGTCGGACAGGCCGACAATGGCGACGGAGTCAGCACCACCTACTTCTTCCCCTCCCCCGATGCCTACAACGCCTACAGTCTTACCGGCCGTCTCGACCATAAGCTGACGAACAAGCATCAGCTAACCGTTCGCTACATCTATGGCCACTCCGCCGAAAGCAATCCCTTCCATGACGAGGTCCTGCCCGGCTACGGAGACGTCAGCGGCATCAGCACCAACCACAACGGTGTCGTCTCCATCGCATCTTCGCTCTCCGCACGCGCCACCAATGTGCTCCGCGCCGGCTATAACCAGGTCAACTCCGGCGACTATTGCAATCACGCGGCCATTGACGCCCTCACCGGCACCGATACCTTCGGCAATGGCCGCGACATCAACATCCCTTACTTCTTCATCTTCGGCTGCGCCGCGCTCGGCGACAGCAACGCCCAGGCGCGGCTTAGCTCGACGCTTCTCTTCGGCGATACCTTTACCTTCACCAAAGGGGCGCATTCAATAAAATTCGGAGGCGAGTACCGCAGCGTCAAGGACAACAACTTCACCAACTTCAACTCGCGCAACGCGCTCCAATTGGATAACTTCACTACCTTCGGCTATCCCTCCTACGCCTTTTACGGGAGCCACCACTCTCCCAGCGCCCAGGGCTTCGAAGACCTCATCTGGGGGGCGCAGGGCGCAGTCGCCAACTCCTCTGAGAACCAGTTCTTCACCCGCGGCGGCGTCCGACGCCCCAATGACATCTCGCACTTCCGCCAGCACGAAGGCGCCGCCTTCGCCCAGGACACCTGGAAGGTCAATTCAAGGTTCACTGCCATCCTCGGCCTGCGCTATGCCTTCAATGGCGTGCCCTACGAGAAGGACGGCAATCTCTCTACCTTCCTCGGCGACGCCTCCGCCGCCGTGCCTCCCGTCGGATACTTCAGCTTCACTCCCGTCGGCCCCGGAACAGGGCGTCAGCTCTACGCCGATAGCTGGAAGCTCATCGAGCCTCGCATCGGCTTCGCCTACGACCTCAATGGCGACGGCAAGACCGCAATCCGCGGCGGCTTCGGCATCTTCCACGACCGCATCTTCGACAACCTCTTCGGCAGCGCGAAGTCGAATCCTCCCTTCCTTGCACAGGCAAACGAGTATCCCTTCGACGGCACTCCCGACACGCCAACGGTCGAGAATACGCCCTTCCCCGGCGAGCTCACTCCCTCGCCCGACATCGCCGACGGCCAGTTTCTTCGAGCGCCCGTCGTCATCGATCCGCATCTCAAGATGCCGACCAGCCAGAGCTACAACCTCGGCATCCAGCATCAGATCAGCAACAACCTCACCCTCGAAGTCAACTACGTCGGCAACCACAGCACCCACGGTCTCCGCGCCATCGACGGAGCGCCGCCGCAGCCGAATCTCGTGCAGCAACTCATCGCATCGGGAGTGCCTGAAGATTTCCTGCAATTCGGCACCCTCTATTCTGGCTGCACGGTTAACTTTTGCGGAATCGACTTCAATCCAGCCGTCAACAACAACGCCTTCTACCACGAGGCCTTCGAGACCTCAGTCGTCAGCAGCAACTACAACGCCCTGCAGACCCGGCTCTCCGGGCAGGTCGGCGGCCTGACTTTCACCGGCAGCTACACCTGGTCGCACTCGCTCGATAACGGCAGCGATCCCATCCATCCCGGCGCCGGCGATTCCTTCTTCCCCCGCAACAGCTACAATCTCGGTCCCGAGTACGGCAACTCCGACTTCGATGTTCGCCAGCGCGGCGTCGTTGCCGCGACCTACGCTCTGCCCATCGGAATAGGCCGCGCGTACATGAACAGCGGCCTGCTCGGCCACGTCTTCGAAGGCGTCCAGGTCTCCGGCATCCAGCAGGTGCAGACCGGCCTGCCCTTCGATCTCCGCGGCACCCGCGACAGCCTCCACACCGATGCCGCCGACCGTCCGCAACTCATCGGAGCACCCTACCCCTCCGGCCGCGGAACCATCGTCGCCGCAGGCAAGATCACCGGCCCCTCCGCCGCCGCCTTTACCAACGAGCCCTTCGGCCAGAATCTCTCCATCCATCGCAACAAGTTTTACGGCCCCGGCTTCGTCAACACCGACGTAGTCTTCCAGAAGACTCAGACCCTGCGCGAGCAGGTCAAGCTGGTCTTCCGCGCCGAGAGCTACAACGTCTTCAACCACCCCAACCTCGCCTCGCCGCCGCATCCTTCTCTGACTATCTCGTCGCCCACCTTCGGGGTCTCGCAATCGCAGGTAGGCCAGAACGACGGCACCACCGGGGCCCGGCAGATTCAGGGAGCTTTGAAGGTAGTCTTCTAAGGAACCTCTGATTAAGTCTTGGTTTTGAAGGGGCGTGGCTTTAGCCATGCCGTAAATTGCTGAAACCAAATTGGGGCTTTAGCCCCTGAGGGAAGGTTCGGGGACTTAATCAGATCTTCCCTAATGAATCTCTGAATAAGCCCTGGCCCTTTAGATGGGCTTGCCCGACTTGAAAGGCGTGACCTCCAACGGTCCATCGATCCAAAATCACCAGAAATGCTTGACACCCTCGTTATAATTTAAAGAGGGGGCAAGACTACATCCGACATCGCAGGCCGCAGAGCGTTCGCGCGATGCTACGCTGCCAAGGCAGAATCCCCATGGGGGATAGAGTTTCGCTCTCCTGTCTTGTCATTCCACAGCGAAGCGGAGGAATCTGCTGTTTTTGGCGTGGTTACACCGCTATAAGTAGTGCAAATTGAATATTTTGCGAGGGATACCGACGTAATATCAGGACTTTCGCTTGAAGTCCAGACCTAAAGTATTTGTTTCGAAGATTTTGCACAAATCAGGGGGAGGGGGGTTACCTAATCCGTTAACGCAATTCAAGAGAAGCCACATCTCTCCTGCGAAGCCTTGCCAGAAGATAGAGCGGCAATCCGCAGACCGCAATCAGCAGAGAGAAGCCGAGCGCCGACATTCCCGCGACCGTCTCCGTGCGCGACTCATAGAGCGCATAAAGCACAAGCAGCGCCGGACTAAGCCCAAGGACAACAGGCACCCAGTCAGGGCCGGGAATGCGAAAGGGCCGTGGCAGCTCAGGTTCTCTGTAGCGCAAAACGATCAGCGCAACGAACTCCAGAATCATCGACAGACCATAGAGAACCAGGTCAATCGTAATCAGCCGCTCGAAGCTGAACCCCAGCGCCAGCGCCCAGCAAAAGCCACAGGCAAGCACCGCAACCCACGGAGTGCCGTTCTTCAGCCGCTTCGTAAACATCTTCGGCAAAAATCCGTCTTCCGCCAGCGCATGTGGCAGTCGCGTGTAAGAGAGCGTGAGATTGCTGAAGGTGCCGAAGTCGTCGAGCGATCCGGCCAGCACCACCGTAAACGCCAGCGCCGGGCCGCCAAGAATATGGGCCGCATCCACCCACGCGCCGGTGGAAAAACGGGCCGACGGAATTCCCGCCCACGCTATCGCCGCGATAGGAATCATGTAGGTAAGCATCACCATCACGGCGGCAATCAAAATCACGCGAGGATAGTTACGCTGCGGATTCTCGACCTCGTTCGCAATCGTCGTCGCATTGTCCCATCCCATGTAGTTCCACATCGCAACAAGAATCGCCGTCGAGTAATCGGCGTGCGCGGGAGGCGCGAACGAAGCATGGCCGCCAAACGGCCCGGTCGCGCCTCGCAGGCCAATGTAGACCGCAATCACAATAAGAATGAGATAAGGAGAGATCGATAGAATCCAAAGCTTCAGCGAACCTTCGCCGACCGAAGTCGCTCCCCGCAGGTTCCACAAGACAGCCAGCGCGACCACCGCAAGCTCAAGCGCAATCCCTCGATGCCCCCGCGTAAGCGAAGGCGCGATTCGCGCAAGGTAGAGCACAAATGTCGTCGGATAGATCGCCATGTCGAAGACCGAGGCAGCGAGCGAAAGCCAAGCCTCCTGAAAGCCCCAGAAAGGCCCCATCGCACGGCGCACCCACGCATAAAATCCTCCCTCTTCAGGGACCGCCGCCGCCAGTTCGCCCAGCATCAGCGCCGTCGGGAAGCTCCACAGAAACGGCAGCAGCCCCAGTAGCAGCAGAGCATGACCGTATCCGCCAAAACCGATGATGTCCTCAAGATCGTACGGTCCCCCCGAGACCATGAAATACGTCGCTGCAAGCAGAGGGAGCAGCCGAAGTTTGCGCAGTCCTGCCTTCGCGTCAGGCTTCGACTTTGATTTTGAACTTGAGGATACGCTCTCGATCATCACTCCGACTCTATCGCAGAATCTAGAGCCGAATAACCACATGCCCCGGACAAAGATTAGCCGCCGCCGCGACCAGCCGCTCTACCAGTCCTTCTCCATGTCGCGCCACAAACCACACGCCAGCGACTACGCGCTCCTGCGGATGCCCATCGGGAAAGACATTCAGCGTAATCGCCGCCGCATGTTTCCCCAGGCTGGCTTCTTTCTGTAGCTCGAACGCCGCCGCCATCCGCCGCAGCCGGTTCATCTGATAGCGCATCTTCGAGCTGGAAACCTCGACCGTCCGTCCCAGCGACTCGTCCATTCCACCCATGTAGTTCTCTGCCGCAGCCAGCGCAGCATCGAGCGCATTGCCCGCCGCAGCCAGCTTCCGCTTCTCTTCGATCGGCATCGCCCGCGCGCCCAACCGCAGCGCAAGCTCCTCTGCTGTCGTCATCGCGTCCGGCAACTGCACCTCATGCGTCTCCATCACCGACGCAATCGATGGCTCCAGCAGCGTCGCGCTCAATCGCGGCAGCACCGGCGTCACGCGTCCCAGGATGGCTTCGTACAAGACCGCGCTCTGCGCAAAATAAGCAATCTCCGACGGGCCGCCGATATAAGCCGCCGTCGGCAGGATCGTGTCCTGAAACACAGGACGGAGCAGCGCATTCGGACTCAGCCGCTCCGGCGCACTCTCGAGAACGTGAATCAGCTCCGCCGTCGAATAAACTTTTCCTCCAGCCTTCCATCCGCCATCGGGCAGGCGCCGGAGAGCCATTCGCTCACCCGTCACCTCGTCTACCAAAAACAACAAGCTGCCACCGGAAGCCACCAGCACTTGCGCATGATATCCGGCCTTCACCAGCTCCTCGCTCCGCGCAATCAACGCCGTCTGCAACTCTTCCGCATGTTCGATCGCGTACCGTAGCGTCGCCGCGCCGAGTGCATGAAACTCCCGCGAAGCTGCGTCCATCACAATCAATCCCTGCTCAGCAAACAACCGCGCCATTAACCGCGCAAACGCACCGCCGAGCGTCTGACCCGCCGCATAACACTCCTTCAGCGTCTCCCACACCGGCGCGTATGCCAGCAACTCTCCCACCTGCTCCAGTAACTGATCGATCTCACTCCCCAGCGCAATCCCACCCACCTCGACCGCGGCCTTCGTCTTCAATCCCGCCCGCAGGGTCTCCACCGTCGTCTTCGTCAGCAGTGAGACCTGATCGACCTCGGCCAGATCGTGGTCTTCGGTAGCCAGCCAGAACACCGGCACATGATCGATGCCCGAAACCCGCGTAGCATCCTTTGCCCGGGCCACTGCCGTTGCTGCCTTTAATAGAGTAAGCAACGGGCCGCCGAACAGCCCCACCTGTTGACCGGTAACTATGGCCCGCGCACCACGGCGCAGCTTCTCGATATTTGCCATCGCCGCCGCGCCCGCGCCAAACTCAATGTTCTGCCGCGACAACGTACCCGCCAATCGCTCAGCATCCACCGCCGGCCGATCGAAGCGCATCCACTTGCCCGCAAACGGCTCGGCTCCATACCATCGCCGCACCAGCGCATCCGACGAGCTATCGCCCATGCCGAGGTAGCCGCGATACAACGGCGACACGTGCGGCAAAATCGTTATCGGGTAACACTCAGCGCTCATCGCAGCCACAATCCTCGAACCGGCGGTACACCCCAGCCTGGCCCAAACCTTGCGGCCACTATCCACCTTACTATCTTCATGTAACGGTTGGATGCCCCGCACCCAACTCGCGATGCAGGATGATAACGTAGCTTCATGGCCCTCTCGACAAAACGACCCACCGCCGCAACATCCAAAGCCTCCGCAAACAAGCCAAAAACTCCCGCCAAAAAGAAGCCCTCCGCCACCAAAGCCGCCCTCATCTCCTCAAAACTCTCTTACAAAGGTACCGTCTTCTCCGTCTACACCGACAAGGTCATCGAACCCGGTTCCACCACCGCGCACACCCGCGATGTCATCCGCCACAACGGCTCCATCGTCGTCCTTGCGGTAGACGAGTCCATCAATCCCAAAGACCCCGACCTCATCCTCATCCGCCAGTACCGCCACGCTGCCGGCCAGTTCCTCCTCGAACTTCCTGCCGGACGCATTGAGCCCAACGAAGCCCCCCTCGCAGCCGCGAAGCGCGAGATGATCGAAGAGACCGGCTTCCGCGCCAAACGCTGGACGCCCCTTACAAAATACTTCGCCAGCCCCGGCTTCCTCGGCGAATCGATGCAGATCTATCTGGCGCGGGACATCAAACACGGCGCTGCCAACCCGGAGGAAGACGAGCACATCGAGATCGTCCGCACTCCTCTGTCGCAGGCTCTCGCCCTGATCGCCGCCAACAAGATCCACGACGGCAAGACCCTCATCGGCGTCTCTCTCTACGCCGCCGCCCACCGCGAAGGCCGCCTCTAACCGAGGCCGCCTTCGCATCAAACGTCATCGATCAGAGCGCAGCACAGTAGGAGAGAACCCTGTATTTTCGCCCTTGCAGGTGCGAGTTCTGCAAGAGGGAAACACTTCAAGCCCGCGAAATCATTGATTAAAAAGTAAATCCTCCTATCGGAAAAAACTCCCCACGGCAAAGAAAACTTTACCGGAAAACTCCGCGCGTCACTCCTGCGTCTGACTCAGTTAAGTCGCGGAAACGCGCATCGATCGACAAAAAGGGAGTTCGTTCAAGTGAGTCAATATAAAGGCACCGTAAAGTGGTTCAATAACGCAAAAGGCTACGGATTCCTCGGACGGGATGGCGGAGCCGATGTCTTCGTCCACTACAGTTCCATCCAGCGCGAAGGCTACAAGAGCCTCAAGGAAGGCGACGAAGTAGAATTCGACATCATCGAAGGCAGCAAAGGTCCGCAGGCCGATCAGGTGAGCCGCCTCAAAGAAGCCGTCTAAGCGAAATCTTCGTCCGGCCCGCCCGTATCAACGTGCATCTACATCTCAGCCGTTGCATACTGACTGAGCAGCCGGGCGAAGACGATTCAGCTAAAGAAAGACCGGCTCGCCTTCTTCATGGACAACATCACCATCGCTCGCCTGCTCGACGAAACCGCGGCCCTGCTCGAGATAGACGCAGCCGACCCCTTCCGCATCCGCTCCTATCGCCGCGCTGCTGAAGCCGTCGAACAGCAAACCACGCAACTCTCTACTCTCGTCGCCGAACCCAAACAACTGCTCGCCATCGCCGGGATCGGCAAAGCCATGGCCGCCAATATTGTGGAGCTCGTCAACACCGGCACCATGCCCCTCCGCGAAGAGCTGCTCATAAAATACAAGCCCACCATGCTTGAACTTCTGCGCCTCCCGGGTATGGGCCCCAAGACCGTAGCCCTCATCTGGTCCTCCCTACAGGTCGCCGACATCGATGCCCTCGAAGAAGCAGCCAAGGCCGGGCATCTCAACAAGCTCCCGCGCATGGGCGAGAAATTCACCGCCAAGCTGCTCAAAGGCATCGAAGACCACCGCAAAAACTCCAGCCGCTTCCGCATCGACCAGGCCTACGGCCACGCCGAAACAATCTCCGCGCTCATTCGCGCCTTCCCCGGCATCGAGACCATCACCCCTGCCGGCTCTCTTCGCCGAGGCCGCGAGACCGTGGGCGACCTCGATCTCCTCGTCACCGGCCCGGCTTGCGAACCCGATGTAGTTGCCGCCGCGGTCGAGCACGTAGCCGCCCTTCCGCTCATCGACAAGCTCCTCGCCAAAGGCCAAAACAAGGTCTCTTTCACCCTCCGCAACAACTTGCAGGTCGACGTCCGCCTCCTTCCTCGCGCCAGCTACGGAGCCGCCCTGCAATACTTCACCGGCAGCAAGATGCACAACGTGGCCCTGCGCCAGCGCGCCATCAAACGCGGCCTCACCCTCAGCGAGTACGCCCTGCTGCGATTGGAAGACAACAAAATCATCGCCTCTGAGAGCGAAGAGGCCATCTACAACGCCCTCGACCTCGACTACATCCCACCCGAACTCCGCGAAAACTGCGGCGAACTCGAAGCCGCCGCCGCCCACACCCTGCCCAACCTCATCACGCTGGCCGACATTCGCGGCGACCTGCACATGCACACCAACGCCACCGACGGCCGCGACACCATCCGCCAGATGGCCGAAGCCGCCATCGCCCGCGGGCTCGCCTACATCGCCATCACCGACCACTCAAAAAATCTGGCCATGACCAACGGCCTCGACGACGCCCGCGCACTCGCCCACATCAAGCGCATCCGCGAAATCGACGCCGAGATGGAAGGCCGCATCCGCATCCTCCCCGGCATCGAGGTCGATATCCTCGCCGAAGGCCAGCTCGATCTCGACGACAGTACTCTCGCGCAGATGGACATCGTCGTCGCCAGCGTCCACAGCCGCTTCGACTTGGCCCAAGAGCAGATGACCGACCGCATCCTCCGCGCCATCGAGAATCCGCACACCTGCATCCTCGGCCACCCCACTGGCCGCAAAGTCCTCAAGCGCGACGCCTACGCCGTCCACATCGATACTGTCCTCAAACGCGCCGCCGAACTGGGAGTGGCCGTCGAGCACAACGCCTCACCCGCCCGCTCCGACCTCAACGACCTCAACCTCCGCCTCGCTAAGCAACATGGCTGCAAGATCGTGGTCGACACTGACGCCCACGCCACCGAAGAACTCGACCAGATGCGCTACGGCATCACCCAACTCCGCCGCGCCTGGCTCACCAAAGCAGACATTCTGAACGCCCAACCGACCGCGGAAGCCCTCCTCAGCCAACTGCGCCCAAGGCCGTGAACCTTGGCGGGCCTCACCCACTTACCGTAGCTGTGACGGAGAAGACCGTCGCCCGGGGTATCATCGGAGATTCCCTGCAACCGATTTCCTTTGCCATGCACAGGACAGCAAATACGCAAAGTTTGTCACATAAAGTGAAATCATTTATCTATCTCGCCTGGAGTTTCATCGGCTCATCTTCTGCCTTTCACGTAAAGTTTTCGGGGAAAAAGTCAATAATTACGCACCCTTGCAGCTCTGGCATTCGGATTGCTTTCAATGGTCTCGAGCGACATTTCGCTCAAGGTTATCAAGATGCGGCGACGGACGCTGTTCTTACTGATCATTGTGCTGCTGCTTACGGGGTCGGCGACGGGAGTTCGCGCGTCCACCGATTGTCAGCGCTGGTTCGCCGCATATAAGCAGCAACTGGAACACTCCCAGGCTGTGAAACGCCTGCGTCGCGCCAAGCTCAGAGCGCAGCGATACGCGCGCATGAAGCTCGCAGGCTACGTCAAACCAACGCCCAAGCCTAGACCGCATCGCTCCTATCCGCGTCGTCCCAGAATGACTCGCGCTGAGATCCTTCGCCGTTACAATCTCGCCTGCGGTGTCTTGCCCGAGAGAGAAGCAGAGCAGCAGACAATCAGTGAGGAGATTCCACCGGAATTCACCTTGCACCCGTTTACCTTCGTTCCTGCGACGGATCTAGACAACCAGCAACTGATCGCGACGAATAGTCTGCCGCCGTACATTGGACCGGAAGAGAGTTGGCCCAATCCCGATCCGGGTGGGCCGTCACCCTACACGCCGCCCAGAGGAGGATTCCCCGGTTTTCCCGGCGGCGGACCGCCTCCACATGGCAGTTCCACTCCGCCACCGGTCGTTACTCCTGTTCCCGAGCCTGAAAGCCTTGTGTTGCTGCTGACCGGTCTGATCGGCGGAGTGGGCATCCTGCGCCGCAAGCTCAAGGGCTAATCTGGCTGGACTTCAGCCAACCTGAATAGCCTGCCCGATCAGCAGGATCACCGGCGTCGGTCCAACCTGGTCGTCTTCGATCGATCCCAGCGTCGCCGCATGGACCTGCTCTTGATCGGTAGAAGCCTTCGACACCGCAACACAGGGAGTGTCGGCGGCTATGCCGGAGCGGATGAGGTCATCGGCAAGCGCGCGGAAGTTGCGCCCCGGCATGTAAATGACGAGCGTGGCATCCGGAGGAAATGCACCCTCCCACTTTGGAGTGAGCTGGACCTTACCCGCAGCGTGGTGCGCCGTCGCCAGGATCAGCTTGGATGCAGAGCTGCGATCGGTAAGCGGTGTTTGGAGGGCAGCGGCCACGGCAAAGGCAGTAGTAATGCCGGGAACGATCTCAAACGGAATACCGGCACCGCGAAGCGCCTGAATCTCTTCTCCGGCACGCCCGAAGATCAGCGGGTCGCCGGACTTCAACCGCAGAACCGACTTGCCCGCCTGTGCCCCTTCGATCATCAGGACATGAATCTCAGCCTGAGTAATCCGTGGCTGGCCGCAGCGTTTGCCGACGGGAATGATCTCCGCGCCTGTATGGGCCAGAGCAAGAATCTCAGCGGAGACAAGATCGTCGGGAAGAATCAGGTCAGCAGTCTCGAGCAGATGGACGGTACGCACGGTGAGATAGTTCGGGTCTCCCGGGCCCGCTCCGGCCAGATAGACGTGGCCACACCGCGCTGACTTTCCCGGCGGCACGGCGACCATTGCAATGTTCGGCATCTGGCTCACGCTTTATCTTCCGTCGGGTTGGATTTGGCGTGTTCGCGGGCCAGCAGGCGCGAGGGACACTTGTCGTAGCTGCAGACTTCGCGCTGTGCGAGTTGGTGAAGCAGCCATTTGCGCTCGTCGTTAAGCGGCTCGGCAGCGACCACCTCACGGCGCAGGTTGCCGAGGTCGGCGAGCCAGTCTCCCGCATCCAGAGGAAGCTGCGCGTTGATGTCCTTCCGTATCTTCTGGGCGAGCGCTGGACTCGCTCCGGCAGTCGAGATGGCGATCTGAAGTTCGCCGCGGCGCACAACGGACGGAAAGTAGAAGTCACAGAACGGCGGGTCGTCGACAGCATTACAGAGGACGCCCTTTTCTGTCGCCTCCTCGAAGACGGCGCGGTTGACGGCGGGAACATTGGTCGCCGCGACGACGAGAAAACTTCCCGTCAGGTCGCCCTCAGCATAAGGCCGCTCACGATATTCAATCTCACCGGCAGCGGCGAGTTCTCGGATGCGTTCGCTGGCCTCGGGAGCAATGACGGTGATCCGGGCATTCGCGGCCTGCAGCGATTCGATCTTGGATTCGGCCAGATGCCCCGCTCCGATAACAATGCAGGGGCGTGCAGCGAGCTTGAGGAAGATGGGGAAGAGGGACATAGGATCTTCCTTCGATGATATTCGATGAGAGCGGAGGCGCTCAGGCGCTGCGGTCGAGTGCCTCCGCCGTCATCCGTTACAAGAGTCTATTCGCCGGGAGCGAAGCGGCCAGCTCCCACCGGCGGAGCATCGCGCTCTTCCGGCTCGATGACCTCGCCGTTGAGGATCGTGCGCAGGGTATCGTTGTCGTTGCGGGCGAAGTAGGCGCGGAGGTCTTCTTCAGGCTGGCGATCGGCCAGATAGGCCCGGAGGAGGCGTTCCACGGCATCGGGCACATCAAGCGCGGCGGCGCGATAGCCGAGCGGACGAGAAGTGCGGGCGTACTTGCCGATGGCTCCGCCAACGCAGAAGTGGTAGGCGTCTACGAGCTTGCCGTCCTGTTTGATCCTCTTGCCTTCGAGGCCGATGTCGGCGATCCAGTGCTGACCGCAGCTATTGGTGCAGCCGGTGACGTGCAGCTTGATCTGCTGGTCGAAGCCGGGGAGACGATCTTCCATCTCGTTGACCAGCCACTTCGCGAAGGCTTTGGTCTCCGTGATGGCGAGTTTGCAGAACTCGGTGCCGGTGCAGGCGATGGCGCCGCGCCAGAAGGACGAGACATCGACCTGAAAACCGAGCGTGTTCAACTCGATGACGAGGGCAGCAGCCTTCTCGTTGGGCACGTTGACGATCAGGATGTTCTGCATGATGGTGGTGCGAAGCTGGCCGCTGCCGTACTGGTCGGCAAGATCAGCGAGCTTTGCAAGCTGGTCGCCGGTGACGCGCCCGGTGAGGACGCTGGCGCCGACCGAAGAGAGGCCGGGCTGGCGCTGCGGCGTAATGCCGATATGGTCGCGGTAGATATCGCCAGGGATGTTTTCGTCCTCGTCGGGAGAGGGGATGAGCTTATAGCCCAGCTTCTCTTCGAGAACCGCGAGGTAGGACTCCGGGGTCCAGCCGAACTTCATGAAGAGATATTTGGAGCGCGCCTTCATGCGGTTTTCGCGGAGGACATCGGCGTCGCGGAAGATCTCGGCCGCAGCCTTGGCCACATCGAAGGCCTGGTCCTGACGGACAAAGGCAGGGATGCGGGTAGCGAGAAAGGGTTCGGTCGAGAGGCCGCCGCCGACGCGCAGGGTGTAGCCGATCTCCTCTTTGCCGTCGACGATATGTTTCGTCGCGGTGAGCGCGACGTCGTTGACCTCCGGGTAGTTGCACCAGAGCGAGCAGCCGGTGATGGAGAGCTTGAACTTGCGAGGCAGGTTATAGAAAGCGTCATTGGCGCTGAGTGCCTGGGAGATGCGGAGGGCGAGGGGCGAGGCGTCCACAAGCTCGTGACCGTTGAATCCGGCCAGAGGGCAGCCGGTGACATTGCGAACAACGTCGCCGCAGGCTCCTTTGGGAGAGAGACCGATCTCGGTGAGGATACCGACCACGTCGACCAGATCGTTGATCGTCAGCCAGTGAAGCTGGATGTTCTGGCGGGTTGTGATGTCGGCCATGTTGCGGGCATACTTCTTAACGATGCCGCTGATGGCGCGGAGCTGGTGGCTGGTAAGCAGGCCGTTGGGCAGGGCGATGCGTAGCATGAAATACTCGGTCGCTTTGCCCTCGCCATTCTTGCCGCCGGCGAGACCCAGACCGTCGCCCTGCGAGTAGACGCCCCACCAGCGAAAGTACAGGGCCCACTCTTCAGGGACAGAGTCGCGGCCATCCCGGGCGAACTGGCGGATCTCGTCAAACGCCTCCCACGGGTTCTTTGCCAGCTTGAGGCGCTCAGTCTTCTGGGCCTTGGTTTCTTTGACTGCAGGAACGGAAGGGGTGATCATCGGAATCCTTTAATGGAGCAGAAATAAGAAGAGCCCACAGAGTTCGTGGGCGCTTATGACTTTGCTGATAGGTTCGGGACTTGTCAGTCTCTACGAAGCGGGGCAAAGGCGAAGGCGCACGAGGTCGCAACAACACATGCAACAACGGGATGCGCAAAGTATCGCCATTGATATTAGGATAATCGGAGCTTTGGCTCGCGTCAAGGAAAACAGTATCGTGTTCGATTTTCCGCATACACCGTAATGTGAGGAAGAAAAAGATGTTGAGACGAAATTTCCTTGCCCTGGCTGGGGCAGGACTGTGGACCAGCCCCTTTGTTCCAACGATCCATCAACCATTTCCCTTATTTCTGGACTCGATCATGCAAAATGCAAACTCAGGTTTCGCCCCGGTTAATGGATTGAACCTTTATTATGAGGTACATGGCGAGGGCAAGCCGCTCGTCCTCTTGCATGGCGGCGTCTCAGCCAGCGAGGCATTCGGGCCAAACCTGAAGGAGTTGGCAAAGTCCAGGAAGGTCATCGCCGTTCACCTGCAGGGCCACGGACATACAAAGGACATCAACCGTCCGCTTCGGTTCGAATCGATGGCCGATGACGTTGCCGCACTAATTGCCTTCCTCAAGATCGACAAGGCGGATGTGCTTGGCTATTCTCTGGGCGGCGGCGTTGCGCTGCAAACGGCGATTCGGCATCCGGCAGCCGTCAATCGACTGGTCGTTGTCTCGACGGCCATGCAACAGAACGGATGGTTTCCCGAGGTGATTACAGCGTTCGATCAGATGTCCGTGCACGCCCCGCAGATCGCGCAAAATGTTAAAGGTTCGCCGCTCGGTCAGCTCTACCCGGAGGTCAACTGGGAGACGCTTCTCCGCAAGATCGGAGAGATGGAATCTCAGGACTTCGACTGGTCGGAGCAGGTGAAAAAGCTACAGTCTCCTACGATGCTTGTCTTTGCCGACGCCGATGCAATTCGGCCTGAACACATGATCGCGTTTTACAAAGCGTTAGGCGGAGGTCAGCGGGACGCAGGTCTGGACGGTTCTCTGCGTTCAAAAGCGCGGCTTGGGATTGTGCCGGGAGCAACCCACTACAACATCCTGGGGACGACAGCGGTGACAGAGATGGTGTCGCCGTTTCTCTCTCAAGTCTAGGCGCTGGCTTTATGGCCGCACTTTCGCATGATCGCGGTGTGGAGCTTCTCGCGGAACTCGTCCGAGATCTCATAGACTTCGTTGCCGCGATAGATCTCAATGGTCTGCCGGGTGGTGTTCAGGACAACCTCGCAGTGGCTGCACCCAGCGGTATGGGCGCGTACCTCTTCGAGTAGTTCGGGGCTAATCTGCCCGTCGAAGTAGTCGGTGAGCTGGCTGAGGAAATCAGTGCAGTTCATGCTGGATGGCCCTCCTTTTTATGGAAGTACCGGCTCAGTCGCTCACGTAACTGAAGGCGGGCGCGCAACAACCTCGATTTGACGGCGGGAACGCTCAAGCCAAGCGCCTCCGCAGTCTCTTCGGTAGAGAGATTTTCAATGTCGCGCAGGGTGAAGACGGTGCGGAAGCCCGGCGGAAGTCCCTGAATTGTCTTGCGCAGGATCTCGCCAAGTTCGGCCTGGTTGTAGTTCTGTTCAGGATTGGGCCGCCACTCCGCAAAGTCTCTGGGGATCGCTCCGTCTTCGGTCTGGACGTCGGCGTCCATGGAGACGGTCTTGCTGGTCTTGCGCTTGCGCAGCCGCATGAGGCTCTCGTTGACGGCGATGCGGACCAGCCAGGTCGAGAACTTCGAGTTTCCCTGGAACTGGTCCAGCTTCTCGTAAGCCTTGAGGAATGCGTCCTGCGTAATGTCTTCGGCGTCTTCACGATTTTGAGTAATATGCTGCGCTACCCGGAAGATCTGGCGTTCGTACTGCCGCACGAGCTGCTCGAAGGCCGCCGTGTCTCCCGCTTTCGCGCGCGCTACAAGCGCTACATCGGGATGAATCTCTTCCGTCGCTGGGGATTGGATGGCTGGCATGTGCAGAAGGGTGCTAAAAACAGCGCTTAATAGCCGACGCTTGCACCATAGTAAATGCAGCCGCGAGGGAGAGCAATCGAGAGCGGCCGAGTCCCCTGCCGGGGCAAGCACATCGGGAAAGAAGTTTGAAGTACTTTTCCGTCCTGGTACCGCTTGCCTGTCCCAGTCTTTGTGGCTAAAGTTATCCCGTATTCAATCCAGGGAGAATGCGCGCACTATGTTAATCACTCGTCGTAAAGCACTTCAACTGCTGGCCGCAACCGCTCCGGCCCTCGCTCTTTCTAAGTCTCTGGCTGCGACTCTTCCGATCGCCTCGGGGTCTTTCAAGGGAACGCGGGCGTCGCTTGCCGCTTATCGTATTCCAGCCTGGTTCGCCGACGCCAAGTTCGGCATCTGGTCTCACTGGGGCCCGCAGTCGGGCGTAGAAGACGGCGACTGGTATGCCCGCAACATGTATATCCAGGGCTCCAGCCAGTACAACTACCACGTCGAGACTTACGGCCATCCATCGAAGGTCGGCTACAAAGACCTGGTTCCTCAGTTCAAGGCAGCGCGCTGGGACCCTGAGCACTTGATGGACCTCTACGTCAAAGCGGGCGCCAAATACTTCTTTTCGATGGGCGTCCACCACGATAACTACGACATGTGGAACTCCAAATACCAGCCGCGCTGGAACGCTGCTGCTATCGGCCCGAAGCGCGACATCGTCGGTGAGTGGAAGGTTGCCGCACGGAAGCGCGGTCTCCGCTTCGGCGTCAGCGAGCACCTATCCAACTCCTTCGACTGGCTTGCGCCTTCCCACACGAGCGACTCGACCGGGCCGCTTGCGGGCGTCGCCTACGATGGCGTCCTTCCTGCTTACAAGGATCTTTATCACGACTACACCGGCGAGCCTGCCAACTTTGCCAAAACCGCCGAGGCCATGGGCCGGGTCGCTCCCGACTGGTGGAAGCAGCAGTATTTCAACCGCATCAAAGACCTCGTCGACCAACATGAGCCCGACCTGCTTTATACCGACGGCGGCATTCCCTTCGACGAGTATGGGCTCTCTCTCGTCGCCAATCTTTACAACCTCAGCGCGGAACGTCATGGCGGCAAGGTCGAGGCCGTGTACACCAGCAAGACGGCTACTGATTGCACGACCGGAACCTGCGCTCTCGACCGCGAGCGCGGGGTGCTGGACGGCATCTCGCCTGTTCCCTGGCAGACGGACACCTGTATTGGCGAATGGCACTACAAGCGCGGCGTCAAATATAAGACCGCCAAGAAAGTCATCGACCTGCTGGTCGATATCGTCAGCAAGAACGGCAACCTGCTGCTCAATTTTCCGCTGCCCAACTCGGGCGAGCTGGACGCCGAGGAGATGGTGACCCTCAACGGCATTACTGCCTGGATGGCCGTTAACAGCGAAGGCATCTACGGCACCAGGCCGTGGAAGATCTACGGCGAAGGTCCATCGACCAGGGTCGTCGTCGCCTCCAATGGCAAGGAGTTCGATCCTAATGAGAACAAAAAGCCCGACCTTACCGCCGCGGACGTTCGCTTCACGACCAAGGGCAATGCTCTCTATGCCTTCGTTCAGGGATGGCCGGAGGGCCAGGCGGTGATTCCATCGCTGGGGATCGCAAGTCCGCAACATCCTGCGAAGATCACCGGGGCCTCGATGCTCGGACGTGACGGCCAACTGAAGTTTACCCAGGAAGCTGCCGCGCTTCGGGTGACGCTTCCAGACAGCCGCCCATCGACGGCGGATATCGGGATTACGCTTAAGTTAACCACGGCCTGAACACCTTGAACCCGGTCGGAGTACCCCCCTGTACTTAAGTCCTAAAGTCTTCGAATCATAGGGTTTAAGTCTGACCGGATCTACAAAGTACCACTACTTGTAAAACAGGCCACGGATCGATGATCCGTGGCCTGTTTTTGCTACCGTCTTTAATTGTAGCAAGTGGGAAGAAACTCTTTTGCAATGAATATCTCTTTTCATTTGTGTCAGGTAAGCGGAAATGGGGCTTGACAACATTTTAGGGAGCTGGAGCGTGCCTTGGGTTGAGCCGGTCCGAAAGAGCCTTGTTTGCCGCGTGCCGTATTCGGTAAGTGAATTCGAAGATTTTGCGTATGCATATATGCTGAGGGCTCACCAAAAGGCGCGATTCCCGATGACCTCTCGAACCTTGTCCACGGCCCTTTCAGTACTTGCATTGATCGGGGTTTCATCCGCGCTGGGTGCGCAACGGGCGAAGACGCCGACGCTGGACGAGATCCTCGGACGGCTGGAAGCTAATCTGAATCACTACGACAGAGGTGTCCCGAGCTTCTTCTGCGATGAGCATGTCGTCTCGGAGAGGGACCATGGCCCGCGGAAGGAGGACTACACGATCACTGACTCCGTCTTCCGCCTCAAGCGCACCCTCAACCCCGACCGTACGACAACGCTTGTAGAGTCACGCGAGATTAAGACCGTCGACGGCAAGCCGCCGACCTCGCAGGATATAGACGGTCCCACCATGCTTCGCGGGTGGTTTGAGGGAGGCTTCGCCATCGTCTCGCCCAGCCAGACGGCCTGCATAAACTACACGTTGCAGCGGATCAATAAAAAACACCCGACCGACCCTTATGTTGTCCGCTTCGCCACCGTTCTCACGCCCCAGAACTCCGCCGCCTGTCTTCTGCGGGAGGACAGCAAGGGCCGCGTCTTCATTGATCCTGTTTCCATGCAGATTACGCACATGGAACTGACCACCCCGCATCACACCATCATCCCGGGTGACCGTTACAGGCGGCCGATCGTAGGCAAGCGGGTGCTTACCCTGGACTATGCGCCTGTCCTGCTCGGCGGAGAAAGCTTCTGGATGCCCTCCACGATTTCCTTGCGTGCCATCAGCGGATCAGGCACCTTCCATCCGACCGTCTGGTCGTTCCGGGCCATCTATCGCAACTACCACAAGCTGGAAGTCAAATCGCGCATTCTTCCCGGCTTTAAGAAACCTGCGCGCTGACTCCTGCCTATTGCTGATTGAATTTTCAGCCGTTATGGTCTTGTTCGCGGTTCGGCGGAGGGCTACACTCCTGCCATGCGATTTCCTGCGCTTCTACTGCTTGCCGCTCTTTTGCTGATGTCTCCTCTTTCCGCTCCCGCACAGGATTGGGCCAAGGCGCGGCTCGACCAGTCTCCGCGGCACCATGAATATGTGTCGCTCAAGCAAGGCAACCGGACGGTGCAGGCCTTTGTCGTCTATCCGGAGGTGAGCGGCAAGGCCCCGGTCGTGGTCCTGATCCACGAGATCTTCGGCTTGACCGACTGGGCCAAAGAGATGGCCGACGAGATCGCGGCGAAGGGCTACATCGTGATTGCACCCGATCTGCTGTCGGGACATGGACCGAAGGGCGGCGGCTTTAGCGAGTTTGCCAGCCAGGAGGATGCAGTGAAGGCAGTCTCCGGACTGAACCCCGATGAGGTCAATGCCGATCTCGATGCGGCGGCAGACTATGCGAAGAAGATTCCTGCTGCAAATGGAAAGCTGGCGGTGGCCGGCTTCTGCTGGGGTGGGGGAAAGTCGTTTGCGTTTGCGACCCATCGCCAGGGACTGTCGGCAGCGTTTGTGTTCTATGGACCACCGCCGTCTGAGTTCAGCACGATCAGCGCTCCGGTCTATGGATTTTATGCCGGCAACGATGCTCGCATCAGCGCTACCGTTCCGGCTACGACGGAGGCGATGAAGGCTGCGCACAAAAAATATGAGCCGGTGATCTATGACGGCGCGGGACATGGATTCATGCGGGCGGGTGAGGCTCCGGAGGCGAGTGCGGCGAATAAAAAGGCGCGCGAGGAGGGCTTTGACCGGCTCATCAAACTGCTGGGGACGATGTGATATTTGAAGATTTGAGCCGGTCTTCACGGCTGCGGAAAAATTAGTTGTCCAACGGAGACCGTACCTCAGGGGCTAAAGCCCCGTTATGAGCAAAGCAACTTGCGGCACGACTGAAGCCGTGCCCTTAAGCAAGGCGGCTGCGATAATGAGATTGTGACTGCCCTTCTTCAAGATCAACTCGATCGCATTACACAAAATACGCGGAAGCTGGTACAGGCGGAGCGCCTTGCCGTCTCCGAACAGGCGACTGCCGAACTCCTTAATACCGGGATCGAAGAGCGCATTCTCCCGGTGGGCGCGACCGCGCCGAGTTTTTCGCTTCAGGACACGCGGACGGGAAAGCCGATCTGCTCCGATGATCTGCTTGCCCTTGGGCCGCTGGTGATCAAGTTCTTTCGCGGACGGTGGTGCCCCTACTGCGTTACAGAGCTGGAGACGTGGCGGGAACTCTATCCGCAGCTTCGGAAACGCGGTGTGTTGTTTGTCGCCATTTCGCCGCAGACGCCGCGGCAGAACGACTTCATGATTCAGCAGCATGAGCTGCCCTTTCCTCTGCTGGCCGACCCCGGCGCAGAGGTGGCGGAAAAATTCGGCATTGCCTACACCATCGCCGAGCAGCATCGCCGCTACTATCAGAGCATCATCGTCAATATTCCGTTCAACAATGCGGGGTTGAGCTACCACAACGCAACGGAGGCGAGTTGGCGGCTTCCCTTGCCCGCGGTGTTTGTGGTGCGACAGGATGGGACGATCGCTTTCAGTGAGGCCCATGCCGATTTTCGGGTTCGCCCTGAACCTGCGGATGTGCTGGCGGCGCTTTAGGATGTATCGATAGATTCTGCTGCTAAAAAAACGTACCTCAGCGGCTAAAGCCGCATTCCAAAGGGGCTTGTGGCACGGCTAAAGCCGTGCCCTTAACAAAGTCCGAAGAATACCTTGCAAATGCGCAAGACAACGATGGCCCGCCCCGAAGGACGAGCATCGTTGTTTGTTCAGCGGGCGTAGCGGCTATTTGTTTTTGCGGTATCGCTGAATGAGGTTGGTGGTGGAGGTGTCGTGGGCCAGCTTCGGCTCGGTCTCGCTCTCCAGTTCGCCGATGATCTTCTGCGCCAGCACCTTGCCCAGCTCGACGCCCCATTGATCGAAGGAGTCGATGTTCCAGATGGCGCCCTGGGTGAAGACAGAGTGCTCGTAGAGTGCGACGAGTTGGCCCAGCACTTTGGGTGTCAGCTTGTCGGCGAGGATTGTGTTTGAAGGACGGTTGCCCTCGAAGACGCGATGCGGCACCAGCCAGTCGGGCGTGCCCTCGGCTTTGACCTGCTCGGCGGTTTTGCCGAAAGCGAGCGCTTCGGCCTGCGCGAAGACATTGGCCATCAACGTGTCGTGATGGCTGCCCAGCGGGTTCAGCGTCTTGTAGAAGCCGATGAAGTCGCAGGGGATGAGGCGCGTTCCCTGATGGATGAGCTGATAGAAGGAGTGCTGGCCGTTGGTGCCGGGCTCGCCCCAGTAGATCGGACCGGTCTGAACGGTGACGCGGGTTCCGTCGAGGGTGACGTGCTTGCCATTCGACTCCATGGTCAACTGCTGGAGATAGGCCGGGAAGCGCTTGAGGTATTGCTCGTAAGGGAGAATTGCGACCGTCTGCGCATCGAAGAAGTCGGTGTTCCAGATGGTGAGCAGGCCGAGGAGCGCGGGGAGGTTTTTCTCAAACGGCGTGGTGCGAAAGTGAACGTCCATCTCGTGAAATCCGGCGAGCATGTCGCGGAAGTTGTCGGGGCCGATGGCGAGCATGGTGGAAAGGCCGATGGCCGAGTCCATGGAGTAGCGTCCGCCGACCCAATCCCAGAAGCCGAACATGTTGGCGGTGTCGATGCCGAACTTCGCTACCGCTTTGGCGTTGGTAGAGATGGCGACGAAGTGCTTGGCTACGGCTTTCTCGTCGCCGAGTTTGGCCAGCGCCCAGTCGCGCGCGGTGTGCGCGTTGGTCATGGTTTCGAGAGTGGTGAAGGTCTTCGAGGCGACCAGGAAGAGTGTCTCCTCGGCATCGAGGTCGCGCACGGCTTCGGCGAAGTCGGTACCGTCAACGTTTGAGACGAAGCGAAAGGTAAGGTCGCGCTGGCTATAGAACTTCAGCGCTTCGTAGGCCATAACCGGGCCGAGGTCGGAGCCGCCGATTCCGATGTTGACCACGTTGCGGATTTTCTTGCCGGTGTGGCCCTTCCACTCTCCGCTGCGGACGCGGTCGGCGAAGGCAGACATTTTGTCGAGGACCCCATGCACGGCGGGGACGACATCTTCTCCGTCTACAACGATCGACTCGCCTTTGGGGGCACGCAGGGCTACGTGGAGGACAGCGCGGTTCTCGGTGACGTTGATCTTGTCGCCACGGAACATGGCATCGATCTTCTCGCGCAGGCCACACTCTTCGGCCAACTGGAGGAGCAGCGTGAGGGTCTCGCCGGTGATGCGGTTTTTTGAGTAGTCGAGGAAGATGCCGCTCGTTTCGGCGGTAAAACGGTCGCCCCGCGCCGGATCGTCTGCAAACAGGTCGCGCAGATGCTTGTCGCCAATCTGCTGAAGGTGGGTTTGAAGGGCCTTCCATGCCTTGCGTTCGCTGAGCGGTGCGGTCTGAGTTGCCATGCGCTTTGCTTCTCCTTTGTCGAGCCAATCCTGAGGGCCTGGATATTAGTTTAGAGCCGAAGTTTGAAGGGTTGTTGAAATGGTGTCTTTGAGCATTGAGATGCTTCAATCTTGCGCGGAGGCGAATGTGCGTTTATCGTATAGATAGTCCGGCTATCGCCCCTGCTCTTTTGCGCGATCACCGTCATGGAAGGATTCCGAATGAGCCTCGCTGCACGCCGCGCCTCGATCCCCACTGAAACACCAGCGACTGATCCGATACCCGACGCACCAAAAACCACCCCCGCCGCATCGCTGGATGTGTACACGGGCGATCCGAATTTCATGACTTCGCTGGCGCGGGGCCTGATTGTGATCCAGGCGTTTACGCAGCAGTCTCCGCAGATGACGATCTCTCAACTGAGCCTGAAGACGGGGCTGTCGCGTGCAGCGGTACGGCGGTGTCTCTATACGCTGACCAAGCTGGGTTTTGCGGGAGCGGAGGATGGGTCGCGCTACTCACTGCGTCCGCGGATGTTGACGCTCTCGCATACGTACACGGCTTCAAATACGCTGTCGAGCGCGGCGCAGCCTATCCTGGAGCGCATGTCGTCGGCGCTGCGCGAATCTTTTTCTGTGGCTACGCTCGATGGCGAGGACATTGTTTATATCGCGCGAACCAGCGTGAGCCGCGTGATGTCGGTCGACCTGCATATCGGCAGCCGGCTGCCCGCGTACTGCACGAGCATGGGAAGAATTCTGCTGGCTTATCTGCCCGCGGAGCAGTTGGAGAACTATCTTGCCAAGGTGGTGCTTACGCCTTATACGACGCGGACGGTGAACACGATTGAGAAGCTGCGGCTGCATCTGCGCAACATTCGACGGAATGGGTACTCCATCTGCGATCAGGAATATGAAGTTGGGCTGCGGTCACTGGCGGTGCCGGTGTACTCGCCTACGGGGCGGGCGGTGGCGACGATCAACCTGAGCGGGAATGCGCAGCGGATGTCAGTGCTGGATATGCAGACGCGGTTTCTGCCTCATCTGCGGAATGCGGCGAGCGAATTGAGCGTGTTTCTACGCTGACGAAGCGGCTTTATTTTGCCGGGGCGGTGCAGCGGACGAATGACAGGGCTGCGGGCGCGTCGACCGTAATGTCGCCTGTTCCCTGAGGCAGAATGACTGCCTGACCGGGTTTGAGACCTGTAGAGCCTCTGCGGCTTTTGACCGTGCCCCAGCCGGAGAGGCTGACGAGACAGGCCGGCCCGTTGTCGGCGATCTTGATCTCGCCGAAGGGGACATCGAAGCGGTCTACGGTGAAGTACTTCTGCTCGATGAGGCGCACGAAGCCGTCCATCTGCCGGGGCTCTACTTTACCTGCAGCGGTCTTTGCCTTGATGACGGCGATTCCCTTTTCCAGATGCAGTTCGCGAGGACGGCCGTAGTCGTAGAGACGGTATGTGATATCGCTGGTCTGCTGAGTCTCGAGCAGAACGGCGCCAGGCCCGATGGCGTGGACCGTTCCGGCATCGACGAAGATCATGTCGCCTACGGAGACGGGGAGCGATTGGAGCAGATCTTCCATGGTGCCGTTAGCGACGGAGGCGGCAACTTCGGCGGGGCCTGCTCCGGGCTTGAGGCCGAGAGAGATGGTGGCTCCGGGAACGGCTTCGAGGACGTACCAGCACTCGGTCTTGCCGCGAACCTCTCCTGCGGCCTGGGCCTGCGCGTCGTCGGGATGGACCTGCACGGAGAGTTTGTCGTTGGGGAAGAGGAGTTTGACCAGCAGAGGAAACTCTCCGCCCATCTCACGGGACATGCCTGCGAGGGTCTTTCCCGTGAAGGGGCCAGTTTCAACGATGGACGCCGGGCCGGTCAGCCAGGCCTCTCCGACGAGTTCGTTAGTTCCGGTCGACTCGTACCAGGGGCGAAGATCGCTTCTGCCCCAGACGCGCTCGCTGAACCATGGCTTCAACCGAAACGGCGCAATGCTAGTCGTCATCGTCATCCTTCACTTTCTTGTAATGGATCAGCAACTGGGCGGGAATCGGTCTGTCGCCCATTGCGTCCTTCCATAGGATAACGTTCAATTTACGTGAGTCGGCGCGGTCGGCGTGGCGGAAGTCCATTTTCATGCTTTCCTTTGCTCCGGGCGCGGTCTTTTTGTTGGCGGTGTAGATGAGGCCGTTGTCGCGGTTGACGTAGTCGGCGGTAAAGGGCGGCTGGTCTCCGGGGCCGGTAAACTCCGGCGTCATGGCGCTGCTGAAGGCATCGTTGTTGTTCATCGGCGGCAGGCCGAGCACCATCTCCATGGTACGAATCATGGAGACGGTGGTGTAGAAGCGGCTGTCGACGAAGGCGCTGCCGTCGGCTTTTCTTGGCGCATATTTGCTGATGACGAGGGCCATGCTGCGATGCGCGTCTACGTGGTCGGCACCGTTCTGAGCGTCGTCTTCGAGGATGAAGAACGCAGTGTCGTTCCAGTAAGCCGAGTGCGAGACCGCATCGACGGCGCGGCCGATGGCGAGATCGTTGTCGGCGACCGAAGACTTCGGAGACGGCGCGCCGGGACGGGTGCCTGCGGTGTGGTCGTCGGGCATGCGCAGCATCACGAAGTCGGGCATGGTGTCGTGACCGGCGTTGCGATCCGCCTCCCATTTTTTGAAGTGGCGAAGAAAGACGGCAACGCGAATCTGGTCAGGGACCATCAGTTCAAAGTCCGGCTGCTCCGGCGCGAAGTGGCCGACGAGCTCGGGCTTGGTGGCAACGTTGCGGGCGAGCAACGGAATCGCCCATGGCCATTTGTTGATGCCACCGCCCCATTGCTCGGGGATTTTACCGCCGGGCGCAATCTCCTTGGGGTTGCAGCGTTTGGTTACACCGGACATCGCCCCCTGGTTGGAGTTGATCTCCTTCATGGCGTCCTTGTCGCTGCAGAACGTGGATGAGATGTATTCGCCGAAGTGATAGAGGGTCTTTCCGTGCGCGGCGAGATCGCCCCAGAGATAGCCGCTCGCCGGTTCGTTGACGTCGGGGATGTTCTGCTGGATGGGGTAGCCGTCGGCGACCATGCCTTCGTAGTCGTAGGTACGCTGGCTGCGGCTGTAGTTCTGCGACCAGGTCTTCTCCAGGTAGTCGGTGCCGATGGCGGCGTTGGACCAGACGTGGCCCTGGCCGGAGACCTCGCCGGAGTCGTAGAAGTTGTCCATGACGCCGAACTGGAGGGCCATGCGATGCTGGTTGGGCGTGACGTCCTCGCCGTACATGGTGAGGCTGGGATCGCCGTTGCCTACCGGCTTTCCATCCTGCTTTAAATCGCCGAAGAGCTGATCGTAGGTGCGGTTCTCTTTGATGATGTAGATGACATGCTTGATGGGGTTGGAGCCGCCGGCGAAGTTCAGCTTTTCTTCGGCAGCCTTCTGTCGATTGGATTGAAGGACTTCGTCGGTCCAGTGAGGAAGCTGCTTCTCAAGCGCGGTCATGTCGAGCGAGACCATGGAGCCGTAGAGCAGAGTGCCGATGTAGGTGGTAGCTCCCTGCAATTTTTTCTTTGCGATGGTCTCCGGCGTCCGTCGCTGCGGAAGGTTGTTGGGGCCAGTTCCCTTTCCCTTATCGGTCGCGAGATACAGCTTGCCGCCGGTGAAGGCCATCGAGATCGGCAGCCACTCGGTCGGCACAAATCCGACCGGCTCGACCATTCCCTTCTTCGCTGCGCCTGCGGTCAGCTTGGTTGTGTCAATGACGGCGACCGCATCCGAGCCGAAGTTGGCTACATAGAGTTGGCGGCCATTGGCGTTGAGGGCGAGCGCGACCGGCTCTGCGCCGAAGTAACTCTGGCCAGGGAGGCGCGTATCGAAGTAGCCCTTTACGGCAAACTGCGCGCCCTTAATATTGACCGCTGCGACGGCGTCGCGATTCGAGAGCGCGACGTACATTGTCTGCCCATCGGGAGAGATTTCGAGGGCGGAGGGATGAGTCCCTGGGGCTGTGGCCACGCTGGGTTTCAGCAGCGATAGCTTGCGTCCGACGATGCCGCGCCTGAGATCGAGTTCCACCACCTCGGAGGCGTTCCAGAGGGCGACGAAGGCACGAGCGCCATCAGGCGAGACAGCCAGCGCCACGGGATAGGTGGAGGGAACGGCATTGCTTTCGGACAGATCGAAGCGCTTGAGCGTTGCGCCGGTAGCCGCATCGATCAGCAGCACGTCGTCGGAGAGATTATCGGCCACCAGCAGCTTCTCCGCGCCGATCCTGCCAGTTACGGCAATCGCTGCCGGAAATGGAACTCCCTTGTCGCCTTTGACGCCGCCGACCAGCATGGTGCGGCGTGCGCCAGCCAACTGTTGCAGCGGAATTTTGATCATGCGCTCATGGACGATCTTTCCGTCGGCAAAGCCGTAGATCACCACGCCGTTGCCGGTGTCGTGGATGCGCTTGCCGGTGGGATCGGTGGTCGAACCCATGCTGGCGTAGAGATGTCTGCCGTCGTGACTGAAGGCAAGGCCGGAGTAGAGAGTCTGTCCTGCGCCAACCAGCGTCCGGTCATCGGGAAAATCGGTCACCGTGCCGGTCTGCGTGTCCATCACCGCGAGCGACTGCATGTAGTTGGACTCGTAGGTCCCGTAGCCTGCGTTGACGGTCACGACATAACGCCCGTCGGGCGACACGGCCATTGAAAGAGGGAGGCTGTTGAGCCTCTGCGGGCTGCCCGGGACAGGGCCTACAATCTGCTTGCCACTGGGAAGATTAATTGCCTGACCCCAAGTGCTTCCGGCCGCTGCCGTCATCAGAATCACGGTTGCAAATCGACTGATACGAATCATCCATACACCTTACAACTCTCGCGTTCCGATGGCATTACAAAAGTTTTACAAAGCGCGGGGTGCGAATGCGGGGTCATTACAAAAGTCTTACACCCGTGGCCCGGCAAGCCTGATAGCGTTGATATCAGCAGTAAAAAGGACACATTCATACATGACACCAACGCTTACCACTCCCGAAGAAACGACGACGACCAAGGCCGCCGCCTCTCCACGCGTTATCCCCGCCGTCGCCGAAGTTCAGCAGAAGGTCAAGCAGGACCTTCGCATGGGCCGCGAGTATCAGCAGGGGCGCATCAACTGGCTCACGACCATTTTTATGGGCCTGTTTCACGTCGGCGCTATCGCCGCACTCTTCTTCTTTAGCTGGAAGAACCTCGCCGCGTTCGTCATCATGTACTTTTTCGCTATCAACGTCGGCATCGGCATGGCCTATCACCGCCTGCTGACGCACCGAGGCTACAAGACGCCGAGATGGGTCGAGTATTTTCTGACCATGTGCGGAACGCTGGCACTTGAAGGCGGACCGATCTTCTGGGTGGCCACGCACCGCGTTCATCATCAGAACTCCGACGACGAGGGCGATCCGCACACGCCGCACGATGGCACCTGGTGGGCACACGCAGGCTGGATTCTTTCGGGCCGCGCCATGCACTCCGAGACGGCGCTGCTGGGCCGCTACGCTCCTGACCTTACCCGCGACCCCGTGCATGTATGGCTGAGCAAGTATCACTGGGTTCCGCTGACCACTTCCGGCATTTTGCTTGGACTCATCGGCGGCTTCGCCACGCACAGCGTCATGGGCGGCGTAAGCATGATTCTGTGGGGAACGTTCCTCCGCGTCACGGTTGGGCTTCATGCAACGTGGCTGGTCAACTCCGCTACGCACCTCTGGGGCAAGCGGCGCTTCGAGACCAAGGATGACTCGCGCAATAACTGGTGGGTCGCTCTGCTTACGGGCGGCGAAGGCTGGCACAACAACCACCATGCCCACCCGGTCAGCGCGCGGCACGGCCTGGCGTGGTACGAGTTCGACATCAACTACTACGGCATCTGGCTGCTCTCGAAGATCGGCCTGGCGAAGAAGATCCAGATCGCCAAGTTCGATCCGCAGAACCCCAAGCCAGCCGGCGTCTAGGTCAACCGGAAAAGTTGAAGGAAAGGCGTGGAACTTCGGTTCCGCGCCTTTGCTTTTTGATGCCTGCCGCTATACTTTCAGCACGCTCATGAATATTACCCGACGCCGCGGAGCTATCGCCTTCTTCATCACGCTGGGCGTCCTGCTTGTGGGCCTTTCGGTTGCGCTGCAGGTCGGGTGGATCATCCTGAACGATCGCGCCGTCGCGTTCGCTGTGCTCGGCGTGATTCTCTTCAGCCTGCTGATCGCGGGCGTTGTGCTCAACACGGTCTTTCTGGTGCGAGAGATACGCCGTAATGAACGCCAGGACTCCTTTTTGAATGCCGTCAGCCACGAACTCAAGACGCCGATTGCGTCGATTCGGCTTTATCTGGAGACGCTGCAACGCCGTTCCGTCGACGAAGAACAGCGGCAGCAGTTCTACAGGATCATGCTCACAGACTCGGACCGTCTGCTGGCTACGGTCGAGCAGGTGCTGAAGGCTGGGCAACTAGGCCAGCGGCATCGCCAGCAGAACCGCACCACCATCGACCTTGCATCGCTGTTGATGGAATGCATCAACGTGACGCTGCAACGACACCATCTTGGGGCCGATAGCATTATTCTTGAACCGGTTCCGGGGGCGGTGCGGTTGCAGGTGGTCGGCATCCCCGAGGATCTTCGGACGGCTATCATTAATGTGCTCGATAACGCGGTGAAGTACTCGCCTGAGGGAGTGCGGGTCCGCTGTTCGTTGGCCATCACGCGGTATACGTGGGTCACGCTGCGGATCAGCGACACGGGCATGGGGCTGCCGTCGAATGAGTACAAACGCATCTTCAAGCGGTTCTATCGCGTGCCTGGGCGCTCTATGGTGAAGATCAAAGGCACCGGGCTGGGACTCTTCCTGGTGCGCAACATTGCGCGGCAGCACGGGGGAGATGTTACGGCATCGAGCGCCGGGGCAGGCCTTGGAACTACGATCACGTTTACGCTACCGCTCGCTAATCCCGAGGGCAGTCCGGATCACTCATGACAGAAACCTCTGCTCCGCTGATCGCCGTTATCGAAGATGAAGAACACCTTGCGCAAGGACTGCTGTTCAATCTTCAGGCCGAAGGTTACGCCACTCACCACGAGGGAGACGGCGACGCTGCGCTTGCCTATCTTTTGAACACGGAGGACAAGATCGCGGCCATCGTGCTGGACTGCATGCTGCCCGGCACGGATGGCTTTGCCATCGTTGCGGCCCTGCGCGAGGCACAGCGATATACGCCGGTGCTGATGCTGACGGCACGCACCCGCCCCGAAGACATTCTCGAAGGGCTTGAAGCGGGCGCAGACGACTATCTTCCCAAGCCGTTCGAGTTGAGCATTCTGCTGATGCGACTAAAGTCGCTGCTGCGCCGTGCTGCGTGGCAGAACACCGCCGCTTCCCCTGAAGCACCCCCTGATGAATATATCTTCGATCACCGCACGATCCGGTTTGACGCGCTTGAGCTGGTCGCGCCGAATCGTACCACGCACCTCACGCTGATGGAGGCGGACCTGCTGCGCTACCTGACCGACCGTGAGGGCCAGATTGTGCCGCGCAAGGACATCCTCGAACAGGTATGGCGCGTCCATGAAGATACCGATACACGCGCCATCGATAACTTCATTGTCCGCCTGCGCCGCTACATTGAGGATGATCCGGCGAATCCGCAGCATCTGGTTACGGTGCGCGGCATCGGCTATCGATTTATTGCCAATCCCTAGCCTCAGTTCATGCGTTTTACTTAGCGGAAGAAGGGTTCGACTGCGATGTAGAACGCGAGGACCGGCTGGCGGTCTGAGGATTGCGATCGATTTCTATCGAAACGCGCCAGACTAATTTAGAGCGATCGAGATAAACTCAATCCAGGCACTCTCTTTTCATGCGCATCTTCACCCGCTACATTCTCCGCGAAGTCACCTCCTATGCTTTGCTGGGCGGGACACTCTTCACCTTTGTACTGTTCATGCGCGACCTCGGCAAGATCCTAGAGCTGGTGGTCCGCGAATCCGCGTCCATCGGCCAGGTGCTGCTCATCTTTGCATATACCCTGCCGAGCGCGGTTACGTATACGATCCCAATGGCGGTGCTCGTCGGTATTCTCCTTGGCCTCAGTCGTCTTGCCTCCGACAGCGAGATTACCGCGATGCGGGCCAGTGGCATGGGCGCGCTCAGCTTTGTGCGCATCGTCTCGATCGTCGCAGCAGCTGCACTCGGGCTGGGATTGTTCAACTCTCTTTATCTCGGTCCTCGCGCAGCGGCCGGTCTGCTGCGTCTGGGAGATGAGCTGAAGTCTTCACAGGCCTCTTTTGAGGTACAGCCGCGCGTCTTCTACGAGGACTTCCGCAACTATGTTCTCTACGTTCAGAATGTAAAGCCCGCGGCAGGGGCTGCGCTGTGGGACCATGTCTTTCTCGCTGATCTCACCCAGCCCGCCACGCCGCACATCACAACGGCGGAGCGCGCCATTGTCGTCAGCGGAACGCCCGGCACCGCCGGCGCCCAGACCATTCGCCTACACCTGATCGACGGCGGCCAGCACGAGACCACGGCGGCGAATCCGAACCAGTACAACATCATCACCTTTGCTTCCACCGATATTCCCATCGAGACCGAGGCACCGCCGGACACCCATCTCGGACGCTCCGACACGCCCATTCTTGCGCTACCGCTGGGTGAGTTGTGGCGGCGCAGCAAATTGAGCGGAGTTCCGGCAACACTCGCGCGCAGCTACCGTATCGAGTTCCACAAACGCTTCTCCTATCCCTTCGCGTGCCTGGTGCTGATGCTGGTAGGGGTGCCGCTGGGGCTCTCGTCCAAGCGCGGCGGCAAATCGACGGGATTTGTGCTCACGATCCTGCTCGTCTTCGTCTACTACTTTCTCTCGTCGGTGGGCGTGGCCTTCGCCAAAAATGGCAGGCTCTCGCCCTTTCTCGGCGTGTGGGGAGCAAACCTTATCTTTGCCGGCGCGGGCATCTATCTGTTGTACCAGATGTCGCGCGGAAGCCTTGCGCTCGGCCTGCTTTCGAGCCTCGGCAGTTCGATCAACAAGCTTTATGTGAGGCTGGTATCGCGTGGCGAGACGGAGAGCGTTGCCGGTGGACTGGCGCCCGATATTGCGACGCTGCTGCGCCGGTTTCGCCGCACCTTCCATATCCGATTTCCTCTGCTGCTCGATGACTACGTGATGCGCGAGTATGCGGCGAACTTCGCGCTGATTCTCTCGAGCTTCACTGCCCTCTCCATTATCTTTACCTTCTTTGAGCTGATCGGCGATATCTTCCGCAACCGCACACCACTCATTACAGTGGGCGAATATCTCCTCAATCTCATCCCTTTTATTCTCTATAACGTTACGCCGCTGTGTGCGCTGGTCGCGGTACTGGTCACCTTTGGCGCGCTCAGCCGCAGCTCCGAGATTACGGCGATGAAGGCCACGGGCATCAGTCTTTATCGGATCATTACGCCGGTGCTCATCGTCACGATGATGATCTCCGCCGGCCTCTTCGCCTTCGACGAGCTTTACCTTCCCGCCGCGAATCGCCGCCAGGAGGCGCTGCTCTCCGTCATCAAGGACAAGCCTGCCCAGACCTTCCTGCGGCCCGACCGCAAGTGGATCTCGGGCCAGACGACCGACTCCGGCGAGCCCGCGCGCATCTTTTACTACCAGTTCTTCGATGCGGACAAGAACGTCTTCGCCAACCTCAGCGTCTTCGAGTTTGACCCCCATACCTTCGCTCTGGAGCGGCGCATCTTCGCATCGAGCGCGCGATGGGATTCCAGGGTGAATCGCTGGGTCTTCGACGACGGCTGGCAGCGCAGCTTCGCGGGGGAGACGGTGGCCTCCTACGAGCCGTTTACGGTCGCGACCTTTCCTGAGATTCGGGAGCAGCCAGGGTACTTCAAGAAGGAGAATATTCCTTCGCAGGAGATGTCGTATGCCGAGCTTTCGCGCTACATCTCCGACCTGAAACAGAGCGGCTTCGACACAACGCGGCTGAGCGTGCAATTGAATCGCAAGATCGCGTATCCGCTTATCGCGCTGGTGATGGCAATCCTCGCCATTCCTTTCTCCCTTTCGATGGGGAAGAAGGGCAGCCTCACCGGTATCGCGACGGCTATCGGTCTGGCGATTGCTTATTGGGTTGTGGCCAACCTGTTTGAGGCGATGGGGAATGTCAGTACGCTGCCGCCCCTGCTGGCGGCGTGGTCACCGGACCTTCTTTTCGGCATCGCGGGCACTTATCTGCTGCTCCGGACCTCCACTTAATCGAACCGTCACGACAAATCGCCCGTTCTGGGATACGATAAGCCACATCAAGCCAGCAGATAGAACTGACATCTTTCAAAAAGCTCACAGTGCCACACCTGTGCCAGGTCATGCCGCAGACACTGTCCGTCGCCATCATCACGCTCAATGAAGAGGCCAACCTCGGTCGCACCCTCGCCAGCGTTCAGTTCGCCGACGAGGTGATTGTTCTCGACTCCGGATCGACGGACGCCACCGTCGAGATCGCGCGATCGTTCAAGAACACAAAGGTCTTCAGCGAAGCATGGAAGGGTTTCTCGCAGCAGAAGAACTCTGCTATTGAGAGATGCGCCGGGACCTGGGTGCTTTCGCTCGATGCGGATGAAGAGCTTTCTTCCGAACTCCAGACAGAGATCCGTGTTCTGCTGACTGGGGAGCCGGGGGCGGATGCCTATCTGCTTCGCCGGCGCAATCTGTTTCTCAATCGCTGGATGCGTCATGGCGGCTACTATCCCGATGCGAAGCTCCGCCTCTTTCGCCACCATGCGGCTAATTTTGCGCCGGCTACCCGGTTCACGGAACGCCCCGTCCACGAGACCATCGCCTTCGAGGGCAAGCTCGAAACGCTGCATCACGATCTCATCCACCACGCCTATCCCACCATTGAAAGCTACATCGAGCACATGGACTGGTACAGCACGCTGGGTGCGCAGATCGTCATCGACAAAGGGAAGACCAGCCGCTCGTGGATAGCATTCTACTGGAACATCGTCGCCGTCCCCGGCTTTACCTTTATCTGGAACTATTTCTTTCGGCTCGGGATTCTCGATGGCCGGGAAGGGCTGCTGCTGCATCTCTACCACTCGACTTACACGAGCTGGAAGTACTCCAAAGCGTGGCAGACGATCAGCAAACGCTGACGAAGCCTGTACGACACCGCGTATACTACGCCTCGATGGAGCGTTCGGCGCCAATCCGTGTTCTTGTCGCCAAGCCGGGCCTGGATGGCCATGACCGCGGCGCCAAGATCATCGCCCGCGCTCTCCGCGACGCCGGCATGGAGGTCATCTACACCGGCCTGCGACAGACGCCGGAGATGATCGTTAGTGCCGCCATTCAGGAAGACGTGGACTGCATCGGCCTCTCCATTCTCTCGGGTGCGCACAACGCGATCGTCCCGCGCATCACGGCGCTTCTGCGCGAACAGAATGCTGACGATATCCTCATCGTCCTCGGCGGCACGATACCCGATCAGGATGCAGAGGGGCTGCGAAAAAACGGCGTCTCGGCCATCTTCGGGCCGGGAACGCCGCTTGAAACTACCATTGATTTCATTCGCAGGAGCGTAAAGCCTCGCGGCCTACTTACCAGGGAAGCGTCTCTCCCATATGGAAGAAGCCACCCGTAGGCCCATCTTCGGGCAGCGTCGCCAACTGCACGGAGGTCTTCACGCCGTCTTCAATCTCGAGCATCGCGCCTTCGCCGCCCATGTCCGTCTTGACCCAACCGGGATGCGCTGAGTTCACCTTGATCTTTGTATCTGCGAGTTCATGCGCCAGGTGGATGGTGAAAGAATTCAGCGCCGCCTTCGAGGCATTGTAGGCAAAGGTCTTTGCCTCGTAAACGTATGATCCTTTGGTGGCGTGAAGCGTCAGCGAACCGAGAATGCTGGACAGGTTCACGATGCGGGCCGCCTTGCTCTTTCGCAACAGCGGCAACAGCGTCTGCGTAAGACCGACTACGGCAAAGAAATTGGTGTCGAAGGTCTTGCGTAAAACATCATTGGAGGTGGAGCTGGTCTCGTTTGGGCCGCGATTGTCCAGAAAAACGCCAGCGTTATTTACCAGAATGTCGAGCTGTCCAAAATCCTTTTCGATCGCTCTGGCCACAGCAGGATAATCTGCCGGATCATTAACATCCAGCTTGATCGGGCGAGCGTCGATGCCTTCTTTTTTGAGCGTAGCCGCTGTAGCTTCGCTCTTCGCCAGCTCACGGGCAGCCACCAGAACCGTAATGCCCTGCTGGCCAAGTTTGCGTGCTGTCTCCAGCCCAAGTCCGCGATTCGCACCGGTAATCAGCGCAATCTTTTTCTTTTCAACACTCATCGCTATTTCCTCGTTGTGTTCCGTGATTGGGATTCACCTATGAGATGAGGTGGGCCGCGAAACGTTCCGCATATTTCTGCGGGAGAGGCCGTTTTTTCATATCGGAGCCGACAACAACATGCACCGTCTCTCCTTCGCAGAGAAGGACGCCATCGGCTGCACGTACAATTTTGTACCCGAACCGGATCACGGGGCCGCGGGCTGCGACTAACTGCGTCTGCACGACTAACTCGTCGTCATAGCGTGCCGGCAGCTTATAACGCAATCGCGCATCGACGACCGCGATTCCGCAACCCTCTTCCTCTTCCATCGACTTGTAATCGAGTCCCAACTGGCGAATGAACTCCACACGCCCTATCTCAAACCACACCAGATAGTTGGCATGGTAGACCACGCCCATCTGGTCGGTCTCCGCATAGCGCACGCGCACGCGCGTCTCATTGATCGATTGAACCGATGGCTTTTCAGCCACAACTTTAGTCATCTTTATAGTTTACCGAAGGGGTAGCGGTCTATTGAAAGTCGACTGAACTTATCAGTGCCCGGGCTTCGCCCAGACCGGCTTTCGCTTGTCGAGAAATGCCGCGACGCCTTCGCTGAAGTCATGCGTCATTCTGGCTTCGGCATTTGCAGCCATCGCGTATTTAATCGCACCGTCCAGCCATGCCTTATTTTGCGCAGCCAGGAGCCGCTTTGTCGCGGCCATCGACTCGGGACTATTGGTCGTCAGACATCGTGCAAGTTCGAGGGTCCGAGCGCGGAGTTCCTCGGGATGCAGTACCTCGTTGACCAGGCCGAGCCGATGCGCCTCTTCGGCGGAGAACAATCGGCCCGTCAGCAGCAGGTCTCGCACCCGCTTATCGCCGATCTGCAGCGTCAAAAACGCCGACACCAATGCCGGGACAAAACCGATCTTCACCTCGGTGTATCCAAATTTGACGCCATGGACGGCAAGCGTGAAATCGCAGACCGCCGCTAACCCCGCGCCACCGGCAATCGCAGCACCATGAACGGCCGCGATGGTCGGCTTCGGCAACTCAAAGATCGAGCGGAAGAGGCGGGCGACGCGATCCGCATCGGTCGTATGTTCCTCGATCGACTTATTATTCATCTCCTGCAACGAACCCAGATCGAGGCCCGCGCAAAATGCCCCGCCCGCGCCTGCAAACACCACCACCCGGCAACTGCCGGTCGCTGCCTCTCCGATAGCGGCCAGCAACTCCTCCTGCATCTGCGGAGTCATCGCATTGCGCCGCTCCGGGCGGTTCAGCGTAATCGTTCGAATCGCATTTTCTTCCGCAACCAGAATTGTTTCGTAGCTCATTGTCCCTCACTGAACCCGCGCACCAAATTTACGCGAAATCTCCGCATTTGCCACAAGTAAACCGTCGAGCGGTTGTATCGGCGGCAACTCCGCGCCCAGTGCCTTCAACTCCTCTAACACCATCTCGGTCGGAAGGTTTCCCACTAGCACATCCTGCGCGAATGGGCAACCGCCCAGTCCTCCAATCGCCGTATCGAACCGCCTGCACCCCGCTCCGTAGGCCGCCCGCACCAGCTCGCGCACGCCCTCGTACCGGGCGTGGAGATGCACTCCAATCTCCACGGCATCGTGCACCGTCATCACATCGGCAACGACATCAGCCACCTGCTTTGGCGTCGCCAGTCCCACCGTATCCGCCAGCGATATCTGCCGCACACCGCTATCGATCAACAGATCGCAGGCTGCGACGACCTCGTCAATGTCCCACGGTTCTCCATAGGGATTGCCGAACGCCATCGAGATATACGCTACTACGTCCAAACCAGCTTTATAAGCCAGCGTGCCTACCTGCTCCAGCGCATCGAGCGACTCCTCCGGCGTCTGGTTCTGGTTGCGCTGCAAAAACCCTGGCGAGATCGAATAAGGGAATCCCAGCGTCTGCACCGAACCGGACTTGATCGCTCGCTCCGCGCCTTTTGCGTTCACAACGATTCCGATAATCTCCACATCGTCGGGCGGATCAAGATATTCCAACACCTTCTCCGAGTCCGCCATCTGCGGCACCGCCGCAGCGGAGACAAAACTAACTGCGTCGATATGCTTGAACCCCGCGGCGATCAAAACGCGCAGATAGTCTGCCTTCACCTCCGCCGACATGTGCACCGGCAAACCCTGCCATGCATCTCGAGGACATTCAATGATCTTCACCACGTTGCTCATAACTAAGTCTTTCATGTCTGCAACACCCCGGGATTGAACTTCGGCACCTCAGGATTCAAGCTAGCTGCCTCCAGCGCAGTCATCAGTATTTCTCTGGTAGAAATCGGATCAATAATCGCATCGATCCAAAGCCTTGCCGCACCATATCTCGGGTCGGCCTGTGCGTCATAGGTCGTCTTGATTTCGTCATACAGAACCTTCCTGTCCGCGTCCGTCAGCACCTTCCCGCCTCGCTCCATCTGCTTCACCCGCACTTCGACCAGAGTATTCGCAGCCGAAGCCCCACTCATTACGGCGTACCGAGCCGTGGGCCACGCGAATAGGAATCGTGGATCGTATGCTTTGCCGCACATCGCATAGTGGCCTGCCCCGAAGCTGCCGCCAACGATGACCGTAATTTTCGGGATAACACTTGTAGATACCGCGGAGACCATCTTCGCTCCGGCGCGAATGATGCCGCTCCATTCCGCATCCTTGCCCACCATGAAGCCGTTCACATCATGCAGGAAGATCAGCGGAACGAGGCTCTGGTTGCAATCCATGATGAACCGCGCCGCCTTCTGCGCACTCTCCGTATAGATCACGCCCCCAAACTCGGTTCGCTTGCTACCATCAAGCGCCGTCTGCTGCTGATGCACCTTCTGGTTGGCTACAATTCCTACCGCCCGTCCACCTATGCGCGCATAGCCGCATAGAACCGTTCGGCCAAAGTCTGCCTTGTACTCATCGAACTCGCTGCGATCGACGATCCGCGCAATGACTTCGCGCATGTCGTACAAATTAGTTGCCGCCTTCGCCGGGTCGGGATCAATCAATCCATACAAATCCTCCGCCGCATACTTCGGCGCATCCTTCACTGCGTCATACTCCACCACGCTGAAGGGAGCCTTTGTCCGCTCACCCAACTTTCCCACCAGAGAGCGCAGCCGTGCGATGCATAGATGATCGTTCGGCTCCCTGAAGTCCACCGTTCCAGAAATCTCCGAGTGCATCGAAGCGCCGCCCAATTCCTCCGCTCCGGTCTTCTGTCCAATCGCCGCCTGCACCAGCGATGGACCCGCCAGAAACAGCCCCGAACCTTCCGTCATCAACACGGTGTCGGTCATCACCGGCAGGTACGCGCCCCCCGCCACGCACATCCCCATGATCGCCGTAATCTGCGGCACCCCCAGCGAACTCATCACCGCGTTGTTGCGGAAGACCCGGCCAAAGTCATCCGTATCGGGGAAGACGTCTTCCTGCAATGGGAGGAAGACTCCAGCTGAATCCACCAGATACAGCGTCGGAATGCGGTTCTCCAGCGCAATCGTCTGCGCGCGCAACACCTTCTTCGCCGTCATGGGAAAGAACGCGCCGGCCTTCACCGTTGCATCATTGGCGACGATCATGCAGAGCCGTCCGCTTACCCGGCCCAGCCCGGTCACCACCCCGGCTGCCGGAGCGCCGCCATACTCCTCATACATTCCATGAGCCGCCCAGAGCCCAAGCTCCAGCAGTTCGGTGCCTTCGTCGAGCAGCAGCTTTAGCCGTTCGCGCACGGTCAGCCGCCCCTTGGAATGTTGCGCTTCGGTCGCCTTGGCCCCGCCGCCGAGCCGAATCGTATCTTCCTCAGCCCGCACGGCTCCGAGCAAAATCTGCAATGCCGTCCGGTTCGCCGCAAATCGAGTGGCCTTCAAATCCAGCTTTGTGGTTAGGGCATTTTCAAATTTCAGTTCATCCGCCATTACACCGTCCACGAAAAACCTGTCAGCATAGCACGATACAGTGTAGGACCTATCCAAACTTTAGAAAGACTCAACTTCGATCAAGCGGTACGATTAACCTGCATGTCCATCACACTCCAACCCGACGACGCCCTCCTCGTCATCGACGTCCAAAACGACTTTATGCCTGACGGGGCCTTGCCTGTCACCGAAGGCGATCAGGTTGTCCCCGTCATCAATTCCCTCGCGCGAAAGTTCGAGCACGTCATTCTTACCCAGGACTGGCACCCTAACCGGCACATCTCGTTCGCCTCCACGCATAGCAAGCAGCCCTTTGAGACGATTCAGGCCCCCTACGGCCCCCAGACCCTCTGGCCCGAACATAGCCTCCAGAACACCCTCGGCGCAGCTTTCCACCCGGCCCTCGACATCCCGCACGCCGAACTGATCCTTCGCAAAGGCTTCCGCCGACATATCGACAGCTACTCCGCCTTCCTCGAAAACGACCACTTCACCTCGACCGGTCTCGCCGGATATCTCCGCGAGCGCGGGCTTCAGCGGCTCTTCCTCTGCGGCCTTGCTTATGACTTCTGCGTTCGCTTCTCGGCCATCGATGGCACCGCCCTCGGCTTCGAGTGTCTCGTCATCGAGGACGCCACCCGCCCCGTCGACCTGCTCAACTCCGTCTCCGAGACGAACGATGCATTCATCACCTCCGGCGTACAGCGCATCCAGTCCCGGCAGATTCTCGCGTGAAGAAGCGCACGCAAGGCCCGAACTTTCCCTGGCTCGAAACCGAGGCTAAAGTCACGGCCTGCAAGTACGAATTCGGAGCAGGGCAAGCTCTCGCCTTCGGCATCCCAACCAGCAAACACTTCCTTATCAGCTTCAGCTACTACGCTCACGGCCAGACCTTCACCGACGAGTTCCGCTCAGCCACTTACCTCGAACAGGGAAAAATCTTCAGCATCACCTACAATCCACTCGCGCCGCAGCAAAACAGCAAGTCCACAGCGGCTCTCCCTACGAAGACCCCACTCTTCGCTGTTGGCATCGCCGGCTCCGTCATCATTTCGCTCATCTGGTTTGTCATGATGCGCGGGTGCCGGTAGCTGACTTCTTCGACACCCGCGCATCTCTCAACGGCTGGATTTCTAGTTGCCCCCGATTCTCAGCTTGAGGCCGGCGCGAAAGGTAAAGGGCAGGCCGGGATAGCCGATGGGGCCGGTGTGTTGCTGGCTGAGGAGATTGCTGAGCTGGCTGAAGACGGTGACGTGGTGCGTGGCGGCATAGAGGAAGTTGGCGTCCAGCTTCGCGTAGCCGAAGTCGAGATTGTGGTTGGGAAGCAGGAGGCTGTTGCCGAAGTTGGGATCGAAGCCGTCCAGATAGGTGGAGTCGTCGGCGCGGCTGGCGAGGGCACCTTTGAATGCGGCGGAGAATCTGCTTGTGGTGTACTGCGCGCTGAAGAAGCCGGTATGCGGCGGACGGCGAAAGGGACGAGCGCCGATAAGCGGGCTTTCCGCGCCGATGGCGATGCCGGGAAGGTTGGGATTCTCGGTGGGAGTGCCGGTGTTGGCGGCGATGGCATCACCAGAGAAAGACTGAATTACAACGGCGTTGAGGTAGGTATACCCTCCGCGCAGAAAGATATGGCGTGTCGGCTGATATTGCAGCTCGGTTTCTAAGCCCTGGGCACGGAAGGCCAGCGAGTTGAGGTAGGCCGAGAAGATGCCGGAGACGACGCTGGGCGGCAGGCCGAAGTATTGCTGCAACGCGCCGGACTGCACACCTTCCAACTGATGATCGAAGATGTTGTGGAAGTAACCGGCCTTGAAGATCAGCTTCTGGCTGAGGATGTTCTGGTCGATGCCGATGTCGTAGGTGCGGGAGTGCTGCGCTCCGATCGGCGAGATGTGGTAGTGGGCGATGGCGTCGGTGTTTCCGGCGAGCTCCAACTGCTTGTACAGGCTTACGAATTCTGTGGAGAGGTTGGGTTCCTGAACGCCGGTAGCCACATTGGCGCGAAGCTTGGTGCCTTTGAACCAGCCAGTGCCGGGGCGCACAGGAACGTAGGAGAGTCCGATCCGCGGGGTTCCGGCTACGCCGTAGAGGTGGTTCTTTTCGACTGCACCCCCAAGTGAAAAGAAGAGGCGGTTCTTGATGTCGCCTTGGAACTGGAGGGTGTACTGGTAGTTGGTGCGCTTGATGATCTCGTTCTCGCCAAAGTCGGGCTCGACGAAGCTGCCACGCTCATTTTCGTAGCGGAAGCCGACGAGCGCGGTGAGGTGGCGAGTGAAGGTGTAGTCGGACTGGTAATAAAGCTCGTCACGATTGGAGACGGAGTTTTCGTTGGGCAGAAAGAAAGATGCCTGTCCGGTAGCGGTGTATCCGTTGGCTCCGCGAATGGTGACGTTGTTACCGAAGTATTCAGTGAAGGGCCCGAAACCGAAGTCATAGGTGATGGGCTGGCCGACGTTGGTGAACTGGTGCTCCTGCTCACGTTTGCGGGCGATACCGTAGCGGACGAGGTTGTGCCACTTGCTCTCAAGCGCGCGGTTCTCGAGGGTGAGGCCGGAGTAGATGTCCTGATCGCCCTGCTTGCCGTCGCTGGAGATGCCGTAGAAATCATGCGCGCCAGGCAGACCGCTGGCCGAGACGGCATTGCGCAGGGTGAAGCGGGCCTGCGTGTTCGCCGTGATGTTATAGCCGAGATTCGCGACTGAGGTGGCGGAGTGATATTTGTCGCGGGGCAACGCGTTGGAGCTGTCGAAGCGAGAGAAGGCGCCGTAGTAGTCGAGCCGGTTCCACGCTCCGCTGAGTGCCGCTTCGTTGCGGTAGGTGTGGAAGTTTCCGGCGTCTCCCGAGTAGTTGAGCACGGGCCGGAGAGAGTTGCCGCGCGGCGTGTTGAGGCTGACGACGGAGGCACCTGCGTCCGAGCCGTACAAAACGCTGTTGGGGCCGCGGTAGAACTCGAGCCCGGAGAGGCCGGTGGTGGAGACGTTGCCGAAGTCGAAGACACCGCCGACATCTTCTGCGGGAATGCCGTCGATGAGGACCTTGTTGGCCGTGGAGTTGCCGCCGCGGACGAAGAGCGAAGTCGCTCCCCCGTACTGGCCGGTCTGAACAGCGGCTACGCCGAGAGACTGGCGAAGGTCGTCGACGATGCCGACCTGGGTAACGAGGTCGGATTGAGGTATGAGTGTGACCGGTGAGCTGACCTGCTGAATGGGTGTCGGGATTCCGGTGGCCGTGACAGTGACAGCGGTGGTGACGGAGGCGACTTCGAGGGTGACGTTGCGGGTGACGACGTCGGTGCGGCCGCCGTAGAAGTCCTGGCCGATATTCGGCGTGAAGGTGAGCGCGGAGGTAAGCAGAAGGAAGCGCCCGGGGGCAGTGCTGCGGATCTCGAAGGAACCGTCGGGGCCGGTACGGGAGACGGCGATGGCACTCTTGCCCTGGATGAGCTGGACGCGGGCTCCGGCTACGGCTGCGCCGAGCGGGTCGGTGACGGTGCCGCGAACGATGACGGCGCGGGCGCATGGAATAGCAATCAACAGGATGGCAGCAAGTGCGAAGAACGCACGGACGGAAGACGCGACCGCTGAACGGTGCAAGGGTGCAGACATGGATGAAGCTCCTCCATTCCCCCCTCGGGAATGTGGTTGATGTACGCAGACGGAACCGGTCTCCTGACTTACGCGATGCATGATGGCCGTAGTGCTGATCGCTTCCCTTCCCAATGCGCGGCGGCATCAGTGGGAGCGGCTGGCTGGCATTCACGCAGCGGTGGTGCGGCTGCGTGCGCGAATCACAGTTGCGGGGCAGTGGCGGAGTCTCACCGCGCTTCCCGAGCATTCCGAATCGGGACAAAGGGTTGAGTGGGACGGCAGGCGGTACGATGCCATGCCGCAGAGAAAAAGGTGAGATTCAAGTTTGAGGCATGGGTTGGCGGAAGTCAAAAAACGTAGCGCTACCACGGATCATGCGGATAAACAGGGATGCTGTTTTGTGTTTATCCGTTTTTTCATCCGCGTAATCCATGGTCGTCTTTTTATGGGATGAGCAGGAGTTTTCCGGTGGTGATGCGGGATTCGAGGTCGCGGTGGGCGTGGGCTGCGTCGGCGAGCGGGTAGGTGTGCTCGAGGCGGAGCTTGAGATTGCCGTCGGCGATGGCATTGAGGACTGCGGTGGCGCGGAGTTCGAGATCTTCGCGGGTGGCGATGTAGTCCTTGAGCGTGGGCCGTGTGACGTAGAGCGAGCCGAGGGCGGAGAGCCTGATGAGATCGAAGGGAGGCACCGCGCCGCTGGAGCCGCCGAAGAGGACGAGCATTCCGCGCGGACGGAGGACTTCGAGAGACTTGTCGAAGGTGGATTTTCCCACCGAATCGTAGACGGCGTGGAGGCCCCTGGGGGCTTGCTTTTTGATCTTCGCGGCGAAGTCCTCGCGGGTATAGAGAATGACCTCATCGGCCCCGGCGGCGCGGGAGAGAGCGGCCTTCTCTTCGCTCGATACCGTGGTGAAGACGCGTGCGCCGAGGAACTTTGCCATCTGGGTGAGCAGAAGGCCAACGCCTCCAGCCCCGGCATGGATGAGGACTTCGTCATTAGGACGGATGGGGTAGGTAGAGTATGCGAGGTAGTGGGCAGTCATGCCCTGAAGCATGGCCCCTGCTGCCTGTTGAAAGGTGACGGCTTCGGGAATCTTAATGAGACGGTCGGCCGGAGCGACGGCCAGTTGCGCGTACGTTCCCGGGATGGCGCACCAGGCTACACGGTCTCCCGCCTTGACCGTGGTGACGCTATCGCCAGTCGCGACAACGGTTCCAGCGGCCTCCTGGCCAAGGGTGTAGGGGAGTTTGGCAGGATAGCGGCCTTCGCGAAAGTAGACATCGATGAAGTTGACGCCAGAGGCTTCGAGTCGAACAAGGGCTTCACCGGGACCGGGAGTCGGCGTGGGAAGATCGCGGAAAGTAAGGACTTCGGGGCCGCCGGTAGCGAGGATCTGGATGGCTTGCATTCTCGATTGGATGCAGCGAGCGGGGGTGACGGTCTGGAAGTTCGTGGCGAAAGACGGCTTCGAGATTTTCTGAACTTCTTGGCGGGATGTGCGCATAAATAGTAGAGTGGTCGCTGTTCGAGGTGCGCGGATGCGGCATGGGCTGGGTAGTTGGCGGGCAGGCGGCCCATGGGCCGGGCTGTTGGCTGCGGGATTGTCGGTGGCGGTCCTGGGTTGCCATGGAAAGAAGCAGGAACCGTCTGTTACCGGAGCAGCGCCGGCGGCGTCCGCATCGCTGGCGGACAAGGGTGCGGCGGCCATAGCAACGGTGTGCGCGCGTCAATCGTATGCTACGGCGAAGGTGGGGCTGATTGCGGGCGAGACAGGGTTGCAGGAAGACGTGTTCGAGATGCGCGATCCAGTGTCATATACGGTCATTCCTTACCGTCTACGGGCAACGATAAGGCTGGAGGCGCTTCTGCGGCAGGGGGCCGAAGCAGCCGGGCGTCCAAAAAACCAATCGCAGTGTATGAACGATTTTGCCGACCATCTGAAGCAGTTGAGCGATCCCCTAGTCGAAGCGGCCCGGAATCGGAAGGCGGTCGATGCGCTGGCGTTCCAGGATGCCGAAAAGCAGGCAGAGCAGGAGATCGAGACACAGCAGGAGATCGAGAAAAGCTCCCGGTAACAGCCTTTTTACTGGAGCAGGCCTTCTTCCGAGCGCAGGCGAATGACCCGATCGACGGCGTAGGGCGCGCGATGGGCGGCGGTGAAGAAGTGGCGGACCTGCAACTCTCCAAGCAGGCCGATGCCCATCATCTGGATACCGGCGAGGATGAGAATGCCCGCAATCACGAAGATGGGGCCGTGCTGGTCCATGACGTGCTGGCCGGTGAAGACTTTGAGCAGCAGCAGCCAGACCGCCAGGCCCGAGCCTGTCGCCATGCCCAGTGCGCCGATGGTCCCGAAGAAGTGCAGCGGGCGCGTCATGTACTTCAACAGGAAGCGGATCGTGAGCAGGTCGAAGAAGACGCGAAAGGTGCGGGAGATGCCATAGTGGCTCTTGCCGAATTCGCGGGCGGGATTCGAGATCGGAATCTCGCAGATGCTGGCGCCGTACCAGGAGGCCAGCGCCGGAATGAAGCGATGCATCTCGCCGTAGAGAGGAATGTTCTGAATGACCTCGCGGCGGTAGGCCTTGAAGGTGGTGCCGAAGTCATGGATGTTGACGCCGCTAAGGGTCGCCATCAGCCAGTTGGCGGCACGCGACGGAATGCGGCGCATGATGTAGTTATCGCCGCGGTGCGAACGCCAGCCGCTGACCACGTCGTAGCCTTCTTCGAGCTTGGCGAGAAAAGCCGGTATCTCGTTGGGATCGTGTTGCAGGTCGCCATCCATCGCGAGAATGAACTCTCCCGTGGCATGGTCGAAGCCGGCGGCGAGCGCCGACGTCTGGCCGAAGTTGCGGCGCAGCTTAACGACGAGGACACGGCTGTCTACGGCGGCGATCTCCTCGAGCAGGCGGTAGGTGCGGTCACGAGAGCCGTCGTCGACGAAGACCAGCTCGAAGGTGTCGCCGACCTGCTCCATGATGGCCTTCAGGCGGTCATAGAGCGTGGTGACATTATCTTCTTCGTTATGGAAGGGGACGACGATGGAATATTTCGGCACGTTTTTAATGATACTCCCGAGGACAAAGCCCTGCTGTTTTAGACACGGTGGGGGTAACCCGGTTGCATATTATTTCAGGCGGTCCCGATATTCGGCTACTGACTCTTTTGATTGCGGGGCAGGACTCTTGAGCCGACTCCGTCCTTCGTCATCTTTATCGGCTCGATATCGCCATTGGCATCGAAGTGCATGGCATCGATGGCCATCACCCTCTGGTTCGCTCCGGTCGTGCCGAGGGGGTGGCGATGATAGACGATATACCAGTCGTCCGTCCCCGGAATCTGTACGACCGAGTGGTGCCCCGGGCCGTTTGCGATGGCAGCGTCGGTCTGAAGAATCTTCCCCGCGCGTTTGAATGGGCCGGTCGGGCTGTTGCCCCTGGCGTAGGCGACGCCATAGGTCGAATCACCCCAGTCGCCCTCCGACCACATGAAGTAGTACACCCCCTTGCGCTTGATCAGAAAAGGCCCCTCGACGTAATGCTCCGGCGTGATCTCCTTGTACATCGCACCGTCCTTCATCGGGATGACGCTCTTAAGGTCGGCAGCCAGCCGGGCCACATTGCAGTGTCCATGGCCTCCGTAATAGAAGTAGATGGATCCATCATCATCCTGATAGACGAACGGATCGATCGGCTGGGCTCCGTTATGGAACTCGCCGATGAGCGGCTTGCCCAGCGCATCGTGAAACGGGCCGCCTGGCTTGTCGCTGACGGCCACCCCGATCCCGCCGGCGAATGTATCGCTCTTCTGAATGTCGTTGGCGGCGAAGAAGAGATAGTATTTGCCGTTCAGATGGATTGCGGTCGGCGCCCAGACGGCATAGGCCGCCCAGGAGACGTTCCTTACATCCAGTACGTCAGGGTGCTTGGTCCAGTGCACCAAATCGGGAGAAGAGAACGCGTCCAGGTAGGTTTGCGAAAGATAAGCCGGGTGAACGAGATGCCCGCCGCGCAGCTTCTGTTGCAGAGGAGTGAAGTCGCCATGAGGTCGACCTTCCCCCTCCGGGTTCGAAGCGGTGGGATAGATCCAGTATTGACCTGCAAAGATGCGAATCTCCGGGTCGGCATACCAGCCCTGCCGCGCAAGATTCGCGTTGGCCTGAGCCCATCCGGTCGAGATCAATTGCAGGGAGGCGACGAAAATAAGGGCGTTTCGAAGATATCGGTACACAGTCCATCCACTCATGCGACGAGTTTATTGGTGGCCCGGGCAGGAGTCCAACCTGCGACCTTCGCGTTAGGAGTGCGCTGCTCTATGCAACTGAGCTACCGGGCCAGTATGAGGTATAGATGACAGTGTATCGCGGGTATTTGGAGTGGTCCGATGATAAACTTGAAGATGGAGAATTTATGCCTGAGATCGAGCGTCGACGTGCGGTAACAGTGAAGATTGGCGGAGTTCGTGTGGGTTCGGATGCACCGGTGGTGGTGCAGTCGATGACAAACACGGACACGGCGGATGTGGAATCAACAGTGCAACAGGTTGCTGCGCTGGCACGCGCCGGTTCGGAGATGGTGCGGGTCACCGTGAACAACGACGAGGCGGCCAAAGCTGTTCCTTACATTGTTGAAGAGCTGGCGAAGAAGGGCTGGACGACGCCGATTATCGGGGATTTCCACTACAACGGCCACCAATTGCTTGCGAAGTATCCCGATACAGCCGAGGCATTGGCGAAGTACAGGATCAATCCCGGCAACTGCTCAATTGGGCGTAAGGATGACGACAACTTCAGAACCATGGTGGAGGTCGCGGTCAAACATCAAAAGCCGGTCCGAATTGGCGTGAACTGGGGCTCGCTGGACCAGGCGCTGTTGACCAAGATGATGGACGAGAATTCCAGGTCCGCCAATCCCCTGCCCGCGCGCGACGTCATGATGGAAGCGATGGTAGTGTCGGCCCTCGACAACGCCGCGGCGGCGGAGCGGTATGGGCTGCGACGCGACCAGATCCTGTTGTCAGCCAAGGTGTCGGGCGTGCGCGACCTGATCGATGTTTATACGGAACTGGCGAAGCGGTGCGACTACGCTCTGCATCTTGGCCTGACCGAGGCAGGAATGGGGATGAAAGGCGTGGTCGCGTCCACGGCTGGTTTGGCCCCTCTCTTGCTTTCTGGAATTGGAGACACGATCCGAGTGAGCCTGACGCCCACTCCGGGAGGTGACCGTAGCGAAGAGGTCCGTTGTGGACAGCAGATCCTGCAGTCGCTGGGGATTCGCAGCTTTATGCCCCAGGTGACGAGCTGCCCTGGCTGCGGGCGGACGACTTCAACCTATTTTCAAGAACTTGCGGAGCGCATCCAAGGATATCTGGTGGCCTCGATGCCGGAGTGGAAGAAGCAGTATCCGGGGGTCGAGGAGCTGAAGCTGGCGGTGATGGGTTGCATTGTTAACGGACCCGGAGAAAGTAAACACGCCAATATCGGCATCTCACTTCCGGGAACCTTTGAAGAACCGAAGGCGCCGGTATATATCGACGGCAAATTATTTACCACATTGAAGGGCGACAGGATCGTTGAAGAGTTTCAGGTGATCCTCGATGAGTACGTCGAAAAGCGATATGGACATGAGTTGGTAGGAAGTCGATAAGCTGCATCTAATTTCTCAGAATCAGAAGTAGTGTCAGCATGCACGATTAAACATTGGCGGCAAACTTTGAGTTTTCCCTCCCCGGAAAAGAGTTGCATGTCTTACCAATTGTTAATGGCGCGGGCTTTAGAGAAGCTGAGAATACTTCGCGCCCTGGAGTTGCGGGAGTCGAAGCCGGGCATTCTGATTGTGAATCACCATCGGATCGGCACTCCCGAGGAGAGCAGCTTCGATCGGGATCTGTTCAGCGCAACTGCGGACGAGTTGGACGCGCAGGTTCAATACTTCAAGCGTCGGGTCCCAATCGTCTCCGGCGAAGAGTTGGAGAACCTGGTTTCGGGCAAGACACCGGTGAAGCGGCTCTACGTGGTGTTCACCTTCGACGACGGTTATCTGGACAACTACACCAAAGCCTTCGATGTCTTCCGCAGCGCGGGCGTAACCGCGGCGTTTTTCCTTGTGTCCGATTATGTGGGAACGGCAACGATTCCGTGGTGGGACGAGATTGCATACCGAGTGCGGAACACGAAGCGGACAGAGATCAATCTGGAGTATCCGGCGCCCCTGAAAGTTTCGCTGAACGGACATCGGCAAGCATCGATTGCTACAGTGCTGCGGCATTACAAGCGCGCCGATAATATTGAGGCCGGCAGGTTCATGGCGGAGATCCGCCGTGAGGCTGAGTGTGAAGTCCCTGCGGCCAGGCGGCGTTTTCTCGACTGGAACGAGGCGCGGGAGATGCGAGACGCGGGAATGGCGATTGGATCACACACTCGTTCCCATGCAATTCTTGGGCGGCTTACGCCGCAGGCGCAGAAGCAGGAGCTAGAGGACTCAAAGAGAGAGATTGAAGCGCAGCTGGGGAGCAAGGTTAGGGGTCTGGCCTATCCCGTGGGAGCGAGAGATTGTTTTAGCGAAGCGACGGAACAGATTGCCATGGATGCCGGGTATAGCATGTGCTTCTCGGCATACGGCGGAATGAACGATGCGGACCACTTGAACCGGAGTAACCTGCTGCGAGGAACCGTCCCCTCGAATCCGGACCAATTTCGTGCGGTGGCTACGGTGCGGACCAGCCTGAGACGGCATCTCTAAGCAGAAGGCTAACTTGCATCAGGTCAGCTTCGCGAACCGGCAGAGGGGTCCGGGTGTTTTTCGCGGAGGTCGGCGAGAGGGTAGAAGGTGCCGCGCCAAGTGACTCCTCCCTGTTTGAGAGTGATCGCCATGGAGTGAAGCAGGCTGTAGAGGAACAGGACTGCGCTGAATGGAAAAAGAATGACATACCATGCGGAGATTCCGCTGAGTCGGCCCGCCAGGCGATAGAGCAACACGATCGCTGCCAGGGTGATGACGGCCGGAATACGCGTCGCGGGCGATATCAGGAACGCAATCGGGGCGAGGTAGAAGAGAGTCAACCACCCACACGCAATCAGCAGAAATGAGATGTGAAAGCGGAAGACGGCGAAGAGGTTTTTCGTCATCACGCCGACGACGCCCATAGCTCCGGATGCCCAGTGAACTTTGATCAGACCGGGAGAGACAGCTACGCGCTGGCGGAGTTCCATGAGCTTGACGCGGCGCGCGAGAGTCAGGTCTTCGAGAATCTCCATACGGAACGCTCCGAAGCCGCCAAGCTGCCGGTAGGCTGAGGCACGGAGAAGGCAGAAGGCCCCGATGCCGATGAAGTCAAGCGTGGCACGAGGGTCAGCGGCGCGCCAGGGACGAGTAGGCCAGAGACCGAGAACCTGGAGAAAGCCGAGGAGCATGCCTTCACCGCGGGTCTTGATCGTGGGAGTGGGCAGAGTGACGAAGTGGTCGGCGTTGGTGGCGACGGCCTCGGCGAGACAGCGGCGGAGAGCATCGGGGCGGAAGAGGATATCGGCGTCGGTGAAGAGGAGATAGTCCGAGCTTACGTGGCGGGCGGCGAAGGCCATGGCGTGGGTCTTGCCCAGCCAGTTGGGCGGGAGTTCGCTGACGTGGAGGACTCGGAGCTTCGCTGGGTGCTGGGCGGCGAGAGCTTCCATGATGGCTCCGGTCTTGTCGGTGGAGCGGTCGTCGACGGCGATGATCTGGAGGTTGGCGTAGTCCTGTCGCAGGAGCGATTCGAGGCAGGCCGCGACATCGGCGGCCTCGTTGCGGGCGGGGACAATCACGGTGAGCGATGGATCTCCGTCTGGAGCTAGGTCGAATTGTGGAAGAGTGATGTCGGGAATGCGAGGCAGGCCGCGCGCTGCGTCGAGGGCCTTCCAGACCCAGGCCAGCGCTACAAGCCACGCGATGTACGGCAAGATGTGCGCGAAGCTCATGCTGCCTGGACTTCGGAGGAGTGAAGTTCCGGAGCGTATCTCGATCCGACGAAGAAGATGACCGACGCGATAAGCAGGGTGATGAGAGTGGCTCCGAGGCCTGTGTTGAGATTGCTGCGGTCGCTGATGCTGCCAATAATGCGCGGAGAGATAGCGTCACCAAGCGCGTGGATGATGAAGAGCTGCCCAGCGAGGGCGGTGGCACGAATCTCGGGGCGAACGGCGTTGACCGTCGCCGCGTTGACCGGACCAGTTCCGAGGAAGATGAGGAAGACCGCAACGGCGAGAGCAGGGAGTGTGAAGGCCTTCGGTCCAAAGAAGCAGACCAGCGCCGGAGGAACGGCGAGCAGCGCACTCCACGCGGGGACGAGGTAGAGCGCTTTGGAGTTCTTATGCGACCACTTTTGCGCGATGGTTCCGCCGACGATGGTGCCGCCGAGGCCGGTAACGACCGTGATAGCTCCCATGAGGTACGCCGCGGAGGATTCGCTGCGGCCGTCGACGCGCTGAAGGAACGAAGGCATCCACCAGGAGATGCCACCGAGCGAGAAGGTGACAGCGGCGTAGCCGAGGATCGAGGCGAGATAAGCCTTGTTCCTGAGCAGGGTGAGAACGGTGTCCTTCTTCAGTTTGGCCTTGTCGTGCTGGCTGGCTCCGCGTGCGGGCTCCTTCATAAAGAAGGCGATGAGCAGCGCGATAATCACTCCGGGAACGGCGGAGACCACGAACGACATCCGCCAGCCGAACTTGTCGCCAATGACTCCTCCAGCCAGAAAGCCAAGTGCAGCGCCAACCGGAATGGCGACGTTGAAGATGGTAAGGACGCGGTTGCGCTGATCTTCGGGGTAGAAGTCGGCGAGGATGGCCGGAGCGAAGATGCCGAAGCTGGCTTCGCCGATACCGAGTGCAGCGTGGCGGATGTTGAGCGAATCGTAGGAGTGGACCGACGCCGTGAAAAAGTTGATACCGCTCCAGAAGAGGGCGGCGATGACGATCATGGGCTTGCGCGGAAATCTGTCGCCCAGCCAGCCGGTGATCGGCGAGGTGAACATGTAGGCGAGCATGAACCAGAGGGTGAGCGATCCGATCTGCGCGTCGGTGGTGTGGAACTCGCCCTTGATCTGCTCCTGCACGGCGGGAAGGATGTAGCGGTCGATGTAGTTTACGAAATTAAGAGCGGTGAGCAGGACAAGAGCCGTGGTGGCTCCGGCAATGGAGGCGGCAGAGGGCTTGGGTTTGGTCGCGGAGGCCATGCTGGGAAGAATAGCAGCGGATGGTGGCTGATCGGTCATCGCGCCTTTGGAGGCACCCCCCTCCCCCTCTCAAAGTATGCAAAATGGCACGATCACGGACCGCATCGTCACAATCGAGTTTAAGGAGGCGGGAGTGCAGGCATTCTCCTTCACCTTCGGATGAGAGGTCAGTGAGCCCTTTTTGTGGTGCCCGGAGGGGGACTTGAACCCCCACGACCGGTTAAGGTCTGCGGATTTTAAGTCTGTTTTTGAGGGTTTTGCAACGACTCGCAAACCATTGCAAATGGCAGCATAAGTTATTTGCTTTGAGTTGGATACGACCACCCTTGAGGTTGCAGTGATTCGCAGCAAAATGCACAAAAGTTGGTAACGAACAGCCATCAAAACAGCCACTGAAATCTGCACGGAAAGTGGTGCAAAACAGCTTCAAAACACATCGGTGTGAAAATCCGAATTCGATCCTTGATGGCTGTTCTAAGACACCATTCTTAAGCCACCATCCACATCGGATTTTACTCCAAATGCTCGTTAATGGGCCTGATGGCTGTTTGATGGCTGTTTTAGCCCGGAAGTGATTACAGCCTCAGAGGTTAATAGTCCAAACCGCCTATTGAGGACCAAAGGCCCCGTGCGACAAGTAGACCTACTGAGAATGGCGCTTCCGAGGAGAAATTGCAATCAGTCAAATTCGCCGAATCCAGCAAACGCGTCCTGGACGATTGCTTCAATGTCTCTGACTTCCTGGTCGGTGAGGGGTGCAAACTCTCCCTCTCGACGCTTGCGCCCGAGTTTTCCTTCATTCAGGCGAATGAAGCGGATGAGGTTCTCGACCATCTGATCGGGCATATCAATGATGTCCATGATGCGCCGCTTCGCCTCATCGTTTCGGCGCAAGAAGTCGATCTCGCCTGGCAAGTCCTTATCCACTGCACGCTCGACGCAGGCATAAAGAAATTCTGCAGCCTCGGTGGAGTCGAAGTACCGATACAGGTCGGCTGTATCGTTCAGGACTTCGACATTGCGTTCAGGCGTCGGACGCCATTCGATAAAGTTCATCAACGGCCCTGAATGGCCGCGCAAGGTATCCCGGTACAGGTCGATGCGATCCAGCATTACCGTTGAGACGGGAAAGACCATACCCGGCGGAGTAAACTTCCTCTCCGCAAGGACATGATGAATGAGACACCGATGCAAACGGCCATTTCCGTCTTGAAAGGGATGCACATAGACAAAAGCAAATGCCGTGACGGAAGCCTGCAGAACGGAATCCAGTTCTGCATTTCTCATTCGTTCGTTTGTGGCGATGAGGCCCCGCATCAGCGGCTGCAAGTCTTGCGGACGCGCACCGATGAACTCGGGCAAAGGATCTCCGTCGTAGTCGCGGTCCCCCAGGAAAACGCCGTCCGGGCGAAAACCCTGTTGGACAAATCGTGTGTCCTGGATGAGGACTGTATGAAGGCGGAGAATCTCTTCAACGGTGAGCGGGTTCTTTCCGGCTTGCAACACGGCCCGCCCCCATCGTTCCAACCGACTGCGCGGCGGCTTTTCTCCTTCGATTTCAAAACTGGCGCGACTATCAGCAAGCAGCAAAAAACTTGCCGCGCGGGCAACGATGCTGGCTCCCGTACGCCCGATGATCTCGTTCGCACGATCTTTCAGCGCCCGCTCGACAAACCCTGTCAACGTCTCGGTTCTGCGAATGATGGGACAGAACTCTCGCGTGCCTAGCAGGTTGTCGCGCACTCTATGGCGTCGAGACAGGCGAGGCGTCGCTGTAAAGTAGAGGCGCTCGTCGAGCACGTCTGCGAAATTAACGCCGGTCACATCGGCAAGATCGAGCATCTTCTCTGTTAGGAACTCATACAGAAACCACGCCCGGCGCGTGTGAACGCTCGTTGGTGCATTCCGGACATACTCCTCCATCGTGCTTGGCGAGACCGCATCGAAGAGGCGTTTGAGAACCAGCAAATCTAAATTCTCGTGGCGCAGGGCGAATCCAAGTTGATCTCCGAATGAATCGCCGGGCCAAAAACGTTTGTCGAAAATGTTCCAATCGGCCTCTACTCTTCGGGTTCCCTTGACATGCTGGGAAGAGACGACGCTAGGATTACGAACAGGAGCTTCGATTCGATACGTTTGAACCAGGTGTGCCCATCCGCACAACTTAGCCTCTACCGGAACAGTGCGCTCTTGGAACGTGTGCGAGATGGTATTGCGCTCAGGCATTTTGTTGGGCTCGTTGGTCGAAAACTCTGCTTGTCCGGTCGAAAACCATGCACTTTTAGGCTTTCAGGTCGAAATTGATTATACAGAGTCCTGTTTGCGAGCTAAAATGCCTGTTCGCAGCCCGAGAACGCTTGATCTCAACTTGAGAACACCTGGCATTCAGGCAACGATGTTTTCAGGATGATCGCCGCGCGCATACTTCCGCAGATCTGCCACAGGAACCAGAACTCTGCCACCTATCCTCCTGGTCGGCAGTTTTCGATTCGCTATCAGGTAATCCAGCCCGCGCTGGCTGATAGAGAGTAGCTGGGCCGCTTCTCCTCGACTGACGAGCAGCTTCCCCTCGGCTGGAATCGTGGCTCGTGCTGGTGGTTTCTTGTATGCGGTATTGATTGCTTGCATCGTCTGCTCCTTTGATGAAGAACTCGTTCTGCTTACAAACCCAATCCGTATCCCATGCTTCGCTCCAGCACATGCTCCGATGCCGGGCCAATCTTCTGCGGCAACGCAGAGATCGCCTGTTCCGGCTGGAACGCGCTCTTGTGCGAAACATCGTGACTCAATGCCTGCGCCAACTTCTCGCGGTCGTTTGTGAATATCTGCGCATCCCACTGTCCGCGAGAGACAGAAACATATGCCATGCGGTGATTCAGCAAATCCTTTGCGCCAAGCTCGGTGTCGGCATGAACCAACACGCGCTCGGCAGTCTGTCCCTGGCTTGAATGACTGGTGACAGCGTAGCCGTGGTCCAGGTGCGGAAAACGCTTTGAATCGAAATCCACGCTGCGCCCACCGTCCAGCTTCAACCGCATCGCGCCATCCTGTGCAATGTTCTCCACCGTTCCCAACTCACGATTGGCAATCTTCAACTCCTGATTTGGCGCGGTAAATTGGACACGGTCGCCAACAGAGAACACCTTCTCCTGCGCACGGTATACGGAGACACCCATCTGACGACGAGGATCGTATGTCGTTTCCTCTCCATTGACTCGCAGAACGGTCAGCGTATTGTCCTGGGCATGGACGGCAACCACGCGAGCATATTCCCCTTTGCCAATGCCAGTTTCCTTCGATGCCCGTGAATAGCGGAGAATATCATCGATCTGATACCGCTGTGCCCAGCTACGATCTGCTCCGGTCATCTCCTGACGAGGCGCGAGCACTCGCATCATGTGTTCCTGCTTGTCTACAAGGCCACGCGCTTGCAGTTCCTTATGGATTTGCGAGTTGATCTCGACACGGGAGCGGTTATCAGGTGAAACAACCAGCGTGCTCTCTGGCGAAGTCGCATATTCGCGGGCAATCGCCGCAATGCGATCCCCACGTTCCTTCATCTCATGCACACGGCCTTGTTGGTCGAGGCTTTCGACTGCGGCAGCTACATGCCCGTGCGCCAATAGCTCCACCGCCTGCTTCAACTCCGGATCACGCTGGCGAAGGATTTCATCCAGCTTGACAGTGTGCATCCCTGCCTCTTGAAGCTGTGCAAAGGGCCGTCCCGCTTCCACGCCTTCGTGCTGACGCACATCGCCCACGAGCAAGACACGATCCTGCCGATGAAGGCGCGACATGAACTCGTGCATCTGTCGCGTAGACGCCAGCGACGATTCATCGAGCACAAACAGCCTCTTCTCTCCTGTGTCCGGTTGCTCGCCCCGAACAAGATGGCGCTGAAGGGTTGAAGTATTCATGCCGGCTTCAGCCAACTTCTGCGCCGCACGAGATGTCGGCGCAAATCCTTCCACCCTGTATCCCTGAGCTTCGGCTCCCTCACGAATCACTGCCAGAGTCGTTGTCTTTCCCGCACCTGCGACGCCATCCAAGCCGACAATCTTTTCCCTGCTCAGGAAAATCTCATCAACCGCGCCTAACTGAGCCTTGCTCAATTTAGGGTGTTGGTCTTCAATCCGAATTCGCCAATATGGTTCAATCAGCATGGAGTTCTCATAACGGTTCTCATTGCTCTTCTGCACAACAGCAACAATCTCCCCCTCCATACGAACCATTTCAGCAGTCGTATATTGAGGCGCAGCTCGACCATCCGTATGTTTGACCGGGCGGAATTCTCCTCGCGTTACCCTCTGCTCAAACTCCTGCCGCACCTGGCTGTATGTGGCTTCCCCCATGCTGCGGTTCATCGCCGCTTGTAAGATGCTTCGCTCGTCTTGTACGGCTGACCGTTCAAAGACATGGTTGCGTGAATAGGTCATCGACTGTTGTGCCGTCTTCTCCGGCTGTTGTTCGGTTTTGTGAACATGCTCCTGCGCTTCAGCAACTACACGAACTGGCTGATGGCCAAACTTCGCAGACAGGTCACGGTGCCGCTCCAGAACCTCTTCCCGCGAAAGAAGGTCTTTCTTGTCTCTGGTGCGATGCGCAGCGACCTGCGCCGCTCCCGCACCCTCTCGGCCAATCTCATGCAGATGCTCTTTGATCTGTGCGCGTCGAGGACTTGATGCTTCCAGGTACTCCTGCGTGTAGCCCTTGATCTCTGGCTGCCCATGCTGACCGCGCTCGATCTCATAGCCCAACCGCTGCAACCGCATGGCAAGATCAGAGCGATATACGCTCGTCGCATATTGTTGAGACTGGAAAAGGCTCCGTTCTTGTAATGCGCGTGTCTGGCCGTTCTCGCGCTCCGTCACATTGAAGATGACCGCATGAGTATGAAGCTGCGGTGCGGCATAACCGTCAACAGGCCGGGCCGTATCATGCTCGAAGGTAGCAGCAATAAACTTTCCGGTTGTCTCAGGCGCATGGATATTGCCGATGCGCGCCTGCGTGTAGCGCTCTAATTCGTGCAACGCTACGCGAACACTTTCACGATGGGCTTCGCGCACGCGTTCATCACCACCCACAAGCGCGGTGAGAGAAACCGACTTCGGTGTGGAGAACGTCGCATCCCATCCGGCACGATGCTCCGCACTGGTGATCTGCTTGCCATATTCGTTTTCGTAGGTTCTCGCTGGTTGATGCTTGGCAAGCTGCGTCACGCTCTCAGGATGTTGACCTTCACTCAATCGTGCGAAGTGTTCATCCAACACCGCACCCTGCAAGCCCCATTCATGTGCAAGCCGCCCCTGCCACTCGCTATGCCCTTGCTGGTCGCGGCTCCAGTAGTTCTGCTTCTCTGAAGTGAACTCGCGCGCATGATACGTGCGGGCCTGAGTCGGAGACAGCGCTTTGGAGATAGTCAGCATATGCAGCGACCTCACTAGAGGGCAGCAGAATCTTGCAACTGCCTGCTGCATAGCGTAACTCCTATTGTGGATAAATGGGGCCTAATTTCAAAAATTATTTTTCATTGATAGCCGCGAAAACCCCTATGGACACTGGACGAAACGCGATGGGCGCATGGATTAGCATGTCGATTGAGTTAGTGATTGACCACTTATTAGAAGACACATTGAAGTGCTTCAACCTCACCGAATGCGAGATGAATTAGGCGACATTTATCTGCTGAATAAAGGTCTCGTTCCTTGGTGGAATAGGCAGCGTTCGAGAGGGTGAATGCGTTAGTCAATCCACTGCGATTTGTCCCACGGTTTCGGCTGCTTGCTGGTTGCGCGAACGGATGCAGTTCCGGGGAAGATAGAGCGACGTTGTGTCTGCTTCTTTGGCGAGCTTGAAGGGGACCGCTTCTCGACCTTCATCACGCTCGATTGTGCCTGCTGAAGGGTGTCGGAAACACGTGTAGAAGGCGTGTTCATCGGGGAGTCCAAAGAACCTCGCTGAAGCTGGCGCATCCCGACCTCAATTACCTGGTGAATCCATGACCGAATGAGGAGGACAAACTGGTTCCAATTCCGCTTCCAATGGAGAGCCAACTCCGAGTCCCAAACCTCATCACAAAGCCTGCTCCATTCAAGCGCCAGATCCCTCCTCATCATGAGCGCGATGTAGAGAACAAGAAGGGGCACAATCGCCGCATACAAGAGCGGTTCAGCCAGAAGTTGGCGAATGCTCCGGTGGTCATAGAAATAGTCCTGGAAGAACGGTTCCAGCTCGGAGGAACTGACCGCTTCCGGATGGCTCTTCCCCAGTTCGGTCCAGCCCTGCTCGCGGGCGGAAGGAGAGAGTTTCAAGGACAGCTTCCACGGTCCTCCAGAGATTACATCCGAATCAATAACGGGTTCGACTTTCCGTCCCGGAGCGGTCTTATACAGCCACTCTACTGGGGTCGCGCTTCTGGGCTGCTTTAGCTCCTCCGAACACTCCCAATACGTCAGCAGATAGTACCTTTGGAGCGGCTGCAACTCCCACCTTAGCCACCCCAGAAACATCACCAATGCGAGTGCCGGAACCGCCGACAATAGCAGTGCAGTTCGCCACGGAAATGCTCTGCGAAAAGACCGCCATTGCATGGTCGATTCTCCGTCTATTTCGTACCGGTTTGCCGCCGTCTTTGGGCCAGGAATTCCCGTGCCTTTTGCTCCTTAATGGAGTCCGCATACAGGGACATTTTGCGTAGGTCTTCGCTACTGATCGGACCCTCGGAAGCCTTGGCAAACAGGTTCACCATGAGCGAACGCATCCCCATCATCTCAGCCAGCAAAACCGGATCGGTAGGCTCTTCCGAAGCCGCATGAACATGCCCAAGAGTAACTTCACGAAGCCATTCGGAGACCTTCTTGCCAGCCTTGGCAGCAGCCACTTCCACCTCGGCAAACTCTGCTTCTGTAAGCCGTGTTGCGATGGATTTTGTCCGGTACATCTCCTGCGGTGTAGAAGCAGATGATTCTGCGGGAATCAATGGCTGCGGGCTAATTTTAGAAGAAGAAGCCATAAAGCCCTCCCCTTAAACACATCCGGGCTGACACGCTTGGATGCCTGAAATATGGCAGCCGTTTCCATAATGGCTTCTAAAAGAATGAGTTCACGCAGGTAAACGTCATCGCCGACTCTAAAGACGATCCCGGTTCCAGATGGAAACGCCGCATTGCAACATATTGAAACAAAAGATGTTAGCACCCGATACACGACAGATAGCTCTACAGCTCCCTGTTGGGGATGACGTGTCATCCTTACACCCGCTGCGTAGCAGCGCGGCATCCAAGACAGAGCCGAATTGCATCTCGAACGCAAGAACGCGCCGGAGTCCGGCGCGTTCAGAGGTTGCTCATCAGCACAAGCCTCACGACGAATGTCTTACCAGAAATAGCACTGGGATTCGCCGCTCAAGTACACTGACAGAATCCTATCGGGCTTCAACTATTTCGTCAAGGAACGTCTATGCGGAGCAGTGCCTTAACTCTTGGTTTGGATCTCGGCGTCACTTCCATCGGTTGGGCTTTGGCCAATATCGAAGAGCAACTGATCACCGCCACCGGCGTACGCCTTTACGATGCACCTATCAATCTCGCTCAGTTTGAAAAAGGAGAGCCGGGTGGATCACATGCAGCCCAGCGTCGTCAGAGCCGGCTTCAGCGCCGCCAGATAAGACGGCGTCAGACTCGGCATCGCAATCTTTATCTCGCACTTCAGAGTGCTGGCATGCTTCCTTTTGCGGGCAAAAGGGCTGAGGATCGTCACAAGAAATTGGAAAAACTGGACATCGAACTCGCTCAGGTATGGAAGCCAGTCATGCGTACTGAAGCCCTAGAGATCGGCGATCCGGACCAAGTTCTTTGTTACTTTTTGCGCGCCGTGGCAGCCACCAGGAAGGTAGATTTGGATGCGCTCGGACGCGCCTTGTACCACCTTGGACAGCGCAGAGGGTTCAAGAGTAATCGCCGTGAAGGACGGGCCAGCTCGATCACAGGCGAGACAAAGAAAGCCGAAGAAGAACGGAGCCGAATCAAACTGTCCATCAAATCTCGTGAGGAGAGCTTGCAAAGGACAGGCCTAACGCTAGGACAGCAACTTGCTCTTGTGAATCCGCACGTATCAGCTATCAGAAATCGCAAGCGTTCCGACATCGAGCCCATATGGACAAGTCGGCGCATGTATCAAGATGAATTTGAGCGTATCTGGACGACACAGGCTCCGCACTACCCTGAGTTGCTGACGGACGACTTCAAGAGATGTATTGAAGGTGTGATTTTTAAACAACGCGATGTCTCCACTGGGAAACCCGGCAACTGCGAACTGGAGCGGAATCCCCCGCTTCCCCGCGCACCGCGTTCCTCACTAACAGCGCAGCGGTTCCGGGTAGTACAGACGGTCAATAATCTGAAAGCTAGCGATCCGCAAAAGCGGCTTTCCCAAGAGGCCTGGCAAGAAAAACAAAGGGCGCTCATCCTTCTTCTTGAGACAGCTATCTCGAAGTCTAAAGGTAAGCGAGTTGCCCACGACAGATTCGGTCTTACATTCAAAGACGCGAAAGCAGAGATGGGCCTCTCACCGCGTGCAAAATTGAATCTCGACGAGGAAAACGCAAGTAGTTATCTGCGCGGCAACCGTACAAATGCCATAATGACGCGGGCGTTTGGCCATGAAATCTGGAGTGCGAAATCGGAAGCCGAGAAGCGGCGAATTGTCAGGAGATGGATCACTGAGCCATCTCCTGAAAAGCTCATTCGCACTGCGAAAGAACAGTGGTCTCTGCCGGACAACGCGGCAGAGGAACTCGCAAGTTTTGAACCGGAAGATGGGTACGCCTCCTTGTCCCACGTTGCCATGCATAAGCTCCTAATTCCTATGGAAGAACGCGGACTCACCTATGCGGAGGCAGTTAAAGAGGTGTACGGAAACGTTCTTTCTGGTGGTGAAGTGCACAAGTATTTGCCACCAGTGGAACAGATATTTCCCTCCTTATCGAACCCCGTTGTACGAAGGACGCTGACAGAGTTGCGCAAGGTCGTAAACGAGATCATACGTGGCTACGGAAAGCCACTTCAGATACGTATTGAATTGGCGCGCGACTTAAAACGAAATGCCGAACAGCGCGCGAAACTGCATTCTGCCAATAAGGAGCGTGCCAGCGAGCGTATAGCCGCGCAACGCTGGCTCGAAGAACGTGGGGAAAGACCTACAGATCGTTCGATACGAAAAGTTCTACTTTATCGACGCTGCAAGGATTGTGTCTACTGCACTAAACCTCTAGGTTCGCTCGAAGATGTGATTCGAGAGAACTCTGCAATTGAGGATGAGCATGTGCTGCCGAAACGCTGCAATGACAATTCTTTTGCGAATATGGTTTTGGCCCATCGTGCATGTAACCTCCGTAAAGGCGACAGGACGCCAAGACAGGCATGGGACCCAAGTCCAGAGTGGGACGAAATGCTCAAGCTCGTCCAAAGCCTCAAAGACAAAGCGCTTCTGGATCGCTTTACAATCTCTACGGAAACCGAACTTCAACAATTCACCAATCGCCATTTAGCGGATACTCGATATATCAGCAAGCTAGCAGCTGAGTATGTGGAACTTCTTTATGGCGGTCGCGACGCTGCTGTTCCCTGGGAAGATCGCTCTCGTCGTTGCGTCTACGTCTCTTCTGGAATGATGACGGCAGAGCTGCGAAAGCGTTGGGGTTTACAAAATGTCCTGCAGGAGCGTAATCAAAAGCCCGACAAGAAGACGCCGAAGGCAAGAGACGATCACAGACATCATGCAGTTGATGCCATAGTCATTGCTCTTACAACGGAAAGAACGTTGCAACAAGCGACGTTTGAAATGCAGCGCTATGACCGGAACGAAGGACACTTAGCTCCCCGATACTTCTCGCCTCCCTGGCCGCAGTTCGGTGAGATTGAGAATCGGATCTCATCATTTCGCCAGGAGATCAAGGCGACTGTGAAGGCGATTACCGTCTCGCATCGGGTCAACCATCGCCTCCAAGGTGAACTCCACGACGCAAACCCTGTTGGTAAACCGAGAATTGACAGAGAAGGCATATTCATTAACACCCGGAAAGAGGTTCTTCGTCTCAGCAACAAAGATATTGAAGCTATCCATGACGAAGCCGTAAAAGCTGCGGTGAAACAAAAAGCAGAAGAACTCGGAACGCTCGAACTGTGCGAAAAGCAGAAGAACTGGCCCACATTACGCAAATCCGATGGAAGCCTCATTACGATTCGAAAGGTGACACTGAAGAGCCGCCGAAACAAGGAACCTCTTGGGATTGGGAACAACCGGAACAAACGATACGTTATTGAAAACAACAATCATCATGTCGTGATCTTCAAACAGACAACTACAGGAGATGGTGCTCGCTGGTATACGCATGGGCCTGTGTCCCGTTTCGAAGCGATGACGAGACTTGCTGATGCAAAGCGAGAAGGAACAAAGCCCCCACATCAAATTATCTCCATCAAGGACGGATCGAACTCTGCCTTCGTGATGTCTCTGATGAAGGGCGATTGCGTCGAGATGCGGGACCCTATGAATGATGTAATCGACATCTATCGAGTTGCTAGCATGAGCGAGGATGATTACGCATTCATACGTCACAACGTAAGCATGCCTTCCGCAAAGGACCTTGGACTTACCACAAGCCAACTCCGCCAACTACAGATAAATCGCGGAGATCGTGTGCGAATTCGAGCCAATATAGACGAGCTACGCAAATTCGACTGCAAGAAAGTTGATGTCGATCCTTTGGGACGAGTGACCTACTTATGATTGATCGCATTGTAGAAATTGCAAACCCAGCGCGGTTGAGCATCCGCGACGCGCAGCTCGTGATTGAGAGCGGCAGAAAAGATCAACTCTCGCTGCCTTTCACCACTCCAGTCAGCGAGATAGCCGTTCTTCTGCTCGCACATCCGCAGATCAATCTTTCCCAAGCTGTACTCTCGCGCATCGCTGAGGCGGGCGGTTCTGTCGTGACCATCAATGGCCACTTTCTCCCATCGTCGATGTTGCTTCCGGTCGATACCCACTTCATACAGACCGAACGCTTTGCGAAACAGATGCAGCTCTCGCTCCCTACCAGCAAGCGGCTCTGGCAGCACATTATTCGAGCAAAGATAAAGGCTCAGGGCGAAATGCTTCGTGAACTTCATGGCAATGACAATGGCTTAATTGCAATGTCGGCTCGCGTTCGCAGTGGCGACGAAGGCAACCTTGAGGCGCAGGCAGCAAAGAAGTATTGGAGTCTCCTATTCGGCAATCGGAGTTTCCGCCGGGGCTCTGGCAATCCCGATCAAAACCGGCACCTTGATTATGGATACACGGTCTTGCGCGCCGCTGTTGCTCGTGCGTTATGCGCATCCGGCTTGCATCCTTCCATCGGAATCCGGCATAAGAACCGCTACGATGCGTTCTGCCTCGCCGCTGATGTCATGGAGCCATTCCGCCCGCTGGTAGATCGCCGCGTCTGCCAATGGATTGCAAAAGAGGATGCCGAGGGGCCGTTCGATTCAAAAGCGAAAAGCTGGATGATCGCAGCCACGACTTCGCGCTATGTAATCGACCGCGAGGAGCGCTCGCTGTTCGACATCCTGTTGCGCACGGCGAACTCGATTGCGAAGTGCGTAACCGGCGAGTCGCGTGATCCTGAGATTCCAAGCCTCCTCCAGCCTTGCACAGTTGATCTCACCGCAAGGCGTGGTGTGCAGCGAGTAGAAGCAGATGAGATAAGAGCTGTAGCAGCAAGCTAGTCTTTTGTATTTGAGTCGTGGTCCCGGATTGCGATGAAAGGGAAGCCTAATTCTGCGTACCGATCCTTGTGGCTAATTGCCATGTTCGATCTTCCAGTTGAAACGCTGGACAACAAGCGCAACTACACGCGCTTTCGCAAAGGGCTGCTCAAAGACGGGTTTATGATGCTTCAGTATTCGATCTACGCTCGGTATCTCCCGAGTGAAGAAGCAGCTGACGCGCACCGAAGCACGATTCGAGCGATCATCCCGCCGCTTGGGCAAGTGCGGTTGATGACTGTGACAGACCACCAGTTCGGCAAGATGGAGGTGTTTTATGGAAGAAAACCGCGCGAACCTGAAGACATCCCCGACCAAATTCTCCTCTTCTGAAAAGGAGAACCGCGCCAACCTGCTGCTTTTCAGCAAGTTCGGCGCGGTCTAGTGTACTTGAGCGGTGAATCCCGGCCATCCCTAGCGCTCCAACGGAATCATCGCGCAGGATGCATAGTGTACTTGAGCGGTGAATCCCGGCCATCCCTAGCGACGCTAACGGAATTACCTCTGACAGTGGCAGTGTACTTGAGCGGTGAATCCCGGCCATCCCTAGCGATATCCTAGACCCGCGCCACATATCCAAAGTGTACTTGAGCGGTGAATCCCGGCCATCCCTAGCAGATAGGTGCCTGGGGTACGAGTAGGCCGCAGTGTACTTGAGCGGTGAATCCCGGCCATCCCTAGCGTGGACGTTGCCGGTGAGCTTATCCTCAACAGTGTACTTGAGCGGTGAATCCCGGCCATCCCTAGCTCGAGAAAGGCGGCGGCAGCCGCCCGTCTTAGTGTACTTGAGCGGTGAATCCCGGCCATCCCTAGCTGCATTTCCAATGCATGTGCTTCGCAGCAAAGTGTACTTGAGCGGTGAATCCCGGCCATCCCTAGCTTCGCGGCTGGAGGAGCTACGACTACAACAAGTGTACTTGAGCGGTGAATCCCGGCCATCCCTAGCATTGAAGTGGCCGAGCCCAAAGAGCGGCGCAGTGTACTTGAGCGGTGAATCCCGGCCATCCCTAGCCCGACGCTTCCCTGGTCGAACTGCTCGACGAGTGTACTTGAGCGGTGAATCCCGGCCATCCCTAGCCGATCTAATCAAGCTGCTTGTGCGGATGCGAGTGTACTTGAGCGGTGAATCCCGGCCATCCCTAGCTCCCACACTGAGCCTGCATTCTGGTGCGCGAGTGTACTTGAGCGGTGAATCCCGGCCATCCCTAGCGAAAGCGGTAATGCATGTTCCATGTTGTAGAGTGTACTTGAGCGGTGAATCCCGGCCATCCCTAGCCTCGCGAGTGCAGGACTCAGCAATCAAACAAGTGTACTTGAGCGGTGAATCCCGGCCATCCCTAGCTCGAGAGCGCTCAAGGCTTTGGTCTCGATAAGTGTACTTGAGCGGTGAATCCCGGCCATCCCTAGCGCTATGCGGAGAAGGTGGCGTGATGAAGGAAGTGTACTTGAGCGGTGAATCCCGGCCATCCCTAGCGTGTGGGGCATTGCAGGGAGCTATTGCGTCAGTGTACTTGAGCGGTGAATCCCGGCCATCCCTAGCCGTGGATAGTCAAATGCTCGCTAACAGGAAAGTGTACTTGAGCGGTGAATCCCGGCCATCCCTAGCATCACAGGATGGGCATTGATCGCGGATCAGAGTGTACTTGAGCGGTGAATCCCGGCCATCCCTAGCGGTATTGGTGCGGTAGCGGTAGCTATTTTCAGTGTACTTGAGCGGTGAATCCCGGCCATCCCTAGCTTGGGCCTTGCAGGGATGAGGACGTTTGAAAGTGTACTTGAGCGGTGAATCCCGGCCATCCCTAGCGAGCCCATGCCGCCCTGTTGCGTGACCAGAAGTGTACTTGAGCGGTGAATCCCGGCCATCCCTAGCTGCCGGAAGGCACCACCATCATCGCTTAGCAGTGTACTTGAGCGGTGAATCCCGGCCATCCCTAGCTGGCTAAAGCGTCAATGTTGCGTGTTGAATAGTGTACTTGAGCGGTGAATCCCGGCCATCCCTAGCGCGAACGATGGCGGAGCGCTGAATGGGGCACAGTGTACTTGAGCGGTGAATCCCGGCCATCCCTAGCACAATCACAGCGCTCAATGTGACGACCGGAAGTGTACTTGAGCGGTGAATCCCGGCCATCCCTAGCAGAACGAGATGTTGTACTGCGCATAGTTGTAGTGTACTTGAGCGGTGAATCCCGGCCATCCCTAGCAGCTTCCCATCCGCGCGAAACAGCTTGCGCAGTGTACTTGAGCGGTGAATCCCGGCCATCCCTAGCGCGCCAGCCGCAAGCGCCTTCTTTGCCTCCAGTGTACTTGAGCGGTGAATCCCGGCCATCCCTAGCACGCCGTACAAGCCCCATACTTCCGTGTACAGTGTACTTGAGCGGTGAATCCCGGCCATCCCTAGCTCATCACGGACTGGATGGGCGGTCGGCGTGAGTGTACTTGAGCGGTGAATCCCGGCCATCCCTAGCAGTTAGACAAATTGAAGCGACCAAACGAATAGTGTACTTGAGCGGTGAATCCCGGCCATCCCTAGCGTACCAGAGAGATAGGTATAGAGCCTTGGCAGTGTACTTGAGCGGTGAATCCCGGCCATCCCTAGCGTCGGCTCCGTCCACGCCCACCAGTTCGCAGTGTACTTGAGCGGTGAATCCCGGCCATCCCTAGCTGAAGGGCGTGCGCATGACCGGCGTGCAGCAGTGTACTTGAGCGGTGAATCCCGGCCATCCCTAGCTCATGGTCACCGTGCAGGTGTCGTTCATTCAGTGTACTTGAGCGGTGAATCCCGGCCATCCCTAGCCACGCCGGACCTGTCAATGTTCGACGAAAAAGTGTACTTGAGCGGTGAATCCCGGCCATCCCTAGCGGTTCCGCCGTCCGGGTTGTAGTACCCGCCAGTGTACTTGAGCGGTGAATCCCGGCCATCCCTAGCGTGTACTCGTTGGTTGTATCTCCGCTGCTTAGTGTACTTGAGCGGTGAATCCCGGCCATCCCTAGCTGGTGGAGCAGGGTGATTGGCTTCCGCAATTAGCTTTTCCTCTATGCGCACCCAACTCGGATCGAATGGCACGACAGTGTATCTTGGAGCCTTATCTTTGTACTGGAACGGAACAAAATCTGTGTCCCATTCAACAGGAACTTCATGTCGCCAACGAACGTTCGAATTGCTAGGTTCGCTGATCGGGTTGCGATTATTGAAGCGATAAGCTCGCTTGCCCGGCTCACAGCTTACATAGCCCTTAGCAATCATTGATTGGGAAACGGAATCACCTATGAAAATAACGTCTCCACCGTTGATGTCCCAGGCAAATCGCCAAATGCTCGTACGAGCAGCGGTTTTGACCGCAGGATCAACTTCGTTTTTCGTCAGAGACGTGAGATTCGTTTTAAAAATGGGTTCGTAGGTGATAGCAGCGATGCCACAACTTTGGCAAATGGGCCACATGTCGGGTCCATGGTTACCGGCTCTTAGCTTCATGCGCCAAATGTTCATGTGACCCCTTTTGCATCCAACCTGCCAGAATAGCCCCAGCAGAAACCAGCAGCCATCAGAACAGCCACCAAACAATTTGAGCCTCTCATGTTTCGAGAGGTTAAATCACGATAACTCTTTTATTATCTGGTGCCCGGAGGGGGACTTGAACCCCCACGACCGGTTAAGGTCTGCGGATTTTAAGTCCGCTGTGTCTGCCGATTTCACCATCCGGGCATTTTATTTCCGTCTACTTCTCTTCTCGGCTCAGATCATCCGATCGACTTCGATTCGCAACCCGGTCGCTCCATAATGATAATCCGCACCGTTCCCTAAGACCCATATTGGGGTCTATTCCAGATGGGGTAGCTTTTGCGCTTGGGGCTCTCACGTCTTAACCTCAGAATACACTTCGCGATCAGTTGCAAATCCTATTACCGTAGTGCTTCTCTCTCCCCGGCTTCCCTCCGCTTCCACAGCGCTCAGCACGCAATATCAACGCTCCCTTAACCTGTATCCCCAAGGAGTTGCTCCGACTTCATTCACAAAACCTGTCAAGCCCCCAAAGAACCTAAACCACACAAAACACAAGGAATATACATTGCAAAAAATCCCTGGCAGATCTGCTACTATTAATCGAGTGGATTAAAAGAGTTAGGCCCAGCGGCACCGCTGGGCCTAACTCTTTTAGATAGAAGACTTTACAAAATAAACCTTTTAGATGCAAGACTTTAGCCTCAAAGTACGGAGGGGGATACCCCATCAAGTCATTGGGCATCATCGACGTCTTCCAAAGATGGAGCACTACTCTTCAATGACTCATTCGCAACGGAATGCGTCCATAGAGTTCAGATCGCAATCTCTGCCCGCGAGCCAGAACACCTTTAGACCTTCTTGTCGTCTAAACAACTGTGAAGACACTTGATGCCCTCTAACCAAAGGGTATCTGCAACAAATTGACTATACTCAGACTTTCGCCCGCCCCCACCGGATTGGGCGCAACGGAACGCACGAAAAGAGGTCAGACTTTCTAATGGATATACGAAATAACCCTTCTCCGAGCCTGCTGGATCGCATGCGCACCCACCGCCTCACCACAACCTTCACCCTCCTCGCCACCCTCTCCATCGGCATCCTCGTAGGTTCCGTTCTTACCCAAAACGTCAGCGGCAAAGAGCAAGCCAAAGTCGATACCTCCGACGCCAAGCCCATCGTCATTCCCTCCCCCATCGCTCTTTCCAACGGCTTCTCCCAGATCGTCAAGGAAGTAAGCCCCGCCGTTGTCAACATCAATACCGAAGAGATTCCCAAGCAGACCAACAAGCGCGGCCGGCGCGGTATGCAGCAGACCCCCGATGGCGATGACGACCAGCAGCAAGGTCAGGGCGACATGCAGGACTTCTTCAACCGCTTCTTCGGCGGCCAGGGCGGCGGCCAGGGCGACGATGATGGCGGCGGCCAGATGAGCGGCGAGCGGCGTGCCCTCGGTTCCGGTTTCATCGTCGATCCCCGCGGCTACATCATCACCAACAACCACGTCGTCGACAAGGCAGACAAGATCTACGTCAAGCTCTCCACCGATCCCGACGATCAGGACAGCTCCGAAGGCCATCCCGCCCATGTCGTAGGGGTCGATAAGGACACCGACATCGCTGTCATCAAGATTGACGTCGACAGGCCCCTGCCCACTATCAAGCTCGGCAATTCAGATGGAGCGCAGGTCGGAGACTGGGTACTCGCCATCGGCAGCCCCTACAATCTCTCCAAGACCGTAACGGCCGGCATCATCTCCGCCAAAGACCGCTCCATTCCGGAGACCGGTCCAAACAACATCGATCAGAGCCAGTTCCAGCGCTTCATCCAGACCGATGCCGCCATCAACCCCGGCAACTCCGGTGGCCCGCTGGTCGATATGGCCGGCCAGGTCGTCGGCATGAACACCGCCATCTACACCCAGTCCATGGGATCGATTGGGCTCGGCTTCGCGATGCCGTCCAATACCATCGCCAAGATCTACAACATGCTCATCGGGCCGCAACATAAGGTCGTTCGCGGCTCTATCGGCGTTAGCTTCCAGCCCGCCGTCAGCTCCGCCGTCAACCGTATGTACGGCTTCACCAACGGCGTAATCGTCAGCACCGTTGTTCCCGGCAAGGGCGCGGCGAAGGCCGGCATTCAGCCCGGCGACATCCTCGTCTCCATCGACGGACGCAACATCAAAGGCGGCGACGATCTGGTCAATGACATCTCCGCACGCAGCATCGGATCGACCATCAAGCTGGGCTATATCCGCAATGGACAGAAGTCGGTTGCCAACGTCGTCATCGGCGATCGTGCTGAAACCTATGCGGAGCTCGTCGGGAACGGAAACGATAATTCCTCCCCACAGCAATCGGACGTAGGACAAGCCACGCTCGGCATCACCGTCTCGGCGATTCCTCCCGAGGTCGCATCGAGGACGGGAATCAGCAAGGGCGTCATCATCACCAGCGTTCGCCCCGGCTCCTTCGCCGATGAGATCAACCTGGGCAAGGGTCTGATCATCTCGGCGATCAACAAAAAGCCGGTCACCGACGAGGCCAGCTACAGGGCCATCGTCTCCACGCTCAAATCCAAAGACGACGTCGTCTTCGTCGTTCACTTCCCCATGCAGAAGAACAGCGGCAACTCCTACATCGGCGGAACTCTACCGTAGAACATCACTTGCAGCAGAAAGGGGTGCCGTACCTCGGCACCCCTTTTACGTTTGAGACCACTCTTCCCGAAATGAATGTCACCGGGAACTTCATCTCGACCAGTCCGAAAAAAGTACCGCCAAAGTGGAATATCATTCCTATTGTGAAACGGTTACTCTCGGGATACCCTGATCATACGATGAATAGAATCAGAGCAGCATCTATTCCATACTGAAGTTTGAGGTTTGATTAAATGAGGTTTGCTCAACTCGTCTTATGTTCCGGACTCGTTTTAGCGACAGCAATGCCCGCCGTGGCAGTCATCCACGCACGCCGGGGTCCGACATCGCATCACAGGCTGCTTCCTACCCGCAGCCACAGGAAACACGCCAAGGCAGTCGTGAAGTCGGTTGGCCAACGCTCCATCGACGACACCCGCGCCACTCAAATTCAAACCGCGCTCGTCAAATCAGGCTACCTGACCGATCCTTCGGGCCACTGGGATTCCAGCACCTCGGCCGCCATGCAGAAGTACCAGGCCGACAACGGCTGGCAGACCAAACTGGTTCCCGACTCCCGCGCCATCATCAAACTGGGCCTCGGCCCCGACCGTGACGCAGACCGCGCAGCCGCCGCATCGACGCTGGGCACCACGGAATCTGCTTCCACTTCATCTTCCATGGTCACGCAGTAGATCATTCGTTATCGCGATAAAAAAGAGGGCACGCGGCCCTCTTTCTTATTTCCAATCCAATTAATTAATTGTCATCCCTTAAATATTTGAAGCGCCCCGGCATCGCATCAGCCTTGCGGGCCGACAGAAAAGATATAGTCATACATGTCTTCCCGGCTCACGGGTAGTCTGCCCGACTTGCCCCTCGTGCCGTCTTCGAGCCACAACCTCAGCCAATAGTATTGGTGCAGCCGCACCAGGCGCGACGCGACCGGCTGCTTCTGTTCGAGGATCGCGGTGATCCGTCCTGCGAGCGTGTCCACATCGGAGGCTGCTTCGAGCTTCGCCTCGATCGAATCGCACTCTAGCAGCCTGCTCCGCGCCGCCCGAAGCTGAACCTCGTTCAAGACGCCGCTCTCAACCTTGAGCCCTGTCATCTGTTCGATCGCCAGCGAAGCCGAAGCGTCAAGACGATCTTCAAAAGCAAGGTAGAGAATACGCCCGCCCGCAATCCGCAGCGGCATCAGTCCCAGCTTCTCCACAAAAAACCCCGGCATCACCAACGCCATCGCCTCGGGCGAAAATCCATCGGCACAGAGCACGGGACAGTTCCATTGCATGCTAAGGCCGCGAGTAATCTGCTCGGCTTCGAGTCCGCATTCGGCGACCAGCCACTCGCCAATCCTTCCCGTACCGTTCCGCCGCTGCGCCTCGAGCGCCCGCTGCAGTTGCGGATGCGTGATCCATCCCTGCTTCAACATGAGCAGTCCAAGCGGAACTCTGTGACGATGAGGAGCTGTTGCCGTCGTCGCGATCCCATCGCCGGATTCCCGGCGCAGCGCCTCGCGGACCATCGCGAGCACGCAGCGTCCACTGCAACCCCACTGCTCCTCAAAGATCGGCCGGCGGCGGCTTCGCCACGGCATCGTCCACCCATTCGAGCAATCGACATGTCCGCACAAACGCCGCTGCACCTGCGCCAGCGAAGCAGGAACTCCGACATCATTGAGTCCGCGCGCAGGCGAACGATCCGGCTGGTACTCATCACCCGCCCACAACAACGCTTCCTCCGCGCGGCTATGGCTTGTTCTGTTTAGAAAAGGCATCGTATGCTCTCCAGCCGCAGTTGCGGCGCTGCCACCTCAGTGATTCGGAGAGCGAAGTTGCCGCTCACAATCACCACATCGCCCCGCGCCACGATCCGGTCACCAATCACAAGGTCCACCGGCTCGGACACATGCCGATCAAGTTCGATCACGTCTCCTGGGCCAAGCTCCAGCACCTCTTGCAGCGGCATCTCTCGCGAACCGAACTGAAGCGACGCATCCAGCTCAATATCGCATAAAAAACTCAACGCCTCTGCCCGCGCCGCCTCACCCGCACTCATCTCCTGCTCCATATCTACGCCCTCGCTCAATTCACGCTCATTGTTGGTTCATCCGCCTGTTTGCCCAAAGCCTGTGCGAGCTGGCCGCCGGCCACGATGCGATCTATCTCGCCCTCCAGTTGCGCTCCACGTTGTTCTCCCGTCCGAACGGGATGCGCGCGCCCCAGGTGCAGATTTCCGACGCGCAGCTCCGACGCCGAGGTCCTTGGCAACGGCAGCCGCAAAACCGTACCCGGCACCAGCGCCGCGACCTCGCTCGCTCGCAGCCGCATCTGTGGAAGTTGTAGCAGCGTGCCGATCTTCATCTGGCCCAGTAACTCTCTGATCCGCAGATGCGCCTCCTTCGACCGTCTGCGCGGGCGATCTCCTTCCGAGATCAGCCGCCTCAGAATGGCATTGAGCACAACCGCAGGCAAGCAAAGGTTAAGAACGCCCTGGGCCTCCGGCATCCGTGCCTCGAAGCTCACGCACAGGGTCTTCTCCCCCGGAGTCATCATGCGAGCAACTGCCGCCTCCGTCTCGCGCTTTTCCAGCACAAATTCCAGTCCGACCGATTGCCAAGCAAGATTAAGTTCCTGCACCGCAAGCTGAACGACCGAAGTGAGAATCGCCTCTTCGATGTCTGTCAACTCGCGCGCAGGCCATGCCTTGCCCACACCACCCAGCAGCACGTCCACAATCGGGAACGAGATCGCCAGTTCGAGCTCTATCAGGCCAACAGCGCCCAGCGGCTCCAGTCGAAGCGAGCAGACAAAGGTGTGGACCGAGAGTCGCTCCAGAAACTCCTTGAACGGCAACTGCTCTCCCGCCACCAGCTTGACCCGCAACGGCGTTCTCAGCCATGCTCCAAGCGTATGCATCAGGTTGCGCGCAAACAGATCGTTCACCGTACTGATGGCCCGCATCTGCTCGTTACTGATCTGTCCTGCTCTGCTGAAATTAAATGTTTCAAGCGGTACTGAATCTCCGTCTACCGGTATCTGCGTTACGACGTTCGCGTTGGCCGCCGCAAAGAGCGCATCGATGTCGCCCTGCTCAAGCTGCTTCCCCATGAAATACCTCTTCCCTGATTTTCTATGTCTCGCTTCAATTGAGACGCCCGGTTAGAACGAAGCCCGGCGCTTGCTATTTACAGCCTTGCCGCCGCTGGCCGATGGCGTAGAACGCAACTCCGCGAGTGCCGTCCGCAGCCGCAAGACGGCGGAGGAATGAATCTGCGAGACCCGCGACTCCACCACGCCGAGCGTCAGCCCGATCTCCTTCATCGTCAGTTCCTCGTAGTAATAGAGAGTCAGGACCATGCGCTCCTTCTCCGGCAGTTCGTCGATCGCATCAGCCAATCGCTGCTTCATCTCGCCTTTGAGACAGCGAAACAATGGATCTTCTTCCGGCGATCCTGGAATATATGCCAGTTCCTCATCTCCCGAATCCTCCGAACGCTCCACATGCAGGCTGCCAATCTCCAGCCCCTTCAAGTCGCCGAGCAACTGCTGATACTCGGTCAAACCAAGTTCCATCTCACGGGCAATCTCCTGTTCCGAGGGTGCGCGGCCAACTCTCTGCGTAACGGAACGGATCGCCTCTTCGACCGCCCTTCCCTTTCTACGCAGCTCTCTCGGGCTCCAGTCCAGTGTCCGCAACGAGTCGAGAATGGCGCCGCGAATCCTGAACTGCGCGTAACTTTTGAATTGAACTTTCTTGCTATGGTCGAACTTGGAAAAAGCGTCGATCAGCCCCACCACACCGGCGGAGATCAGGTCGTCCAGTTCCACATGCTGCGGCAGCCGCTCGTGAATGCGCCGCGCCAGGTAGCGCACCGTGGGTAGATGTTCCATCAACATCAGATCGCGGTCCATCGCTATCTCGCTTTCAGGCTTGCCCTCCGGCTTGTCCTTGCCCGTAAATGGCATGAAGAGCGACGCATCTGCCGCCTGCCCGTCACAGAGCAGCTTACCCTGCGGCAATCCATGCAAAATCTCTACCGGAACCAAACTTTCTGTGCTCATCCCATCCTCCGTATCCTGCTCTGCCTTCTGTGCTTTCACGTCCGCTCACCTGCAATTCCTTCTCATCAACCAACCGTCCCCATGCTTCGGACTCGAATCTCGCTCGGTATCTCCACCGGTGCGAGCACGGTCACCTTCGGCAGAAACGGCTCCAGCCAGCGGCGCACATGATAACGAGCCGGACTCGGACATAAGAGCACGGGGAGTGCCGATGTCGAGGCACCTCCGGTTAGGCGTTTCACAGATTCGACCAGCCGCCGCAGAAACTCCACCGGCATCGCTCCGCCTCGTGCGCCATCTCCCAGCAACAGCGGCCCCTTGGGATCGAAGGTGTTCAGCAGATCTGCTTCGAGCGCGGGCTCGAGCATCAGGACGCGCAAACTGCCCTCTCCATCGAGCAGCGGATGGATGAGTCCACGTCCAAGCGACTGGCGTACCGTCTCCACCAGATGCACCACATTCTTCGACGACTGAGCCGCTTCGACAAGATACTCAAGAATCGCGCCAAGGTCGCGGATCGAGACCTGTTCGCGCAGCAACTGCTGCAACACCCGCTGCACTTCGCCCAGCGTCATCAGCTTCGGCACCAGTTCCTCGACCAGCTTGGGATAGTTCTCGTTCATGCTGTCGAGCAGGCGCTTGACCTCCTGCCGCCCCAGCAGCTCGTGCGCGTAACGTCGAATCAGCTCGCCGAGATGCGTCCCGATGACCGTCGTCTGATCAACGACCGAATATCCGGCAGCCAGCGCCTGTTCTTCCAGCCCCGGCTGGATCCATCGCGCGAGCACGCCGAATGCGGGTTCCCGCGTCTCGACACCGGGCAGCACACGCGCCTTGGGATCTGCATTGACCGCAAGCAGACAATTTTGTTCCGTCTGCCAGCGTGCTATCTCGATGCCGCGCAGACTTACTACATATTCGCGTGGCTTCAACCGTAGATTGTCCGTGATGTGGATCGGAGGAACGATGAACCCCAGCTCCGTCGCGAGATGACGACGCAGCGCTCTCACCCGATTCAACATCTGGCCTCCCTGTTTCTCATCGACCATGGGGATCAATTGAAAGCCGATCTCAAGCGTCAGCTCGTCCATCTTCAGCAGCGAAGCCAGGTTCTCTCCCTTCGCCGCATCGATCCCCTTCGCTTTGTCCTTCGCCGAAACCAGGCCCTCGGCAGCCTCATCTTCCAGTAGCAGCGCTCCCTCTTTTGCCGCTGGAACCCGGCGGGCAATCAAGGCGACCCCAACCGCCATCAGCACAAACGACAGCTTCGGCAACCCCGGAATCAGGGCCAGCGCAAGCAGCACGCCACAGGCGATCCAAAGCGTGTTCTTTCCCCTCAGCAGTTGTGTCCCCAGCTCGCTGTCGAGCGATCCCGAAGAAGAGGCGCGCGTCAGGACGATGCCGCCTGCAATCGACACCAGAAGACTGGGGATCATCGTCACCAGGCCATCGCCGACGGTGAGAATCGTATACGTCTTGACGGCCGTCGATAGATCGGCGCCCTGCTGAAGCACACCAATCAGCAGGCCTGCGATGATGTTGATCGCCGTGATCAACATGGTGGCCATGGAGTCCCGCTGATTGAACTTTGCCGCCCCGTCCATCGCCCCGTAGAACTCGGCTTCGCGCGCAATCGCCTGTCGCCGCTTTCTCGCGCCCTGCTCATCGATCAAGCCAGCGTTCATGTCCGCATCGATCGCCATCTGTTTACCGGGCAGCGCATCGAGCGTGAAGCGAGCCGTCACCTCCGCCGTTCGCACCGCGCCATGGCTGACGACGAGAAACTGGATCGCGATGAGAGCAAGAAACAGCACGAACCCCACGACGTAGTTGCCACCCACGACAAACTGCCCAAAGGCTTCGATGACCGAGCCCGCGGCATGGGTCCCCTCGTGCCCGTGCAACAGAATCATTCGGCTAGACGCCAGATTCAGAGACAGCCGAAACATGGTCAACAACAGCAGCAGCGTCGGGAACACCGAAAAATCCACGGCGCGGCGTATCTGTACCGCTGTTAAAAAGACAATCACGGACGCCGTAATCGACGCCGCCAGCAACAGGTCCAGTACAAAACTCGGAATTGGAATCAGCATGACGAAGATCATGCTGATCGCCGCCACCGGCAGCAGCAGCGGCCTCAGTTTACTGGCCTCCCAGGTGCCGACCTTATTCATCAACGCTTCGCTCACATCCCACCTCCATAGCCACGCAATCCAACCAGCGGAGCCGTTGCTTGATTTCCTTTTTCCTGCTGTGCCTGCTGGGCCTGACGTTCCCGTTTCATCCGCTCTTCCACCTTCTGCCGATACAGATAGGCCAGGATTCCGGCCACAGTCGCGTAAAGTTCAAACGGAATCGACTGTCCCTGTTCGACCGTTCGGTAGAGACTTCGCGCCAGCGGCGGATTTTCAATGATGGGAATCCCCGCCCAGCGCGCCTCTTCGCGGATCTCCGCCGCCAGCAGGTCGCGGCCTTTCGCCAGTACAACGGGCGCCTGCATGGTCTCGAAGCTGAACTCGAGGGCCACCGCATAGTGCGTCGGATTGGTGATGACGACGCTTGCCTTCGACAGGTCCGCCTTCACTTTGCGCTTGCGCATCGCCCTTTGTATCTGGCGAACCCTGCCCTTGACCTCGGGGCTCCCCATGGCGTCTCGTATCTCCTCGCGCAACTCCTGCTTGCTCATCTTGAGCCTCTCGTTCCAGCTTCTCCACTCGATTGCATAATCGAGCGCCGACCACGCCAGCGTGATCCATGCCGCATCGAGCGCGAGCCCATAAGCCACCGAAAACGTCGCAGGCAACCGCGCCAGGCTCATCACCGGCATCGACAGCATCAGCGTCTTCAGAGCCCCCCATCCAAATACAACCATCGCGGCCGCAGGCACCATGGACTTCATCACCCGCGTCGCGGAGCGAAGGCTGAAGATCTCGCCCAGATTCGTCGCTGGATTTAATTTCGAGAACTGCGGCTCAATCGTCTCGGGATAAATCTGAACGCCTCCTGCCTGCGCTACGCCGGCTACAAGCGTGCCGGTAAAGCTCGCTGCCAGGACAAGACCCACGGGCAGCAGCGCGGGCTCGAGCATCTTTCGGATCGCCTCATTCCACTGCTGCTCGCCATTCACCTCGCCCACGGCTGCCGAGCGCAGACTCTCCGTGTAGACCTTTCCCCAGCCCGCGACAAATCCATGCGCCGTCGCCCCAAGCATCAGCACGCCGCCAAGCATCGCCATGGCGGAGAGAAGCTCGCGGCTGCGAACACCATCCCCTTTTTCTTTCGCCTTCTTCTTTCGTTGCGGTGTGGCTTGCTCTGTTCCCTTTTCGCTCATAGGGTGGCCATCAATCTTCCTGCCGCATCGAGCAAGGCGGTGAAGTGGTTCTCAATCCATCCCGGCCACACTGCGAGGCTTCCGACCAGAACCGCATAGGACACCATCGTCTTCAGCGGAATGCTCATTACCATCGCCGGAAGTTGCGGGGACAGCCGCCCTACCAGCGAAATGGTCATCTCAACTGCAAGCGCGGCCGCAATCACCGGAGCGGCCAGTTGCAGCCCCGCCAGAAAGATCCCGCCCGCCATCATCGCCAGTGCCGCGCCGGTCTTCGCTTCGATCACCGCCTGCCCCACGGGCACGGTGCGAAAGCTGCGCACCAGCGCCGCCAGCAGACTTCGATCCAGTCCCGAACCGATGATGACGAGTACGCCGAGCCAGTTCAGCATCTGGCCCAGCACCGGTGTTTCGATCATCGAGTTTGGGTCCATCAGGTTGACCAGCGAGAAGCTGAACTGCATTCCCAGCAGCATCCCCGCAAACGTAAGCGCCTCCATCAGCAACATCAGCGAAAGCCCAAAGACCAGCCCCACTCCCAGTTCCCCAAGCACGGCGCTGACGTCGAGCGTTGCCCTTGCGTTCGGTATCGAAGCGACCGCCGGCGCCAGCAGCACGGTCATCCCAATGACAAAGCCTGCTTTGATGCGCGGTGCAATTGCCGCCGAAGAAAACACCGGCGCAAACAACATTAGACCGCTCAATCGAATCATCACCAGCACCCCCGCGATCAGGAACTGCGGCCAATTCTGGATCAACGTATTCGTCTCAGCGTTCATGCCGCCCCTATCCCAGATACCGGTGGAAGTCAGTGAACATGCGTATCGTGAAACTCACCAGCCGATGCACCATCCAGGGCAACGTCGCCATGGTCACGACGAAGACGACCAGCAGTCTCGGCACGATGGTCAGGGTCTGTTCCTGCACACTGGTCAGCGTCTGCAAAAGACTGACGACAAGACTCACCAAGCAGGCGGCGACCAGCAGCGGTGCGCTCAGCAGCATCGCCTCCATCATCACCTTCCTCATCATCTCCACCGTCTGGTCCGGTCCCATTGCTGCCTCGAAAGAACAAAGATTAGAAACTCTTAATTAACTGGTGCGCCAGCAAGTTCCATCCATCGACCATTACGAACAACAGAATCTTCAATGGGGTAGAGATCACCACCGGAGGTAGTTGCATCATGCCTACCGATGTCGTCACGCTAGCCACCACAAGGTCCACCAGCAGAAAGGGAAGAAACAGTACCGCACCAATCTGAAAGCCGGCCTTCAACTCGCTCAGAATGTATGCCGGCACCACAACCTGGATGGGAAGGTCCTGTCGCGACTGCGGCCGCGTCGCCATCCCCGCCGCAGCGAATACCTCGAGATCTTTGTCGCGCGTATATCGCAGCATGTACTCCTTGACCGGAGCGAGCCCCCGGTCCATCGCCTCCATGCCGGAGATTGTGCCCGCCCGATAAGGCACCACCGCAACCTGCTCTACCTTCTGCAACACCGGCTGCATCAGAAACCAGGTCATCATCAGCGCCAGTCCCATCAGGATCTGGTTCGACGGCGCAGTCTGCGTTCCCAGCGCCTGCCGCAGAAAGTGAAATACGACCAGCAACCGCACCATCGGCGTGATCGACAAAAGGATCGCCGGCAACAGTGTCAGCAAGGTAAGGCCCAGAACGATCGACCATGGCACACTTCGGTTGGCCTCAATCGCCTGCGTGATCGAGTCTTTTCCCTTCGACGCTGGTGCAGCTTCTGAAAGGAATTGCTGACTTCCTGTCGTCTTCGCTCGCCCCTCCGCCCCAGTTCTTCGTGCCGGAGCACGCACAGACTTCACAGCTCCAGCCGCATGATTGACCCAGAACGACTGGGGAGATACAAATGCACCAAGAAGTTGAGGCCCCGCTCCCTGCTGCGCATGGAGCGTCGGAGACAGGAGGCAAAGCGCAAGCAGGAACGTTCCCCATCTGCCGAACCAGCGAGCTAAAGGCATGAGACGTCCAACTTCCTCGCCGCTTGATCCGGCGAAATCTCAGCCTGCACTCGCACAATCGTTGCGACGCTCTCCACCCCGCCACCCACCAGAAAATGCTCGCCCGCACAGCTCACCAGCATCAACTGTCGCTTCCCGCCGAGCGGCAGCGTCTCCAGCAGATGCATCTGCCTCATTTTGGGCCGGCGCTCACTCCGTACCCCGCGCAGAAGGCCGAGCAGCCATCCGCCAATGCCGCCGAGATCGGGCAGTGCCTTCGTTCGATTCATGCGCGCCGCGTTTTGCAAAGATTGCATTCCTGCTCACTCCAGATCTGTAAAACCCGCTAAACCAGCCTCGTCAATCGAAGCGCGATCCTCTGCTCCACCACCTCAAACTCGGTGCAGCCGAGTTGCACATCGCCAACCTTCAGGGGAACGTCTTCGGTCTCCGGAGAGGCGCTTTGAAATACCTGCCCTTCCTTCAATCCCAACAGGTCCTGTACCTTGAATCGGACCAGCGGCACTGCGACCGCCATCGTCACCGCCAGCCGCGACAGAATCGGCCACGCGGAGTGTTCTTCGATACGCGACATCCAGGGCGTCTCAGGCACCTGGGGCGCCTCGGGCATCTCGGAATTCGCCGCCGGTTGCACCTGGGGGTTCGACGCGGCCATCGCTTGAGCCATCAGTCCCGTCTCCGTCATTACTCTCTCCACTCGATCTCTCTGTCATACGCGCAGATGGATAACGGCTATCGCTGCACTAGAAATTCCGTAAAAAATATCTTGCTCACCTTCAAATCGGCGTTCTGCTCGTTCAGAGCTTTTTTCAGCTCGGCCTTTAGGCGCTCTTTGCCGTCCGGCGCCAGCAGGCCCTCCGCCGTCTGTCTGCCGAGAACGGTCAAAGCAGTGTCGCGGACCGAGGCCATAGCATCGTCGCCGCTCTTGTCTCCCTTCGCACTGGGATCTTTCTTTGTGGCAGCGTCCGCCACCTGCAACGTAAGAGACACCCGCAAATAAGTGCTTGCGCCCTCGTCCGCCAGATTCACAAGGAGGGGATCAAGCGACAACAGATGAACGGCGGTCATTACGGGAGGCGCAGGCTTCACCACGGTGCTTCTTCGTATCGACAACCGGCCTGATCGTGAAAGGTAGTAGAGAACGCCGCCAAATCCCAAAGAGGCGATTACCGCGCCGATCAGCATGACAACCAATACAAAGGTGATCGAGGGCCGGGCGGGTCCATTAGAAGGAAGACCGGAAGAGGCTGAAGCAGTGTCAGCAACCTGAGTGGAAGTGGCCATGATGCTGAACAACGATGCACGTCGAGCGCCACTTCCTTCTCGTCGAACATTAGCGAATCTTCAGGATCGTGCACAGGCATGAAGCCTGTCCCTCGCCTCATCGCTCAAGCGCTATTCGTCCGCCGGACGAAGCGGGTGCATAATCGAATTTCGATCCGCACCCGCCCGTGGCAGCTGCAACACGTCTATCGAATCATCGCCAGCGTGTCCTGGGTCACCGTATCGAACGTGGTCACCGTCTTCGAGTTTGCCTCGAAGGCGCGCTGTGCCACGATCAGGTCGGCAAACTCCGAGGAGATATCCACGTTCGACAACTCCAGGGCGCTGTCGGTGATCGTCCCGCGTGCGCCCGTCCCGGCAACGCCAACGTTTGCCTGCCCCGACGATGCCGTCGTCATGTAGTTGTTGTTTCCGGTAACGATCAGACCCTGATTGTTTGCGACCGTCGCCACCGCTACCTGGCCGACAACGACCTTCTGGTTATTGCTGTAGGTCGCCGTGATGACGCCGCTCGAGTCAACTCCAAACCCGTTGTAGACGCCGCTCGTAAAGCCATCCTGGAAGCTCGCGCTGGCCGCCGACGGGGCGGTGGTCTGAGAGATCGTAGGATTGCCATTGGCATCATTGAGGTTCCAATTGAAGCTGAGGTTGCTTGCTCCATTCGGCAGGCCGGGAAATGTAATGGCACTCACGGTTCCCGTCGGCGCGGTCAGCTTGCCGGTCGAATCAAACGTCATCGTCCCCGTGTTGTTTGCCGCGGCCCCGGTAAAGTCGCCCGGAGGCAGCGTCACATCGTAGCTCCATGTATTCGCCGCCGTCTTGGTGAACGAGATGCTCGCCTGGTGGGTCTGCCCCAGCGAATCGTACACCTGGACCTGAGTAGAAAAAGACGTTCCGTTCGCCGCGCTCGCGTTCAGATTCGCTGTCAGGGAGAAGTTCTGCGTCGCCGTCGCCGACTCGGTCGACCCGGTGGGCAGCGTCAGCGGCGCCAAAGAAGTAGTGCCACTGATTACACCGTTGACGGCGTTGTAACCCATCACGTTCGCGCCTTCCGTCGTGATGAGATGGCCGTTGGAGTCCAGTTGAAAATTACCGGCCCGCGTCAACGATTGCGTGCCGCCCTGCTGCACAACGAAGAAGCCGTCTCCGGTCAATGCCATGTCCTTGGTGTCGGTGGTTGGGTTGATGCCCCCGCCGGTAAAGTTCGTCGACGTGCTCGAGACCTTCGTGCCCACGCCCACCTGCAAGGCATCGTTCGCCCCATTCTCGCCGATCTGCTGATAAAAGAGGTCTTCAAAGTTCGTGGTCTGCTTCTTGAACGCAGTCGTGTTAAGGTTTGCCAGATTGTTTCCAATCGTGTTCAGCGCCACCGAATCCGCGCTCAACCCGCTCAAAGCCGTTGAAAATGATCCCATCGTCGCTCTCCTTGCTTGTTCCGGTTATAGTTCCGTTATCGTTGTGCGCTGACTGCCGGCTTCGTCTCTGTTGTACCCCCGACCCGTTCGCATCCTAGCTTCCGGTCGTGGGCGTGGGATTTGCGATGGGCGCCAAATCCTGGTTGATCGAGATCAACTGCTGCAGGCTGTTCACTCCCACCAGTTGCTGAATGTAGGCGTTCGGGTCTGTTGGCTGTGTAGGGTCCTGGTTCTTCAGTTCGGTCACCAGAAGCGTCATAAAATCACTCGACGTGATTGTTCCCGGAGGGGTGGAATTTGCCGTGCCATCCGCCGTCCCTGCTGCCGCCTTGGCGTCTTTCGGCGCCAGCGCAGAAGCGACCCGCGCTGCCGCTGCCGATCCCACTCCCGTAATCGAATTCATCTCTGTTACACTCATCGTCATCCTTTCCGTTCTTGTCCGTTCTTGTTGTTTCGCTAAAAATCCCTTCGACAGAAATCGCTTCAAGCTCGTACGTTCAGCCAGCCCCCTCCGCCCGTGCGGGTTGCCAGGGGCAAGACTTCATCTCTTCCAACTCCGTTCCTCCCGCTGTAAAACCCATCCCTCTCTCTCTGCACAGGACGGGAATCCGCTGTTCCCTGGCGGTTCTCTCCTCCCTGTCCACCGCTCTGCTGGGCCAGGCCTCTTTGATCACCGGCCATTGCTCCCTGAAAGCCGCGAAGGTCCGCACCCGGAGTCATCGGCGGTTGAACAACGACCGTATTCACCGCAACCCGTTCATTCTGGAGATAGGCCGTCAGCGACGGAAGCTCGCGATGCAGCATCTCCTGTCCCGACGAGGTCGTCGTCGATAAGGATGCATTCACCACGCCGCCATCCGTCATGTCGGCGCGAATCTTCAACCATCCGTGAGTCCCGTTCGCAACTCCAACCTCAAGTGACGTGGGCGTCGCCATCAATGTCTTATGCCCTGCGTCAACGACCGCTCCACTGTCCATCGCAGTCGAGGCCAGCCCTGCTGCCGCATGAGGATTGCTCACCGCTGCCTGAGCGTTGCCCGCGGCGACGACATGCGCCACGCCGCTAGAGACACCTCCGGTACCGACTCCAGCCGCCCCGAGCTGGGCATGAGCAGTGCCGCTGATCGCCGTGGGCCCCGTCGTACTCTGCGCCGCTCGATCTTCGCCACCAGCAGCCTTCGTTGCAGACAGCGGCGCCTTCGATTCCTTGACCTCGCTCTTCTGTGACGCAGAGTCATCCACCACAACCGGCCCTGTTGTCTTGCCATTATCACTGTCAGTTTTTTTTACAGCCTCGGTCCCCTTGCCCCGCGCCGTGGCCATTGCTGCTGCAATACCGTGCCCCGTTACCGGCGAACCCACAGACGGAAGTGCCTCCTCGGCTGCAACCGCGTTCGGCGGAGTCTTCGTTCCATCCACCGAAGTAACAGCAACCATCGCAGCCACTACACCCTGAACATCCACTCCTGCCGGAGCGACCACTGCGACGGCAGCTTTCTTCTCTTCTGTCTTATCCGCCTTCCCTGTCTTTACACCACCATTGTGCCCCTTGGTTCCCCCTTCAGTCGCAACCGCTCCCGGGCTCTTCTCCAGAATTGGCTGTGTCTTCGTATCCTCAATCTGCGGCTTGATAACGCTACCTCTAATGGCCGCTGCGACGGAGGCATCTCCATCCGCACCGAGATCTAACGTCGCATCAGTAGGATCGGTCTTCACGTCGACAACAGTTGATGTGCTCTTCTGATCGACATTCTTCACGTCTTTGGGTTCGTCTTTAGATTCGGTCGACAGTGAACCCGCAGGCACTTCCGTCCCGACGACAGGCGAAGAGCCCTTCGTCTTTCCGACCTGCGGTAGAACCCCAGTCGAAGGAAAAGTCACTTCGGCTGTCATCGACGGCGTAACTTTCCCGCTCGGCGGCGTAGGCAGATTTTTTATATTGGCGGACACCTTCTGTATCTCGTCTGCGGCATTCCCATTCTGCTTCCCTTTCACAGTGGCGACAGCAGACCCCGCTCCTCGATCATTCTCAGAGACGCTCTCTTCAAGGTCGGCCGAGGCCTGTGGCGTCTTATCGGCAGCCTGCGGCACCGGTGCAGCCGCCAGGGCCGAGTTCTCCTCAAAGCTCTTCGCAAACGAAGTGTCCGTGGCGTCCGTCCGGTCGACGGAAGCAGGACGAACGTTTGCCGTGTCCGTGCCGAGTGGCATCACCATCGTCGCTGTTGTCAGCATGTCTCTTCCTCTTCCGCTCTGCTAACGAAATGCACTTCACGCGCCAAAGAAACTGCCGCAGGCATTAGAAAATATTCATCCATCCCTTACGCGCAGCTCTTCGCGCGTGTCCGTCCATCTGCGCCGCGCAAGAAAACGGTCATCCAACGCCGCCTGCGTCTGCCGGCCTGCTTTAATTGCAATCTCGGTTGCCGCCTCCTGAACCACATGCTGCATCTGCTCACTGCGCAAACGGCTGGCGCGGTATTTCAATCTAGCTTCTTCACTGAACCTCTCGCGTTCCAGGCGGACCTGCCGGAGCCGTTCCTGCTTCCACTCCGCGATCTCCCGCTGCGTCCGCGCCGCCGCCCACTCCATCCGGTCACCCGCCATCAGCGCATCGCGGCCAAGCATGGTCGAAGAGCGCGCGCTTTTCTCCTCCGCCTCCATCGCCTGTTCGGCCTCCTGCACCGCCGCCATCGTCCGCCGTAACTCGACCGAATGCATCTCTTCGATGCTGCCGTAGAGGGACATGAGCCGCCTTAGCGCATCCACCCGCGCATTCATGAGAGCTCCATTGCCTTCAGCCGGGACACGCTTTGCTCCATCGTCGCGCGCTCCTCGCTTCCCTGCTCAAGAAACGCGCGCAATCCCGGCATCGCACGCATCGCACGATCCAGCTCTTCGTCCGTCCCCTCCTTGTACGCTCCAATGCGGACCAGGTCCTCCGACCGCGCGTGGGCCGCCAGCAGCCTCCGTGCCATCGCCGCCTTGGCCCTGTGCTCCGGCGTCGTCACCGCGGGCATCAACCGGCTCAGCGAATCCAAAACATCCACCGGCGGATACCACCCGCCCGTTGCCATCGACCGCGACAAGATCACATGACCATCCAGAAGCGAGCGCACCGCATCCACCACCGGGTCCTGCTGGTCATCGCCCTCCATCAGCACGGTGTAGAACGCCGTAATGCTGCCGTTCTGAAAGTTCCCCGCGCGCTCCACCAGCTTCGCCAGCCGCGCAAACACCGACGGCGTATATCCCTTGCTGGCCGGAGGTTCTCCCGCCGCCAGACCAATCTCTCGTGCCGCCATCGCATACCGCGTCAGCGAATCCAACACCAGCAACACATGTTTTCCCCGTGCCGCATAAAACTCAGCGACCGAGGTCGCTGCCATCGCCGCACGCATCCGCAGCAGCGGACTCTGGTCCGACGTAGACACCAGCACCACCGAGCGCCGCCGTCCCTCCTCGCCCAATGAATCCTCGACAAACTCCCGCACCTCGCGCCCACGCTCGCCGACAAGCCCCACGACAGTAAGATCCGCCGCGGTATTTCGCGTCATCATTCCAATTAGGGTGCTCTTGCCCACGCCCGATCCGCCGAAGATGCCCACTCTCTGCCCGCGCCCCACCGTCAACATTCCATCCAACACCCGCAGTCCCGTCTGCAACGGCTCTTTGATCGGCTCCCTCTCCATCGGGTGCGGCACGGCGCCATCGAGTGGCCACATTCCGGCTACTCTGGGCGGCGGCAATCCATCGAGCGGCGCGCCCAACGCATTCAGTATCCGTCCTTCCATCTCTTCCCCAACCGCAATTCCAGGGGTCACGCCCATCGCCCGCAGCGTATCGCCATAGCGGATTCCCTGCGTCGCCTCAAGCGGCATCGCCAGCACATGCCGCCCGCGAAAGCCGATCACCTCCGCGCGGTGCCGTCTGCCGTCTCCATCCAAAATCTCGCAGCACTCTCCCACCGAACACAAAGGGCCTTCCGCCTCGATTGTCTGCCCATTTGCCTCCACCACGCGTCCACTCCAACGCCACGCCGATCGAGCGGCTAGCCGCGTGAAATAAGAGGCAAGCCTCTCCGTCGATGGCTCCGCTGCCGTCATCAAGCCGGCCTCTGTTGCAGGAGATCGAAAAATCCCTTCTCAATCTCTTCCAACTGGGCCTTCACGCCTAGCTCAACTCTTCCCACACTGGTCTCAAGAATGCATTCCCCCGCACTCAGGCGTTCATCGCCGACGAATTGCACGCGTGATTCCGCTTCAACCGCCATGGCATCCCGCCATCGCTCCACCTCGGCGACGGGTACATGGAGTTCCATCGTGCTGTTGTCCGCAACCTTCTCCAGTGCCACGCGCACCGCTGCGGTAAGAAGCAACGGATCGAGGTTCGCCTCGCGATGCAAGACACGCGCTGCAATCGCCAGCGCCAGCTTTACGACTTCACTTTCTACATCCGTAAAGTAGCGCGCGCGCTCCTTCCCAAACTCTTCGCACAAGCGCGCGATCCGGGCGCGTTCGAGGTCTACCCGTTCTTCAAGCTCCTCTTGCCACTCCTGCCGCGACTCGATTCTCGCCGCTCGCTGCGCCGCTTCAATCTGCCGGACCGTCTCCTGCGTCTGCAACGCCAACTGCCGTTCCATCGCCGCGATCTGCTCTTCGATGGATACGGCCTGCGCATTCACGACCGCCGCAGTCTCCGCGTCCTGAATCGGATCTGTTCCGGTCGGATCGATCGTATGAAACTCCAGCCGGGATACGTTCTTCCTCTTGCTCGCGTCGAAGACTAAATCATGGAGCAGTCTCTCCGGCATTCGCGGCAACGGATTACCTGAGCCGATGGCTTCCGCCTTCTCAGATAGCGAGGTCATCGTCCACCTCCATCTTCAGAATCATCCGGCCTTCACTCTCAAGCTGACGCGCTAGGGCCAGCAGCTCCTGCTGCGCGTGGTTCACTTCCTTCAAACGCACAGGCCCCATCACCTCCATGTCTTCCTTCAGCATCTCCACCGCCCGCGAACTCATCGCCTTGAACAGATGCGATTTCACGTTATCGCGCCCGCCCTTCAACGCCAGCGCCAATACCTTCTTGTCAGTCGCCGCGACAAACTCGCGAATACTCTCGGGCGGCACCGTCACCAGATCTTCAAACGTGAACATCAGGTTCCTGATCCCGATGGCGAGCTGTGGTTCGTCATGCTCGATCTCCTCCAGAATTCCCTTGCTCTCGATCTGGTCCAGCCGGTTCAGCAACTCCGCCACCGCCTTGAATCCCGAATAGGATTTTCTTCCACTCGATCCATCGCCCTCCATCCGCTTATGCAATACAAGGGCAACCGTCTGCGCCATCTCCGGCGAAAACTGCCGCATCTCCGCCAGCCTCCGCACCACTTCGACGCGGATCTGCCCATGCAGGCTCATCAGCACCGCCGATCCCCGCTTCGCATCCAGGTGCGCCAGCACCAGCGCAATCGTCTGCGGATGCTCCGTCTCCAGAAATTTGCTCAGGTGCTGCGGGTCCATCTTCTGCAGCTTTGCCATGTCCCCGTTGGTCCGTTCCCGGATCTTCTTCACCTGCGCCAGCAGATCCTCCGCCTTGCCCGAGCCAAACGCCTCAGTCAGCAGCTTCAGCGCATACTCCGGACCGCCGCGCACCATATACTGCTGGGTCTCCAGCAAGCCGTAGAACTCCGTCATCACCTGCGTCAACTGGTGTGCCGGAATCTCTCCCAGGCGCGTGATCTCCTCCGTTACCCGTCGTACATCGGTTTCGGACAAGCTCAGAAACAACGTCTTCGCCAGCTCGTCACCGAGCGCGACCATCAGGATCGCGGCCTTGCGCAGTCCCGGTATCTCCGCCGGCGCGAACCCCGACTCCGCCGGCAACAGCAGCGGATTATGCCGCACACTCTCAGCCTCTCGCATCTGCATCGCTGCACCCATCACTCACCGTCCTCTGTCGAACCGATCCATGCCTCAAGCAGCCGCGTGCTCTGCACCGGCTCCCGTCGAATATGTTCGGACACATGATCGAAGATCCCCTGCTGTTGCCGCTGTGCCCGGCTCCTGACCGGCAGCGGGATCGTCTCCTCCGCTGCATCTTCAAGTCGCCACTCCGGCGCCGGCTGATCTGACAGCGCAGCCGGGGCCTTCGACCCCGCGGTCAGCAGCATGGGCTCGCGCAGCGTCGCCGTCACCTGTCTCACCATCGGCCGAAGCACGAACAGCACCAGCAGCACGCCGCAAATCCCTATCACCAGCGTCCGCATCATTCCTGGCTGCGAGGCTGTAAGCGTGCGTGCCTCTTCCATCACCCGCGCCATCACCGGCGGCTTCATCTCCGGAGTATTGGTGCTGAAGCTGATGTTCTCCATCACCACCTGGTCTCCTCGCCGTGCATCGAAGCCAACCGCTGCCTGCGCCAGTTGCTCCAGTCGGCGCATCTCATCGGCGCTCCTCGGCTTCCAGACCGTGTGCTGCAGCTTTCCTGTGCCCTCGATCATCGAGCGATCGTTCACCACTACCGCTGCCGTCACTCGTCGCACGCGTCCCGGCCCTTCCTCCGAGTGCAGCAGATGCTTCGTCACTCCATACGTCCCGTTCTCTTCCTGAATACTCTGGTCTCGCCCATTGCCCTGCTGCGGATACACCGGGAGCGCCTGCTTCTGCAACAACGGCGGAGTCCCCGGAGCGGCAGCTGCCTGCGAGCCCGCCACCGAACCCGCCGGTGCGCCCGCCGGAGAGTTACTCGCCGTTCCCGGCACGCCCGAGGCTTTGTCGGGCAGCGCCGAAACCTGCTCCTTCTTCTGCATACTCAGCGTCGCCGTCTGGGTCGGGTCATACACCTCGTCTGTCCGCTCTTCGCTGCCCTCGTCGTAACTCACATTCACCGTCGCGCGCACATTATCGCGCCCGGCCAGCGGCTCGAGCATCGCCACCAGCTTCGCCTCCATCTCCTGCTCCGCCTCGTCCTTACTGGCGTCGCCCGATCTCGGTTTCAAGTTCGCACGGCCATCGGCATCCACCAGCGTCACCTGATCGGGACTCAGATTTTCGACCGCCCCCGCCACCAGGCTGCGAATCGCATCCGCCTGCTCCGGCGCCACCGTCGACCGCCTCAGCTTCAACACGACCGAGGCCTTGGCCACCTTCTCTTCCGACGCGAACATACTCTGCTGCGGTAGCACCAGGTGCACTCGTGCCGACCGCACTACATCCAACGTTTCAATCGTGCGCTCCAGCTCGCCTTCGAGTGCGCGCTGATAGTTCACCCGCTCATCGAACTCGCTCCCCACCCAGTTCGGCTTGTCGAACAGCTCAAACCCCAACCGTCCCGACTGCGGCATCCCCTTCGCCGCAACCTCCATCCGCGCCTTGTCCAGCACGTCCGCCGGTACTTCAATTCCCGTGCCATCTGCCGTCATCTGAAAAGGAATGCTCGCCGCCGCAAGCTCCTGCGACACCTGCTGCGTGTCCTTGCCATCGAGCCCGCTGAACAGCACCCGCCAGTCCGGCCGCTGTGCAAACCACATCATCCCGACACAAGCCGCGGCCAGAAACGCAACCGAGGCAAGCAACCAGGTCCGCTTGCCCGCCGGCATCGCCATCAGCCGCTGCCGCATCGCCGACACCATCGCCGCAGCCCTTTCGACTGGGCCTTCCGCAGCCGGCGCAGCGCCGTGTTGCCCCGTCTTCTCCAGCCCTGCCCGTTCCGTCTCCGCCATCTCGCCTCAGCATTCCTTCAGGTTCGTTTAGAACTGCATGCCCATCATCTGCTGGTACGCCCCCACGGCCTTGTTGCGCACCTGCAACGCCAGTTCAAACGCCATGTCGGCCTTCTCGGTCGCAATCATCGCGTCATGAATCTCAACACCCTGACCGGTCAACACGCCTGTCACCGCCTGCGACGCCTTCTTGTCCAAAGCGCTCGTCTGCTGCACCATCGTCTGAAACATCCCGGCAAACGGCGTGCCGCTCGAGTTCGCCGCTGTCGCCGCAGTATCCAGAAAGCCGGCCGATCCGGCGCCACCCTGAATCCCCGTCATCATCCCCGCAATTGTTCCGGCGTCAATCATTGCTCAACCTCTCTTTCGCTTCTCTACTTCAAAATGTCCAGCGACGACGTGACCATGTTCTTCTCCGCCTGCACCGCCGAAGCATTCATCCCATACGACCGGGTCGCGCCCATCAGGTCCGTCATCTCGGTCAGCGGATTGATGTCTGGATAAGCTACAAATCCATCCGGCCCCGCATCGGGATGCTGCGGATCGTATCTCCGCAACGGAGCGCTGTCGTCCGCGATCACTCCCGTCACCGCAACTCCACCCGGCACCGCATTGTCCGCAGTCACATCGCCGGACAGGCTGCTGAACCCGGAACCGAATCCATCCATCCCATCGCCGAAGCTGCCATTCATCTGGCTCATCAAAGAGTGCTGAAAGCTTCCATCGCCCTCCGCCTCGAAGACCACATGATGCCGCTGGTAAGGGCCACCCTCCGGCGTCCTTGTCGTCTCGGCGTTCGCCATATTCGAGGCGACCACTTCGGCTCGCACCCGCTCGGCCTTCAACGCCGACGCGCTGACATCCATCACGCCAAATAAGTTCATCGCCTACTTCGCCTCCGCGTGAATGGCATCCATCACGTTGGTGAACTGCTGCTTCAGCAGCTCCACGCCCAGCCGAAACTGCAACTGAGACTTCGCCATCTGCATGCCTTCGCGGTCCATCGAGACGTTGTTGCCATCGGGCCGCGACACCAGGCCATCGACATCCTCGATCGTCGCCCCCGCGCCAAAGTCAGTCTGCGCGCTGCCACTCATCTCCTGCATAAACTGTTGTTCGAAATCGAAGCCCTCGGTCTTGTAACCGGGCGTATCGATGTTCGCCATGTTGCTCGCCGTCAGCTTCATCTGCTCACTGGTCAGGTCCAGATAGCGATTCAGCGCATCGCTCAAAGGAGTCATCACGTCCATACTCGTCACCTCCACGCGATTACCTATGCAGTTCAACGCCCAAACGAAAGCGCCCCAGATGAGAGCGCTCTTATCTATCGGCAAGTCACTGACTTTCTTTAACCGCTACTCCCGCGTTACCCGGCGGTATCGAATCTCCTCCGCGCCAATCTCCATCCTTTCACCGGAAAGAATCGCGCCGCGCTCCAGCACATGCATCAGCTCCCGCACATTGCCCGGCCAGTTGTGTTCATGCAGCCTGGCCTCCGCCTCCACGCTCAACCGCTTCCTTGGCATCTCCTGGCCCATCTTCTCGAGGAAATGTTCGGCCAGCAAGCCAAGATCTTCCATCCTGTCGCGCAGCGCAGGAACCTCCACCGGAAACACCGCCAGCCGGTGATAGAGATCCAGCCGAAACGTCCGTTCCTCCGACCGCTGCTGCAATGGCTGATGCGTCGCCGCAATCACCCGAACATCCACGCGCACCGTCTCGTTGTCGCCCACGCGCTGCAACTCTCCGCACTCCAGAAAGCGCAGCATCTTGGCCTGCAACGCCATCGGCATCTCGCCAATCTCATCGAGAAACAGCGTCCCGCCATGTGCTGCTTCGATCCGTCCCGTCCGCGACTGCACCGCTCCCGTAAATGCTCCGCGAGCATGTCCAAACAGCTCGGCCTCCAGCAGCGCCTCGGGAATGGCCGCGCAGTTCAGCACCGCAAACGGCTTCCCCGCCCGCTCGCTCAACCGATGCAGCGCCCGCGCGACCACCTCTTTGCCCGTCCCCGTCTCTCCCTCAATCAGCACCGTCGTCGATCGCGGAGCCGCCAGCCGAATCAACCGCGCCAGTTCCCGCATCGGTTCGCTCGAACCCACCATCTCCGGCAGCAGAACATTGTTCCGCAACGCATCTCCTACTCCACTCTCCCGCCGCGGAGTCTCTTCGCTCCCCAGCAGAACCGAGAGAGCGCGCCGCGCCGCCTCCTGATCGAAGTTCTTCACTACCGAGGGCGCCCGTGCCGCAATCCGTGGCGCAGCAATCGAGGGTCCAGCAATCGAAGCCGCTGCGCCCCGAGGCACCGCCACCGGTGCCGCCTTCCACGCCGCCGTATCGTTCAGCGGAGCGTCCTGCGCCTCCCGCAACGCGTGAAGCAGCTCATTCCTCCGCGGACTTCGCGCTCCTCCATCCACGCCGCCGTCCACCCGCAGCATCTCCATCGACGGATACATCTGCCGCACCTGTCCCGCAAACTCGCCCACCTCCAGATCGGGCAGCCAGCTATCCAGCAGCAGCGCCTCCGGCCGCGAGGCCTCCAGTTGCGCCATCGCCTCAGCGCCGCCTGTCGCCTCGCGCACCTGCCATCGCAGCTCGGTCAGCGAACGCCGCAGCCTCTGTCGCAATCCCGCATCCGCACTCGCCAGCACCACCGTTCGCATCGCCGCATTCGCCGCGTCCACAACGCCCGTACCTGCCAATATCTCCTGTCCTGCGCCCATCCGATTCACCTCGTCCTCTCGTGATTGTCTCGATCTCCCTGCAACTCGTGTTGCAGGATCTCGCGCATCAAACCCACAGCCAGGTTCACCCGCGCACACTCCACCAGCGCTTCGGCAATCGCATTCCGCATGGCATCCGGGCCGCCGATCAGTTCCCCCATCGCGAGCCTGCATTGCAGGACCGTCAACGGCTGGCAGAGCCCGTGCAGCGCATCGTCCATGCGCTGCACCAATCCACGCTGAAGTTGTTCCGCCGAATCAGGCACTGGCAAATACCGCGCGTCGTGGAAACTCCCTGACCTGCTGCGGCATCTTTTTCATGCAGCCCATCTGATAGCCTTCGCCGCGCACCGTCTCGATCACGGAGTATCCCGCGTCAATCTCCCGGTTCGCCGCACCCAGCTTCTTCCGCAGATAGTTGATGTACACGTCGACAACGTTCGTTCCCGCATCGGGCGAGATGTGCCAGACCTCCTGCAGCAGCTCCGTCCGGCTGCAACACCGACCGCGCCGCAGCATCAAAAACTCCAGCAGGTTGAACTCCTTCACCGTCAACTCGACATTAGCTCCGTTGCGCGTCACCCGGCGGTCCATCCGATTCAGTTCGACATCGCCATGCCGCAGCATCGGATCGGCAAACTGTTCGCGCCGCCTGAGCAGCGCCCGGCACCGCGCGGTCAGCTCATGAAAGCTGAACGGCTTCAACAGGCAGTCATCCGCGCCGAGGTTCAGACACTTCACCCTCTCCTCGACCTGGTTCCTCCCCGTCAGCACCAGGACCGCCATCTCGTCGAAGCGGCCCTGCATCTCCGCCAGCACCTCAGTCCCGTCTTTTCGCGGAAGACTCAGGTCCAGCACCATCAGGTCGGGCCGATGCTCCGCGGCATGGACCAGCGCCGCCTCTCCATCTCCGACCCACTCCACATCATGTCCCTCCAGTTTCATTCCCTTCTGTAGAAAAGATCCCAAGGCAAAATCATCTTCAACAATTAATACCTGCATGTTTAGTCTCCCCACCCGTCGTGTTGCTTCCGACGGTGTGTGTAACCACCTTGGTCGATTCGGGGGCGAGTGACAAGATTAATGTGCAGCTTTTTGCTGAGGCAATTTCAAAATGGGAATTAGAACCTTTTCTGAGTACCCTTCGGTAACCCCCTCAAAAATTGGAACCAATAAAGTTATTGCAATTCGCTTTTTATTCGCTACAATCTCGGCATGGCTATCACACGGCGGCAAAAAGAGGTCCTCGATTTCCTCTCCGGCTTCACGCAAAAGAACGGCTACTCTCCGTCGTATGAGGAGATCGCCAGCGGGCTCGGCCTCAGTTCACTCGCCACCGTGCATAAGCACGTCACCAACCTCCAGAACAAGGGGATGCTACAGCGCGCCCATAATCGAAGCCGCTCCATCGACGTCCTGCCCACCCGCAGCGGCAAAAAAGGCTCCGACCGGCTTCCCCTGCTCGGCCGCATCGCCGCCGGCCAGCCCGTCGAAGCCATCGAGACCGCCGAGAGCATCTCGCTCAACGACATCATCGGCAACCGCGAGGTCTTCGCCCTTGAGGTCCGCGGCGATTCCATGCGCGACGAGCACATCGTCTCCGGCGACTACGTTCTGGTCGAGCGCACCCGCACCGCCCGCGAGGGCGAGATCATCGTCGCCCTCATCGACGGCGCCGACGCCACCCTCAAGCGCTTTTATCGCGAAGGCAGCATGATCCGCCTTCAGCCATCGAACGCCGAGATGGCTCCCATCTACGCCCCCGCCGCCAATGTCAGCATCCAGGGAAAAGTGCTTGGCGTGCTTCGCAAATATGCCTGAGCGATCGCAAAACGACTCGTACCGCAACGCTTACCTCAACCAGCCCTCGCCGTCTGCTCTGGCTGCGGCTCTCGCGCCTCAAGCAATATTCACATCCATAACGGAACCATCCGTGCCCATTCTGCGTAAACTTCTCCGAGACGTTTCACCGTTCAGTTTCAATCACCGTTCCTCGGAGCAACCAAGTGGCTACACCGCACAAGAATAAACGCAAACTTTGGATATGGGTCGGCATCGCCGTCCTGATTGTGGCCGCTATCGCAGGAATTGCCGTCGCCACCAGCGGAAGCGGCGCAAAACTGGACCCTTCGCAACTCGCTAAGGTGGAGCGCGGAGACATCGCCCGCTCTGTCGTCGCCACCGGAAAGGTCCAGCCCATCACCAAGGTCGAGGTCAAATCCAAGGCCTCGGGCATCGTCACCAAGCTCTACGTCGACATCAACGCTCATGTCCATCAGGGCCAGCTCCTCGCCCAGCTCGACCAGATCGAAATTCTCGCGCAGGTCGCCGCGCAGAAGGCCCAGCTTGCCGCCGCCGAATCCAATGCCCACGCTGCCTCGGCGTCGATCCAGTATGACAAGGTCAGCGCCGAAGCCCCCGATCTGCCCATGTACAAGCACACCTACGAGCGCGCCTTGCAGATGTCCAAGGACGGCGTCGTCTCCAAACAGTCCCTCGACGATGCCCAGCAGAAATATCTCGCCGCCGGCAATATCCGCGACAAGGCCGTCGCCCAGATCACCGTCGACGACTCCAAACTTCGCCAGGCCCAGGCCCAGGTTGCCGAGGCCCAGGCCTCGCTCCGCCAGTTGGAAGAGCAACTCAGCTACACCATCATCACCGCGCCGATGGACGGCACCGTCCTCTCCCGCGATGTCGAAGTCGGCGACGCCGTCAGCTCCATCCTCGTCCTAGGCTCCACCGCCACCCTCGTCATGACGGTCGGCGATACCACCAAGGTCTACGTTCAGGGCAAGGTCGATGAGTCCGACATCGGCAAGGTCTACCTCGGCCAGGTTGCCCGCATCAAGGTCGAGTCCTTCAAAGACAAGACCTTCTACGGCAAGGTTACCAAGATCGCTCCTCTCGGCGTCGAGAAGGACAACGTCACCACCTTCGAGGTGCGCGTCTCCATCGACAACCCCGGCGGGGAGCTGAAAACCAACATGACCGCCAACGCCGAGATCATTCTCGATGAACACAAGAATGTCCTCACCGTTCCCGAGCAGGCAGTCATGTATGACAAGAACCGCAATGCCTCCGTCGAAGTCCCTGATCCGAAGCAGAAAAATGGCCGCCGCAAGGTCGCCATCAAGGCCGGCATCTCCAACGGCACCCGGACCGAGCTTCTCTCTGGCCTCAACGCAGGCGACACCGTCATCCTCCAGCAATAGCAAAAAATGAGGCTTCGCCAGCAATAGAAACTTCTACCCTAAAAGAATCCCAAAGGAGTTCCATGAAAACACGCATCCTCACCGCTGCCGCTCTCACCTTCGCCGTTGCTACCGCCTTCGCCGCCAGCAAGGACTTCGACCGCACCCTCAACGTCAGTGCCGCGCCCACTGTCTCCATCTCGACCGGCTCCGGCTACATTCATCTCAACCCCGGCTCGGGCAATCAGGTCCACGTCGTCGGCCATGTTCACGCCAGCAACTCCTGGTTCAGCAGCAACAGCGACGCCCGTGTCCAGCAGATCGCCGCCAATCCACCCATCGTCCAAAGCGGCAACAACATTACTATCGGTGAAAACCTACCCCACGAGCTGTTCCAGAACATCAGCATCGACTACGACGTCACCCTTCCTCAAAATTCCAGCATTCGCGCCCGCACCGGCTCCGGTGATGTCGAGATCCACGGCGTAGGTTCCACCCTCAAGGCGGAGTCCGGTTCAGGCACCATCCGTGCCGAAGGCATCCACGGCCCCGCCGACCTCCAGACCGGCTCCGGCGATATCGAGCTCCATCAGACCGCAGGCGGCGACGTCCGCGCCCAGACCGGCTCCGGCTCCATCCATCTCAGCGGACTCTCCGGCGGCCTCAAGGCCGGCACCGGCTCGGGAGATATCGAAGCCGATGGCCAGCCCACCGCCGACTGGAAGCTCGACACCGGCTCCGGCTCCATCCAGTTGGTCCTCGGTCCCTCAGCTCGCTTTACGCTCAGCGCCAGCACCGGCTCCGGCTCCGTCCATACCGCGCAGCCAATCGCAATGCAGGGGCAGATCAATCCCCACCACGTTAACGGCACCGTCAACGGCGGAGGCCCCACCATCCGCGCCAACACCGGCTCCGGCGATATCGACATCAAATAATTAAAGAGGCTGCACTCGTCCCGTTGCAAGGTCGTAGTAACCCGCTACGACCTTGACCCCTTCCTCCTTGATTGCCTTCGCAATTACGGTCGAGCTCTCCCGCAGCAGTTGTGCCTGAAACAACGCATTCGCCTTCACCGCAGCCGGAACGTCACCATGAATATCCTTGATCGCCGGCATCATGTGCTGGTACAGAACGCTGATCTGCCCTGGGACCTCCTGCCCCTTCATCGCCGCGCTCACCGCGCCGCACTTCGCATGTCCCAGCACCATAATCGCTTTAATCCCAAGCACTGCCACACCATATTCCAGGCTGGCGATGATCTCGGGAGTCAGCATGTTTCCCGCAACCCGCATCACGAATAGATGCCCGATGCTCTGGTCGAAGACCAACTCCACCGGCACCCGCGAGTCCGCGCACGACAGCACCGCCGCGAACGGCTCCTGCTTCTCCACCGTCCCGGCCTTCAAAATCTTCAGATCGAGTGCAAACGAAGTCAGCCTGCCAGCCACAAATCTCGCATTGCCAGCCATCAACTCACGGATCGCTTCGTCCGCGCCAACGGGAGCCTGCGCCTCCGCATCGATGCTCTGCATCACCGCCGCGCCGGCAACACCAGTCGCCGCGATGGCCGTCATAAATCGCCGCCGCGTCCAATCACTCCCCATCAGATCGCTCATCACCGACCTCCGTTTCCATCCGCACCGAGCTTACCGCAGTTCCGTCGATTATCGTTAAGAAATGTACTCCCCATCCCAGCCTCGTCTTATCGTCTTCGATCTCGACGGCACCCTCATCGACTCCAGCGTCGATCTCTGCAACTCCATCAACGCCGCGCTCGCCCACTTCAACAAGCCGCCGCTTCCCGACGCCGTCATCGCCAGCTATATCGGCGACGGAGCCTCCATGCTCGTCCGCCGCGCCCTCGGCGACCCCGAAGGCGACATTCACGACGAAGAATATGTGACCGAAGTCCTCACCTATTTCCTCGACTACTACCGTATCCATAAGCTCGACTTCACTTACGTCTACCCCGGCGTTCTCTCTTCTCTCGAAGCCATCCGTGAAGCATGGCCCGAGACCTTGATGGCCGTCCTCACCAACAAGCCGGTCAATCCCTCCCGCGACATCTGCGCTCACTTCGGCCTCTCGCGTTTCTTCTTCCAGAACTACGGCGGCAACAGCTTCCACACCAAAAAACCCGATCCTCACGGCCTCCTCACCCTCATCGCCGAAGCCTCCGCAATCACCGGGCAAACCATCACTCCCGCCGAAACGCTGATGGTCGGCGACTCCCACGTAGACATCCTCACCGCCCGCAACACCGGAGCACGATCTATTGGTTGCACCTTCGGCCTTGCACCGCAATCGCTCGCCACCGCCGAGCCCGACCATCTCGCCCACGCTCCCACCGACTGGCTCACCATCCTCGGCATCCATCCCATCGCGCCAAAAGCATAGTTTCTCTTTGACTCTCTACCAACCCGTTGTTACTCTTGCCGCACGATGGCCGCCACTTCCAGCGCCCCCTTGAACACCACCTGCTGCATCGTCGGTGGAGGCCCCGCCGGAATTATGCTCGGCCTCCTCCTCGCCCGCGCCGGAGTCGAAGTTACCGTCCTCGAAAAACACAAAGACTTCTTCCGCGACTTCCGCGGCGACACCATCCACCCTTCCACGCTTCAACTCCTCCACGAACTAGGCCTGCTCGAAGAATTCCTCACCCTTCCTCACCAGCAAATCTCCGTCTTCGTCCTCGCGATCGGCGGCGAATCCCTCCCCATAGCCGATCTTACCCATCTGCCTTCTCACGCCAAATTCGTCGCGCTGATGCCCCAGTGGGACTTCCTCGATTTCCTCGCTGCACACGCCGCAAACTTCCCCACTTTCCGCCTTCTGATGGAACACGAGGTCACCGGCCTCATCGAAGACGGCAATCATCGCGTCATCGGCGTCCACGCTAACACTCCGTCCGGCACAGTCGACATACACGCCACTCTTGTTGTCGGCTGCGACGGCCGCCACTCCACCGCGCGTGCCGCTGCCAACCTCCCCATTCGCGAGACCGGAGTCCCCATCGACGTTCTCTGGTTCCGTCTCCGCCGCCGCGAAACCGACCCATCCAACGTCATCGGCAACATCAACTACGGCAACTTCGCCGTTCTCATCGATCGTGCGGACTACTTCCAGTGCGCCTTCATCATCGCCAAGGACACCTTCTCCACCAAAATCCAACCCGCCGGTCTACCCGCCTTTCGCGCCTCTATCGCCCATCTCGTCCCTTTCCTCTCTGACCGAGTGGACGATTTGACGGACTGGAACCAGATCAAACTGCTCTCCGTCCAGGTCAACCGTCTCACGCGCTGGCACAGGCCGGGCCTGCTCTGCATCGGTGATGCCGCCCACGCCATGTCTCCCGTCGGAGGAATCGGCATCAACCTCGCCATTCAGGACGCCGTAGCCGCCGCCCGTATCCTCGCGCCCACGCTAAAAACCGGTATCGTCACCGAACTCACTCTCGCACACGTCCAGCACCGCCGCGAACTTCCCACCCGCATCACGCAATTTTTCCAGGTTCTCGTACACCACTTCCTGTCGCGAGTCCTCGGCAACCCCGCACCCATCAAGCCGCCCTTCATGCTTCGCCTCCTCTCGCGCCGTCCGTTTTTCCGCCGGCTTCTGGCGCGCTTCATCGGCATGGGCGTCCGTCCCGAACACATCTCAGGCGCACACTAATCACAGCTCCCCCTCAAACCCCCGGTTCCAACCCTCAATCACCCGCGTCTCCCGCTCCCATCCCAGCACGCTCACCCTTCCTGTCCCTAGAACAAACAATCTCCCCTCCCGAGCATCCAGCCCAATCCAGCGCGCCGCCAGTATCCGCAAGATATGAGCGTGAGCGAACAAAGCCACCCGCCCTCCTGAGCCTGCCGCCAAAGCCCGTTCGATCACTCCATCCGCGCGTTCACCCACCCGCTCCACCGTCTCTCCACCCGTAATCTCCTCCTTCCACACTGACCACCCCGGCGACTCGGCGCGAATTTCCTCAGTCGTCCTCCCCTCATGCACCCCATAGTCCCACTCCATCAACCCCTCATCCACCGTGGCGACATCGCCAAACCCCGCAATCTCACAAGTCTCCCGAGCCCGCTTCATCGGACTGGTACGCACCGCTGCAAACTCCGTCCCGGCAAGATAGTCCCGTAACTCCTCAGCCCGTTGCCGCCCATGCTCCGTCAACTCCACATCCGTCCGGCTGGTATGTTTCCGTTTCAAGCTCCACTCCGTCTCCCCATGCCGAATCAACCAAAGCTCCGTCCCAACGCCCATGCAGTCCCTCCTCGTTTGCTGGTCCCTGTTCCCTAATCCCGGGTCCCTGCCTTTATCCTACAAAGATGGACTTCCAGCTCTCCACCACCTACAAGCCGCAGGGCGACCAACCCCGCGCCATCGACGAACTGGTCAGCGGTCTCAACGCCGGAGAGAAAGATCAGGTCCTGCTCGGCGTCACCGGCTCCGGCAAGACCTTCACCATGGCCAAAGTCATTGCCGAGTCCAACCGCCCCGCCCTCATTCTCGCGCACAACAAGACCCTCGCCGCCCAGCTTTACCACGAGTTCAAGACCTTCTTCCCCAACAACGCGGTTGAGTACTTCGTCTCCTACTACGACTACTATCAGCCCGAAGCCTACATTCCCGCCGGCGACCTCTTCATCGAAAAAGAAGCCACCATCAACGAAGAACTGGACAAGCTACGCCTCTCCGCCACACGCTCTCTCTTCGAACGCCGCGACTGCATTATCGTCAGTTCCGTCTCCTGCATCTATGGCCTCGGCTCGCCCGAAGCCTACTACGGCATGTTGCTCCTCCTTGAAAAAGGCCAGAAGATCAAGCGCGAAGACATCACGCGCCGCCTCGTCGAAATCCTCTACGAGCGCAACGATGTGGACTTCCGCCGCGGGACGTTCCGCGTGCGGGGGGATATCATCGAGGTCTACCCCACCTACGACGAAAACGCCTACCGCATCGAGCTCTTCGGCGACGAGATCGACTCGCTCTCGCAGATCGACCCACTCTTCGGCAGCGTCCGCCAGAAATACTCCCGCCTCCCCATCTACCCGAAGTCTCATTATGTAGTCCAACCCGAGCGCAAAAAAGCCGCCTCCGAGTCCATCCTCGAAGAGCTATTTGAATGGGAGGCGCAACTGGAAAAAGAAGGCCGCCTGGTCGAGTCGCAGCGCATTCACCAGCGCACCCGCTTCGACCTCGAGATGATTAAATCCGTAGGCTACTGCCACGGCATCGAGAACTACTCCCGCCACATGTCCGGCCGCCTCCCCGGCGAGCCGCCGCCTACGCTGCTCGACTACTTCCCCCGCGACTTCCTCATCTTCATCGACGAGTCCCACGTCACCGTCCCGCAACTCCACGGCATGTGGCACGGCGACCGCAGCCGCAAACAGAACCTCATCGACTACGGCTTCCGCCTGCCCTCCGCGCTCGACAACCGCCCTCTCCGCTTCGAAGAGTTCGAGTCCCGCACAGGCCAGATCGTCTACGTCTCCGCCACCCCCGGCCCCTACGAACTCACCAAGGCAGCCGGAGTCGTCGTCGAACAGATCATCCGCCCCACCGGCCTCATCGACCCTGTTGTCGAAATTCGCCCCGTTAAAGGACAGATCGACGATCTGCTCGCCGAGATCCGCGACCGCACCGAAAAAAATCAGCGCGTCCTCGTCACAACATTAACCAAGCGCATGTCCGAAGACCTCGCCAGCTACTACACCGAAGTCGGCGTCCGCTGCCGCTACATGCACTCCGAGATCGAAACCCTCGAGCGCATCAAGCTCCTCCGCGACCTGCGCAAAGGCGAATACGACGTCCTGATCGGCATCAACCTGCTGCGCGAAGGCCTCGACCTTCCTGAGGTCTCGCTCGTAGCCATCCTCGACGCCGACAAAGAAGGCTTCCTCCGCTCCCAAGGCTCTCTCATCCAAACCATCGGTCGAGCCGCTCGCCACCTCGAAGGCCGCGCGATTCTCTACGCCGACAAGATGACCGACTCCATGCAACGCGCCATCAACGAGACCGACCGTCGCCGCGAAAAGCAAGTCGCCTACAACGAAGAAAACGGCATCACGCCCACCAGCATCAAGAGCAACATCGAGATGGGCCTGGCCGGAATCCTCAAAGCCGACTACGCCGACCTCACCGACGAAGCCGAAGGCATGCCCGACTTCTCTACCCAGCAGGAGTTGGACACCTACATCGGCAAATTGGAATCCGACATGCGCGAAGCCGCCAAAAAATTCGAATTCGAAAAAGCCGCCAAACTCCGCGACACCGTAAAAGAACTTCGTACCAAAGAGTTCCTCTTCAGCTAGAATTGGCAGGCTCCCCCACAGCAGGCTTTGGACTTCACAACTGAGCACTACAGGGTATACATGAACGTCGAACGATTTCGCGCAACGCTTGACCTTATGACCGATTTGGACAAAAGCCTCAAAATCCAGACCTGGGTCGATCAAATTAGAGATAATCTCGCTAACCTCGCAGGCGCTCCCGCACAACCCTCATTTCAAACCGGCCTTGCGAATGCTTTAGGCTCCCTCACCGACGCTTCAGAAAAGCTTCAAGAACGGACAACCCCGGAGCAATTTAGCCTTATACGTGAGCTCGGGGGCTCGCCGTACTTCGATCCCCATCTCGCAAGACATCTCAAAACAGAAATCGCAGCAAATGCAATGACCCCATCTATCCCCCGCGACGCTCTGCAGAAGTACAGCTCTGAACGCACTGCCTTCATGGAAACGCTTCGCACAACGCTAACGGGACTCAACTCACTTGGCATCACTGGCCAGGAATTAGAACCCGGCTCAGCCGACGTTTCGTTTGCGATACCGGGCGATCTATTTGGCAACGAGTTGGGCGCGTTCGCGAAGGAACTCACATTCATCGATCGCCTTATACGGCATCTTGGTGAGGCACTGACTGATAGTTCTGAGACGACCCGCCTTGAAGGTCTTTCCTCATCAACTCCGACCGTTGCGATCACCACTGGAATAAAAGTGATTTCCTCACTCGCTGACCTCGTCACTAAGTTTTTAACCGCCTGGGAAAAGGTGGAGAAATATAGGGAAGCCCGCCAGAATCTTACGGAATTGGGACTGTCAGGCAAGGCCCTAGAGGAGATTACCGATCAGATCACGACCACCATCGAAGAGGTAGTCGAAGAATCAGTGGAACTGACCCTCTCGGGATTCACCGAAGATCACGGAAGGAAAAACGAACTACGCAACGCTCTCATTCAGGATACACGCCGCCTATTCGGGCAAATAGAAAGAGGATTAATAATCCAATTCCGGGCGCACCCCAAGGAAGATGAAGAAGGGGACGATGCAAACGCCCTGATGGCAATACAAGAAGCTGCGCAAAAACTCAGTTTTCCATCAGCGCAGAGCGAACCGATGCTTTTGGCTAGCGGAGCGGTAGTTGAAGGAGATGTTCCGGTTTTCAAGTATGTGAAGAAAACTACGTCGAAGAAGACGACAAAAAATACTTCACACACTAATTAAGCCGGGTGCGGGTGTCCCACATCTCGCCTCTGAGATGTGGGTTCGCAGGATGCCCACGCACCACCAAAGACTCCTCACCAAGGAATTTTTTTCAGCTAATCAATTTGCTAAAGCAGTGATGTATTGAAGTCCGCAATAAACTGAACTCCAGGTACATCCAGACCCATCAACTGCTTGTCGCCGGTTAGAAATAAATCAATTCCGGCAGAAGCCGCGGACGCGAGATGAATCGCGTCCGCAACCTTCAGTTTGCTTTTAGCCCGCAACTGGCTGAAAGGCATCACTGCGCCCGCGTCAAACGGCAAATACTTGAATCCCATCTCACCCATCGCCTCTTGTATCTTTATTGCGTTCTCCGCCGAATTCACCGCGCCAGCTAGCACTTCGCCCAAAGCGAGGAAGCTTGTATAAATCGAGTCCTGCCTCTCATACGATCTTTGTAGAAGATGCTGGACGCGCTTCACATAAGTCGGATTTCCTTCAAGCAGATAAATCAACAGCATCGAGTCCCAATAGATTCGGCTCAAGCAGCCTCCCCATCATCGGACCGAATCCACCGGACAAATGCCTCAGCACCCCCATACTCCTTCAACTCCTCTTTCAGCAATCCTCGCAAGGCTGCAGTCAACCTCATCGCGCGTGCTTGTGGATCCTCCGCCTGATTAGCACTATCGTCTCTCCCAGCTACTCGCCCTCGTTGGCCAGAAAGCCTGTCAGCGGTCCGGTAATGCACGACAACTGTGGTGCTCTGTTTAGAAGGAGGTCCGTCGACTGAGGTAATTTCAAGCCCGTTGTCCCGCAAAAATTTATCAGAGCGCAGAGCATTACATACTTGCGGAGTATTGTTGGAAGGAAATCCCAATGGCACTAGATCATCAAGCATATTTCGTACTCGAATTGAAAACGATACTTTGCCCGCCTTGAGAGCTGGCATCACATACCGATCTCTCGCGATTGAACGAACTTGATCACTGAGCTTGAACTGTTTCATAAGGCCGCCCCTCTTCCAGACAGCCTAATACTGTCTGTTTAATCAAGCTATGCTAGCTAGCTTTGAGTTGTCAAACGCACCGACGCATCCCACAAGAAAACAGGAGGTAGAAACATAGTCCTCATCCTTCAGCCTCCTGCAACGTTTCCCAACGCATGAACACCCCACTGGCTCAAACTCCAAGAAAACCTAAGCAGGTTTAACCGGCACCAACCCATACCGCAACATCACCTCACCCATCGCCTTAGGATCAGGCGGCCCACCTCCACCCAGAAGCCCACGAATCTCCCGAAAATACTCCGCACCCAGAACTCCCGGAGTAATCGTGCAAAGCACCTTGGCCGGCTCATCGAACGGGTTCGAAAACGCATGCACCTTGCCGCGTTCAATCCACACCAACTCGCCCGTCCCCACATCCATGCTCGGCCCCTCCAGCATGAACCTCAGCCTCCCGCTCACCCCATACCCCGACTCATCGAACCCTACATGATGATGCGGAACCGGCATCCCCGCTCCCGGCGCCACCGTCATCTCGAACATCGTCACTCCCCCGCCGCTCGTCGGCCCATCGATCAAAAACCGGAGCACAATTCCACCCAGCCGAATCTCCTCCACCGGTACCACCCCAGCACTAATGCCGTTCTCGCTCATCGCTTCCCTCGTTGTCTGAATTTACTTGCACCATTTATAGCATCGGCCCTCAACCCGACAGAGAAAGCACGAATCCCACCCACACGTACAACGTTTCCCAATCAAAACTTGACACCCCAGCTATAATTAAGACGTAGGAGTAAAGATTCAGCCCGGCCATCTGCCGGGCGTTCGCATTTAACCCACAAAAGGCTTCCGTCCGGACTAGGTACGCCCCATCCCATACCGAAGTCCGGACTTAAGCCTTCTAAATAGAATACTTTGCACACAAAGTACAGGGGAGGGTCCATCCCGTCCCGGAGACTGATAGACTCCGCCCAAGGAGCCCGCAAATGTCCCCCGCCACAAGCCTCATCACCCACCCCAGTCCTTACACCGTCCCCGAAACCCTCGACCGCCTGGAAGCCATCCTCCGCGCAAAAAGCATCCTCATCTTCGCCCGCATCGACCACAGCGGCGAAGCCGCAAAAGTCGGCCTCGCGATGCCGCCGACGCAACTCCTCATCTTCGGCAACCCAAAAGTCGGCACGCCGATCATGCTCGCCGCTCCTCTTTCCGCGATCGATCTCCCGCTCAAGGCTCTCGCCTGGCAGGACACTGACGGAAAAGTCTGGCTGAGCTTCAACGATCCCCACGATCTACAAAGCCGTTACGCTCTCAGCGATGACGTTCTCAAACCTATCGCCGGCCTCGAAGCCCTTATTCTAGAAGCCCTAGCCTGATACCCTTATCCCCGTGAGATTACTCAACCGGGCCCTCTTCTATCTCTCGGCTATCGTCTTAGCCATCGTGCTCTTCATGGTGGGCATCTATCTCACCATTCCCACGCACAATACCGCTGCCACTCACTTCGATGCGCTCATCGTCCTCGGCTACCCGGCCAATGCCGACGGGACGCCATCGCCGGAGCAGCGAGAGCGCGTCCTCGAAGGTGTCCGCGAGTACAAGGCCGGAGTCGCCCCCTACCTCATCATGACCGGCACCGCCGCCCACAACCAATACATCGAAGCCGACGTGATGGCGCAGCTGGCACGCTCACAGGGCGTTCCTGCGTCCGCTATTCTCGAAGACGTTCAAGCACAGAACACCATCCAGAACATCTACTACTCGGCTCGCATCATGCACGATCACGGTATGAACTCTGCCGAGATCATCAGCTCGGCCAGCCATCTTCCCCGCGCCGCTCTCATCGTCAACACCCTCAACGTCGACCAGCCCGGCCTCTACATCAACTGGCGCACCCACGCCGCGCACTGGCCACCCGAATACAGCATCTTCCGCGAGGCCATCCTCTACATCGGCGAGGCCCGAAACTGCCTCATCCTCCGCTTTAACGGCTTCCCCTCCTCTCGCTTCCTTCCCCGGGACCGGGCAATTAATTAGCGCACTGCGGCATCTTCGATGCCAAAAACTGCTTTCTTCGGTTAGCATCGTTGTGCACCACAAAGTAAACGTTCTCTCACTGCCTACTTCACGAAGGACCTATTCATGCGCTTCGAAAAATTTGCCGCCGTCCTGCTTGTCGCCCTGCCTTTTGCTGCCATGGCCCAGCAGCCCGCCACGCTGACCATCGACACTGCCAAACCTGTCGCCGCCGTCAGCCCCACCCTCTACGGCCTTATGACGGAAGAGATTAATTACTCCTACGATGGCGGCCTTTACGCCGAACTGGTCAACAACCGAACCTTTCAGTCGAACCGCGGCCCCAGCACTGCGGACTGGACTATCCTGCAGAACGGCGACGCCCGGGCCACCATGGCGGTCGACAAGACCACCGGCCCAAGCGAAGCTCTTCCCCTCAGCCTCAAGCTCACCGTCGACTCCGCCGCGCAGCACTCCGAGGCCGGCATCGTCAACAGTGGCTATTGGGGCATCCCCGTTCATCCCTCGACCACCTATCATGGGTCGTTTTATGCCAAGGCCGACAGCGCCAGTATCGGTGCCGTGACCATCTCGCTCATCAATGACAAGACCGGCGTCTATGCTGCCACCGCTACCGTTCCCGCGCTCAGCACCGAGTGGAAGCGCTATGAGTACACGCTGAAGACCGGTGCTCTTGTCGCCTCTGCCGCCAACCACCTGACCCTCTCGGTTGAGCACCCCGGCACCGCCTGGTTCTCTCTCGTCTCTCTCTTCCCGCCGACCTACCAGAACACCGCCAACGGCAATCGCATCGACCTCATGCAAAAGCTCGCTGCCATGCACCCGGCCTTCCTGCGTTTCCCCGGCGGCAACTATCTCGAGGGCGACCACATCAACGAGCGCTACGAGTGGAAGAAGACCATCGGCGCGCAGGTCGATCGCCCCACTCACCCCAGCCCCTGGAACTATCACTCCTCCGACGGCCTCGGCCTGCTCGAGTTCTTCGAGTGGTGTGAAGATCTGCACATGCAGCCTCTCCTCGCCGTCTATGCCGGTTACTCCATGCGGCAGGAGCACGTTGATGCAGGCCCCGCCCTCGAGCCTTACGTGCAGGACGCTCTCGACGAGATCGAATACGCCACCGGCAGCACCTCGACCAAGTGGGGAGCCATCCGCGCCAAAGACGGCCATCCCGCCCCCTTCCACATCAACTACATCGAAGTAGGCAACGAGGACTGGTTCGATAAATCCGGCAGCTACAGCGGCCGCTACGCCCAGTTCTACAAAGCCATCAAGGCCGCCTACCCCGACATCCAGATCATCGCCACCGCCCCCGTCACCGGCATCCGCCCCGACATCGTCGACGACCACTTCTACCGCTCTGCGCAGGAGTTCTTCAACGATGTGCATCACTACGACAAGACCGACCGCAACGGTCCCAAAGTCATGGTCGGCGAGTGGGCCACCCGCGAAGGCTCTCCCACCACCAACATGGGCGCAGCCCTCGGCGACGCTGCCTGGATGACCGGCATGGAGCGCAACAGCGACATCATCGTGCTCGCCAGCTACGCTCCGCTGTTCGTCAACGTCAACCCCGGCGGCATGCAGTGGCCCAGCGACCTTATCGGCTATGACGCCCTCAACAGCTACGGCTCGCCCAGCTATTACGCCCAAGTCATGTTTAGCACCCACCTCGGCGACCACGTCCTCGACGCGAAGCTCGATGCCGCCAACCCGCGTCTCTTCGATTCTGTAACCGTAGACAGCAAGCGGCACCGCGTTATCGTCAAGCTGGTCAACGGCTCATCGCAACCACAGGCCGTCAACATCAACCTCTCCGGCGCAAAGGTCCGCAGCAAAGCCACGCTCACCACCCTCGGCGCACCCACCACCGAAGCCACCAACTCCATCACCGACCCCACACGCATCGTCCCGGTAGTCACTTCCATTACGAATGCCGCAACCACCTTCACCCACACCGTACCTCGGTACTCGATCCAGATCCTCGATCTCGACCTCAACTAATTCACCCCAACGCGGCCCATTCTTTCGCCTTTTATGGGGCGAAAGAATGGGCCGCTCTTATTTGCAATCGCTGCACCACATCTAAAATGAACAGGAAAAATTAGAATCCCGGAGTGGCCCATGAGCGCAATCGGCAACGTAACTGCGAACCCCGAACTGGTCGAGATGGCAATGTCTTATTCGCGCAGTTGCATCCTCTGCGCCGCCGCCCGGCTTGACATCGCCGACGCACTCGGCGACGACGAGCGCACCACCCAGGAACTCGCCCAAACCTGCAACGCCGATGCAGCATCGCTCTATCGCCTTCTTCGCGGACTCGCCGTCCTTGGCATTACATCAGAACGCTCGCCCGGCCGCTTCATCCTCACTCCATTCGGCCAGCCCCTCCGCAAAGATGCGCCAAACTCCGTCTGGTCCAGCGTCGTCTTCTGGTCCGATCTCCTCGCCGATAGCTGGTCTCATCTCACCGACTGCATCCGCACTGGAACCACCGCCATGCAGATCATGCAGCAAAAAGGAATCACCTCGCGCTGGGCCACCGCACCCGATGCCAACGCCATCTTCCGCGCCGTCATGGGAACCGAACCGCTCCAGCAGAAAACTATCAGCCAATCGCCAGACAATGGGACTTCGCCAGCCGTCAAGTCGTAGCCGACCTCGGCGGTGGCGGCGGTTCCCTCCTCGCAGCCATCCTCTCCATGTACCCTCAACTCCACGGCATGCTGGTCGACCGTCCCGAATCCATCGAAGCCGCAAGGCCTCGCTTCCAAAGCGCCGACCTCACCAGCCGTTCTAAACTCATCGTTGCCGACCTGAGCACTGAGGTCCCCCAGGGCGCAGACACCTACATCCTCAAGCACGTCCTCCACGGCTATACCGACGAAGCCGCCGCCAAGGTCCTCTGTAACTGCCGAAGCGTCATGGACGCCGATGCCCGTCTGCTCATCATCGAGTTCGTTCTGCCCGACATCATCTCCGTGCCCAGCCCTCAGTTGCAGGGACGTCTCTTCAGCGACCTCAACATGCTCGCCGTCACCGGAGGCAAAGAGCGCAGCACCGCCGAATGGTCCAGCCTGCTTCAAGCATCAGGATTCATCACAGTTCAATTCATACCCATAGCAGAGTTAGATGTCTCCATCATCGAAGCCCGAATCGCCTCATAGGCAACGCACGCCTAAGCTGCAACCCCGGAGACTGGCTTTTTCTTCTTATTCAGAAAATAGAATCCCAACCCAATCCCAAGCAGCGTCACCATCGCCGCCAGACCCAGTATCCGCAGCACCGCCACCGTATACTTTCCCGCCGATGGAACATAGTTGCAGCAGTACAGCAGGAACAGGTCCTTCGCCGTAGCAATCTTCAGATGCGAAGCATTCACCAGCGCCAGCCGCACGTCCCTCGTCGGATAATCGATCCCCGCAAGATACTCCGACATCTTCCCCTCAGGCGTAGCGAACATGATCACGCTCGAGTGCGCGAACTGGTCCATCTTTCCATCCGGCCCCGGCACCCGAACATAGTGAAACCCAGTGGCCTCGCTCAAGGCCGTAATCGATGCCTGTTGCCCGGTCAAAAAGTGAACGCTGTCGCCTGCTTCCGGCTGCCCGATCCTGGCCAGAAACGTCTTCTTCGCCGCGGCCGCATCTGCTGGCGTGTCCGTCGGATCGATGCTCGCCACGACAACGTCATAGTCCTTCCCCGCCTTCAGTTCCGTCCCTTTCAACCCAATAGCCATGCCATGCAGCACCTGCGGACACAACATCGAACACTTGAAATAGACCAGCGCCAGCGCAATAGGCTTGTGATGGAAGTACTGCCCCAGCGTCACCTGCCTGCCCGCATCATCCACGAAAGCAGTTCTCAGCGGCAGCGGCTGATTCAACCGCTCCACCAATCCCGCACCCTTCAGATAATCCGGCGTGTGCTGTGCCATCGCACCCATCGGCTTGTCCGCGCCGATCTGCTGTCCATACGCTCCTGTTGCCAACAACCCAAGACCCGCCACCGCCAGTACAGCGAAACGCCGAAGACCAATCAAAGCACCCTCCAACCTACTTTCTCTATGCTACGCCCATGCGGAGCGACTCCCTCGGCAACCTCTTGTGTGCCTCGTACAAGTCCGATCTTCAGATGGAAGTAAAGTTCGCGCAGGTCGAAACTGAGTGGGCGCGCGACTGCCCTGACCTGCGCATCCGCGGGCGAAAATACTTAGCGCACCAATGCAGGTGGCGGCCGCAAACTGAAATCGACATAGATGGTTGTAGCAACCTTTATGGCCTTTCCATCCGCGATGTATGGCCTGTAACGCCAGGAGCGCACCGCATCGATCGCCGCGCCACGCAGGGCCGCAGGGCCCTTGACCACATGGAGCGTTTGAATTGCGCCGCTTCTCGATATCGTCGCCTGCAACGCCACTTGACCTACGATGTGATCTCTGCGGGCCTGAGGTGGATACTCTGGCCGGGGTGCAGAGATCAGATAGCCCTCCATCACCCGGGATTGGATATATTTGACTTCGGAATTGTCGGGGGCCGTCTGAGCCTCAGCCGGACGGGCGGAACTGGCGCCATCGGAGGCTGCCGGATTGACGGGCGTAGTCCCGGCTGTGCCGCCGCCAACTGTGTCCTCGACCGCCGGGGTAGCGGGTGCAGGTGTCGAAGGCGCGGAGGCCGCCGGTGGCGGGATTGCTGCAGCCCCGCTGGGCGCCGCCGCAGGGGCAGTGCTCAAGTGGGCACGGGCCGCTTCAAGACGCGCCCTCCCGGACGCCAGCAGCGCCTCGCCCTTTCCAGAGCGAAAGAAGAAGAAGGCTGCAACGAGGATCGCCACCAGAACAAGGAAGACTCCAACGGGAAGAATGCTTCTTCCTTTTTCAGTGCCGTAAGCGAAGGTTGGAGACGAAAAATCGTTGTCTTCAATTTCAGTGTCGGGTGGATGGGAAAATACAGCACGGTTGGAGGTGGAAAATTTTGCTCCGAAGAGAGGAATGTCTTCGTCAAGCGGCCGTGCAATCGGGGGGTATGCCGCACTGTCGGCAACGGGGCTGACGTTTCCACGATGCAGAAGAGGCTCCAAGCCTGAAGAGGTCCGCGCCGGCGGAACAGTCTCTGGCGGTCCCATTTTATTGATCCGCTGCTCAATCGAATCCAGATGGAGTTTGACCTGCTGCGTATTGCTCTCAAGTCGGGTCAGCGTCTGGCGGAGTTCGTGGGAGAGGTCCAGCAAATTGGCCCTATCTTCAGATCTCTCGCCGGTCAGCGGGGTAGACGGCGCAGAGGAAGAGACCGGAATAGAGCGCGTCCCTTCACTGCGACTGAAGGGTCTTGGCAACCCCGCTTCGCCTTGCGGAACTGCCCGCGCTTGAGGATCTGGTCGCGAAAACAAACCGAACCGTTTCCAGCATCCCGTTCCCAGCAGGAATTCCATGAGCGCATTGGTTGGCCTGGTGATATCGGCATCTGTCTCCGGAACCGACTGGCCGCCAACCGCGGCAGCGATGATGCTCATCATATCGGTAAGCAGAATCTCTTCTTTCTCTCTTTTCACGACAGACTTGACCAGCGCCGAGAGATCGAGCCGAAACTGATTACTATTTTCCAGCGTGTCGGCAAATTCAAATAAGTCGTCCGGCGAGCCATGACGAATGTAATTGGTATCAAGTAACGAACTGAACTCCGCGATGGAATCTCCAAAGCGCTGGACCGTTTCCTGCGTATCTAGAAAGAAAGGCATCTGAGTATGATGGACGCCGCTTTTACAAGGGTTGCGTGCGAAAAGAAGGGAATGGATGCCTCGCCGTAAACGGTTATTTATCAGCAGATAAAAATCGGGCTTCAGTCTGCCAAAGTGCCTGCGACAGGACAACCGATGCAGAAATCACCCGCAAACAGGCTCAGGCCGATCCCGAGTTGCGAAGATCGACCTGAGATGGGTACACCTGCTCACAAGCTCCGGCTTTAGTAAACATCCCTCTGATACCGCTTTTGCTTCTTCATCACCGCAAGATACTCCGTCGCATGTTCGAGCGTCCCGTTCGATCCCCTCGCGATCACATCCAGAAGCGCAACCTCCACGTCCTTCGCCATACGGGTCGCATCTCCGCAGACGTAGAAGTAAGCGCCGCGCTCCAGCCACGAATACAGTTCAGCCGCCTTCTCCTGCATGCGGTCCTGCACGTAAATCTTCTTCGTCTGGTCGCGTGAGAATGCGGTATCGAGATGGGTCAGCACGCCATCCTTATGCATCTTCTGCAACTGTTCCTTGTACAGAAAATCCATCGCCTCTCGCTGCTCGCCAAAGAAGAGCCAGTTGCCGCCGGGGTGTCCCTGAGCCTGCCGTTCTTCGAGAAACGCGCGGAACGGCGCGATACCGGTTCCCGGCCCAATCATAATTACCGGTGCCGACGTATCTTCCGGTAGCCGGAAGTTCCCATTTGCATGGAGAAAGATAGGCATCTGTACGCCCACACCGGCGCGGTCGCCGAGATGGCCACTCGCCACCCCCTGCCGGTCGCGCCCATGCGTCTCATAGCGCACCACACGTACCGTCGTCTGCACATTGTCCTTGTGCATTGCCTGGCTCGACGCGATGGAATACATCCGCGGCGTCAACCGCTGCAGCACATGGAACAACTCCTGCGGATCCTTGACCACGCCCGGGAAATCGGTCGCGAGATCGACAAACTCGCGTCCCCAGCAATACTCCTCTGCGCGGGCCTTGTGCTCCGGCCCGACCATGACCTTCAGGCCTTCAATCTCCGGGGCCAGCTTCGCATACTGGTTCACGCTGCCGCGCGCGAGCTTGCCGATGCCCAGCCGCGTCCGCAGCGCTTCATCGAGGCTGATCTCTACCTTGTAGTGGTCCAGCACGCGCTCATCGCCTTTGAAGCCGAGCGCCGTCAGAACCTCCGCCACCGCCTCAGCGCGGTTCTCAGGAATAATCCCGACCGCATCGCCTGGGGTATAAGTCATTCCCTCTTCGAGCGATAGCTCCACATGCCGGGTCTCTTTCTCAGATCCCTCAGCGGTTAGCAACTCATTGACAGTGACCGTCGAAAAAAACGGGTTATTGCGTGTGTACTTCGCCGCGTGCGCCAGCGCTCCCTTAGCTTCCTGCTCCAGAACCTCAGTCATCCTTCAATGATAAAAGGTAATGGCCATTCCGCAAAATACATTCGCACAGTGCACGCCGATGCTTACGGCAGCCGAAACACAATTCCCGTGCTCAGGGTCTTCGGAACGAAGCTGTCACTGAGCCCCGCGAGTCGTCCGTAGCTGAACTCCACCACCCGCCAGTCCACTCGCGGAAGAATGGTAAAGTCAACGCCGCCAAGAAATTGATACGCGAATTTGGTCGAAGATGTCCGCGTCGCACCCTGTCCGGTCTTCAGATGCCCCAGGCCACCCAACGCCTCCACGTATGGCTTGATGGGCAGAACATGCGGTGTAGCTGCGAGCCGCACACCTCCCATCAGGGTGTCGAGCGACTGGCTCGATCCCGCTCCATTCGTGTCTCCCCGGCCCGCAAACGTCCCGCGAACATCAAGCCCGGTTGCGAACACTCCATGACCGGAATCGTGATAGAGACCCACGGTCGGCCCATACATCCATGATGCGTTGGGCGCACTCTTGACGGCGGTGAACTCGCCATAAATAGCCGTCTGCGCTTGTGCTATTCCCGCCAACCCCAACGCCATCATTCCCAGCAAACAAATTCTGATCAATTGCATCTTCATCTCCCAAGTTTAAGCCTGTCTGCGCACCTTGTCTTTCGCGCGAACCCGACGGGATAACCTTCTTCATGAGATGCAATAAATCTCTACGCCTCCTGCCTTCTCGACACTCCTCATCAGCTACAATCGCAATGTGCGACGCATCCTGGCACTTTCGCTGTTGCTGCTCTTCAGCTTTCCGCTGGTGTCGCCGCTGTTCGCGCTCTCTACAAACTCCGATGCGAACCTGCCCGTCTGCTGCCGCCGCAACGGTGCGCATCACTGCCAGATGAAGCTGCAGCGGTCGAACACCTCCGCAGATCAGACCACCGTTACCACCATCTCGACGAAGTGCCCGTTTTATCCCGGCTCCGCAATCCTGGTCCGCCACAACGATGCACGGCTCCATGCCGGCACCCGCCTGCTCGCAGAATCGGTCAATCACACCACGGTCAAAGCAGTAACTTATGCTCATGTCCAGATTGCCCTCGATACAGCGTGGCAAAAGCGCGGCCCTCCTGCTCGTCTCTCCTAGCCTCTAAAACCGATCTGACGTCGTTCCATTTGCGCCCGTAATTCAAGGCTTCCACTTTTTACGTGCGTCGCGCCGAATGCGAACGATCCTCGTCATTGATCGAAACTGCTCTCCAACCATCGCTGTATCAGGTCACTTGTGCGCCGCATTCTCTCCATCTCGCTGCTGTTGCTGTTCATGCTGCCGCTGGTCTCACCGCTCTTCGCGGCCTCCACAGCAGATGCGAACGTGCCCATCTGCTGCAGGCGCAATGGCAAGCACCACTGCATGTTGGCCAAAGCCATGCAGTATTCCTCCAGCAACACCAAAGCCGCAAGCATCCAAGAAAGCTGCCCCTACAATCCCGTCGCTCCCGCAGCGGTAAATCTTCCTTTCGTTCCAGACGAAGTCCGCACAGCAATCTTTGCAGACGCTATCAGCGATCCTGTGCGCAGCGCCCAAAGCAAAGTCCGCATTCGCATCCCGCTTGACCGCTCCCATCAAAAGCGCGGCCCTCCATCACCGATTTTCTCCCGCTCCTGAACACAGGAAATGGACAGTGCGGCATGGCACAAAATAATGTGCGCCGCCCCGAACCCTTTGGAGGAATCAGTGCAGCTTCTCAAGCATCCCCTTGCAGTCATCGTCTTTACCTTTGCCGTTATCTCAATGGCCAGCGCGCAGCAGACCGTCAATAATGCCTCTCTCAGCGGCAGGGTGACCGACCCATCGGGCGCAGTCATCGCCAATGCGCAAGTCACAGCGACCCAGGCAGCAACGAACATCTCGCGCACTACCTCCACCAGCAAAGACGGGCGCTTCCGCTTCCCCTATCTCTCGCTCGGCACCTACAGCGTCCACATACACCAACAGGGCTTCGCCGAAGCAGACCGCTCCATCACCCTTACCGTCGGAACCGACTTCGACCTGCAGATCCCCCTCTCCCTTGCGGGAACCCGAACCTCAGTCAACGTCTCCAGCCAGCCGGCAATTCTCGAAACCAACCGCAGTGAAGTCGCCAACACGATCTCCCCCGAAGAGATCCAGAACCTCTCCCTCTTAGGTCGCAACTTTCTCGACCTGGCTCTCCTCGTCCCCGGCGTCTCCCCGACCAACACCGCCAGCACTCAGCTTTTCGCCGAGACCTCCGCCGTTCCCGGACAGGGCATCTCCATCGGCAGCCAGCGTAATTTCTCCAACAGCTTCGTCGTCGACGGGCTCTCCGCCAATGACGATGCCGCCGGACTTACCGGCACCTTCTACGGCCTCGACGTCGTCCGCGAGTTTCAGGTCGTCACCTCCGGCGGCCAGGCCGAGTTCGGCCGCGCACTCGGCGGCTACATCAACATGGTCACCAAAAGCGGCACCAACACGCTCCACGGCAGTCTCTACGGCTACCTGCGCAACCAACGCCTCAATGCAGACAACGCTCTCTCACAAAGCAAACTTCCCATCACGCAAGCCCAATACGGAGCCAGCCTCGCCGGTCCAATCCTGCGCAATCGCACCTTCTACTTCGCCAACTTCGAGCGCAAGCATCTCAATCAGGACGGCCTCATTACCATCGCCCCGGCCAATGTCGCCGCCATCAACAGTCACCTTCAAAGCTTCGGCTACCAGGGCCCGCAGATCACCACCGGCCTCTACTCCAATCCCATTCACACGAATAATTTCTTCGCAAAGATCGATCACCACCTCAACGACCGCGACCAACTCAGCCTCCGCTACAGCCTCTACGAAGTCGACAGCCAGAACTCGCGCGGCGTCGGCGGACTCAGCGCCGTCAGCGCCGCCGCCGCACTTCACGATATCGACCAGACCATCGCCGTCAGTGACATCTTCACCATCTCTCCGCGAACCGTGAACGAGACTCGCGGCCAGTTCACCCGAAGCAATCTCACCGCCCTGCCCAACGATGCTACCGGCCCCGCCGTCAGCATCTCCGGCGTCGCCTCCTTCGGCAAGCTCTCCTACTCCCCAACAGGCCGCCTCGATAAGCTCTACGAAGTCGTCGACAACCTCTCTCATCAGGCAGGCAATCACTCTCTCCGCGTCGGCGCGGACTTTCTCTTCAATGACCTCACCATCACCTTCCCCATGTCCAACCGCGGAAGCTACTCCTTCTCTTCCCTCAACAACTTTCTCAACGGAACCTACAACAACTCCGGCTACACACAGTCTTTCGGCAACCCCATCGTCCCTCAGACCAACCCCAACCTCGGCCTCTACGCGCAGGACGAGTGGAAGCTCACTCCATCCCTCACCCTGAACGCCGGCCTCCGCTACGATCTGCAATTTCTGAAATCGATCGCGACCGACATCAACAACATCTCGCCGCGCCTCGGCTTCGCCTGGTCACCCTTCGCTCACCGCACCACCGTTGTTCGCGGCAGCTTCGGACTCTTCTACGACCGCGTTCCCTTGCGCCCCCTCTCAAACGCGCTTCAGTCCAGCGGCAATACGACGAATATCAACAGCTCAACCTTTGCCACCGTCAGCGTCTCGCCCACGCAGACCGGAGCACCCACCTTCCCCAACATCCTCACTACGCTTCCTGGCGGGGTCCTGGTCAACTTCACCACCATGGCCCCTCACATTCAGAACGCCTACTCAGAGCAGGCCAGCCTCGAAGTCGAGCAGCAGCTAAACTCCAGCAGCACCCTCAGCATCAGTTATCAACATCTGCGCGGCCTGCATCTACTCGCCTCTATCAATCAGAACACTCCCATCTGCATCGCCACCGGCAGCAATAACGGCTGCCGGCCCAACGCCACCTACGGCAACAACAAGCAGTATCAGTCCGCAGGAGACTCCTACTACGACGGTCTCTCCGTCTCCTTCCAGCAGAAGGCGGCACGCTGGGGTGCTTACCGCATCTCCTACAACTGGTCGAAGGCAATCGACGATGTGGGCGAGTACTTCTTTAGCTCTCCCATCAACAACTTCAACATCGCCGAAGACCGCAGCCTCTCCGACGACGATCAGCGAAATCGCCTCGTCTTCGATGGCACCATTCACAGCTCTATGGACCCATCACACAGCCTATGGAGCCAACTCTCCCATGGCTTCCTTCTCAGCACCATGCTCCAGTACTACTCGCCGCTCCCCTTCAACGTCACGACAGGAACCAACAGCATTCAAGGCACCACCCTGCGCCCCTGCGTTCCCGGAATCTCCATCTGTACCCAGGCGTTACCCGGAACCGTCATCCGGCGCAACAGTGGAGTCGGCTTCAACTTCTTTAACATGAATGCGCGCCTTAGCCGTACCTTTCCTCTCGGCAACCGCTTCCGCCTCGAAGCCATCGTTGAAGCCTTCAACGCGCTCAACCACCGCAACGACCTCATCCCCAACGGAACCTTCGGAACTGGAAGCTACCCTAACGCAGCCAACTCCAGCTTCGGCCGCCCAACCGCAGTCGGCGATCCCAGACAGGTCCAACTCGCAGCCCGCTTGACCTTCTAACCAGCAAAGGAAACGTGATGACAAGAAGCTCGACAAACCGCATCATCGTAATCAGCCTTGCCAGCGCCGCGTTGCTGGTCATTGCGTTCCTCGTCTGGCAGCGTACACAGCCTCTCATCCAGACGCAGCGCCAGTCCTTCGTCTTCGAACCTCATCCGCACGCACTCGGCATCGAAGCAAAACGCCCTATCGTTGCCGCCACTGTTACCGGCGGTCTCTATCTTCTCGCCGTTGAAAAGACAGCACTCACGCTGCGCATGTCTCACGACGCCGGAGAACACTGGATGCCTCCGACCACGCTCAGTTCATCCGGCAACACCGTAAACACCTCCGCGGAAAATGCCCCGCAACTAGCCGTGCATGGCATGTATGCCTATGCACTCTGGCAGCAAAAAAACGCCGCTGATGAAACTCAACTCGTTGAAGCTCGCTCCTCCGGCATGGGCGCAACGCCGCCTGTCACAACCCTCGTCACCGACAAGCCAGCCACGGACAAGTCCTACTCCGGCTTTGCCACGCTCGCCGTCGCTCCCAACGGCGACGTCTACGCCGCATGGCTTGATGGCCGCGATAACACCTCAGCCTCCACCGGAACCTTCAACGTCTATCTCGCCCGTTCCACCGACCGCGGCACGACCTTCCATCACAACGTAAAAGTAGCGACTCTCGCCTGCCCCTGCTGCCGCCCCTCAGTCGCCATCACGGCCGACGGCAAAGTCTACGTCGCCTACCGCCATGTCTACGGCGACAACGAGCGCGACATTGCCGTCACCACCTCCACCGATCGCGGCGAACACTTCGGCGCTCCCGTCCGCATCGCCAACGACCGCTGGAAGCTCTTCGGCTGCCCTGAGTCAGGCCCGGTCGCAGCGGCCCAGGGTAATAAACTCATCGTCGCCTGGCACACCGCCACCGGCGGCCACCCCGGCATTCGCCTGACATCCTCGAGCGACGGCGGCCAGACCTTCTCAAAGGAACTCGATATCAGCAAAGGTATCGAAGGCGCGAACCATCCGTATATCTCGATGGCTGACGACGGCACCATCGCCCTCGTCTTCTCAGGACGCCCATCCACAAAAGGCGGCGACTGGAACAGCCTTACCCCCTACGCACTTCGCATCGACACCAAAGGTCGCGTCTCCGCCACAACTCGTATTCCTGCCGACGCCTCCGGCGAACGCTATCCCACCGCCAGCCTCTCGCCCGACGGAGACATCTACGCAGTCTGGAGCGGAACCGACGCCGCTCAGGCTTCGTTCACTCGCGGTACCTCTCAATAAACGCGAAACGCACATGACTATTTGACAGCCCTGAGAGCGAAGTTCTATAAGCATCTCTAGTTGCCATACATGAAATTTATGTTTCACATGTAAATACACGCACACGGTTAATTGAATGCCACATCCTCTCCGTACCATCGCTCTCCTGCTCAGCGCCAGCTTCGTCCTTCCCGTCGCCATCGCTCAGGCCCCCAAAGCCCCTGCACCAAAAAGCATCCTCGAAACCATCGAGTGGACATGGGCCGCGAAGCCCGACAACCCCGATCCCGCGCTCCCCAACGTCCTGCTCCTCGGCGACTCCATCACCCGCGGCTACTATCCCGAAGTCACGAAACTCCTCGCCGGCCACGCCAACTGCTATCTCTTCGCCACCTCCGCGGCCTCCGGCGATCCGCGCCTCATCCATCAGGTAGACGACTACTTCCGCATGATGCCGCTGAAGTTCGCCGTCATCCACTTCAACAACGGAATGCACGGATGGAAGTACACCGAAGCCGCCTACGGCAGTTCCCTGCCCCAGCTTGTTGAAGCTCTGCAGGCAAAATCGCATGGAGCAAAGTTAGTCTGGGCCACCACCACACCCGTTCACGCAGCGGACTCCGGCGGAGCCACTAACCCGCGCATCGACGAGCGTAATGCCGAATCGCTCCGCACCATGCAACGCTTCCACATTCCCATCGACGACCAGCACGCCCTCATGGCCGCTCACGACGACCTGCACAACGGCAGCGTTCACTACACCGAAGCAGGCAGCGCCGTTCAGGCAAAACAAGTCCAGCAGATCATCGAAAAGCTGTTGCCGGCTCGCTAAAGAGCCGGCAAGCACCCTAAGAGACCTTCCACTTCGTAGCCAGCAGATTCAACTTGTCGTTCATAGAAACTTCAGGCTTCTTCGGAACCTCCCGCTGCACGCGCTGTGCCGCTCCCATCAGCGCCTTCATCGAAAGCGCAATACGCTTCGACTTCACATCCGCACTCAACACCTTGACCTTCACAATCTGCCCGGCCTTCACCGCCTCGCTCGGGTCCTTGATAAACCGGTTCGACAATTCGCTGACATGCACCAGCCCATCCTGATGCACGCCGATATCGACAAACGCGCCGAACTTGGTCACATTTGTCACCACGCCTTCCAGCACCATATCGGGCTGCACATCGGCGAACTCCCGCACCGTCTCGTTGAAGCTCGGCGCTACGAACTTGTCGCGAGGATCGCGTCCCGGCTTCTTCAATTCCTCAAGAATGTCCTTCAGCGTATACGTCCCTGCCGAAAGCTGTTTCGCATCCACCTTCGCCAGTAGCTCCGGCCTGCGAATCAGCTCACCCACCGCCGCATCCAGCGACTTCGCAATCTCCTCCACCACGCCATACGACTCCGGATGCACCGCTGTCATGTCCAGCGGATTCTCTCCATTCCGTATCCGCAGAAATCCCGCTGCCTGCTCAAAGGTCTTCGCTCCAATCCCAGTAACCTTATTCAGCTCAGCCCGCGAGCGAAACTGCCCATGCTCATTCCGATAGCTCACGATATTCAGCGCAGTCCGCTCCGTTATGCCCGAAACATACCGCAGCAGCGTCCACGAAGAAGTATTCAGGTCCACGCCCACACGGTTCACGCATGTCTCAATCACCGTCTCCAGCGACTGCTGCAACTGCCGCTGATCGACATCGTGCTGATATTGACCCACGCCAATTGACTTCGGATCGACCTTCACCAGCTCCGACAAGGGGTCCTGCAACCGCCGCGCAATCGAGATCGCGCCCCGCACCGTCAGGTCAAGATCAGGAAACTCCTGCCGCGCAATATCAGACGCGGAATAAATGCTCGCGCCCGACTCGCTTACCGTCACAGAAAAGATACCGTCCAGCCGCCGCTCCCGCAGAAAATCGCGCACAAAAGCATCCGTCTCCCGCGAAGCCGTCCCATTGCCAATCGCAATCGCACGAACATTGTGCTGAACCAGCAACTTCTCCAGCACCTTCGCTGCCCCTTCTGCAGCGCCTTTCGACGTATGCAGATAGAGCACATCGTTCGCCAGAAACTTGCCGGTCTCATCCACCACGGCAACTTTGCATCCCGTCCGCAACCCCGGATCGATCCCCAGGATCGAGATCGGCCCAGCTGGAGGAGCCAACAGCAGATGATGCAGGTTCTCTCGAAATACCTGAATCGCATCCGTGTCCGAACGCTTCTTCAACTCCAGCCGAAGTTCGCCCTGAATCGAAGGATTCAGCAGCCGCTTCCATGTGTCCTCGATGGCCAGCTCAAGCTGCGCCGTCCAATCTCCATCCCTGCGCTGCACTCGCGTACGCATTACACCCAACGGCCGCAGCGGTTCCACCTCAATCAGAAAATAAAGCACCGACTCGCTCTCGCCCCGCCGAACCGCCAGCATGCGATGCGAAGGAATCGTCCTCACCGGCTCACGATACTCGTAGTACATCTTGAACTTTTCCTGCTCATCGACCGCATCCATCGCTTTGCGGCTCACGATGACACCTTCATCGAACATCAACTGCCGCAGCGCCTTGCGCAGGTCGGCATCCTCGCTCAACATCTCAGCAACAATATGTCGCGCACCTTCCAGCGCCTCTTCGACACTGTTGATTTCCTTTGTTGCATCCACAAAACCTGCGGCCAGTTCAAGCAGCGACTGCGGCCCAGCCTCCTGCGCCATCAGATAAGCCGCCAGTGGCTCCAGCCCCTTCTCACGCGCAATCGTGGCCTTGGTCCGCCGCTTCGGCTTATAAGGAAGATACAGGTCCTCCAACTCGCTCTTATCGAGCGTGGCTTCGATACGCGCCTTTAGATCATCGCTAAGCTTGCCCTGCTCCAGAATGGAAGCCAGAATCGTCTCTCGCCGTGCCACAAGGTCGCGAAAGTAAGCCAGCTTCTCTTCAACGTCACGAATCTGCACCTCATCGAGATTTCCCGTGGCCTCCTTGCGATAGCGTGCAATAAAAGGAACGGTTCCGCCCTCATTGAGCAGTTCGATCACGGCAACCAGCCCGCGCATGGGCACATTTAACGAGGTAGCAATATGGAGGAGAATTTCAGGGGAGAGAACTTTAGGGTCAGCCATGGATATCTTCCCATCCTAGCCGCAAACCATCTGGAAAAATCTCATCTAACTCACCCGCGCTAAACTAAAGCTATGCTCGACGAAACAACGTTCCGCCGTGAATCCGACCGTGCCCTCGAAGCCCTCAAGCAATCCCTCATCGTCGCCGAAGAGGACTCCGAAGCCTTTGAGGCCGAAGAGAACAATGGCGTCCTCAATATCATCTTTGAAGACGGCACAAGCAAATTCGTCCTCACGCCGAATACTCCCGTCCGCCAGCTTTGGATCTCCGCAACTTCCACCAGCTTTAAGCTCGAGTGGTCAGAAAGTGCGGGTGCCTTCGTCCTCCCCAAAACCGGAGAAGATCTGAAGACCCTCACCCAACGCCTCCTGCGCGAACACCTCAACGATGCAACCATCACTCTTGCCTAGCCATTCCAAAACAGAGATCCCAATGAAGCCGATGTTGCTCTCGCTCGTCCTCGTGGCCGCCGTATCCGCAACAGCCCAGACTGCGCCCCACAAAGCCGCAACCACCCGCCATCATGTCGCCACAACGGCCCCGGTCTCCAAAATCCCCCGAGTCGCCGGAATCCCTAAAGCGCTCTATACGCTGAAGTATATCGACACGGTCATCGGCAAAGGCCCCCTCGCTGAGCCGCAGAAGTGGTACACCGTCCGCTACACCGGCTGGCTCACCGACGGCACCAAGTTCGACTCCTCCGATGACCATCCCGGCGGCGAACCGATCACCTTCCCCTACGGTGCCAGGCGAGTCATCATCGGCTGGGATACAGGCTTCGAAGGCATGCACGTCGGCGGAAAACGCCGCCTCTTCGTTCCCTATCGACTCGCCTATGGTGAAACCGGCCGGCCGCCTGTCATTCCCGCCAAAGCCAATCTCATCTTCGATGTCGAGCTTGTAAGCATGTCCGACAATCCACCCGCGCAGCCAGAGCCAACGCCCGCTCCGGCAGATTCCACAACACAACCTGCAACCGAAGCCGCTCCCGCAGACACGCCGACGCAAGAGACAAAGCCTGCCGCCACCCCCGCCACTCAACCGCAAACTCCTCCGCATCCCGAGGGCATCTAACCGCGTCTAATCTCTGGCGACATAGGCCCATTCTTTTATGCTCGAAAGACTTAGACCGCTATTCCCATACCTCAGGCGATACTGGAAGAGCCTCGCCTGGGGCGGCATCGCTGTCATCTTCTACAACGTCATCAAAATCCTCATCCCCCTTGTCATCGGTAGCGCCATCGACGACATGCAACATGGCCTCACCGAGGCCAAGGTCGTCCATCATGCACTCCGCCTCGTCGTGATCGCGATCTTCGCCGCTATCTTTCTTTACATCACCCGCGAGGTCATCATCGGCGCCTCGCGCGATATCGAATACGATCTCCGCAACGATCTCTTCGCCAACCTCGAACGTCAGTCCGCGAGTTTTTTTCATACTCACCGCACCGGCGACATCATGGCCCGCACCACCAACGACCTCAACGCCGTCCGTCAGCTCCTCGGTCCGGCGATCATGTACAGCGCGAACACGATCGTCTTCACCGCCGCCGCGCTGCCCTTCATGATTCGCATCAGTCCCAAGCTGACCCTCTGCGCTTTCGTTCCCCTCCCTATCGCATCCGTCCTGGTGCAGTACTTCGGTGCACGCATCCACCGCCGCTTCGAGCGTATCCAGGCCATGTTCTCCGACATCTCCGCTAAAGCACAGGAGAACTTCTCTGGAGCCCGCCTCGTGCGCGCCTTCGTCCAGGAAGAGGCCGAGATCGCCTCCTTCGAGACCGCCAACCAGGAGTACATCCGCCGCAGCCTCTATCTTGTGCGCCTCATGGCCATGCTCTGGCCCACGCTCGAATTCGTTCTCGGCCTGTCGCTTATGATTACGCTGCTCGTGGGCGGCCACGAGGTCGTCGCCCACCGCATCTCCGTCGGCCAGTTCACCGCGTTCATTGTCTACATGGTGCAGCTCACCTGGCCCATGATCGCCGTCGGCTGGGTCGTCAATCTCTTCCAGCGCGGCACCGCCTCCGTCGTCCGTATCGACGAGCTCCTCAAGCAGAAGCCGTCCATCGCAGATGAGCCAAATGCGACCGACATTCCGATCACCGGCGAAATAGAATTCCGCAACCTCACCTTCGCCTATCCCAACGCTCCCGACGTTCTGCACAACATCAATCTGTGCATCCCCGCCGGCACCAGCCTTGCTATCGTTGGCCCCACCGGTTCAGGCAAATCCACCCTGGTCAACCTCATCCCCCGGCTGCACGATGCCTCCCCTGGCTCCGTTCTTATCGACGGCCAGCCCATTCGCCACTTCACACTCAACGAACTTCGCAAGAGCATCGGCTTCGTCCCGCAGGAGACCTTCCTCTTCTCCGAGACCATCCGCAAGAACATCGCGTTCGGCAAACCCGATGCAACCATGCAGGAGGTTGAAGACGCAGCCACCATCGCCCACATCAGCACCGAGATCCTCGACTTCCCAAAAGGCTTCGAAACCATGGTCGGCGAACGCGGTGTGACCCTCTCCGGAGGCCAGAAGCAGCGCACCTCCATCGCCCGCGCCGTCATCCGCGATCCCCGCATTCTCATCCTCGACGACGCTCTCGCCAGCGTCGATACCTACACCGAAGAGCGCATTTTGAGCGGCCTGCGGCAGGGCATGGGGGCCCGCACGACTGTCTTTATCTCGCACCGCATCTCCACCGCGCGCAATGCCGACCAGATTGCAGTCCTGGTAGGTGGCCGCATCGCGGAGCAAGGCACCCACGACGAACTCATCGCGCGCAATGGCTATTACACCAGCCTCTTCGAAAAGCAGCGTCTCGAAGAAGAACTCGCCGTCGCGACCTGACTATGCAAGCCAACGTGACGCGCCAGGCTCGCTGGCCGTCGCTGCTACCTGAGAAGCCGGCACAAATTTCTCTTCACGCGTCCGCAGTTCTCTGGGGAGTACTCTGCCCGCCTCCGGGTCACGAGCGACGATCACCCAAGCATCACGAACATTTCGAACGCAGGCAATCACTTTTTCAAACTCTTCCTTCGACGCAATGTACGAAGCCTCGAGCGTCATAGTAAACATTGCGGCGTAAAAGTCCGCCAGCGATGCCGCAACGCTCGCACCCACGTCTGGACGCAGCCGCGCCTGAAGATACATAAAAATATCGATGACCTTGTTCACGGCAATGCGCCGCCCGCGAACATCGTCTTCTTCCACGCACTGCATGGCTCGATAGAGAAAACGGATCGCGGCGTCGTAAAGCGCCACCACCAGCTCAACACCGGTCGCGCCCACCAAAGCCTGTTGCTGATAGCTCGCTTCTCTCATATGTTTATCTCGATCCTGTGTTGTAGCCGGTCACGGCGCTATACATCTCATTGACCTGATTCAGTTGGGCGGGGATCGACTGCAGAATCTGATTGGCCGTATTCAGCTCCATCGTAAGGGTTGTCTTTTCCGTAGCCAGCAGCGCGTCTTCGTTACTGATATTCAGCGTGAGCGAGGCCTCCTGTGCCGTGTTCTGCTGTTGAGCGAGATAGATCACTCCCTTGGTCGACTGCGACCCAAGATTATTCAACACAGCATTGAGGCCCTGGCCGAAGCTGCCGGAGTTCTGTAGGAATCCTGTGACGTCTGCGAAGTTGTTGTTCAATGCCGCATTCAGATTGTCCGCATTCAGGCTCAAAGTTCCGTCTTGATTGAAACCGATGCCCAGTTGCGTGACACTCGCGATGGAGCCGCTGGCGGCTCCGCCAAGCAGCGCCGCCGATAGCTGGCTCTGCAATGAAGCTAATGTAGTGCTTCCAAAGAGAGGCTTGGCATTCCCGCTCGAATCCTTGCCTTCCTGACCATTGAGATCTTTGACCACAGCGTTGTAAGCAGCCACAACAGTGCCGACGGCGGTCCCCACCGCCGACGTATCGTTGGTGATCTGCACCTGCACCGGAGAGGTGGAGAGGGCCAGCAGTTGAAACGTAACGCCGGGGATCGCGCTGCTCACGGTATTGGAAGCGCTGGAGAGATTGACCCCATCTACATTCAGGCTGGCGTTCTGTCCCAACTGTCCCGTATGAAACCCGATCGCCGCGCTTGTAGTCGCATCAGTGAGATTGCTGGTAATCGCAAGCTGTCCCGCCGCTCCGCTGGTTCCGCTCACCAGAGAGAGTCGCGAGCCGGAAACGTCCGCGATCACGCTCGCATTCACGCCTATCCCGGCGAGATTGATTGCCGCCGCCAGTGACGCCAGCGTATTGCTGCTGCTATCCACCGTGATCGTATTGCTCCCAATCGTCAGGCTGCCGGAGAGCGTGTCCGCTCCATTCGCAAGCGTGTCGCTGTACTCAGACGACGTCTGCGCCAGCGCCGTAACCGAGATCGTATGGCTACCGGCGATTGATGCGGCAGTCGCTGACGTCAGCGCCAGCACGTTCGTATCGGAGCTGGCCCCCTGTTTCTCTGCCAGCACGCCGGTGAAATCGGTCAGCGACTGCATGGCGGTCGTGAGTGTCGAAAGATCGGTGCCGAGCGTTGTGAAGACGGCATCCTGCGCCTGTAACGCTGCGAGCTGGCTCTTCCACGGACCTTCAATCGCCTGCTGACTCGCAAGAATCGCCGTGACCGTGGACGCCACGTCGAAGCCCTGCCCACTGTTTGCCGCTCCAAAGTTTATTCCGACCGTGCCCATGTCACTTCCAGTCCCCGCCCGAACAATCGCCGTTCCGTGCAGTCAATAGCAATCGCGTGGCCGTGCAGGCCATCGCCAAATTAGATGGAACTAATCTTTTCAAGCAAACAATGAAATCGCGGCGGACACGCTTACAACAAACGCAGCCGCCGCGACTCCTATGGGACCTATTGCATCAGTTTGAGAATCTCCTGCTGCACGCTGTTGGCCTGCGCCAGCGCGCTGATACCGGTCTGGCTCAGCACCTGGTACTTGGCCATATCGCTGGTCGCCTGACCGTAGTTGGTAGAACGAACGCTGCTTTCGGCTGCGGTCAGGTTCACCGACTCCGAACTGGCAACGTTAGAAGCAGCATTCAGCTCGTTGATGCTGGCGCCGATGTTGCCTCGCTGAAACGCAACGTTCTGCAACGCGTTGGTGACATTGGTCAGCACAGCCGATGCGGAGCCCGCAGTAAGCGATGTTCCGGCAAGGTTCACACCCGCCCCCGGCGTGGTCACCGAAGCAGTCGTGTCGGAGATCGCGCCCGACAGGGTGAGGGTGTTCGCTACGCCCGTTGGACCGGTGATGATCAGGTTGTTCGGCGACGTGGGGCTTTGGCTTGCGATCAATCCCGACGTCCTGAAGGATACGTCGTTGTTCATCTGGCCAACAGCCTCAGCAAGCGTAGTCCCGGCCGCAAAGTTCTCCGTGACCACCCCGCCAGCGCCCACAGCGATCCCCAGCGAACCAGAGACCGTGTCGTTCGATGAACTAAATGCAAACGTCGCGGTTCCAGAGGTTGTTGCTGTCGGAACGGTCGGTGTCGGATTGGTGATCGCTGTGGTCGTTCCGGCAGTTGTCGTTGCAGTGGAGGTACCCACGCTCGCGTCGCTCAGCGACCCAACAAGCTCCTGAAAGGTCGTTGCGCCGGAAGCCGTTCCGTCGCTGACAAACACGTTCGTTGCGGTACTGGTAAATACGGTGTTGCCGTTGAAGTTGGTCGTCGATCCAATGTTGCCGATCTCGGACAGGATGTTCTGGTACTCCTGATTGGCCGAGCCGATCTGGTTGCCATTGAGCGTTCCGTTGGCTGCTTCGGTAGCCAGCGTAACAGCGCGATTCAACAGATTGGTCACCTGCGAAAGCGCGCCATCGGCAGTCTGCAACAGACCGACGCCTGAGCTGGCGTTCTGCGAAGACTGGTTCAGTGCCGCTTCGTTTGCATGAAGACCGTCTGCCAGGGCAAGACCGGCCGCATCGTCCGCGCCGCTGTTAATGCGCGAACCGGAGGAGAGCTGCTGCAAGACATTCTGAAGACTATTCTGCGTCTGGTTCAGATTGTTCTGCGCATAGATTGCTGCGATGTTGTTCAAGACACCCAAGGACATTTGGAAACACTCCTGTATTGCTCGATTTGAACTACCGCGCCGCCTGTCCCCGGGTGTCGATCCGAAACTCCGTCTGCCATCACAGCAGGCCGGAAGGTCCGGTTCACCTTGCGGAAGACTCCGCGTTCACACACCTCATCGGCCTGCCAGACGGTCACTTTAGCCGCGGCCGCATTACCTTTGGGCAACGCGTGCGCCTCTTCTATTGACGCCGGCTTCTCTGCCGATAAGAGAAGACAGAGGGACTCTTCCGCATGATCGAACTGACACGCTTGAACGGCAGCCGCCTCATCGTCAACTGCGACCTGATTAAATATGCAGAATCCGCGCCGGACACCGTACTGACTTTAATCACCGGGGAAAAGCTCGTCGTCCTCGAGCCATCGGACGAGATCTCGCGGCGCACGCTCGAATACCGCGCCCGCATCCTCGCGACCGCATGGCCTGAAGCTGCTTCCTCGCTCAACGCGAAGTCCGCGTACGACGCGCAAAAAACCATTCGCGATCTCGAACGCCGAACCTCGAAAGACTAAGCCCACTCGAAGAGGAGCAGTTATGGATATCGCCAGCATCGGTGGCATTCTTCTTGCCATCATCGGCATCGTGAGTGGCATGATGATCGAAGGCGGCAGCATCGCCCAGATTACCCAGCCGACCGCCGCAATGATCGTCATCGGAGGCACGGTAGGCGCAGTGTTGCTACAGTTCCCCATGAAGATCTTCGTGACCGCGATGAAGCAGGCGATGACCATCTTTGTCACCGGAGGATCTGATGGCGAGGCCGTCGTCATGCAGATCGTCAAGTTCGCCAACAAGGCAAGAAAAAGCGGCATCGTCTCACTCGATCAAGACCTTCCCGGAGTCGAGGACCCTTTTCTAAAACAGTCGCTCATGCTCGCCATCGACGGGACCGAGCCCAGCGAAGTCCGCAAGATCATGCAGATGGAGATCGACAATAAGACCGAGATGGAAGAAAAGGTCCCTCAGGTCTTCGAGGCCGCGGGCGGATACTCTCCCACCGTCGGTATTATCGGCGCCGTCATTGGCCTGATTCAAGTCATGCAGCACCTCAACAACATCGACGAGGTCGGCCGCGGCATCGCCGTCGCCTTCGTCGCAACCATCTATGGTGTCGCGCTGGCAAACCTCGTCTTCCTTCCCGCCGCCGGCAAGCTCAAGATCCGCCAGCGTGAAGAACAGATGATTAAAGAGATGATGCTCGAAGGCGTCATCTCCATCCTCGAAGGCATGAACCCGCGCATGATCGAAACCAAGCTCCGCACCTTCCTCTTCGACAGCAAACCGGAAAAACCAGCCGAGGTCATCGCAGCATGAGCCGCAGGAAGAGAAAGCACGAGCACGCCAATCACGAGCGCTGGCTGGTCTCCTACGCTGACTTCATCACCCTGCTCTTCGCATTTTTTGTCGTTCTCTTCGCATCGAGCCAGGCAAATAAAGCCAAGCAGACCGAGCTCTCCGCCGCCATGCAGTCGGCATTTACGCCGATGGGCGTCTTCGAAGACCACTCAAAGACACCACCCCTGACCGATCGCCGCAACGCCCCGGTCAACTCCACCCCCGCCGCGATGCCCCTTCCGCTTCCCTCCGTCCGCGTCGAGTCCGCCGAGGAGACAGAAAAGCACCTCAACCGTTTATTGGCAGAACAGGTAGCCGCAGGGCACATTCCCCCCGGCAGCGTGACCATGCGCATCACGACGGAGGGCCTCGTCATCTCGCTGCACGAGGCAGGCTTCTTTCCCTCCGGCTCAGCCGAGGTCCGCGCCGCCTCCATTCCCATGCTCTCCAGCCTGGCGAAGACCCTGCCAACCGGACCGCTTCGCATCGAAGGCCACACCGACAATGTGCCCATTCACACCGCTCAATTCGCCACCAACTGGGAGCTCTCCACGGCGCGGGCCACAGCTATCGCACGCCTACTCCTCGACCGCGGCCCCATCGATCCAGCCAACGTCTCCGCAGCAGGCTATGCGGAGTTTCACCCCGTAGCCAGCAATGCAACCGAAGAGGGGCGCGCCCGCAACCGCCGTGTAGACATCATTCTTTTGCGACGCCCAGTAGCTTCACGATGACACGCTTTCGCCGCTGTCCATCGAACTCCGCATAAAAGATACGTTGCCAAGTCCCCAGATCCAGCCGCCCTTTGGTAACCGGCAGCGTCGTCTCATGATGCAGCAGCAGCGCCTTCAGATGGGCATCGGCATTATCTTCGCCGGTCTGATGATGCTTATATCCGGGCCACGCCGGAGCCAGCTTCTCCAGCCACGCCCCAATGTCTTCGATTAAGCCATCCTCGTTGTCGTTCACATAGATTGCTGCCGTAATGTGCATTGGAGAGACAAAGCAAAGTCCATCCTCGACCCCGCTGCGACGCACAATCTCCTCAACCTGAGGTGTAATGTGGACCATCTCATAGCGTTCATCCGTATGGAACGTCAGATACTCGGTATGCGCCTTCATCGTTGCCATGGTGAACTCCGCTCTTCCATCTTGTATCAACACCGGCACGTCTTACTGGATTTATACTGCAAATGAGTCGATGCCGAATGAAGCAGGCCTTACGCCATCTCGCCGCAACTCTTTGTATGCTGATGCTGATCGCCAGCGCTGCCTCCTGCATGGACATGGCGAACCATCGCCAGGCATTATGTGGCCACTGCGCCCAGCATCAGCCGATCAATCAGCAGACTCCTGTATGTTGCGACGCCCACCATCAACCTTCGGCGACCGCGACTGCCATCGCCATCGAGCAGCCCGCCCGAATCTCAGCCGCTGAAACTTCTGCGATCCACGGCAGCCCCCTTCCTCTCCTGTCGCTGCCCGATCAACTCATCTGGCCGCCTCCGCTTCCTCCACGACATACGCTTCGCATCTGATTTCACTCCTACGCCTCGCCGCCACAGCGCAATCGACGCTGCACGCCGACCAGCAACCCTCAGGAGAAAAATCCGCCATGCACCGCATCCTTGCCGTAGCCCTCTTTACCCTCATCGCTCTCCCCGCCCTCTCCCAGGCGCAGCAACACGACATGCCCGGCATGGGCCCCGCGCCAGAGAAGATGACGAAACAGATGAACTCAATGCACCAGCCCTCCACCCTCATTGAAGCCGAACTCCACCACGCCTCCTCCGGCACCAGCGCGGAGCCAGCCTCAACGCCGACTCCCATGCTCATGTCCCATCGCGGCCAATGGATGCTGATGCTCCACGGCACAGCCTTTATCTCCGACACGCAACAATCAAGCCAGCGCGGCGGCGACAAGCTCTTCTCCACCAACTGGCTGATGCCGATGGCCATGCGGCATCTCGGCCCCGGCCAACTCACGCTGCGAGCAATGTTCTCGCTCGAACCAGCCACCGTAAGCGGCCGTCAATATCCCGAGCTCTTCCAGCAGGGTGAGACCGCCTTCGGCAAACCCATCATCAATGGCCAGCACCCTCACAACTTCTTCATGGAAGTAGCCGCGCTCTACGACATCCCTCTCGGCAAACAAACCCTGCTCAGCTTCTACGCCGCTCCTATCGGTGATCCAGCCATCGGCCCCATCGCCTATCCCCATCGCCTCTCTGCGTCCGAAGATCCCATCGCCGCCCTCGGTCACCACCAGCAGGACTCCACTCACATCGCCTACAACGTCCTCACCGCAGGAATCACCTGGCGCGGCCTCCGCTTCGAAGAGTCTGGCTTCCACGGCGGCGAGCCAACCGAACAGCGTTGGGGATTCCAACCCTCTCCCAACGGACACGCTATCGACAGCTACTCCTCGCGCGTTACCTTCTCGCCCTCGCCGAACTGGAGCGGCCAATACTCCATCGCCCACATCGTCAGCCCGGAAGCCCTCTACCCCAATGAAGACCAGCAGCGTCAAACTGCGTCCATCATGTACAACAGACCCTTCGGAAATACAGGCCCCGATGGCGCCCACTTCGGCAACTGGTCCAGCACACTCCTCTGGGGACGCACCCGCTCGCTCGCAGACGACAGTAAAGAAAACAGCTATCTTGCCGAATCACTGCTCAAGTTCAGTGGCCGCAACTACCTCTGGGCGCGCATTGAAGATGCAGGCCGCTCCAGCGAACTCCTTCTATCCCAAGGCAGCCAACTCCCACCCGACTTTGAAGAGTCCCCCATCGGCCACGTTCAGGCCTATAGCTTCGGCTACGACCGAGACTTCCGCGTCGCTCCTCACCTGCTCGCCGCGCCCGGAGCACAGTTCACGTCCTACACCGCACCGCAGGCCCTCGTTCCGGCCTACGGCCACCATCCCTTCGGTGTAGTTACCTTCATCCGCTTTCGCATCGATTAGGGAACCACTCTAATTAAACCCTTCGCTTCAAACCACGCCACAAATCGCTCATTCCCATCACGGGGCTTTATCCCTCGAGGGAAATTAGCCCCTTTACAAGGAGCGGCGAAACAGAGGAGCATCTGTCCCGCCACAGGAAGAATTAGAAGGCATAAGCAGCGCCAAACGTCGTTACAAAGGGCGTCAGTCCATGCGCGGGAAATCCCGGAGTTCCATAATTCGGCCACTTCTGCGCTTCAATATCAACGGCGCGAATATTGATGTGACGAGAGGCGCGAAAATCAACACCCCCACCGACGGCGAAGACGCCAAACGTATCAGCGTGCGTGGGACGATAGGTGCCCTCTTGATACTCAAAACGTCCAATTCCGCCGAGCACCTTTGCGTAAACATTCACGCGGCCCTGCCGTATCAGCGAAAACCTCGGCCCGATAAGGTATGTGTCCTCGCCAATGTCCGTCGGCGTCAGCACGTTGACCCGATGCACATCCCCCTCGATACCGATTCGGCGCCACAGATCGAAATCGCCATAGACTGTGTAGCCCTTGATGTACGTCTGAGCATAGTCGGGTATCGCGAAGCTGAAGCCTGCGCCGATCTGTCCCGACGCCAGACGTGTTGCCATTGGGACGGCTTGGGCATGGGATGCTATCGACCAGCCAAAGGCGAAAATAAATAACCCAATCAAGTGTCGTTTCAAAATACTGCCCTCCAGGTTCCGGGATATCCGGTTACGAAAGTTAGAGGCGGGTAACGGTTAACACGTTGCCCACGAACAACTAGCCCTCTCTGGAGAGACACAACAAAACTGACCGCGGTACACGAAAAAAGAGCGAAAGCTACTCGCGATCTCAATAAAAATGGACACTTACAAGACAAGCGGAAGAGCGCTATGCAATCCCCAATTTCTTCCACAGCGCATCGACACGCGCCTTCACTCCGGACTCCATCGTAAGCATCGCAGGCCATTCGCGCGTGAACCCTTCCGCAGGCCACTTCCGCGTAGCATCGATGCCCATCTTGCTCCCGTAGTTCGGCAGCCGGCTCGCATGGTCAAGCGAATCGACAGGCCCCAGCGTGAACTGAATGTCGCGCTCAGGATCGATGTTGTTCGTCGTACGAAGCACCAACTCCGCGACATCCTGCACATCGCAATCTTCATCGACGACGATGATGCATTTTGTAAACATCGCCTGCCCCATCGCCCAAATGCCGTTCATCACCTTGCGTGCATGACCCGCATAAGATTTCCTTATCGAAACGATCATCAGGTTGTGGAACACTCCTTCCGCTGGAAGGTTCACATCCACAATCTCCGGGAGCGTCATCTGCATCAGCGGCAGGAAGATCCGTTCCACCGCCTTGCCCATCCACGCATCTTCCATCGGCGGCTTGCCCACAATCGTGGCCGCGTACACCGGGTGCTTGCGATGCGTAATCGCGGTGAGATGAAAGACCGGATAGTCATCCTCCATCGTGTAGAAACCGGTGTGATCGCCGAACGGTCCTTCGGTGCGTAGCTCGCCCAGTTGCACATAGCCCTCAAGGATGTACTCCGCATGAGCGGGCACCTCCAGGTCAACCGTCTCCGCCTTGACCAACTCCACCGGCTTCTGGCGCAGGAAGCCCGCGATAAGATACTCCTCGACCTCAGGCGGTGCCGGAACGATCGCCGAGAAAGTAGTCGCCGGGTCCGTTCCAATCGCCACCGCGACCTCCATCCGGTCATTCCGAATCTTCGTCAGCGTCGTCGTATGCAGCGTATCGAGCGAAGCCGCAGCAGCCGTCCCTCCTGCCGTCAGTGCCATCAGATCAACACCGCTCGCAGCGTCCGGAGTCGTGGCCCGCAGCCGGTCGCGCAGATGTTCGGCGGCGACCTTCTGCCGCTGCCAGTGCATTCCGGTCGTCTTGCCGTCGTACACCTGCATCCGATACATCCCCACGTTGCGCTTGCCTGTCTTCGGATCGCGCGTAATCACACAGGGCAGTGTGATGAAGCGGCCACCATCCTGCGGCCACGTCTTCAGAATCGGCAAATCAAGCAGATTGACGTCCTCGCCGCGATGAATCACTTCCTTGCACGGAGCGTCCTTCGCAGAGACCAGCTTCGGAAAAAATCCGCCCATCTCCGCCAGCTTCGGCAGCATCTTCAGCTTGTCCATCAAACTCGTCGGCGAAACCGGATGCAGCAGCTCGCGAATACGCCCAGCAATGTCGTCAAGCGAGTCGGTCTCAAGCGCCAGCTTCATCCGCCGCTCGCTGCCGAACTGGTTCATCAACACCCGCGCCTTCGGGTAGCCTTTGACGTTCTCAAACAGCAGCGCCGGGCCGCCAGCCTTCGCCGTGCCCCGCCCGAGCTTCGCAGTACGATCGGCGATCTCGGCCATCTCGAGAATCGGATCGACCTCAACCGTAATGCGCTTCAGCTCTCCAGCTTTTTCGAGTTGCTTTATCCAGTCGCGAAGATCGTTGTAGGCCAATTCTCTCTCCTGCCGCGGCGCGCCACGGTCGAAAGTCTATGGTAACGGGTTCCGCGCAGGAATTTTCAAAACACTGCCTCGGGAACATTTCGAGAGCCCGCAGGTGTCTAACGTTGTGAGTACGCATTCCTCGCAGATGCGCGCCTGATCCGCTGAGTTTGGAGAGGTGCTTCTATGTTCGAGGACAGTCTGGTCATCTCACAGGTTCAATCTACATCTCACACCGAACGCTGGACAACACTGGCCTCCACCGGCCTTCAGTTCGCCCTCGCCGCCCTCGTAATCGCACTTCCACTCCTGCATCCCGAAAAACTGACATTCATAGCAAAGACACCGACACTCCTGATGCCGCTGCCTCCAAAGCCACCCATACCGGTCGAGCCCATGCAGTCATCGTCAACGTCCTCTGGCACGACGACCCCGGTGACCACCCGACCTCTCACCATGCCGCCGATGCTGCCCAGGTTTCTCCCACAGCCAGCCGGCGACGCTCCATTCATCGTTGCCATTCCATTCGGAAGAGGAATGGCAGACGCATCGCCAATCGCCCTGGCCATTGGCGATGCCACCCACGCTCCACGCATATCAGTTACTCCGCCGCACCATCGAACGGCCCCATACGCGTCTCATCCGGAGTCTCAGCCGGAAGTCTGATCGCGCCGATTCGTCCCATCTATCCGGAGATTGCCAAGGCAGCGCGCGTCGAAGGAACCGTCATCGTCGAAGCCATCATCTCCCGCAGCGGAACGATCGAGAGCCTGCATGTCGTCAGCGGCCCACCCATGTTGCAGCAGGCGGCCATCAACGCCATCCGCAGGGCACGCTACCAGCCCTTTCAACTGAACGGCAGTCCAACCGAAGTGCAGACCACCATCTCAGTGAGCTTCCGCATGGGGAGCTGAAGCGGTGATCTGCGTGAGCAACGGCTGCGCTTGCGGTGTGTCTTCGGCATAATCGGTCAGCGGATACCCGGCATTCTTCCATCCGTCGAAGCCCCCGCGCAGCGGCCGCACCCGGTAGATGCCCATCTTGTGCAGTTGCATCGCAAGTTTAGCGCTCGTCTCTTCGCTCGGGCAGGTGCAATAGAGAATCACATCGCGGTCCCGCGGAATGATCTCGCTATGCTGCCTGATCTCATTCGGCCCGATGCGAAGCGCTCCCGGCAGAACCCGCGGGTCGGGCAGATAGTCCAGCGGGTGCCGCAGGTCGACGATAAACGGTGGAGTATTTCCCTGCGCCTCCGCACTGTCGATCATCTCCTTCAGTTCGGCCGGTTCAAGCCGCATATTGCGGACCTGCCTGAGAAACCTGCGCTGCTTGAAGAGCCGGTAGGCGAAGAAGCCAAACACCATCACGATGAAGATGAGGAATGCGAAGTGGCCAAGGACCTGGAAGAACCGCGCGCTGCGTTTCGCCAGGTCGCCGAAGAAACGCCCCGCCAGCAGAAAGGTCTCCGCCCACACAATCGATCCCGCAAGGTCCCAGATAAAGAACCGGCTGTACGACATCCCGGTCTGTCCTGCAATGGGTGCCGCAACCGTGCTCAGCCCGGGAACGAACTTCGAGAAGAGCAGTGTGACCGGACCGCGCCGCGTAAAGTATCCCTCCGTCTTGCTCACGCACGTCGAAGCCTCGAACGAGAGCCGGCAAAGGAGCTGAAGGACATTCTTCCCATAGCGCCGCCCCAGCGCATACCACAGCGTGTCCGCCATCATGCACGCCAACAGTACCGCCGCCAGCGCATACGAGTGATGCACCTTGTGGGTTGCGCTCAGGGTCCCCGCCGTCAGCAGCACTGGAATGCTGGGTACAGGAATGCCGAGCTGCTCCGCTAGAACCCAGACGAACAGGATCAGGTAGGCATAATGAACGAAAAATACAATCGCGATCGGCATAAAGAGTATGTCTTGTAGATGAAGTCAATCAGGGTTTGGATGCGAGGGCCTCGCGGTTAAAGATACACAGCCCAGCCGGTGTATGCGGCTGGGCTGCATCAAAGATACGTCAAATGACCGTTGAAATCGAAGCTTAAGCCCTCTCCAAAATCAGCGGCGTATCCACCAGATGTTGCCCGATGAACCAGGATTGCAGTTCATTTGGCCGCAGCACGTCACTTACAACCATGTCATTGGTGCCGTCATCGCCTGCCTTGTCCGCCGCCTCCGCGATATTGGAGCACTGCTTGATGATCAGCTTATGCGCCGCGAGCAGCCGCGAAAGCTGCACCGGCACCTCTTCCCTGCCCTTGGGCGGCCCCTCGATCTTCGTCATCTCGGCAACATGGCCGCCCATGGCGACGCTGACTCCGCCCAGCAGCTGAATGCGTTCGGCAATCGTATCGACGATCTCGACCTGCTCTCCATAGTGCTTATCGAACAGCAGGTGGAGCTGATAAAACGTCGGTCCCGAGACCTGCCAGTGGTGCTTCTTGTACATATCGCGAAGCGTGCTCGAATCGGCAAGAAGCTGATTCAGCTTTCCCACCATCTCCGCCCGCACCTTGCCGTCCAGCGGATGTGGTATGTCCTCGATCACGGTGCCGAACCTCTGGATCTCCTTCGCATGCGCGTGCCATTGCGGCGCCGCGGATGCGTCGCCGGACTGTGCCTTCTTCATTGCAATCGCCATCCTTCACCTCTCTCTTTCCTCATGAGATGCCTCAGGCCAGACAACCGGTTTCCCGTTTACTTGACTGTCACAACAGGAGTGACCGAGAACCCCGGCCGAAGCGCGTAATCCCCATTTTCCTTCTGCAGATTGGTGAAGTCGATACGCACTGGAATCCGTTGCACCACCTTCACATAGTTGCCCGTCGCATTCTCCGGCGGAAAGAGCGACAGCCGCGAGCCCGTGGCCCCGCCAATCTGCGTCAGCTTGCCATGGAACTTGCGTCCTCCCAGCGCATCGACCTCGATGGTAACGTCCTGTCCCGCATGCATGTGCTGGATCTGCGTCTCCTTGAAGTTCGCCGTGACCCACAGATCGGTCAGCGGAATAATCGTCAGCAGGTCCTGCCCGATCGAAAGATTCGAGCCCACCTGTACGTTCTTTTTGTTGACGATCCCCGTCGCCGGAGCGGTAATGTGCGTGTAGCTCAGGTTCAGCCGCGCCTGATCGACCTTAGCCTGCGCCTGATCAACCTCTGCCAGCGCCGCCTTGGCCTTCGCCTCCTGCACCCTCACCTGCTGAGGTCCATTCTTAATCGACTCGGTCGACGAATAGCGCGCCTGCGCCAGCCGCTGCTGCGCCTCGCGTACCGCCTCCTGCTGGCCGATCACCTGCGACTGCGCCTCGATCACCGCCGCCGATGTCCCGGCGGCCTGTGCCACTGCCGCGTCGTACTGCTGCTTCGAGATGACGTCCTTCTGCACCAGCGGCGTATAGCGCTCGACATCGAGCTTCGCCTTCACCGCATTGGCCTTCGCCTGGTCCACACGCGCCGCTGCCGCCTGCTCCAGCTTCTGTGCCTGGGCAACCGCAGCCATCGCACCCTGAACATCGGAACTCGTCGTGCTCAGGTTCGCAGTCACGCTGGTGCTGGTAATCGGTACATTCACATTCGCCTGAATGGCCGCGGCCTGCGCACTGGCCAGGTTCGCCTGTGCCTGTTCGAGCGCCACCTGATAATCCTTCGGATCGATCTCCGCCAGCAACTGCCCAGCCTGCACCTTCTGGTTGTCATCCACGTAAACCTTGATGACCTGCCCGGTCACCCGCGAGCTTACCTGGTAGAGGTTGCCGTCCACCTGCGCGTCGTCCGTGTCTTCCGTAAACGTGGAGTGCCAGTAAAACAACGCCGCGCCCACGACAAGGAAGATCAGCACCGCGATGACGATGAACTTTCTCCGCGACGACTTCTCCGGCTGCGGCATCTCCTCGTCGCCGCCGCGGCCCGAATCATGGTTTGTATCGCCATGCGGTTTAATCTGGACCGTGCCGCTGATCTCCGCGGTCTGTTCCTCGCGATTGTGGTTCCCTTGGTCTGGCAAGCTACTTTCCTCCGAGATAATCTTTGTAGTTCGTCTGCGCTATGCCCAGCGCCCGCGCCAGCGACAGCTTGGCGACGTTGTGCTGGTACAGCGCGCTGATGTATTGGTCGTTCGCCTGTTCCGTCTGCGCCTGCGCCTGCGAGACTGCCAGGTTGTCGGAAACTCCGGCGTGAAACCGCTGCTGCGCATCGCTCAGCGCCTCCTTGGCCAGATCCACATTCGAGTGTGTCGCCTCCACCAGCTTCTCCGCCGCCTGAATATCCAGCAGGCTGTCGCGAACCTCGGCATTCACCTGCTGGATCTGGTCGGCCAGCTTGGCCTTGGCCTGCTCATACTGCGCATCGGCGACCTGCTCCTGCCCCCGCGTCTTGGCGATCTGCAGGATGGGCGCGCTCACCTTGCCCGTAGCCGAATACGTCCCATGCGAGTGCCCCGGCGTCGCCCCGATGTCACCATAGTCCCCCGAGAAACTCGCCACCGGAAGCTGGCTCGCCCACGCCGAAGTCTTCTCCGCGTGCGCCGACTTTACCTGCTCCGCCGAGGCCGCAAGGTCCTTCCGTGCAGCCAGCGCCTGCTGAAAGGCCGTATCCGGATTCACCTTGTCCAGCGCCGCGTATGGCACCGAATCCGTCAGCCGAAACTCCTGATCGAGCGGCAGTCCAATCGTCCGCGCCAGCGCCAGCTTGTCCTTCGCTAGTTCATTTTTCGTCGAGATCAGCCGCTGCTCTTCATTCTGATAGTCCACCTGCGCTCGCAACACATCGAGCTTGGGGCTGGTCCCGGCATCATGCGCCGCCGTGGCCTGGTCGAGAGATACCTTCGACGTCGCCATCTCCGCGTTCACCGCCTCGATGCGCGCTCCATCCGCGATGCAAAGCAGGTAAGCATTCCCCACCGTCAGCACCACCAGATTGCGTGCGTCCTCCGCAGTCAGCTTCGCGCTCTCAAAGTTATGTTTCGCAGCAATGTAGTTCTGCAGCGCCGAGACATTCACCAGGTTCTGCGTCAGATAGGCCCTGAAGTCGACTACCTGAAACGGCCCGATAATGGGATTCATCCCGGGAAACTTCAGACCCTCCGCCGCAAGGTTGATCTGCTGCACCTCGATGCTGCCCGACGCGGTCACCGTTGGCAGCAGCGCCTGCAACTCCTCCAGCCGCTGTCCGCCCGCGTTCTTCTGCGCGGACGACTGCAGGATAATCCCCAGATTATTGCGAAGCCCCCGTTGCATGGCCTCGTCCAGCGAGAGGTCCATCATCGCCCCGGTCGACTTGCCTTCCACCACGCTGCCCTGAAACGAGTCCTGCGTCGGCTGTGCCCCATTCGTGCCCGACGCGCTGTAAAGCTGCTGCTGCGCCGTCGCCACAGGCGAACTCGTCGGCCCCGTGCTCGGGCCGCTGGCCGGACCCTGGCTCGCGCCATCCGCCTGCGCCGCGGCAGACCGCACACCGCCCGGCAGGCACAGCAATCCAATCCCCAGCGCCCAAACCACGCCCCGCGAGTGACGCGCTCTTCTGCTTTGGCTCATGCCTTTGAATGTTACCTGCATCTTTTCAGTAATCCTAAGGTTTTAGCGGCGCGCGAACATCTCCTCCGGCCCCGTCTCTGATCTAAGTCTCGCTTCGTCTTATTCAGATGCTATAAGCCGTCCGGAATGTTCAAAAAAGTATCCTGCCTCTTAAAGCCATCCGAATTCATACCGCCACCGAAGCCGGGTGCCCCATGTCCCAACTTTGGAGCATGAGCTTCCACCCAGCCCACAAAACTCGGGTGCCCCCATCCTTTGCAGTCTCACGCAAAGGGTGGGATGTACACCGTCAACCTCAAATATGTTCTCCTTGCACTCAGCACACGTTAAAAAATGACCGCTCTCATCCTCACTCTCTTCATCGCCGCCGGTTACGTCCTTCTGGGAACCATCCACCTCGCCGCGCCCACCAAAGTCCTCCCCATCTACCGCTTCCTCCTCGGCCGCCGCCTCTTCGCAAAGAACGCCTCCCGCTTCGAGCAGATCACTCCCACAAACTGGAAGTTCATTGGCGCGGCCTATGTCCTCTTCGGAATGATTCTGGTCTTGTCCCTGCGTTCCAGCTTCTAGCCGGAAAATCCCCTTGGTCATTCCTCAGGTCCGCTTTTTGTCATCCATAACCGCCCTTTTTTCATTCCGCAGCGAAGCGGAGGGTTCTACTGTTCTCCACCCCTCCCCCAAATTCTGTCAAGCCCCAAAATCGCCCAAGTCTTTGCAAACAAATAAGATATAAATTGCAAAACAGTTCCACGCCAAAAGCTATACTTAAATCAGGAAGAGACTATACCGCGTTCTTTAGAATGAATACTTTAGTTGTAACTCCTTTGAATACGAGACTTTAGCCGCACTATCCTCATTTTTGCACTTAAGTCATTTCGATAGAATACTTTACATACTTAAGTACAGGGGGAGGCAGGTACAGGATGAGCATGGACACAAAGACAACCCAGCACTACCGCATGCCTGCCGAGTGGGCTCCTCACGCCGCTACCTGGATCGCCTGGCCCCATAACGCCGAAGACTGGCCGGGAAAATTCCAGCCCATCCCGTGGGTCTATAGCGAAATTGTTCGCCACCTGTCTGGAGTCGAAGAGGTACACATCCTTGTCAACGACCTCCCCGCCGAGCGCCGCGCCACCGGCCTGCTCCAGCGCGCCGGAGCCAACATGGCCCGCCTCCACTTTCACCAATGGCCCACCGACCGCGTCTGGCTCCGCGACTCCGGCCCCATCTTCGTCAAAAATCCCAAAGGCGAACTCGCCATCACCAACTGGAAGTTCAACGCCTGGGCCAAATACGACAACTGGCATCGCGACGATCAGGTCCCGCAGCACGTCGCCGAACACTACGACATGCCCCAGTTCAAGCCCGAGATCGCCGCGCCCCACGGCAAGCCGCATCGCCTCGTCCTCGAAGGCGGCAGCATCGACACCAACGGAGCAGGAATTCTCCTCACTACCGAAGAGTGCCTTCTCTCCGAAGTCCAGCAACGCAACCCCGGCCTCGGCGACGAAAAATCCACCCGCCGGCATCTCGAACAGGCCTTCCACGACTACCTCGGCATCGAAAAAACCATCTGGCTCCATCGCGGCTGCGCCGGAGACGACACCCACGGCCACGTCGACGACATCACCCGCTTCGTCGGCGAAAACAAGATTCTCACCGCCGTCGAACCCAACACACACGACGAAAACCATCTCCCGCTGGCCGAGAACCTCGACCGCCTCCGCACCGCTCGGAACCTGAGTAACAAGCCCTTCGAGATCGTCGAGCTTCCCATGCCTTCGCCCGTAGTCTTTGAAGGCCAACGCCTTCCCGCCAGCTACGCCAACTTCTACATCGCCAATAATCTCGTCCTCGTCCCCACCTTCAACGACGCCAACGACCGCCACGCGCTCAACACCATCGCCTCCTGCTTCCCCGACCGCAACGTCGTAGGCATCCACGCCGTAGATCTCGTCTGGGGCCTCGGCACGCTCCACTGCCTCAGCCAACAGGAGCCTGCGTAGCGCGATGCAAGCCGACATCGACTACCTACGCGCCGCCATCGCCGAAGCCCATGCCGCTGAGGTAGCAGGTGAAGTCCCCGTTGGCGCAGTCGTCGTTCATCAGGGAAAGATCATCGGCCGAGGCCAGAACCGCGTCCTCCGCAACAGCGACCCGACAGCCCACGCCGAAGTCGTCGCTCTCCGCGAAGCAGGCCGTCATCAGGCCAACTACCGCCTCGAAGACTGCACCCTCTACGCCACGCTCGAGCCCTGCGCAATGTGTGCCGGAGCTATTCTCCATGCGCGCATCGCCCGGCTCGTCTATGCAGCGCTCGATCCTAAAGCCGGAGCCTGCGGCTCTGTCCTCGCGGTCATGAATCATCCCCAGCTCAACCACCGCGTCGAGGTTCATCCTGGCCTGCTCGCCGAAGAGTGCGGCACGTTGCTCACCAACTTTTTTCGCCAGCGCCGTAGAAATAAAGCCATCTCCCGCATCCTACAAACCGGGGAGGCAGCCTCCATGAGAGCGAAAAAGACAACGGAAAAGACATCGAAGAAGAGGACACCAAAAAAGTGGTCAGCCAAGGTGGACACCGATTCCACTCATCCTGACGAGGGCCTCTTCAACCAGAGCGCATCAGCCATCGCCAAAGCGCTGGCATCGAAGAAGGTCTCACCAAAAGGTCCGGCCTCCGGTATGAGGATGCTGAACTTCTACATCAACCGTGCCGGCAAGAACCTTTCCAGCGAGAGGCATGCTGAACTGGAGAAGGCAAAGGACAAGCTCTCCGGCATCATTGCAGGGCAAAAGCCGGAAATCGCAAAACATAACCCCGCAAAACCGCATACCCCCGCCAAATCTGCTACAAAAAAAGCAGCAAAGAAAACTGCAAAGAAGAAATCCAGTACAAAATTGAAGTAGGCATTGAAGAATTGAATAGACATTCAGAAGGATCGAGGAAAAGAAATCATGTCAGGTCGTCTCGCAGGGAAAGTCGCTGTTATCAGCGGAGCAGGTTCAGGGATTGGACAAGCCATCGCCATTCGTTTCGCCGGCGAAGGAGCAAGCGTCGTCATCAACGACATTAAGCCCGAGGGCGCGAATGAGACCAAGGCCAAGGCCGAGGCAGCCGGAGGAAAGGCCATCACCGTTCTGGGCGACGTCACCAAGACCGCCGATACGCACAACCTGATCGAAGAGGCCTACAAGCAGCTCGGCCGCTGCGATATTCTCGTCAACAACGCCGGCATCGAGATCGGCGCCGACTTCTGGGACGTCACCGAGAAGGACTACGACGCTGTCCTCAACGTCAATCTGCGTGGCGCTTTCTTTCTTACCCAAGCCTTCGTTCGCCGCCTGCGCGACGCCAAGCAGCCCGGCCGCGTCATCAATCTCAGCTCCGTTCACGAAGACATGGTCTTCCCGCACTTCGCCAGCTATTGCGCGGCTAAGGGCGGCATGCGCATGTTGATGCGCAACCTCGCCGTCGAGCTTGGCCCGCTGGGCATCACGGTCAATAACATCGCTCCCGGCGCAGTCATTACGCCCATGAACGCCAGCCTGCTCAACAACAAGGAGCAGCTCAACGCCCTGCTCGCCAACATCCCCCTGGGACGCCTCGGCACAGTCGACGACGTATCCGCGGTGGCCCTCTTCCTCGCCTCCGATGACGGAGCCTACGTCACCGGTTCCACCTACTTCACCGACGGCGGTCTCATCCGCAACTACCACGAGCAATAAGCAACACAATAAGCGACAAAAGGCCTCGCGCAGCGCGGAAAAGGTAAAATAGAGCCATGGAACTGACCGTTTATTCGGCTTCATGGTGCCGCGACTGCCGCGAGGCCAAGCGCTTCCTCGACAAGCACAACATCCCTTTCACCGAGATCGACATCGAGACGACCCCCGGCGCAGCCGACGAGGTCCTCGAAAATGTCGGCAAGCGGGCCATTCCGCAGTTCGTCCTCGACGGCAAATGGGTACAGCCCTACCGTCCCGGCCGCGGCTTCCTGCACGACGAGATGGCTGAACTCTTCGGCGTCAGCAACTCGTAATCACTCTTGTCATTCCGCACCTTTTCATTTGTCATTCCGTAGCGCAGCGAAGGAATCTGCTGTTGCAATTTCCACCGACCCCGCAAAGAAGGAAACATCATGATCGCCCGCTACACACGCCCCGCGATGGGCAAAATCTGGTCTGACGAAAACAAGTACCGCTGCTGGCTCACCGTCGAAACCGCCGCCTCGCAGGCCCTCGCCAAGTTCGGCCTCGTCCCTCAGGCCGCCGCCGACACCATCCGCGACAAGGGCAACTTCACCGTAGCTCGCATCGATGAGATCGAGGCCGAGGTCCGCCACGACGTCATCGCCTTCACCACCACCGTCGCCGAGCACATCAACAACCCCGAGCACTCGCGCTGGCTGCACTACGGCCTCACCTCCACCGACGTCGTCGATACCGCGCAGGCCCTTCAACTCAAGGAAGCCTCGGCCATCATCCACACCGGCATCGTTGCGCTGGCCGAAGTCCTCAAGCGACGCGCCGTCGAGTTCCAGCACACGCCCATCATCGGCCGCACCCACGGCGTCCACGCCGAACCCTCCACCTTCGGCCTCAAGCTCCTGCTGTGGTATGCCGAAGTCCAGCGCAACCTCACCCGCTTCGACGCCGCCGCCGAAGACCTCCGCGTCGGCAAACTCTCGGGAGCCGTCGGCACCTTCGGCCATCTCAAGCCCGAGCACGAAGAGGCCATCTGCGCCGCCTTGGGCCTCAAGCCTGTAGCCATCGCCACGCAAGTCGTCCAGCGCGACCTCCATGCCGCGTATGTTGCGACCCTTGCGGTTCTGGCAAGCACTTTAGACAAGATCGCCACCGAAGTCCGCCACCTCCAGCGCACCGAAGTCCGCGAAGCCGAGGAGTTCTTCTCCGAGAAGCAGAAGGGCTCGAGCGCCATGCCGCACAAGCGCAACCCCATCACTTCGGAGCAGATCAGCGGCCTTGCCCGCGTCATGCGATCCAACGCGCAAGCGGCGTTCGAGAACGTAGCCCTCTGGCACGAACGCGATATCTCGCACTCCTCCGCCGAGCGCGTCATCCTGCCTGATTCGACCATCCTCGCCGACTATCTGCTGGCGAAGACCGCGAACCTTATCGACAAGCTGCTCGTCTACCCGGAGCGCATGTTGAAGAACCTCGAATCGACCGGCGGGCTGATCTTCTCGGGCCAACTCCTGCTCGACCTCGCCGAGTCCGGCATGAGCCGCGAAGACGCCTATCGCCTGGTGCAGGGCCACGCCATGAATTCGTGGAAGAACGACCTCGTCTTCCGCGATGAAGTAGCCAAGGTCCCCGAGATCACCGCCCGCCTCTCCCCGGAAAAACTGGCCCGCGCCTTCGATTACAACCGCCAGTTAGCCAATGTGGATGCGATCTTTAGCCGCGTTCTGGCATAATTGCCGTCATGACCACGGCCTTGTTTTTTATCGCCATCGGGCTGTATCTGATCTTTCACGGACTCACAGCTGATTACTTGATCGACGAAAGTGAAGGAGTAGCGAGCGAGGAGTGGAAAGAGAGAGCCAAAGCAACCCCGTTTACGCGATTCATTGTGATCTGCGCCGGTATAGCTTCCTCCGGCTGGGGGATCCATCACCTTCTGCATTGACGGCGGTAACAAGGTCGTACGCTGGGCATCGCGCAAAGCGCAACCCTTCCACAAGATCACGATGCCCCAATCGCTCATCCAAATCGTAGACGCAGCAGTAGCCGACGCCTACCGTCGTGGCGGCGCACACCTCGTCTGTAAGCCCGGCTGTTCGCAGTGCTGCATCGGCGTCTTCCCCATCGCTCACGAAGACGCGGCGCGCCTCCGCGAAGGCCTCTCTCTCCTTGGAAAAGAAGACCCTGCCCAAGCCGCCCGCATCCACGCCCGCGTCAAAGACTCGCTCACCCGCCTCGACCCATGGTTCCCCGGCGATCTCGCTACCGGCATCCTCAACGAAGCCCATGAAGCCGCCATCCTCTTCGAGGAGTTCGCCAACGATGAACCCTGCCCCGTGCTCGACCTCGAACACGGCACCTGCGATCTCTACGAGCATCGCCCCATCCTCTGCCGCACCTTCGGCCCGCCGATGCGCACCGAGGAAGGAAACCTTGCCACCTGCGAGCTTTGCTTCATCCACGCGAGCACCGAGGAGATCGCCGCCTGCGAACTCGACCCAACCATCCCGGCGCAGGAAGAGGCGAGCAACGAGGCCTACAACGCCGCGCACGGTCTCCACGGCCAAACCCTCATCGCCTACGCTCTTCGCGGTTTGTAACCCGCTTCACTAAGAACTTGTCATCAAGAACTTGTCATCCTTCGCGAAACGGAGAACCTGCTTCTTCCTTCTATAAGCGATAATCAATCCGTGACCGAAGCCCGCAATATTACGTTAGCCGTCACCGGAGCCAGCGGCTCCATCTACGCAGCCGAGATCCTCCGGGCGCTCGCCGCCGACCCCCGCGTTGCAAAGATCAACTTCGTGGTCTCCGACAGCGCTCTCCGCGTCTTCGCCGAAGAGATGCAGTTGAGCGGACGCAACAGCCTCGCGGAAAAACTTCTCGGCGCACCGAACGTGAAAGTCCAGCAACATCCCGAGAGCGACATCGGCGCGAACATCGCCAGCGGCAGCTACCCTACCGACGCCATGGTCATCCTGCCCTGCTCCATGGGAACTCTCGCTGCCATCGCCAATGGCCTTGCTGCCAACCTTATTCAGCGCGCCGCCGATGTCTGTCTCAAAGAGCGCCGCCCGCTCCTGCTCTGCGTCCGCGAGACCCCGCTCAACCGCATTCACCTGCGCAATATGCAGCTTGCATCCGACGCCGGTGCCGTCATCTTCCCCGTCATCCCCACGCTCTACAATCATCCACAGAACACCACCGAGATGGCTCGCCAGTTCATCAACCGCGTCCTCGCCCACATCGGTCTGCCGCAGCCAAACACCTTCGAGTGGCAGCCCGATTAATTCTCCGGCGGAAAGCTTTTCTCTCCACCCTGCATCGGCGGCTGCGCGCGCAAAAAGTCGACCGTACTCCGCACCGTTGGCTTCGAGCACACCGCCGGGGTGAGGTGCCCGCAGCCCTCCATCACGTTCAGGACCGAGTGCGGAATGTCCTGGTGCATCGTCTCACCGGTCGAGAGCGGAATCAGCGCATCTTGCGCTCCCCATACAATCAGCGTCGGCACCTGCATATTGTTCAGCCGAAAATCCAGCAGATCATGCCCATCCGTCATCGACCTCATGCTGCGACGAATCACCCACGCATTTCCCTGCAACTTCCGCAGCGCAGCCTTTGCCACAAAGTCCGGCATCTCGCGCGGCTTTGGTGTCAGCATGGCGGCCAGCCGCCGCACTCCGGCCACATCGGCAGGCGTAAATAACTCCGGGTCAAACGTCGCGGGAAAATAAATGCCCGCGCTATCGTAGACCACCAGGCGGTCCACCATCTCCGGATGGTCGAGCGCCAGCTTCAACGTAACCCATCCGCCCATCGACCAGCCCCCGACATCTGCGTGCGCCAGATGGACGGCCTGCATAAACTGCACCACCGCAGCCTCCTCCATCGAGATCGAATAGCTCACATCGGGGTGTGCCGAGCGCCCATAGCCCAGCAGGTCCGGAACGTAGACGTGAAAACCCTTCGCCGCCAGCGCGGGAATCGTCGGCGCCCAGTCCTCGCCGCGCGCTCCCAGGCCATGTACCAGAAGCAGCGGGGTTCCACCGGCCTCGCCCGCCTCGAAGAAGTGCATCCGATACCCACCGGCCTCGACATACTCACTCTGCACATGGTCGCGCCACAGATGAAAACGGACCATCCGGTCGGCCAGTTGCAGCGGAAAGCAATAGACGATCACGCCTGCCGCGACACAAATCAGCAGGAAGAGAGCGACCACTCGAAGTCCGCTTCTCATCGTTCTCTCGCTCCCGTGCGCTTCATTTCAGCGGCTTGCCGAACTCTTCACCAAAGACGGTATGCTCCAGGCTGAACCGGCCGCCATCAAACTTGTCTTCGCCCTTCAGATGGCCCACGCCCAGCAGCGCCACCACCCAATAGCTCAAGGGAAGACGCAATACCTCGTGCACCTTGTCCTGCTCGAAACCTTCCATCGGGGCCGTGTCGTAGCCGATGACCTCGGCCATCAGCATCATGTGGGTGAAGGCGATCATCACCATCTTGTTCAGCCAGCCATGCATCTGCTCGCTACTGAAGCTGGACAGATAGTTGGTCACGCTGTTCCGGGCCTGTGCCGCATAACTCTCCGGCATCCCTCCCTCGCGTCCCTGTTGCAACATCAGGTCGATATCTTTTCTCCACCCATCGGCGTCGCCGCAGGCCACAATCACCGCAGACGCCTCTTCCACCTTGCCCTGGTTGTAGCTCGCTGCCCGCAGCCGCTTCTTCTGCTCCGGCGACTGCACCACGATAAATCGCCACGGCTGCATGTTGTATCCGCTGGGAGCATGAAGTCCGGCCTCCAGAATCTGTTGCAGATCTTCCGCCGGAATCGGTTCGCCATCGAAGCTGGGTGTCGCCCGTCTGCCTTCGATCGCTTCTCTCAATGTTTTTTTTATCTCTGCCATCGTTACTCTTTCCTGTTTTTCTATCGACTGAAAAGATGCCACTTCAAGTTATTCAATAAGATGCTGCTTCAAGCCCGCCAAGTCAGGCCTGGGATACTCAAATCTTCCTGCCCAAAAACGACTCCCAAGATAGCACTTCGCCGTCCATTGCTTCATTAGCAGCGAAAGAAACAGACGGAGGCTTAGGGAATCTCGTTCATCGACTCTTCCGTCGCATAGGGATTCTGCCCCGCAGTCTGGGCAAAGATCCATACCCCATGAAAAGACTTCCTCAGCTCCGGATACGCCGCCAGCAAGGCGCTCGATGCATCCGAATTACGCTTCTTCGCGGTGGCCGCATCGCCCATCTGATCGACCTTCAGGTGGGCTACAACATCAATCTTCGCCGCGTTGAGCGAATCATCCACTCCCAGTCCGATAAACCGGTACTCCGTGCCATCCTTGCCTTTCACCACCAGAGGAGCGTTGGGACTGATCCCATCCGACAGGGCAGGCGGCGCGGCCGCAGCCTGCTCGCTCTTCAACTTTTCCAGGTGGCTGCTCTCGACAAATCCCGCGGGCTGCAACAAAGCCTGCGCCTGCTGATAGTAGAGCCACGCGTTCCAATGCTCCTTGCGCGTTGCCATCGCGCGGGCCTGGATCCAATACCAGAGCCCATCATGCCCCGCCGCTGTAAGCGCCTTGGGATAGAACCCCGCCATCGCCCATCGTCCCTGGTCCTGCCGCAAGAGAAAAGAAAGCTGCCAAGGAGAGGCACTCCGAACATTCACCATGACGAAGCCATACCGCCCCGGCAGCAGCCCGGGAATTAAAAAATCTGCCTCAGCGACCGACTTATTCAACGAGCAAAAAAACTGGGCGTCCGGCGCCGATCCGTCCGCATTCTTCTTCAACTGCGTGCCATCCAGCAGGTAGACCTGCTCTACGGCAATCGTGCCACCCTTCAGCTTCGCCGCGGTCGCGCCCACCACGTCTCCGATGCCGCTGAAGTCCTTCGCATACTCCGGCACGGTCGACGCCTGCAGACCGCTTACATCGCCTGCCTGCACCTTCGCCGCAAGATTGCGTCCCGCCGCTGCCAGCGCATCGCGGTCCGGGGCCGTCATCTGCGACTGCGTCGTGCATACCTCGGCAGACGCTACTCCAGATAACAGAATCCCCGCCGCCAGCACTGCAACCTTGCATCTCATCATTACAATCTCCACCATGCAGCCTCGTGCACGAGCCCGCGGATTCCTCTGGACAGTCTAGTACAACCGGCTCTCCGGGCAGTGAGTCGGCACCGAACATCATCGCTAGGCGAAAGATCATCGCCACGCGATAGACTGGTTCCGGCAGCAGTGACCTCTACCGCTCCGGCACGTCCTATCAAACAGATGCAGCCCTCCGCGAAAATCCGCTTCATTGCCGTCGCCGCTTTTGCCTTCGCTACCGTGCTGCAGGCCCAGACTCCGCAGCCCGCCCAGGTCACCTACGCCGGCGGTCAACTCTTCGTCTCGGCCAATAACTCCAGTCTCAATCAAATTCTTCACAAGATCGGCAACGAAACCGGGATGAAGATCACCGGCGGCGTCACTGACGAGCGCGTCTTCGGTCAATATGGCCCCGCCTCGCCGGCAAAGGTCCTCGGCCAACTCCTCGACGGCACCGGCAGCAACATGCTGTTCCTGCACGCCACCACCGCTGCTCCGGCGGAACTCGTCCTGACCCCACGTCATGGCGGTCCCACGCCGCCCAACCCCGAAGCCTACCGGGAAGATCCCCCTCCACCACCCGTACGTCCGCAATATCCCATCACCCCACCCGAAGAGAACGCACCGCCCCGTCCCGCCGCGCCGCAGTCGCAGTCGCCTAACGCCGTCATGACGCCGCAGCAGATCTACGAGCAGCTACAGCGCATGCACCGGCAGCAGCAACAAGCGAATCCACCATAAAATTGATCGGAGTTCACTCCATCGAGGCCCGGCCCTGAAGGTTAGCCCTGAACCACGCGCGCCGGTGCTACTCCACGGGCCGACTTCACCGCGACCTGCCGCGCGTGGATGCGGAAGATGTTAAACATCGCAGTACAGATGCCATAAGCGGCCAGAACGCCAATTGCCAGGGAAGCCAGCACCGCGCAAATCAACACAATCGACGAATACACAAATCACTCCTGATTCAACCCTGACCACGAGTCCAAGACACGCCACAGCAATGTTCTACGTGACTATTGTTACAAATCTGGCAGTAATTACAATATCGGCGAACAAGTCCCTGTTGCTCTATCGGATACATTTCTCCCATTTTGGGTTGCCGCAGCCCTGTCCCCACCAGTGTCTCCAAATACCGTATCCTAGAGACTTGGTCCACACCGGCCACAATCATCCATGGGTATCACGCACATCACAGTCCGCGGAGCGCGCCAGCATAACCTGCGCAACGTCAACGTCAGCATTCCGCGCAACACACTCACGGTGGTCACTGGTCTCTCCGGCTCGGGCAAATCCTCGCTCGCCTTCGACACCATCTACGCCGAGGGCCAGCGCCGCTACGTCGAAACCCTCTCTGCCTATGCCCGCCAGTTCCTCGACCAGATGGAGCGCCCCGACGTGGACGCCATCGACGGCCTCTCCCCCGCCATCTCCATCGAGCAGAAGACCACCAGCCGCAGCCCCCGCTCCACCGTCGGCACCATCACCGAGATCTACGACTACCTTCGCCTCCTCTACGCCAGCGTAGGCCAGCCCCATTGCCCCAACTGCCATCGCCCCATCACCCGGCAGTCCGCCGAGCAGATCGTCGAGCGCATCGCCACCCTCTACCCCGGCGAGCGCATCACCGTCTACGCTCCCATCGTTCGCGGCCGCAAGGGCGAGTTCCGCGAAGAATTAGAAACCCTCGACCAACAGGGCTTCCGCGCCCGCATCGACGGCGAGATGACCGAACTCACCGAGGGCATGCGCCTCGAAAAGCGCAAGAACCACACCATCGAAGCCGTCGTCGACCGCATCATCCTCAAGCCGCTGCCGCCCGACAACACCACCGCCGCACTCGCCAACGCAGCCCCTAAATACGACACCCGCCGCCTCGAAACCTCCGTCACCAAAGCCCTGCAGATGGCCAACGGCCTGGTCCTGATCGCCATTCAAGGCATGGACGAAACCTTGTACAGCAGCTCCATGGCCTGCCCCGACTGCGGCATCAACGTCCCCCGCCTCGAGCCCCGCAGCTTCTCCTTCAACTCCAACTACGGAGCCTGCCCCGAGTGCCACGGCCTCGGCAGCATCTACGACTTCGACCCCGCCAAGACCATCACTGACTGGTCCAAGCCTCTGCTCGACGGAGCCATGGGCCCCGGCAGCGGCTCAGCCTATCTCCTGCGCCTCATCAAACTTGCCGCAGAAAAATACAAGATCAGCCTCAAGCTGCCCTTCGCAGATCTCACCGCCGAGCAGCAGAACCTCTTCCTCTACGGCCCGCCAAAAGCCGAAGCCAGCCGCACCGGCTTCCACGGCATCTTCGACTACCTCCGCCGCAACCTCGAAGACACCAAATCCGAGGGCTACCGCGAGTACATGATGCAGTACATGTCCGCGACCCTGTGCCCGCGCTGCCACGGCAAGCGGCTCCGCCCCGAATCGCTCGCAGTCACCATCCCGATCGACGGTCTCAATACGAGCACAAACCCGGGTGCCCCAGGTCCCGCTTCTGGGACCTGGGATGGGGCGGCGGCGAAGGCGGCGGGAAGCCGAGAAATCTCCATAGCCGACTTCACCGCTCTCCCGCTCGAGCGCGCCCTCACCGCCTCCCGCGCCATGCACTTCACCGGGCGCGACCGCATCATCGCCGATCGGCTCCAGCGCGAGATCATCGAGCGCCTCGAATTCCTCAATGCCGTCGGCCTCAGCTACCTCGCTCTCGACCGCAGCGCCGCCACCCTCTCCGGCGGTGAAGGCCAGCGCATCCGCCTCGCCACGCAGATCGGCTCCAAGCTCCGCGGTGTGCTCTATGTGCTCGACGAGCCCAGCATCGGCCTGCACCAGCGCGACAACCAGCGCCTCATCAACGCGCTCGAAGATCTCCGCGACCTCGGCAACACCGTCCTCGTCGTCGAGCACGACGAGGACACCATCCGCAAGGCCGACTACGTCCTCGACCTCGGCCCCGGTGCAGGCAAGAACGGCGGCCACCTCATCGCCGACGGCACACCGCAACAAATCATGGACAACCCGGCGTCCATCACCGGCCAGTATCTCGCCGGAAAGATCGAAATCGTCGCCCGCAAAGAACCTCGCGCTCTCACCGGCAATTGGATCACCGTAGAAAACGCCCATTCCCACAATCTGCAGAACATCACCGCCCACTTCCCTCTCGGCGTCATGACCGTCATCACCGGCGTCAGCGGCTCGGGAAAATCCACCCTCGTCAACGACATCCTCTACCGTGCCTTGGCAAAGAACCTCTACGGCTCTCGTGAAGAGCCCGGACAGCACGGCCGCGTCGTCGGCATCGACCAGCTCGACAAAGTCATCCAGATTGACCAGTCGCCCATCGGACGTACACCGCGCTCGAATCCCGCCACGTACACCGGCGTCTTCACCGCCATGCGTGACCTCTTCGCCATGCTTCCCGAGTCACGCGAACGCGGCTACAAGCCCGGCCGCTTCAGCTTTAACGTGCAGGGCGGACGCTGCGAGGCCTGCCAGGGTGAAGGCCAGCGCCGCATCGAGATGAACTTTCTGCCCGACGTCTACGTCCTCTGCGAAGTATGTAACGGTCGTCGTTACAATCAGGAGACGCTCTCGGTCAAGTTCAACGGCTACAGCATCGCCGACCTCCTCGACCTGCCCATCGAAGACGCCGTCCCTATCCTTAAGGACATCCCCGCCGTCAACGTAAAGCTGCAAACCCTTGTCGATGTCGGCCTCGGTTACATCCATCTTGGCCAGTCCGCCACCACACTCTCGGGCGGCGAGGCCCAGCGCATGAAGCTCGCCCGCGAACTCAGCAAGCGACAGACCGGACGCACCCTCTATCTGCTCGACGAGCCCACCACCGGCCTCCACTTCGATGACGTGCGCAAGCTGCTCGAAGTTCTTCACCGGCTCACCGATCTTGGCAACACCGTCATCATCATCGAGCACAATCTCGACATCATCCGCAACGCCGACTACATCCTCGACCTCGGCCCCGAAGGCGGCGAAGGCGGCGGGCGCATCATCGCTCACGGCACTCCCGAGCAGATCGCCACCGTTGCAGACTCGTTCACCGGCAACTTCCTTGCCCGTCACTACAACCTCTCACCAGAAGCTCTCGCCAACCGCAACGGAGCAAGCCACGCTGGTTCCCAGCCGCTCGACATCGTCGCCGCCCCCGACCGCAAAAAAGATGCGCGCGGCAAATTCATTGTTCCGCCAAAGAAAACCGGTGTACCCTCAGCAGGCGCACCAAAACCAGAACCAAAAGTCGCAGCCAAAGCCAAACCGAAACCAGAGAAAGCGCCGAAGTCAAAGTCGGCGCCGCGCACGAAAAAAGCATGAGCGAACTCCCACTCGATACCACGACCTTTAGCGACCAGCCCTCACCCGAGGCCCCCACCATCCCCTCGTTCCGTCCCACCGGCATCGAAGATGAAACAACGATGTTCGTCCCCGAGACCCCAAACACCTCGTCGGACTACACCCCCCGCCGCATCCCCCATCTCGGCCACGCCTTCCTCTTCGTCTCCTTCGCCGGTCTGGTTCTGCTGATGTCGCAGGCCACCCTTCTCGGCTTCTTCACCGTCCACACCGCGCAAAAGCTCGCGGCAGCGACCCAGCAGCCCAAACTCCTGGTCGCCGCCATGGCCGTGACTTACATCACGACTCTCCTCGTCTCCTGGTTCTTCTTCCCTCTTCTCTGGCACCGTTCCTTCCCCGAAGGCCTTCAGTGGAACTTCGCCGCCGCCCGCCGGAACGCGCTCAAGCTTGTTGGCGTCGGCCTGGTCCTCGGCTGGACCGTCCAGGCCATCTCCAGCCTCATCCCCATGCCGAAGACCATTCCCATGGACAACTTCTTCCACACGCCTTCGGACGTATGGCTGGTCACCCTCTTCGGCACGCTCCTCGCCCCTGCCTTTGAAGAGATCTGCTTCCGCGGCTTCCTTCTGCCCGCCTTCGCCATCGCCTACGACTGGCTCAGCCTGCCTCGCACCCCGGTCGCCTACCAGCGCTGGCAGACCACGACCAACCTCAGCGCCGCCGGCCTGTTCTTCTCCGCCATCGTCACCAGTCTGCTCTTCGCCCTGCTCCACGCCGAGCAGCTCGCCCACGCCTGGGGAGCGCTCGCCGTCCTCTTCGTCGTCTCGCTCGTCCTCACCCTGGTCCGCATCCGCACCAAGTCCGTCGCCTGCTCCGCACTGGTGCATGCCTGCTATAACCTGTCGGTCTTCATTGCCCTCTTCATCGTCACCGGCGGCTACCGCCACCTCGATCGCATCGCAAGATAACTACGAGAGGCTGCCTCAAGCAGGTTCTTGGAAGTCTGCGGAAAGTACCGCTTCAGGAACTGCCAAGAGCATGCCCAACCCGTAAATCTTCAGTTTTCTCTTCTTGTCATTCCGCAGCGAAGCGGAGGAATCTACTGTTTTGAGGCATCAGTACAACACCAGCATCAGGGACACCGCGCTATAGCTACTTCCTCTCAGACGTGGCTTTTGTTTGTTTCAGAGGTAGCTTCCTTTTGTTTGTCATTCCCGAAGGGAATCTGCGTTTTGCTCCAATCACCAAAACTACACCTGGAGGAGAACATCTAGCCGCCGAGGGAATGCTCGGAGACTTAATCTGACCATCCTTAGAAAGATCTCCCTCAGTGCATCTCTACTTCAGCGGATAGAGCTTCATGTCGCGGAAGTAAACCTCGGCGCCCTCAGACTGAAACAGAATCTTGCCGCTCGTCGGAGAAGGATCGGTTCCTTCATTGACCAGCTTCCCGTTGACGTACTGCTTGACGTCGTTTCCCTGCGTCACCAGTTCCAGCACATTCCACTCCCCATGGGGTTTTTCGACCTCTCCCACGGGATCGCGATACCCGATCACGTTCTCCGACGGCCCTTTGCCGAAGCGATCGATCTTCATCGCACCCCCGGGAGGTCCAGTAATCCGCGTACCGTCCTTGTCGGTCAACGCCGCGCCGTCTGTCATCCAGAAATCCCCTGTGCCCCCCTCCGTGATCTGGAACTCAATCGACCGGGGCCAAACCTTCTGCTCCCCCTGCACGTTGTAGAGGATGCCGCTATCCCGAGCCTTGCCCTCGCGGCTTCCGTATGTCCCCTCGCCCCACTTGAACTCGGCGCGCAGGTAGAAGTTCCGATACGGCTTCTTCGTGATGATGTAGCCCATCTCCTTGCCGGAGATGTGGAGCACGCCGTTCTCCACCTGAAATACATGCTCAGGATCGGAGTTGAGCCCTTTGCTCGGCAGAAACGTGTCGAACTTCTTGAGATTGGAGCCATTGAACAAGACGATCGCAGACTTATGCGCCGGTATCTCCTGCGCGCCCACCGCAGGCAATCCTGCCACGCAGAAGATCAACACCGACACCTTCAATAACGCAGACTTTGCCTCTTTGCCGTAACGCATTGGTCTCTCCCGTTTCGCCGACTCGAAAAAGCTGATTGCAGTTCGCAAACATCATAGCGTTACCCTTGGCCTCGGCCGAAAACGTCCAACGAAAAAACCTTGTCAAGCCCCAAAATCACCTAACCTACTGAAACCACACCACATCTTCACTGCAAAAGAGTTTTCTCCTATTTGCTACACTGGATAGACAACGTTGAAGCAGAGAAACCCCGGCTCAGGCCTGGGGATTTTTATTTAGCAACCCTTTTATTTAGAATAATTTGCGGCAAGGTAGCCCGTTAAATCAAGACTTTAGCCTTGAAGTCCAGACCTAAGCCTCAATAATGGAAGACTTTGCGACAAAACGGCAGGGGGAGGGGGTACCATCTACAATCGAAAAGATGCCAAACGATCCCCGCACCGACCTTCTCAATCTCATCGCCACCCTGTCCTTCAAGCTGGGTGACTTCACCCTCGCCAGCGGCCAGAAGTCCGACTACTACATCGACTGCCGCACCACCACGCTTCACGCTGAAGGCGGCCGCCTCTCCGGCATCGTTCTCTACGACCTTATCCGCCAGCACATCCCCAACGCCGAAGCGGTAGGCGGCCTGACGATGGGCGCCGACCCCCTCGTCTCCAACGTCGCCAGCGCCAGCGCCTGGGCTCTGGCTGACTACGACGAAATCCTCGAGCTCTCCAGCGAATTGGAACTTGAAACCGGCACCGACCCTGCCCCCACCCTCATCCACGGCTTCCTCGTCCGCAAAGCAGAAAAATCTCACGGAACCGGACGCAAGATCGAAGGCTTCCTCAAAAAGGGCGCGCAAGTAGTCATCGTCGACGATGTCTGCACGACTGGCGGAAGCACAATCACCGCCATCGAAGCCGCCCGCGAAGCCGGAATGATCGTAGCTGGAGTTCTCTGCCTGGTCGACCGCGAACAAGGCGGCCGCGCCCATATTGAAGCCGCCGCAGCCGGAGCGCCTTTTCTCTCCGTCTACACTGCAACCGACGTTCGCGCCGCCCACATCGCCCTCAAAAAATCCTAACGCGCGACTGTTCTAGCGGGCGTCGCGGTCGATAGCACTTAGCACAAGGTCCTTCGTCAGTAGCTCCGGCAAAACATCCACAGGAGCTGTCTGATTTGACGGATAGATGACATACGTCGGAACGCCGCTGCGGTTCAGCGAAGCAAGCTCCTTGGTGATCTCCGGATCGTACTGCGTCCAGTCAGCCTTCAACAGCGTGAGCTTGTGGTCCGCAAGTTGCCGCTGCACGTCAGCCGAGCGCAGTACCAGCCGCTCATTGACCTGGCAGCTCAGACACCACGCAGCTGTAAAGTCGATGAACACCGGATGTCCGCTGGCACGAGCCTGATCGAGAGCCTGCTGCGAATAAGGCTGCCAGACGAGCGTCGTGTCCTTCGGAGAGTAGAGCGACGTGGCAATCGCAAGCGCGCCAAGAAACACCGCAGCGATTGCCGAGCCCCAGCGCGCAGGCCAACGCGCCAGCGTCCATCCTGCAATCGCCACCAGCAGGAAGCCAACAAGCAGATAAGCCATGTGATCGAGCGAACTCGACGGGCTATAGAGCCGCCCAAAGAGCCACGCCAGCCAAATGGCCGTAAGAAAGAGCGGCACAGCGGTAAGGTGCTTGAGCGTCTCCATCCATTGGCCCGGCCGCGGAAGGACGCGCGTCCACGCAGGCTGAAAGCTGAGCAGAAGGTAAGGCGTTGCCAGTCCCAGACCAAGCGCGGTAAAGACAGCAAAGGTAATCCCAGCAGGTTGGGCAAGCGCAAAGCCGATGGCCGCTCCCATCAGCGGAGCGGTGCAAGGCGTAGCGACGATCGTAGCCAGCACACCGGTAAAGAAGCTGCCGGCAAAGCCCTGCTTCTGCGCCAGTTCGCCGCCAACGCTGGTCAACGAGAGGCCAAGTTCGAACTGCCCTGCAAGCGAGAGCGCGAAGAAGAAGAGGCCAAGTGCAAGCACGGCAATAAAGACCGGCGACTGGAGTTGGAAGCCCCATCCCGCCTGCGCTCCGCCTGCGCGCAGCGCGAGTAAAATCCCCACGATGATCCAGAAAGAGACAAGGATACCGAACGTGTAGACGAGGCCATGGCTACGCAGACGGCTGCGCTCTTCGCCCGAAGACTGCACCAGCGCAAGCCCTTTGAGGAAGAGAACAGGAAAGACGCACGGCATCAGGTTGAGGATGATGCCGCCAAGAAACGCAAGGCCAATCGCAGTGATGGTCGTGATACCGCTACTGCTGTTCGGTGACTTGGTCCCGGCAGCCGGGGCCACTTCGCCGGGCGTGACTGGGGCTGTTACGTCATAAGCCTGTGTGGCGCTTAGTTTGACGAGGCCGTGAAGCTCGGCTGGAAGTTTGGCGAGGTCATCGGCGCGTTTGACGCGCAGACGAACACCGTTCAGCAGAGACTCTACTGTCTGAGGAGCTGCATTGACGATCTGATCCTGATCGAAGGGGTAGAACTCAGCGGCAGTCTCCTTATGGCCGGTAATCAGGGTGAGAACAAAGTCGGACTTGCCGCCCATGACGGTGAACTTCACGTCAGCCGGTAGCGGCTGTGGAATCAGCTTGAGAGCTGCTCCCAACGCGCCTGTGGCCGGAACGGAAGCGGCGCCTGGAGTTACCGTGAGGTTGATTCCGAGGTGAGCCTTACCAGGAATGCAGACCTCGCGGCAGACCAACCAATTTATTTTGGCGTCGAGATGGACGGTGCCGCTCTTCAACGACTTTGCAGCAGTGATTTGAATGGGAAACGCAGCTACGTCCTGATAGCCAAAATCCATGAGCGGGCCATTGGGCAGACGTTGCGGTATGGGAAATTGCAGGGGGCCAGCGGTGATTCCGAAAGGGAGCGTCCAGGTGATCTTCGGCGGTTCGCCAGCGTCTCCTGCGTTGATCCAGTAGACGTGCCAGCGGGGATCGAGCGTAAACACAAGGCCTGCCTGAAGCGTTCCGCCGGGAGCGATGGACGTTGAGGCTGACACCAGTTCCGCCGTCAGATGCTGCGCCTTGACGGGGCCGGGACCGCCGTCTCCGACTACGGGAAGCTGCGCATGAGCGGTCAAATAGGAAAAGAGGATGCAGACCGCGGCGAACAGGGAGTAGCGAGTTCTCATCTAGTTTGATTGTAGGCCGAAAGTGGCGAAATCCGGCGGCGTTCGACCATAATGCAGTGGTCCATGACGACTTGGATGCCGCCTGCCTCGGCTTTGGCAGCGGCCTCAAGGTTGACGATGCCCGATTGAACCCAGAGGCTCTTGAGGTTTAGCTGGAGCATCTCGTCCACAATGGCCGGGATGTATTTGGGGAGGCGGAAGACGTTGACGATGTCGGGCTTGATGGGAAGGTCGGCAAGAGTGGCGTAAGACTTCTCCCCAAGGACGTTCTCTATCGTCGGATTGACAGGCAGGATACGGTAGCCTTGTCGCTGCATGTAGGCGGGGACATAGTGACTGGGCTTATCAGGGTCGGCGGAGAGACCGATGACAGCGATAGATTTTGCGTCGGTAAGCATGGAGCGGATGACTTCGGGTTCGTTCATAGGGATGCCATTCCATTAAACACTCGCATGAGTGCCTTTGTTTGTTCTCCATAGCAGTGACGTGTAGATGAGGACATTCAAGGCGAGCACTGCCACCACCAAAGCATACTGCCATCTTTGCGGCAGCCCTTCCTGGTAAATGACTGGTACCAGATAGTGCGCAACGAAGTCTCCGGTATAACTCTCAATGCTTGCGCGACCGGCGAAGAAATTCTCTACCGCGGTGAGTGGACATACGATTCCAGGCGATAATTCTGCATAAACCGCCCATGCCAATGCCGCCAGATGTATCGGCATCAGCCAACGACGCCGCCGCACGAGAATTGCCCCGGCGACTACAAATGCGATAAATGCCAGATGCACGACGATCGACAGTTCTGTCAAAACGCGATAGATCGCTACAAAATGCATTTGGGAGCCAATGATAGATTAAGCCAACTAAAATTGGTCCGGAATCCGATCATTACTTATGCCAGATGCCGAGCAGGCGGCGAAGAACGATCAGCTCGCCGAGGTGATAGGCAGTGTGGTCGGCAATGAGGAGCGCTTCGCGTAGCAGGTTCTGTCCGTTGCCCCAGCGGAAGGGCTTGAAGAGATCGGCCTCCGGCTTCTGGATGAGCGTTTCAAAGTGTTCTCGATCTTTGCGGATGGCGGCGATGGAGTGGTCCCACGACTGCTCCGAAGGCGGCTCGGGCGACTTCGGCCAATAGGCTTCCGGCCATTCCAGGGGCTGGTAGCCTCCGGTGGGAGGCGCGCTGAAGTCGAGGATGTCGCGCTGGGCGATGCGCAGATGTTCGAGGAGCTGCCAGGCGGAGTATGGCAGATTGGCCGGGACCTTGCTGCGCAGCTCAGCCGGAAAATCCTTCACCGCGTCGTCGAAGGTAGCGTGAGCTTCTCCGCCCTGAATGAGAATAATCAGCTGCTTGCGCAGCGGATTCTGCAGGTCGGGTGTGTCGCTGGATTTGGGCATAAGGTTCGGCTCCTCAGCTGGATGCGTTGCATGTTGGATGCACCGGGACAGGCCATCGAATCAGAGCTTTCTTAGACTTCTTCCTCCTCTGCGATCTCGGCGGGAAAGTTGCCTTCGCGTCTCATGCGGAGATAGCCCCGAATAAATGGTTCGAGGTCGCCGTCGAGAACTTTATCGACATCACCCACTTCTACGCGAGTGCGGAGGTCTTTGGCCATGCGGTAGGGCTGAAGGACGTAGCTGCGGATCTGCGAGCCGAACTTGATGTCTAGCTTGGAGTCCTCCAGTTTTTTGCTGACCGCTTTCTTCTTGTCCAGTTCGTACTCGTAGAGGCGCGAGCGAAGAAGCTTCATCGCGCGCTCTTTGTTCTTGTGCTGGGAGCGCTCGTTCTGGCAGCCAGCGACGAGGCCAGTGGGGATGTGGGTGATGCGAACGGCGGAATCGGTGGTGTTGACGTGCTGACCACCTTTGCCGCCAGAGCGGTAGGTGTCGATGCGTAGATCGTCGGGCTTGATGTCGATGACGATGGTGTCGTCGATCTCGGGCGAGACGAAGACGCTGGCAAAGCTGGTGTGGCGGCGCTTGGCAGAGTCGAAGGGCGAGATGCGGACGAGACGATGGACACCGGTTTCACCACTCAGCAAGCCAAAGGCGAAGTCGCCCGAGATGGTAAAGGTGGCCGACTTGATGCCGGCTTCGTCGCCGTCCTGCACTTCGTTGATCTCGACCTTGAAGTTCTGGCGCTCGCCCCAACGGATGTACATGCGCATCAGCATCTCGGCCCAGTCCTGCGACTCGGTGCCGCCGGCGCCTGGGTGAACGACGACGATGGCATTGAGCGCATCGGTCTCACTGGAGAGCATGGTCTTCGATTCGAGTTTGTCGGCGAAGTCGATCAGATCTGGAATCTCGCGGCTAAGATCGGCCTCGGTATCTTCACCTTCTTTGGCTAACTCGAAGTAGGCCTCGATGTCGTCAGAGCGGCGCGCTAACTCGGCGTCATCGGCGAGCAGTGTTTCGAGACGCTTGCGCTCGCGCATGAGGGGTTGCGAACGCGCGGCGTCGGCCCAGATGGTGGGGTCAGCGGTCTTTTCTTCGATGGTGGCTAGTTCACGGCGCAGGCGGGCCGAGTCAAAGATACTCCCGCAGGTCACGGACTTTGTCGCGAACTGGGTTATAGGTAAATTCTAAGTCGCTCAACATGATGTATTGAGTTTAGTTCATTCGCGGCTTCAAACTGAAGACGAAGGTCAGCGCGGTGATGATAGCGCAAAAGTAGGCGAAGATATCGCCGTGCGCGGTGTAGAAGGTGATGTCGTGCTCGTATCCGAATCCGGCCCGAAGGGCGGTACGGATGTGGCGCGGCGCAGAGGCGGTGACTTGGCCGTAAGGGTTGATAACTGCGGTAACGCCTGTATTGGTGGAGCGAAGGACCCATCGATGGTTTTCAACCGCGCGCATGCGGACCATGTTGAGATGCTGCCATGGAGCGCTGGTGTCGCCATACCATCCGTCGTCGGAGATGTTGACGAGGACGTCTGCACCTTTCAACACGAAGAGGCGGACCTCGTCGGCGAAGGTGGATTCATAACAAATGAAGGTGCCGTAGTGGTGGCCGTCATAGGTAAAGACGGTGCGGCGGGTACCGGGCGATAAGTTGCCCGCTTCGGCGAGCAGGCTTCCAGCGAAGAAGAAGAGAGACTTGAAAGGAACGTATTCGCCGAAGGGGACGAGGTGCATCTTGTCGTAGCGGGCGGCGAAGGTTCCATCCGGGGTAATGAACGATGCGGAATTAAAGCGATCGAAGATGCGAGAACTGCTTGAATCCGGGTTGCGACTGATTCCCAGGTTATTGACGATCACGGCTGCGTGCGCGGTGCGCGCCAGCGAGGACATGCCGGAACGGAACCGTGGGTCGTCCTCGGCAAATGGCGCTGGAGCTTCGGGCCAAACGATGAGATCGGTTGGGGTGGGTACGCTCGCGTCCTGCACAGACTGCGGCGGAGCTACGAAGACAATGCAGGTGGTAGAGGAGAGCTCCGGGATTCCATTGCATCGCGACCGCGGAGGATGCAAGCTAAGTCGAGAGAAGGAATCGATAAGTTGCTCGACGGACGGCTCAGGACCGGCTCTCTCCTCACCAACCGCAAGATTTTCCTGTATCAGCGTGGCTTTGGCGGTGGTTTCAAAGTAAATCGAAGTGTGAAAATGATGTAATGCCACAACATAAAGAAGGACGATCACTACACCTGTGACGGTGAGGATTGGGCGCGTGTAACGCTGCTCTCGAATACGGATACGGACAAGCCATAGCGCGTTCACCGCGGCGATGATAAAAGACAACCCATAGACACCGGTGATTGGTGCGAGGCGTGTCAGCAGGGAGTTATCCACCTGCGCGATACCGAGCTGGTCCCAGGGAAATCCGGTGATACGCGCGCGTGCTAACTCCACCGCCACCCAGATGAAGGGCACAAGAATAAGCGCGGCCTGACGATTGAAGCGCCTGCGGCAGATTGCGAGGAGTGCGGCGAAGAGTGCGTGATAGAGGCCCAGGTATAAGCAAAAAAGAACAAGAATGCCCACGGCGATGGGCTTGGCGAGACCACCGTAGAGATACATCGTCTGATAGATCCAGTAGCAGTTACCGAGATACCAGACGAAACCACAGAGATAGCCAAGGAGTGCGCTCTGTCGCAGGTTGAGCGGGCTTCCTGTTTTGTCGCGATCGAGGAGCGCCCAGAGAAGCGGGAGCAGCGCGATCCAGCAGAAGGCCGTTCGCCAGAGCGGGGTAGGTCCGGCGATAGGAAACGGGAGGACCTGAAGGATGCCGGAGAGTACGGCCATAAGCCAGAGCCGCAAAGGGATTTGTCGCATTGCAGATGAAGTCTAGCATCCCGGCTTTTTTGCGGCCAAAACAGGATGCGGTAGCACGCATGAATGCCTTCACAGGAAGCGCAACGATGAAAATGACACTTACAAATTATTTGCAAGCGAATAGCTACTTATGTATCGTCGAAGATGGCATTGCAGACATTCGAGTTATCGCTACCACGGGACCGAGCGATTAGATGGATTCGATGCCTACAGGAGGTAACAAGTGGAAGTAAGCCGGATTATCGCTGAGATCGACGCGCAAATATCGAAGTTACAGCAGGCACGCACGCTGCTCGCGGGAACCACACAGACTGCATCCAAAGGTCCGGGCCGCCCCAAGGGTCGCAAGGCTGCCGCCAAAACTACAACGAAAGCTGCAGCGCCGAAGGCCGCGGCAAAGACCGCTGCAAAACGGAAGCGCAAGCTGAGTCCCGAAGGCCGCAAACGCATCGCCGACGCGATGAAAAAGCGTTGGGCGGAACGCCGGAAGCAGAGCGCAAAGGGCTAGACTTTTTCAAGCTGGATAGAAAAGCGCAAGCACTATCATCACAGTGCTTGCGCTTCTTCTTTGTGCGTTGCCCGGTGCTATCGAGTAATGATAACTTCGCGCAAACTGTCCTTCGCGAGAAAGAATCGAAAGTTGCTGAACTCACTCAGCATATTTTCAATCTTTCGATTGCTATAGACATTCAGGAGAGGATAGTTTCCTGCACGCTGCATCTCGATGACATCTGTTTCCGTGAGATGGTAGCGATTGAAGGTTGCCGCCGGATCCGGCGCCGCATGAAAGAATGCGAGCATAAGACCTCCGGGCTGTAACACCTCATGGATGCGCGTGAACACTGGGGCAAGGAGAGGTTCGGGAAGATAATCCGCCGTGTCCCAAAGAATGACGACATCGAACATGCGCCCGGAAAAATTGAGGTTGGACTTGAGAAATCCTTCCACGTCGAAACGGGCGGGGGTGTCGCCTTCTGCCGGAACGGTCCATTCTGGCTTGGCCGCTTCTTCGACTAGGTTCGCCATGTAAATGCTGTGGCCCAGACTGGTGATGTAGTTGATATTGGTGGAGGACGTCGGGCCAATGTCGAGAACCCGCAGCGATTCCTTCGTGCCCAGATGCTTGAGCAACTCCTTCCATCCGCTGGAATGACGGGGAACACGATTACCGCCAGTGCCCTTGGCGCTGTTTGTACTATCGCTGCTGAAGAGATTGCGCATGGACCTCGCTTCCCTTTCTGTTAGGCCTTCGGTTGCAGAACCAGGGTTTCAGCGGCAGGAACCGAAGACGTTTGGGGAGCAGATGCGGATGGCGTGCCATCGGCTTTTAGCTCCACGCGCCCTTTGAGGACGGCGCTCTCCTCAATGGAAAGCCTTCCGGCTACGATGTCTCCCGTGAGCGCTGCGGACTGGCGCAGATCGACCCGTCCGGTGGCATGAACGTTTCCCGTAAGCGCGCCGAATACGACGAGGTCGCGGACCGTCACGTCAGCGACAACGCGTGCATCTGGGCCAATGGTCAACCGGTTTTCGGAGAGGTTGATCGTGCCTTCAATGTCGCAGTCCAGATAAAGATCTTCTTTACCAGAGATATCTCCGCGAACGATGACTGACTTACCAATAACTGTGGAACCTTCTGCTGGCTTCATTCGGTTTTGCTCTCCTGATGGACGCTGTTTGCTGCAAGTAGGTCTTGCCCGAACTATACCCAAGCACAAGTTATGAGGCAAACCGGGTAAACTTTGCAGCGGCTTTCAACGTCTGACTTAGGACAGCCTGAACGGGCGTCGGCAGGACCGGGAGTAGCGTTTGACGAGCGATGCAGTGAGTGGAGGTGACGATATTTCGTATGCGCCGCAGCCGCAAGTCTTGAGAGGTCGGCTGCTGAAATGCCGCTGGCTCGGTGTGATGCTCCTGGCAGCGTGTGCTTGCATGGGGAGATGGGCAGCGGCGCAGAACAATCCTACTCCCTCTGCTGGTCTGCTGGTGGAGCCACCGCGTTCCTGGGTGGCGGACGCGGTGAAAAATGAACTGGTGGCCCTGCACCATCCCAACTCCTATCTGCGCTATCGAATGCATGTAATCGACTCGAAAGGCGATCAGGTCCGCGATGTGATTGAGAGCAAAGACGGCTCCGTCGCGCGATTGATATTGAGAGATGGACGGCGGTTGACCGAAGAGGAGGACAAGGCAGAGCGCCAGCGCCTCAACGACATGATTGCATCTCCATCGGACTACTTTAAACATGTCAAGAACGACAGCGAAGGCAGGAAACTGGCCGACCAGTTGATACGGCTGATGCCCGACGCGATGATCTACACCTACGCATCGGGACAACCGCAGACGGGGAGCGACGGCTCTCCCGAAGTTGTGCTCGACTTCAAGCCCAATCCAAAATTTTCACCGCCCAGCGTACCCGCTCAGGCCCTGACCGGGCTCGAAGGACGCGTATGGATCGATGCGAAGAGCCATCAGGTGATTCGCATGGAAGGGACGATCTTTCGGGCAGTCAACTTTGGTTGGGGGATGCTGGCGCACATCTATCCGGGCGGCCATCTTGTACTGGAGCAGGCCAACGCCGGTGGCAACCGGTGGATCTTTACTCGTTTTCAAGAGGATGTCAGCGTGCGCGCCCTGATGGTGAAGACGATCCACGTTCATGCCAACGTCGAGGCAGGATCGTTCCAGACGCTACCTGGTCCCATTGGCTATCAGGATGCGGTGCGGATGCTGCTGAATACTCCGTTGCCCACGAAATAACTATCTCAGGCGAGTACTCGGGACTTTGCGCGCAAGGTTTGGCGACGAACCGTAAGCGCCTCGATGCGGTCGCGCTGTACGTTGTAGCCGCTGCCTGTTGAGGTCGGCACGACAATCTCTCCTTTTTTGCTGACTGTAACCTGTGGCTCGATGATGTCCTCGGTCCAGTAGCGTCTGGAGGCGGAGACGTCTCCCGGAAGCGAAAAATTAGGCAGCGAGGAGAGCGCAATATTATGGGCGCGACCGATGCCTGTCTCCAACATGCCGCCGCACCAGACGGGAATGCCGCGCTCGGCGGCGGCGTTGTGCACGGCGATGGCCTCGCTAAAGCCACCGACGCGACCTACCTTGATGTTGATGATGCGGCAGGACTCCATATCGATTGCAGCGAGGGCATCGCGGCGATTGCGAATCGATTCGTCAAGGCAGAGCGCGGTTTTGAGGCGCTTCTGCAGCATGGAGTGGAAGTAGAAGTCGTCATACCAGAGGGGCTGCTCGATCATGAGCAGTTTGAACTGGTCCCAATTGACAATGTGATTGAAATCCTTCATACGATAGGCAGAATTGGCATCGCAACTCAGCATGATTTTGGGCCAGCGGGCACGTACTGCCTCAAAGATACGTGTGTCCGAGCCAGGCTTACACTTGAGTTTGATGCGCTGATAGCCGGCGGCGAGTTCGATGTCGATCTTGTTCAGAAGCTGCTCGACGGAGGGCTGAATGCCGATAGAGACTCCGCATGGGATCGTTTTGCGCGTCCCGCCGAGAAGTTGAGCCAGCGATACTTGCTTGATCTGCGCTTCTAAATCCCAGACGGCGTTTTCAAGCGCAGCCTTAGCCATGCGATGACCCCGGACCTGTCGGAAGATGTTCGGGCAACTGCCACCGCCTTCCAGTTCCGCATCCAGCAGGCGCGGCACGAGCTCCGACTCTGTAACGATCCATGCAGTATCGACCATCTCGTCGCTGAAATAAGGATGCTCGCCCGCAACGCACTCCCCCCATGCGGTCAGGCCGTCTGATTCAAGTTCAACCAACAGGATGCGGCGGCCAGTCGTGAGGCCAAAACTGGTCTCGAATGGCTCGGCAAGCGGAAGGTTGATCTCGCGTAGATGGATAGCATCAATCTTAAACATACTGTTTCCTGTCTTCGACGGGTTTCACTGTTAATAACAGTGAATGTGAGCGATCGCACGGAAAGATTAAATTACAAACAATTTCAAGCCTCGGTAGTACTCGCTCATGGCATCGACTCGTTCTTCGCGCGGCTCCATAGTTCTTCCAACTGTGACGATGTAAGTGCCGTCAATGCATCTGCACTGCCGGCTACGGATTCCATAGCAGCGAAGCGGCGGCGAAATTTGGCGTTACAGGTACGGAGAGCTGATTCCGGATCGAGCTTGAGATGGCGGGCGAGATTGACGGCAGTGAAGAGAAGGTCGCCCAACTCCTCTTCGGCCGCGGAAGAGGCTGTAGTCTGCTCAACGGTGGATGGCAGCTCGGCTTGAAGTTCGGCGATCTCCTCCTGCAACTTGTCAAAGAGGCCGTCAGCATTAGGCCAGTCGAAGCCGACCTTGGCGGCGCGTGAACCGAGTTTGCCCGCCTCCAGCATCGCGGGCATCGCGCGTGGAATATCGTCCATCATCGAAGACTGCAAGCTCGCCGATTCGGCTTTCTCCGCGCGCTTGATCTGCGCCCAGTTGCGGAGAACGGCGTCGGAATCGTCAGCCTGCACGTCGCCGAAGATATGCGGGTGGCGGCGGATGAGTTTGGCATTCAGATTCGCCGCAACGTCAGCGATAGTGAAGTAGCCAGCTTCGGAGGCCATCTGCGCGTAAAAAAGGACTTGCAGGAGAAGGTCGCCGAGCTCGTCTTTCAGATCGGGCCACGCGCGGCGCTCGATCGCGTCGAAGACCTCGTAGGTCTCCTCCAGCGTATGTCGCTTGATGGAATCGAAGGTCTGCTCACGGTCCCAGGGGCAGCCTCCAGGGCCACGAAGACGCGCCATGATAGAGATCGCTTCGGCGATGGCATCTGTGCTGGATGGAGCAGGTTGATCAAGAGCTGGTTCTGGAGTGTGCTCGTCCATAGCTTCACTTTACTCGATTCTCTCGTAGTTCCCTGTCCGAGAGTTATGCGCTATGCTTTCGAGGATATGGAAGAACGCGTTGAATCGAAGGCCCCGCCGAAGCGGCGCAGATGGTGGCTCTCGCTGCTCGTGTTGCCTTATCTAGGGCTGTGCTTCCCACAGCTATACGCTCGGGCCACACCGGCTCTGTGGGGATTTCCTTTTTTCTACTGGTACCAGTTCGCGTGGGTCATTGCAGCTTCGGCATTGCTGGGCGTGGTGTATTGGAAGTTCAGAGAATAAAGACGTCAAACGCCTGCCGAGGCAGGCGTTTGATCGCACGATTGCAGAATTAAACTACTTGCTACAACTGGCCGCTCGGCGGGGCAGGTGCTGTGGCGCTGGCCGGCTGGTTGGACATGTTGGACATCAGCTTGATATTGACGCGGCGGTTCTGCGCCCGTCCAGCCGAAGTCTGGTTGCTGGCAACAGCCTGGTCCTTGCCGATGCCGATCAGATAGAACTTATGCGGCGGGATGTTGTACTTCGACGCCAGATAATTTACGACCGCATCGGCGCGGCGCTGGCTGAGCTGATAGTTATAGTTAGCGTCGCCGGTGGAATCAGTTCCGCCGGTGACCTCAAGAATGTAGCCGCGAGCACTGCTCAGGTTCGCTGCAAAGTCATCGAGCTTCTTTTTGTCCGACCGGGTCAACGTGGCCTTGTCGAAGCGAAAATTGACATCCAGATCAGAGAGGGGCTTGTAGTTATCCAGATTGGCGACGACGCCGCTCAGACTATCGACGCGGTTGTAGGCCTCCTGCGCGGACTGGTTGGCCGTGGTGGCGGACTGGCCGGCAGCGAGAGCGTGCTGGTTGGCAGTGTCGGCGGCAGTCTGGGCGCCAGCGATGCCCTTTTGGGCGCGCTCGTCGGTGTCGACAATGTTGCGATGGTCGGCAGCTGTTTTAGCGTCAAGCTCGTTGGTCTGCTGAACGATGGGTGCGGTTTGTGAGCGAACGTAGTTCTTGCTGGAGCACCCGACGGTGCAGGCAACAACAAAGGCGCTGGCGAGAAAAACGGTGCAGGCAGATTTGATCTTTACTTCGGCGCTGTCTAATCGCATATTGGAGCTCATTGGTTTCATCTCCTGTTTGTTTATGACACTCTTCAACACAGGTACCAATGCAATTCATCTGCCAAACTGAATGTCATGCAAATCATTTATTTTCAATAGCTTGAACGCAGATACCGATTCCAACGCAAGCTCGCAGCTGTGAAGAGCGGGAACTTTTGACGGGGGGATGCGTCAAATCTACTCAGCATGATTTTGCATGATCAAGCTCTACTGCATCATCTGGGGAATGCTGCGCTGACGCGTAAAGTTAAAGGATTCGGTAAACCGACACATACGAAGCTGATTTGAGGACATGGACCTCTTCCAGAAAATTCGGACGATTCCCACCCAGCCGGGTTGCTACCTCTATAAGAACGCCGAGGGCGAGGTCATCTACGTCGGCAAGGCGAAGAATCTGCGCGCGCGGGTGCGGTCCTATTTTCTGGAGACCTCGCAGGCGAATGCAAAGACCGGCTCGCTGATGCGAGAGGCCGTGGATGTCGAGTACATCACGGTCGCTAACGAGCATGAGGCACTGGCGCTCGAAAACAATCTCATCAAGCAGAAAAAGCCGCGTTTTAATATTCTCCTGCGCGATGACAAGACCTACCCCTATATCAAGCTGACGCTGCATGACCGCTATCCGAAGGTCTTCGTAACGCGGCGGTTGAAGAAGGATGGCTCGGCTTACTTTGGACCCTACTTCCCGGGAAATCTCGCTTATCGGCTGGTGGATTTAATCCATCGTAGCTTTCTCATTCCCAGTTGCAAGGTTGACCTGTCGCGTTATCATCCCCGGGCGTGCTTGCAGTACTACATCAAGCGATGCCTTGGACCTTGCGTTGAAGGATTGACCACTCCGGAGATCTACAGGGAGACCATCCGCGATGTGCAGCTCTTTCTCGAAGGGCGGACGGATGAGTTAGAGCGTTCGCTGACGCGGCGCATGGAGTCAGCCGCCGAGGCGGAGCAGTTTGAGCTGGCAGGGCGGCTGCGCGACCAGATTGTGACCGTTCACCAGATGAACGACAAGCAAAGGATCGCAACCACAGACAACGAGGATGCCGATGTCTTCGGCTATCACTATGAGAACGAGATGCTCGCGGTAAATCTCTTCCACATGCGCAGTGGAAAGATTGTCGACCGCCGCGATTTCTTCTGGGAGGACCTGCCGGAGTTTCTGTCAGAGACGCTGAATGAGCTGACCGCGGAAAAGGATGAGGCAGAAGCAGAAGCATCGCTGCGCATTGAGCCCGATCCTTCCGAAATAGCTCCCGAGATTGGCGCCGGCACGGAGGTGGTGCAGTATGCCACGGTGTCGGAGCTGGGCGCTGCCTTCAATGCGTCGGTGTTCTTCTCCGCCTTCTTAAAGCAGCTCTATCTGGACCAGAGTTACGTGCCGCGATCTGTTCTGGTGCCGGTAGAATTTCCCGATCGCGCGGTCCTTACGGAGATGCTTTCTGAACGCACCGGAAAGCGTGTTGAGATCCTGGTGCCGCAGCGAGGTGAGAAACGGTCGCTGGTCGATCTGGTGTGCCAGAACGCGAAGCAATCGTACGATCAGCGATTTCGCGTACTGCAACCCGGCATGAAGGCGATTCAGGAGGCATTGCAGGACGCGCTGACACTGGAAGAGTTGCCGCGCCGCATCGAGTGCTTCGACATCTCGCACATTCAGGGCGCGGAGACGGTGGCTTCCATGGTGGTGTGGGAAGACGGAGCGATGAAGAAGTCCGACTACCGCAAATTTCAGGTGAAGACCGTTACTGGCGTCGATGACTTTGCGAGTATGCGCGAGGTGATTCAGCGGCGCTACAAGCGATTGCAGGAAGACAAGAAGCCGTTCCCTTCTCTCATCCTGATTGACGGCGGCCTTGGCCAGCTTCATGCGGCGTATGCCGCGCTGGAGGAGATCGGCGTCACACTGCAACCGCTGGCCTCGATTGCGAAACGCGAGGAGGTCATCTATGTCTACGGACAGGAGAATGAGCCCGTGGTGCTGGATCGCCGCTCTCCTGTGCTGCACCTGATGCAGAAGATCCGTGACGAGAGCCATCGATTCGCCGTCACCTATCATCGCAAACGGCGGGAGATGCGCGATCGGAATAGTGAACTGCTGGAGATTCCCGGGGTGGGGCCGAGGACACGACAGCGGCTGATCGAACACTTCGGCAGCGTTCGCGGAATCAGGCAGGCAGGCCCCGATGCATTGACGGCCGTGGTGAATGCGGCGACCGCTGAGCGAATTCGCAAGCACTTCGAAGGAGCTTCAGAGAACGCCGTGTTGCCGGTACTGAACTAAGAGCTATGTGCCGTATTCGCTGTAGGGGGTGCGGGCGCGCTCCGGCTTGATGAGCTTGAGCGTGATGTACATGGCGGGAACCAGAAAAAAGAGAGAGCCCAAAACCCACATGATGACCGCGCCGAGCACCTGGTCCGCGAGCGGGCTCATGTGAAATGGATTTGGCTCGTTCAGATAAAACGAGTACATCGGCCGGGTGCAGAAGGCGAGGAAGGCGGACAGCGCAGTGTTGACCACATCCGCTGATAACAGATACAGGATGAGTCCCCAGCTATACGCTCGCCTGCCCGTGGGCCATGGCCGGATGATCGGCCGCCAGAAGATGAGCGAGGCCGAGAGAAAACACATGTGCTCGACGATGTGCCAGCCTTCATGCTCCAGGGCAAAGTCATAGGCAGCGGGTACGTGCCAGGCCAGAAAGATGCCGTTCATCAGGAGCCAGGCCACCCGGAGACGGGTTAGCCAGTGGGTGAACTTCCGCAGACTCCGGATGCGCAGCAGCGGGCCGACCAGATACTTCAGTACGGGGCGCGGCAGCCCACGCAACAGCGGCACGATCGGATTACCCAACCACGCCAGCGGCGGAACGACCGACATCAGCAGAAGATGCTCAATCATGTGCGCGCTGAGCATCGCATCGGCAAATGCGTCCATGGGCGACCCGATGGCCAGCCATAGAACCGCCAGCGACGATAGAAAAATGCCGAGCCGCCACGGGGGAAATTGCGTCGGCCTTGTCTTACGGATCGCCAGCCATCCCCGAAAGTACACGATGGCAGTAATCACGACCATCGTCGAGAGCCACCAGGATGGCTCCCAGGAATCGAAAGTCGATTGGATATCAGCGGCCATACAACGGCATTTCTATGGTTTCTCCTGCGCGGGCGATTCTTTCGACAGGTGGGATTGACCCGATGGTCTCTTCTCACCGGGAACGGTCGCGCTCGGAGGGTTCTCGCCCGTCAGAACGCGCGAGGCATCCTGAGCAGGCCGGAGGTCGTTGCCGTTCAGTGTCTTCAGGAAAGCGACGAGCGCCGTGGTCTCGGCAGGGCTGAGAGCGTTGCCATACGCAGGCATGTTGCCGCCTCCCTGCAATACCTGGCGCACTAACTGGTCTTCGGTCAAACGGCTCGCGACGGAATCGAGTTCGGGGCCCCTCCGTCCACCTTCGCCGCCAACCTCATGGCAGTTGCGGCACTGCTTGTCCTGAAAGACGATAGCGCCCTGCCGCTCCAGCGGAGTGCGCTCATGAAGATACTTCGTGGGAACAGCATCGCTGCTCCACGCATTCATTACCGGGCTCCACGGAGTCGTGGTGCCGAGCCGAGTAAAGATCCCAAGCGAGACCGCGATGACTGAGACCATCAATACCGCGACCGGGCGGCGGCTCCAATGCTTTTCGCCTTCGCCCGCTACCAGAGGAAGCAGCAGCATGGCTCCGATGATCAGCACCGGCGCAATCAGGATGACCGGCGTCTCCATGCTGGGCGGCAGCAGCGAGAGCACGGCAAAGAGCCAAAGAAACGGAGCATCCGGCTTCGGCGCCGTCTGAATGATGGTTGGGTCAGGCTGGCCGGTAGGGCCAAAGGGCCCGAAGAAGAACGCGCAAGCCATGACGGCCAGAATGATGGCAGCGGCAAAGATGGCGTCTTTCCATGCGCCATCCGGGACAAAGGGCATACCATCTTTTTCGGTGAGTTGATGATATTCGGCTTCGTAGGTGGCCTTGCGAACGATACGGCCAGGCATCGGCCACTCGTTGATTCCAAGTCGGAGCACCATCAGCAGGTGAAGTGCGACGCCTGCCAGCAGAAGACCGGGAATCACGAAGACATGGAGCGTAAAGAAGCGCGAGAGCGTGGCGCTGCCAATGATGGGACCGCCCAGCATGAAGTGCACCAGCGGAGCGCCGATGATAGGCACACGGCTCATGATGGAAGCGCCGATGCCGAGACCCCAATAGGCATCCTGATCGAAGCGCAGCACCTGTCCCGTGAAAGCCATGCCGAGGGTCAGAAGCAAAAGGAATACGCCGATGATCCAGGTAAGCTCGCGGGGAAACTTGTAAGCCCCGAACATGAAGACCTGCACCATGTGGATGAGCACAATGGCGATCATGAAGTCCGAGCCCCATCCATGCAACGCGCGCAGGAACCAGCCCAGCTCAACATTGTTGTTGAGGAACTGGAGGCTGCTCCACGCGTGGTTTGCCGACGGCGTATAGACCAGCGCCAGCAGGATGCCGGTCATGATCTGCAATACGAACAGCACCGTGGCCGCGCTGCCGAAGACATACCACCAGCTTGCGCTGCTCGAAGGGATAGGATGCGCTGCCGCCTCCATCGCAGGCTTGGCGAGGCCGAGACGATGCTCGAACCATTCGTACACTTCGATGCCTGCCTTCTGCACACCTTTTTTCTTTAACTCTGCCATGTTGCACGCCCAATTTTATCTAGAGGAACGAAGTTGGTATTCTTCGCGCTGGCCGGCGTTGAAAGTGTTGGCAGCTCGCCGGCATTAATCATGAGCTTCGCTCCAGCCACTCTATATTTGTATTCAAAGAGACCACGTTCTGGAGGCCCGGCGGCGCGTGATCCATCCTGATAGTAGGCGCCCCCATGGCAGGGGCAGAGGAAGAGCTTCGACTCGGAAAACCACCGCACTGGGCATCCCAGATGCGCGCAGTTGATGGCAAAGACCTGAAACTGATTCCCAGACACTCGGCGCACCCAGCAGGCGACCTTGCCGGTATCACCGTCCCATGCCGTGGTCGTTGGATTGCGATAGTCAGCCAGCCGGGTTTCGCCCTCGGGGAAATCGGCGACGTTCCCCAGCGCAATCCATGTATAGGCGTTCTTCTTGTCGATCACCGGCCCGAGCAGGTAGCGCACGATCGGCACAGCGAGCACCACGCCCACGGCGCCATTAAGCAGCAGAGACAATTTAAAGAGGAAGATCCGTCGGGTACGGTCTTTGGGGCCGCTCTTCGGCTCGCTCTGCAACTTGTTCTCTTCCGGGTTCAAATCGCCGGTCGGGCGATCGGTATGGGGTTCGTTCATCAATCTCTCCGTGTTGCCGGTTACTGCTGGTGCGGTACTCCAGGGGCTGTCGGATAGGGCTGACCGGGAAACTGCGACCGGTGCGATGCCAGCCATGCCACGACATCCGTCACTTCTTTGTCTGTCATCGGGTGGGACGCAACATCGCCGCGCCAGTCCGGCATTCCCTGGCTGGGCAGACCCACAATCGTGGTCGTGCGTAAACTCTGATCGCTTACAAGCGCGAGATAAGAAGGATCGACGATGGAGCCATGGCCGGCATTCGCGCCTGCAGCTTTGGCCGTCGGCCCCGTCCCGTCGGCTCCGTGGCAGCGCGCGCAATAGGTGGTGAAGACCTGCTGCCCTTGCTGGACATCGCCTGCGCCTGTTGCCGCATATGCAGGAGCATTCTGACCAGCGAGCGCCTCGTGCTTGCCCCACTGATGCATCATGCCATCCACGAGATCATGGATCTGTTCATCGGTCAGCATGCCTCCAGCGTTCTTTGCGAACGGAGGCATCAGCGAACCGGGCACCCCCTTCGCGGTAACCCGGAGCAACGTGTCTTCTCCGGCCAAGGCCAGATATTGGGCATTCGCCAGAGAGATCGCCGCACCCTGCGTGCCGTTTTCTCCATGACATGCGGCACAGTTCTGTTTATAGAGCGCGGCAAAATTATGGACCTCTTCCGGACGCGGAACTTCGGGTTCAGCCTTGGGGCGTCCAGGAGCGCTGTTGCAACCAAAAGTAGCGAAGGTCAATAGCGAAACCGCAGCGAGAGATAAGAGAGAGTGTGCTTTCATTCTTCGTCCCCCTCCTCTCTCTTGTGAGCGCCCTCGAGTCCGGCGCGAACAGTGAATGGTAGCGAACGAAACTGGTCGGTCCGCACCCGCACCTGCAGATTCACGACAAAACCGCACACCAGGCCGAAGGTAATCTGCGAGAGCACAAACCACAGCCAGTCGATGCGCTGATCGAGGATCGGACTAATGACGCCAAGCGCGCTGTAAAGAATTCCTGTCCACAAAAACGGAGCGGCGAAGCCGGCGGTGAAGATCGGCTTCCAGGGAAACATGGGAAGCATCGCGCCGTAGAGGAGCCCCACCAGAAGCGAGGTCACGATATGGATGGCCAATGCAGCAAGCAATCCCTCCGGATGGAAGGCCGAAAGGAACGTGTTGCTCGCATTGGCCCAGCTTACAAAACCGCCGGCCGCCAGCAGATTCATCGAGTACCAGATGCTGTGATAGCGGATCAGGCCATAGAGCGTCGCCGGCACCACCATCGCGATACCGCCGGCGATGCCGCCCTTCACTCCGGCAAGAATGGTGTAAGTCTCATAGGGAAGGACCTGCCTGTGGTTCTCGCTAATGGGAATGCGGATGACATTAATGCGTCGCGAGGTAATCGGTTCGACTCGCGTGATGACCGGAACGCCCACATGCTGCTCATGCGGCAGCACCTGACGAAACCAGCCAATCGTCGCTGGCACGATGAGAGCCACGCCAAGCAGACTGATGACCCAGTTCGTCACCAGGCCCGCCAGCAGCAGCGTGATGCCGAGCGAGAGAACGATAGGCCATGATGTCGGCGTGGGCAGATTCACCACACCCTTATGGTCGTGTCCGTATTCCGATTCAGAGACTGACATCGATTGCCTTTCGAGCGTTATTCAACATATATGCAAGCCTTTATCGTCCAAGTACGTAGACAACAGTGAACACTACAACCCATACCGCATCGACGAAGTGCCAGTAGAGCGAAAGCACATCCATGCGATGCGCATGCTTTTCATTGACATGGCCAGTCAGGGCAAAGATCAGGGCGGCAATCAGCATCAGCAGACCGACGATGACGTGGGTCGCATGAAGACCGACGAGCGAATAGAAGGTAGTGCCAAACAGGTTCGTCTGAATCGTCAGGTGATCGATGTAGATGAGGTGGTACCACTCCATGCCGGTTCCGATAAGGAAGATGGCGCCAAGAGTGACGGTCAACGCAAGCCATGCCGTAAAGCCGCCGACCCTGCTCTTTCGCAGCGCGGCGACAGCCCAGTGCAGTGTGAAGCTGCTGGAGAGGAGGCAGATCGTGGTGAAGATCGGCAGTTCGAGAACCTGCCGAGGAGTCGGCCCGCCGAGGCTCTGTCCCATGTAAAAGATGTACGCGACCACGAAGATGACGAAGATCGCGGACTCGGCGATGATCAGGCAGGCCATGCCCACCGTACCGCGGTCCGGCAGGACCCAGGGCTCGTCGGCTGCGTCGGGAGTGATAGGAATCGTGCTCATCGATACTCTCTCAAATCTCTCATTCGTAGTTCCAGTCGGGGTCTTCCGGATGCTTGATGTCCCAGAGTGGACGGCGGCTGTGGACGACCGGTGTCGTGGCGAAGTTATAGGCCGGCGGCGGCGAAGCTGTCGACCACTCGAGCGTCCACGCATCCCAGGGATCGTTGCCTGCCTTCTCTCCCTTGTAATAGGAGTGGACCAGGTTATAGATGAAAATCAGCGTGGCGATGGCCTGAATGAGCGCGCCTACACTCACAAGCAGGTTCCATATCTCCCATCCGCGGCCGGGTTCGTAGGTATAGATGCGGCGCGGCATACCCAGCAGACCGGGGATATGCATAAAGTCGAAGGTCATGTGGAAACCGATGACCATCAGCCAGAAGTGCCATTTCCCCAGACGCTCGCTCATCATGCGGCCGGTCACCTTCGGATACCAATAGTAGAAGGCGGCGAAGATCATAAAGAGAATCGCACCGACCAGCACGTAATGGAAGTGCGCGACGACAAAATAGGACCCGGTAAGCTGCCAGTCGAAGGGCGCAACCGAGAGCATGATGCCTGTCAACCCGGCGATGAGGAACTGAAACAGGAACCCGACACTGAACAGCATCGGACTGGCAAAGCGTATCTTGCCGCCCCAGATCGTAGCCAGCCAGTTGAAGATCTTGATCCCCGTCGGCACCGAAATAATCATCGTCGAAAACACGAAGAAGACGTTGGCACCGGCCCCCATGCCGACGGCGAACATGTGATGCGCCCACACGCTCATGCTGATAAATCCGATACCAACGGATGCAGCCACCATGGCCGGATAACCGAAGACCGCCTTCCTTGAAAAGACAGGAATGATCTCATTGGCAAAGGCGAACGCAGGCAGCACCAGAATATAGACCTCGGGATGTCCGAAGATCCAGAAGAAGTGCATCCACAGAACGGCCGAGCCGCCGGCCTGCGTATCGAAGAAATGAGAGCCGACATAGCGGTCCAGCAGCAGCATGATCTGGGCTGCGGTCAGCGGACTGATCGCGATGAAGACCATGCTCGATGTCACCAGATAAAGCCACGACAGCAGCGGCATCCGGTTGAGCTTCATCCCCGGACAACGCATGCAGAGAACCGTGGCAACAATATTTAGTGCCGTGCCAATGCTGCCGATACCGCTCAACAGAATGCTGATCGTCCAGTAGTCCGTGCTGTGTCCGGGCGAAAAGACCTTCGCGGTCAGTGGAGCATACGCGAACCATCCAACGTCGGGAGCGCTCCCTGCGCCATAAAGTCCTACTCCGCCGACAAAACTGTAGTACAACAGAATCCCGCCCAGCGCGGAGATCCAGAAGCTGAAAGCGTTAAGCCGGGGAAACGCCATATCGCGCGCGCCGATCATCAGCGGAACAAGATAGTTTCCAAATCCAAACAGGATCGGCATGCCCACGAAGAACACCATCGTGGTCCCATGCAGCGTAAACATTCTGTTGAAGACTTCAGGAGAGACAAAGGTGTTATGCGGCACCGCAAGCTGGATCCGCATGATGATGGCTTCGATACCTCCCACGACCAGAAAGATCAGCGAGTAGGCGATGTACATCAAACCGATCTTCTTGTGATCGACCGTGGTAATCCAGTCGTACACCACTTCAAGAAATAATTGCCGCGGCTTTTCAGCCGGCGTCACGTCAATCGTTTCTACCGCTGAGAGGCTAGTCACGGAATCAGCCATCGTTTCCTTTCTTCAGTCCATCAGGCAAGCCGTCCAGCATCCTGGCCTGGGTGATCTGCCGATTAATGAAGCGTCGTCAGGTACGCTGTGATCGCGTTCAGATCGTGATCGTTCAAATGCATGGGAGGCATCAATGCGCCGGGCTTGAACGAGTCCGGGTTATCGATCCATTGCTTTAAGTTGGCCGCGTTATTCACAACCGCCCCCGAGGCGATCGTGTCCCGGCTGGCCAGATGTGTCAGGTCGGGGCCGAAGCGTCCATTGGCCATCGTGCCGGTGATGGTGTGGCAGTTGACGCAGGCGTTGTGCAGAAAGACCTCGCGCCCCTCGGCAACCGCAGGATCTTCCACCGCCGGTTTCTGCTGTTGCGCGACCCAGGCGGCAAATTCTTTGGGAGTATCGGCATAGACGCGCAACAGCATCTTCGCGTGCTGCACGCCGCAGTATTGCGCGCACTGTCCGAGGTAGAGGCCCGCCGTGTCCGGGTCGATCCACATGGTATTGACCCGGTTCGGAATCAGGTCCATCTTGCCCGCGAGACGCGGCACCCAGAAGCTGTGGTCGAGGTCCGCCGACGACATCTCGAGATACGTTGGCGTCGGATGCGCGGGATCGCTCACTGGAACGTGCAGTTCATTCGCCGTCACGATGCCCAGCTTGGGATAGCGGTACTCCCACCAGAATTGATGGCCCACCACAACCACGTCGACCGCGTCCGCGGGTTTCTTCGCGTCCTGCGTGGCAAGGATCACACGCGATGAGGTCAAAAAGAGCATCACGACGATCAGGGCGGGAATGACCGTCCAGGCAAGCTCAATCTGGTTGCTGCCGTAGATCTGTGTCGGTTCGTTATACGTCAGCAGGTTGCGGTGCCGGTAGCGGATCAGCGCATAGGTCAACAACCCGGCAACCACCAGAAAGATCAGCCCTGTAATGCTCAAAACGAACATCGAGAGCGTGAAGATCCAACGCGAAGGCGTCCCGGCAGGAGAGAAGATACTGGTGGAGCTTTGCGCAAGATAGGACGAAGAATGTATAAACATCCCTGCCATTGCGAACCGATGCGAAGGAGCGCCCGCAGAAGATAATCCAAACGCGGAAGGGGCCATCATGAAGAGACAACTACTGGCTAAGAAGCCGATTTGTGATGCTCTGCGACCCACGCGCGTCTTGACCTTTTCCTTCCCTGTGCTCCGCGAAGATAGCGGCTCACATCCTACGTTGGCGGGCTAAAATGCGTTTTAAAGCTTACGTAAGACCACGATACCTTAGAAGAAACTGAGGAAGCAAACATCTATCGAATATCGGTCGCCAGCACCGTAGTAGTACCCGTAATGGTAATCGTTGTTGCTAAATCAGCTTACGACTCCTGTCATAGCCCGATCGCCATTCTTGAGAACCCTCGTGAAGCCAGTCTGCGGTTCTCCGCATAGCGGGGGGTACGAAGTTCACAGCCTTTCCCTCAGCGCTTCGCTCGATTTCTCTCTGACACGAAACAATAACGAACTTCGACAAACATTTTTCTAAAAAGATAGATAAAGTCCTAAAAAGATACGTTAGGCTTGGCTGAAGCTTTAAGAGGATGCATTGATGAAGATCTGTTTCAGGACCAAGTCTTTTCTGTCTTTCGCGGCCATCATTCTAATTCCCTCCCTTTCGTACAGTCAGACGACTCCATCGAGCATGACCTTCACTAATAATCTGATGCCGCAACCGGCCAGCCTGCAAACATCTTCAGGCGGCCTTGTGCTCAATGCGCAGTTCCATGCCGTTGCCACCCACTTCAACAATCCGCGGCTCGACGGCGCCATCCACCGCGCCGTGCTTCAGTTGCGACAGAAGACCGGCCTTCCCTTGTCCGTTGAGCCAGTCTCCGTCGGAACCGATGCTCCTCTGACTGTAGATGTACAGGGCGCGGGGGAAGTAGTCCAGTCCGTAGACGAGAACGAGTCATACACACTCTCCGTCACACCTACTGGCGCACACATCGAGGCGGCCACAGTCGTCGGGGCCATGCATGGCCTCGAGACTCTGGTCCAGCTCGTGCAGCCCTCGGGCAGCGACTATATATTGCCTGCCGTCTCCATCCGCGACTCTCCCCGCTTCCCCTGGCGCGGCCTGATGATCGACTGCGGACGCCACTTCGAGCCGATGGACGTGCTCAAACGCACCATCGATGGAATGGCCGCCGTCAAGCTCAACGTCTTCCACTGGCACCTTACCGAAGACCAGGGCTTCCGCATCCAAAGCAAGCTCTACCCCCGACTCACCGCTCTCGGCTCCGACGGCCTCTTTTATACGCAACAGGATGCCCGCGACCTCGTCAGCTACGCGCGCGCACGCGGCATCCGCGTCGTTCCCGAATTTGAGATGCCAGGCCACAGCACCGCCTGGCAGGTTGCCTATCCCAAACTTGCCAGCGGTACTCCACCCACCTCCATTCGCCGCGAGTTCGGCGTCTCCGATTTCGCGCTCGATCCCACCCGCGAAGAGACCTATCAATTCATCACGCGCTTCCTCGGCGAGATGGCCACGATCTTCCCCGATCCCTACATGCACATCGGCGGCGACGAAACCCCCGCGCCCGATTGGAAGACCAATCCCCGCATCGTGGCGTTCATGCACGTGCACCATCTCAAGGACAACGAAGCGCTCCAGGCTTACTTCAACAGGCGGGTGCTCAAGATCCTCACTGGTCTCCACAAACACATGGTCGGGTGGGACGAGATCCTCAACCCGGCGCTCCCCAGGGATGTGGTGATCCAGTCCTGGCGCGGCGAGGCCTCGCTGGCCCAGGGCGCAAAGCAGGGCTTCCAAGGCATCCTTTCCGCTCCGTACTATCTTGATGCAATGAAGACTGCGGGGGCGCATTACGTCGCCGATCCGTTGCCATCGAGTTCCTCCCTCACGCCGCAGCAGCGCAAGCTGGTCCTTGGTGGAGAAATCTGCATGTGGGGCGAACAGCTTGACGCGGACACCATCGACTCTCGCGTCTGGCCCCGCTCAGCGGCCATCGCCGAACGATTCTGGTCTCCGGAGAACGTCACCGATGTGGATGATATGTATCGGAGGCTGCACACCGTCTCCATCCAGCTCGAAGGCCTCGGTCTCCAGCACATCACCCATGAAGACGCCAGCCTGCGTAATCTCGCCGGAACGCAGAACATCGCTCAGCTCCGCATCTTCGCTTCCGCATTGGAGCCCGTCAGCTTTGGCAACCGGTATCACGAACAGAAGACCTCACAGCTTACCGTCCTCAATGGTTTCGTCGATGCGGTCCGTCCCGATCCACCTTCGCGCTACAAGATCGCCCACCTCACCGAGGACTTCCTCAAATCTCCGCAATCCGACACTGCCGATGCGGCTGCTTTGAACCACTGGTTTGAGACCGTAGCTGCGTCTGTTCCAACGATTCAGGCCCAGATGCAGCACTCTCCGCGACTTGCGGAAGTAAAGATGCGCTCTGAGCAACTTCCCGAACTCGCAAAGACTGCCACCGACGCGATCCATTTCCTCTCCTCTGGAGCAAAAGCCCCAGCCGGATGGAAGACAAGCAAACTGGCGCAGATCGAAGCAGCGAAGAAGCCATCGGCCATCGTGCGCTTTACCTTCATCGACGCGCTGACCTCCTTGGTCAACGCAGTACAGGAATAGAGGAAAAATGCTGGCGCCCCTTCAATCAGAGAGAGACAAAACCGTTATTCAGAGACGCAGCAGATCAATCCTCTGCCATGCGATCGCGGCCCTGGCCTGCCTTGCACCGCTGTCCTCTGCCATCGCGCAGAACTTCGTCGACATCAAGCCCAGCCCCGCCCAGGTGCATTGGCAGGACCTTGAGATTGGTGTCATCATTCACTTCGGCACCAACACCTTCCTCAATCGGGAGTGGGGCGACGGCACCGCCTCGCCCTCGGTCTTCAATCCCACTCACGTCGATACCGATCAGTGGATGGAAGCCGCTAAATCCGCGGGGGCCAGATATGCCGTGCTCGTGGCCAAGCATCACGACGGCTTCGCTCTCTGGCCAACGGAGCAGACCGACTACAGCGTCAAACACAGCCCCTGGCTCAACGGCAAAGGAGACCTCGTCCGCATGGCCTCCGACTCCGCGCACAAGGCAGGCCTCGGCTTCGGTGTCTATCTTTCTCCCTGGGACCGGCATGACAAACGCTACCCGGACCCCAAAGCGTATGACAAGTACTACCTCGCACAGCTCGACGAGCTCGCCACCCACTATGGCCCGCTGACCGAGTTCTGGCTCGATGGCGCAGGCAGTGCAGGACGCACCTACGACTTCGACAGCATCATCACCGAGCTGCGCACCTATCAGCCAAACACCATGGTCTTCGCCGACGTCGCACTTTTCAAAAACGCAGACCTCCGCTGGGTCGGCAACGAAGATGGCAAGGTGCTCTTCGAGAACTGGAACGTCATCGACCGTTCCGGATTCCTGCGCTGGCGTCCGGTCGAGTCAGACACCCCACTGCATCGCGGCCATTGGTTCTGGCACCCCAACGATGAGTCGAGTCTTCGCTCAGTAGATGATCTGCTGGACATTTACACAAATACAGTCGGCCGCGGAGCGCAGCTCATGCTCGGCCTCGCACCGGACAACACCGGCCAGCTACCCGCAGCCGACGTCAAGCGGCTGCGCGAATTCGGCGCGGCGGTCCATCGCATCTACGGCCACAACCTCGTCGCCGAACAAGGCCATGCGGCTGGCACGAATGCCGCCGCCGAGCACGATGCGCTCGACAACAATCCCGATACCTTCTGGGTCGCGTCACCGCTGCACGGCACGCTCGAGGTCCGCTTCGACAAGCCGGTCACCTTCGACCGCGCTGTCACCATGGAGAGGCTCAACGACGGCCAGCATGTCGAGGAATACTCCATCGAAGCCTGGCAGAACGGCGCGTGGAAACCGCTGGCCCGCGCTCAAGCCATCGGCCACAAGAAGATCGACATCTTTCCCGCCTGCACCACACAACGGGTCCGTCTTAACCTCATCTCGACCTCCGGAACCGCCGCCATCCGCGAATTCCAACTCTTCAATGGCCAATCGGCCTCCGCTCGATAAGACGGAAACCAATACATGCAATCCAATTTTTACGCAACCCGCTGACAGCGAAACACCCCGGCGTGTAGACTCGAAGCCGTTGCAACAGAAAACGGCTTCAATACACTTTTCATCGTAGATTCGTCCTATCCCAATGGCATCTCAATAATTGATGGAGTTCACATGATTTCAAGAAGGTCTTTTCTCGGCGGCGTCTCTGCCGCTTGCACTGTTAGCGCTACCAGAGGCACTGCTCTTGCCCGTATGATTCCCCGTCCCAAATCATCGCATGGCCTCAACGATCCTGCCTCGCTCGTTGACATCACCATCGGCACCGGCGGCCACGGTCATTGTTTTCCCGGCGCGGTCGTTCCCCGCGGAGCCGTTCAACTCAGCCCCGACACCTTCACCGACGGCTGGGACTGGTGCTCCGGATATCACCTCTCCGACACCTCCATCATGGGCTTCAGCCATACCCATCTCAGCGGGACGGGTTGCGGCGATCTGCTCGACTTTCTGGTCATGCCCGGCACGGGCGAATCGAAGCTGGTCCCCGGCCCGCGCAGCAATCCCGACGAGGGCTACCGCTCACGCTTCGACCACAAGGATGAACATGCCGAACCCGGCTACTACTCCGTCCTGCTGAAGGACTACGGCATCCACGCCGAGCTGACCGCCACCGAGCGCACCGGCCTGCACCGTTACACCTTTCCCCATGGCGCCAATGCCCCAAAGACCGGCCACATCATCGTCGATCTCGCGCACAGTTACGGCCCGTCGAACGTTACCGCAGGCTCGCTCCACAGCCCCGCCCCCGATACGCTCGCCGGAGGACACACCACCAAGTCCTGGGGCGATGGGCGCCAGGCGTACTTCACCATGCAGTTCTCGCAAAAACCGACGCGCATCGTCTTCTACAGCGATGATGCGGAGGTTCCCGCCGGCACCGAGCCGCTGACCGGAAAGTCCCTCAAATGTGTCCTCTTCTTCGATCTCGCGCATAACCCGGTCATTCTCGTAAAGACCGGCATCTCCGGTGTCAGCGCCAATTCCGCCGCCAAAAACCTCAAGGCCGAACTACCCGGATGGGACTTCGAACACGTCCGCCGCAGCGCCCGCGAAAAGTGGAACCAGGAACTCTCCCGCATCCATGTCACCACGACGAACGAGGACCATCGGCGCGTCTTCTATGCCGCGCTCTACCATGCATCGCTCGGCCCCGTGCTCTTCGACGACGTCGACGGCAGCTATCGCGGCATGGACAAACAGAACCACAAACTGGAAGCTGGTCGCCACAACTACACCACCTTCTCCCTCTGGGACACCTTCCGCGCCGCTCATCCGCTCTACACGCTCGTCAATGCAGAGCTAGTACCTGACTTCGCTACTGCGCTGATCCTCATGGCCGAACAGAGTCCTGAAGGAATGCCCGTCTGGCCGCTTCAAGGCACCGAGACCGGGACCATGACCGGTTACCACTCCGCCGCCGTCATCGCCGAAGCCTGCAATAAGGGCTTCACCGGCGTCGACTACGACCGAGCCTACAAATGCATGATGAAGCGCGCCATGGTGGACGACTGGCGCGGCCTGGGCTACTACCGTTCCCTGCACTACATCCCCTGCGATCGCGAAGGAGAGTCCGTAAGCAAGGGCTTTGAATATTGCTACGATGACTGGTCCATCGCGCACGTCGCAAAGAAGCTCGGGCACGAGGATGATGCGAAGATGCTGGCCAACCGCTCGCTCAACTATCGCAACTATTACGACCGCACGATCAATTTTGCCCGCCCTAAGCTCGAGAATGGCGAATGGGCCCCTGGCTTTCATCCGCTCGAGATGGGCACGTCGAAAAAATGGCGCGACTTCACCGAATCCAACTCATGGCAGACCACCTTCGGCATCCAGCATGATCCCGCCGGCCTGATCGAAACGCTCGGCGGACACGATTCTTTCCTCGCCAAGCTCGACGAGTTGTTCAATCAGCCCTCCACCCTGCCCGCCGATGCTCCACCCGACATCGCCGGTCTCGTCGGTCAATACGCCCAGGGCAACGAGCCATCGCATCACATCGCGTATCTCTACGTCTACGCAGGCCAGCCCTACAAGACCCAGCAGCGCGTCCGCATGTTGATGGAGACCATGTATAAGCCGCTTCCCGACGGACTGCAAGGCAATGAAGATGTCGGCCAGATGTCGGCCTGGTACATCATGAGTTCCATGGGCTTCTACCCCGTCGATCCTGTCAGCGGGAATTACATCTTCGGCACGCCCCTCTTCGACAACGTGAAACTCGAACTCGGCAAGGGAAAGCAGTTGGAGATCATCGCCCACCGCGACGCACCTTCGGACCAGTACATTCAGTCCGTCACCTTCAATGGCAAACCCTACACGCGCTCCTGGTTCAACCATCGCGACATCGTCAACGGCGCCAGAATCGAATTCAAGTTGGGCAGCCAGCCGAACCTCGAATTCGGCACCAAGGCCGAGGACATTCCACCGTCGCTCAAGCTCGAAAGCGCATAGACGAGAGATAAACAGCAGTGCCCCATGGCGCCGCAGTCGGGCTACGGCTCCATGGGGGCACCAAACAATCCTGCACCGCACTCCTTCGTCAGAAAATGTACTTTTACGCCTTCGTCAGGTTTTCAATCATGGCACGCACATCGTCGCGCTCGACCACAAACCGGGTCTGAGCAGGGGAATCGGCGTCCACGAGTATGGCCTTATCATGATGCTGCGACCCCGCAACAATCCGGCGCACAGAACCATGAAAGTGACGCGCTCCGGTCGTCCGCGCCACGGCCGCAGCATTCTCCACGCGCAACCCGCCTCCAACCGCAATCTTGATTCTGCCGGCCGCCTGTTCAACCAGGCGTGCCAGCAACCTGCCTCCGCTCACAACGTCGCGCTCGCCACCCGATGTCAGCACCCGTTGGCAACCGGTAGCAATGACATCCTCCAGCGCCTGCTCCAGCGAAGCCGTATAGTCAAAGGCCCGATTGAACGTCACCTCAAGCGTCCCAGCCATCGCCACCAGTCGGCGAGTGCGCTCGACATCCACACTGGCATCGGCATGCAGCGCACCCAGCACCACGCCGCTTGCTCCAAGCAGGCGCAGATGCTTGAGGTCCTCCAGCATGACATCGAACTCCGCGTCCGTATACACAAAGTCGCCGCCGCGAGGACGCAGCAGCACATGCACCGGCAATCCGCTGCGGCTCACCGCTTCACGGATCATGCCATGACTTGGCGTCAAGCCGCCTTCGCTCAGTGCGCTGCAAAGCTCAATGCGGCTCGCCCCGCCATCACGCGCGACGAGACAGGCATCGATACTCTCAGCACACAATTCAAAGACAATCTCGCGCATCACAAATACACCAATTCGCACATAAATCAACGCTTCCTTATGAATTCAGCGGACCGGAGAATACCCTCCCAATCCACTGGACCGGCACCGGCCGTCGCTACAACAACGCACCGCTTCTCTCGATGGAATGAGATAAGACTAACGGATAAACCGCCCTTCAGGAACTGGGAGGCATAGTGTCCCGAAATAGAGCAATCTCCCTCCAATCTCAGCATCCCCCAGTATGATTAGGTGGACTTCATTCAGACAGGTCTGAGAAGGCGTTGGTCCAAAGCGCGTGTCTCCACCCCTTAGCAACGGGGCCATCGATCGCAGGGTTGGCCTCGGAAATGCTTTGAAACTGAGTCAGGTTTTCCTCGAAAGGGTTAGTCCAAGTGGCCGCAAAGACGCATGATCGCGCAAACCACATTCTTCACCTGCTCCTGCAAAAGGGCACCAGCAGCGTCGAAGATCTCGCAGCCATCGTTGCCACCTCCTCGGCCAGTGTCCGGCGCGATCTCATCAAGCTCGAAAAGCGCGGCCTGGTCCATCGCACCCATGGCGGTGTCGAGCTCGCCGGCAAGCTGACCTACGAGCCCTTCCGCTTCGACGCGGCCTTCCCTCTCCGAGAAGAACGCTTCGCCGATGAAAAACGTCGTATCGCCATCGCCGCCGCCGATATGGTAGCCGAGGGCGACACCGTCGCCCTCTCTCCCGGCACCACGACCACTCAGGTCGCTCGCAGCCTCCGCCACCGTGAAGGCATTCATCTCGTCACCAGCGCAGTCAATATAGGGATGGAGCTCTCCAGCCAGCCCAATGCCCGGGTCACCCTCACCGGCGGCACCATCCGCTGGCCCGGCTCCTTCTCCATGGTCGGAGCCACCGCATTTCACTCCATCCAGAAGCTCTACTTCGATAAGGTCTTCATGGGCGCCACCGGCATCCATCCCGAATACGGCCTGACGGTCATCGAGTCAGACGAAGCACTCATCCTCGCAGAGATGGCCAGACACGCCCGTCAGGTCATCGCCGTAACCGATGCCAGCAAGATAGGCATGATCGGCACCAACAAGGTCTGCGAGCCCGCGCAGATCCACACCATCATCACCGACGACAGTGTCGATTCCGAGCTCGTCGAACAATTTCGCCGCCGGCACATCCAGGTGCTCATCGTCTAGGAATTTCTGACGGCCCTAAGCTCTCGCCCCATCAACCGCCTGCGTCTTCTTCAAATCATCACTCAGCACAATGGCGTCCGCAATCTCACGCATCGAGATACGTCGCTGGCGGCTCTCCCGCTGCATCGTCCTGTAAGCCTCGTCCTCGCTCATCGCCAGGTCACGTTGCAAAATTCCCTTCGCTCGATCTACGGCTTTGCGCGTCTCCAAGCGTCCGGCGAGTTGCAGGTTTTCCGTCTCCAGCCGCGTGCGCTCAATCTCCGCACCCACCAGAAAGCCAAGCATCGAGAGCAACCTGATCTCGTTTGCCGTATGTTGATAGATCATCTGGTGCTGAAGATTAATAACGCCGACCACCTTGCTCGCGCAAAGAATCGGTGTACACAAGATCGCTTCAAAGTGGTCCTCCGGCAGATTGCGAAACATGACAAACCGCGGATCGTTTGACGCGCCCGATGCAATCGCTACCGGCTCACGGTGTTCCGCCACCCAGCCCGTAATTCCCTGCCCCAGCGACATCCCCAGATGGTCCACAAGATCGGCATGGGGATTCTTCGACGCCCGAAGCACCAGCTTCTCGTTCTCCATCACATAGATAAAGCACGAGTCGCACGGAATCACTGTCGTTACAAAGTCGACGATGCTGCCCAACACGACATGGAACGAGTCCGCCGCGGCCAGCCGGCTACTGATCTCATGCAGAAAATCGATCGACGTCAGCCCATCGCGAAACCCCGCCATCGTCGGCGTCGAAGCGGCCACCCGGCGCACCCCGGACTTCGGCTTCTCCACCGGCTGATCGACACCGATCGTCGCCGCCGCAATCTCTCCCGCGCCCGCGCCACGCTTCCGTTCCAGAATCTTGTCGGAGTATTGCGCAGCCTCATTCACCAGAAAGCCCATCTTCGGATGCGACGGCTCAAAGTCGGGTGTGATCCCATAGTGGGCAAGCTCTTCCGACGTCGTAGGCCCAATCGAAACCACCACCATCGACTTCAATCCGGCGCGCAGATCTTCGGCCATCCCCATCTCTTCCGCCACCTGAAAAAGATGAATCACCTGCACCGCCGTCATGAACAGCACTACGTCCACGCTGCCGTTCGCCACGCCCAGCACGCACTCCCGCAACGGCCCCACATCTTCGGGCAACGTCCATTGATAGACCGGGACCTTCGTCACCTCGCCGCACTTCACCGTCAGCTCGGAGAGAAATTCAGGATTCGACGCACCATACTCCTGCACCGCCACCCGCATTCCGCCGAGCCGGTCGCCAAACTCCGCTTCCATCGCGTGCATCATCTCGCGCCATGTATTCGGCTCAGGCGCAGTCACTGTCACTGGAATCTTCAACTCTTTCAATGCGGCAGCCGGCTTCGGCCCGCGCGCGCCGATCTTTACCGATCGCAACGCTTCAATCAACTCTTCGCGCTTGTACTTGGTCTGCGCTATGTCCAGCAAAGCGCGAAGCCCCACGCCTGTCAGAAAGATCACAAGATCGAATCTTCCCTGGAGCAACCCCTCCGCAAACTCAAGCGCCTGCTTATTCGATCCCAGCGGCGCCTCGCGCATCGCAGGCACAACAAAGGGCTCGCCACCATAGGTGCGTATCAGTTTCGCGACCTCTTTTGCGCGTCGCGATTCAAGCGACAGAACCCGCAATCCATCAAAGCTCGCGTGAGTCATTCACTCCCCCAGCCAGGCTGCAATTACAACTTACTTTGAGCCGACCATCTGTTACCCACAATTCTAGCGGCTCCGCATCCACAATCACAGAGCCGCCGCTAAAATCCTCCTCTCTTGTCTAAAAGGTCATTCGTCCCGTCAATACAAGGCCGTGGTTATAGGCATGATAAGTCGACGTAGCAATCTGCATCCCTCCGCCAAACACCAACCCCAGCCGGTCTCCTGCGTCCTTGCACAACTTGATCCGGCTCACCATCAGGCCAGGAGTGATAAACGTCTGGTTCTTGCCATCGTTCGGCCCCAGATGAAAATAGCTTGCATTCACCTCAACCTCAGGCCAGAAGATCTTACCGACCTGATACTGTGCGACCGTGTTCCACACAATCGTCCGTCCAATCGTGTGCACCGAGCCCACCGGCAAAGTCCCCCCAAGGCTCGATTGCACATCGAACCGTCCAAATCCCTTACCCAGAATCAGTGTCGGATTAATCGTCGTTCTCGTCGTCCCATTCTTATAACTTCCCGTCGCGCCGGTGGCCGCAACCTGAAACGACGTCGAGTAATTCCCTCTCTCCGCGCCGCCCGCGAACGGACGATACTTCAACACCATCGAAAAGTCTCCTGCGCCATCGATCGCCTTCGGAGAATTGTGCTGGACATAAGGCGGAAGATTCACATCCACCTCTGTCTTGTAGTACGGAATCAAGTTGAACCCCTTGCTATTGCCATAGTTCCACGTCGAAGTATGCGTCGAAGTCCATTGATGCACTACATCGATTCGCGCCAGTTGCACAATACCCGATGTCGGGGCCACCACAGGCACCGCCCACCCCGGCTGTTGGGCAGACGTCTTCTGCACCCGATCCTGCCACTTCGTAAAAAAGTTGCCCTGCCCGACAACCGCCGCCCCGGACAATGCCTGCATAGAAAAAAGAACAGCTAAGAGAACACGTCTCATTGACTCCCCCTTGTAAGTGCCGCAGTTAGGTACTTCGAAAGAATGGTGGCCTCGCCCAGTTCGCATCCATGGAGACAGAAATGCATCCGGCTCAATAGCCGTAGCTTGACGCGAGGCTTTGGCGTGATTTGCTCAGACGTAGAGCAGAAGAATCCCAACTGAATCGGGATAAGGCGACACATCAAGGTGCCATTGAAACCAGGAGAGCCGTTATCAGCTTTGTAACATCGCGCCGCAACTGGAACAAGAAACGAGCGGCCGTATAACAAAAGCTTCTACTCCTCATCAAACTTTGTTTGCTGCTTCTAATTCACTGTTACTTCTCTTGCACTCACGCAGAAGCAGCAGTAGTATCAGTTCATCGAATGCTATCCAGCCTGATCTGGATGGTCGAAGAAGTTCAGCTTGGCACCACGCTGTGTCCCGGCACACCCTCTCATCCATAGTTTTCATGCTCCCTGACGAGCCTTGAATCCATCGCCCTTGAGCTATCTCAAAGCGATGTTTATCTGGCCCGCATCTGGCTGTACCCAATCCAGATTGCGCTTCAGAATCTTCCGGCCTCATCCGCCGAAGACCGTAAAGGAGATTCAGCATGGAATCGCAGAGCACCGTAATCGACTCACCAGGCTTCTCCCTCGCGCAGCAGCAGTACCTTCAGGGCTTCTTCGCTGGCATGGCGCAACGCGGCGTCATGCCCTTCGTCGGCCACACCGCCAGCGGTCACATCACCAACGATCCTGCCTCCGGCCACGTCAATCAGGATGCCGAAGAGCTCGAGCCCACATGGTTCGGCACACCTCTCTCCGACCTCTGCAAAGAAGAGCGGTGGAAGCGGGAAGAGAACGCGCTCGACATCTGGGACAAGCTCGTCGCACACGCCAACGAAGACAAGGCTCCCGCAGCCGACGATCTCTTCCGTTTCAAATTTCACGGCCTCTTCTACGTCTCACCCGCGCAGGATTCGTTTATGCTTCGCTTGCGCGTGCCGGGGGGCGTCCTCAGCGCGCACCAACTCCGCGGCCTCGCGCAGATGGCCGCAGACTGGGGCTCAGGCCTCGCCGATCTCACCACTCGCAGCAACCTCCAGATACGCGAGTTCCAACCCAAAGACATTGTCCGCGTCCTCGGCAAAGTTCAGGACCTCGGCATGACCTCACGCGGATCGGGCGCAGACAACATCCGCAACATCACCGCCTCGCCCATCACCGGCATCGACCTCCACGAGCTCTACGACGTAGCGCCGCTCGCCGACGCGCTCAACCGCTACATCCTCAACTCGCGCGACATGTACGGCCTGCCACGCAAATTCAACGTCGCCTTCGACAACGGCGGCTCCATCAGCGTCGTCGCCGACACCAACGACATCGGCTTCATCGCCGTCGAGGTCAAAGAAGGCCATGGCATTCCCGCAGGCATCTACTTTCGCGTTCTGCTCTGTGGCATCACCGGTCACAAACAGTTCGCGACAGATTGCGGTCTACTCCTGCGCCCCGACCAGACCGTCGCCGCAGCCGCCGCCATGATTCGCGTCTTCGCAGAGTACGGTGATCGCACTGACCGCAAGAAAGCGCGCCTCAAATACCTCATCGACAAATGGGGCGTAGAAAAGTTCATCACCAAAACCGAAAAGCTTCTCGCCTTCCCGCTCATCCGCGTCCCTGCATCCGCATGCGAGCCACGCAAGCCCATCGACCGCGCCGGGCACATCGGCGTGCACGCACAGTCGCAGCCTGGCCTCCACTACATCGGTGTCGCTGTCCCTGTGGGCCGCTTGCCTGTCGATCAGATGCTCGCCCTCGCCAACATCGCGGAGACCTATGGCACCGGCGAGGTTCGCCTCACCGTCTGGCAGAACCTCATCATCCCCAACATCCCCACCGCAAAACTCGAAGCCGCAAAGGCAGCAATCCTCGCCGCCGGACTCGCCTTCGAAGCAGGCACAGTCCTCAGTGGCACCGTTGCTTGCACCGGCAACAGGGGCTGCCGCTTCGCCGCAACCGATACCAAGACCCACGCCGTCGCGCTTGCCAAGCTGCTCGACAGCCGCTTCAACATCATGCAACCCGTCAACCTGCACGTCACCGGCTGCCCTCACTCCTGCGCACAGCACTACATCGGCGACATCGGTTTGATGGGCGTCAAGGTTGGCGGCGAAGAGGGTTACCAGGTCGTCATCGGCGGAGGCGCCGACCAGGATCAAAGCATCGCTCGCGAGCTGATCCCCGCCATCAAGTTCAGCGATCTGCCGCCAGTCATGGAGCGGCTCTTCCACACCTACACCAAGCAAGGCAACCCGGAAGAGTCTTTTCTCGAATTCACACACCGCCACTCCATCACCGAACTGCAATCGTTCTGCGCAACCCAGGAGCTCGTATGACCATGCAAACCACCGGCCTCCCGACTCTCGTTCCCTTCATCCCCGACAACGCGCCCTTCAGCGACGATCAGCGTGCATGGCTCAACGGCTTTCTCGCCGGAATCTTTTCTTCCGCGCAGCCCGCCATAGTCACCGAGGCCCCACTCTCGTTGAAGATCGCGGTCCTCTACGCCTCGCAGTCCGGCACCGCCGAAGGCCTCGCTCGCAAAGTCGCGAAGGATCTCAAATCCAAAGGCCACATCGCCTCGCTCATCTCGCTCGAAGGTTATACGCCAGCCGCGCTCGCCGAAGAGCGCTACGCCATCCTCATCGCCAGTACTTACGGCGACGGCGACGCGCCCGATGCAGTCAAGCCTTTCTACGAGAAGCTCTGCATCGAACACTTCCCCCGCTATCAGGATCTCTCCTACGCTGTCCTCGCCCTCGGCGATTCGCACTACGAGCACTTCTGCAAGTTCGGCGTCGACCTCGACAACAAACTCGACTCACTCGGCGCCGTCCGCCTACACGACCGCGTCGACTGCGATGTCGATCTCGACGAGGCATTCACCAGCTGGAAGCAGGGACTCTACTCTCGCCTCGAATCCATCGTCTCCACGCGCCCAGTCAAGAACACGCAGTCAGCTCCCATCAAACTCACAGCGCCTTCAGCGAAGTCCGCTGCAACTGACAACAGCAACTCCACCTACACGCGCGAAAATCCCTTCCTCGCGCCTCTCGTAGACAAGCACCCGCTCACCCGCGAGGTCTCCAGCAAGCTCACCATGCACATGGCCTTCTCCATCGCCGACTCGAACCTAAAATACGAGGCAGGCGATGCCTGCGGTGTCGTCCCGCAAAACGACCACCAACTTGTAGACGACATCATCACCATGCTGAACTTCAGCCCCCAGGCCCCAGTGCAGCTTCCCAAGTCCGGCACCACAACGCTGATCGATGCACTCACCAATCACCTTCAAATCACGCGCCTCACCCGCAAGATGATCGAGGCCTACGCCACCATCGGCAACTGCAAGCCGCTCTTCGGCCTGCTCGTTCCCGAGCAGCAGGCGCACCTCGAAAAATATACCTACGACCGCGGCCTCATCGATCTCCTCCACGACTACCCCGGCGTCCTGCACAATCCCGCAGACCTCGTCGCTATGCTGCCCAAGCTCGCGCCGCGCCTCTACTCCATCTCCTCAAGTCCCTACGCCCACACCGGCGAGATCCATACCACCATCGCCGTCGTCCGCTATCGCGCTCACAATCGCGAGCGCGGCGGCGTCTGCTCCACTCTGCTCGCCGACCGCACCACCCCAGGCGAGCGCCGGGCCATCTACATTCAGCCCAACAAAAAATTTCGTCTGCCCCAGCAATCCGACGCGCCCATCATCATGATCGGCCCCGGCACCGGCATCGCGCCCTTCCGCGCCTTCCTGCACCAGCGCCGTGCTCTCTCCGCCACTGGAAAGAACTGGCTCTTCTTCGGCGAGCGCAGCGCCGCAACCGACTTCCTCTACCGCGACGAACTCGAATCGATGCTCAAGGACAAGCACCTCACCCATCTCGATCTCGCTTTCTCACGCGACCAGGAGCACAAGGTCTACGTGCAGGACAAGATGCTCGAGCAGGCCCCGCGCTTCTGGTCATGGCTGCAAGCCGGAGCCAGCATCTACGTCTGCGGCGACGCCGCCCGCATGGCCAAAGATGTCGACGCCACCCTCCACAGCATCGTCGCAAAACAAGGCAACCTCGACTCCGAAGCAGCAACCGAATACGTGCAGACGTTGAAAGACGATCACCGCTACCATCGCGACGTCTACTAAGCGCCCGCGTCGGTAATCGCTCCATCAGCACCTCACGAAAGGAGGGCCTCCGTGTCTCTACCCCTACAGGAACTCGCACAATCTGCCACGGCTGAATCTGCTGAATCCATCGTGCGCATGACCTTCGCCGACCTCGGCCAGCCCTCCATACCAGCGGCAACCGTCATCACGTCGCTCATCCCCACACGCGCGCTCGAAGCCGGAGAGCAGTACCGCTTCCACTTCGACATGACCAAGTGCATCGGCTGCCGCTCCTGCGAGATCGCCTGCAACGAGCAGAACGGCAACCCCGCCGATATCCGCTGGCGTCGCATCGGCGAGATCGAAGGGGGCACCTACCCCGACACGCTTCGCCACTATCTCTCCATGGGCTGCAACCACTGCCTCGACGCCGAATGCGTCAAAGGCTGCCCCGTCGATGCCTACACTAAAGACCCCATCACCGGCATCGTCCTCCACTCCGCCGACGCCTGCATCGGCTGCCAGTATTGCGTCTGGAACTGCCCTTACTCGGTCCCTCAGTTCAACGCCGAGCGGGGAGTAGTCGGCAAATGCGACATGTGCCACGGCCGCCTCACCGACGGCCTCGAACCCGCCTGTGTCAACGCCTGCCCAGAAGCCGCCATCGAGATCGAAATCGTCAACACCACCGCATGGCGCATCGACTATGCTAGTGCCGAATCTCCCGGCATGCCCGCCGCCGGCCACACCATCTCCACTACGCGCATCACGCTTCCTCCCAACACCACCACGAAGCTCGAGCGCGTAGACATCGGCCGCATCCAACCCGAGCACGCCCATCTCTCCCTCGTCTTCATGACGACGCTCATCCAGTCCGTCACCGGCTCGCTCATCTTCGCTCTTCTCTTCCGCGCAGCGCAGCCCATGCTGCTCACCATCCTCCTCTTCATCACCAGCATCGCGCTCAACATCTCCGTCTTCCACCTCGGCCGTCCCGCCTACGCATGGCGAGCATTAAAGATGTGGCGTCGTTCCTGGCTCAGCCGCGAAGTCCTCCTCTTCGGCCTCTTCTTCGTAGCCATCACCACCGTCACCATCGCCACCTGGATGCACCTCAAGCCGCTCTCGCTCGCAGCCATCGGCTGGACAGCCGCCATTCTCGGCGTCGCAGGCACCATCGCCAGCGCCTTCATCTATCTCGTTCCCGCGCGTCCCGCATGGAACATGGTCCACACACCAATCGACTTCATCCTCAGCAGCCTGCTCATCGGCTCCACGCTTCCCGTCACTCTCAACTGGATCGTCAAAACCCTCAATCACATCACGCTGTTGCATCCGCTCCACCTGCAAACCATCGGCACCTTCCCTACATGGCTCACAGCCCCCGCAGCGATTCCATGGATCGCCAACCACACCATCCGTCTCATCCGTCTCAATCGCTCCAGCCTCTTCGAAGAGCGCGCCACCGCCGAGCTCCTCAGCACGCAAAACTTCCGCCCAGCAGTGATCGTCACCTTCGCGCTTGCCGCCGCCGCAGGCCTGCTCTCCTTTTGCGGAGCCTTCGCCTTCGCCACGCTCGCCACCTTCGCCGCCGTCATCATCGCGCGTTATCTCTTCTTCGTCTCCGTCGTTCCTCTCAACATGGCGCTCACCTTCACTCGAGGAGGCTCCCACTAATGTTGAAGCGAATCCGCCGAGCCCTCGGCATCGACACTCGTCAATCCGACTACACCTTCCAACGCGACCCCCACGTCGGCCACATCTCATCCAGTCGCGTAGCCGACAAGTGGGTCAAGACCACCTGCGGCTACTGCTCCGTCGGCTGCGGCATGGTCGTCGGCGTTCGCGACAACAAAGCCGTCACCGTCCGCGGCAATCCCGACCACCCCGTCAACCTTGGCAAGCTCTGTCCCAAAGGCCTCAGCGAGCACCACATCCTCGACGCCCCCGGCCGCGCCAAGCAGCCGCTCCTGCGGAAAGACGGTAAGCTCATCCCCGTCTCCTGGGACGAAGCCCTCACCGTCATGCTCGAAAAGATCGCCGCCGTCCAGCAGAAATACGGCAGCGATGCCCTCGGCATCATCAGCACCGGTCAACTCGTCACCGAAGAGTTCTACACCCTCGGCAAGCTCGTACAGCTCGGCTTTGGCAGCCGCAACTACGACGGCAACACCACCCTCTGCATGGCCTCCGCGGTCTCCGGCTACAGGCTTACCTTCGGCAGCGACGGCCCACCCGGCTCCTACGCCGACATGGAGACCGCCGACCTCATTCTGCTCATCGGCGCCAACATCGCCGATAACCACCCCATCCTCTGCCAGCGTATCGAGCGCAACCGCACCAACAATCCGCACACCACCGTTATCGTCGTCGACCCTCGCGTCACCAAGACCGCCATGATGGCCGACATCCATCTCCCCATCAAACCACGCGGCGACATCGCTTTACTCAACGGCATTGCGCACATCCTCATCCGCGACGGCCTCATCAACCGCGACTACATCCACCAGCACACCAACGGCTTCGAAGAATTCGCCAGCTTCGTCGCAGCTTTCACACCGCAACACGTAGCCGAAGTCACCGGCCTCAGCGAAGAGACCATCGTCAACACCGCCTACCTCTACGGCAAAGCAAAAGCCGCGTTCATCGGCTGGACCATGGGCGTCAACCACTCCACGCAGGGCGCAGCCACCGTCACCGCCATCAACAACCTCGCGCTCATCACCGGCAACATAGGCCGCGCCGGAGCCGCACCCTTCTCTATCACCGGCCAGTGCAACGCCATGGGCAGCCGCGAAACCAGCTTCACCACCGCCCTCCCTGGCTACCGCAAATTCGAGAAGCCGCAAGACCGCGAAGACCTAGCCCGCATCTGGAACATCGACGCCGACCGCATCCCCACCGCACGCGGCCTCGCTTACCCCGACATCATCGAGGCCGCCGTCGCGGGCAAAGTCAAAGCTCTATGGTTTATCGCCACCAATCCCGCCGTCTCTTTCCCCAACTACGCTTTGCTCAAGCAAGCCCTCGAAAGCGTCGACTTCCTCATCGTGCAGGACGGCTTCCACCCCACGCCCACCAGCGAATTCGCAGACCTCGTCCTCCCCGCCGCCATCTGGGGAGAGAAAGAAGGCACCTACACCAACTCCGAGCGCCGCGTCAGCAAAGTAAATCCCGTCGTCACGCCGCCCGGTCTCGCCCGCTCCGACTTCGATATCTTTCTCGACATCGCCCAACGCCTCGGCGTCAGCGACGAGCTCTTCCCCAACTGGCAGACCACCCACGACGCCTTCAAAGAATGGCAGCGCGTCTCCGCAGGCCGCATGTGCGACTACAGCAACTTCACCTGGCAGCAGCTTGAAGACGAAGGCGGCGCACAGTGGGGCGGCGACCGCCTCTACGCCGACGGCGTCTTCCCCACCGCTACCGGCAAGGCCCAACTCTACAACGTCCCCTGCCTGCCCTTCGTCGAGCAGCCCAACGAAGAGTACAACTTTATCTTCAACACCGGCCGCACCGTCGAGCACTGGCACACCCGCACCAAGACCGCAGAAGTAGAGATGCTCAACACCATGGTTCCCAACGCATGGCTCGAGATGAACCCCATCGACGCCGCTAAACTCGAACTTCGCCCACACGACCGCGTCAACGTCGTGTCGCGCCGCAGCACCGTCCGCAACATCGAGCTGCGAATCACCGGCATCGTCGCACCGGGTCAGGTCTTCATGCCCTTCCACTTCGCCGAAGCCAACTCCAACCTCGTCACACTCGGAGCCTTCGATCCCATCTCACGCGAGCCCAACTTCAAACAGTGCGCCGTCCGCGTAGAAAAATATTTCAAGACATTGAAGTAAAAAAACTCGGCCAAGCCGCCGAATGCCAGACGAATACCACGGTCGAACCCCGACGTTCACCTAGCAACAGATGAACCAAATTACAACTCATCTCTTCAGGGGAGCTATCCATGGCAAATCTCAAAGCATTCATGAAGTCCGGACATCCACCCACCCTTCTAGCGGCCTTCCTCTACTTCGACTTCAGCTTCGCCGTCTGGGTGCTCAACGGGGCCATGGGCCCATTCATCTCCGAGCAGTTCCACCTCACACAGGGCCAGGTCGGCCTCATGGTCTCCGTCCCTACGCTCGCCGGAGCCTTCATGCGCTTTCCGCTCGGCGTCGTCTCGCAGTACATCGGCAGAAAAATGGCAGCCATCATCGAGATGTCAGCCATCGTCATCGCCCTGCTCTACGGCTTCTTCTTCGTCAAGACCTTCCACGACGTCCTTGCCATGGGCGTCCTGCTCGGCATCGCCGGAGCCAGCTTCGGTGTTGCGCTCTCGCTGGGCTCCGGTTGGTTCCCCAAACAATACAAAGGCCTCGCCATGGGCATCGCCGGAGCAGGCAACAGCGGCACCGCCGTCGCCGCGCTCTTCGCTCCGCGCCTCGCCACCCACTACGGCTGGCAGCACGTCTATAGCTTCGCCGCGGCGATGATGCTCCTTCCCCTCATCGTCATGATCGTCTTCGCCAAAGAGCCGCCCGACATCGAGCACCAGAGCCTCAGCGACCACCTCAAGTGCCTCTGGGAAAAAGATGGCTGGGCCTTCAATCTCGTCTACATCATCACCTTCGGCGGCTTCATCGGCCTCGCCACCTTTCTGCCATCGTTCTTCGTCAAGCAGTTCCACGTCACCAAAATTCAGGCAGGAAGTCTCACCGTCCTCGCCACCCTTACCGGCAGCGCCACCCGCGTCCTCGGCGGCTGGTTCGCCGACCGCATTGGAGGTATCACCACGCTCTCCGTCGTCTTCCTCATCGTCATCGCCGGACTCTTCGGCCTCATCGCATCGCCGTCCCTTCTCGTCACCACATTGCTCTTCATGCTTTGTTTCGCCGCCCTCGGCGCAGGCAACGGAGCCACCTTCCAGCTCGTCCCCCTCCGCTGGCCCATCACCACGGCGGTAGCCGGCGGCATGATCGGCGAGATCGGCGCACTGGGCGGCGGCGTCCTGCCCAACCTCCTCGGCCAGTCCAAACAACACACCGGCTCTTACGGCGCAGGCTTCATCGCCTACGCCGCCATCGCCTCCCTCGTCCTCATCATGCTGCTCATCGTCTCCCGCCGCTGGACCAGGACCTGGGTACGCGCCGGAGGACGCGCCATCCCCGAAGAGACCGTAGCCATAGCGGCAGACTAGAGCAGAAAGCCAATGGAGAGGAGAATCGCGATGGCAGAGTCCTGTTCCTCTTTCGTTTGTCCTTCCGCAGCCAAACGGAGGAATCTACTGTTTGAACGCAGAGCACTGATTTGCTTAAGGGCACGGCTTCAGCCGTGCCGCCATTTCCATTGTCCGCAATGCGCTTCAGCCGCTGAGGTACGCCTTCTCTTCGGGAAGCCACTTTGTCAGGGCGTTCTGAAGGCCCGACCGATGCTCTCCGAATACGTCGATACCCCAGTCTCCAACGAAGGCAGCTGGGCACCCACCCCCTTGACACACCAGCTATAATTAACTCAGAAGAAGAAAGAGAAGCCCGGCCCAAAGCCGGGCTTTCTCGTTTGGGCAAGTCAAAACAGAAGTACGGACTTATGTCCTTTCTTTCGAATATTTTAGGACTAAAGTACAGGGGGGGGGTAGTACCCTCTACGGGAGCCAGCCGATGACCGATTTCACCGCACGCCGAGCCGCATTCCGAAAGCTCCACGAGAGCGGCTGCTTCCTCCTTCCTAACCCATGGGATGTAGGTTCGGCGCGATATCTCCGCAGCCTCGGCTTCAAGGCGCTGGCGACAACCAGCGGCGGCTTTGCCTTCTCCAGCGGACGGCCAGACTCAGAGTCAGCCGTTCCTCTCGACATCGTGCTCGAGCACATCGCCCAGATCGTCGCCTCCGTCGACCTTCCCATCAACGCCGACTTCCAATCCAGCTACTCCCATGAGCCCGAAGGAGTGGCCGAAAACGTCCGCCGCTGCGTCGAAACCGGGGTCGCCGGACTCTCCATCGAAGACGCCACCGGCGATTACGAGGAGCCGCTCTTCGATCTCCCGCTCGCCGTCGAAAGAATCAAAGCGGCCAAAGCGGCGATCCAGGCCTCCGGCTCAGATGTCCTGCTCGTCGCAAGGTCGGAGTGTTATCTCGTCGGCCACCCCGATCCGCTGAACGAAGCTCTTCGCCGCCTCGAAGCCTTCGCCGAAGCAGGAGCGGACGTGCTCTACGCTCCCGGCGCAGCCAGGCACGCGGACATCGAGGCCCTCGTAAAGGCAGTGCACCCCAAACCCGTCAACATCCTGCTCACCTCCAGCGCCGGTCTCAAGATTCCCGAACTGGCTGAAATCGGCGTAAGGCGCATCAGCGTAGGCTCAGCCCTCGCCCGCGCCGCCTGGACCGGCTTCCTCCATGCCGCCCGCGAGATGGCTCAGGAAAACAGCATGGCAGGATTGGACAATGCAGTGAGCTTCGCCGAGCTGGATGGCTTCTTCCGCAAAGATCTTGCAGAGCGGTCATGACTGGCTAAATCTGCGAAAATAGACATAGTATGCCCGAGCACCCCAATAGCGGTCAGACCATTGCCGTAGCAATGTCCGGAGGAGTCGACTCCTCCGCCGTCGCCGCACTCCTGCGCGCTCAAGGCCATACCCTTGTCGGTCTCACCCTCCAGCTCTGGAACCAGCGCCGCCTCAGCGGACACGAGGGAATGCCTGAAGCAGTTCAGGGCCGCTGCTGCTCCATCGACGATGTCTACGACGCCCGTCATGTAGCCGAGCAGCTCGATATTCCCTACTACGTGGTGAATCAGCAGGATCGCTTCGAGGCGGACGTAGTCAAGCCCTTCGTAGCCGAATACCTCGCCGGGCGCACTCCAATCCCGTGCACCCTCTGCAACAACCACCTGAAGTTCGACCAGCTTCTCGTCACCGCCCGCCAGATCGGTGCTGACCGCATCGCCACCGGCCACTACGCCCGCAACCACTTCGACCCGGCCCGCAACCGCTGGATTCTATCCCGTCCCGCCGACCACTCGAAGGACCAGACCTATTTTCTCTTTGGCCTGACGCAGGACCAGCTCTCCCGAACCCTCTTCCCGCTGGGCGAGATGCAGAAGCCGGCCGTCCGCGAGATGGCCTCCGAAGCAGGCCTCAACGTGGCGTCCAAGCCCGACTCGCAGGAGATCTGCTTCATTCCCGGCGGCGACTACAGCGCCTTCCTTAAGGCTTACCTCGACGAACAGGGCGAAGAACTTCCCGACTCATCGGGCGAACTCGTCACAACCACCGGCGAAGTCATCGGCCACCACGAAGGCATTCAGAGCTTCACCGTTGGCCAGCGCAAAGGCCTCGGTCTCACCTCAGTCAACCCGCTCTACGTGCTGGCAATCCACCCTGACAGCCATCAAGTCACCGTCGGCGCCAACGAAGAACTCATGTCCCGCGACCTCCGCGCCAACCGCCTCAACTGGATCTCCATCCCTGAGCTGACCGAAGATATCCGCGTCACTATCAAGATCCGCCATCGCCACACTCCCGCCGCGGCCACCCTCAGCCGCGCCAGCGATAACACCGTCAACGCCATCTTCGACGAGCCCCAACGTGCAATCACCCCCGGCCAGGCCGCTGTCTTTTATCAGCAAGACGAGGTGGTCGGGGGTGGTTGGATTTTTTAGAAGCTGTTTATTTATAAATCGATGTCGTTGCTATCCCGATAGCTCTGGCGCGTCCGGCTGCTACCAAAACTCTTGCTGCGGCCCACCAGAACATCCAGCCCAGCCTTGAGCCCGTTCACCAGCCCGTTGAACTCGCGCACCGGAACCCGGATGCCATTTTGAACGGCGCCGACGACCTCCGCTGTCCCCGTCAGAATGGTAGTGACAATATCATCCGCCCGCGCAGCCTGCACCCGAGCTCTGTTATTGACCTCGCTCAAGGTCGCATCGAACTCGGTTGCCTTATTGCGGACCACATTGCTCGTCTCTACCAGATTCTCCGCGAGAGACATCATCTTTGGGGCCGTATTCTTGATGAAATCCGCCGTGCTATCGAGAACCGGCATCGCTTTGGCTCGAACTTCCTCCGCAATTGCCAGCACACGTTTGCGCGCCTTGGCCGCGCCGACAGCCATGACAACAAGAGCTATCGCCTGCACGATCAATGCGAGCGCAACCAAGCCAACGAAGATTATCAGCAGCAGCGTGGGGCTGTCGGACCAAGTCGAACCCGCATCCTGCAACCACATCCCCGACATAAAAAATTGTGCCGCTATCATGCAGCCTCTCTTTCAATTTCGTTCAAGAAAATTCGGGCCTGATCCCATCCGCGAAAGATCAGGTCCCGGCCCATCTAAGAACTTTCCCAGCTATGCCTTGCCCAAATCTTTCGTAGCATTCGCGTAGGCATCCTTACCGGCATCGATTGCAGAGGCAACCTTCTCCTGCTGCTCGTGCACCAGGCCTTTGCCCTTTTCAACATACTCCGCCCACTGATTGCGGCCACGGTCATAATACTCTTTGCCACGATCGACATACTCGCCAACCTGCTGTTTGCCCTGGGCCGCCAGATCGGCAGCGCGGTCCTTGCCCTGCTGGGCCAGAACAGCCGCCTTCTCCTTGGCGTCAAGGGCGCTTGCCACGATATCGTCGCGAGTCTCTTTGCCGGCCTTCGGCGCGTACAGCACTCCGACCAGCGCGCCTACACCCAGACCCGCCAAAAACCAACCCAATCCACCTACACTGTTGTCTTGATCTGACATTATTTTTCTCCTGTCTTCCTAAATTCTTGAAAATTGTGAAATCTGCATCCCGCCTTTATACCCCAATCGACGAGATCAACTCCGATCCTCAGCAAACATCAAGCATACCTTCTCCCGCCAATGAAACGTCACCGACGCCGGGTAGCTTCTAGGGAAAGATGCCCCCTCCCTGGAATAGGTTGCGCCATCTGGCGGCAGCCGGTCTAGCTCTAATCCAGCACTCACTCTCGCATCGTCGGCTGCGTCTAACAGGAACATCGGGCTGGAACATCGGGCTGGAGTGGCAGTTTTCATACAGCCTCATGCCGTACCGGAGCATCCGATAGTAAGGGAGTGAGTTACAGTGTTTGCATAGTTCTCTCCACTAAAGAGGTTAAATGCACGTTCTCCGTACGATCCCATCTCCGCGCGCCATCACGTTAGCCGCTACTTTCGCTGTAGCTCTCAGCTTTGCCGGTTGCAAAAAGGCCACACCTCCACCAGACGACGCCGCGTTAAATTCCGCGGTTCAGGCGCGGCTCTCAGGCGACAGGGCTCTCCAGACCGAGCCCATCCAGGCCTCGGTCCAGAACGGCGTCGCCACCCTGAACGGTACGGTCAGCAGCGAAGCCGCCCGTTCCCTGGCCTCCGCCGACGCCGCCCAGGTCGCCGGGCTCAAGACCGTAGTCAATAACCTTACCGTCCAACAACCGGCTCCTCAGCCAGAACCTCAGGCCGCTGCTCCCGCTGCACCTCCACCAATATCCGTACGTAAAAAAGAGCCCGAAAAGAAGCGGCCGGAGCCCGTGAAGCAGTCCCCCGCTCCAATCGAGCGCATGCCCCCGGTAGAAAAGGCTCAAGCCATGCCGCCCCCGCCGCCCGCTCAACCCGCGGCTCCCGCGTTTCAAGACGTTACCGTCCCGGCAGGCACCACGCTTCCTATTCGCGTCACTCAGACTCTGGACAGCGCAACGACCCAGCAGGGTGAAAGCTTCAGCGGCACGGTCGCCAGCGACATCGTCGTCGATGGTCTCGTCGTCGTTCCCCAGGGGGCCACTGTCTCCGGGCGCGTTGACGCCGTGCAGGAGGCTGGCCACTTCAAAGGCAATTCGCTGCTCACCGTCGAGCTCACCGGCCTGAAACGCCATGGAGAGAGCGTCTCCATCTCCACCGAGCCCTACAGCGTCGCCGGTAAGGGCCGCGGCAAGAACACGGCCATCAAGACAGGCGGCGGTGCGGCCGTAGGAGCCATCCTCGGTGGCATCTTCGGCGGCGGCAAAGGCGCTGCCATCGGAGCCGCGGCAGGAGGCGGCCTCGGCGCCGGTTCCAACGCCATCACCCGAGGCGAACAGGTCCAGATCCCGTCTGAATCTCTGATTCGATTCCGCCTCGCCAACTCCCTTTCTCTCCGCGTCTCCACCAATAACAGGCGGAACACACCCTCCAACCCCGCCCTTCAGCAGAGGCCTTACAATCAGCAGCAATAAACATTATTAGAACGCGCTGGTTCAACACTCTTGGCCCTTCCATCTGGCTACGGATTCATCCTGATCCGTAGCCCCGGTGCAGCCGAAATTTTGCTCGCTTCCTTCGTGTAGACTCGGTATCAACGGGGCCAGTTCGACCCGCACGATGCTGCTTTTACCGAAAGAAATTATTTCTTTTGAGGTACTCCGTCTTGACGAAGGCATCGCCAATCACCGCTGCAACCACCAAAGGCCGGTCGGAAGGCTTCCTTACCTTCACCCTGCACGCCCATCTGCCTTACGTCGTCAATCACGGCACCTGGCCGCATGGGATGGAATGGCTCCACGAAGCCGCCGCCGAGACCTACCTTCCTTTGCTCCGTGTCCTCAAAAATCTTGAGCGCGACAAGATCCGCTTCAACTGCAACCTCAATCTTTCGCCGATCCTGCTCGAGCAGCTCTCGCACCCGGTCTTCATCGCGGAGTTTCCCAATTATCTGACGCGCAAGATCGTCGCCGCCCAGGAAGACGAAGCCTACTTCACCCAGGCGGGCGAGGCCCACTATGCCGAGACCGCGCGCTTCTGGCACCGCTTCTTTTCGCAGGCCCTCGAAGACTTCAACCACTTCGGCCAGAGCATCATCAAGGGCTTCCGTCACTTCAACGACATCGGCCTGATCGACATCATCACCTGCGGCGCCACCCACGGTTACATGCCGCTGCTGGGGACCGACGAGAGCGTCCGCGCACAGATCCGCACCGCCGTCGACACCCACGTCCGCCATATCGGCAAACGTCCGAAAGGCATCTGGGCCCCCGAGTGCGGCTACCGTCCCGCGGGTTTCTGGAACTATCCCGTCGCCAACGCCGACGGCACACCGACGCCTCCCGGCTTCGACCGCATCGGCGTCGAGCAGGCGCTCGCTGAATCCGACATCGAGTTCTTCTTCGTCGATACTCATCTGGTCGAGGAGTCGCACCGCGTTCCCTCGCCCTACGAGCTGCTCAACGGCGCGGTCCCCACCGACGAGCAAACCGAGGAGATGACGCACCGCGATTACCGCCGCCTCTACCAGCCTTACTACGTCGACGGCCCCTACGATAAAAGCCACGCCGCCACCATCTTTCCGCGCGACCCTCGCACCGGCGTCCAGGTGTGGTCGGGCGACAGCGGCTACCCCGGCGACGGTACCTATCTCGACTTCCATAAAAAGCGCTGGCCCGGCGGTCATCGCTACTGGCGCGTCACCGGCTCCAAGGTCGATATGGGCGACAAGCAGCCCTACTATCCGCAGGAGGCAGCCGAGCGCGTGAAGTCACACGCCGCCAACTATGTCCATCTCGTATGGGAGGCGCTCCAGTCGGGCTTCAATGACTCCATCCCGCCGATCCTCTGCTCGCCCTTCGACGCCGAGCTCTTCGGCCACTGGTGGTTTGAAGGAACGCTCTGGCTCGAAGCCGTGGCCCGCACCATTCACGATCACAATACCGGCATCGAGCTCATCAGTTGCGCCGAATATCTCGACCGCTATCCGCGCGCGGGCTTCATTGCCATGCACGAGGGGTCGTGGGGAGCCGAGGGCAACAACCACGTCTGGATGAACTCCGAGACCTCGTGGACCTACACGCACATCTATCCGGCTGAACTCTACACCCGCGAGGTCTGCACCGCCGGCCACTGGCGCAACTCCGCGCCCGGCAAGCGCATCATGCAGCAGCTCTGCCGCGAGCTTCTTCTGCTGGAGTCTTCGGACTGGCAGTTCCTGATCACCACCGGTGCAGCCCGCGACTACGCGGAGATCCGCTTCCTCACCCATAACGACCAGTTCAATGAAGTCAAGGCCATCTGGCAGAGCTTCGAGGCCACGGGCGCCATCTCACCGGCGCAGGAGGCGCGCCTCGCCGAGATCGAACTCCGCGACGGTGTCTTTCCCGACATCGATCCAGGCCTGTGGGTCGCGGGAGCACATCAAGAGCGCGTAACATCCCCGGCAAAGATACCTGCTGAAGCAGCGGCGGCTCGGGCCACGGACGCCGCAACCGCATAATTGGCCACCTGATAAAAGCTTGGTTGAAGAAGGGGGCAGCTCGCCCAGAGCTTGCTCCTTTTTCGCGCCTAGAATAAAGATGTGGCACTCGCATCGCCAACCTCGACACGACCAACGCTGACGGCGATGCCAAAGCCGCATCCTAAAGACCATCACTCAGTCCTCGCACTTTGGCATCTCCTCTCGCTCGACGCTCCCACCGTGGCCTCGCTCTGGATCTGGTTCATCGCCGCCGCCAACTACATCCGCCTCCCCCTCTCATCCATCCTCGCCATGTTCATCGCCGTGTGGATGCTGTATGCCGCCGACCGTCTGCTCGATACGCGCTCTCTCGACAGCCAGTCGCGGATCGAACAACATCTCGAGGCTCGGCACTACTTCCACCATCGACACCGCACCGCTTTTCTCGCGGCAATTCTGCTGGCCTCCGTAGCTCTCGCCCCGCTGCTGCTTCAACTCTCCACCGGCGCCATCCATCTCTACCTCATCCTCGGCGGCCTTCTCTTCGGATACTTCGTACTCATCCACGCTACCCGCAGCGCCCACCGCTTTCCCAAGGAGATCGCCGTCGGCATCTTCTTCGCCGCCGCCACCTTCATTCCCACGGTCGCCCGCTGGCCCGAGCTCCGCCTCGCGCTGCTTCCATCGGCGCTGCTCCTCGCTACGCTATGCAGCTTGAACTGCCTCTTCATCTACGCCTGGGAACACGACCCGGAACGACCTCCCTTCCTCGCCGACCACCCGACCCACGCCAGCACCCGCTTCGCTCTCCGCCATCTGCTCTTCTTCGCGGTCGCCATCGCTCTTACAGGAACCGGCGTCGCTCTGTTCGATCGCCGCGCCCCGTGGCCGATCCCGGCGGCCGTTGCCGTATCCGCCGTTCTTCTGCTCCTGCTGCACACCCGCCGCCACCGCATGGCGTCGCTGACTCTCCGGGCTGCGGCAGATCTCGTGCTCCTCACCCCCATGCTTCTTGTTCCCTTTCTTTAACGATGCACATTGAAGCCAACTTCAACACAATCGCCCGCCCCTATCGCTGGCTCGAATACCTCACGCTGGGCCGCGCCCTGGAACGCTGCCGCCTGCACTTCCTTCCCCTTCTTCTCAATCAAAAAAGAGCGCTCGTTCTTGGCGATGGAGACGGCCGCTTCCTCAGCGCCCTGATGGCTGCCAACCCCGATATCCACGCCGAAGCCGTAGACATCAGCGACACCATGCTCCACCTTCTCAACCAACGTTGCCAAGCCCCCACTCGCCTGCAAACGCGCCATGCCAGCGCCCTCACCTTCGCGCCCACCGGCACTTACGATCTCGTCGTGACCCACTTCTTCCTCGATTGCCTCCCTCAGCCTGATGTCGAAACTCTTATCGCCCACCTCACTCCGCACCTCGCACCGGGAGCACTCTGGCTCATCTCCGACTTCCGCATCCCGCCCGGTCCCATGCGTCTCCCCGCCCGCGTCCTTGTGCGCTTGCTTTACCTTGCCTTCCGCATTCTCACAGGGCTGCGCACGACCCATCTGCCCGACCACGCAACGCCTCTCACTCAGGCAGGTCTAAGCCGCACGGGTTGCGACCACTCGCTCGCCGGCCTCCTGACCACCGAACTCTGGCGACACGAACCTCCACTCCCATTGCATTCGCCCCGCCTTAACCAGTAGGCTGGAGATGGCTGGGCCGAGGACGACGCACGGTGCGATCCCCTCGCGACACACGCAGCACTCAACATGAAAAGTCCCGACAACACGCGAAAGTGGCGAAATTGGCAGACGCACCAGACTTAGGAACCGTTTTCAGCCATTTTGCACTGTGTCGCAAAAGATAGCAAAAGCACGAAATCCCCGCTATCCACGCACCTTTCACACTCTCCACTCATTTGCATGATGCCGCATAAAGTCGCCGGTTCGTACCCGGAACTGGTGACTAAATCGGCGACTGCAACCTATACCCATAGGGGGTATAGCAAATGGAGAACGTAAATGTCCCTGACGCAAATGAACTTCCCGGTTTCCCTCCCCCCGACCGACCACCGCGATCTAATCGACCATCTCACCCGTCTCGGTAAACTGGACACCTTCCTCAACCCGGTGCCCCGGCCATCCAACCCTAACGACGCTGCCCTCTCCCGCATCGTCCCTCCGCCCATGCCCCGCGCCGCCCGCCGCCGGGCCATCCGCCGGATGGAGCGGATGCAGCGCGACCTGTCCCCCACCCATAACTCAATGGAAGCCGGTCAGGTGAGGAGGATCGCATGAGCAGCCCAAAGAGATTCAACCTTGTCCCCGATCACTACATCAGCGGTCTACATCCCCGGCGCAACACCACCGCCGCGATCCGGCGAGCGATCCTACGGCTGCCCGAGACGACGACAATCATCCTCTCACTGGATCGCCGCATCGAGGTTTCTCGCGACCTCATGGACGATCTGCTCTGGGAGTTATGCCCCACACGCAACCGGTGCCCTTATCAACTGAGGATGGAGCGTGACACGGCAATCATCGAGAGGAGGCCAGCATGAGCAATCTCACAAAGGCTCGCCGGGGTAAGGCTCAGGCCCTTGAGGTTATCTCTTCGCTGCTAGAGGAGGCCGGAAACTATCAGCGGGTGGCCGACAGGCTGCGCCGTACACCCGATCCGGCTCGTTACATGGTCCTGATCCGAATGTGCGAGGAACGCGCCGAGCAGATCCGGGATACCGCTCACCGCCGAGCCGAACTTAACGAGTTGGAGCTTGCCGTCATCGAACAACAGTGCCTACCCACATCAAGAAGGAGGACCGCATGATCCCCTATCGTGACATCCCCAACATGAGCATCCGCGATCTCGGCAAGCTGGCCGGTGAGATCGCGGCATCGAAGCACGGCACCAAGCGGGCGAGACAGCTTACGGATAGGATGTGCGCCGCCTCGCTCTACCTCGATGATTCGGGTGCGCTGGGACAGCTACTCTGGTGGGCGAAGGATACGCTGATCGAAGCGCCGCCGGATGCTAAGGCGAAGCTGTTTGTGATGCCTTCAAAATGAATCAGGATGGATAGACACGAAACGCCCCGGTGATGAGCCGGGGCTTTGTGTTGGGCGTGTAGATAGCGGGTTGCCCCACAGCTCGCATTCGGGGGTGACGTGTAAGCCTCAACCCAATGCGAAGCATGGAAGGTTTGAAGCATACAAGCCTACCGGATAAGGTGAAGAACCCCATACAGGCATATTCCCACACAGAGCAAGATGTAGAGGGTTCTCCCAACACGGCTTGGAGGATTTTCGACTGGAGGGCGATTTCCCATCGTCCGGGTAGTTAGATGTCTTCCGAATAAACCATTTAAGATAAGCAAGAAGCCGACGATTGCCGCAACCCAGTACCTTAAGTACATCCAACCCTCCGCATTATGGTCTATCTGCAATTGGGGTCTCCAAAAGTACCGATATCTGCATACATAGATACATTCAACGGTGATTTAGTCGCAGTGCCCACTCCAACCGATTGAATCTGGTTCGGGTCGCCGTTATGCGTTCCCACATAGGCAAGGAAAGGAGTGTCAGGTATAGGGGCAGCATAGTTCACGTTTCCACTGCTTCCACCAAATGACACACCTGAACCTCCAGGTACTAGGCTGGTGCTCCCTGCTAACTGGACTCCGTTCCTGGTATCTGCGGAAAGCCCTAAGCCGCCTCTGCCGCCAACTCCAAGATATGCAGCAGCACCAAACGCACATACATTTGGAATAGGCGCAATTGCTTTCTGGATAGCTTGGATGTACTGAGCTGACGTTGGTGCTGAAGGGGCTTGTCGCTGGGCTAGATACCGCTGATCGGTGGCAACCTGCTGATCATAAAGCAAGTTTGTTCCCTGGGCTGGCGGATTCACAGTTGCCGACATAAAATTCGCTGCATCGGCGATATACGAATCCGCTTTATTGCTCCAGTCTTGTCCCCCGCTAAGAGAAGCAGTAGCTCCTTTGTCCAACCAAGTTCCACCCGCAGCGCCGCACTGCCCACTGCTTCCCGTTTGCTTATCATCCTCCGAATCAAAGCTACCGTCATCCCAGACGCAAGCCATGCCGCTAGGATCGGTGAACTTCAGTGGATTGTTCAGAACGTATGAGTACAAATTCAGGCTCTGCGGGTTCGTGGGATCGGCATATACAAGACCTGACGGATCTGGACTAGAGAACCTTCCCATGCTGGAACTGTAATATCTTGCCCCGAAGTAATCCAACCCTGATTCGATGTCCCTTTCTTTGCCGGTAAAGTGGGCAGGATCTTTGCCGATCGAACTGAGCGCATCGCCAAAAGGCAAACTTGTATAAGAGTTAATATAGGCGGGCTGGATGCCTGTGCTTGCATCTCCAACACCGGTACTTTCATATCGTTTTGTGTCAATCCAATCTTTCCCCATCCAGCGAAAGGCCTGGTTTTCCCACGTCCCAATCAACTCGCCATCAACATAAGACATGTAATCGTAATAGGGGCCAGTCGCTTCTGGATAAGGCATGTAGATAAACACTGCTTGTCCCGCCGTATTACGCTGGAAAATCTGGGTGCCGCTAGCTCCGCTCTCGTAGACTAGATTGCCTTCTGAATCATATTTGTAGGTTGCCATTCCTCCAAACATGAGTGAAACAGTGCTGATGCGTCCCTCCGCATCATAGGCATAACCTTGGTTCAGGTTATCGACTTGTACATTTCCGCCAGCATCGTAGACAAGGCCGTTGCTGGGATCAGTCCGGTTATTGTTCCCGGTAAAAGTGAAACTCGGTTGCGGTGCCGAACCACTGCTGCCAGAGGCAGTTTGCGACCAGCGGTTGCCGAAAGAATCATAGCTCCACGCCAGATTCAACCCCGAGGCTGAAGATGCGTTAGTCAACCTATTGAGCGAATCGTACCCATATATCCAGTTTCCGTTGACGCTGTCGTTGGCTATGGTGACATTGCCATTCGGAGCATATTCGATGGAGGCACTATAGCCAGCTGTTGATCCGGGCTTTGATTGGGTAATCGAAGCAACCCGCAGCCGCTTGTCGTACGTTCTCGTCTCCGTCAGCCCATTGCCAAGCAGACGGGACGAAAGCGCTCCCCATGGGGTGTAGGTTGCCTGGGAAAATATCGTCATAGAACCTTTATTTGCCGTAATACCGGAGACATGGCCCGCACCGTCGCGGGTCAAGTAGGTATAAACTCCAGGGCCCACATCGGTAAATATGATATTCCCCGCCAAATCAAAATTATCTCCGCCGCCGCCGACTCCGGGTTCGACGGCATTTCCTGTCGCGTTGGGCATCATAAAAATTTTACGCGTTTCTCGTCCCATAGCATCGTATTGATAGGCATATTGAGAGTATGGACTTGTTCCCCCCACCGAGGCTGAACTCAAGCGCCCAATGGTATTCGTTAGCCCACTTTGGGGAGCCCATGTAGCCACTGATTCATCGTAGTGATAGATTACCGGCGGTGTGCTGTCGGAATAAGTTTTTCCTGTTAAGCGGTTCAGCGCATCGTAGGTGTACGTGGTGGTGACGCCATAAGGGCTCGTTGTGCCGCGCCCGACTGTTTTCGCATCGAGGTTGCTATTGGCGTCATAGCCCGACGTGCAGTTACTCCCGTTGGGAGCAGCCCCACTGGTTGTCCCATAACATACCCACCCGGATTCGGGATTGTATGCCTGGGTGAGGCGAGATAATGAATCGTAAGTAAAATTGCGTGTTCTGGGAGCCTCTCCACTAACCCCATGCTGGTTTACAGTCAGGAGATTGTTTAGAGCGTCATAGCCGTAATCTGTTTCGAGGCTTAAAGGGCTTGCAGTCGTACCCAACTCCATTACTTTGATTAGTCGTCCCAGAGCGTCAAAAGTTAGCTGTCTATGGATATTGTTTTCATCATTAGAGTCGGTTGTACTACCCGAATACGACCAAGCTAATGAAGATTGATCCGGTTGTGTCTGTTGAACTTTTCGCCCTAACGCATCATATCCAAACGTTGTAGTTCCGTCAGACTGCGAAGACGATGAAAAGTGAGGATTGGAGACCGATGCGAGGTGCCCCCAAGCATCATATGTGGTGTTGACAATCGCCCCGTTGGGGGCCACGGTCGTAATCGTTCTCCCTAACCCGTCGAGCGTTGTCGTGGACACCTGGCTCGGGCTAGGTGTCGCTGTAACTGTAGCCGTAATTACTTCTGGCGTTGTAGACCCACCATAGTCAGTGGCAATATTGCCACCATCAGGGTAAGAGATATTGGTAACCCTTTGCCTCCCGTCATAGGTGTAGACTGTACCGGCCCGGCCTGCGCTGATATCGTTGGGATCTTTGACGCTGGCGACGCTGCCATCGCAGGAGTTATAGGTGAATTGGCTAACCTGTCCTTTTGCATTCGTGATGGTAGTGGGATACGCATAGACCGCTGAAGAGATACAAGACGAATCACTCCATCTATCGGTAAAGTCATAGTTGGTGGCATTTCCATTGCCATCAACGGTTTTGACCAACTCGCCAAGGATATTGTAGTAATTGGTCTTTGTCGTGATAAATGTCCCCGGGCTCACCATCTGAGAGATGACAGTGGGATTACCCCTCAGTGTCATAGAAGCCCCGAAATTAGCGTCATTGTGAACAGGCAGCCCCACGACGCTATTGAGTGCCGATCCAGATTCTGTGCTCAATGAGGTTGAGTCATAAGTGTAATCGGTTTCTGCTATTGGAGTGCTACTCGACCCACTTGGGCCATAAACCTTAACGCTGGATGGAATCGCAATGATATGTCGATTGGTTTGTAGCCAAGGTGAGTTCCACGTAGTAGTACCAGGGTAAAATACTCCACACAGATTGGTGTTGTCAGAAGCGCTCGTAAAGTATGAGACATCTGTCTCCCGAAGAAGACTACCAGAGAAGTCATACTCCTTCTTTGTACTGATGCGAGGAGTGCACTGGTCAGTATATGTGTAATCAACATGGCTACTCTGACCATTATCTAGGGTTGTAGTAATACTCGTCGGTCGCCAAGGATTTGTCGTTGTCACCGTTCGCAATGGTGTTCCACTGGCCGCGCCCGCATACGTCGACAATACCGTCTGCGACGGAAAAGAACCAACACCTGTGAAGGTAGTTTGGGGGGCTACGCCTGTGCTTGGATCTGTCGGAGCAGTTACTGTAATCTTCCCGTTCTCTGAGTAATTGAATGTCCAAGTACCGGCGGGCGTGGTAATCTGGCTGACCGTCAAAGGGGCCGGGTAGATGTCGGGGTACTGCGCCGGAATCACAGTACTAGTGATGCTGATCTGACCACCGGTAGGCAGTGTAATGCCGGTGAGTGTCCCATAGTGGCCCTGCTGGGAGCTTGCATACACCCCTGCGCTGTCTGGAGGCCCTGCATCATCATATTGAAACGAATACTTTCGTCCATCTGGCAGCGTAATAGAAGAAATAGCTGGCGATTGAGCTAGAAATGGACCCAATTCCTCACCAACAGAATTGAACTTTGTCCAAATATTAAGATATGTGAAAGCCTGGCTGAAACCGCTTGGAAAACCTGTTGCATTGCGGTTTAGCTCATCTTTTGTGGGCGGAGAAAAGTTGCCGTTAGCATCTTCCCCTGTGGCCACATTATTCCCATACATGTCATAGACTGCAGCACCATTGTAATCGCTAATTTCCAACCAATAACCGCTTGCATCAGATGCGTAGCTTTGTGCCGTAGGCTCATCGGGGCACCCCGAAACGCCGTGTTCTGTCATGATTCCAGAAGGGAATGGATGGATGGTGCCATGACTATCAACAAACTGCCAATTCGTATATTGAACGGCTGATGAAGTCCCACAGACATAGGTGACCGATTGATGCGTCACCTGTCCTCCTGCAGGCGAAGGTGAATCAGAGAGACTCAGCCCACTTGCCCAAGCCGGATAATCACCTGGGACCGCCGACCAATAGGGTGACGTGCCAGGACCACTCACGCTCTTTACCTGAACTATTTGATAGGTACTGTTGTCATACAGGATATTGGTTGTCATGGTTTGGCCATTGCGTTCTTTAACTGTCCATATTGGGATCTCAATATGGAGATTGCCATTCCGAAGATTGACTGAACCAACTCCGGGAATTGGGTACATGGCTGCATCTGGAGGTATCCCAATTACGTCGGTAAGAGTGCTGCTTTGCGCACAGATCATCGGCGGAAGTAAAAGCAAAGGCAGTGTCAGGACAATAACCGACAGACACCAATAAGGACTCCTCGTAGATAGAAGGACCACAGAAATCTCCAAGGCAATAACAAAGCCGTACAAGCGGAATATGCGTGTGCGCCTTTGTACAACGCCAACGGCTTCCCGTCTATGTTACCTTTGATCCAATACTTAAGTTTGCGACCATATTAATCAGAATATAAACACAATGGCCCTCCGAATTATCGGAGGGCCATTGTGTTATCCAATTAAAATAAATGGACTGTTTATCGGTGAAAGACATACTTAATCAAGGCAAACAGACCCACCACGACACCCGACGCCCCCACCCAACTTACGCGCTGCCTAACGCAGCGGCAATTATGGACACTTGCGTCGAAGCGATGGTCGATATGGCGGGCAGCGCGAAGAAGTGCCGGTTGGTCCTGGGCAACATCCTCGACGATGACCCCAAAAAAATTACCGTCCTGAAATCGAAGCAGCTCTGTGGCTACCTGAAGAAGTGCTTTCCCGGATGGCTCTCGGAGTGGGAGGAAAGCACGAAAGATGAAATGGACATCGAGTTGTGCAATCTCTGCCGGGGCGTGGGTGTATCAGGCGTCCACCCAAGCACCATCTTCTTGGATCTTTTCTCCCCCTTTGTCCGCGAGAAGCTTGGCGAGCACCTCATCCACTTCCGGGAGGTCGAGCATAACGGGGAGATTCGGTTCGAGGCGGATGTAACGCTGCAGGCCCGGATTGCAGGGATCATCGCCGAGGCAGCCAACGAATACTTCCCCTCCCCTGATGCGATCCCCGAATGGGTAGATGAGGAGATCGTGGTGGATTTGGAGCGCATGGTGGCGGACGAGGAATTTCGGAGGGCCTTGAAGAAGTCAGAAGACTCTATCGGATACTGCATGGACCGCCTGAAGCGCACCGTACCGACCCCGGCCTCTTACGATCCGGACGATGACCTGGTGCCTGTCTAGCTGACTGCTACCAAGCCCGCGCCGCACACAAATTCTCCGGTGCCCAAACAATCGGATCAGCGTCGGTTGCGAGAGCAGTTAGTGCTTTGCGTTTTGCACAGAACCCAACCGTTCTATGGTTATCTCCATGAATAATGAAAAGGAATTGCTTATCCAAAAGTGCTGTGAAAATCCGATTCTTCAGACCATCACCGCGCATATAGCTTATTCCGCCCTTCCTGGAGACCAGGTACGGATTCGCATGGAGGATCTCAACCGGTCGACGGGGTTGTCCGATGGCCAAATCCGGAATTCCATAAACTGGTTAATGCGGAAGGGGCTTTTGGTTGGCTCAGTGGAGGGACCATTCCCGCAACGAGGTAGCCGATATGTTTTAGACCCTGATCTGCATACCGCGAGTCGTTCAGGTAAGGTCCGCCGCTTTGGCGAAGTCGGTGAGAAGATCCTCAGTTCTTCCATTATCGAAACGGAATTTCAAATGAATGTTTTATCTTTCGGGGAAAATGGAGAGGTCTGTGATGAATATGGTTCCTTGCTAAGCATCAACGACGCTAAGGAACTGTGTGAAACGCTCAGTTCGTATGTTCAACTTGCTGAAGCCTGGGGAAGCGCTGAGTGGGAGCTGCACCGAGAGAGCAGGCGGAATCTGCTCCCCTGGAGCAGGAGTTGGAACAATAGGTATGGTCACGTCAGTAACGGGATGAAACCACCAGCTCTCATCTGTCAATGTTTGAAGTGCAAGAATGACTACGATCGGGCTCTCACTGCATGGACAAACTTCCTGAATTACCAGAAGCAAGAACGGAAGCTTGTTCGGGAAGCAATGAAGGAGCTTGTGTGACGGTCGACTCATGCTGCCTTTGCTTCATTTTCAGACGGATGCTGGAGCTATGCCGGTAGAATGCTGCCATGAAAATAAGTCTGATGATTGCGTTTGAGGATGAAAAAATCTCGACAATTCTGCCAAGCCGATCCATTGAGTACGACGGGATGGTTCCACTTCCATCTATTGGGGAACACGTCGGGAACCCGTCAGCGGGAGAACCGGGACAGCCAATCAGTGGCACGCTGGTTTCTCGCTCTTTCAGCTATCGCCCAGGGTACGTGGGTGTGGTTCTTACCCTCCGCGATCATTATCGGGACGGTAAATAGCAACAGTGCTCCGCTTCATATAACGAGGCGCACGATCCCACCGCCAACCCAACGGTGGGATTTTTCTTGCTCGGATAATCGGGTAATCAGCGGCGGCCCCAGTTTTAACCCACATGACATTGACGCGCACCACCCCGCAAGACACCGCACCCCGCCTACTCTATGACCGCAAGGAAGCGGCCCGACAGCTCAGCGTAAGTATCCGCAGCCTCGACTACCTGATCGCGGGCAAGCAACTCCACACCCGCCGGATCGGGAAGAAGATTCTGATCCCCCATGGGGAGCTGGTACGGTTCTCTCGCGGCGACCACTTCGGGCCTGTCGCCGGGACCGAGGCGGCATAGCACACCAGACTTGTTGATTTATAAAGTCTGGTGTGCTACGCTCTGGAGCAATGGGAACACAAGCAAACCCGACCGGTATCCTGGAGAGGGTCCCCGACTCCGGTGTGTGGTGGGTCCGCTGGACAGATGCCCAGGGGAAGCGCCATCTGGAGAAGGCTGGGCGCAGGGGCGATGCGATTGACCTGCTGGCCAAGCGCAAGCACGAGAAGCTCCTGCGCAAGAAGCTCCCCGAGAAGTTGCGCGGAAAGACAATCACCTTCAGGGCTCTCTCAGACGATGCACTCAACCACTCGCGGGAGCAAAATGGCGAGCAATCGACCTACGAGATAGGCCTGAAGCTGGCCATCATCGGCGCGGACTTTGACAACCGACCCGCCGAGGGCATCACCAAGCAGGATATCCAGACGTGGCTCCTTGAGCAGACGGATGAGCGAGAGTGGTCACCGGCCACCCGTAACCGCTACCAGGCTGCCTTCTCGCTGGTCTTCCGGGTGGCGGTGGACAATGACCGACTGACAGTCAATCCAGCCGCAAGGATCAAACGGAAACACGAGAACAATGACCGCATCCGGTTCCTGTCCGACGACGAGGAGAAGCGGCTGATCGCGGTCATCAAGCGCGACTGGCCTCATTACCTCCCTTTTGTGCTGTTCTCGCTACATACTGGGCTACGGTTCTCAGAGCAGGCTGGCCTCGTCTGGCGCGATATCAACCTGGAGCAGCAGATGCTCACTGTGGTCAAGAGTAAGCCTGGCAAGACCCGCCACCTCCCCTTGAATCAGGTCGCCATCGATGCCCTGTCTGCCCTCAAGTCCCCCCGGAAGGCGTCGGCACCGGTCTTCGTCAACACGGAAGGCAACCCAGTCCAATCGGTTCGCCCATGGTTTGATTCTGCCATTGAGAGCGCGAAGATCGACGCCTATACCTGGCACTGCAATCGGCACACTTTTGCCTCCCGGCTGGTCATGGCAGGGGTGGACATCCGCACTGTCGCCTATCTTATGGGTCACAGTACAATACAGATGACTATGAGATATGCCCACCTGGCCCCGGAGCATAACCGTGACGCCGTGAATCGGCTCATTTCCTCAGGTGGAGTGGTGACTAAATCGGCGACCGGAGGTAAATCGAAAAGGAGGCCAAAAACGTAAATAGAATATAAACTTAATAGAATCAGCATCATGCAATGAACGCGAAAGTGGCGAAATTGGCAGACGCACCAGACTTAGGATCTGGCGGAGAAATCCATAGGGGTTCAAGTCCCCTCTTTCGCACCAAATTTTCTTTTATCCGTCCCACCACGCAAACCGGAAAGCGACCCATGAGCCAGCCCAATCAGCCGTCCGAACAGCCCGCACTCCGCCTCACCAATACTGAGAGCTACCGCGAAGACTACGCCAACAGTGTGCAGGTCCGCATGAGCGTGTGGGACTTCTTCCTCGTCTTCGGCACCATGACCCAGGACAGCCCCGACGAGCTTCACGTCAAAAACTTCGAGGGCATCTACCTCAGCCCGCAGCAGGCCAAGGCGCTCTGGAACGTCCTTGGCCACAACCTCGCCCAGTATGAACAGGCCTTCGGTCAGATCACGCTGGAGCAGGTCCCGCCGCAGCCCAACGGCCCCGTCCACTAAGAGCGTGCGTACCTCAGAAAGACCCGGCAACGCGGTGCCCGGCGACATCCCTCTCTGGATGCTCTTTCCGCTCTTCTTCGCGGCCATTTATCTCTCGCACCTCACGCTCCTTCGCCTGCCCTACTTCTGGGACGAGGGCGGTTACTACATCCCCGCCGCATGGGACTTCTTCCGCACCGGCAGCCTCATCCCGCAGACCACCGTTACCAACGCCCATCCGCCGCTTCCCTCCATCCTTCTTGCGGCGTGGTGGCATCTCTCCGGATTCGTCGTCAGCGGCACCCGCACGCTGGTCTGCATCATCAGCGCCTCGGCCCTGCTCGGCGTCTACAAACTCAGCCGAACCCTGGCCGGAGCAGCCGCAGCCGCTGTCGTCACCTTTCTCACCGCCGTCTATCCCATCTGGTACGCGCAGAGCACGCTCGCCCACGCCGACATCTTCGCCGCCGCCTTCACTCTCTGGGGACTGGCGTTCTACTTCGACCGCGATGAAGCGAATCAAAGCACCACGAAGAATAGAATTCTTGCGGCAATCCTGTTCTCGCTCTCCGCGCTATCGAAGGAGACTGCGATCATCACCCCCGCAGCCCTCGCGCTGTGGGAGGCCCTCCTCTATCTTCGCAGCCGCAACAGGCGCGAAACCCTGACGTGGCTGGCCGCGCTCCTCTCACCGATTGCGCCGCTTGCCGCCTGGTATGCCTATCACTACCACCGCACCGGCTTCATCTTCGGCAATCCCGAGTTCCTCCGCTACAACGCCACCGCAAACCTCAGCGCCTACCGCATCGCGCTCTGTCTCTGGCACCGGTTCCTTCACCTGACGATGCACATGAACATGTTCGTCCCCGTCGTCGCCACGGTGGCCCTCTTCCTGATTCCCGTAACCTCGGCCGCCGCTCCGCGAAACATCCGCAAGTCAGCGCTCAAGGCCATCGCAGTTGTCCTCGTCGCCAACTGGATCGCCTTCTCCATCCTCGGCGGCGCGCTGCTCACGCGATACCTCCTTCCGATGTATCCTCTGGTGCTGCTGCTCTGCGTCTCCATCTGGCGACGCCACCTCCGTCGGTGGTGGCTCATCGCCGCGCTCAGCACCGCAGCCTTCCTCTCCGCCATCTGGATCAATCCGCCCTACGCCTTCGCCCCCGAAGACAACCTCACCTACCGCGACATGATTGTTCTGCATCAGCAGGCCATCCACTTCATTGAACAGAATTATCCCCAGGCCACGGTCCTCACCGCATGGCCGGCGACGTCCGAGCTTTCGCGGCCCGAGATCGGCTACACCCGGCACTCCATCAAGACCGTAGCCATCCAGAACTTCTCCACCGAGCAGATGCAGAAAGCCGCCGCAGACCCCGGAGCCTACGACACAGCCTTCCTCTTCTCCACCAAGTGGGAACCGCCGCCGGGTACCGTGAATCTCGGCAAGGAGAACGAGTCCGCCGACACCAAATACTTCGACTTCCACCACGACATGCACCCCGCCGCAGCCGCAGCCCTGCTGCACGGAGAGATCGTCTGGCAGGCGCACCGCAAAGGCGAGTGGGCGGCCGTTCTCCGCTTCCCCCGCATCGTCGATGCATCGCTGCGGCCTCCATGGTAGTAGGAACCTCACACAAACTCACGTCATCTCGACCGGAGCGCAGCACGGTGGAGAGACCCCTGTATTTCGCTTTCGTCGTTGCCTGTTCTTAATCGGTGTCATCGGCGCCAGTCGGCGTTAAGACGTGCCCGCCACTATCACGCTCTATACTCATAGCTGTGCTGAGACCGTTAAACCTGCGCTGGATCCTCCGAAGACAATGGCTGCCCACAGCACTCATCCTGTGCTGCTCCTTTGGCCTCCAAAACGACGCACAAGCCGCACAGAGCGCCCCCGCCGCCGCGCCGCAGCAGGCCATGGGCCGCGTCGTCCTCGTCCTCCCCTTCGACAACCGCTCCGGCCAACCCAATCTCGACTGGATCGGCGACTCGTTTCCCGACACCCTGAATCAGCGCCTCACCTCAGCCGGATTTTTTACCCTCTCGACCGACGACCGCCAGTTCGCGCTCGACCATCTCGGCCTGCCCGTGGACTTCAAACCCACTCGCGCCACCACCATTCGCATCGCCCAGACTCTCGATGCCAACTTTGTCATCGTCGGCAGCTACACCGTCAGCAAGGGCCGCATCAACGTCCAGGCGCAGGTGCTCAACGTCGACATGCTGAGCCTGTCGCAGCCGCTCGTCGATTCGAGCGACCTGCCTCGCCTCTTCGACGTCGAAAATTCCGTTGCGTGGGCCATCGCAAAGAACCTCGATCCCCACTTCAACGTCGCCCGGCAGACCTTCCTCAGCGCCTCCGGAGGCGTTCCTCTCAGCGCCTTCGAGAACTACATTCGCGGCATCAGCGCCGCCTCGCCGCAGGAACAGATCAAGCGCCTGCAGATGGCCATCGCCCTCACGCCCAACTATCCTGCCGCCCTGCTCGCTCTCGGCAAGGCGCAGTTTACCCAGCGCGACTACGATCATGCCGCCGCAACGCTCGCCAAGGTCCCTCACAGCGACCGCCGCGCACTGGAGGCCGGCTTCTATCTCGGCCTCGCCCGATTCAACTCCGGCAAGTATGCCGATGCGGAGGCAGCCTTCGCCTTCGTCGCCAGCCGCCTTCCCTTGCCCGAGGTCGTCAATAATCAGGGCGTCGCCGCCAGCCGCCAGGGCCACAACGCCGTTCCCCTCTTTCAGCGTGCCTCCACCGCCGACCCCAACGATGCGGACTATCACTACAACCTCGCTGTAGCTCTGCTTCGTCAGGGCGACTTCGCCGGCGCACAGCGCGAGGTCGATGAGACCCTTAAGCTACGCTCCACCGACAGCGAAGCCGTTCTACTGAAGGCGCGCATCCGCTCCGGCCGAAGCCTCAAGCCCACTCCGGCAACCGCCCCCAAGGCTGACGACGCCAAAGCAGCAGCCCCTTCCTCCGACGACTCCGACTTCGATCCTCTCGAACGCATTCGCCGGACCTACTCCGAAGCCTCCTTCCGCCAGGCCGCCTTCCAACTCGACCAGATGCGCGCCATGCGTCTCGCCGATCTTCCTCCAGCAAAACAGGCCGCTGAGTACACGCAGTCCGGCAACGATTATCTCGCGCAAGGCCTCATCCCCGAGGCCGAACAGGAGTTCCAGGCTGCAATCACCGCAGATCCCTCCAGCGCAGCCGCACACACCGGCCTCGCCCAGGTGCGCGAGCACACCGGTAACCTCGACGACGCGCGCACCGAGGCGCAGACCTCGCTTCGGCTGCATCCCAACGTAGCCGCTTACCTTGTTCTCGCCAAGATCGAACTCCAGGCGAAGCAGATGGACGCATCCGCCTCCGATGTAAGCAACGCCCTCAAGATCGACCCCAAAGATCCGGCAGCTCTGGCCATGCGGCAGGCCCTGCTGGCACGCGGACAGCGCATCCCATGAAGACCTCTCTAAGATTCGTCTTCGCGCTCTTCATCGCACTCGCCTGCGTCCTTCCCCAGTCCGCCCACGCCGCCTCCTCGAAGCCGATTGTCGTCAAGCTCACCATCCACGACACCGTACAGCCCATCACCGCCGACTATCTCCAGCGCGGCTTCGATGAAGCAGCGCGCCTCCACGCCGCTGCGGTCATCGTCTCCCTCGGCACGCCCGGCGGCCTGCTGGAATCAACGCGCGTCATGGTTGAATCCATCGAAAAGTCTTCCATCCCGGTCATCGTCTACATCTCCCCCACCGGCAGCCGCGCCGGCTCAGCCGGATTCTTCCTGCTCGAAGCAGCGGACATAGCCGCCATGGCCCCCGGGACCAATGCCGGTGCCTCTCACCCCGTCACCGAAGGCCACCAGCCCGACGCCGTCCTCAAGCAGAAGATCGAAAACGACGCCGCGGCTTTCCTCCGCTCCTTCGTCTCCCGTCGCGGACGCAATGTGCAGGCCGCCGAAGACGCCGTTCGCAACTCGAAGTCTTACAGCGATGAAGAAGCCCTCAACCTCAAGCTCATCGACCTCATCGCCACCAGCGACCAGACGCTCCTGTCCTCACTCGACGGCCGTCCGATCAAACGCTTCGACGGCAGCACCACGACCCTGCACCTTGGCGGAGCTACGATCACCGCAGTCCCCCCCTCCACGCGCGAGCGCCTCCTCACCCGGCTGACCGACCCCAATCTCGCCGTCCTCCTGCTCGTCCTCGGCGGTCTGCTCATCTACCTCGAATTCAACGTGCCCGGCACCATCATCCCCGGCTCCCTCGGAACGCTCCTCGTCCTGCTCAGCCTCTTCGGCCTGAACCTGCTGCCCATCCGCCACACGGCAGTCCTCCTGCTGATCGCAGCCGTCGTTCTGATGGTGCTCGAGACCAAGTTTGCCAGCCACGGCATGCTGGCCCTCGCTGGAACGATCTCACTGGTCTTCGGTCTGGCGACCCTCGTCAACTCCCCCGTTCCCGAGATGCAGGTCCACACCGGCACGGCTGTCGGCGCGGGCATCGGCTTCGGAGCCATCTCCTTCGGCCTCGCATGGATCGCCCTCCGCGCGCGTCGCGGCAAGGTACTCACCGGCCCGCAAGCCATGCTCGGCGCCATCGCCGTCGCGCAAACTCCGCTCACGCCGAACGGCCAGGTCGAAATCCGCGGTGAGCTCTGGCAAGCCTCGCTCCGAGGCCAGTCCTCTCTTCCGGCAGGGTCTTCCGTTCTCGTCCAAAGCGTTGACGGCCTCACCCTCATCGTCGAACCCGCCCGAGATTCCATCCCCTCCTGAGACGCACCGCCGCCGCAACCGGGGTAAACTGAAGTCAGTGTCAGTTCGCTCAAACGTATTCGCCAAAAGTATCCGTCAAGGGAGTCTCGTCTCGATGTTGAATGTGTCCCGCCTGTCCTGTGTCTGGAGTGTTCTGTTTTGCCTGCTCGCAACTCTGGGGGCACCCTCCGCAGCAAAAGCTCAGTCTCCCGCCCTTGCCAAACAGCTTAATCGCATCGACTTCAGCGTCAATGGCATCGGCGTATTCAACGGTACAGGCAGCGGCACTCCAAAGAGCGGTCCCGTCGACCAGAATGGAGATCCCCTCACCGTCAATCTCAGGACCGGCAACACGCTCGGAGCGCTGGTAACGGTCCGTTACATCCGCTCCCCGCTCGTCGGCTTTGAAGGCAACTACACCTACGCCCGCTACACCGAGACCTTCACTCCCTTCGGCTCGCCCGATACCGGTGGCCTCTCCAAGGCCGGCGTGCAGACCAACGCCTCCGAGTACACGCTCGGCTATGTGGCCCACACGCCGAAGCTATTGAACGTGCAGCCATTCCTCGCCGCCGGCCTCGGCTCCATCGCCTTCCGTCCCACCACCTTCGGCGGGCAGTCGCTCCGCGAACAGGCCCGCGCCGCCTATTACTACTCCGTCGGCGTCGAGGACGCGCTCTCACCCCACTTCGGTCTCCGCGCCCAGTTCCGCCAAGTCTTCTTCCTCGCCCCCGACTTCGGCCAGAACTACCTGACCATCCTGCACCACACCTCGACGCTTGAGCCCGGCGTAGGCTTCTACATCCGCTTCTAGATGTTTATGGAATAGGCGATCGAAACTAAGCGCATCGACCTATGTTCGATCGCTTCCCGTGTCGCCTTCGGTTCTATTGGGTGCCTTCATCAACACCCAATAGAACCCAGGATCACCGAAGGACACAGGGTAGCCTCTTTGTAATAGGGCTCTATCCTCTTACCGCGTATCTCACGGGTTATGTTTACTCAACTTTCGAGAAGAGTGGGCCGATCAGCGTGAACCCGAAACGCTGATCGATATAGTCACTGTCAAGACACTCCGCCGATCGAGTCAAGTCTGGCGATCACTTCGGAGGGAATCCGTAAGCTGGCGGCACCCAGATTTTCCCGAAGATGTCCCGGGGAGGAGGTGCCGGGGATCAGCAAAATGTTCGGCGAGCGCTGAAGAAGCCATGCCAAGGCGAGCTGCATCGGTGTAACCCGAAGCGACGCTGCTGCTGTGTCCAGCACCGACGACTGGAGCGGAGTGAATCCTCCAAGCGGGAAGAACGGCACGTACGCTATGCCTTGTCCTGCGAGATCGCCGATGAAGCCGTCGTCGTTCCGGTGCGCCACATTGTAGAGGTTTTGCACGCAAACGATCTTTGCGATTCTCCCGGCCTCCGCAAATTGCTTCGGGCTGACATTACTCAGGCCGAGATGGCCAATCAGGCCTTGCTGTTGGAGCTCCGCCAGCACCGTCAATGGTTCCTCGATTGATCCCTCGGACGGCCCCATCACTCCTCCCACTCGAAGATTGACGATATCCAGCTTGTCCAACCCAAGATTTCGAAGGTTGTCCTGTACGCCGGCGATCAGCTCTTGACGCGAAAGCGCATGTACCCAGGATTTATCTGCTTCACGGCGCGCGCCCACCTTGGTGACGATCACCATGCCATCGGGATAAGGATGCAGCGCCTGCTTGATGATTTGATTGGTTACATGCGGACCGTAAAAATCGCTGGTATCAATGTGGTTCACGCCAGCCTCCACCGCTTCGCGCAGAACCGCAATCGCCACATCGACGTCGCGCGGTGGCCCCCATACCTGCGGCCCGGCAAGCTGCATCGCGCCATAGCCCATCCGGCTCACGGTCATCGAGGTGCCAGGGAACGTAAAGTTACCGCCAAGATCTCTCTGCTTCGTCATTCGATTTCTCCTCTATCTCCGCATGGTTCTCTCGAATCATGCATACTCTCAGTTAGATGAAGGAAACTTCAGATTAGGAGTTCGCATTTGCTTCGACGTTCCCAGGTCGTCCTGACCCCGCGCAAATCGCCAGTTCAGGCGCGTTCGGCTGCAAGCGTGGAGGCCATTCTCGAAGCCACGATTCAGGTTTTGCTACACGCAGGAAAGGACCGGTTTACCACAACCAGAGTGGCATCGCGAGCAGGGGTGTCGGTCGGAACGCTCTATCAGTACTTTCCGAATAAGAGCGCGCTGTTGCAGGCTGCGCTGAGGCGTCATCTCGACGGAGTGGCCAGCGCGGTCGAGCGCGTCTGTGAGCAACAGAAGGGCAAGCCTCTCTCGCACATGGCCACCGCCCTGATCAACGCGTTTCTTGAAGCCAAGATGCGAAAGGCCGGGACGAGTGTGGCGATGTACTCCGTAAGCTCCGATGTGGACGGCGCGAGGATTGTGCAGGAGATGGGGGCGCGGTGCAACAAGGCAATCATCGCCATGCTAACTACTGCCAGCGAACCCCTGACGATAGACCCGCGACTCGTAGCTGCCATGATGCAGAGCGCCATGTCCGGTGTCAGCAAAAGACTGCTCGAAGCCGATGCTCCCGAGAAGCAGTTTGAACCCTTGCGGCGAGAGCTGGTCTTCTTTGTGTGCGCATATTTGGAAGCTCGTTCCGAGCGATTGTCCGCCGAGGCGCAGGTGCCAACTTCTCCGGTGCACGGCCGATAGCGCGACGCGCTGCGATCCATCCATGCTATTCATCGGGCCACAGCCACGCTGCTCCTCGGACGCCGCTGGAATCGCCATACTTCGCCGGCAGAATGGGTGTAGCCACTTCGCCGCCAAATACATATCGAGGCAGTATATTGGGCAAATCCCGGTAAAGAGACTTCGCCTTCGATAATCCCCCACCGAAGACCAGCACATCGGGATCCAGCGTATTGAGTACAAGAGCCAGGCCACGGGCCAGCCGGTCCTGAAACCGATCGACTGTAGCGACAGCATCGGGATCTCCGGCTTCAGAGGCAGTCATAATCTCGCGCGTCGTCAGTTCCCTGCCGGTCACAACTTTGTGGTCCCACGCCACGCCTGTCCCCGAGATCCACTTTTCCAGGCACCCTCGTTGGCCGCAATAGCATTCAGGCCCGGGCGACTCTTCTCCACGCGTCCATGGCAACGGATTGTGCCCCCACTCCCCGGCGATCCGGTTTGGCCCATCGTGTCCATGGCCGTTGATAGCTACACCGCCTCCGCATCCCGTTCCCAGGATCACGCCGAATACGACTCGCTTCCCGGCTGCCGCACCGTCGGTCGCCTCAGAGATGGCAAGACAATTTGCATCGTTCGCCACGCGCACCTCGCGCTCCAGCGCAACGCACAGGTCGCGGTCAAGAGGCTTTCCGTTCAACCAGGTCGAATTGGCATTCTTCACCAGCCCGGTCACACTCGAGATGCAACCCGGAATACCCGCGCCGACCCTCCCCATCTGCCCGGTCTCCTGCTCGATCCGTCGTACCAGGGCTGCAATCGCTGCGATCGTCGCGGGGTAATCGTCTCGCGGGGTGTCGACCCGGCGCCGAACCAATTCCTTCCCCGTCTTGTCCAGCGCAAGCGCTTCAATCTTCGTACCGCCGAGATCGACCCCGATACGCATCTCAGAATTTGTCATGCCACTCTCATCCGCCACGCACACTTTCCGCGGCCATTATCAAATCGCACCTTAACCTTACCCTGCGAATTGAAGCTTCGTACATAGCACACGCAATCGGTGCCGGCAGATTTCCTCCGTCACTTGGCCTCGATGGAGAGTGCTAAAGTATTACGGTCTTCAGGAGGCAGGGACTGACGGTACCCAAACGTATGGACGCTTTCCACACACCTCTCAAATCTTTCAGCATCAAAGGCCAGCTATGAGATACCTCGCCTCAATCGGAACCTTGCTGCTCGCCGCCGCGACTCTCTTTCCTCACAGCGCAATCGCTCAAACTCCTTCCTCCGATGCTGCTTCAAACGCGAAGATCCTCAACTACATCCACAACGGATGGGACACGCTCTCCCGTTCCATGACCGACTGCAAATCGCTGGTCGATCCCAAGGTTACGACGACTCCGGTCCTCTATCTCCCCGCCGACCTTGCGACTCCGGCGCCTGTCGCTGCCATGCAGAAGCTCTGCAAGGTCGAGATACGCAGGCTGCCTCGAAAGATCACCCGCATGGGCGATGTAAAAGTGAGCGAGATCTCGAAAGAGGGTCTCCTCTATCTCCCAAACCCCTATGTCGTTCCCGGTGGCCGCTTCAACGAGATGTACGGATGGGACAGTTACTTCATCATCCTCGGCCTAGTGCACGATCACCGTTCCGATCTCGCTCGCGGCATGGTCGAAAATTTCTTCTATGAGATTGAGAACTACGGCGCCATCCTCAACGCTAACCGCACCTACTACTTCACCCGGTCGCAGCCTCCATTCCTCAGCTCGATGATCCGCGAGGTCTACGAGCACCCCGATGGCAAGCCTCTCTCAAAAGCATGGCTCGCCACGGCCTACAGCTATGCACAGCGCGACTACGCTCTGTGGGTGTCTCCCATTCATCGCGCCGGCGACACCGGCCTCGCCCGCTACGAGGACATCGGGGAAGGCCCTGTCCCCGAGATGTCCGACGACAGCGACTACTATCCCAATGTCATCCGCTGGCTGCTCGCGCACCCCGCCGTTCACACCAACTACCTCATCGACGCACCTGAAGACCCAACCCCGGCTCAAGCCGCCACTCTTGCAAAGACCAGTTGCGACATTGCCGCGTCAAAAGTCTGTGCCCGCGCCCACGTCGACGGCCACCGCCTCACCGCTGCCTTCTATCGTGGTGACCGTGCCATGCGGGAGTCAGGGTTCGACCCCAGCTTTCGCTTCGGACCCTTTAGCGGTTCGACCGACGACTACGCTCCCGTCTGCCTGAATAGTCTCCTCTATAAATACGAGCGCGACATGGCCCACTTCGCCACCCTGCTTGGCCGCACCCAAGAGGCCGCAGAGTGGGAACGCCGCGCCGCAGCCCGGCGCGATGCCGTCAATCGATATCTATGGGACTCCACCGCAGGCATGTTCTATGACTACAACTTCACCACGCATCAGCGGTCTACCTACAACTACATCACAGTGTTCTATCCCTTATGGGCAGGCCTCGCGAGCCCGGAGCAAGCCGCGGCGGTAGACCATCATCTTTCGATCTTCGAACATCCGGGCGGAATCGCTATGAGCGACGAAAATACCGGCGTGCAATGGGACCTTCCCTTCGGTTGGGCGCCCGCAAGCTGGGTGGCGATCAAGGGTCTCGCGCAAAATGGCTTCGCCGCCGACGCCTCACGAACATCCAGAGAGTTCTCGCAGACCATTCTTCAGAACTTCCTGCGCGACGGTACCATTCGCGAAAAGTACAACGTAGTCAGCGGCTCCGCAAACGTCGAGGTCGCCACAGGGTATACCAGCAATGCCGTCGGCTTCGGCTGGACCAACGCGGTCTACCTAAAGATGAGCGACCTGCTCTCGCACCCAAAGAAGAAAGCCGCTGCCAAACCCTAGCCTCACAGAGTGTTTATCAGTGCAGATCGGTGTTAATCCTTACTGCACCTTACCCAGCGGGCGCAACCGCCGAAGCTCCCCCGCGCAGGCAATTGCATTCAAAGCTGCGAGCTTCAAGTTATCCGCCGCCAGCCAGAGCCAGAACCTCGACACCCCGGCGCCTCCAATATCTTCACTCACGCGAACCAGGATGTCTTCCTGGCCCGCAGCACTCAGGTTGCTCGGAGGATCGGACTCCCCGCTGACTACATCGACATGCTCGCCCACCAACGCAGCTTCTATCTGCTCCGCTGTTGCCGATTGACTAACCTCCACCAGCATCGAAACCGTATAGCCATGAAATACCGGCGCCTGTACTAGCTGTAAAGCCAGCGGCGGCAGCAGTCCACCCGAGAACGCGGCGTAATCCTCCCGAATTCGCGCCTCTGTAACCGCCAGCTTCACTTTCGCCGCCTCGCCCAGCGAGGGCAGCAGATTGAATGCCACCTGTGCGTCATACTGCTCCCGAGGCAGCGTCTGAAACGACAGCAGATTCACGGTCTGCTGATGCAATTCATCCATCGCGAGCCGGCCATTCTCCGACGCCGGCTCCAATACCGTCGCAGCCACGCTCTTCAGCGATAGCTTCGCCTGCAACCTCGCCGCTACCAGCGCAACCATCACAGCCGCAGGATGCCCCGCGACGACCGCAGGAGTAGTGAGATCCAACTCCAGCCCATTCGGCGTCTTCGCCGCCAGCGTCTCTCCCACCCATGGAGCCCGCGCCGGGACATCCTTCTCGCCTGCCAGCGCATACGTCATGTCGATGATGCTGGCCCCGGCCTTGCGAGCATTGTGCCAATACTTCTTCGTCACCTCGGCTGTGCCCGCGAAGAAGACAAAGTCCATCTTGTCGAACGAAGACGCCTCCAGCCGCTGAATAAACGAAGCCTCATCGCCGGTCGCCGTGATCTGACCGGCAGCTTCGTCCTCATCGAGCAGCACGAAATCCGAGGCGCCCAGCAGCGACTCCCCCAGTTCGTCGCTCAACTCTTTCCCCACCAGCGACGACGCGCCGACAATCCCTATCCTATAAATCTCATTCGCCATAGCTACTCTGCAATCTTCTTTCTCTTGAGTCCGCGCAACTACCGTGCTTCAGACGAGTGATGCCGTCGTTCCCTGCTCCACGAGTAAGCCAGCCGCGCCACTACGCCGGAGACCAGATAACCCAACGCAAGAATAATCAGCACGTACTCCGAATAAAGCCACAGCAGTGCGATCAGCACCCCCACGACGGCGACCATCTGGAAGGGATGGCGGTCCCCCAGACTAATCTCCTTGCCGCTCCAGAAGCGCCAACTGCTCACCATGAGAAATCCTGTAAACCCAATCAGGCACATCCACACAACGGCGATCCACGGCCGGTTGATTGGCGATCCATTGAAGCAGTGAATTACCGCGCAAATCACACCCGCGCCGGCCGGAATCGGCATCCCTACAAAGTATTTGTGCCCCGGCCTGCCCGGATTGCGAGGCTGCGGGTTGATGCTGATATTGAATCGGGCCAGTCTGCACGCGCCGCAGATCAAAAATATAAAGCAGACGAATACGCCAAGATGAAGGATCTGTTCGCGCAAGCCCGGTTGCGCCATCAGGGGCAGCATCCGAAATCCCCAAATATAGGCCAGCAGGCTCGGTGCAACTCCGAACGTGATCACATCGGCCAGGGAGTCGAGCTCCTTGCCGAAGTCACTGGTTGTGTTCGTCATTCGCGCAATGCGCCCATCCAGTCCATCGAACAAAATCGCGAACCCGATCGCCAGCGCGGCATGATCGAAATGCACCGGCTCCCCCACGGACCCCTGCACGCTCTGCGTGATCGCGTAGTAGCCTGCGGCGATATTGCCCGCCGTAAACAAGGATGGCAGAACGTACATCCCACGACTGGGATGGTGCCTCTTGCCGCCCGCGTCCATCCGCGTCCCCTCGGACGCTCCGGCCTCCATCAGGCCACCGTTGCCGTCGAATTCGTTTGCGGAACCACGGCCAGCACGGACGATCCTCCGCGCACCCGCACCCCTGTCTTCACCTTCAACTCCGCCTCAGCAGGCAGCAGCACGTCCACCCTCGATCCAAACTTAATCAGGCCCACTCGCTGTCCGCGCTCGACGCGATCGCCCACCTTTACATTGCACACAATCCGTCGCGCCAGCAGTCCGGCAATTTGTTTAAAACTCACCGAGTAATCCCCAGTATCGATCACCACCAGCGTCTGCTCGTTATGCAGCACCGATTCCGGCTTCATCGCATTCAAAAATTCGCCCTCGCGAAGTTCCACCGCTGTCACGATGCCGCTTACCGGTGCGCGGTTTACATGCACGTCAAACACGTTCAGAAAGATACTGAGCCGCAACCGGCTGCCCGCCGTCGTCTCAATCCACTCCGCAGCCGTCACCAGCCCGTCTCCGGGCGAGACGATCTGCCCCGGCCCCTGCGGAATCGTCCTGTTCGGATCACGAAAAAACCACAGAAAAAAGGCCGCCAGCACAATCGGCACTGCCACCAGCACCGCCGGCATCTTCAGATACCAGAGCACCGCCGCCACTGCTCCGAGGCCTAACGCATAGAAGAATCCATCTCGAACCATAAGTGACTCGATTATAAGGCCACGCACACATTCACTCTGCGTCTGCCTCAGCCCGCACGACACGCCAGCAAATCGCTCAGTGCTCAGAAACTCTGGCGCCGGGACGCCGAAGCCTCTCCATCTCATCCTTCAGGCTTAGTTTTAATTTCTTCAGCCGTACCTCTTCCACCTTTTCTGCCTCAGTCAAAAACAGCTTCGCGCGCAATGTCTCCAATCTGCGCGCGTATAAACTGTGTTCCTGCTCAAGCCTGTAAATGGATGGAATCGACGCGGACTCAGGTAGCTCCGTAAACTTGGCGGTCTGCATGAATAAATACCTCCAGCATCAGACGACAGCTCACCGATTGGCCTAAACGCTACCACAGCTTCTCCGGCGCTGGCAAAGATAAGTTATGCACCGCTCCCTAAGACCAACAAGTCCAGCCGCATCAGCACGGCATCGTCTATCGGCCCGCTGTAATATCCCGGGCGTTGCCCGACCGCGATAAACCCCAATCCCCGATACAGCCCAATCGCACCACCGCTCGCCGCTCGTACCTCCAACTCCACCGCAGTCGCGCCAGCTTCTACGCACCAATCGATCACAGCCCCGCAAAGCGTGCGGCCAACACCACCTCGCCTCGCCTGCAAATCCACTGCAACACTTTCCAGTTCAGCCAGGTCCCCCGCAACCTTACCTACCGCAAAGCCAATCACCACACCCTTCGCCTCAGCGACAAACAAGCAACGTCGAACATAACCTCCACTGCCTGCAATCACCGCAACATACTCAGCCTCAGCCCAGTGCGGAGCCTCTGCCGTAGTCCGCTCCAACGCAATCACCTCTGCCAGGTCCCCCGCCACGCCAGCCCGAACGCATACCTCCGTCATCGCACCGCACTCTTCGGTTTGGCAAAGATCTCCGCGTCCGTCCGCCGCAGATAATTCGCATCCAGCACCGCCGCATCGTCGAACTCCTCCGCCGCCGCTCGCTCCACCGCAAATGCCAAAGCATCCATAGCAGCCGGCTCCGCAACCACTCGCGGTTCCAGAGTCGCCAAAGCCCCCGCAGCCTTTCCTTCACAGACGATCACTGCTCCGCCAGCCGCAGCAGCTACTACCTCCTCCTCTGTCAGCAAAGCCTCACGCAGGCATCCGCGTCCAGAATACTCTCCGTAATAAAACTCTCCCCGCCCGGCATCGAGCACAGCATGGACCACGCCATCACCCCCTCCAGCCGCCAAGACGGCCAGCCGCGAAATGGCAATCAGAGGCACACCACCCGCTTCACTCAAACCCTTCGCCGCACTCAGCCCAACCCGCACCCCGGTAAATGACCCCGGCCCATGCACCACGACCACCGCCGTCAAATCGCCCAACTTCCAGCCAGAACTCTCCATCACCCGCCGCACCGCAGGCACCAACCGCTCCGAAGCCGTCCGCCCCGGCAGTATCTCCGCAGCAACCACTGCGTCCGATAACTCCGTATCTGCCAAAGCAACACTGCCTTCACTCCCACATGTATCGATCAACAGAAACCGCATCATTCGCCTTCCCAACTCTTTGGATCAGCCCCATCGCCCACAATCTCCACCAGCACTCCTCCCGTACTCTCCGGGTGCACGAAAAAATATCGATGCCCACCCGCCCCCACACGCACCGCATCGCTGGCCAGCCTCACCCCCTGCAACCTTAATCGCTCAAACATTGCATCCACCGAATTTACCCGAACGGCAACGTGATGCAGCCCCTCGCCCCGCTTCGCCACGAACCGCCCAACCACGGAATCCTCCTCGGTCGCCTCCAGCAATTCAATCCGGCTCTCTCCCAGGGGCAACATCGCCGTCCTAACCTGCTCATGCTCCACCGTCTCCTCGCCGCTCACCACCAACCCCAGCGCCTCATAAAAGCCCCGAGCCGCAGCAATACTCTTCACCGCCACCCCAAGATGATCCAGCCGAAGCCCCCGCAGATTCAGCCCAACCCGCCGCGTACCTCCCGGCCTATTTTCCAGCGCAGCACACCGCCGCACCGCGTCCATCAATTCGCTCACGCCCGCGCCAGTAGTCGCCACCGTCCGCACCACAGGCGAAACCCATTCCTCCCGGTTCGCCGCCAGCGCCTGCATGGCCAGAATCTCCGTCTCCACCTGCTCCGCACCTTCGCGGTCGCTCTTGTTCACCACAAAGATATCCGCGACCTCCATCACGCCCGCCTTCAGGCTCTGCACCTCATCACCCATCCCCGGAACCAGCACCAGCACCGTCACATCGGCCAGTCCCGCCACCTCTACCTCATCCTGCCCCACGCCCATCGTCTCGATCAAAATCACCTGCCGCCCTGCTGCCGCCATCACGACGCACACATCGTCGACAGTCGCCGCCAACCCGCCCTTCGCCCCCCGCGAAGCCATGCTGCGGATATACACCCCCGTATCCCCGCTAAGTTCCTGCATCCGTATCCGGTCGCCCAGCAGGGCCCCTCCTGTACAAGAACTGGACGGATCGACCGCCACCACGCCCACCGTCTGGCCCTCCTGCCTCAGCAGCCGTGCCATCTGATCGACGAGCGTGCTCTTCCCCGCCCCCGGAGGCCCGGTAACCCCAATCCGCAAAGCTCCACCGGCAAACTTCCGGCAGGCCTTTACTAACTCCACCCCAACAGCCGATCCATCCTCCACCAGCGAGACCGCGCGCGCCAGCGCCCGCACCTCGCCGCGCCGCAGCCGCTCCACCATCCCGTCGACACCGCCCAATCCGCTCACATCAGCGATGATACCGCCCCAACCAGCCCAGACCTGATATGCCTTTAATCCATGGCATCGGTGTAAATCGGTGTTAAGTTTTTACAGGTTATCCTGCTACCCTTCATTTTTCACCTACACCATCACTTTTTCACATACAATTCTCCCGACACTATTCCACCTCGAGGATTTGCCATGAATCTGAACCGCCGCACCTTTACTGCCGGGCTCTCCAGCCTCCTAGTCGCCCCCGCCGTACTCGCACAGGTCGAAGGCGAGCACATCGCCTCCTCCCCGGCACATCCGGTCAAAGCGATTCAGGACACCGAAACCCGCGCCCAGCGCAACGCCCGCATGGCCTGGTGGCGCGCAGCCCGCTTCGGCATGTTTATCCACTGGGGCCTCTACTCCATCCCCGCCGGCACATGGGACGGCAAGCGCATCCCAGGCATTGGCGAGTGGATCATGAACGACGCCTCCATCCCGGTCGCCGACTACAAGGCCCTCGCGCCAAAGTTCAATCCCACCGGCTTCAACGCCCACGATATCGTCGCGCTTGCCAAATCTGCAGGCCAGAAGTACATCGTCATCACCGCCAAGCACCACGACGGCTTCGCCATGTTCGACTCCAAGGCAAACGACTTCAACATCGTCGCTGCTACGCCCTTCAAACGCGACCCCCTTCGCGAGCTGGCCGAAGAGTGCAAAAAGCAGGGGATCAAGCTCGGGTTCTACTACTCACAAGACCAGGACTGGACCGCGCCCGGCGGCGCTGCCTACAAGACCGGCGACCACCAGCCTCCCACCTTCCACTGGGACCCCGCCCAGAACGGCGACTTCGCCACCTATCTGCATGAGAAAGCCATTCCGCAGATGAAGGAGCTGCTCACCAACTACGGCGACTTCCCCGTCGTCATCTGGTTCGACACCCCCACCAAGGACATGACGCCTGCCCTCGCCGGAGAGATCGTCGATCTGCTCAACCAACACCCCAACCTCATCTGGAACAACCGTCTCGGCGGAGGCTATAAAGGCGACACCGAGACCCCCGAGCAGTACATCCCCGCCACTGGCTACCCTGGCGAAGACTGGGAGTCCTGCATGACCATGAACGACACCTGGGGTTACAAGTCCTACGACACCAACTTCAAGTCCACCGAAACCCTGCTCCGCAACCTCATCGACATCGCCAGCAAGGGCGGCAACTATCTCCTCAACATCGGCCCCGATTCTCACGGCATCGTCCCCGCCCCCGAGGTCGAACGCCTGCAGGAGGTGGGCAAATGGGTCGCCGTCAACGGGGACGCCATCTACGGTACCCAACCCACTCTCTTCGGGGCCGAGGCCGGAGCCTTCAGCACCACCGAAAAGGACGACCACGGTAAGCCCAAGTTCATCTCAGCATGGGACTGGCGCTCGACGACGACACCAGACAAGATCTACATTTCCATCTTCAACTGGCCCGCCAACGGTATCTTCCACCTCGACAAGCTGCCGCGTAAGGTCAAGAGCGCCTACCTGCTAGCCGACAAGACGCACCTCAAGCTCACCCATAAAGGCGACAGCCTCGACGTGCACCTGCCCGCAACGGCACTGGATCCGATCGCCACTGTCCTCGTCCTCAATACCTAACTAACCCTCAAAAAACTCTCCGCCGAGCCGCGTTGCCTCACCGCGCGGTCCGGCGCAGAGGCTGAAGCCTGAATTTGATTCTGAAGCTAAATAGTTAAGTCACTTAACTATTTAGCTCTATATCAATTTTGCGTGAGCAACGCCCCGTTCATCTTCGGCGTCGTTCTCGGCCGCTCCTTTGGCGTGAGGTGTTGTCCACAGAGGCCGCGTAATCCCATTCCAGACATCTTTGCCTTGACAGACGTAGCCCAATAACAGCTATCCTCAACCTCGGCACGTTTATATCCAGATTTTCCGGGGCTATTTCTCCCGAGAAATTGGTCAGACCAATACCGCCAATGGGAGCTTTACTTAATGTCCATGAAAGCCGCCAGCCTGTCCGACTCGGGCTTCACGACTGCCGCGCCGCCCAAGTCCAACGTTCGCTGGTTCGTCTGCTTCCTGCTCTTTCTTGCCACGACGATCAACTACATGGACCGCTCGGTCTTCTCGCTCATCGAGCCCCTCCTCCATCTTCCCTTCATGGGCTGGATTCCCGGCGTCGACGCTGCCCACCAGATCGCCTACGACCTCAACTACGGGCGCATCCTCATCTGCTTCCAGATCGCCTACGGCATCGGCTTCCTCTTCGCCGGCCGTATCATCGATAAACTCGGCACCAAGACCGGCTATGCTCTCGCCATCGGCATCTGGGCCTGCGCTTCCATCAGCCACTCCCTCGTCGCCAGCGTCGCCGGCTTCTGCATCGCCCGCGTCTTCCTCGGCCTCGGCGAGTCCGGCAACTTCCCTGCGGCCATCAAGGCCACCACCGAGTGGTTCCCTGCCGAAGAGCGCGCCCTCGCCACCGGCCTCTTCAACTCCGGCACCAACGCCTCCTTCTTCATCGCGCCAATTCTCATCGCCGCCGTCACCGCCAAGTGGGGATGGCACGCCGCCTTTATCTGCACCGGATCGATGGGACTTCTCTGGCTCGTCATCTGGCTCATCTTTCCGTACAACAAGCTCCGCCGCGGAGCAACCGAAACCCAGGCGGCCCTCGCCCCCGTCACTCAGGGCGGCCCGCTCTATTCCATCCTGATCAAACATCGCGGCTTCTGGGCCTTCTGCATCGCCAAAGGCATTACCGACCCCATCTGGTGGTTTTATCTCTTCTATCTCCCTAAATTTCTGAACGATAACTACGGCCTCAACCTCAACCAGGTCAAATACCCGCTCATCGTCATCTACACCTTCGCCACCGTCGGCTCTATTGCGGGAGGATGGCTCTCCGGCTTCCGCATGACCCATGGCCACAGCGTCAACTCAGGACGCAAGTTCGCTCTGCTCATCTGCGCTCTGTGCGTGCTGCCGATCATGCTCGTTCCACACATGCATGTAATTTCGCCGCACAATGCCTGGCCCGCCATCGCCCTCTTCTGCCTCGCCACCGCAGCGCACCAGGGGTGGTCGGCGAACATCTTCTCCACCCCAACCGACATGTTCCCCTCCACCGGCGTCAGCACGGTGGTCGGTATCGGCGGAGCAGCGGGGGCAGCCGGAGGCGCCATCTTCACCTGGCTCGTCTCGCACTATTTTTCGCTTCATCCGTTGTTCATCTTCACCCTCGCGGCCTTCGCCTACGTCATCGCGCTCGCCATCTTCCAGGTCCTTGTTCCGCGCCTGGGAGAGACCCGCACCGCATAAAAATCGGCGCGTCCGAATCACAGTTCGGACGCGCCACCCTGTCCCCTGTCGCCTCTCTTCTTGCCCCCGTGTTACCCTTCTCCCATTTAGGAGTAAGGAGTTTCACCGGGCGTGAAAAAAGAGGTTGTTAACGAAGAAGTCACCGGCCACAGCCAACTGACGATGCAGGTCGTCGAGCATGTCCGCTCCCTCATCGCCAAAGGCGAGGTGCACCCCGGAGACCGTCTTCCCCCTGAACGCGAGTTGGCCCGCAAGCTCAAGATCAGCCGATCGAGCCTCCGCGCCGGCATCGGCTTCCTCTCCGCCATGGGCGTGCTTAAGAGCCGTCATGGTGCCGGAACCTTCGTCTCCTCCGGACCGCCTGCGCTCGACTCCAGCTCCCTCTCCGTCCTCGGAGCCCTCCACGGCTTCCTTCCCTGGCAGATGTTCGAGGCCCGCATCGTCATCGAATCGAACGTCGCGGCGCTGGCCGCCGAGCGCGCCACCGACGAGCACATCGCCGAACTTGCCGAAGAAGTTGCCGAGATGTACGCCTCCCTCACCGATCCCGGCGAGTACCTCATCCACGATGTTCGTTTCCACCGCACCATCGCCCGCGCCTCCGGCAATCCCATCCTCGGCGCACTCATGGAGACCATCACCGCCAATCTCTACGAGGGCCGCAGCAAGACCGTCCAGCACGCGCAGGACCTCAAGGAATCCGCCGAGATGCACCGCGAGATCTACCGCGCCATCCGTTCGCACAATCCAGCCAAGGCCCGTCAGACCATGGAGCAGCACCTCAATCTCGCCAGCCGGGCCCAGGCCGCCGAAATACTTCCAGTAACGGACGCCGCAGAAGAGCAGCACCAAGAAGCACCCGTCCCGGCCAAACAATAGACGGAACCCTCACCACAAAACTGGGTGTCCCACGTCCGGCCCTTGCGGACGTGGGTAGAGCGTCACGGAATTCTCCCTCCGCGCCCTGCTAGACTGAGCATGGCCCCCATCATGTCTGAAGCCCAGAAAAAGTTCTATCTCACCACGCCGATTTACTACGTCAACGCGCGCCCGCACATCGGCCACGCCTACACCACCATCGCCGCCGACGTCATCGCCCGCCGCCACCGCCTGCTCGGCGACGACACCTTCTTCCTTACCGGCACCGATGAGCACGGCCAGAAGATCGAGCGCTCCGCCACCGCCGCCGGCATCCCACCGCAGCAGTTCGCCGACCAGGTCTCCGCCCAGTTCGAGTCGCTCTGGAAGCGCATGGGCATCACCAACAACGACTACATCCGCACCACAGAACCTCGCCACAAACGCGGTGTCCAGAAGCTCTTCTCCCTGATCCAGAAAAATGGCTTCATAGAGCTACGCGCCTACACCGGCCAATATTGCATCTCCGATGAAACCTTCGTCGACGTCCCCGTCGGCTCTCCCTGTCCCGAATGCGGACGCATCACCGAAACCGTCACCGAAGAGAACTATTTCTTCAAGCTCTCCGAGTTTCAACGTGACCTCATTGACCTCATAGAATCGGACGATCCAGAAAACCGTGTACTCATTCAGCCCGACTCCCGTAAAAATGAAGTCCTCAGCTTCCTCTGTGGCAATGTTGTAGCAGCAACGGGACTGACAAAGGTCAATGACCTCCCCATGACACCATGGGGTATATCTGAGTTCAAACTTGAGGAGGGAGTTCGAAACAACAAGATTAAAATTAGTAACTCGGGTCGACCCTACGTCCCCGGAGCACTCAAAGACCTCAGCATCTCGCGTTCCAGTTTCAAGTGGGGCATCCCCGTACCCGGCGACGAGAAGCACGTCATCTACGTCTGGCTCGACGCCCTCGCCAACTACATGACCGCCATCGGCTACGGTTCCGACGACCCCGCCGATCAGGAAAAGTTCAAAAAATACTGGCCCGCCGATCTCCACCTCGTAGGCAAAGAGATCATCCGCTTCCACTGCGTCTACTGGCCCGCTTTCCTTCTTGCCGCAGGTCTGCCGCTGCCAAAGGCCATTACCGCCCACGGTTGGCTCCTCTTCGAGGAGTCGAAGATGTCAAAGTCCCGCGGCAACATCGTCCGCACCGAAACCATCCTCGACGCCTTCGGTTCTCTAAAGCCCGAAGCTTCCAAAGCCGAACAAGACCTCTTCGCCTCCGACGTCATCCGCTACTTTCTTCTCCGCGAAATTCCCTTCGGACAAGACGGCAGCTTCAGCTTCGACGCACTTGTCCAGCGTTACAACAGCGATCTGGCCAACGGCTACGGAAATTTAGTAAGCCGCACGCTGAGCATGATTCATAAGTATTTCAACGGCCAAATTCCGTTTGGGAAAATGAATGAGCAAGTGGGCTTCGGCATCGAACTTCAGGTAGCTGCTGTGACAAGCAACTACGCCGAACTGGATTTTTCTAATCTGCTACAAAACGTCATGAATATTGTTCGTCTCGCTGATTCACACATCACGTCCACTACGCCATGGAAAATTGCGGCTGACGTATCCCGAACCGACGAGTTGAAAGACGTTATCTACACCGCCGTTGAGTCAATTCGAATCGTCAATAGCTTGATCGAGCCCATCCTCCCGTACACAGCCGCTCAAGTCTTCATTCAATTAGGTATCCCGATCAAACGGCAGCCTGGGGACGAGCCGGTATGGTCAGCAAAAGAGCTAGGCCCACTGTCCCCCATCTTTCCCCGCGCAGACAAAGGACTCATCCAGACAATGACCGACATGGAACAGAACAGCGTCACCCCGAAACCAACCGAGCCGGCCGGACTACCGCAGGTCAACATCGAGGTCGATAACCCCGCGCACGAGCACACCGAGTTCCGCGAGTCCCCCATCTCCTCCGAATCCGCCACCCCATCGATGAACTTGATCGCGGAGACCGTTCACCCCATCGTCGAGACGCCAGCCGTCCCGGACACCCCGCAGATCGCCATCGACGACTTCGTCAAGATCGATCTTCGCGTGGCCCGCATCCTCGTCGCCGAGCGCATCCCCAAGGCGGACAAACTGCTCCGCCTCGAGGTCGACCTCGGCTACGAAAAACGCCAGATCCTCTCCGGCATCGCCCAGTGGTACACGCCCGAGGAACTGATCGGCCGCAACATCGTCGTCATTGCCAACCTTGCACCTCGCAAGATGCGCGGCCTTGAATCCCACGGTATGTTGCTCGCCGCCTCCCACGGCGAAGACGGCAAGCCTGTCCTCGCTACCTTCGGCGAAGAAATAGCCCTCGGCTCCCGTCTGCGCTAGCAAGCGTGCCTTAGGTGAACTTCGGTGCGCTCTGCTTCCCCACGGCGACGACAAAGTAACGCGCCGGAGTCGTACCGATGTTCTTCAGGCTGTGCATCACGTTCGACGCGGTAAAGACGACAGCGCCGGGTCCGATCTGCCCCTTCTTTCCGTCCGAGTTGACCTCAAGCGTCCCCTCGCGGATCAACAGAAACTCCGAGTGGCTATGCCGGTGCGGCTTGTGCGGCATCTGCCCGGCAGGCAGGGTCGTCTCATGTGACTCGACAAACTCTCCCGTCGACAGCGTCCCCTGAATGACCGCGCGGCTCTCCCCGCCATTTGCCGAGTGCCTCACCGGAAGCGTGTCGAACGGAAAGATCTCAGAGTGCGCCAGAATCGCGCCCTCCGTGCTGCCTGTCTGTGCCTGGGTTGATACAGTGCCTATCGCCGCAAAGGCCGACAAGGCAACACAAAGATCACGACGGTTCATATTTTTCATGCCGCCATCGTAACCCGTCCATCATTCTCTTCGCCAGTCGCCCGCCATCGAGCCCTTAGGGCGAATCGGCTCGGCACAAAAACTCAAACCCGCTGCACAGGCGACTCCCGTCCAATCGCGATCACAAAATACTGTGCCGCCACCGTCCCGACGTTCTTCAACCCATGCATCTTGTCAGAGGCGGCAAAGATCACCCCGCCGGGTCTGACCGTCTCTTTGCTGCCGTCGTTATCGAACTCCACCGTGCCCACCCGAATCATCATGAACTCCGAGTGCCGGTGCTTGTGCGGCGGATGCGGCATCTGTCCCGGCGGCAGCGTGGTCTCATGCATCTCGACGTATTCGCCGGTCGGCAGCACGCCCTGGGTCACATGCCTGCTCTCTCCACCGTTCTTCGAGTGGCTCACCGGCAGCTTGTCGAACGGAAACGCCTCGGACTCCGACAGCACCTTCGTCCCCGGCGGCGGTAGCACCTGCGCCTCGGCTGACACACTCCCTATTGCAGCAAAGGCCGACAGGGCAACACAAAGATCGCGGCGGTTCAAATTTTTCATGCCGGAATTTTACTCGCCCATCGCGACGCTGGCCAACCAGCCGAGCATTATGACTTAAGCATGCGGGCAAATCCGGCAAGTCCGATAATGCCGGTGCCAAGTAACAGCAGGGTCGAAGGCTCTGGCGTCAGAGCGCTCGCGGAAGCATCGACCGATTCAAGATGTCCATCGCTGAAATTAGTGGCCGCAAGTCCGCGATTGCTTCCCGTCGTGTTGTTATAGAAGCCGTATATCTGAAGTGTGGAGGGAGCCACCGTTCCCATTGAGGTTCCACACTGCGCAACGCCGATGCAAAGGTTGAAATGGCCATCGGTGCTGGCGTTCGTGTTGAAGTAAAGCGCGATCTGGCCGGCATTGCTGGAGGAACCGATGTAGTTCTGGCTCAGGCCGTTATAGACGTTCGTGGACGATATCGTGTTGAAGTATGGAAGACGCGGATTATCGAAATTGGGATTGTTGAATGTGAGCCCGGCAGCTGTGGCATTACCGGCGCTGTTAAACGTAACTGTACCCGTGACAGAGTAGCCGTCCACCAATGCATTATCGAGATTGTAGACACCCGCGGCAATGGTGGAAGCATGCGCAGCGACAGCAAAGCCGAGGACCGCGAGAGACATTACAAGAAGAAGACGATGACGCATGGAGGTTCTTCCTTTTAGGGGCAAACTGAGAAACTTCGGCAATCGAAGCTCCCAATCAAGAAGCCCGTGTACCAAAGGCTTCCCAAACGCTCGATTGACTCATGTCGAAAGTAACAGGCATGACGCCGTTTGCTGTCGGAACTTTCTACAACTTTGGTATACTCCGCCGCTTCGTCCATCAGAGCACAGCCGCTAGGGCAGGCTGGCGGTCGCCGAGGCGCTTATTCCTGACTCCATGTTCGTCACTTTTTCACGTCCCCGCCAATCGCAATCACCACATACCTCGCCGGCACCTTCCCCACATTGCGCAGACGATGCATCGTTCCAAGAGCCACATAGATCACCCCGCCTGCCTCTACCCGCTCGGCCTTGCCATCGTGTTCAAACTGTACCGTGCCTTCGCGCACGAAAATGAACTCCGAGTGTTCGATCCTGTGGGCCGGATTCGGCTCGATTCCAACCGGCTGCATCGATTCGTGCACCGCCACGGCTTCTCCCGTCTTCAGCGTACCTTGCACAACGCGCTCCATCTCACCCCCATTCGGCAGCCTGGTCACTGTCATCTGGTCGTAAGGGAACACCCTCGCCTGCGAAAGCGCACCTACCCCGGCTCCCACCGCCGGGGCCGCAGTACTCTGCGCTCTGGAGACGCCGCCACTCATCGCCACAAGAACGAACAGGAAACTACAAGCACCCAGGCGAGCGAAATTCTTCATGCTGCCATCCTACGACCACTCAGAACCGCCGCCAATCGCCGCCGACTGTGAGATGGATTCCGGTTATTCGTTTGACGTCCGCAGGCTAGGGCCGAGCAATGATCGTCGGCTTGGTAGAGGTCTCAGGCGTGGCCGATGCCTCGGTGTTGCTAGAAACTTCCTTCGAGGCCACCATGCGCGGCTGAACGACGATGCCATCAAACAGGGTCGCTCCCACCAGATGGTCTCCTACCGGCCGCGCCAGACGGAGCGACCAGCCGGCGTTCCAGTACTGCACTTTCCTGTCGGGTAGATGGACGGCGTAGACAATCGTGTTGCGATTGTTGGCCGTGATCAGGATGCGCTGGGCGCGGGCGTCATAAAAGAGATTGCTTACATCGTGGATAGAGAATCGGCTCAGCGTATGCCAGGTCGTTCCTTCATCTTCCGAGAAGAAGACGCCTTCGCGGCCGCCTACCCATAGCCCGCCTGCTCCATCGACAGCCACAGCAGCAAGTTGCGTGACTGCGGACGGCAGGCCTACCGTCTTCCACTTTCTGCCGTTGTCCATCGACAGCGCGACGCTGTTCAGGTCGGCAACGGCCGCCATGGACCGTGCCGCGGCGACGAATCGCCAGCTCTGGCGTCCGAGGCCAGGCGTCAGTTGCCAGTTCTGACCTGCGGTTACGCTCTGCAACAGGCCGTCCGTCGTGGCGGCGTAGAGGGTGTCGCCGGATCGCGCGATTGCGTTGACGCTGCCGTCAAAGGGGTAGGCGTGGAAGCGCCTGGAAGGTGAGATTGTCTGCCGCCCCGCATGTCTGGCGCCCGACCTCTTCGAGGATGCTGGATTCGAGGCCTGAAGGCTCACCTGGCCGACGCGGCTCCAGACCTGGCCCTGAAGCCGGTAAAGGCCGTGTGCCGTACCAGCGATGATGGTCCCGTCCGATGCCTGCCCGAGACTGAAGACATCGCTGCCGTTGAGTCCGGCGCTGATCTGGCCCCAGGTCAGGCCGCCGTTGCTGCTGACGAAGACGCCTCCCCACTCCTTGTCGTTCACCACGCCTACGTAAATGGTCGCAGGATGCTCATCGTCCTGCACGTAGGCCACGATCTGGCGCGAGGAGAAGCCGTTGTTCGAGGGCAGAAAACTCATGCCGCCGTCGTTGCTCGCCACGACCCCTCCCCTGCTCGTTGCCAGAAGCACGCGGTTGGAGTCGGCAGGATCGACATACACGTCGTTGACGATCACTTCAGGCCCGGTCGTGCGCAGCCATGATTTGCCGGAGTCGCTTGAGCGGTATAGACCTTCCGTGGTCCCGGCAAAGACGATGTTCAGGTGCTGCGGGTCCTGCATGAGCACGCGCGTTCGGCGGGCGGTGGAGGGGATGCCCTGTATCTTCTGAAATTTCAGGCCCTTGTTTTCGCTTTTATAGATGCCGGAGCAGGCGCTGGCATAGACGGTGGTTGGTTGCTTCGGATCGACAATGATCGAAAACACATCGGAGTCATCGATGATTCCGTCTTTGATGTTTTTCCAGTGTTCGCCGCCGTCGATCGTCTTCCACGGCAGATGCCAGGTCCCGGCGTAGATAATCTGCGGATCCACCGGGTCGATGGCTATCGATTCAACTTCGTGCAGTTCCTTGCTGCCTTCGGGGCTGATCAGCTTCCAGTGGACGCCGCGGTCCATCGAACGATAGACGCCAAGCAGCGTGCCGGCAACCATGATGCTTGGATCGGAGGGCGAGACAGCCAAGGCGCGAATGGACTGCCCTTTCATGTCGTTATCGCTGCTCCAGGTGCCGCCCCCGTCATTGCTGTCGTAGAGACCGCCATCGTGGCTGCCCAATACCCACGCGCCAACCAGAATATGTTTAGGATTGGATCGGTCGATGACAATGGAATCCAGGGCCAGATCGTTACGTCCTCCCACCAGAGCAAGACGTTTCCAATCTTTACCTCGGTTGTGGGACTCGTAGATCCAACCGTTGACCGCACCGAGATACAGGTGCGAGGAGTCCTGCGGATCGGCGACCACCGTTCTTGCGTCTCCGCCATCCGGTCCGAACGGCAGCCAGGTGGCAGCGTTGGCGCTAAAGCTGGTGAAGGCAAGAAACAATGCAAGAAAAGAGATTTGAAATCTATACCGTCGGGTCAACGTATTCATCCAGTTCTACAAGCTCAATGTTATAAGCATAAGCCGCAGCACGATAATCGCACTCAACACAAAGGCTGACTGGGAACCAACCCAGTCAGCCTTTTGTGCCCTTGGTTACGCGTTAGCTACTTCTTGTGGCGACGAGCATGGTGCCTGACGGGAGCCTTTACTGCGCTCTCATCCACGGCGGTGATACCGGTGCTGTCCAGCGTGGCGCCAGCAGGGATCAGGGACGTCGTTACGGTCTTGCCATCCTGCGTTCCGGTGTATACCGAGATGCGGCTGGCGTCGATGCCCTTCTCCTTGACCAGGTAGTCCTTCGTGTTGACAGCACGCTTGGCGGCGAGGGTGCTGCCATGCTTCTCGGTGCTGGCGGCGTTGCCGACGACCGCTAGCTTCGCGTCCGACGACTGCTGCAGTTTGAGGGAGACGTCATCGAGGCAGGCCTTGCCTTCGTTGTCGACCCGGGTCGGACGACGCTTGTCGCGCTCGAAGTTGACCGAGCAGAGCGTGCTGACCTCAGGAGCCGGCGGCGGTGGCGGCGCGGCGATGGTGACGCTGGTGGTCGATGATGCAGTCTGACCCTTATCGTCAACCACGTTGCAGGTGACGGTAACGGTGCCAGGCGCCGCACCGGCGGTGCTCAGCGTTGCCGTGTTGCCGTTGCCGCTGACCGAACCCTCGGTGGCGCTATAGCTATAGGTCAGAGGACGGTTCTGCGGGCTGACGCCTTCAGCCGTGATCGTGGAAGAATCTCCCGGGTTCACGCTGGAGGGATTGGCCGAGCAGCTGATGGTTGGCGGCTGGAAGGCTTCGACCGTGTACTGGGCCGTGCAATCCGCCATCTGGCCAGGCTTGTTGCCCTCGGCCACATGGCCCTTGGCCGTGTAGGTTCCGGGAGCAGCGTTCTTGGTGTCGATGTTGGCAACGTTGGAGGTGCCGGTGATCGTGCCGCCGTCAGCAGTCCAGTTGTAAGTGGCCGTCTTCTTGGGGTTCAGGTTCAGCGCGGTACCGGTGACGGTCAGAGGATCGCCAGGGTAACCCTGTGCAGGGGAGACAGCGCAGGAGTAGGTGACCGGCGGCGGCGGAATGACGTGACCGAAGTGCGTCACGATACCCGTGCTGAGGTCTACACCGCTGAGATTGGCGCGACCACCCATGACACCGCCCGTTGGGGGAGGAGTATAGGGGCCGAAGCTGGTGTGGATGTAACGATAGTCCGCCTCGAAGAGACGAAGCGAGAAGCGGTTGTTGAAGAACGGCAGATCATAGTCCATACCGCCGCCAGCCGTCAGGGTCGGACCCCAGGTATAGGGCTCGTGATAGGCGAAGGCACCTTCGTTGTTCGGTCCGCCGAGCTTGGCGCCGCCGACCAGGCCGTGCGCGAAGAGGGTGAAGTTCTGCATGGGAGCGCGGAAGATCGGGCCGGCCGATGCCGAATACAGGCCATCGTTGTTGCCGTCCGGATGCGCAACGAAGTTCACTTCGCCGCCGAAATACTTGTTGAAGTAGTAGGCGCCGCTGCCGATGGCTCCGAGGTCGATCGAGGAGTAATTGATTCCCGCTGGTTTAACCTGTCCATGGGCCCCAAAATAAGAGTAACCAGTGAAGACATCAACTCGCGAAGGATTAGGCCCTACGGGGGCGGTTGTGCCGGGCGTCTGTGCACCCAGAGTGGCTACTCCAAGGCTGACTGCACATGCAGCCAGTACAAACCGGCCTACACTACGAAACGGGCGATGAACCATTGAACTTCCTCCGCTAAATTCTTTCATTTTTCACAAGCCCTGCAGGCTTGGTTAGTTTAGTTCGATTCAGTACGGCTTACGTGGGTTGTGAGCTATACCAGTAAAAAGTTACCTTCCGGCTACTATCTTTTCAATACTTTACCAGCCTGGATTGTAAAAAGTACCTTCTTCTCTCTCGGAGTGAACCTTGCAAGTAACCACTCTTTCATCGCTCAATTACGCCAAATTGAGGGTCTTCTTCAGTGATCCGCGTTCGTGCTGGATCTTTTCCTGCAACAGCGTGATGGCATATAACAGTTGCTCCGGACGCGGTGGGCAGCCGGGGACGTAGACATCGACGGGAATCACCTGGTTGACGCCCTGCAGCAACGCATAGTTATTGAAGACGCCGCCTGACGTGGCGCAGGCACCCATGGAGATGACCCATTTGGGCTCCGGCATCTGCTCATAAAGCCGTCGAATCACGGGCGCCATCTTCTGTGAGACCCTGCCCGCGATAATCATCAGATCGCTCTGCCGCGGCGAGGGCCGGAAGACCTCCGCCCCAAATCGTGCAATATCGTACCGCGAACCGCCCATTGACATCATCTCAATCGCGCAGCACGCGAGGCCGAATGTCATCGGCCAGATGGAATTCTTTCTTACCCAGTTGATGGCGCCATCGAGTGACGCCAGAACGATGCCCTCCGGCTGGTCGTAGCCCCAGCTTACCTCTTCCAGCTTCTCCTGATTTTTGCCAAAACTATCCAGGGAGCCAAAGAGGTAGCGGTCATTTTTCTGCGGGACCGCCGTCGGACGGCCGCTGCTCGTTGTTTCAGTGGGTGATGTACTCATATCTCTAATAATAAAACCGATGTTGGCTTTCGACGATCTTTTTCATATCAGGCGCAAATATTTGCGTGTACGCACCTCAAAACATGTTGTTCGACGCCGCTTATGCCCCTGTAGTTAGCCGTTTATCGAAAAAACGTCTCAAGAACGGGCATTTTCTTCCATGGCCCACAACAACGACTGACGCAGCGCCCGCTCCTCGTCCTGATTCAGCTTAGCGCCCTTGTGCGTTAGATAAAAGACGTCGATCGCCATCTCTCCCTCGGTATCGACAAGAGCGACCTCGATATTGCAGTTCTGCCGGGCCAGCGTGAGGCTGAGCGCGTGCAGCAGGCCGGTGGTATCCTGCGCGACGACTTCGAGCAGCGTGCTGTGCGACGAGGCCGCATCGTCGAATTCGACCCGCGACTCCACCACCACCTTCGGCACCCTGCGCCTGCCGCGCCTGCGCCCGCTCAACAGCTTCTCAACGGCGAGCACGCCGGTCATCACTCCATGGATGCTCTTCACAAACGCCTCATGCTCGGACGCATTCATCTCCAGCGTGCGGAAGCTGTCGGTAAACCGGAAGCTGTCGACGACGACTCCATGCCGGTTCGAGAACGCATCCGCTGTCACGATATTCATTCCCCATGCGGCAAGCGCACCGGTCATATTCGCAAACAGTAGCGCTCGGTCCGGAGTCACCAGCGTCAACTCGCTTACGCCAGGGGTATAGTGAAAATCAAGTTGGACAGGATCTTCGGCAAACTTCTTCGACCTCTGAAAGTTCGACCGAATTTGCTCCGGCGTTCGCGTCAGGACATACCGCTCAGGAAATCCATCGAGATAATCCGCCACCGCTGCCCGCTCACCAGGCAACAGTGCGGCGACACGGTGCACTAGTTCACTCTCTTCTTTAGCTCCTACGCGGTCTTCGTCTACATTCCGATCGAGGTAATTTGAGGTCGCGATGTAAAGTCGCCACAAGTTCTCTGCCTTCCACGGCGTCAGCGCATCGGGGTGCACCGCATTGATGTCCGCATAGGTAAATAGCGCCAGCATCCGTAGCACCTCCGGCGTCTGCACCTTATTCGCAAAGGCCCGTACCGTCTGCCGGTCGAAGATGTCCCGGCGCATGGCCAGCGACATCTCCAAATGGTTCGCAATCAGGCTGCTCACCATGCCGCTCTCATACGAATCGAGTTCCAACCGCTCCAGCACACTCTGCGCCATGGTCATGCTTTCTTTCGCATGGTCATCGGTACTGCGGCCTTTGCCGGTGTCATGCATCAGCGCCGCAAGATACAACAGTCCGGGATGCGGCAGCTCGCGCAGCACCCGCTCGAACTGTGCCGACCATTCCGCCATGGGGCCTTCCTGCGTACTCTCCAGCCCATGCAGCGTATCAATCAGAACAAAGGTGTGCTCATCGACCGTGTAGCGGTGATAGGCATCGCGGATGACCAGCGCGTCGATGCCGTGAAACTCCGGAATCAGCAGCTCCAGGACTCCCAACACATGCATCGTCCGCAGCGCGTCACCTGCATGGCGTCCGGTGAGGATGCGCTGGAGATGCTGCCACAGCGCTGGCCCCTCCTCAAGATGCGCGGAGAGCACCGGCAGCGCGAGCAGCAGCCGCTGCTCCGCCTCTCCACCGAGCGTGCATCCCGTTCGCGCCATGGTCTCGAATACGTCGAGCATAATGTCCGGGTCCTGCGCCGGATCGTGCGCCGGAGCGCCGCTGCCGTCTTCAACCAGCGCATCCAGCACAATGTGGCCACGCTCTACGCGAAACCCCCGCTGCAACGGTTCCGTGCGCCGCTCGCGTCGTAGCCCCAGCAGCTTCAGACGCGGCTTATCCAGTGGAGCCTCTTCCATCATCTGCGACACGCGCCGTTCCACCCGCCGCGCATGACGGAAGTAGAAGCGCATCCAGTACGCCGCGTCGGCGTTTGGGGGCGCGGCACCATCCATTCCAACACCTGCCTCGGCTGCCGCATCCTGCGCCTGCCAGTCAAGCGAGTTGTCATCGCGCTGGTGACGGTAGTGCAGAAAACATCGGACCAGCCAGAGGAACTCGACGGCCTTTCGAAACTCGCTGTCTTCTTCAGCGTTCCCGTTACCTGCCAGGCGACTCGCAGCATCCGGCCCAATTCCACGCAGCAACATCATCCATCCACATACGTGGATATCGCGCAGACCACCGGGACAGTCCTTGATATTCGGCTCCAGATGAAAGAGGGTATCGCCGTACTTCGCATGTCGGGCCCGCGTCAGCTCCGTGAGCGTGGCCATCAACCCCTTCTGCTCCCGTTGCAGCAGCCTGGGTATGGTCACAGTGGCCAGCTTGCGATAGAGGAGAGAGTCGCCTGCGAGCTGACGATGATCCATGAGAGAAATCGCAAACTCAGCGTTCTCCTCGTCGAAACGCTCGCACTCCGCGAGCTTTCGCGTCGCCGGCGAGATGCGGATACCGGAGTCCCACATCTCCTGATTGACCCGACGGATTGCGTCCTTCACATCCTTCTCGGCCAGCCGTCCGTCCAGCAGGAAGAGCAGGTCGACATCGGAGTAAGGAAATAGCTGGCTGCGCCCATATCCGCCAATCGCTACCAGCGCAATGCCGGTGGCCAGCCTGCGGTCGCGCTGAACTTCCTGCGCCCAAAGTCCGCCTGCAAGCTCATCGATAGCCTTCGAACGAGCTGCAATCGTCGCAGCCCCTGACGCGCCCGAATCAAATGCGCTGCGAATCTCCAGCATCCTGCGCTGGTATTTATCACGCATCACGCTGCCTGTGGACTCATTTGTGCTCATACTGTTTCCTCTAAAGAAAACCGAAGCCCAGAGAGGCTGCTCAAACACATTGATGGTTACAAATCGCTAAAGCGCGACCTCGCCCCGCTCGTCATTACGGATGCGGATCGCTTCATCGATCTTCGACACGAAGATCTTGCCATCGCCGATGGTGCCGGTCCGCGCTGCCGTCGTGATCGCCGTAATGGCCTTGTCGAGCATCTCGTCCTTGACGACCAGCTCGAGCTTCACCTTGGGCAGCAGGTCCACCGAATACTCCCGGCCCCGGTAGAACTCGGTATGGCCCTTCTGCCGCCCGTGACCGCGGGCCTCGGTGATCGTCATCCCCTCAACGCCAATTTCCACCAGCGCATCCTTCACCGCGTCCAGCTTCGATGGTTGAATCACCGCTTCGATCTTCTGCATAGCCGTCTATCCTCTCGCACCCTTCGTCTCTGCCTACTATGGAACTAGTGAGCCCAATCGTAACCTTCTTCGCCGTGTTGCGACAGGTCCAATCCAACGCGCTCGTCTTCTTCGCTCACCCTCAGCCCGATCGTCTTGTCCACGAGGAACAGAATGATCAGCGTGCCCACAATCGAGATCGTCCACGCCAGCCCCACTCCGAACGCCTGGTGGAACAGTTGGCGCCAGTTACCCTCAAACAGACCTGTCGCCTTTCCCGCCCCAAAGACAGGATTGATCGCGCTATTAGCAAAGAGGCCGGTCAGCAGTGCTCCCAGGGTTCCGCCCGCGCCGTGGACGCCGAACGCATCGAGCGAGTCGTCGTAGCCAAACCAGCTCTTCACCTTCACCACCATCGTGTAGCAGAAGGCACCAGCGATCAGGCCGATCCACAAAGCCGACATCGGCGACACAAACCCGGCTGCAGGAGTAATGGCAACCAATCCGGCCACTGCGCCCGAGATCGCGCCCAGCGCCGAGGGCTTGCCCTGGCGAATCCACTCCACCGCCGTCCAACCGATGACCGCCGCCGCTGCGCCGAACTGCGTCGCCACAAAGGCCGAGGTCGCCAGCGTACCCGCCGAGAGCGCGGATCCGGCATTAAATCCGAACCAGCCCACCCACAACATGCAGGCGCCCACAAAGCTCAGTACCACCGAGTGCGGCGGCATCGGAATTTTTGGATAGCCAATGCGCTTGCCCAGATAGATCGCCGTCACCAGCGCCGAGACGCCGGAGGTGACATGCACCACGGTTCCACCTGCGAAATCGAGGCAGGGGAAACGTCCGGATACGCTGAGAAAGCCGCCCTGGCCCCAGACCATGTGTGCCATTGGGCTGTAAACGATGATCGACCACAGCACCATGAAAACCACCATCGCCGAAAACTTCATGCGCTCGGCGAATGCGCCGGTAATCAGCGCCGGAGTGATGATGGCGAACATCATCTGGTAGATCATGAAGGTCTGCAGCGGAATCGTAGCCGCATACGCCTTGTCCGGCATCAGCCCCACGCCGTGCAGAAACATATTGTGCAGGCCGCCGATAAATGCATTGCCGCTGCTGAAAGCAAGCGAATAAGTCAGCAGCCCCCACAGCACTGTAATCACGGCCATCATGGCGAAGGTCTGCATCATCGTTCCCAGGATGTTCTTCTTGCGCACCAGACCGCCGTAGAACAGCGCCAGCCCCGGCCCGCTCATCATCAGCACCAGCGCCGCCGAGACCAGCATCCATCCGTTGTCCCCCGCCGTCTGCGCCGCCGCAATTGCAGCCGCATTCTCGTCCGCACGCTTCTCGAGCGCGGCGATCCGGTCGGTCTGTGCCGTGGCAGGCGTCTGCGCCATCGCAACCGATCCGCACAGGACCGATCCGCCGAAGATCAGGACAAATAAAAATGAAAGGAATACCTTGGCCGCTCGAAGACGCATGTGTCTACCACTCTTTTCAGAATTTTGAGGAACGATGAAAGAGATACTTCGGCAAACCCGCGGCATGGCGGTGTGAACAAAAACAGCAGCTTCACCACATCGTGGTAGCGAAGGCACATTTTGCACTATTCATTTAACTTACACAAGATGACCGATAACATAAAGCCGTAAATTCATCTGCATTCAATAAATTCATTCTTGCGTCAGCATCTCTGCAACGATTGCTTCCCACTCCCGGCGCAGGTCACCTTCCGCAACCACCCGGCCTGCCCGGCGATACCAGTAAGCGGCATTGCCCGCATCGCCCTCCTTGCGGTGCAGATAGGCATGAACCCATGCCCCATCCGCACCCGGCACATCCTGGGCAATCTCATGCGCCTTCTCCCAGTCCCCGTGACCGTCCCACCAGAGAGCAAGCAAAGCGCCCGTGAACTCTACGCCGTCTGCCGCGGCAAACTCAGCAACCGTCATCATCCAGTCCTCTGTGGTCAGTTCCCTGCCGGAACCACCGGCCCAGCCGCGGCAGCAGGCGCCGCATAGCCGCGCTCGCGCATCCACTTAATCAGAAGATCAGGCCACACGCTCAACTCAGGGTTCCCCGTCCCCAGGCCCGATCCGTGCCTCCCATGCTGAAACAGGTGCATCTCCGCCGGGACCCCGGCCTTTATCAGCGCCGAATAGAACATCACGCTATTCATCACCGGAACGGTGCCGTCGTCCGTCGTCGAGAACAGAAACGTCGGCGGCGTGTCCTTCGTTACCTGCAACTCCGCCGACAAGGACTGCACTACCGCTGGATCAGGATTATCTCCCAATAGATACTTCCGCGAGCCGACATGCGCATAAGGCGCTTCAAGCGTAATTACCGGATAGGCCAGGATCAGAAAATCAGGTCGGCTGCTCTGACGGTCGATAGGATCAGCCGCACTGGGATCGCCCGCGTCGAAATGCGTTCCTGCTGTGGCCGTCAGGTGGCCGCCTGCCGAGAAGCCCCACATGCCTAGGTGGTCTGGCGCGATGCCATACTCCGCCGCATTGGCGCGAACCATCCGTATCGCCCGTTGTGCATCGCCAAGCTCGATGGGATGGTGATATGTTGGCCCCAGCCTGTACTTCAGCACAAATGCCGCGACCCCGTGCTGGTTGAGCCAGCGAGCCACATCCGTGCCTTCGTACCCCATTGCCAGATGTTGATAGCCGCCTCCCGGAGCGATCACCACTCCGGTCTTCGTCGCATTAGGGCCGGACGGAAGAAAAACCGTCAGCGTCGGTTTATCAACATCCGCCGTTCCCTGCGCTCCCGGAGCACCCGCGGGCCAAAGCAGCAGCGTCTTTCCTGCCGCCACATCCGGCGCCGGCTGGCCTTGCGCCATCCCAACGCCCAATACCACCGTCAGCACACTTCCACCTGCACGCAGCAACTTCATCATCATTCGGTCTACATCTCCTATCGCACCGCAAAGCATCCTATTGCACAACGAAGAGATTGTATCCCGCTCATGGGTCGCGCCTTTCGCACGCCAGATACATTTGCCTTCATTTACCGGGCAGCAGCATTCGCCGCGATAAAATCACAGATCAGACATCACCACGGAGGCCCATGAAGGAACTCGTTAAAAAGCAGCTGGCACAGTCCATCGCCACGATGCAGGCTGTCCTCGCCGACGAGCACATCTCCGAGACCCTCGTCAGCGTCGGCGAACTTACGGCGAAGGCCATGAAGTCGGGGAATAAACTGCTCGTCGCCGGAAACGGAGGCTCGGCTGCGGACGCTCAGCACCTCGTGGCCGAGTTCGTCGTTCGCCTGACCGTCAATCGGCCGGCCCTGCGCGCCATCGCTCTCACCACCGACTCCTCCATCCTGACGGCCGCTGGCAACGACTTCGGCTTTGACCGTCTCTTCGAGCGCCAGGTCGAAGCTCTCGGTCAGCCCGGCGACGTCTTCCTCGGTATCTCCACCTCCGGCAACTCGTCCAACATCATCAAAGCCCTGCACCAGGCCCAGAAGATGGGCATCACCACTTTCGGCCTGACCGGCAACGACGGCGGCGAGATGCGCTGCCTTTGCAACTACAGCATCGTCATCCCCTCGGCCGTCACTATGAACATCCAGGAGTCTCATCTCGCGCTCGAGCACATCTTCTGCATGATCGTCGAGCGCTTCGTCTTCGGCCATGATTTTGAGACCCGTCCTCAGATACTAAGCGAATAACCGTTCAGACAACGCACTAATCCGCCGCCCCATCGGAACCTGGCGGGCGTATACTCGGCGTGCTTCTGAACTACAACTTCGTTTCAAGGAGATTTATCGATGCTAAAAGGCTTTCGTGACTTCGTCCTCCGCGGCAATGTTATCGATCTGGCCGTCGCGGTCATCATTGGCGCTGCGTTCACCAGCATCGTCGCCTCGCTCACCAAGGACATCATCAATCCGTTGATTGCCGCCATCGTCGGTAAGCCCGACTTCTCCGCCCTCGTCCTGCATGTCAACGGCGGCGTTGTGACCTACGGCAACTTCATCAACGCAGTCATCGCATTTCTACTCCTGGCCTTTGTCATCTACTTCTTCCTTGTGCTTCCAACCAACCACCTGCTCGCCAAGATGAAGGGGCCTGAAGCCGCCACCAACAAGACCTGCGGAGAGTGCCTCTCGGAGATTCCTCTAGCCGCGCACCGTTGCAAGTTCTGCGGCCAGCCTGTAGCCTAAGGCCGGTAAGTTCGCCCGAAGCCACGATGCCCACGGTCTCGCCGTGGGCATCGCCACATCCAGATCTCCATCTCCCCAACCAGCCAGTCCCTCAAGGCGAATGTATTGACTCCTTCCCGCATCTTTATCTGCCTGCCTCTCCTTGCCGTCCTCGCCGCCCCATCGCCGATACTGGGACAATCTTCCGGTCCGCGACAAGTCTTCGGTTATCGCGACTTCATCCAGCAAGCAAAATGGGACGCCGCCTTCATGACCATCCCCGATGCGAAGCTCGCCGGAGAGCATCTCAAGATCCTCACTGCGGAGCCTCACTGGGCCAGTTCCCCCGAAGACTACAAGACCGCTCTCTATGTTGCCGCGAAATTCAAAGCTGCCGGTCTTGAAACCAGCATCGTCCCCTACAAAGTTCTGCTCAACAAGCCCACGAGCATCCTTGTCGAAGCCTTCGACCGCGACGGCAGGAAGCTGATGTCCGGCCCTACGCGCGAGCACGTCGATCCCAACAAATACGGCGGTGACCCCGGTCAGAACGATCCCCGCATTCTGCCCGCTTTCAATGGATTCTCTCCCTCCGGCGACGTCACCGCCCCGGTCGTTTACGGCAACTACGGCACCCTTGCCGACTTCAAGAAACTCGCCAGCCTCGGCGTCAGCGTCAAAGGCAAGATCGTCCTCGTCCGCTACGGCGAGAACTTTCGCGGCGTCAAGGTCTACATCGCCGAGCAGTACGGAGCCAAAGGAGTTCTCATCTACTCAGACCCTGCCGACGACGGCTACTTCCGCGGCGACCCCTACCCCAAAGGCCCCTATCGCCCCGCCTCCGCTGTCCAGCGCGGATCCGTGCAGTTCCTGCCTATCTACCCCGGCGACCCCGAGACTCCGGGCATCGCCTCCACTCCCAACCTCCCCGACTCCCAGCGGGTCAAAGATCCAGTCGACCTGTCCACCATTCCATCGAACCCGATCTCCTATAAGGATGCGGCGCCAATCCTCAAAGCACTGGACGGGCCCGACATCCCGCACGCCTGGCAGGGCGCGCTGCCTTTCACCTATCATCTCGGCGGCACCGGCAAGGTCACCGTCCACATGCGTCTTCAGCAGGACTACACCCGCCGCACCATCTGGAACGTCATCGGCAGGATCGAGGGCACTGACCCGGTACAAAAAGACGACTGGGTGGTCGCTGGCAATCATCGCGATGCCTGGGTCTACGGGGCCGTCGACCCAAATAGCGGCACCGCAGCCATGCTCGAAACCGTCCACGGCATAGGCGATCTGCTCAAGCAGGGCTGGCGGCCGCGCCGCACCATCCTCTTCGCCAGTTGGGATGCAGAGGAAGAAGGCCTGGTCGGCTCCACCGAATGGGTTGAGCAGCACGCCGGCGAACTCAATCACGCCGTGGCCTACTTCAACACCGACGTCGGCGTCTCGGGCCCCAACTTCAGCGCCGCGGCGGTCCCTTCGCTCAAGCAATTTATCCACGAAATCGCCACCCAGGTCCCCAGCCCCAAGGGCGGCACGGTGTACAACCAGTGGAAGAAGCACGAAGAAGTCAGTACCGAAGCCGCAGGTCAAAGCGACAAATCTTCGAACGAGACCGTCGTCCCCATCGACAATCTCGGCTCGGGCTCCGACTACACCCCATTCATCCAACACCTCGGCGTTCCCTCGACCGACATCGGCTCCGAGGGCCGCTACGGCGTCTATCACTCCACCTTCGACGACTACAACTGGTTTATCAAATTCGCCGATCCCACCTTCGTCTACGAGCAGGAGATGGCCCGCGTCTTCGGGCTCGAAGTCCTGCACATGGCTGACGCCGATGTGCTGCCCTACGACTACCAGACCTACGGCAAAGAGATCCTCAGCTATATCGAAGCCGCCCAGCGACGCGCCACCAAGTCAAATCTGAAGCTCGACTTCACCGCCACACTTACCGCCGCGCAACACTTTGCAGCCGCCGGTGCCGCCATTCACACTGCTCAAGCCAATCCACCCGCGAACGACGCCTCACTCAATCAAGCCCTGCGCGCCACCGAGGGTGCTTTTCTGAATCAAGCAGGCCTGCCCCACCGCCCCTGGTACAAACACCTCATCTACGCCCCCGGCGAGTACACCGGCTACGAGGCCGTGGTCATCCCCGGCGTCAACGAGGCCATAGAAGCCAATGATGCCACCCGCGCCCAATTGCAACTCACTGCGCTCACCGAATCTCTCAACCGCGCCGCCGAAATTTTAGAAACGGCGTCAAAATGATGCCCTCTACGCCAACCCGTCCAAAGCCTGTCCGAGATCCGTCACAATATCCTCCACGTCTTCGATCCCCACGCTGATCCGCATCAGTCCATCGGTAATCCCCAGTCGTGCGCGACCTTCGGCACCCACAGCCGCATGAGTCATGCTGGCCGGATGGCAGATCAGCGTCTCTACTCCGCCCAGGCTTTCAGCCAGATAACCCAGCCTCAACGCCTTCGCAAAAGCATTCGCCCGCTCCAGCGAACCCAGTTCAATCGAGATCATCGACCCGAACCCGCTCTGCTGCCGTTTCGCCAGCTCATGCTGCGGATGCTCCTTCAGCCCCGGATAAAACGCCTGCTTGACCGCCTTGTGTTCCCGCAAAAAATCGGCGACCGCGCGACCATTGGCATCGTGCTGCTTCATCCGCACCGCCAGCGTCTTTACCCCGCGCAGCAGCAGATAGCTCTCGAACGGCGACAAAATCCCGCCCGTGCACTTCTGCACAAACCGGAAGCGCTCGGCCTGTTCAGGCCTGGTGCAGACCAGGACGCCGCCAAGTCCATCCGAATGTCCATTCAAAAACTTCGTCGTCGAATGCATCACGATATCCGCACCCAGCGCGATAGGCTGCTGCAAATAGGGCGATAGAAAAGTGTTATCGACACTCAACTCCACTCCGCGCGAATGGCAGATATCGGCCACCGCCCGAATATCGGTAATCGCCATCATCGGGTTCGTCGGCGTCTCGATATGCACCAGCTTCGTCGCGGGTGTAATCGCCACCGCTACGTTCTCCGCCATACTGCTGTCTACATAGGTAAAGGTGAGGCCGTAGTTCGCCATCACCTTGTCGAACAATCGTGCCGTACCGCCATAGACGTTATCCGAGCACACCACATGGTCGCCCGCCTTCATCATGGTGCATAGCGCCGTAATCGCAGCCATGCCGCTGGCAAACGCATGGGCACTCGTCCCTCCTTCAAGCGAGCGCAGGCTCTCCTCCAGCGCATCCCGCGTCGGGTTGGTCAGCCGGGCATACTCATGCCCCTTGTTCTTGCCAATCTCTTCCTGCTGATAGGTCGAGGTGAGATAGATCGGCACATTAACTGCACCCGTCAGCTCATCCGGCTCCTGCCCATCATGGATCGCGCGCGTAGCAAATCCCAGCTTCTTCGCTTCTGCCATCTGCCCCTCAGTCCCTCAGTCCCTAGTCCCTAGTCCCTAGTCCCTAGTCCCTAGTCCCTAGTCCCTAGTCCCTAAAAATCCTTACCCCAAAATTCCCTTCGACAAATACCTCTCCGCCGAATCCGGAATCACCGTCACCACCCGTTTCCCGGAGCCCAGCTCCCGGGCCACCTCTACCGCGGCATGCAACATCGCCCCGGCGCTCGATCCGGCTAAGACGCCTTCCTCTGCCGCCAGCCGCTTCACCATCCGAAACGCATCGTCATCCATCACCTTGATGATCCGGTCGCACACACTTCGGTCAAACGTAACCGGCACAAATGCCACGCCAATCCCTTCGACCTTGTGCGGCCCCGGCAAACCACCCTGCAATACGCTGCCCTGCGTCTCCACCGCAACATTGATCACCGAAGGCCGACGCGCCTTCAGAAACCGCGCCACCCCGGTAAACGTCCCTGCCGACCCAACCCCCGAAACCCACGCATCGACGTGGCCCTCCATCTGCTCCCATATCTCGACCGCCGTCGTCTGCTCATGAAAGTCCGGGTTCGCCGGATTCTCAAACTGCAACGCCGCGAACGCGCCCTCAGTTTCGGCCTCAAACTCCAGCGCCCGCCGAATCGCGCCTGCCATCCCCTCTGCCTCGGGAGTCCGCACCACCGTCGCCCCCAGCCCGCGCATCAGGATGCACTTCTCTTCCGCAAATCCCTCCGGCACGTAGAGCATCACCTTGTAGCCGCGATTGACACCGATCAGCGCCAGCCCCACGCCGGTATTCCCTGCGGTCGCCTCCACAATCGTCCAGCCGGCCCGCAGCAGACCGCGCCGCTCGGCATCGAGAACAATCCCCAGCGCAGCCCTGTCCTTGATGCTGCCACCGGGATTCAGAAACTCCAGCTTGGCCCAGATCTCCGCTCCGCCCGCAGGGCTCAACCGGCCAAGCCGGACCATCGGCGTCTGCCCTACCAACTCCGTAATATTCTCTGCAACACGCATCACTGCTGACGCTTTCCGGGATCAGTCAACCCCTTCTCCGTCGCCGCGCCCGCGTCGGCTATCTTGGGGAAGTACCCGGCTCGCGTCCGCACCGACAGCTTGCCCATCCCCTTCTCCTTCGCCTCAACATGCACCTGCCGGTATCCTCCCAGCGTCGGCGACTTGGTCGAGTGATAGGCGATCGTGTACTGCGTGCGGATGTCCTTGGCCACCTCCGCCGCGATCTCGTCTACGTCCTGCACCGATTTGGGGAAATACGCCACGCCGCCCGTCTCCTCCGACAGCGACTCCAACACCCTGCGCGCATGACGCGCCTCTCGCTTGTCCGTATCCTGCCCAAACAGCAACCCAATGCTGTAGATCACTGGCCCATCGATATCCTGAATCCTGCGGATCGTCTGCTCGAGCGTCGCCGTCGAAGCATTGTCCTCGCCATCGGTAATTACGAGCAGCACCTGCTTGGGATGCTTGGCGTTCTTCGCCGTATAGTCCGCCGATGCCACCAGCGCATCGTAGAGCGCTGTTCCGCCGCTGGACTTGATATAGTCCAGCCCCTTCTGCAGCTTATTAATGTCGCTGGTAAAGTCCTGGTCGATGAACGCCTCCCACGAGAAGTCCACCACGAAGGCCTCATCCTCCGGGTTCGACAACTTGACTAAATCCAGGGAGGCCTCTTCCACCGCCGTCCGCTTGTCATACATCGACCCAGAGCTGTCGATCAATATGCCCAGCGAAACCGGCAGGTCCTCATGCCGGAACGACGAGATCGTCTGCGGAACTCCGTCCTCATACACATGAAACGCATCTTTGTTGAGCGTCTGGATCGAACGCCCGCTGTTGTCGACCACGGTAGCGTTCAACCGCACCTCGTAGGCGTTTTCGCGCAGCGTATACCGTCCCCCCGCGCCCTTTTCAATCCTATGCTGGGCAAGCCCCTGCGCCTCGCCCGTCTCCGGCGCAGCCTGCGTGTCGGGATCGGGAGAGGGCACCGGATCGCGGTCCACAGTCAGAGACGGTTGCTGCAAGGTCCCCGTCTGTTGTGCCCACGCACCCGCTGGGCAAACTCCCACCATGAACATCCCCGCCGCCAACGCCAGCGGCCAAAAACCGTTACTCCGAAGGTGCATAGTACCCCTGGCGATTGTGCACCGTCAGCGGGGGAAGCCCCGGCGGTGGAACCAATCGTATCTTCAATTTACGCCAGTTCCCGTTCGCCTTCAGCCCCGAAGGCGTATATCCGATGACATATTCGTTCCTCAGCTCCGCACTGATCCGCGTGGCAATATCGCCCAGGTCCTCGACATTGGTGACCCGAAACATACGGCCCCCGGTTGCGTCACACATATCCGCCAGCAACAAGGGTCCGATCTGCTCCTCGGGAGTCGGCGCATACATATCGAAGATCCCGATCGAATAGATCTGCACATCGCTCTCCCGCACCGCCCGCCGCAGCTCGCCCTCGGTGTACCGGCTCCGGTTGTCACCGCCGTCAGAGATGACCAGCAGCGCCTTGCGTTCGTACTTGGCCTCCTTCAACTTGTCCACCGCCAGGTAAACCGCATCGATCAACGCCGTCCGCTTCTCCGGTTTCAACATCACCATCCTCGCCTCAACATCGTCTACCTCCGATGTGTAGTCCACAATCACCGCCGGACGGTCGTTGAATCCCACCACAAAAAACTCGTCCTTCGGGTTCGAGGTCCGCAAAAACTCCGTCAACGCCTTCTGCGACCGCATGAACTTCGACGACATACTCCCGCTCAGATCGAAGACCACCCCAATCGACACCGGCGCGTCATCTGTCGAAAAGCTCTTGATCACCTGCCCCACGTTGTCGTCGAAGACCTGAAAGTTCTCCTTCTCAAGCCCGGTTACCAGTCGGTTCCTTGGGTCGGTCACCGTCGCCGGAACCAGCACCAGGTTCACATCCACGCGGATCCGCGCATTCCGGCTTGAAGTAGCATGACCCGCCACTTTCTGGGCTCCTTCAAGCACCGGCTTCGCGTCCTCCGGCGTCTTCTTCGGTGGAGGCGGCGCCTGCGTCTGCACCTCACCCAGCGGATTCTCCTGCGCCCAGCCGGCTCCGCCCCAAACTACGGCGCACAACGCCATCAGAATCAGCCCCAACCCCAACCGGCGCATCGACCGCCATCTTGCTCTCTGGAGCGTGCCCCGCATAAGACCGCCATCCTGTCTACGACCTGAAAGAACCCCACCATACGCCTTCAGTCAATTCAAGCCAACTGTATCTTCCGGCCCCAAAAGAATAGACGCCACTTCAAAATCATTCGTTATCTCATTGACTCTATTTTCCCCTCCGCGCCGGAGCGGTCGCGCTCTTCCCTGTCTCCCTGTTTCCCTCGTTCCAGTCCCGTACAATAACCCCATACTCACCCTCTTGGAGAAAACCAAAAGCATGGCCCGCATCTATCCCTTCCGCGCCCTTCGTTACGACACTTCCCGCGTCAAAATGGAGGACGTCGTCACCCAGCCCTATGACAAGATCACCCCGGCCATGCAGGAGCGCTACTACGAAACCAGCCCCTACAACCTCATCCGCGTCATTCTGGGCAAGCAGTTCCCCACCGACACCGACGAGGAGAACTGCTACACCCGCGCCGCCGAGACCCTCCACGACTGGCGCAAAGATAAAATCCTCCGCGAAGAGGCTGAACCAGCTCTCTACGGCTACTCCCAGACCTACACGGTGCCCCACACCGACGAGGTACGCGAGCGCCGCGGCTTCATCGCCCTCGGCCATCTCTACGACTACGCCGATAAGGTCATCTTCCGCCACGAGCAGACCTTTCCCAAGCACAAGTCCGACCGCATGAGCCTCTTCAAGGCCACCCGCGCTTATTGTGAGCAGATCTACATGCTCTACTCCGACCCGGCCTTCACCGCCGAAAAGCTCATCTTCGGGACCACGTCCCCCAACGGCTTCGACGATAACGCTCCAGACCTGGCCATCACCGACGAGTACGGCGTCATCCACAAGGTCTGGAAGCTCACCGATCCACAGCTCATCAACCTGATCGTCACCGCCATGGCCGACAAAAAGCTCATCATCGCCGATGGCCACCACCGCTACGAGACCTCCGTCGCCTACGCCAAGGAGCGCTCGGCGCAACTCCAGCTCCCCCTCGACCAACCCTACATGGGCAATGACTCGAAGCTCGGCACCGGTCACCTTCCCGTCCCTGCCTTCCCCGAAGCGGCCATGATGATGACCTTCGTTAACATGGAGGCCCCTGGCATCACCATCCTGCCGACCCATCGCGTGGTCTACGACATCCCCGAGTTCAGCTCGCCCGACTTCATCACCAAGGCCTCGGCCTTCTTCGACATCGAGCAGCTCGATTCCCCCGACGTCAGCATTCTCTCCAAGACGCCCGGCGTGGCCATCATAGCCGCCACCGGAGACGGCAACTATCTGCTCAAGGCCAAGAAGGACGTCATCGCCAAAGAACTGGCCAACATCCCCTCGCGTCAGGCCCAGCTCGACGTCGTCCAGCTACACTCCATCATCCTCGATCGCATCCTCGGCCTCAGCGCCGACACCATCACCAAGCTCGGCAACGTCCGCTTCATCCGCGAAGTTGACGAGGCGGTGGGCCTGGTCACCAGCGGCGAAGCCGACGTGGCCTTCCTCATCAAGCCCATCACCCTCGACCAGCTCAAGGACGTCTCGCTCTCCATGGACGTCATGCCGCAGAAGTCCACCGACTTCTACCCCAAGCTATTGAGCGGCCTCGCCATCTACGCCCTCGACTAAACCACCAAAGGCGCGGCCATCACAAAGATGACCGCGCCCCCACCCATAAGTTCCCCACCGTCATTCTGACCCTGAGCGTAGCCGACGGGGAAGACCCCCCGCATTTGTTTTTGCCGTTACTTGTTTCAAATTGGTGACATTAGCAAGGAGGAAAAGCTTTTCCCATTGCGTTGGGCTCCAAGTGACAAGAACGGCGTTTAGCGGGACTGACAGGAAGTCCCATAGTACGAAGGTTCGCAGAAGTTTGACCCCGCCCGTAACCAGGGGACGAAGCAGCGTCTATTTCTGACGAATCACGTTTACCGCGATGTCGGACTCAGTCTTGATGCGGATTGATTGACCATCCTTCGTGGGTGGCTCGAACAACCAAGTCATCATTTGGTCGTGAATTTTTTGTGTAAGTGATGCACTCGGGGATTTCTCGACGTTTGCCATCTCGACCGTCCCGTCCTGCCTTATCTGAAGCACGACATGAACGGTGATTCGGCCCTGCACCTTGTCATCAATGAATACGGGCTCCAGCGAACATGACACGCAACGCAGCGCTCCGGTCGGCGGTTTTGTCCCCAAAGCAGGGGTCGTCTGTTCGTGAGGCGAGGGGACTTCGGGGGGCGCCTCAACATCTGACACCTTGCCGAGCGCAGCGCAGTTCACGTTCTGGTTTAGCGTGCAAATGTTTCGTCCAGCGACAGCCCATTTTGCCGTTAGCGGCCCTTTAGGAATCGCTGCATAGGTCGTTGCTTGATGGAAAAAATCGACAAGCAAGGCCCCTGATGCAAGACAGCCCTGAGAGTTGCAAATGCCGCAAGATTCCCAGTAACAAGGGTGAATCTCGTTGGCAGTATGCGTCCAATGCGTGCCATCGTCTGAGTAAGTCGCCATCGGGACGCTATGTCCCCCGCCGGGTTTGTCCTTATCGACGACCTCGTGTCCAGTTGCCCAGTACTTGCCATCAACGCGCAGAAGGTCTTTGATCCCTGTGCTAGGTGGATCGTAAAAGCTCCAACTCTTACCGCCGTCGATCGTCGCAAGAAATCCGCCCTCAGCGTACGGACCTTCGGTGAGAACTGCTGCCATCTTGTCTGGCGAGAGCGCCACGAGAAACGGCGTGAATGCGAAACGCTGCAGTGTATCGGCAGGCTGTACGATCTGGCGGGGTGAATCGCTACCGTCGAGATAAAAGAGGGACGGTGCAGTACGAAATAATCCGTGAGTCGCATCAGAGAACGATGCGAGCAGAATCGTGTCACTTCCGAAATGATGTGTCTCCCATGTATCCCCACCATCATTCGTGAAGAGAACCGTCCCTCCGGTTCCGTAGGCATATCCGAACTTTGTAGAAAAGAAGTCGATGCCGAAGATCATTGCGCCCGCACCGGATGCGCGATGATGGATTGTCCAGCTCTTACCATCAGGTGAAGATGCGATAGATTCATTGGGGCCGCAGACCCAAAATGCCCCCCCATTAGAGGTGATTGCGAGCGCATGGAAGCCCGGATTGCCAGTCAACCACGCGGATACTTGGGCGTGGGATGCCAGACATATCGTGAGACATAGGAGAAGTACAGCTCTACTGGTGCGCATAGATAGAAAGTTTAGCAATCGAAATTAGATTAGTACCGACTAGTCGGCTTCTCATCTCCAATCTGCTTCTAATAGTTGAATTGATGGAGTGCGAGTTTCGTAGCAGGCTCGTTAAGACTCCCTTCTCACATCTACGAGGAACCAACTCCTTCAACCACGCCCTCCATCCCAACCAATTACAATCAAACCCATTGACTCCCCCCCGGAAGCAATCCGTCGCCGCCGTCCTGCTCACCCTCAGCAGCCTCGCGTCCCTCGCCCAAACCCCAGCGCAGCCTCAAGCCCCACCATCGACACCATCACAAGCCGCGCCGTCACAGGCAGCTCCCATCGCCCCGCGCCCCACTCGCACCCTCATCCTCATCGACCCCGCCCACGGAGGCCCCGACACCGGAGCCCACCTCCCCAACGACGTGCTCGAAAAAGACATCACCCTCGCCTTCAACAGCCGCCTCCGCGCCCTGCTCTCGACGAACAACTTCGCCGTCATCTCCACTCGCACCTCCGACCCCAGCGCCGCCTTCACCACCGACCAGCGCGCCGAGATCGCTAACCATGACCGGCCCGCCGCCTGCCTCATCCTCCACGCCACCAGCAGCGGTTCCGGCATCCATCTCTTCACCTCCAGGCTCACTCCACCCGAGCATCCCACCCACATCCTCCAATGGAACACCGCGCAAGCCGCCTTCACTCCTGCCAGCCGTAGCCTCGCCAATCAGATCGGCCTCGCCCTGCTCGATGCCAAGCTCCCCGTCATCCTCGGCCAGGCCACCGTCCCTCCACTCGATAACCTGACGTGCCCCGCCATTGCCATCGAACTCGCTCCACTGGCGAGCACCACTCCGGTCACCAACGCCAACTACCAACAGCGCGCCGCCCAGGCCATCGTCACCGCGCTCATCAACTGGCGGGCTGAGAATGCAGCGGAAGGGGCCGCCCAATGATCCCCCGCTACCAGCGCATTCTCTTCTGGAGCCTCGTCGGCGGAATCTTCCTGATGGGCGCCTTCCTCATCCACGGCTGCCGCCAGGCCCACAAACGCCTCACCGCGCTCAACGACGCCACCCCCATCGCCGCGCCCACCACCACCAGCACCCAGGATGTTACCCTCTACCTCGCCAACGACGCCGACGGCTCCATCGCGCCCACGCAGGAGGAGTTGGCCTTGCCCCAGGACCCCACCCTCCGCGCCCGCGCCCTGCTCGAACATCTCCTCGCAGAATATGCCGGGCCCGCCTCAACGCATGTTCTCAAAAGCGGCCCTGCGGTCGATGATGTCTTCTTCCTCCCCCTGCCCATCACCGCCCCCGCGCCCACCAATACCCTCAGCGCAACCACCGGCCTGCCTCAGCAGTCGAAAGCCGCTCCGGCACACGCTGCGAAATCAACCGGCGAAGTAGCCGTCGTCAACCTCCACGGCTCCTTCGTGGAAAACCACCCCTCCGGCATCGAGGTCGAAAACCTCACCCTGCTCTCGATCATCGGCACCCTCCACGCCAACTTCCCCCAACTCACCGAGGTCCGCTTCCTCGTCGACGGCCAGGCCCACGACACCCTTAGCGGCCACGCCGACCTGAAGCATGCCTACCCCGCCGTAGACACCACGACCACCCCCACGCCACCTCAGCCCGAAGCCGCACCCAATCCGCAGGAAACGACCCAGCCATGACCGCGAAGACTGCAAAGCCAGCAAAGCTCCTTCCCCCCAACCCCACCATCGGCGTCTTCGACTCCGGCTTCGGCGGCCTCACCGTCCTGCGCGACCTTCTCCCCCTCATCCCCGGCGCGCGCTATATCTACCTCGGCGACACCGCCCGCCTGCCCTACGGCTCCAAGTCCCGCGAGACCATCGCCCGCTACGCCGTCTCCAGCGCAAAGTTCCTCGAAGAGCAGGGTGCCGATCTGCTCTGCATCGCCTGCAACACCGCCAGCGCCCTCGCGCTCGAAGACATCAAGCAGGCCATGCCCATCCCTGTCGTCGGCGTCATCCAGCCCGGAGCCGAAGCCGCCCTCGCCACTTCGGAAGCCTCTCCCACTCAAAAATCAGTCCTCGTCCTCGCCACCACCGCCACCACCCAATCGCACGCCTACGCCCAATCTCTCAACGCCCTCGGCCTCGCAGCCACCGAAAAGGCCTGTCCGCTGCTTGTCCCTTTGGTCGAAGAGGGCTGGATCGACCACCACGTCACCGCCGAAGTTCTTCGCATCTACCTCACTGAGGCCTTCGTCGAAGCACCCAACGCCGAGACACTGCTCCTCGGCTGCACCCACTACCCCCTGCTGCAGCCGCTCATCGAACGGACCCTCGCCGAACTCAACCATCCTATGACCATCATCGACTCCGCCGCCGCCACAGCCGCCAGCGTAGCCGCATTTTTCCCCCCCGACCCCAAAGGCGAGCCCGCTACCAGCCGCTTCTACGCCACCGACTCCATCGAAAAATTTCAGCGCCTCGGCTCCAGCTTCCTCGGCCACCCTCTCAGCGAAGTCCACCTCCTCGACCTCGGCGGATAGATAGCGGCCCGTAGTTTGGGACCATCGACGGATTTAAGAATCCCGTCATTCACAAAAAATAAAGGCCCCCGGTAACAGGGGCCTTCACTTCTATTTCGAACTGTCTAGAAGATATTCCAGAGCAACTGGTTGTAAACATCGTGATGGAACTGCACCTCGGGAGCCTTGACGATCGTTCCCAGCAGCCGTGCGCAGCGATCTGCCGAAGCCTGTTTAAGGTCGGCATAGCGCGCCTTCACATCCTCGCCCAGCAGCTCTCCCGTCCATTCGGCACCGCGGAAGTTCTCAAGAGCGGTGTAGATGTTGTCCGGCAAATAGCGCTCCGCCTGGCGCAGGTTCTTGATCTTCGAGGTCTGGCCATGCAGACCGGTCTTGAAGATCGAGTACAGCACAAGGTAGGGGTTCGCATCCGGTCCAACCGAACGGACCTCGACGCGCGACGACTTCTCGTTGCCGATAGGAATACGAATCATCGAGCCGCGATCCACAGCCGAAGCCTTGATCTGGTTCGGCGCCTCAAAGTGAGGATCGAGGCGGCGATAAGCATTCACGCTGGCATTCAGCAGCAGGCAAAGATCGTTGCCGTGCGTCAGGATGCGGTCGGTAAACTGCCACGCCAGCTTGGAGATCTTCTCCTCGCCCTTCGGGTCCCAGAAGAGGTTCTTGCCGCCCTTGGTGACTGAAACGTTGGTGTGCATGCCGCTTCCGTTGACGCCGACCACCGGCTTCGGCAGGAAGCTGGCCGTCATGCCCATCTGTGTCGCTACCTGGCGGCAGATCAGCTTGTAAAGCTGAATCTGGTCAGCCGCGGCAACGACCTCGCCGTAGGTGTAGTTGATCTCGAACTGCGAAGGCGCAACCTCGGGATGATCCTTCTCGTTTTCAAAGCCCATCGCGCGCTGCACTTCAGCGGTGGTGTCGATAAATTCACGCAGTGGATCGCCCGGCAGCGAGTGATAGTAGCCGCCCTTGTTGACATAGTCGAACCGGCCAGTCTCGTGATAGCTGCGCTCGGCATCAATGCCCTCGAAGAGGAATCCTTCGATCTCGTTGGCTGCATTCAGCGTGTAGCCCTGCTTGTCGAACTGCTCCTGCGAGAACTGCTTGAGCACGCTGCGAATGTCGCCGCTGTAGATGCCGCCGTTCTTGTCGATCACCTCGCCGAAGACAAGGACCTTGCCGCCCCCGAAGACATCGGCGGGCGCCCAGTAGAACGCGCTCCAGTCGATACCGAGCCGGAGATCGCTCTCGCGCTGCGCTGTAAAACCGCGGATGGACGAGCCATCGAACGTCAGGTTGTCATAGCTCTTGATCAGAAATTTCTTGTCATAGTCCAGCATGTGCAGACGGCCTTCGAGGTCGCTGAACAGCACGGTGACGGCCTTGATACGGCGTTCATCGGTCAGGTACTTCAGACGCTCTTCCTGAATCACATCGGCCGAGACGCGCTTCTTGCGCTGCTCCTTCGCCTGCAGGTTCAAGTCTTCAAGTTCACCATACGGAAGTTCCAGAAAATCACGTAATTCGCTCAAAGTAACCACTCCTTCTGCCATGAAATACACGGCTGCCGCACTCGGCGGTGATGAATACAAACGCTGTGTGATGGATGAGCCGCAGAAGCGTCGTGGATTCTTCGGCACTTCCAACGTATCAGATATTCTCTGCTGAAAAAAGACCGAATCAGGCCTTTCGCTGGCTTTGGGGGCTCTTTGTCCTCGAAAGCGCCTCCACCGTGCCATATTCATGCAACAAAGTTATGCTTAAAGTTGACAAGCAAATTTGTTGCAGACCATAACCATCTAAAAAGGCAAAATATGGCAGCTTCCGCTAACATTCGTGTCGCCCTCATCCAGATGTCCTGCTCCCCCGACACCCAGCTCAACTTAGACAAAGCTGCAGCCCGCGTCTACGAGGCCGCGGCCCAGGGAGCCACCCTCGTCTGCCTGCCCGAGCTTTTCCGCGCCCAGTACTTCTGCCAGCGCGAAGACCACGCCCTCTTCGGCCTCGCCGAGTCCATCCCCGGCCCCTCCACCGACGTCCTCACCCGCGTCTGCCGCGAGGCCAACGTCGTCCTCGTCGCCAGCCTCTTCGAACGCCGCGCCCCCGGCCTCTATCACAACACCGCCGTCACCATCGAGCGCGACGGCCGCATCGCCGACGTCTATCGCAAGATGCACATCCCCGACGACCCGCTCTACTACGAGAAGTTCTACTTCACCCCCGGCGACCTAGGCTTCAAGGCCACTTCCACGTCTGCAGGTCCTATAGGAACTTTAGTCTGCTGGGACCAGTGGTACCCCGAAGGCGCCCGCCTCACCGCCCTCCGCGGAGCCGAGACCCTCTTCTTCCCCACCGCCATCGGCTGGCACCCCTCCGAGAAGGAAGAGTTCGGCACCGCGCAGTATGAAGCCTGGCAGACCGTCCAGCGCGCCCACGCCATCGCTAACGGAGTCTTCGTCTGCGCCGTCAACCGCGTCGGCCACGAGCACGGCGACGTCAAATTCAAGGTCACTGCCGCCGACGGCAACCCCGCCACCCTCGAACTGCACGGCCCCGGCGACCACACCTCCCACTCCGGCATCGAGTTCTGGGGCGGGAGTTTCATCGCCGACCCCTTCGGCCGCATTCTCGCCCAGGCCAGCTACGACCAGGAAGAGATCCTTATCGCCGATCTCGACTCCAAACTGGTTGAAGTCACCCGCCAGCACTGGCCCTTCCTCCGCGACCGCCGCATCGACGCCTACGAAGGCATCGCCAAGCGCTTTTTGGACTAAGCCCATCGCGGAGATAGCCCTTGATGGTATTTTGAACTCAAACGTTTTAGATTATGGACAATTGAGCGTTCCGGGCTGCAACGCGGAAAGATCCGTAAAAGAACTTGGACTGTTCGGCTGTTCAAAGCACTTATCACCTAAAAGGAAGCCAGCATGTTTCTCGGAGTAGACGTCGGCACCGGCGGCACCAGAGCAATTCTCATCGACCGCGACGGCAAAGTCGTCGCCTCAAGCAGTGCTGAACACGCGCCCGTCCACTCCGAGCACATCGGATGGGCGGAGCAGGACCCCGAGGACTGGTGGCGCGCCGCCCGCGAGGCCATTGCCGGAGCCATCGCTCAGAGTGAACTCGCCGGCTCCGTGATCGAAGCCATCGGCCTCACTGGCCAGATGCACGGCTGCGTCATGCTCGACGCTAACGGCAAAGTGCTCCGCCCCGCTCTCATCTGGTGCGATCAGCGCACCCAACCTCAATGTGACTGGCTGACGGAAAAGATCGGATTCGAGCGCCTCATCGAGCTGACCTGCAACCCAGCTCTGCCTAACTTCACCCTGACCAAGCTTCTCTGGGTCCGCGAGCATCAACCCGAAATCTTCGCCCGCATCGCCCATGTCCTCTGCCCCAAGGACTACGTCCGCTACCGCCTCACCGGCGAGTTCGCCATGGACATGCAGGAGGCCAGCGGAACTCTTCTGCTCGACGTAGCTCACCGCCGCTGGTCTACCGAGGTAGCGGAAGCCGCCGGAATCCCGCTGCAATGGCTTCCCCGCCTCTTCGAAGGCCCCGAGATCTGCGCCCGCATCTCCGATGTCGGAGCGGGAGCCACCGGACTCGCCGCAGGCACACCCGTAGCAGCCGGAGCCGGAGATCAGGGTGCCGGAGCCGTCGGCATGGGCATCCTCGCTCCCGGCTCCGTCTCTGCCACCATCGGCACCAGCGGAGTCGTCTTTGCTGCCACCGACGCCCCCACCAAAGACCGCCTCGGCCGCCTGCACACCTTCTGCCATGCCGCTCCCGGTCGTTGGCACGTCATGGGAGTCACCAACGGAGCCGGACTCAGCCTTCGCTACTTCCGCGACACCTTCGCCGCCACCAGCAGCTACGACGCACTCAGCGCACTTGCAGCCGAGGTCCCCGCCGCCAGCGATGGTCTGCTCTGGGCGCCCTACCTTTTCGGCGAGCGCACACCACATCTCGACCCTGAAGCTCGCGCCGCTTTCGTCGGCATCACTGCCAGCCATACCCAGGCACATTTCGTCCGCGCCGTCCTCGAAGGCGTAGCCATGAGCCTCCGCGACACCTTCACCCTCTTCCACGAGTTGCATATCCCCGTCGACAGCATCCGCCTCGGCGGCGGCGGAGCCCGTGGCCCCCTCTGGCGTCAAATTCAGGCCGACGTCTACGGCCAGCCCGTCGAATTATTGGAAGCTGAAGAGGGCGGAGCCTTCGGAGCTGCTCTCCTCGCCGGTACCGGAGTCAACGCGTGGCCCAGCGTCGAAGCCGCCTGCGCTGCCACCATTCGCGTTGCTCAGACGATCGCTCCACAGAACGCCGCAGCGATGGGAGAGGCTTACCGCCAGTACCGCAAGATCTACCCGGCCCTGCGCTCCATCGCCACCACAGCCAGCTAGCCCACCGCTCTGCCGATCTCGTTATTGAACGAGCCGTTAAAAACCGGGGTAAGTCTTTCCTCTCCTGTCTATGAAACACTGTTGGCACAACGAACCAAGGAGAGCAGCAAATGTCAGACATCGGAGTTGCAGTCATTGGATTCGGCCTCGCCGGACGCGTCTTCCACGCCCCCTTCGTCCATGCCGTGCCCGGTCTTAAGCTCGAAGCCATCGTGCAGCGCCGCGGCGACGAAGCAGCCAAAGCCTATCCCAGCGCCCGCATCCTACGTTCGGTCGAAGAGGCCCTCGCCGATCCCGCCATCCAACTCATCGTCGTCGGCACCCCCAATGAGACCCACTTCCCTCTTGCCAAACAGGCCCTCGAAGCAGGCAAGCACGTCGTCATCGACAAGCCTTTCGCCGCCACCAGCGTCCAGGCCCGCAAACTGATCGATCTGGCCAAATCTCGCAATCTCGTACTTGCACCCTTTCACAACCGCCGCTGGGACGGAGACTTTCTCACCGTCCGCAAACTCGTGGACCAGAAGGCCGTAGGCCGGCTTGTAACCTTTGAAAGCCATTTTGACCGGTTCCGCCCACTGCCCCGCGAAGCCACATGGAAGGAATCCGGCAACCCGGCGAATGGAATGCTCTTCGATCTGGGCCCCCATCTCGTCGATCAAGTGCTTGCCCTCTTTGGTTCGCCCCAGGGCATCACTGCCAGCGTCCGCAAAGATCGCGACGCCACCGATATCGAAGACGCCTTCGACATTACTCTGCACTACCCCCGCCTGCTTGCCCACTGCCGCGCCACCATGCTGGCTTGCGATGCCGCACCCCGCTTCCTGCTCCATGGGACCCACGGCAGCTTCAAGAAGTACGGCCTCGATCCACAGGAGCCTGCCCTCCTCGCCGGGGCCACGGTCCCGCCGGTCGGTGATCCAAAGCAGTGGCTCGCGGAGCCTGAATCCGAGTGGGGAACACTGACTGTAGCCCCGAACCCAGCCGAACCCGGAACTCTAACCCGCACTCCTGTCAAGACCGAACTGGGCGACTATCGCAACTACTATGCAAACGTCCGCGACGCCATCAACGGCAAAGCGCCACTAGCAGTTCAGCCGGAAGATGCCTACCGGGTCATCCGTCTGCTTGAAATGGCACGCGGAAGCTCCAGCGAAGCCCGCACCCTGCCCGTAACCTTCTAACGAAAAACGATGCTTCCAAACAAAGGGCACGGCCGAAGCCGTGCCCTTTCTACAAATGCCCCCAATGGGAACTCAGGACGATTGCCCATAGGTGGCTGAAGCACCGTGCTTGCGGAAGTAGTGCCGGTCGAGCAGCGACTGCGACACCCCCTTGCACTCAGCCTGCAGCGTCAACGTGCGATAAGCCATCCGCGCCACCGCTTCGAGCACTACGGCGTTGTGCGCCGCGTCATGAGGCGTTCTGCCCCATACAAACGGAGCATGGCCAGCCACTAAACAGGCAGGCACGGCCAGCGGATCGATTCCTTTGAAACGCTCGACGATTGCCAATCCCGTCTCGTGCACGTAGCGTCCGCCGATGGCCTCATCCGTCAGCTCTTCCGTGACCGGAACCGGCCCATAGAAGTAGTCGGCATGGGTTGTTCCGAGCGCTGGAATTGCCATTCCCGCCTGTGCGAAGCTGGTCGCAAACTCCGAGTGCGTATGCACCACCGCACCAATCTCGGCGAATTCCCTGTACAGCAGCGTATGCGTATCCAGATCGGAGGATGGCCGCAGCGTTCCTTCAACGATCTTTCCCTCCAGATCGGTCACCACCATATGCTCCGGACGAAGATCGTCATAATCAACGCCAGAGGGCTTGATCACCACCAGCCCCTGCTGTCGATCGACTCCACTGGCGTTGCCAAACGTGTAGAGGACGAGCCCCCGTCGAACCAGTTCAAGATTGGCCTCAAGCACCGACTTTCGCAATTCTTCAAGCAGCATAAACAGCATTTCCTCTCAGCAGATCCGCAACCTCTCATGCAAGACCTTCAGAATATCCGAAACATCTTTGCGAATGCTTTCCCTTGATAAAGTAAGGGCATGAACAACGAGCAGGAATCAAACCTCCAGTCCCTCCCCCTCGGCTTTCAATGGGGCGCAGTCAAGGCTGGGATCAAGGCCAGCGGCAAGCTGGACGTCGCGGTCGCTATCGCACCAAACACCGCAAATGCAGCGGTGATGTTTACCAAAAATCAAGTTGTTGCAGCCCCCGTAACCGTCGGACGCCGTCATCTCCAAACCACGGGCGGGCGAGTAGGAGCGGTACTGGTAAACGCCGGCAATGCGAATTGCGCCACCGGACAGGCCGGAATCGAGGCCTGCGTGAAGACGTGTGTGGCCGCGGCAGAGATATTTCACTTCATCTTCGACGAGGTCTTCCCTTCCTCGACTGGCATCATTGGCGTTCCCTTCCCATTTGAAAAAGTGGTCGCAGCGTTGCCAGCGGTACAGGTGGCATTGGGAAGTACTCCAGAACATGCGGAACTGTTTGCCCAGGCCATTATGACCACGGACACGCGCATGAAGACCGCCCGCGCAGTCGTCGACATTGACGGGGCCAGGGTAAACATTTTTGGCGCGGCAAAGGGCGCGGGCATGATTCATCCTCAATTGGGAGCCCCAGTGGGCCCTCCTCATGCCACCATGCTGGTCTACCTCTTCACCGATCTCGCAGCCGAGAGCGAAGAATTGAACAAGCTTCTTGCGCCGGCCGTTGAGCGAAGTTTCAACTGCATCTCCATCGATGGCGATACCTCCACCAACGACACCGTCCTTCTACTGGCCAGTGGTGCCAGCAGAGTAGAACTCACAGAACGGACGACCGAACCTTTCGCCAATGCGCTGAATCTCGTCTGCGCCTCTCTCGCTCACCAGATTGTCGATGACGGTGAAGGTGTAACCCATGTCGTCACACTGCACGTCGCCGGAGCACGCACCGAAGCAGAGGCAAAGCAGGTAGCCAAGGCGATCGCGCACTCTCCACTCTGCAAGACAGCCTGGTCGAGCGCCGACCCTAACTGGGGTCGCCTGCTTGCTGCTGCCGGCTATAGCGGTGTCGAGTTCGACCCTGCGAAAGTAAATATCAGGATCGGGACCCAACCAGTCTTTGAACTTGGAATGCGGTCGCCACTTTTCGATGAAGCTGCCGCCCACGCGGCAATGCAGGAACGGGAATACACCATCACGTTCGATCTGGGCCAAGGCGCCGCGGAGTGCCGGTTCCTCACCTGCGATCTCACCGCGGAATATGTTCGAATCAACGCGGATTACTCTACCTAGGACTTATTTCTAAAACCAACGCACCGAGGTCGATTATCAGCTCCCCATTTGCAGATTTCCTTTGGAAACCGGGAAGCAAGTGACGTTTCTGCCCCAAGGCGACTATCCTAGGGGCAGTGCATTTTGGAGCGCTTGATCTACAACCCCGGCAACTAGGGATATAAGGACTGCTTATGACGATGAAACTTGAAACTCCGGCCCAGATCGATTTTTCTGAAGAAGTGTCCGAGTGGATTGAGGCCTTCGACGACGTCGTTGCGAACGACTGGGAGCGCGGCGCGGAACTGCTCGAGACCCTCAGGCAGAGAGCGCAACAGGTCGGAGTGCCAACGTCCAGCGAGCTGACGACACGCTATCTGAATACGATTCCCAAGCAGGATGAGGTTCCCTATCCGGGCGACAGGACACTGGAACGCCGGGTCGAAGCGCTGCTTCGCTGGAATGCGATGGCCATGGTGCATGGCCAGAATAAAAAGGACGCGGGCATCGGCGGCCACATCTCGACCTACTCCTCTCTCGCAACCCTGCTTGAGGTTGGCTTCAACCATTTCTTCCGCGCCAAGTACGGAGACGAGCCCGGCGACTTCATCTACTTCCAGGGCCACGCATCTCCGGGCGTGTATGCGCGCGCCTATCTTGAGGGACGATTCGACGATGATCACCTCAAAAACTTCCGTCATGAATTACGCGGCACGCCAGGCCTAAGCTCTTATCCCCACCCGTGGTTGATGCCGAATTTCTGGAACTTTCCCACCGTGTCCATGGGCATCGGCCCTCTGAACGCCATCTATCAGGCGCGGTTCATGCGGTACCTTGAGCATCGTGGACTCATCAAACCGACCGAGCGCAAGGTCTGGGCATTTGTGGGCGACGGCGAGACCGACGAAGTCGACACGCTGGGCGCGATCTCCGTTGCCTCACGGGAAAAGCTCGACAACCTGATCTTTGTAGTCAACTGCAACCTGCAGCGGTTGGACGGCCCGGTACGCGGCAACAAGCGGATCATCGATGAACTGGAAGGACACTTCCGCGGAGCCGGATGGAATGTCATCAAGGTGATCTGGGGTTCGGACTGGGACGCACTCTTTGAGCGCGACCACACCGGCCTGCTGCTAAAACGCATGGAAGAGTGCGTTGATGGCGACTTTCAGACATTCAAGGCGAAGGATGGCGCTTATCTGCGCGAAAATTTCTTCGGCAAATATCCCGAGTTGCTGGAACTCGTCAAGGACATGACCGACGACCAGCTTCAGCGCCTGCATCGTGGCGGCCACGATGCGGCGAAGATCTACAACGCATACAAGCGGGCAATGGAGCACAAGGGTGGTCCGACAGTAATCCTGGCCAAGACCGTGAAGGGCTATGGCATGGGCTCGTCGCAGGCACGCAACGCCACACATAACGAGAAGAAGATGGCCGACTCCGAGTTGGCTGCATTTGTGAAGCGCTTCGACATTCCCATTCCCGAAGAAGCGGCAGCCCACGGCACGCCCTATCGCCCCGCGCAGGACGCGCCCGAGATCGTCTATATGCAGGAGCGGAGGCGGGAGCTGGGCGGCCACATGCCGAAGCGTGAGGTGCCGAAGTCGGACTTCACGGCACCCGCATTGGACTACTTTGCCGAATGGACTGGAGGCTCGAACAAGCGCGCCGTCTCGACGACGATGGGCTTTGTAAGCATCCTGCGCCACCTCTTGAAGGACCCCAGGATCGGCAAGCTGATCGTGCCGATTCTCCCCGACGAGGGCCGCACCTTTGGCATGGAATCGGCGATCCGCCAGGTTGGCATCTATGCCCCCGAGGGTCAGAAATATAGCCCCCACGATGCCGATATGCTGCTCTATTATCGCGAGGCGCAGGACGGCCAGATACTGGAAGAAGGCATTACCGAAGCCGGTTCGATGGCGTCATTCACGGCAGCCGGTACGGCCTACGCAAACTACAAGATCCCAACGATTCCCTTTTACATGTACTATTCGATGTTCGGATTTCAGCGCATCGGAGACATGGTCTGGGCCTTTGCGGATGCGCGCGGCAAGGGCTTCCTGATGGGAGGGACCGCAGGCCGCACGACCATGCTTGGCGAGGGTCTGCAGCATCAGGATGGACACAGCATCGTGCTGGCCAGCACGGTCCCGACCTGCCTCACCTACGACCCGGCATTCGTCTATGAGCTGGCAGTCGTGGTGCAGGATGGCATTCGCCGGATGTATGAGAAGGGCGAAGACGTCTTTTACTACATCACCATGTACAACGAAGACTATGCCATGCCCGCAATGCCGGAAGGCGCGGCTGAAGGCATCTTGCGCGGCCTGTATAAGCTGAAGGCAGCCGAAGGCGAAGCGGCGGCGCAACTCTTCGGCAGCGGAACCATCATGAACGAAGTGCTTCGCGCACAAGAGATTCTTTCTACAAAATACGGCGTGCAGACCAATGTATGGAGCGTCACGAGCTATACCGAACTGCGGCGCGATGCTCTTGCTGTAGAGCGCTGGAACCGCCTGCACCCTGCCGAAAAAGAGCGCCAGAGCTATCTGCAGACGGCGCTCGCAACAACGCAGGGCCCCATCATCGCAGCCAGCGATTACATGAAGGTGGTGCCCGATCAATTATCGCCGTGGCTCACGACCAGACTGGTATCGCTGGGGACGGACGGCTTCGGGCGCAGCGACAATCGCGAGCATCTGCGCAGCCATTTCGAGGTGAACGCGGAGTCTATCGTCGGCGCGACCCTCTCGAAGCTCTCGCGCGAAGGCAAGTTCAAGCCGAAGCAGGCACAGAAAGCGCTAACGGAACTCGGCCTCGACATTGAGGCTGTTGATCCAGCCAGGGCTTAGCTCGCAACAATGAGCAGCACTTTGAGATCGAGGGTTCCTCACGGAGCCCTCGATTTTTGCAGAAGCACTGAGATGATGGGAGACCTCACTTGAGCGAGACAGCGCCACACGAAAATCCGTTAGTCCCCAATAAAAAACTTCGGCAGATCTATACCGCGATGGTCGAGGCAAGATTATTAGACGAGCATGTCGCTAAACTTCAGCGTAAGTCGAAAGCGAAGCACCGGCTCTATTCGACCTTTGGCCAGGAGGCCTGCCGGACAGCGACGGCCATTGAACTGAACTCAGGCGATCTAGTCAGCGATGTTCAGGTCAGCGCAACAATGGATCTTCTTTTTGGGGCTGCTCTCCCTCCTCTGCTCCGTCATATCGACGCAGTGATCTCCGGTAAGCAGCCCCGCACGACCATGCCGACGGAAGAAGTTCTCGCAAGACGTCAATTGCCCTGGATCGACGATGCAGGCGATCGTCTCAAGATAGCGCTCGGTGCGGCCCTTGCTTTCAAGACACTCAAGCAAAGTAACCTTGTCGTTGCCTACCTCCACAACACGGACTTGCCGAAACGATCCTGGAAAGAGGTCCTTACGCTCGCGGCGAAGCTGAATCTGCCGATCATTTTTGTGGTTCTCCCCGAGGCGGGCAGCAAAAATTCTCAATCTACAAACCTCTGCGCAAAGGCACGGTCAGCCGGCGTCCCCGGAATTCCCGTGGATGCCAGCGACGCCGTAGCTCTGTATCGCGTCGCTCAGGAATCGATGGGGCGAGCACGAGGAGGCGACGGTTCCGTGCTGATCGAATGCATTCTTTATCGCCCACAGGGGCAACGAAATGACGAAATCGACGATCCTATCCTTCACATGAAAAACTTTATGACCGCGCGAAAAGTTTGCAGCAACGAGTGGGCGGATCGCACCGGTGACATCGTTCGTAAAAAATTAGACGCAGCTAATCGCTGAGCCTTCAACTGTTTCTCTGGACTGCCTCCTCATCTAATTTCAGCGGCAGAGACGATACACTGTCATAGCGATCTAAATAGAAAAGTTTTGAGGTGCGAGTGCGGAAAAGAGCCTATCTTCCTTTTGCGGTCATCGTTGCGTGTGCCGGGTCGGCTGTATTTGCACAGACATTGACACCGGCGTCGCAAGCGGCGCCGGCAGTTGCTCCATCATCAACAGCGGCACTGCCTGCCTACGCGCCGCAAGACCAACCAGCAACGCCGGCAATGCCGCCACCCAAGACAGCGCCCCAGCCTGCCGTGCCGCCAGCGACCGCTACGCCGGCAAATCCCTTCACCGCGTATGTACCCTACGGGCCGCTCGACGAAGACAAACCATCAGACCATTACGGGTCGACCTACATCCCCATGGATAGCTGGGTCTATCCCGCGATGACACGCCTCTACTCGATGGGATATCTCGACACTATGTTTCTGGGTATGCGCCCCTGGACGCGCCGCAGTGCGCTGCACATGCTTCAGGACTCGAAGCACGACATCGTCAACAGCAATAACGAAGAGGCGCAGGACATCCTCGCAAAACTCCTGACCGAGTTCGACGCAGAGGTCCCTTCAGGATTTACGGCACGCGGCGCGGTCTATGGACTGGAGTCCGCCTACACGCGATTTATGGGAATCGGCGGCACGCCGCTGCGCGACAGCTACCACCTCGGGCAGACGATCAGCAACGACTACGGGCGTCCCTACGAGTCAGGGTTTAACAATGTCACCGGTTTTTCGACCGTCAATGAGCTGGGACGATTCTCGCTCTACGTGCGTGGAGAATACCAGCACTCTCCCTCCGCGGACGGGTACTCTCATGCACTGGCCACTCAACTATCGAACAACGACCTTATCCCTTATGCTCCACCTGACGAGCCACAGGCAACCATCCCCGCAGGCCCTATCGCCGCGCAGAACCCATTTCGTTTAGTCGAAGCCTCTTTGTCGTTTCATCTGCTGGGTCACGAGATCTCGGGAGGCAAAACGGATGCCTGGCTTGGACCGGCAGCAGGCGGAGCGATGGCATGGTCCAACAACGCGGAGAACATTTATTCCTTCCGTGTGAACCGCGTTGAGCCGCTGAATGTCTTTTTACTGTCGAAGTTGCTTGGACCGCTACGGTACGACTTCTTCATCGGCAGTCTGAAGGGACATACCCACCCCAATAGCCCCTGGGTCCACTCCGAGATGTTTTCTTTTCGCCCGACAGTGAACTTTGAATTTGGCTTTCAGAGGACAATCATCTTTGGCGGGAAAGGCCATGCTCCTGTCACGCTGCACAGCTTCCTCAAGGGCTTCTTCAATCTAAGCGATACGACCGAGGCTGAGAAATTTTCACGCAACGATCCAGGGGCTCGCTACAGCGATTTCAACTTCTCCTATCGCCTCCCCTTTGTACGGCGCTATGCCACGCTCTATGCCGATTCGATCGCGCATGACGATGTAACTCCAATTAGCGCTCCGCGGCGCGCTGCTTATCGCACCGGCGTCTATATTTCCCAGTTTCCAAAGCTGCACAAGCTGGATTTTAGAGTAGAAGCCGTCTCAACAGATCCAGGCGTACGAAGAAGTTATCAAGGCGAGTTTAACTATTTTGAAATAGTTCAGTTGCAGGGATATACCAACAAGGGCAATATCATGGGCGATTGGATAGGCCGCGAGGCCAAGGGCGGCCAGGCATGGTTGACCTACCATCTCTCCGGTAACGAGTGGATCCAGTTGGAGTATCTCAACAAGAAAACACCCAAGGACTTCATCCCTGGCGGCACGACGCAAAACCAGTTCAAGGCCAGCGTGGTAAAGAGACTTACGCCTGATCTGGAGATGAATGCCTGGGTCCAGTATGAAGGATGGAAGGCCCCTATCTATAAATCCGGACTACAGAAAGATACGACCGCCGCCGTCCAGTTCACCTGGTTCCCGAAGTTACATTCTTATCCGCAGCCATAGGTCGAAGATCTTCGCCAATCTGACTATTCGGGAAGTGCCGGATTGTCGCTTGGCATTTTCGAGATCGTGCACTGAACGTCGACCGCTGAAAGACCGCGTCACTGGACGCGGTCTTTGAAGTATTGCAATGAACTTTGCAGACCTTGCCGAAGACTCACCTTCGGCTCCCAGCCGAGAAGAGTTCTCGCCTTCGTAATATCGGGGCAGCGGCGGGTCGGATCATCCTGCGGCAGAGGCTTCGATACGATCTCCGTCTTCGCGCCGGTAACGGCCAGCACCTCTCGGGCGCACTCCAGAATGCTCCATTCTTCCGGATTGCCGATGTTGACCGGAAGGTGCTCCTCCGAGCCAGCCAGCAGAACAATCCCCGCGATGAGGTCGGACACATAACAGAAGCTGCGCGTCTGCGAACCGTCCCCATAGATGGTCAGAGGGTCGCCGCGAAGCGCCTGGGACATAAAGTTGGAGATCACGCGCCCATCGTTGATCTGGAGGCGCGGCCCATAGGTGTTGAAGATACGCACGAGATGGGTATTCACCCCGTAATAGCGATGATAGGCCATCACCACCGCCTCGGAGAAGCGCTTGGCTTCATCGTAAACAGATCTTGGCCCAATGGGATTGACGTTCCCCCAATAGGTCTCAACCTGCGGGTGGACCTCGGGATCGCCATAGCACTCGGACGTGGAAGCATGGAGATGTCCGGCGTTGTATTTACGCGCAAGGTCGAGCGTATTGACCGTTCCTGCCGAACCGACAAAGAGTGTCTCGACCCCCAGCCGGCTGTAATCGACAGGGCTGGCCGGCGAGGCGAAATTGAAGACGAAATCAAGCTTTCCCGGATCGAACGGTTTGCAGATGTCGTGCTCGATAAAGCTGAAACGAGGCTCGCCTGCAAGCTGCTTGAGATTCTCCATATCTCCGGTGCAGAGATTGTCTACGCCGACGACCGTATGCCCTTTGGCCAGCAAAAAATCACAGAGATGAGAGCCCAGGAAGCCCGCGGCCCCGGTGACGAGAATCCGTTGAGACATTGATCTTTGTTACCTTTCTTGACCTCGCAATCGGAAGCCCGATTCCAATCAGGCCCTCCCCGAAAACGGGGTTTTCTTTACAGGATAGGAAGCTGGCCGTCCGATGCTGAGGTAGGTGAATCCATGCTGCGCGGTGACCTGAGGATCGTAGAGATTGCGACCATCGATGAGGATGGGATAGCGCATGATCTTGTTCAATTGATCGAGATCGAGCGAAGCAAACTCCTGCCAGTCCGTCAGGATCAGCAAGGCGTCGGCGTCCCGGGCTGCTTCATAGGCGCTGTCAGCATAATGCAAACTGGCGCTGGCCGGAAGCAATTCCTGCGTACGCTTCATCGCGGCCGGATCGAAAGCGGTGATGGAGCAGCCTTCGGCGAGCAGCATCTCGACCAGATCGATGGCCGGGGACTCCCGGATGTCGTCCGTCTCCCCTTTAAATGCAAGCCCAAGCACGCCGATTCGTTTCGTGCGCAGCGTCCACAAAGCCGATCGCACCTTTGTCAGGAAGCGCCTTTTTTGCTGGACATTGATCTTTTCCACCTCGCTCAGAAGGCTGAAGTCAATGCCCATCTGTTCAGCGACGGAGCGAAATGCCGCCACATCCTTGGGGAAGCAGGAGCCCCCATAACCGATGCCGGGCCGAAGAAATTTGGGCCCAATACGGCTGTCCAATCCTATTCCGAGAGCAACCTGCTCCACATTCGCGTCGGCGGCCTCGCACAGGTTTGAAACGGCGTTGATAAAAGAAATTTTCAGCGCGAGAAAAGCATTCGAAGCATGTTTGATGATCTCCGCGCTCTTCGTCGAGGTCAGCAGCAGAAGCGGTGGCTCCGCCGGGCTGCATGGGCCGGCAATGGCATCTGGCCGTTTGTAGTATTCGCCGTTCGTAAGGGGGGCATAGATGTCCTTCAACATGGTGGCGGCCCGCTCGCTGTCAGCCCCCACCACGATGCGGTCGGGATGAAGAAAATCCGCAACCGCGGTGCCTTCGCGGAGAAACTCCGGATTCGACACAACGTCGAACAGCGCACGGTCCACTCCATTGCGTTCAATCGCCCGCCGGACCCATTCATTGGTGTAAACCGGAACCGTGCTCTTCTCTACAATCACCTTGTAACTGGTGATGGAGCGCGCGATCTCACAGGCGACTGCCTCGACGTAAGAAAGATCCGCATCGCCGGCCTCGCTTTGAGGTGTCCCCACCGCGATAAAAATTGCCTCGCACTCGCGGGTCGCCTCGCCAAGGTCCGTCATAAAGCGGATCTTGGTGTTCCGGTAGCGTTCAAGAAGCTCGGGCAGGTGGTTTTCATGGATCAGCGTGTCACCTCCCTGCAGCGCCGCGACTTTGCGATCGTCATTGTCCACACAAATGACGGTGTGTCCCATCTCCGCAAAGCAAACTGCGGCGACCAGCCCGACATATCCCGATCCGACAACGGCGATTTTAAAATTTTTGTCCATCATGCGACGAAAGAAACCTCATTCCTAACAATATCTGGTTTGGGGTGTTTTGGCTTCATGGGGGCGTAGGGAAAACCAGTCATCAAATTAACAGAAGGAAGGGATCAATATCCCTCACATTACGCGCGCTCTAGTAGACTACAGGGAATGTCTTTCCAAAATACGCAGCCTTCGCCCGGCGGGGACATGACGGGGAGCGCCGCCCCCGAATCCAGTACCACCGTCGCCGACAATACATTGTCCGAGGCGATCCTCACGCTCAAAAAGCGACGATGGATCGTGATCGTAGCTGTGTTGCTTGGCCTGGTATATGGGGTTTACAGAGCCAAAACGCAGCCCAAGCTGTACAACGCGTTTGGACAGATCCAGGTCAGGTCCGGCTCCTCGAATGAATACCGTCTGGATGCGGCGGCGGCGATGGGCGCGGGCACCGACACGGCCTCGAAGATGTTGACCGAGATACAGATCCTCAAGAGCGACTCGCTGATGTTGACTGTCGCGCGTGAGATGGATCTGGCGAACAATCCCAATTTCCTCGAGGCGAAGGGGCCCATCGGCCATAGCAATCTGGACGACCCGGCCGTACGCCAGGCGACGGTAGGCAGACTGCAGGGAAACCTGCACATCGCACTGGTTCCCAAGACCGAGATCATCAACATCAGCTACAGCAGCCTGGACCCCAAGCTCGCCGCGGACATCGTGAATAAAGTCATCTCGGCTTATATTCAACGCAGCTATGAGACAAGGTTCGCATCGACCCAGCGGGTCTCGCAGTGGCTCTCCAGTCAGTTGGACGACCTGAAACAGCAGGTCGAAACGTCTCAGGAACAGATGATGGAGTTGCAGCGGCGTCTGGGCATTCTGGGATTTGATCCGAATCACAACCAGATCAGTACATCTTTGGAGGACCTCTCCAAGGCGGCGGGCGACGCCAAACTCGCACGCATTATCGCGGAGTCGCGATATCGCGTCCTCAGCGGCATGGACCCGGATTCGATGGAGAGTTCCATCGACAGTACCCCTGGCGGGGCTCCCGCGGAATTGAACCAGCTTCGAACCCAACTTGCGACCGCCAAGGCAAATTATGCCCAGATGGAAGCGAACCTCGGGCCGAACCACCCGCAGGCGAAGGCGCTCAAGGCGCAGATTACCGAACTGAACAGCGCGGTCACGAAGGAGCAGAACCGTCTGCTGCTGCAAGCCAAGGAAAACTTCGTTGTCGCCCGCGCGAACGAAAATCAGACCAATGCAGCCCTCGAAGCCCAGAAGGCCGATGCCTATAAACTGCGCGACGACCTTATCGAATACACACTGCGCCAGCGCGAGTTTGAATCGAATCGGACCCTCTACGAGGGGCTGCTCCAAAAGCTCCGCACCGCCGGGGTCGAGGCCGGCCTGGAATCGATGGAGATCGACATCGTCGATCAGGCTCTGCCTCCAGCCCATCCCACTCTAAGGTCATCCTCAAAAATAGTGCTTGTCGGCGTGATCTTTGGCCTGATCGGTGGAATCATCATCGCCTTCCTGATGGACAGCCTGGACACGGGGTTGCGCACCATCGCGGAGGTCGAGAGCGTCACCGAACTGCCGTCCCTCGCCGTTATCCCCCGCGCTCGACGAACATCGGCAGAACAGGGCGCTGCAATGACGGCAGCGCAGAAAAACCTCGTTGTCCTCTCGCAGTCGAAGTCGCAATTTGCGGAGTCTTTCCGGTCCCTGCGAACTTCGCTGCTTCTCTCCACCACCGGACATCCGCCAAAATTCATTCTGCTCACCAGCGCCACGCCCTCTGAAGGTAAAACAACGCTCTCCACCAACCTGGCCTGCATTCTGGCGCAGGGAGATGCGCGTGTCCTTCTGGTCGATGCGGATCTTCGCAGACCCAGCGTTCATCATCGTTTTGGAATGAGCGGCAAGGTGGGGTTAACGACGGTTCTCACTGGCGCGACTTCGATCGAGAAGGCCGTCCAGAACGTCTCCGAGGTCCCGAATCTCGACATCCTGGCCACCGGTCCGATGCCTCCTTTCCCATCCGAGATGCTGAGTTCGGACGCAATGAATTCGCTGCTCCAACACTGTGCCGATCTCTATACCCATGTGTTGATTGACACGCCGCCCATCCTGTCCGTCACCGACGGCGTCGTCCTCGCGCGTCACGCCGACGCCGTGGTGCTGGTCGTCCGTCACGGCAAATCGAACAAGCATGTCGTCCGCCGCGCGCGCGACCTTCTGGTACGCTCTGGCGCTCCGGTTACCGGCATCGTACTCAATGACGTCGATTTGAATTCTCCCGACTACTATGGGTACTACGGGTATTCGGGCTATTCCTATGCCAGCGCCGACTCTGGAAGCTGGGAGCCGCAAAGCACGCCAGAAGGGCAAAATCGCAGGTCCGGGGAGACTGAATGATGAGAAAAATGGATCATCTCAGCCTTGTTTGCAGCTTTCCGCTGTCGCGGCTATCCGTCATCGGAAGGCTGCCGTTTCTGGCGGCGGCGATGCTCGCTTTATGCCTCTATCCTGCCACGGCGTCTGCTCAGTTTAGCGGCCCCGCGATCGGTATCTCTCACCCAGTCAATCCGGCGGTCACCCCAACCACCGATCCGGCAGTTCTATATCCCGCGAGCCGCGATATCATTCTGGCGCAGGGCGATCTCCTGACAGTCCAGCTCTACGGAACGAGCGACTACGCCCCGGTTGTGCGAATCAGTCTGGACGGCACGGTCCGGCTTCCCCTGATTGGCAGCCTGCACGTCGAAGGCCTCACGCTGCATCAGGCAGAACATTTAATTGCAGAGCGGTTGACCAGTGCCGGCATGTATCGCGACCCGCAGGTAACCATTCAACTCACCGAAGCGCCAAACCAGGTCGTCACCCTCACTGGCGAAATGCATGGCAATATCCCCGTGGCAGGTCAGAAGCGGCTGTTTGACATCTTGTCGGCAGCAGGCGGATTGCCCTCAACCGCAAGTCACACCATCACCATCGATCGTCCCGGCGTCCCCCAGCCGATCGTTGTCGATCTCGGGACCAATCCCGCCAAAAGCGCGAGCGCAAACATACCGGTCTTTCCGAGGGACACCATCATCGTTCCCCGCGTCGGTGTGGTCTACCTGCTTGGAGCATTCAAAACCCAGGGCGCCATTCCCATGCAGCAGAATTCGCCGCTGACCCTGATGCAGGCGACGGCGCTAGGGGGAGGCGACGGATTCCAGGGCAAGCTGGGCGATCTGCGGATCATCCGGACGCAGGGATTCGACCGTAAGGTTGTCCGTATCGATCTCAAGAAAATTTTGAAGGGCGAGGCCCCGGACCCAGTCTTGCAGGCGGACGATATCGTTCTTCTCCCAACCAATGCGATGAAGGCAGCAATCAAAAATGGAGGAGTTGCCACCTTGATAGGCATTGGCTCTCTTCTGCTCTACGCCGCTCAACGATAGATAGCTGATTGAGTCGACTTCGGACAACCAGCCGTATCGATTCCATGGAGATTCATCACCGCTTCTTCCTCAATCACGAATGACGAACGACGGATGAAGGGCGACGGACAAAAGAATGAGTCAAAAAGTAAAGCTGGCCTATCTTGTAAGCCATCCCATTCAGTATCAGGCGCCATTGCTGCGACGGATCGCGCAGGAGCCGGATATCGATCTGACGGTGTTCTATGGTTCCGACTTCTCCGTTCGGGGCTACAAAGATGAGGGCTTTGGCGGGGTGGGTGTGAAGTGGGACATTCCTCTGCTCGAGGGGTACGAGCACGAATTTCTGCCTGGGATTCGCGACAACGCCACCGTAACCTTCACGCGCCCTCTCAATTACGGTATCTTCAAACGGCTGCGCGGGCGCAAGGGCGAAGCGCCCTTTGACGTTCTCTGGGTGCACGGATACGCGACGATCAACTCGCTCCACGCCATGCTCGCAGCCAAGGCTCTTGGCATTCCCGTGCTCATCCGCGGAGACATGTGGCTGAAGGACCGCCCGCGCGGCCGAGCGAAGATGGCCTTGAAGACATTCTTCTTTCAAACATTGAAACACCTCGTCGATGGCGTCCTTTCCGTCGGGACATTGAATGAAGCATACTGGCGCCATCATCTTGGAGACGGCTTTCCGCAGTTCATGATGCCCTACGCCGTCGATAACGACTACTTTCAGGAGCGCAGCCGCATGGCACCCGAACACCGTAAAGAGCTGTTCCACGAACTCAATCTCGACCCCGCCCGGCCTGTAATCCTCTTTGCCTCGAAGCTGCAGAGCCGCAAGCGCTGCGAAGACCTGCTTGAAGCGTACAAAAATCTATCTCCAGCCCCGGGGGTGGAGCCCCATCCCTATCTCCTGATCGTCGGAGACGGAGAAGAGCGCGCGGCGCTCGAGAAGCGGGCAGTCGAGAGTGGCTTCAGAGGAATCCGCTTCTGTGGATTCAGGAACCAGTCAGAGCTGCCGCGATTCTTCGATATCGCAACTGTATTCGTTTTACCCTCTCGTCATGAGCCGTGGGGTCTAATCGTAAATGAGGTCATGAATGCCGGGCGTGCCGTCATCCTCTCTGACGACTGCGGCTGCCAGCCTGACCTCATAACGGATGGCATTGAGGGATGTGTCTTTCCGGTAGGCGACGTCGAAGCGCTCACTGCGGCCTTGCGCCGAGTACTGGCGACGCCCGAGACAGCGGCCCAAATGGGACAGCGCGGATTGGAGCGCATTCGGACCTGGAGTTTCGAAGAGGATATCCAAAGCCTGCGCCGGGCGATTGCGTTCGCCACGCGCAGGATCACCGCCTGATGATGACCCACTGGCATGACCTGGGCCTGCAACCATCGACTGCTATGCTGCAAATCATGGTGAATCACTAATGCGTATTCTTCACGTCATGGGAACTCTGGACCCCGCTGCCGGCGGCCCCTCCCAGTCAGTGCGGGTGCTGATGAGCTATGCCTCCATCGGCTACGTCGGCGAGGTCGTAACGTTCGATGATCCTGAAGCTCCGTGGCTCAAAACACTCGCATTCCCGGTCCATCCGCTGGGGCCCGTCGGCTCGACTTACGGCTTCAATCCAAGGCTCGTCCCATGGATCAGGGCAAACCGTCATCGCTTCGACGGCATCGTCGTCAATGGGCTGTGGCAGTATTGCGGACTCGCCGCGCGGCGGGCTCTTTCAGGAACCGACACTCCCTACCTCGTCTTCACGCACGGCATGTTGGACCCCTACTTCAAACACGCGTTCCCGCTGAAACATGCAAAGAAGTGGCCATACTGGCTATTGGCGGAGTATTGGAATCTCCGTGGCGCATACCGCGTTCTCTTCACCTCGGAGGCGGAAAAGCAACTCGCCGAAGAGAGTTTCTGGCTGCATCGCTGGAATCCTTATGTAGTTCCCTATGGTGCAAAGGGACCGACCGGCGAACCCGAAACGATGAAGCAAGCATTCTTTGATCAGTGTCCGCAGGTAAAGGGCAGGCGCTATCTTCTTTTTCTCGGACGAATCCATCGCAAAAAGGGTTGCGACCTGTTGGTGGATGCCTTTGCAAAATTGGCCGCCGACGACCCCGAACTCCACCTCGTCATGGCCGGTCCCGATCAACAGCAGTGGAGCGCCGAGTTGCAGCAGACAGCGCTCAAGGCAGGAATCGCAGCACGCATTCACTGGCCGGGTATGATTACCGGCGATGCAAAGTGGGGCGCCTTCTACGGGGCCGAAGCCTTCATTCTGCCGTCGCATCAAGAGAACTTCGGCATCGCGGTTGCCGAAGCCATGGCCTGCGGTACGCCTGTTCTTCTCTCCGACAAGGTAAATATCGCCGAAGAGATCGCAAATGATGGCGCGGGATTCATGGAACCGGACACGCTTGACGGAACGCTGCGCCTGCTGCAACGCTGGATCGCAACCTCGACCCGGGAACGCGAACAGATGGCCGAGCAGGCAACCGCCAGCTTCAAACAGCGTTACGATATGCAACAGACCGCGAAGACGATCATCGGCCTGTTCGAAGCGGCAAACCATACTTCTTGACGATCGCTGACCACGATGCCCAGGCAGATTCACTACAACGCGAACGAGCACATCTCGCCAGACACCGCTGTCGATCCCTACCTTCGGCCAGCGTTCTCTACTCGCAACCGGGTACGACGCGTCATCTGGAATTTTTGCAGAATTCTGCTCTATCGAACCTCTCCCCGCCCCCTCCACTCCTGGCGGTCATTCCTCCTGCGCTGCTTCGGCGCGACGATGGGCCGAGACTGCCACTTTTACCCCGGTTCAAAGGTATGGGCTCCGTGGAACCTCATCTGTGCGGAGCAGGTGACCGCCGCCGACGGCGTAGAGATCTATAACCCTGCGCCTGTCACCTTCGGCTCCCACGCTATCGTCTCGCAGGACGCGTACATCTGCGGTGCCACTCACGACTACGACGACGCGACATTTCCCCTGCTCGCCTACGCCATGCACTTCGGGGCCTACGCCTGGATCTGTGCGCGTGCTTCGGTAGCACCTGGAGTTAATGTAGGCGAAGGCGCAGTGCTTGGGTTAGGTTCTGTAGCGACAAAAGACCTCGCGCCATGGACAATCTACGCGGGATCGCCAGCCGCCAGAATTAAAGAGCGCCAGCGCCATCAGCCTCGTCCGGAAGACGAAATCTGAATCCGCTGTATGCACAAGAACTGAAAATAACCGAAGGAAACTGCTCTACCCGCGCAATTTCGCCAAAAGATCCGTCGGATGAACAGGCTTCGCCAGAATCTCAAATTCGTGGCCCTGTGTCCTGGCCTTTTCCAGCAGATCGGCCGTAGCAGCCTGCCCCGAGAACAATAAAATCTTGCACTTCGGCAACTTGTTGCGCGTGATGATCGCCGCTTCAATCCCAGTCATGCCGGTCATAATGACGTCACTGATCAGCATGTCTGGCTGAAAGCTGTCGAGCGATTCAACCGCCTTCTCCCCGCTGAACACCGCACGCGCCTCAAAGCCCGCCTGATTCAGGATAATCGCGAGAGTATTGGCAATCACCTGTTCGTCATCGGCGACGAGCACTCTGGGCTTAGGCGTAGTGGTGGATGCTGGATCTGCCATGCTGTATATCCCTCAAGTCAAAGATTCAACGTTCAGTTGTAAATGCAACTGCGTCAGCTTGCTTTTACGTTTTATCTATAAGCTAATGATACGCTGACCGGAGTGTTGATAGACGGACGCTCCGCCCGAATTCAGCGATCAAATTCAATAATATTAGAAAAAAATATGCAGCCAGTGATCATACGCGCCGAACAGGTCGAGAAATACTATCCGCAGCCGAGCGAGAACCGCATCCAGGTCATCTCCCCAACCGATCTGTCTATCTCAGAGGGTGAAATCGTTGCGCTTCTCGGCCCATCCGGCTCCGGTAAATCCACCCTGCTGCGAATGTTGACCGGCCTTTCGGCCCCCTCCGCGGGCGTCGTCTACTGGCACGAAAAACCGATCGCCACCGCTGACGTAAACGTCTCCATCGTCTTTCAGAGCTTCGCGCTCTTCCCCTGGCTCACCGTCCTTGAGAATGTCGATGCCCCTCTGAAGGCCCGCGGGATGGAAGCCGCCGAAAGGCGCAAGCGCAGCCTCAAAATTCTGGATACCGTCGGTCTCGACGGCTTTCAGGCGGCCTATCCCAAAGAACTCTCCGGCGGAATGCGCCAGCGGGTCGGCTTTGCCCGTGCGCTGGTTGTAGAACCGGAGGTCCTCTTCATGGACGAGCCCTTCTCCGCGCTCGACGTTCTCACCGCTGAGAACCTTCGCAGCGAACTGCTCGAGCTATGGCAGAAGAAGACCATTCCCACCAAGGCGATCTTCATCGTCACACACAACATCGAAGAGGCCGTCCTGCTCGCCGACCGCATCATCGTCCTTGGCCGCAACCCCGGCCACGTTCGCACCGACTTCAAGGTCTCGCTCTCTCACCCGCGCGACCGCAAGACAGCGGCCTTCACGCAACTGGTCGACTACATTTACAAGGTCCTCACCCAGCCCGAGACCAAGCCGCCCGCGCTGCCCCGTCTCGGCGGAACACCAAGTCGCAACCAGCGTCAGATGCACTACCAGATGCTGCCCCACGCTCGTCCCGGAGGCATCGCCGGTCTGCTCGAACTTGTGCTCGACCACGAGGGCAAAGACGACATCTACCGTCTCGCCGACGACCTCGCCTTCGAGATCGACGACCTACTCCCCATCGTCGATGCTGCGCAACTGCTCGGTTTCCTCACCGTCACTGAAGGCGATGCGGCCATCACTCCTACCGGCGCCGAGTACGCCAACTCCGAGATCCTCCGGCAAAAGGAGCTCTTCCGCACCGCTGCCATGGAGAACGTGCTGCTGCTCCGCCAGATCGTCCGCGCCATCGAGGCCAAGAGCGACCGCTCCGTTCCCGAGGAGTTCTTTCACGACATGCTCGACGAGCAGTTCAGCGAAGACGAGACCATCCTGCAACTTGAGACCGCAATCAACTGGGGCCGTTACGCAGAGCTCTTCGACTTCGACGTCTCCCGCAGAAGGTTCATCCTGCCTGAAAAACTGGCTGAATCCGAAAGTTCCGCGGAGATCGATGCATGATGAACCTGCCGGACAGCTTCAACGGCAATCGCAGCCGGGAGATCTTCGCCCGCTCGCAGGTGCTCAAGCGCAGTTGGCCCTTTGTCCTCGATCTCGGCGTCGCTGGCCTTGGCCTGGCCTGTTTCTACGGCGTCGTGCAGATTGCGAAGTACTGGTTCGGCCATCCCGAACCGGAGATCGTCATCTCGCTCAGTCCTCACGCCCTGCCGCGCTACGCTTTTTACTCCGTAGTGCGCATCGGCCTCGCCTACCTGCTCAGCCTGGTCTTCGCCGTCGGCTATGGCTACGTCGCCGCTTACAGCAAGCGCATGGAAGCATTTATGATTGCGGGCCTCGATATCCTGCAATCGATCCCTGTACTCAGTTTTCTGCCCGGCGTTATGCTCGCCATGGTCGCGCTCTTTCCCACGCGGCAGATCGGGTTGGAGATGGGTGCGATCGTCCTCATCTTCACTGGTCAGGTCTGGAACATGGCCTTCAGTTTCTATTCTTCGATCAAGAGCATTCCCCGCGAACTCAGCGAAGCCTCGAAGATCTACAACTTCTCCCGCTGGCAGCGCTTCATTCAGCTTGAGCTTCCTTACTCCGCCATCGGTCTGGTATGGAACTCGATGGTCTCCGTCGCTGGCGGCTGGTTCTTCCTCATGGCCTGCGAGATGTTCAAGATGGGCAAACATGACTTCCGTCTGCCCGGTCTCGGCTCCTATCTCCAGACCGCCGCCGGCGCTGGAGATTACAGGGCCATCACATGGGGTCTGCTCACCATGATCGCCATTATCGTCGCCACCGATCAACTGATCTGGAGACCGGTCATCGCATGGAGCGACAAATTCAAGTTCGAGCAGGTCGAGACGACGGCGCGTGTCGATTCACCCTTGCTTCACCTCTTCCAACACTCTCGCGCGCTTCGCAATCTACGACGGCACACGCTTGTACCCGTGACCGAAGGAGTCTATCGCCATCTTGCAAATGCCCGCAGGGAGCGTCTCGCCCGACGGGTAGCCAGCGAGTCTGACGCCACGTCCGGACGAGGCAGACTCGCATCATGGCTCCGTGTATTGCTGGTGGCCATCGCAGTTGCCGCCGTACTCTATGCGGCATGGCAGGCCGTTGGTCTGCTACGCGAGGTGAATCGAGGCCAGTTCGGCGAGATCCTCAAAGGTGCGGTTGCCACCTTCCTCCGGGTCAATCTGTCCCTCCTGCTGGCCACCGCATGGACGATTCCCGCCGGCGTCGCCATCGGTTTCAACCCCAGACTCGCGCGGATCGCTCAGCCCCTGGTACAGGTCGTCGCCTCCATTCCCGCACCCGCTCTCTTTCCGGTAATTCTGCTCGCCCTGATCAAAATAGGCGGCGGCCTAGGGATCGGTTCTGTCGTCTTAATGATGCTTGGGACCCAGTGGTACGTGCTCTTCAACGTGATCGCGGGGGCGATGGCCATTCCATCCGATCTGCGCGAAGTATCTACCTTGTTCCGCTTCACTACCGTACAGCGCTGGCGTACCGTCATTCTCCCCGGCATCTTTCCCTACCTGATCACCGGCATGGTCACTGCATCTGGAGGCGCATGGAACGCCAGCATCATCGCGGAGTACTTCAGTCTCAACAATCACACCTACCAGACCGTGGGCCTCGGAGCGGTCATCAGCGCGGCGACTGACGGCGGCCAATTCCACATCCTGCTGCTGGCGACCATCGTCATGGCTTTGATGGTCGTCACCATTAACCGCCTCGTCTGGCGGCCTCTCTACCGGCTCGCAGAGACCCGCTACAAACTCGGTGGCTGACCCTACCCCTCTTGCGCCGTTGCTTACTGGTCCCTGATCCCTGATCCCTGTTCCCTGCTCTTCGGCTTACGAAACGCAAAGACAATCGCCAGCAACGGCGGCGCAAGCAGGACGCCCCAGAACGGGATAATGATCCCAAGCGCAATCGGCCCCAGGAAGGCCGCCCACCATGGCACCTTTGTTGTTCGATGCAGAACGTAAGGCCCAATCACCACCCCTTCAAGAATCGCGATCACGCCATACAGGCCCAGCACAAGCCCCAGCCGCCACTCGTCGTGTCCGCTGAAGGCGACGGTCAGCACCGGTCCGATCAGGGCGATCATGCCGCCAAACGTTGGAATGATCTGTAACAGGCCACCAAGAATCGCCCACAGCGGAGCGTAGGGCACACGAATCAACTCCAGCCCAATCAGCCACAGCACGCCAACAATCAGCGCGTCCAGCGTGGCTGCCCGCCACCAGTTCACCAGCGCGCCGCCAGCAGTTTTTATATGATATGCAACTCGGTTGCCGCTTCCAGGTTCCATTCCAACCTCATCATCCTGTGATGCATCTGACCTGTTGAAACAGAACTATAACGCAAGGCTTGCCTGAAGACTGCCTTAGCGCAACGGCCCTGCCTTTTCAATTGCAATCACGGAGATCAACACCATGGCCGTAATGATGCAGGCGTTCTATTGGGATGCCCCGAAGAACGAGAAGAAGGAAGGCGAGTGGTGGAACCTCATCGCCGAAAAGGTAGAAGACCTCGGCAAAGCCGGCATCAATGCCCTATGGCTACCACCCGTCTCGAAAGCCTCCAGCAACCTGTCGATGGGCTACGATCCCTACGACTACTTCGATCTCGGCGACTTCGACCAGAAGGGCGGCATCAAGACCCTCTTCGGCAACCGCGCCGAACTTGAAGCGCTTATCGCCAAGGCCCACGAACACGGCATCGGCCTCTACGCGGACATGGTCATCAATCACAACTCAGGCGCCGACGAAGAAGAGATCAACCCTCTCGACGGCCAGAAACGCTGGACGAAGTTCAATCCCAAAAGCAGACGCTTTCCACGCGACTGGAACTGCTTCCACCCGAGCCGCTATGAACGGGTCATGATGCCCGACGAAGAGAACTACGCCGGCTTCCCTCATCTCTGCCATCGCAATCCCGTCGTCTACACCGCCATGTTCGACTACGCGCGAATGCTGATCGAAGGACTGGGCTTCGATGGCTTCCGCTTCGACTTTGTCAAAGGCTTCGGCGCATGGATGATCGGCATCCTCTCAAAATACCGCTACGTCAAGGACGGCAAAGAGTTCATGCCCTACGTCGTCGGCGAGTATTGGTCGGGCGCGGAAGACGTCAATAACTGGATTGACAAGGTCAATGCACTTACCGATAACCAGATCTCCGCCTTCGATTTTCCTCTGCGCTACAAACTGAAGGACGTCTGCGACACCCCGAACTACGATCTGCGCAACCTGACCGACGACGGCGCCGTAGTTATGAAGCGGCCCATGCATGCCGCCACCTTCGTCGATAACCACGACATGGGCGACAACATGATCGTCAACGATAAGATGATGGCGTACTCCTTCATCATGGTGCACGAAGGCTATCCCTGTATCTTTTGGTACGACTACTACAACAATGGACTGGCTCGGCCAGGAACGCCCAACGGCATCGATGCGCTGATACAGGCGCACATTAAATACGCCGGTGGCGACTCGCAGATTCTTCACGCCGATCCTGACCTGTACATCATGCAGCGCGTCGGATGGAAGGACGACAGCACCGAGCAGCCCGGCCTGATCTACGTGCTCAATAACCTCGGCAATCAATGGTCGGGAACGTCAGTCAAGACTCAGTGGAAGAACCAGAAGTTCGCGCCTATCGCCTGGGACGGACACGATAACGCTCACCCCAACGAACGCACCACGGATGGCGACGGCAACGCCGAGTTCCCTGCTCCGCCTCGAGGCTTCGCCATCTACGCTCCCGCTTAGCACTCGCGCCCAGCGATGCTATCCTTAAGCCATGAAGTTTGGCGTTCTGGTCTTTCCCGGCTCCAACTGCGACCACGACACTCACCATGTCGTCGATGCGATAGCCCAACAACCCGTCACCTATTTGTGGCACGCGTCCGAAGACCTTCAAGGGTGCGACGCGATCCTCGTTCCAGGCGGCTTTGCCTACGGCGATTATCTGCGTACCGGAGCCATTGCCCGCTTCGCTCCGGTCATGCAGGCGGTCAGCCGCTTTGCAAAAAACGGCGGCCTGGTTCTGGGCATCTGCAACGGCTTCCAGATCCTTTGCGAAGCTGGACTGTTGCCCGGCGCGCTGATGCGTAACGCCAGCCAAAACTACATCTGCAAGCAGACTTACCTTCGGGCTGAGACTACCGATTCGCCCTTTACTCATGGCCTCTCCAAGGGCCAGATATTGCAGATGCCTATCGGCCACATGGAAGGCAACTACTTCTGCGATGCAAGCACTTTGACGGAATTGAAGAAACAAGACCGCATCGCCTTCCGCTATGCCACGGCCGACGGCCAAATTACTGCCGCGGCGAATCCTAACGGGTCGCTCGAGAACATCGCCGGCGTGCTCAGCGAAGGGCGCAATGTTCTCGGCATGATGCCGCATCCAGACCGGTCCAGCGAGACGCTGCTGGGTTCGGCAGATGGGCTGCTGCTCTTTCAATCCATGGCAGAGTCTCTGGCGGCTGCACAATAACTCTGTTCGATCCAGTAACCAAATCCGATCGGGCACGATGGTAACCTAGCTGAGCGATGATTGATATTCACCATCACCTTCTCTGGGGCCTCGACGATGGTGCATCGAGTGTCGAGACCTCGCTTGCCATGGCAAGGATGGCGGCTGCGGACGGAATTACGCACATTGTCTGCTCGCCCCACGCGAATGCGCATTATGACTATGATCCAGAAGGAGTTGCAGCTCAGATCGCGGAGTTGCAGCAACTGCTGGACAATGAAAAGATCTCCCTCAAGCTGGGACGCGGTTGCGACTTCCACCTGTCGTTCGACAATATCGAACGGGCAGAAGCTGAACCTGCGCGGTACAGTATCAATGGTCTCGGCTATCTGCTGGTGGAGCTTCCCGATTATGGCCTTCCTACCGGCCTGACCGAGGTCTTTTACCAGATGCAGATCGCCGGCCTGACGCCTATTTTGACCCACCCCGAGCGCAATCGAACCCTGCAGACCGATCAGTCGCGGCTTCTGGACTGGCTGCGAGGCGGCCTGCTTATCCAGGTGACTGCCGGATCGGTTGTGGGGCGCATGGGCAAACGCGCCGAGAAGATGGCCCACGAACTTTTGGCGAACCGATGGGTTCACTTCCTCGCCACCGACGCTCACAATACAACCTCGCGCCCCCCGCAGATGCACGAAGCCTTTGAGGCGGTCGCAACGAAGTATGGGCCGGACTACGCTCATCTGCTCTGCAACTCGAATCCTCTGGCTGCGTTTATGGGCAAGCCGATGCCGCCTCAGCTCGAACCGCTCAACCTGTACGCGAAGTTTAAAGAGAAGAACTGGTGGCAACGGTTGGCGGAGCGGTTTGGCTAGAACCTGAACCGCAGGTTCCTCCGCTGCGCTGCGGAATGACAAACCAAGAGGCGCGGACTGCTCTACGCGAGCTCCTCCTTTGCCCTAAAGGGGCGCGGGGAAGACGAACGGAGGAATGGAAGGTCGAGGCTCGGCGTTGCGGATCTTGACTTCTCTGTCCCTGAGTTTGAGCTCGCGGTCGGTAAGATCGCGGTCTCTCCAGTCGAGGATGCGCTCGCGCTCGCTCCGGGTACGAGGAGAGGCCTCGGCCTCGGGAGCGAGGGCACCGAGTTCGGGATGGAGTACGACCTCTTCAACGTGAGCCAGCGGGATGAGTTCCTGGTCTTTGACATAATGCTCCTTGGGTAGATTGTGGCTGGCGATCTGCAGGCCGTAGAGAAGCAGGCTGGCACGGCGCGGGTCCAGGTCGTTGGAGGCGATGCGTTGGAGCACCTGACCGATGGAGATCTGGATGGCGGAGCGGTCCTCGGGTAAAGGCAGATCGAAGGTCTCGCGCCTTGCTTTGCGAGCGGACGGGTCCGATACGGGCGTCCGGGTACCGTGATGGAAGTAACAGAACTCTTCATTGCGAAGGCTGGCGCTGCCGCAGCGACGTCCGTCGGTAAAGATGTGGCGGCATTGATACCGCTTCGGTTTTTCGGTGGTTGTGTCGGCTTGCATCGGTGTATGTCCCCCCTGTACTGGTATTGCGTAAAATATTCAAACAAATACACTTAAGCTTGTACCTGGCCTCCCGTACAGCAAACCTTGCAGGGAAAGTCTGATTAAGGTACGAAGCATTCCCTCAGCAGCTAAGGCCGGATTGATTTGATTGCATCTACGGCGAGACAAAAGTTCCGCCCGTTCAAAACACAGACTTAATTCGAGGCTCCGTAGTTCGTTTTCATCGTGCGGGTTAAATACGAAAGCCCGGCTGGCCGCCGGGCTTATTAGTGTGCTGTTTCTATTTTAACAAATCGGTACAGATGATTTTGCAATTTTGAGAGAAATATTTTTAGCGTTGTAAGTTGTTTATTTACTTAAGCTTGATTCGCTTCCTGCATGTCGAAGTTGATGCCTGGGGGCTTGACAAGAATTTTGGCACTGCTTGTCACCAGGGCGGATGGTGTTGGTGTGGAGGAAGGCAACCGCAGATTCCCTTCGGGAATGACAACCAAGAGGCACGACCGGCTCTACGCGAACTACTTTGCCTTAGAGGCCGAGGCCACCATCGACAGCCAGAAGCTGGCCGGTAATGAAGTGAGGAGCCGTTGCGAAAAATCTCGCGGCCGCGGCTACGTCTTCGGCAGTCCCGTTGCGCTGCATGGGTGTCTTCCGCGCGAAGTGCTCGTACGCCTCGTCCACTTCGCCCTGGACGATCATGCCCGGAGCGATGCAGTTGACGCTGATCTCCGGAGCCCAGGCCTTGGCCATGGTCTTCGAGAGCATGTGCAGGGCGGCCTTGGAGGTGCAGTAGTGGCCGTGAGTGGCCCAGGGGTGCAGACCGCCGAGCGAACCAATGTTGATGATGCGGCCATGCGCGACGCGCAGGTAGGGATGAGCAGCCTTGGCCATCAGGAACGGGGCGCGGGTGTTGGTGGCAAACATCGTGTCCCACTGTTCGACCGAGATCTTCTCAAGCGCCTCGGACTGGAAGAGGCCGGCATTGTTCACCAGCACATCGAGGTGTCCGAACTCCTCGATGACCGAAGTGATAGTCTGCTCGATGCTCTCGGGATCGCGAAGATCGCAGCGGACCGCGAATGCATCGACGTCATACTCCGCAAGTGACTGCACCGTAGCCTCGGCCTCTCGCTCGGAGCCGAGATACGTAATGGCAACGTCCGCTCCGCTCTCGGCCAGAATCAGCGCAATGGCACGGCCGATACGCCTGGCCGCGCCCGTAATCAGCGCGACCTTGCCCGCCAGTGGCCTGCAAGCGTCTTCCATCGGCTAGAGCTGGGGCACAGGAGAGCCCTGTGCGGGCGTCGCCGGAGCTGCTGATTTGGGGCGGATCGGCTCCTGAACGCCCGGCTTGCGCTCCGAGGGCTTGCCCGAATTGTCCTCGAAGGCCGAGATCTGCGCCTGGGGACGCAGCATGGAGATGCCAATCTCCTTCGTCGGCTGGTCGACAACGAAATCCTGCCCGTAGGTGGAGAAGCCGTCGGCGATGACCTGCACACGGACTGTGCTGCCAATGGGAATCACGTCGATGACGGCCTTGCCCTCGGGATTGGTCTTGACCTCGAGATTTCCCAGGTCCTTGCCGTCTCTGGTCGGGTTGAAGACGACGGCGGCATTGGGAATGGGCTTGCCGTTATATTTCTTGATCACCTGGACCTCGATGTGCGCGGTCGGCGGCGGGGCCTTGTACTTTCGGCCGCGGTACTGGCTCCCCAAGGCCGGAATGGAGGCCAGAAGCGCGATACATAGAACGAAAAGGAAGGAAGACCCGACAGTGCGACGTGACGACATGGCGTTATTCTACGACGTGGAAGGCTGAACCGTGAATCCCCGAGGCGGCAAAAAGGCACGGCTAGGAAGCTCCCTGGCCGGTGATCATTACCTGCGCAGCTTCCAAGCCGATTACAAACCGGGAATAACGTGACAGAGCGGCGTTTATGGGGACTTGAATGGGTCAGGAAGTCGCTTGCTCTCCACGGAAGAACCACTCCACTCCATATCGGTCGGTCAGCCGTCCATAGATTCCGAACGGCATTTCACGTAACTCGACGAGGAACTCGGCTTCGGCACCATTACGAAGCTTCTCGAAGATGGGTGATAGTTCGTCGTATCCAGCGCCAGTGACATAGATTGCCGTTGTATTGCCCTGCAATGGCCGACGGGTTGGATGGAGCCAGTCTGTCGCAGAGATCTCGATTCTTCCGCTCTTGAGAAAGCCATGGGTGATCTTTTGATGTTGGTCCAGAGGAAACTGAGCCTTCATCGGGGTATCCGCAAGGCGTGTCAAGATCAGTTCGCCGCCGAAGCACGACTGGTAGAACTGCATAGCCTCGGCACAATTGCCGTCGAATAGAAGGAATGGGGTGAGGTCAAGCATGCATCCTCCACTTGAAACCTTTCACGTTGGGATTGTAGTTCGAGCTCAAGGACTTCTGCGCAAGATAAAGAAGTCCTCACAAGTCGGCTTACGGGCAGTTATCGTCATTGCCGCGAACCCTGCGTGACTTTCACTCATATTTCATCGAGACCGGTTGACAGGGGTGCGCGGGGTGGCCTATGTTAGCAATCGGAAGGCTTGAGTGCTAACGAGCGGAACGCTCCCCCGCCAACGGCCGATTCCACCCAATTTTCGTGAAGTCCACCAGTGAACGCTGCCGGTGGACCTCGCGCAATGCAACCGCGAACGGTCATCCTGTTCGCCAAATCGCAACGAAATTGCAGCTAAATTGCAATAAGGAGATGTAAGCAATGTCAAAGTCATCATTTACACCGCTGCACGACCGCATCCTGGTCCGCCGCATCGAAGAGGGCGAAAGCATTCGTGGTGGCATCATCATTCCGGACTCCGCCAAAGAGAAGCCGCAGCAGGGCGAAGTCATCTCCGTCGGCAAGGGCAAGTCCAATGACGAGGGCAAGGTCTTCCCGCTCGACGTGAAGGCCGGCGACAGCATCCTGTTCGGCAAATACTCGGGCACCGAGATCAAGCTGGACGGCGAAGAGCTGCTCATCATGCGCGAAGAAGAAGTCCTCGGCATCCTCAAAAAGTAGGCACTTCGTGCCGTATACCGCGGCTTCGCCGCCTAATCGGCGCTTCGCGCGCCTCACTAAACTTTGACCGGTGCAAGCCGGGAACAGGAGCAACACAATGGCAAAACAGATTCTGCATGGAGAAGATTCGCGTCAGGCGATCCTGCGCGGCGTCAACATTCTGGCCGACGCGGTGAAGGTGACCCTCGGTCCCAAGGGCCGCAATGTCGTCATCGAAAAGAAGTTCGGTTCGCCGACGATCACCAAGGACGGCGTTACCGTGGCCAAGGAGATCGAGCTGAAGGATTCGCTCGAGAACATGGGCGCGCAGATGGTCCGCGAAGTAGCTTCGAAGACCTCCGACGTCGCCGGCGACGGCACCACGACCGCAACCGTTCTGGCCCAGGCCATCTACCGCGAAGGCGTCAAGACGGTTGCCGCCGGTGCGAACCCGATGGCGCTGAAGCGCGGCATCGACAAGGCCGTTGAGGCCATCATCGGCAAGCGCGATGAGAACGGCGTTGCCCAGGGCGGCGCACTCAGCAAGCTGTCGAAGCCGGTGACCGGCGACATGATCGCCCAGGTCGGCACGATCTCCGCCAACTCTGATTCGCAGATCGGCGAGATCATCGCCGCTGCGATGAAGACCGTCGGCAAGGACGGCGTCATCACCGTTGAAGAGTCACGCACGATGGAGACGCAGCTCGAGACCGTGGAAGGCATGCAGTTTGACCGTGGCTACCTCTCGCCCTACTTCGTCACCGATGCAGAGCGCATGGAAGTCTCGCTCGAGAATCCCTACATCCTGATCTACGAGAAGAAGATCTCGTCGATGAAGGACCTTCTGCCCCTGCTGGAGCAGATTGCCCGCACCGCCAAGCCGCTCGTCATCATTGCCGAGGACGTGGACGGAGAGGCGCTCGCGACCCTCGTGGTCAACAAGCTGCGCGGCACTCTGAATGTGGCTGCGGTCAAGGCTCCTGGCTTTGGCGATCGCCGCAAGGCCATGCTCGAGGACATCGCTGTCCTGACCGGCGGCAAGGCTATCACCGAGGACCTCGGCATCAAGCTCGAAGGCGTGAAGATCGAAGATCTCGGCACTGCCAAGCGCGTGACCATCGACAAGGACAACACCACCATCGTCGATGGCGGTGGAGATGGAGCCAAGCTCGAAGGTCGCGTGAAGGAGATTCGCGCCCAGATCGAGAAGACCACCTCGGACTACGACCGCGAGAAGCTGCAGGAGCGGTTGGCCAAGCTGGTTGGCGGCGTTGCCGTCATCAAGGTTGGTGCGGCTACCGAGACCGAGATGAAGGAAAAGAAGGCCCGCGTCGAGGATGCAATGCATGCAACCCGCGCGGCCGTCGAAGAAGGTATCGTCCCGGGCGGCGGCGTGGCGTTGATTCGCTGCACCAAGGCGGTCGAGGACATCATCAAGAGCCTCGAAGGCGACGAGAAGATCGGTGCAACGATCATCCGCCGCGCCATCGAAGAGCCCTTGCGCATGATCGTCTCGAACGCAGGCGAAGAGGGCGCTGTGGTCATCGGCAAGATCCACGAATCGAAGGAGCACAACTTCGGCTACAACGCCGGAACGGGCGCCTACGAGGACCTGGTGAAGTCTGGCGTCATCGATCCTACGAAGGTGACGCGCACTGCCCTGCAGAACGCGGCCTCCATCGCTGGCTTGATGCTGACCACCGAGGCCATGATCGCGGAGATTCCTGAGAAGAAGGAAGCTCCCGCTGGCGGCGGACACGGCGGCGGTATGGACGGCATGTACTAAAAACCGCTGCAAGTCTTGAGCGAGCAAAAGCCCCGGATCGAATCCGGGGCTTTTGCTGTTTTGTGAACGGCTATTAAATTTTCGTCTTTATCGGCACGACCTTCCATCTGTGAAAATGCTCTAGCATCAAACTCAGCCAAATGATCCTCTACGTCGCCACCACCAATCCGGGCAAGCTGCGAGACTTCGCCGCTGCCACTCCGCAAGATATTACGCTGACCCCGCTTCCCGGCCTCAGGGAGATACCTCCGCCCCCCGAAGACGAGCCAACCTTCGAGGGCAACGCGCGAACCAAAGCCATCTATTACTCAAACTTTGCCCCCGGCGAAGTCGTTATCGCCGACGACTCCGGCCTCGAAGTCGACGCGCTCGAAGGCGCACCCGGCGTTCGCTCCGCCCGATATGCCGAAGACCGGTACTTCCCCTCGTCGCCATCCTCCACCCCAGACGAACGCAACAACCTCTGCCTCATCTCCGCCCTCGAAGACACCCGCGACGAGCAACGCCACGCCCGATACCATTGCGTCCTCGCCGCAGCCCGCAACGGCAAAGTCCTCGCAACAGGCAGCGGCGAAGTCGAAGGCCAAATTTTGCGCACCCCCCGAGGCGCAGAAGGCTTTGGTTACGACCCGCTCTTTTATCTCCCCGAGCGTGGCAAGACCATGGCCGAACTCGACGCTCAAACGAAGCTCTCCTTCAGCCATCGTGGCCGCGCTTTTCAGGCCCTCCTCGACGCTCTGCCAGGCCATCAGCGGTAAATTCGCACAATTGTAACGATAACCGCACATAACGAGCGATTTTCTTGACGCTAACGAGACCGCAGCGGAATAATCACCATGCTGCACTCTATCGACAGCAGTGCATCCTCAAAGCATTCAAGGAGTCCTCATGGCCGCAGCCGCACCGCCAGCAACACCTGCCGCACCGTCCCCGCACGGGATCAAAGGCGGCGTGCAACCGCTTCGTGCCGGTCAGGGTCATTCCTACTTCTGGCGCAAGCTGCACTCGCTCTCAGGAATCGTCCCCATCGGCGCCTTCCTCATCGAGCATATCGTCTCCAACTTCGAGGCCATCAACGGCCCCCTCGCCTACGCCCAGCAGGTCAAGTTCCTCAACAGCCTGCCGCTCGTCCGCGTGCTCGAATGGGCCTTTATCTTCATTCCATTGGCTTTTCACGCCGGATACGGCGTCTTCATCTGGCTGCGCGGACGCTCCAACGTCAACGTCTATCCCTGGGTCGGCAACAAGTTGTACCTCATGCAGCGCGTCACCGGCGTCATCGCTCTGGCTTACATCATCCAGCACGTCTGGCGGCAGCGCTTCTCCGGCGTCAGCCTGCCCGAGCACCCCGGCGCGGCCTTCGCCAAGGTCCAGCACGAACTCCACAATCCCTGGATGCTGGCTATCTATATTATTGCGATGGTCGCGACCTGCTGGCACTTCTCCGCCGGGGTGTGGCTCTTCGCCGCCAAGTGGGGCATCACCCCCGGCGACAAGGCCCGCAAGAAGTTCGGCTATGTCTGCGCAGCAGCAGGATCAGCCCTCTGCATCATGGGCCTCGTCAGCATCTACGCCTTCGTCGGGCCAAAGTACCAGAACGCCCCGGCAGACGTGATGCCCGCACAACCCGCCGGAGTCGTGATGCCCGCTCCAACCACTCCGTCACCGAATTCCATTAACCCTCAGCAGCCTGGAGACGTTCGCTAAATTAATGACGAGCTCTTGGTACACAATCGGCTTATCCACCCTGCTCGTCATGAGCATCGGTTGCTTCGGGCAGCAAAGAATGGCTCAGGCGCTCTCAACGCCTTTAAAAAGGGCGTCGGATGGCCAAACGAAGAACTCCTCAAACAACGCTGACCGGTTCTCGCTTCATATTGAACTTGTGCATCCAGTCTCCAGCGATCAGGCTGTTATTGCTCTAAAGATAACTGTGACAAATCTAACGAATGACTTTCTGCTGTTACCAACGTTCCGAGGGGAGTGGGATAGTCGCATTGTCCTTGAACGACAATCAACTCAGCTAAGACAACGTGACCAGTTAGAGGATGGCTCTTTTCCTCATGGATACGTAGTAGCAGGTATCGGTATGGCAATAAAACCTCATTCGAGTTCAAGCGAACTCGCCACATTGTCGAGTCTTTATAGACTGAGCAGTGGGAACTATCGCACATACATAATCACTGATGACTCTCTGACAAAGCGATCAGTACGGTCGAACACTCTGTCATTTGACTATTTAGAACCTCAAGCAGCCAACGCGAGATAGGAAGAATTCATGGCAGCAGCAACTCCTAGAATCATCGTAGTAGGCGGCGGCCTCGCCGGACTCTCCGCCGTCATCAAGATCGCCGAAGCTGGCGGCACGGTCGACCTCTTCTCCATCGTCCCGGTCAAGCGTTCGCACTCCGTCTGCGCGCAGGGCGGCATCAACTCCGCTAAAAACCTCAAGGGCGAAGGCGACAGCGTCTGGGCCCACTTCGACGACACCGTCTACGGCGGCGACTTCATCGCCAATCAGACCCCTGTCAAGCAGATGTGCGAGCAAGGCCCCGCCATTATCGACCTGCTCGACCGCATGGGCGTCCCCTTCAACCGGACGCCGGAAGGGCTTCTGGATTTTCGGCGATTCGGGGGCACCCTCTTCCACCGCACCGCCTTTGCCGGAGCTACCACCGGCCAGCAGCTTTTATATGCGTTGGACGAGCAGGTCCGCCGCTTCGAGGCCGAGGGCAAGGTCACCAAGTACGAGGGCTGGGAGTTCCTCTCCGCCGTCCTCGACAGCAAGGGAGTCGCGCGCGGCATCTGCGCCATGGACCTCCGCACCATGGAGACCCGGACGTTTCCCGCCGACGCTATCATTGTGTGTACAGGCGGCAACGGAGCTATCTTCGGCAAGTCCACTAATTCAGTAGTTTGCACCGGATCAGCTCAATCCGCCCTCTATCAGCAGGGAGCCTTCTACGCCAACGGCGAGTTCATCCAGGTGCACCCCACCGCCATCCCCGGCGAAGACAAGCTCCGCCTCATGTCCGAGTCGGCCCGTGGCGAAGGCGGCCGCGTCTGGGTACCGAAGGACAAGAACGACAAGCGCGCCGCGCAATCCATCCCCGAGGGCGACCGCTGGTACTTCCTCGAAGAGTGGTATCCGAAGTACGGCAACCTCGTCCCCCGTGACGTAGCCACCCGGGCAATCTTCAAAGTCGTCTACGAGCACGGCATGGGCATCGACGGTCAGCCCATGGTCTACCTCGACGTCTCGCACCTGCCGCCCGCCAGCCAGCACAAGCTCGAAGGCATCCTGGAAATTTACGAAAAATTTGTTGGCGATGATCCGCGCAAAGTCCCCATGAAGATCTTCCCCGGCATGCATTACACCATGGGCGGTCTGTGGGTCGACTTCAACCAGCAGACCAACATTCCCGGCATCTTCGCCGCGGGCGAGGCCGACTACTCCATCCACGGGGCGAATCGATTGGGGGCCAACTCCCTGCTCTCCTGCATCTACGGAGGCTTTGTCGCCGGGCCGCAGGCCCTGGCCTACGCGAAGTCGGTTCCTGCACAGGAAGGCGACGGTGGCCACGCCGCCGAACTCCAGCGCCAGAAGGAGAGCAACAACCTCCTGCTCAACAACAAGGGCACCGAAAACCCCTTCAAGCTGTGGCGCGAGCTGGGCGCGACCATGACCAAGAACGCCACCATCATCCGCTACAACGCAGGCCTCGACGAGGCCGACGCCAAGATCGTCGAGCTGCTCGAGCGCTATCGCAACGTCAACCTCTCCGACAAGAGCCAGTGGGCCAACACCAGCTTTGCCTTCACCCGCCAGCTCTACAACATGCTTCAGCTCGGCCGCGTCATCGTCCAGGGCGCACGCCTCCGCGACGAGTCCCGCGGAGCCCACTACAAGCCCGACTTCCCCGAGCGCAACGACGAAAAGTTCCTCAAGACCACCAAAGCCAGCTTCAAAGACGACGCCCCCGCCTTCGAGTTCGAGGCCGTGGACATCAGCCACATTCCACCCCGCGCCCGCCACTACGGCGCCACTGCATAAGGTTCAACAAGATGTACACCGCGTATTGCCTAAAATCCCGCTCGCGCCATCTAACGGAGCATGTCAGGCATACATGTCGTCTATCTCGCCCTTGCACTCATATACGCTTGCTTCCTCACGTATATGTTTGTCTACAACATCCGCACCAACCACCGGCAGAAGGCGATGAGATCGAGACCTCATCAGCCCATCGGCCACCATTAGGGCATCGTCGCAGCAGGCATCTCAGCCCGCCTGCGAATGAAATCGATAGCAAGAAAGGCCTCCACACTCTCTAGCGATCGAAGGCGTAGGAGAGTTCTGGTCTCACAGGAGCATTTGCATGGCACAGAGCGGCATCGCACAGAGCATCAAGGTCGAGATCAAGCGTCAGTCCAACCCGAACGCCCCCGCCACCATCGAGAAGTTCGAGGTTCCCTACCGGCCCGGCATGAATATCACCTCGCTGCTCGGCGAGATCGCGCTCAACCCCGTCGACGTCTCCGGCAAACCGACCACGCCCATCACCTACGACTCCAACTGCCTCGAAGAGATCTGCGGCAGTTGCGCGATGTTAATTAATGGCAAAGCCGCCATGGCCTGCTCCGCCCTGGTCGACAAGCTGACCGGCCCCAATAAAGACCAGCCCATCACCCTCGCGCCGCTGTCTAAATTCCCAGTCGTGCGAGACCTTGCGGTCGACCGCAGCGTCCTCTTCGAGAACCTGAAGAAGGTGAAGGCCTGGGTGCCTATCGATGGCACCTACGACCTCGGCGAAGGGCCGCGCCAGCTTCCACAGTTGCAGCAGGAGCTTTATCCGCTCTCTAATTGCATCTCCTGCACGATATGCATGGAGGTCTGCCCCCAGTTCAACGATGTCACCGGCTTCGTCGGGGCTGCCACGATTGCCCAGACCAAGCTCTTCAACCGCAACCCTACCGGAAAGGTCCTCGAAGCGGAACGCCTCCGGGCCCTCTCGGGCGACGGCGGCATTCAGGAGTGCAGCTTCGCGCAGAACTGCGTTCAGGCCTGCCCCAAGCAGCTTCCGCTCACCGAGGCCATCTCCGACATGGGCCGCGATGTCTTCGTCCAGCAGGTTAAGGACTTCTTTACGCGCTAGCCGGGCCTTGAGCCTGGGACTGGACAGCTTCAGACGCGACCTTTCAAACCAGGACTTAATCAGAGGTTCTTAGCGGTTGAGGCGCCAAGAAGAAAAGCGGAAGACGACGCCGGAGCTGATGCGCAGGTTGTGCTGATGTTCGTTGACTCCGTTCGGCAGATGGGTGACGAGAAATTCTGCTTCCACCGCTCTGACGGAGAGCCAGTTCTTCACACCAACTTCGACTCCACCGCCCGGCGCGAAGGCCAGTGAATTTGCAGCACCGGGAGACTGCCCGTCATCTTTCGGGAAGTAGCTGTCGAAGCCATGCGCGCCGCCGATGAGGAACTGACCGTATACCGTCAACCGATGCGCGGTATAGAAGGAGTAACGGGGACCCGCCATATAAGTAATCAGACTGAGGCCCTGCACGGACTGCGGAACGTGGTCCGTGCGGCTGCCGGTCACCTGGGCCACCGCCGCAACGTTCTTCCAGACATGGAACAACTCTTCGCTGCTGCCGCCATTCAACAGAAAACAGCCGCAGTCTCCCGGAGGCGCATTGCCGATCGTTGCGGTGTAGCCGACCGAGAGAGCGATGGGATAATTCTTCGAGACCGTCGGCCCCAGATCGCCGGCTTTGGACGGAACAGCCTGGGCAGAGGCGGCCGCGACCATCCCCGTCAATACCGCCAACGTCAAAAACTCAATAGGTCTCATGCGTACGGACGTGCTCCTCTACGGTCTTATTGAATGACCAGCGTAACCGTGGTCGTGTGCTGCAAGGTTGTGTTCGCCGCGCTGGTGGCGGTGGCTGTCACGGTAATGGTGTAACTCTGCGGGTCCTGCGCGAAGAACCCGCCGTTGCCGCAGCCGGCCAACCCGAGAGTCGCTGCTCCCGCCACCAGGAGCAGGAGCACACTGAACAACGTGCGCGGCATCCTCGAAAATCCTGCGCGAAGACGCTTGTTTCGCAACAGAGGCAGCAGGAACACCGCGGCGCTGATGGGAAGCAGGGGCGCACGCGCCGGCGACGATGGAGAATGATTGGCAGCCTTGAGCGCCGCCGTCTTGATGGCCAGAGTCAATGAAGTCGCTCCGCTGCCCGAAGCGATGGTTGCAGGCGTAAGAACGGCCGTCGCTCCGGGAGGCAGACCCGAAGCAGTCAGCGTAATTGCCGTGTTCAAGACACCGCCCTGCGGCTGCACCGAGAAATGGAAGGTCGCGGTCTGTCCGGGATTGACGGACTGTGTTGCCGCTCCGGTTGCGGTGAGGGTAAAGTCCGCGATCGGCGGCGGCGTAACCGTGAGCACAAAGACGCTGCTGGTAATGGCTGGATTCAGAGTATCGCCGCCGTAGCTCGCGGCGAGACGGTGTATGCCGGGTGAAAGCGTTGCTGTGCTGATCGTCGCCAGATTGTTTGCCAGACCGGCTGAGCCGACGGAAGCCGAGCCAGTTGTAATGTCCAGCAAGTCGACCTGACCTGTCGCCGTGGATCCTGCATTGCTGAAGGCTGCCGTCAGCGAGCCGCTGCCCCAGGCAACGGTCGACGCGCCGCTGAGCGTCAAGGTCTCGGAGAATCCCTGCCCGCCACCGGTGCCTGAAGTCTCGCCGGAGATGGTGTGGATCACATTATCCAGACCTACCCACCGGATCAGTTGATTGTTCGTATCGGAGAGCGCAAAGACTCCGGGTGCCTGTACTGCGGGAGCACGAGGCGTATTGAGGATGGCATTGACCGCCAGGCCGCCATCGCCCGCGAAGCCCTGCGAGCCATTGCCCGCTACGGTCGAAATGTTTCCTGTCTTCGCAATCAGGCGGATGCGGTTGTTATCGCTGTCCGCAACGTAGATGTTGCCCTGCGCATCGACGCTCAGACCGCGGGGGCGAGCAAGTAAAGCGCTCGTTGCCGCTCCGCCATCGCCTCCATAGGCCTTGCTGTTGCCCCCGGCCACGGTCGAAATCACGCCAGCCGTATTGACGACGCGCACGCGCTGATTATGGGTGTCCCCGATATAAATCCAGCCCGCTGTATCGACCGCTACACCGTTCGGAGAGTCGATCCCGGCCGCGGTTGCCGACCCGCCGTCGCCGGAGAATCCTTGTTCGCCATTCCCCGCGACCGTTGTGATCGTCGTGCCGCTGATCTTGCGGATGCGATGGTTGTCGGTATCGGCGATATAAAGATTGCCGCTTGAATCCAGGGCTAGCGCCGTAGGATTGCTCAGTTGCGCGGAGGCGGCGGTGCCGCCATCTCCGGAGAAGCCCGCAACGCCGGTCCCGGCGATCGTGCTAATGGTCCCGTTGCGCACCTCGCGGATGCGCTGATTATGCGTATCGGCAATATAGATATTTCCTGCGGCATCGACCGCCACCCCTGCCGGAGAATCAAGCTGCGCACTGGTCGCCGGGCCGCCATCTCCCGCGAAGCCCTGCTCCCCTGTTCCCGCCACGGTCGTCACAATGCCGGCGAGATTGATTTTGCGAATGACGTGATCGTTCAGGTCAGCAATATAGAGATTGCCTGCCGCGTCATACGCAATTTGCGCCGGAGCCGCCAAAGGAGCTGCCGTTGCCTGCACGTTATTCGTTGGCCCACTCTGCGCCTGGGCGTTGAAGCTGCCTGCGCCCAATCCCATCGCCAGCACTACCGCTAACAGAACTGGCAGCAAGCGTTTTATCTGCGGCTGCGGCTGCGACCCCGTCTCCTTCGTCCCATCCCAGACCATCTGCCTGCGTAGCGGGTCTTCGCCCGTTACCTTAAACCCGAGCCGTCGATAGAGTCTTTCAGCCATGCTCCCTTTCAACACCTGCAACCTCATCTCCCACTTCCGCGCAGCGCATTCGTGTTGCAGCTCCCGGATTACCTGCGTTCCGAATCCCTGCCCCTGCTCTTCCGTCGCAATCGCGATATCGATCAGGCGCATTCCATCTTGCGTGCGATCAACCAGAACTCTGCCCACGGGAGTTCCGCTCTCCGTACAGAGGATCTCGTCCTCGGCCATCGGGTAAGTTGCCCTGTAGCCTGCCTGGCGAAGTCGGAACTGCATCTGCACAAAAACTTCACGCTGCAATGCGTCCATTCCGGAGTGCATCATCCCCTCGGCGCGGGTCTGGGCATAAAGCTCCAGCAAAAAAACCTCATCCGCGAGTGCTGCTGGCCGCAGATGAATGCTCGCTCCTCGTATTTGAACTGCTGCTGCCATCAGGTTTGGGCTGCCTTGGATTTGAATGCGGCAGTGTGCCGGTGTGTTCTACCGGCACACCTCCCGGTTATGGGCGCGATGGAAAGATCCCCTGGAACGCGATGATGAAGTTGACGCACAAGTAGGGCTGGAGATTGCTGTGCGGCTGGTTGCCGCCTGCCGGTTGAATTGCCGTAGGAGCCAAAGTCCCTGTCGCGGCAGTCGAAACATAGTTGGTGACAGGAACCGGGGATCGGCCTGACCCGGAGTTACCCTGACCCAGAATCGCATTGGTTGGATCGGCAACCGTTCCCGACTGGTTGCTGACCCCCATCAGATGGGTGTGCGCCGGCATCTGAGTGGCAATCAGGGTCACGTTCTCGGTTCCACCGGAGGCGCCCATCGTGTAGGGGCTAAGGCCAACCCCATTGCCTTGATGGATAGGAACGCGGCCTTGGAGGTTCGGCAGGGCGAAGGTCTGTACGCCGTCTCCTCCATACATAGTGCCAAGCAGTGCAAACAACGCGGAGTACTGGCTGATAGGCAATAGCTGCCCGTTGCAAAGGAACCAGCCATTGGGCGCGTAATTGAAGCCAACCATCCTGATCTCACCTAAAAAAGGGTCCATAATCTGTAATTCCTTTCGTTCGTTGATGCTTCGTTCTACTTCCTTATGCTGTCCCTCAAGGATTGCAGCGGTTCAATTGCTCAACCGGAGAGAAACCCTTTCGGAAAAGCCGGGACAAACTTGTTTGCGGTACTGCCAAATCGCATCCTCAATCCCGGGTGAGCAAGCTTGCTGTCTCTTCCCGCTCCCGCTGGCTCGTCCTTGCTGCCTAGCCTCGTTGATCTCGACAAAATCATTACTGGCAAACGAGGCTGACAGTAATTTTGTTGATCGGGTTGATATTGGTTTCCGAAAAAGCAATACTGATGCTGTCGCCTCCTGCTACGGAGAAGGTATGCAATACGTCCTGGCAGCTCGATTGATAGCTATTGGAACTATTGGTAGTAACGGAACAGGACATCGCTGTAGCTACCCCTTTTTGATAAACGGTCATAGTCGTTGTATCCGTCGCCTGACTGCCGTAACTATTGACTCCGACATTGAGAGCGCTCATCGTACAGGCAACAGGCATCGCCACAAAGTTACTTCCGATGCTGGTGTTTCCCGACAGATTGGTGAGGACATTAAGCGGCGAGAGGTAATAGGTTCCGGCGGTTCCAGGGTTTACAAACTGCATGGCATAGGAGATAGCGTTAATCCCACTGCCTGCAGGCCCCTGTACTCCTTGAACTCCTTGGGGGCCCTGCGGCCCGGTCGCACCTACAGTGCCAGTGGTTCCGGGCGCACCGGCCTGCGCTAGAAGTGCCCATTTCACATTGCTGATGTCCGGCTGGAAGCCGACGTTGCCGGCTACCAGCGAGATATAACTGGAGCCGTTGTATGAAACCGCATCGCCCAGTGCATACGTTGTCGCGATATTCCAGGCGCCCTGGAAGCTGACAGGGGGGCCCTGTGGACCGGCAGCACCAGCAGCACCAGTTGCTCCGGCAGCACCAGTTGCTCCGGCAGCACCAGTTGCTCCTGTGGGGCCGATAGGACCCGTAGGGCCGATTGCGCCAGTTGTGCCAGTTGCGCCCTGCTGGGCCAGCAACGACCACTGGGCCGGAGCACTATCAGGCTGATGGTTGACATTGCTGTTCACCAGCGAGATGTAGCTGGAGCCGTTGTACGAAGCCGCATCGCCCAATGCATAGGTCGTTGCGTTGCTCCAAGCTCCTTGAAAGCTGACAGGGGGACCCTGTGGACCTGTCGCTCCAACAGCGCCGGTAACTCCTATTGGACCGACAGGACCAACAGCCCCGGCGGCACCAGCGGCACCCGCAACACCGGGAACGCCCTGAATTCCTGGAGGCCCTTGATTGACCAGCGTCACATCGAGCCGAGCCGCATGGGCCGTCTCGTCATTCTCCTTGCTGTCGAAGAGCACATTGGCCGCACTGGATGCCAGCGCAAACCCGGTATCCGTGGCCGATGCAGTCAGCCATGCCTGCACCTGCGCCGTCACATCCACCGAGACAAACTGCCCGGGCAGACTCACCGAAAGATTCCCGAGCGAGGATCCAATCGGAGGCTCGGCAGCCGACTTTATGCTGTATTCGTCCCACGCTGCCGTCACCGGCGAAACCGTTACCGCACCCGCCGCATTCACCCGGTTCACAAAGACCGTCAACGTCGCCTGGGATACCTGCGCCGCCGTCGTTCCCGCCGGCAACGTCTTCAGATTGAATTGGAGGAAGGTGATGTTGCCATTCCCCACATAAAGATTTGAAAGCGCTCCATAGTTCGTGGTGGCATGGGCAGAGTTCACACTCGCGTCGCCACTCAGGGTTACATCCAGGGCAGCAGCTTCGCGGACACTGAAAGAAAATACGCTGAGACAGAGAACCAGCCACACGAATCCAAATCGTTTCAAGAGAGACACTCCTAAAGGGCACAGATGCGGTCTGGCCGAGGCCAAACCATGTCATTGCTGAGAACCGGAAGAGAATAAACCGCAGCGAAGCAGATGGGGTTCCCATAATGGGCACCGCCGCAAGTAATTGCTGATCAATCAGGTAGGAGCAACTCTATAGCGAACGGCGCATTTCATCCGTACAACTTTAGCATTAGGGTTCTGATTTGCGCACATGCAATGGCCTGTCCATGCCGGATAAAAGAATTTTTACACGAATTCTAATCCCCCCTGCGCCATCACCGAGTGCCGCGCCACCCGATCCTTCTCAGGAAAATCATTGCGATAGTGCGCGCCCCGACTCTCTTCCCGCCCCAGCGCCGCCGCCACGATCAACCCCGCCACCACATGCAGATTACGAGCCTCCAGCGCCCGCCGAACCATACCTCTCGGCATGGTCACCGCCAGCGCAGCCAGTCCCCGCTGCGCCCTCTGCAACCCCACAGCATCCCGCAGCAACCCCGCATCCTTCCACATCAGATCCCGCAACTCCGCAATCCACCGCTCCGTGGCCTTCTCCCCTGTAACCCCGCCGGCAGCCGAAGCGACCGTATCGCCCTCGTGCTCACTGTTCCCTGGTCCCTGATCCCTGGTCCCTCGTCCCTGCTTCACCGCCTCCGCCGCCAGCACCCCAAACACCAGCCCTTCCAGCAGCGAATTGCTGGCCAGCCGGTTCGCTCCATGCACGCCGGTACACGCAGCTTCGCCCGCAGCATAAAGCCCCGGCAGCGAAGTCCGTCCGTGGACATCCGTGCGCACGCCGCCCATCAGGTAGTGCGCCGCCGGACGCACCGGAATTAAATCCCTTCCCAGCTCCAGCCGGTACTTCGCCAGAAACCGCGAGATCCCCGGAAACCGCGCATGCAGGTCCTTCTTCACATGACGCATATCCAGATAAACCTCGCCATCCATGCCCTCGCGCGTGATCGCCCGCGCCACAACGTCCCTCGGAGCCAGCTCCAGCAGCGGATGATACCGCTCCATAAACCGCTCACCTTTAGCATTGACGAGATAAGCGCCCTCACCCCGCAGCGCCTCGCTCAGCAAAAACCTCGGCGCACCCGGCGCACTGAACGCTGTCGGATGAAACTGGTAAAACTCCATATCGCTCACCTCGGCACCCGCCCGGTAAGCCATCGCGATGCCGTCCCCCGTCGCCACCGCCGGATTGGTTGTATCGCTATAAACCTGCCCGGCCCCGCCGCTTGCCAACAGCACAGCCTTTGCGCGAACCACGCGCACGCCGCCCTCGCCATCGAGCAGCGTGGCCCCCACCACGCGCCCGTCTTCCACCAGCAGGTCGACGCCCGTCGTCCACTCCATCAACTCAATTGAATCCATCTCCCGCACATGCCGCAGCAGCGACACGGCGATCTCTTTGCCCGTCGCATCGCCATTCGCATGAAGAATCCGCGACCGGCTATGGGCTCCTTCGCGCGTCCGCATCAACTCGCCGTTCTCGCGGTCGAACTTCGTTCCCCACTCCAGCAGCTCCTCCACGCGTCGCGGCCCCTGCTCCACCAGCACCGCGGCCGCCTCGCGATTCACCAGCCCATCGCCCGCGCTCATCGTGTCTTCCAGATGCAGAGCAACGTCCTCCTCGCCGCCCATCGCCACCGCAATGCCCCCCTGCGCATACGCTGTATTCGACTCGGCCAGCTCTTCCTTGGTGACGACCATCACCCTGCCCACTCGCGCCAGGCAAATCGCCGCACTCAGACCCGCAATTCCCGCACCCACCACAAGAAAATCAACTTGTTCCATCTCTCGATGCTACTAGCAATACAGTTGCCAGTTCTCAGTTTTCTGTTCTTGATGTCCCAGCGCATCCACCGACTGCTGAGAACAGACAAGCGATAACTGCCCTGCGATACGATGGAGATACCGTGCCCGTCATCTCACTCAAGACGCCCTCCGCCGCCTACGACATCACCATCGCCTCCGGCCTTCTGCGCACCCTAGCGCCGCGCCTCGACAAGCTCGCCAAGGGACGCCGCTTCATCGTCACCTCGCCCGAGATCTGGGGCCTCTGGCACAAACAAGTCCTCGCCTCGTTCAAAGAAGAGCCCACAGTCTTATTCCTGCCCAGCGGCGAAGCCCACAAGCGCCTCGCCAGCGTCGAGTCCCTCGCCCAGCAACTGGCCACCGCCGGGGCCGACCGCGACTCTCTGCTCATAGCCTTCGGCGGCGGCGTCATCGGCGACGTCACCGGCTTCCTCGCCGCCATCTACATGCGCGGCATCCCCTACGTGCAGATCCCCACCACGCTGCTCGCGCAGGTCGACTCCTCCGTCGGCGGCAAGACCGGAGTCAACCTCGTCGCGGGAAAGAATCTCGTCGGCAGCTTCAACCATCCCCTCGCCGTCCTCGCCGACACCGACATCCTCGCCACCCTGCCGCCAGAGCAACTCCGCGCCGGTCTACAGGAGTCCATCAAAGCCGGAATCATCCGCGATCCCAAGCTCTTCAAATACATGGAGCAGAACGCCGACGCCATCCTCAAGGGAGACGCCAAGGCGCTCACCCACGTCGTCACTGCCAGCGTCCGCGTCAAAGCCGACGTCGTCGCCAACGACGAGCGCGAGTCCGGCCTGCGCATGATCCTCAACTACGGCCACACCATCGGCCACGCCATCGAGGCCGCCACCAGCTACAAGCAGCTCCTCCACGGCGAAGCCGTAGGCTGGGGCTCGATCGCCGCCACGCATCTCGGCCTGTCGCGCAAGCTCATCACGCAAGCGCAGTCTGACCGCATCATCGCGCTTATCCTGCGCTACGGCCCGCTCTCACCCTTCAAGGCCACAGCCGCAAAACTCGTCGCCCTCACCTCCAGCGACAAGAAGAACCGCAGCGGCACCCTCTCCTTCATCCTGCCCACCGGCATCGGCACCGTGAATATCGTCCGCGACGTCGCCCAGCCCGAACTCATCGCCGCCACCGAATCCATGCTCGCGCTCATGCGCCAGCGGTCACAATAAGCCTATGTCTTTCATGCCAAGCCGGACCTTTCTCGTCGCTGTAATTGCGCTGGTCTCAACCTCGTTCATCCAGGCCCAGCAAACGAAGAGTCGTCTTACCTTCGATGTCGCCGCCATTCACCGCTCCAACGCTGCGGATCGCAATGGCGCCATCAAGGGCCTTCCGCAGGGCCACGGCTACATGGCCCAAAACATCCCCGTCAAGCTCATGATCTCTCTCATGTACAAGATTCCCATGCGTCAGATCAAAGGCGGCCCCGACTGGATCAACGAAGACCGTTACGACGTAGAGGCGCGCGCCGACGGCTCTTACAGCCTCGACGATCTCCACACCATGTATCAGAACCTGCTCGCCGACCGCTTCAATCTCAAGTTCCACATCGAAACGAAGCAAGGCCCCGTCTACGCTCTCGCCGTCGACACTCCCGGCTCCAGAATGACGCTTGACAACAAGCCGCAGGACTACAGCATCCCCATCACCTACGCCAACGACGGCAGCGCCGTAGGCAGACGTGTCTCCATGTCGTATCTAAGCTGGTGGCTCGGCCAGCATCTCCAGTCCGACGAGCGCCCCGTCATCGACCACACTGGCCTCACCGGCAACTACGACTTCACCCTCAACTTCGCACCGGTCCGGCCGCCCGGAGCCGAAGATCCCGCAACCCAGAAGCTCCCCTCCATCTTCGACGCCCTCAAAGAGCAACTCGGCCTCAAACTCCACGCCGAACGCGGTCCCGTCGCATACCTCATCATCGACCACATCGACAGGCCATCCAGCAATTAAGCCCGCTACTCCCTCCGCGCCATTTAACATAAAGCAGTGACCACCCCTGCCATCCCCGAGCACCAGCCCACCACCGGAGCCCGTCCCATCGGCACCACCACCGATCAGGACGCCGCCGCGAATGTCCAGCAGATGTTCGACACCATCGCGCCGAAGTACGACCTGCTCAACCACGTCCTCTCCGTCGGCATCGACCGCTGGTGGTGGTCCCGCGCCGCTCGCAGCTTCCGCCCCATCCTCCAGCGACCTGAAGCCGTGGCCCTCGACCTATGCTGCGGCACCGGCGACATGACCCTCTCCCTCCTCAGGCACCGTCCCAAGGGCGGCAACGAAGCCCCCATCCTGGCCGTAGACTTCTCCCACCAGATGCTCTCCCGCGGAGCCGAAAAGTTCGCCCCGCACAACATCATCCCCATCGAAGCCGACGCGCTCCATCTCCCCATCGCCGACAACTCCATCGACCTCATCACCTCGGCCTTCGGCTTCCGCAATCTAAGCAACTACGAGGCAGGTCTCGCCGAACTCCACCGCATCCTCCGCCCCGGCGGCCAGATCGGCATCCTCGACTTCAATCAGCCCACCGGACTTACCGGAGCGCTCTACAACCTCTACTTCAAGCAGATCCTTCCCCGCTTCGGCGGCCTCATCTCCGGAGACCCCGCCGCCTACACCTATCTCCCCGACTCGGTCGCCCGCTTCCCCAATCCCCCACGCATGATCGAACTGATCCGGCAAGCAGGCTTCACCAACGCCACCTGGACCAGCTACACCTTCGGCACCGCCGGTCTCTACCGCGCCACCAAACCCTGAACCATGTAGCATCTTTCCCATGGCCCCTGTTACGACGCCCGAAGAAGCAGCGCACACGCACGCAGCCAAGCGTTCCGCCGCTCTGCTGTCCGTCTTCAGTGCGCTCATCATTACGCTGCTCAAACTCATCACCGGCCTCTTCACCGGCTCGCTCGGCATGCTCTCAGAGGCCGCCCACTCCGGCATCGACCTCGGCGCAGCAACCATCACCTTCTTCTCCGTCCAGGTCTCCGACCGTCCCGCCGACGAGGACCACAACTACGGCCACGGCAAGATCGAAAGCCTCTCGGCCTTCGTCGAGACCTTCCTGATGCTTGCCTCCTGCATCTGGATTCTCACCGAAGCCATTCGCCGCATCCTCTTTCACCACCATCTCGCGCTCACCTTTTCTATCTGGCCCTTCGCCGTTCTCCTGCTCTCGATCACCGTCGACTACTCCCGCTCCCGCACGCTCCACCGCGTCGCCGTCGCACACAACAGCGAAGCCCTCGAAGCCGATGCTATCCACTTTCGCACCGACATCTGGTCCTCCTTCGCCGTCCTCCTCGGCCTTGCCGCAACCTACGCCGGCAAGCACTGGCACATTCCGTTCCTCGAACTCGCCGACCCCATCGCCGCCATCATCGTCTCCGGCATCATTCTCCGCGTCAGTTGGCAGCTTGCGCACCGCACCATCGACGCCCTGCTCGACGCCACGCCCGCCGAGACCCGCGCCCAGACCCGCCGCGACCTCATCCGCGACCTCAGCGCCATCGACGGCGTCCTCTCCGTCGACCGCGTCCGCACCCGCCGCTCCGGCTCCAGCTACTTCGCTGATGTTACCCTCGGCATGCCGCGCAAGCTCACCTTCCAGCGCTCCGAACAGATCACCGCCGCCGCCACCGAGGCAGTTCAGCGCCATCTGCCCGGCGCCGATGTCGTCGTCCACTCCGTCCCCACGGCCTCCGTCGCCGAAAGCGTCCACGACCGCATCCGCGCCGTCGCCGCCCGCTCCAACCTCACCATCCACGACGTCAGCGTGCAGGAGTACAACCACCATCTCCACGTCGAGCAGCACCTCGAAGTCGACGAGACCATGCCTCTGCGCGACGCCCACGCTCTCGCCACGCGACTCGAAGCCGAGATGCGCCACGAGATCCCCGCCATCGCCACCATCCTCACCCATATCGAGAGCGAGCCCGCCACCATCGAACGCCCCCTTTCGCTCGAACGCGACCGCCAGCTCGAAGTCCGTCTCCGCCGTGCCGCTGCCGCCTTTCCCGAGATTCTCGACATCCACGAGGTCTTCGTTACCCGCGCCCACACCAATGGAAACGACCGCATCCAGGTCAGTTGCCACTGCACCCTGCCCGACGATCTGCCCATGGCCCAGGTCCACGCCGTCATCACCGCCCTCGAAGGCGCTTTTAAACTGGATGCGCCTGAAGTGAGCCGCCTCTTGATTCATCCCGAACCCGCCACCGATAACCGCGGCTGAAGCCTGCCTCCTGACCCTGTATCCTGACGTTGATGAAGATCTCCACCATCAACCGCTTCTTCAACATCCTTCTTGGTGGCATGGCGATGCTCGCGGTCGCGCTCATCTCCGCCTTCCTCTCCATGCGTCTTGCGATTCATGGCCGTGAGGTCGAGGTGCCCAGCCTCGCCGGGCTCACCATCGCCGAGGCCAGTCAAACAGCCAGCTCAAAAGGCCTGAACCTCAACGTCGAAAACCGCTTCTACTCCAACAACATTGCTCCCGGCGACGTTCTAGCTCAGTCGCCCGCCTCCGGGGCGACGGTCCGGCGCGAATGGACCGTCCGTGTCACCGAGAGCCTCGGCCCGCAGAAGGTCACCGTGCCAGACCTCATCGGCCAGACCGAACGGCCCGCTTCCATCCTCATGCGCCGCCTCTCGCTCGACCTGGGCACGGTCGCGCAGCTTCCCACCGACACCGAGTCCGGCGTCGTTCTGGCACAAACGCCTACACCCAACGCCTCCGGCATCGATCGCCCGCGTGTCAGCCTGCTGCTCGCTGCGCCCGAAGACCCCGATGCGACCGCGTATGTCATGCCGTCGCTCACCGGCCTCACCCTCACCACCGCCGCTTACCGCGCCGCTGCGGCTGGCGTCCACATCGCCAGCATCGAGGACGTGAATCTACCCACGGCCCCAGGCACACCAGCGACCCCTGCTCCCACGTCCGCCCCCGTGCCGCCAGGAACAGTCGTCGACCAGACCCCGCTGGCAGGCTATCGCGTCGTCAAAGGCGAAGCGGTCCACATTACGTTGACCCATTAAGCAGATCTTCTGGCGCTTTATTTTCCTGCTTCGAGAATCGTTGCGAAGAAGCCGTCGCAGTCTTGAACACCCGGCAACGTCCGCAGCGAGCCTTCGCGCACGGCTGTGGACAGATCGGCACCTGCTTTGAGCGCACCAGACTTAGCCAGAGAGAGGAGCAGGTCCGCGACCGGAATTTGGTGGATGTTCGCGCCCGCCATCACGTCTGCGACGACCCGCTCGCACTCCTCCGGCTCGAGCGAACAGGTGGAGTAGACCAACCGCCCTCCGGGAGCAAGACGCTTCAACGCAGCACTTAGAATTTCGCGCTGCCGGGCCGCCTGGCGCGTCAACTCCTCCGGCTTCAGACGATGGCGAATCTCCGGGTTTCCGGCCAGCGTTCCCGTCCCGCTGCAGGGAACGTCGCAGAGGATCAGGTCAAAGCTCTGGCCGCTCGATGGAGCGGTAGCGTCGGCGACGGCACAGCGTATCCGCTCCGCATAGGCGTAGCGGCGGAAGCGGGCTTCGGTCTGGGCCAGCCGCTTTGCACTGATGTCGGTTGCGGCAATCTCCGCAGAGGCCAGCCTGTGGGCCAGAATCAGCGTCTTGCCACCGGGTGCGGCACAACAATCCCAAACAGTCTTGGCATTGGGCATCGCCGCTGCCGCAAGCTCCGCCACCAGCCGCGAGCCGTCATCCATCTGGGGAAGGTCTCCACCGTTCTCGCTGAACAACGAGCCTTGCGGCGGCTCCTTCTGGTCGGCCTCACAGATCTTCAGCGCAGCCTCGCGGCCATACGCCGCGACCCATCGCTCCACCAGCCATTGCGGATGCCCGAGGCGCTCGGAGAATGCCGCGACGGACTCGAAGACGCGCTGGCCGGGCTTCTGCGCCGCTGCGAGCTTGCGCAGCACCGCGTTGACCATCCCTGTTGCGTGAGGTTCTCCGGCAGCGCGGCATAGCTCAACACTTTCGCCCAGCGCTGCATGGGCGGGAATGCGATCGAGATGGAGCAGTTGAAATGCGCCGATCCTCAAGGCCAGGGCGACCGTCTCTGCGAGTCTCTGCTCCGGCCGTTGCAACAGACCCCGGATGCGCGCGTCGAGGGCAATCTGCCAACGCAGGACGCCCATCACCAGCGCGGTCGTGAGATTTCGGTCCTCCGGGGAGAGCGCCTCCATCCGAGGCGAGTGCAGCAGCTCGTCGCTGTGGCCTTTACCCTCGCCCACCAGCTTCAGAATCTCGAATGCCGCCAGCCTTGCGGGTGCGATTTTGCCAATTGCTACTTCGACGGAAGCAGTCGGTCCAGCGGAGGCTGGACGCTTCGGAGCAGGAGGCCGCTTTGACTGCGAAGTCTTCGGTGGGACTGGTTTGTGCTTCATATCCCCAGCCGCTCGCCGCTCTTGATCTGGTAGCCGTTTAGAAATTCGGCTGCGTTCATCCGCCGCTTGCCTTCGATCTGTACCTCGTCCAGACAGACGGCGGTGCCGTCGGTGCAGGCAATCAGCAATCGGTTGTCCTCGACGACCAGCGTTCCTGGTTCGCTGCCGATGGAATCGGTTACCACATGCATCTTGTGGACGATCAGTTTCTTGCCGCGCAGGGTCGTATGCGCTCCCGGCCATGGCTGAAAGCCGCGCCAGCGATCATAGATACTCTGCGCCGTTCGTGTGCAATCGATGAGGCCATCTTCGCGCTTGAGAATCGGCGCCAGGGTCGACAGCGAATGGTCCTGCGATTGGCAGAAGAGAGACTTGTCCTCCAGCCCGCACAGCGTCTCCACCATCAACTCCGCTCCAAACGCGGCCAGGCACTCGTAGACGTAGACCGCCGTCTCTTCCTGTCCGATGGGGATGACCTTTGCCAGCAGCAGGTCGCCGGTGTCGAGCCCTGCGTCAAGCCGCATCGTCGTCACGCCCGTCAGGCTCTCTCCGTTGGCGACAGCCCATTGAATCGGCGCGGCTCCACGATACTTCGGCAACAGCGAGCCGTGCAGGTTGATGCAGCCGAGCGGCGGCAGATCGAGCATCCACTGGGGAAGGATGCGTCCATAGGCCACCACCAGAATTGCCTCGGGGCGGATGTCTTCCAGTTGCGCGCGGAACTCAAAGTTGTTCTTGATCTTCTCCGGCTGGACTACAGGAATGCCATGCTCCAGCGCCACGCGCTTTACCGGAGGAGGCTGCATCTCCATACCTCGACCTGCGGCGCGATCGGGTTGCGTGACCACAAGAGCTACGTCATGGCCCGCCGCGATGACAGCTTCGAGCGTGGGTACGGCGAATTGGGGAGTGCCGCAGAAGACTAGTTTCAAGGCTGGCTCTCACTTCTGGCTGAAGGCTTAACACCGATCTACACCGATGGGCACCGATTTAAGAACAAGCAACGATAAAGGACGAAATACAGGGGTCGCTCCACTTCGCTACGCTCCGGTCGAGATGACGGAGTTTTGAAATTACCAGTCGCCATTCTTTTGCAGCTTCTTGATCTTGCGAATGACGAGATCGCGCTTCAGGCGGCTCAGCCTGTCGATGAATAAGACGCCATCCAGGTGGTCGATCTCATGCTGCATGGCGCGGGCGAGAAGCTCTTCGCCCTCGACCTCGATTGGATCTCCGTTCACGTCCTGCGCGCGGACCTTGACCCAGGCGGCGCGCGATACTTTCTCGCGAATCTCGGGCAGGCTCAGGCAGCCTTCTTCTTCAACCTGCTTGCCCCTGCGCTCGATGATCTCCGGGTTGATGAGCACGACCTTCTCGTCGGGGTTCTTTTTAAAGCTGCAATCGATGACCGTGATTCGCTGCGAGATGTTGATCTGCGGCGCGGCCAGACCGATGCCCTGCGCGGCGTACATCGACTCGAACATCTCATCGACCAGCCTTTTGAGCTTCGCGTCGAATACGGTCACATCTTCGCCGCGCTTTGCCAGCACGGGATCGGGCCACTTTACGACCTCATAAATTTTGCCCACGGATCGCCCCATTGATTTATCTACGGTCTGGCTCACTTAAATTTCCCTGCTGTCTGGCTCATTTAATATGCCCGAATCTGCTCACAATAGCCGTTAAAGTTGCGCTGCATCTCGCGCAGCGAATCGCCGCCGAACTTTTCAATCACCAGCCGTGCGATGGCCAGCGCGACCATCGCCTCCGCCGCTACGCCGGCCGCGGGGACGACGCACACGTCGCTGCGCTCGTAGGCCGCCTTGACCGGCTCCCGCGTCTCGAAGCTGACCGAGGCAAGGGGGCGACGCAGTGTCGAAATGGGCTTGAGATAGCCACGCACCACGAGGTCTTCGCCGTTGGAGATGCCGCCTTCGATGCCGCCGGCGTTATTTTGCTCGCGTGAAAATTTCGTAAAGCCGCCATTGCCTTCGTAGCCAATCGCATCGTGAACGGTGGAGCCGAGCGACTCGGCCGCTGTTACACCGCGTCCGATCTCGACCGCCTTCACCGCTTGCAGGCTCATCACAGCCTGGGCGAGCAAGCCATCCATGCGCTCGTCCCAGTTGGCGTGCGTGCCCACGCCTGGCGGCAGGCCGTGAACAACTACCTCGAAGACGCCGCCGATGGTGTCGCCGGTACGCAGAACGCCGTCAACCTCGGCCTTCATTGCGGCTTCGCTCTCGGGATCGACACAGTTGAGCAAAACCTCATCCTTGGCTTGCAACGCGACGATCTCATCCCATTGCGCGGGGCGCGAAAGCTCCGCTTTGCCAACCCGGATGACGTGACTGGCGACTCCGACGCCCAGCTCTTTGAGTAGCAGCTTGGCGAATGCGCCTGAGGCTACGCGAGCCGCACTCTCTCTCGCACTAGCCCGTTCAAGCACATAACGCGCATCTTTAAAGTCATACTTCAGAGCACCAGCGAGGTCGGCATGACCGGGCCGGGGTGAGGCGACGGCTTTATGCTTTGTCGCGTCCCCCTCTTCGACGGGCAGGATCTCGGTCCAGTTCTTCCAGTCGTTGTTGGCCAGCGTCATGGCGATAGGCGAACCAATCGTTTTGCCGTGGCGAACACCGCTGAGAATATGCGCTGTATCGCGCTCGATGCGCATGCGGCCGCCGCGGCCATAGCCCTTCTGACGGCGCCATAGCTCATGGTTCACAAACTCAAGATCGACGGGAACGCCCGCCGGCATTCCGCTGACCATGGCCACGAGACTTTCGCCGTGGCTCTCTCCCGCTGTCGAAAATCGAAGCATTTCCCTCACTTAAGCGGCGCAAAGGTGCACCAACGCCGTAATTCTGATTGTAACAATCCGGGGTGGGAATGTTGGCGGAGAGCTATCTTCGGCGCTGTATTGGGAGGTTTAGTGTACGTCCGCCAACCGGCTCTGCGGCTGCAGCAGCCAGTCCGCGCGCGTGCTGGGCTGGGGATGCTCGTCGCCGCCGGGAAGGGAGAGCAGTATTTGGTAGATGCTGATCTTCGCTTTTCGGAAGGCCTCGGCAGAGCCTGCCATGTACAGCCGCCAGACACGATAAGTCTCGGGATCGACGTAATTGAGCAGGTCGCGCTTGCAGCGTTCGAGGCGGTCGACCCAACCGTGCAAAGTACGCTCGTAGTGCTCGCGGAGACACTCCACGTCGCGCAGCTCGAAGCCTGCATGCTCGGCCTGCGTCGTGACGATGGGCAGCGTTGCCAGAGCGGTGTCGGGAAAGACGTACTTGCGGATAAACGACGGCCCCTGTTTTTTGTACTCATCGAGCGATGAAACGATGCCGTGGTTCAGAAATGCGCCGCCGGGCTTCAACAGCTTTTTGACGGTATCGAAGTAAGTCCCGAGGTTCTGCCAGCCGACGTGCTCGAACATGCCGACGCTCGAGATCTTGTCGAAGGATGGCGTCTCGTTATCGAGCTGCCGGTAGTCGCAGAGGCGCACCTCACATTCGCTGCTGAGACCTTCGTCAGCGATGCGCCGCTGCGCAAAGGCGAACTGCTGCTCGCTGAGAGTAATGCCCGTGGCGTGGACGCCGTAATACTTCGCAGCATGAAGAACCAGGCTGCCCCAGCCGCAGCCGATGTCGAGCATTTGGTCGCCGGGCTGGAGACGCAGCTTTTTGCAGATGAGGTCGAGCTTATTGCGCTGGGCGTCTTCGAGGCTCTCGGAGGAGCGGCAGAAGTAGGCGCAGGAATAGACCATCGAGGGCCCAAGCCATGGGGCGAAGAACTCAGGAGGCTTGTCGTAGTGGAAGGAGATGGCCTGCCTGTCGCGGCGCAGGGTATGGACGAAGCGGTCGCTGACGATGTATTCGAGCTGGCGGAAGGCCCTGCCTGCGGAAAGAACGAGGCGGCGCGCAAAGGAAGGGCCCTGGGCACCGTGCGCTCCACTGAAGACGAAGTCCGCGAACTCGAACATCGCAAAGATGTCGCCCTCGACCTCGAGATCGCCTTTGACGAATGCATCTCCAAGAGAGAGTTCGGTAGGGTTCCACAGGAGGGCTTTGAGGACATCGAGCGACTTGACGGTGATGGTGAACCGAGGCTGGCCGGAGCCGTAGTTGGCGCCCGTATCGTCCCACAGCCGCAACTCGAAGGAAGGACCGTGGTAGGTCTCGAGCTCGTGAGTCAGACCTGCATAGAGTTTGTGAGAAAGAGCGTTTGCTCTGGTGACCGTCGGCATAGCTTGCTCCCGATGGATCGAATCCGTCTAATCTCCCGCCGTATACCTTTCGATGCGGATTCGATTCAGTCCGATGCCCGAAATCGCCTTCAGTCTTTCAGGTAGCCGCGTGAGTCGAGCAGCGGGCGGTCCATGCTGCGGACCCATTCGGTCATCTCGCCCGCGGACCTTCCGCTGGCCTCGGCAGCAGCGAACTCATTGCGCAGCACCTGCATCTTCGCTTCGAGGTCGTCGAGAACATTCAGCAGCAGCGCCTCGGCGGTCATCGGCAGCTTGGGCGAGCCGAACTCGTACTTGCCGTGGTGGCTGAGAATCATGTGCTCAACCAGCACCTTCAACTTTTCGGGGAACGGAGCCAGCTCCTTCACCTTCTCCAGCAGCATTCCCTGCGCGATGCTGATGTGGCCGATCATCTGGCCCTCGAGCGTGTAGCCGAAGCTGTTCTTCCAGTGAAGCTCGCGGATCTTGCCGATGTCGTGCAGAATCGCCCCGGTGACGAGCAGGTCGGAGTTTACTTCGGGATAGAACGGGGCCGTCGCCAGGCAGACGCGCACCAGGGTAACGACGTGTTCCAGAAGACCGCCGAGCCAGGCATGGTGCAGACGCTTGGCTGCGGGAGCGCTGCGGTATGCCGCGGCAATCGTCTCGTCGTCGAGGAAAGCAAACACCAGCCGCTTAAGGTCGGGGTTGGTGAACTGCCCGACATAGCCGCGCAGTTCCGCCCACATCTCGTCAACATCAAAGCGGGTTGCGGGAAGATAGTCGGCGGGGTCAATCTCGCTCTCCGCCGCGTTGCGCATCTTCTGGAGCGTGATCTGAAATTTGCCCTGATACTTGCTGATCTGCCCCTGCACCTTGACATAGCAGCCCTCCGAGCAGCCTGCCAGCGCATCGGCGATCTCGTCCCACATGCGGGCTTCCATGGTTCCGGTCTTGTCGGTCAGGGAGAGCGCGAGATACTGGCCGCCCTGTTTCTTCTCCCGCACCGACAGGGAGGATAGCGCGAAGTAGGAGGTGACCGTCTCATTATCGAACTTCGCGGCATCGGCAATAAAAAAGTCTTTCATGACCCTCAGGATAACTCGCCGTGACTCAATAAATTCCTACCCCACAAACAACAATGCGAGAGCCGGAACCCTCGCATTGCTGCCGCAAATTGCTTTTCCAGCTAGTTAGGAGTTGTCGATACTGGCTGAGTGCTTGGCTGTGTAGCGACCGGAGCCGTTCCCAGACCTTCTCCAAGCGAAGGATTCACCGTCGGCGCAGGCGGCGGAGGCGGTGCGGTCGACGGCTTCGGCTTGTTCTCCAGCCGCTCCTTCTTCGCTCCCTTGACCTTCACCTTTTTCTTCTTCTTGACCGTGTCTCCATTCAGGCCGAGAGGAGCAGACTGGGTCTTTCGGTCCGCGCTCTCCTGCGCGCTTGGTCCTTCCGGCGTCGCTATCGCTTTTTCCTTCGCCTTTCTCCTGCGAGCGGCCTTCTTTTCGGCGATCACGATCCTCTCGCGCGAAGCATACCGGGTCTTGGTGGTGGGCTCGGGCGCGACCGGCGTCAGCGGGTTGACATCCGCCGCCTGCGAAGCGCTCTCTTCGCTGTTGGTCATCGCCGCGCCGGGGGCGGCAGTGATGGCCGAGGCAGATGCAGCGCCTGCACCGACATCGCCGCCTACCGCAGTCTCCGCGGGGCCTGGAGGCAAGGCATTGCGCGGGGCCTGTCCGAAGCGCACCTTCTCGCGCTTAATCTTCTTCGGCTCCTTCCGCTTTCCATTGGCAGGTGCTGCGACCGATGCGACGGAGGCGGCTGCGCCCGTGGCGGCCGGAGCAGCTTTCTTACCCTGGGCCGCGAACCGGCCGGTGCCGTTACTGCGATCGAACCGCTGTTTCTTCTCGACCCTCTTCTTCTTTGCGACCGGGGGAGCATACGCCGTAAATTGCGGCTTCGTCTCCTTGGGGCTCGCGCCGGAGTCCACAAACCCCGGAGCGAGATCGATGAACGCCTCTTCGCGCAGCTTCGTGAGATAGGCGCGCAGCGCGGGCTGCAACTGCTGCATGTACATCGCTTCCTGTACCTGCTGCTCGACATCCTTGAGCGGCGGAACACCGGCAGCCTGATGCTCCATCACCTTCAGAATGACGTATCCCTGGCGCGTGCGAATCGGCGCCGTCACCTGCCCAGCTTGTAGATCGAAGGTCTGGTCTTCGAGCACCTTGCCCAGCGTGCCCCGCTTGTAGATTCCCAGGTCGCCGCCCTGTGCCGCGGTCGAGCCGCCGGAGGAGGTCTTGGCCAGTTCGTCGAACTTGGCCCCGGCCTTGAGCTTGGCTTCGATATCGTCGGCCTTCGCCTTCGCCGCTGCCAACGCCGCGTCATCCGCATTGGCGGCGGTCGGAATCAGGATCTCGCTCAGATGCACCTGTTCGGGAACGGCAAAGTCCTGCTTGTGCGCATCGTAGTAGGCCTGTTCCTGTCCCTGCGTCATCTGCAGACGACGGCCCACCTCCTCGCGCACTACCTGCTGGGTGAGGATGCTGTCACGGATGTTCGCCTTGAAGTCCTCAAACGAAACCCCTTGCGCCGCCGCGGCCTTCTCCAGCGCCTCCATAGAGTCGAGGTGGTTCTGCTTGCGGATCTCGTCGAGCCGGCGGATGACCTCGGCATCGGCGTTCAGGCCCATTTCCTTGCCTTTGGAAAGCAGCAACTGCTTGTCGATCATGTCGCGCAGCAGATCCTTTTGCCGCTGGGCGGCCTCGGCCGGAGTGGCATTGTTCTGCTGATCCTCGCGAGCCAACTCTTGCTGCGCCCGCTCCACATCGCTGCGGTTGATGATCTGATCGTTGACACGAGCAACCACATCTTCTACCACCGTGGCGTTCGGCGTGATCGGGGCCGGCGTCGGCAGCGATAGTTGCGGCTCCGGCGACGTCGGCGCGTTCAAAGGACTCTGATACCGTGGCGTCTGCGCCACTCCCGGCAATGCCAGCACGCTAAGCCCCAACACCACCGCAAACTGCGAAATTCTAAAGGTCATCGTCACTCGTTATCTTCAATTAACTTCTGCGACTTGATCTCCGTCGCGCGGAACCGCCGGCTGCTGCTTTTGACTGCCCACAGGAATGGACGGTATCCGATTCACCATTCTAACTGTCGTGCACCTATCGTGCACCTACCCTGCACCTCTTCGGCGAATCCGCTCGAATCTCCAGCAGCCGCTCACCTCCCGATGCTATACTCCGTCCAAAGAGGGCGCGCCCAGACGACGCATTTCCGTGCGTCGATATTGAGCAATGTTTCCCGCTTTTTTGAGGTAATCCAAAGCAATGGCCCCCCGTACCCGACGCGCACTCTTTATCGCCACCCTTTTTCTGGCCAGTTGCGCCGTGCTCGGCACTTTCATCAACCAGAAGGTCGACGCCCAGTCGGCGACCGACGAGTCCACCCTCCGCGACTCCCTCCACGACTTCACCAACGTCTATGCCCTCGTCGAACAGAACTATGCCGAGCATCTCGACTCCGACAAGATTGACAAGGCCATCTACGACGGCGCCATTCCCGGGATGCTGCACACGCTCGATCCGCATTCCAGCTTTCAGGACCCCAAGGCCTTCGCCCAGATGCGCGAAGACCAGCACGGCAAATACTACGGCGTCGGCATGTCGATCCAGCCGCAGCCCGATCCCACCGCGAAGAACGGTCTCAAGATCGTCGTTCTCGCCCCCTTCGAGGGCACCCCGTCGTATAAGGCCGGCATCCGCCCCGGCGATGTGATTATCGCCGTCGATGGGAAGTCCACCGAAGGCATGGACTCGGCAACCGTCGCTTCCCTGCTCAAGGGACCTCGCAACACCTCGGTTTCGGTCACCATGGAACGTGAGGGCAGTTCCAAGCCGCTCGTCTTCAACCTGGTCCGCGAAGAGGTCTCCCGTCCTTCGGTCGATCTCGCCTTCATGATTCGGCCCGGCGTCGGCTACATCCATGTCACCAACTTCATGGAGACGACCAGCCGCGAGGTCGGCGATGCGCTCGATAAACTGGGCGACCTCAACGGACTCGTCATCGACCTGCGTGGCAACCCCGGCGGTCTGCTGAACGAAGCAGTCGGCATGGCGGACAAGTTCCTCCAGAAAGGGCAGATCGTCGTCTCGCAGAAGGGCCGCGCCTTCCCCGATCAGGTCTATCGCGTCGCCAATGGCGAAGAGGGCAAGAAGTATCCCATCGTCGTTCTGGTCAACCGCAATACCGCCTCGGCCGCGGAGATCGTCTCGGGCGCACTGCAGGACCACGATCGCGCTCTGATCGTCGGCGAAACCACCTTCGGCAAAGGGCTGGTCCAGACCGTCTTCCAGTTGAGCCAGGCCACCGGCCTGCTGCTGACCACCTATCACTACTACACGCCTTCGGGCCGCCTGATCCAGCGCAACTACAATGGCGTCTCGCTGTACGACTACTACTACGTCCGCAACGATGCCGCCAAGCCCGACAAGAGCAACCTCGAGGTCAAGCTCACCGATTCCGGCCGCACTGTCTACGGCGGCGGCGGCATTACCCCGGATGATGCGATCCCGGAGATGAAAGCCAATGACTTCCAGGGAAGCCTTCTCCAGCACTATGCCTTCTTCAACTTCAGCAAGCACTACCTCGCCACCCATACCGTCAACAAGGACTTCGTCGTCGACACCGCCGTCCTCGATGACTTCAAGAACTTCCTTAAGTCTCAGCAGGTTGATTTCACCGACGCCGACCTCACGAACAACGCCGACTGGGTAAAGATGAGCATCAAGAGCGAGCTCTTCACCTCGCAGTTCGGCGAGCTCGAAGGCCTTAAGGTCCGCGCCGACTGGGACCCGCAGATCGCCAAGGCAGTCACCTTTCTGCCCCAGGCAGAGGCGCTCGAAGAGCGTCTCGCGGCATCGCAGAAGACCACGTTGGCCAACCGCTAGCAACCCTCCCTCTACGACAAAACGCATCGACTCAGTCGGTGCGTTTTTCCTTTGCGCCTAATTTTTGAGGATCGTCGCCGATCGAGCTTTGGAGCGGGAGACCGGGATCGAACCGGCGACATTCAGCTTGGGAAGCTGACGTTCTGCCACTGAACTACTCCCGCCCAATCCATCTGCAAGGCGATATTTTGGTGGAGCTGAGCGGGATCGAACCGCTGACCTCCCCGTTGCGAACGAGGCGCTCTCCCAGCTGAGCTACAGCCCCCCACCAGATGCGCATCACACACCGCCTTCGCGGGCACGCGCACTGTCAAATGACATCTCCGAGTGTATCAGCAAGCAGCCTGCCGCTCAAACATCAAACTGCGCTCACACGCGCCGTTACTGAAGTGCCCGCCGCCAGCGGCTTTTCCACTACATGCCAGACCTCACCCGCCGCATCCACCACGACCGCAAGCACCGGCACCACGAGCTTCACGCCGCTGGGTGCAACCGCTTCGAGCGTCCCTGCGTCGCCCGAAG